>Ga0247730_1000019_pt1 | contig 204525 bp, 187 predicted proteins | sample UWRJL073202C2_FD_180959 | JGI IMG/M metagenome (GOLD analysis project Ga0247730, IMG submission 180959) | Plant litter microbial communities from Arlington Agricultural Research Station in Wisconsin, United States - UWRJ-L073-202C-2 | ecosystem: Environmental > Terrestrial > Plant litter >... | reverse complement strand
TTATTAGGTAAGATATTAGGGTTGGCAAAAACTTCTGCCTGTGAAATAGGCAACGTATAATTCCTGTCTGTTATGTTTAATGTTTTAGGAATAGAAGTGCCGATAGTAATGTCATTATCATTACGTACAATAGCTACATTCCTCCTTTTGATATCAAAATAACGGTGCCCTTCAAAAGCAAGTTCTTTGAAACGCTCCAGGTCAATTTGTGTAAGTGCTGCCGCGGTAGAAGCAAGAACTACCGGGATATAACCCGTGATCCTTGCGGCCCTTAAAGTATTCAAATCTGCTGCTGCCAAAATCAGGTTGACCGTAGCTTTAGAAGCATACGCTTCTGATCTGATCAGGTACATCTCTGCTGTCCTGAATACTTTGGTATGATTATACTTAATTAAAGTACTTTGCCCTGGATATTTATTCACCTTCCATTGCTCTTTATTTGCAGCAACAGTATTATCAAATTTGATATAGGTTGCATACCTGATATCATTGGTTACATCAAAAGTACTGATCAGTTTATTTGATGGAGAAAAGAAGACATCATTATTTGTATCTATCCAAAGCGTATTTACAGTAGTAGTAGCCCGATTTAACCGGAATACAACTTCTGTAGTCGAAGCATCAGTCCATATCGTTGGGAAAACAGCCCTTGTAGCCAAAGGTCTGGCCGCAATTACTTCTGAGCTGTAAGTTATCGCGTCGTCCCAATCTTTATTATACAAGGCAACCCGGGCCTGTATTGCAGAAACGGCAACCCGCGTAATCCTCGAAAAATCTGCGACAGCATAATCCGCAGGAATTAAGGCTTTAGCATCAGTAAGGTCTTTTTTAACCAATGTCATTACCTCACCAAATGTTTTCCTTGCTGGTTTACCAATCTCTGGCGCTGTCATATAAGGAATACCTAAACCAGAAGCCTCATATTTACTCGCATAAGATTTCAATAGCTGGAAATGATAAAACCCTCTTAAGGCTAACAGCTCTCCACGTATCCTGGCTTTTGTTGCTTCCTGTGCAGTATTCGCTGCAGTGATATTATCTGAGGCGGTCAATACCCTGTTAATCCGGTCTATCACGGTATAGGTATTAGCCCAGGAAGCAATCGCATCAGCATTTGTACCATCAAAACTCCATTTGTGGGCTACGCCAAAGTTCCTGGTATTATTATCTAATGCCCAACGGACATCATCTGCCATGATTGATGCAATATAGATATCAAATTCGTAGGTATATCCACTGTATGCGCCTATTGTGCCTTTTTCCAGATCATCAACACTCTGAAAGGCTTTCGTAGTTTCAATCAGATCTGTCGGCTTCAGGTCTATCGCTTTCTTACATGCACCCGTTAAAATAACTAAGGCAAGGCAAGTAATTTTTAAAATATTATAATACGTTTTCATTTGCTGCGAATTAAAATTTAACATCTAAACCAAATGTGAATTGACGGGTGGCAGGATACTCAAACTGAGCGATGTTGTTGTTGTCTTCAGGATCAAATCCCGGCCATTTTGTCCAGGTATATAGGTTTTGTCCCTGCACATATAGTCTAACCCCAGAAATAAATTTGACCGACTTTACCAGGTTTGGTGGTAAAGTGTAACCAATGATCACATTCCTTAATCTGATGAAAGAAGCATCATAGATGTCCTGCGAATTGAACTGCCTTAAAGTCCCCAATTTTGGCACATCTGTAACCTGACCAGGTGTCTGCCAGTAGTTCAGCAAGCTGGTAGTCTGGTTATACGCACCAATATTGCCGACATTGGTAAGGAAATAAGATTCGTTGCTATATCGGCTATAGTTCTTCGCAAAGCTGAAAAATGTACTAAAGTCAAATGCTTTAAATCTTAAGGCCGACCCAAATCCTCCTGTAAAGGGTGCGTTAAAGGTTCCAAATTCTGATACACTTTGTGTAGCTGCGTTATATACACTTGTTTTTGTACCATCTGCATTATAGTACATTTGCGTACCTGTAGCAGGATCTACACCTGCATTTTTAACCGCATAATGAGATCCCAGCGGCAAACCTACCCTAATAATAGAAGTTCCCTGCTCAAATTTTTCTACCTGACCCAGGTCTGTTACTTTATTCTTATTATAGGCAACATTCGCATTTAAAGAGAAATCCCAATCCCTACTTCTTAGTATCTTGAAATCAGCTGCAGTCTCAATACCTCTGTTACGTACTTTACCTGCATTGACAGTAAGGCTGGAGAACCCGGATGTTCTTGATAATTGCTGATCAATAAGTACCTGATCGGTTTCTTTATTATAAACATCAACCTGCAGGGTAATCATTCCTTTTAATAACTCAGTATCAAAGCCAAAATTCACAGATTTTGAATATTCCCAATCTAGCAAATCGTTTCCAGGAGAGGTTGGCGCAATACCAGAAACCCCGGCATAAGAGATACTGGAATAAGTTGGTATATAGCCAAAATCGCTGTTCGTATTTGAACTTCCATTTCCATTAGCCGCAACACCATAACTTCCCCTCACTCTTAAAGCATCTAAAAAAGAGACGTTTTCCAGGAAGCTTTCTCTTTTAGCATTCCAGTTTAGCCCAACAGAGTAAAAGTTATGGAACCTATTGTCTTCTGGTAATTTAGAAGAGCCATCTCTTCTGAATGAAGCTTGTACTGTATATTTCCCATCATATGTATACCTGCCAATAAAGATCCCGGAGGCAAATGCAGCTCTTGTTTTAGCTCCCGCTACTACCGGGATCAATGCATTAGTGGCTGTACCTGGCGTAATACCAGCACCTGTATTTAGTAGTTTAGGATTTATACCGTAGCCAGTAAAACTATAAGTGTTCAACCTGTTATCAATCCTTTCATATAATGCAGAAGCTTCTATCTCGTGTTTATCATTAAACACATTGAAGTAGTTTAAACCAGAAGTAGAGACCAATTGGAAATTACGGGCATTTCCCAATCCGTATGACCCTTGTTGCCCCGGTATATTAGTAAGCCCCCCAGGGTATGTACCAGGATAAATAGACCGTTCGGTGTTGTTTTCTCTAAAGTCTATTCCCAAAGTTGATTTTACTTTTAGTCCCTTCAATATTTCGAAAGCGGCATTAAGGGACAGTGTTCCTTTAAATTGGTTTTGCAAATTGGAGGTAGAGCTGTACCTGTCCAGTGCATTTGAACCAATCCGGGAATCGTATATTGGAAAGTTATATTGACCGGCGATACCTGTAGTAATAATTTTACCTGTTGCGTCATATGGTTTTTCAAATGGCAGGGCCAAATAGGCTGCTGCAAATGGGTTGGCCAGCGTTACAGAGGCTTCAGATTCAATAAAATTACTTCGTGCAAATCCTACTGCAGATTGCATGCCCAAGGTAAGCCTGCCATCTCTGTGATCTAAATTCAGGCGATAGTTATATCTCTTTAAAGAAGATCTTTCTGTGATACCTTCCTGGTTATAATAAGATAAACTGCTATAAAATCTTGTTTTTTCATTTCCCCCGCTGGCAGCTACCTGGTGGCTTTGGAAGGAACCATCTTTGAAAAAGATATCACCCCAGTCAGTTTGTGAATTTCTCAAAGAATCCAGCCGGCGGGCTTTTACAGCGGCGGTGTTTGTTGCCGTTACGTTAGCCGTATTTAAAGGTGATAAAGTCCACCCTGCCCCCAATTTTGCCGCCTCCTGCAATCCTAGTAGCTGAGGCGAGGTTAGCATATCGAATTTGGATCTCGTTCTTGTAGAAATACCACCCTGACCATTATAAGTTATGATCGTTTTTCCTGCCATCCCTTTACGACTGGTTATCACTACAACTCCTGCTGATCCCCTGGAACCATATAGTGCTGTTGCACTTGCATCTTTTAGTACAGTAACTGATTCAAAATCATTGGAGTTCAGGGATTGAAAAACAGTAGCCTCGATTGGTACCCCATCCATTACATATAATGGATTATTATTCCCTGTAATGGACGACTGACCACGGATTATTACACGTGCCGAGGCCCCGGGCTGACCAGAACCGGCGACTGCGGTTAGGCCGGGAACACGCCCCTGAAGGATTTGATCGAAAGAGCCATTGGGTACACTGGCTATTTTATCACCAGATACTGTTGTGCTCGCCGAAGCAGATTTAGCCCTGCTTACCGAGGTATAACCTGTAACTACGACTTCATTTAATGCATTCTCGTCAGTAACCATGCCTACATTAATTACCCCCGAAGCAGTAACAGGCCTGCTCTCTAACTTATATCCCAGGTAGCTGAATTCTAACACAGCCGAATTGCCTGAAGCAGTTAATGAATACTTCCCTTTCGCATCTGTTTGCGTGCCTATTTTTGCGCCTTTGATTTTTACTGATACTCCAGGGATAGGCAGCCGATCCTCTGCAGAAGTAACAGTCCCGGTAATTACCTGCTCTTGTGCCATTGCAGAAAACGCAATAAATAGCATTAAGACCAGACTTTGTAATTGTTTTTTCATAAGTAAAAGTTTAGGTTTAAAAATTATTCCATCATAAACCTAAATATTTTGACAAGCGGCTCAATTTTTTGATAAGATATTTACCGTTGCTCAATTGGAGCATTTCTCATTTTTGTGTTTCTTTCAGAAAAATGCGTTTGAACTCATAAATGGGGCAAATTAACAGCTCACATTTCACCAGTTGAAATAAAATAAGCAATCACAACATTATAAAATCAGAGTGTTTGTAAAGAATTTTAAATAAAATAGTCTAAACTCAGCGTGTATGAAAAAAGGCAAAAAAAAATCCGGCTCTTTTATAAGCCGGATTCAATATCTAAATGATGTATAAGAAATTAGTTCTGCATGATTTCGGTAACCGTAATCCCTGCATCACTAATTTCTCTTAGCGGATTATCACGCATATTTTGTTCTATCTCTATCGTATAGTTACCAGGTTTAGGGAAATGAAACCCAGAAAGCAACGGAAGACTGTAATCGTATAGATTTCCAGAGCCATTCCCCAGCCACTGACCATCAGTTTCTGCTAGTTTGTATTCATACCTACGGGTAACTTTTGGCTGCCCGGGTCCAGACAAATGCATTAAAATAAAAATATTTGAATACCTGTAATCAGCCGTATGCCTTAACTTAAATCTCAAATCATATAATTTAGAGTGATCTTTAATCTCTACTACAGCCTTCAGTTTATTCACATAACTCCAGTTGCGCTGGGGCATTTCCTGATTAGTATCTACCAGGTTATCCGTATGGCATCCAAACATTCCCAACACTAGAATGCCGCAAAAAAACAATTTAAAAAGATTAGCTCTCTTCATTCTTTGGCTTGTCCGATGGTTTATTACGTCTGCGGTTATTCCTGCTCCTGTTATTTTTGTTGGCAGAAGGTGCTTTTACTGCTACACCGTCTTCTGATATTACTGTTTCTGGCACTTTCTTAACTTCTGGTGCCCGTCTGTTTTCTGCAGGTTTCTGGTTAGGATTAGTCCCTTTCGGTATTAGTTGCCCCGGTTTTTGTGCTGCTTGTCCCGGTTTTTGATTTGGATGGGTAGCTTTTTGAGGTGCCTGTCCCGTCCTGACACGCTCAGGCCTGTTAGGGTTATTCACCTTATTTTTATTGTTGTTCGTATTATTCCGATTGTTTTTGTTTCTTGGTTTATCATCCAGACGGGTTAAGCTATCCTGCCCTACAACATTCTCATAATCCGGCATTTTCTCCACTATAGCTGATGTTTGCAGTTCTACAGCCTCATCTTTCAGATTACTTGGCTTCTGACCTTTTTTGTTCATAGCCATAATCTCTTTCACACGGTCTACTTTTAAAGGTATCCAGTCTTCCTGATTAGGGTAACTAAACCACATTAATTTTTTGAAAATATCCGTTTTCTGGTGACGTGCAGTCCCTACTTCTGTTTGCAAGTTCTCTACACGGTCTGGTATATCTTTCAACGCATCAAGATAAGTATCCAGCTCGTAGTTTAAGCAGCATTTTAATTTACCGCACTGTCCTGCAAGCTTTAATGTATTTAAAGAAAGGTTCTGATATCTTGCAGCCGCAGTAGAAACGGTTTTAAAATTCGTTAACCATGTAGAACAACACAATTCCCGGCCGCAAGACCCGATACCACCCAATCTGCCAGCTTCCTGACGCATTCCGATCTGGCGCATCTCGATCCGGATACGGAATGTTTCTGCCATTTTTTTAATCAGTTCCCTGAAATCTACACGTCCTTCAGCAGTATAGAAAAAAGTAGCTTTGGTTTTATCGCCCTGATAATCCACATCACTGATTTTCATAGACAAGCGAAGGTCAAGAGCCAGCGTACGTGCCTTGTGCATCGTTTCCCACTCCAGGTCTTTCGCCATTTTCCATTTATCTACATCAGCTTCTGTAGCTTTCCGGTAAACCTTACGCGTAACCTGGTCCATCGGTGTTTTGCGGCGTTTCATCTGCATACGGACTAACTCTCCGGTTAGAGAAACGTGACCAATATCATATCCCCCTGTAGAACCTTCTACAGCGATCAGCTCTCCAATCTCCAGATAAATATTATCATTATTAAGGTAAAATTCTTTTCTGGCACCTTTGAATTTAACTTCGATTACCTGAAAAGGTGTATAATTTGAGGGCATATCTAAATTTGATAGCCAATCGTAAACTTCCATTTTCTGACAGCCACCAGTAAGGCACGAGCCATTACTTTTGCAGCCAGAAGGGGCGCAACCGCCACCTGTAGAACAACTTCCACATCCCATAACTAATTGTATATATATTGAGTCCCTTTCGGGAGCGTTTTAAACTTTATAATTCTTACTAATCGTAAAGATACATCTAAAAATAGTATTTTAGGATTAGCGTTCCTTTCTATATGATAGTGTGCTTGCTCCAGCTCGGTAATAATAGCCGACGCCATGTTTAAGTCTAGCACATGTTTACTTAGCTTATGTGCGGTATTTAAGGCCCTGGCAGGTAGTTTAACTAAGCTCTCTGCTGCACTTAAAATCAAACTGCACTCCCTTAAAAAACTAATCCCGTATTTTAAAAAATTCTTCTGGTTTTCCCTTCCCCAGCTTGCCGCCTGATCTACAAATGCCATTAGCTCAGGTACTTTATTTCCATATCCCATCCGCAGCCATTCTGCAAATATTTCGGCATTGTCATTATGTGCCTGGGCCGCCAGTGATTTTGCTTCGATCAGGTTACCATCCGCAAGAAAGCTATAAGCTGTAGCCTGGTCTTCGGATAAATGGTGTTTGCCTATCAGGTAATTTTCTACAGTTTTGAAAGAAAGCTTCGGGACCTTTACGATCTGGGTGCGAGAAAGCAAGGTAGATAAAATATGCTCCTGATTATTAGCCACCAACAGAAAAAGTGTATTGGCAGGTGGTTCTTCTATGATTTTCAATAAAGAATTACCCTCTTTCTCCAGGTATTCTGGCAGCCACATGATTAATACCTTCGTCTCTGCTTCGAAAGCTTTAAAGCTTAATTTCTTGATGATGTCGTGACATTCAGCAATGTTGATATTGGCCTGTTTGTTCTCCGCGTTTAATTGCGACCGCCAGATGTCAATATCTACATAAGGATCTGCAAGCAGCATCGTCCGCCATTCCTCCAAAACATCAACGGCAATCTTAACATCTTTAGATGCAAAAAAGGGATACGAGAAATGCAGGTCGGGATGGATATACCGTTCATATTTACGACAAGAAGAACAAGAGCCGCAACTATCTGAATCTGTTTTATTTAAACAGTTGATATACTGTGCATAAGCAATAGCAAGGGGCAGTGCACCAGTACCTTCGGCAGAGAGAAACAACTGGGCATGACTTACCCTGTTTTCAGCAACGGTTTGAACCAGCTGCCGCTTTATTTCTTCCTGTCCTACGATGTCTTTAAACTGCATTTGGTGCAAAATAGTAAATTTATAACAATCTTTGCAGGTATGTCCCGTATTATCGCATTTGATTATGGCACCAAACGTATCGGCATTGCCGTTACAGATCCACTGCAAATTATTGCTACCGGACTAGATACCGTGCACCCTAAAGATATCGTCGATTATCTAAAAAAATACCTGCTATCAGAGCAAGTTGAAGCCTTTGTAATCGGTCAGCCTAAACAAATGGACGGCTCCCCATCCGAGTCGGCACAGCATGTAAAAGGTTTTTCGACTACACTAAAAAAAACCTTCCCAGAGATCCCCCAGTATTTTATAGATGAACGGTTTACCTCTAAACTGGCACAGGAAACAATTATGAAAAGTGGGTTAAAAAAACAAGATAGAAGAAACAAGGAACGTGTAGATACCATTGCTGCGACGATCATTTTACAATATTTTATGGAAGAACACCGTTTATAGAGAATTATAATGAGCCTGATTAAAGAAGACTTACAAGATTTACTGCTGAAGTTCTGCGAACCGGAAAGTGAATTACTGCAGCGTATCGACAGGGAAACAAACCTGAAGGTATTGATGCCGCGGATGCTATCCGGACATTATCAGGGCAGGGTATTAAGCATGCTCAGTAAATTGATTTCTCCAAAACGGATCCTTGAAATAGGAACTTTTACAGGTTATGCAACGCTATGCCTTGCAGAAGGGTTAATTGAAGAAGGCCTCCTATATACACTTGATATTAATGTAGAACTAGAGGACCGTGTACGAGGTTATTTCGCAGCATCACCTTACAATTCTAAAATAAAATATATACTGGGCGACGCTACTCAGACGATAAACGAGCTTGACGAGCTTTTTGACCTTGTTTTTATAGATGCAGATAAAAAGAACAATGGTACCTATTATGATCTTATCTTTGACCGCGTAAGACCGGGCGGACTAATCATTGTAGATAATGTGCTTTGGAGTGGCAAGATCCTCTCTAATGCGCAAGACAAGGACACCCGTAATATTAGTACATTTAATGATAAAGTAACAGCAGACCACCGGGTCGAGAAATTAATCTTACCGGTAAGGGACGGTCTGTTCATCATCAGAAAAATTTAAAAAATGAGATTAAAAAACCTATTGCTTATTTGGCTGGGCATTATTTTACTGAGCTCAACTGCTCAAAGCCAGACTATCCAGGATTATGTTGAAGAGCATACTGACCATGCGCAGGAGCTAATGAGAGAATACGAAGTACCAGCAAGTGTAATCCTGGCAGTAGCCATCCATGAGTCGGCAGCCGGCAAGAGTAAAGTTGCCCGCCACCTTAACAATCATTTTGGGATTAAAGGATCTAATACCAACACAGAAATTAGCTCTTCTTACCGTGACTACGAAACTGCTGATGAATCTTACGACAACTTTGTTGAAGTTTTACAAAACAGGTCTTCGTTTAGTAAATTGTTCGACCAGTATGATCAATATGATTATGCAGCTTGGGCCAGGGGCATCCAGCGTGGCGGTTATGCAAGCAGCCAAACCTGGGCCAGGCAGGTAATTGCCATCATTGATAAATACGAATTATACCAGTATGACAATAGGCCAGAAGATTATGTAGAGCCTGTTAAGGTGGTCGTTGCCGTAAAAAAGAAGCACCACTATAGCTCTTCTAAACGTTATCGATCTGCAAAACGCGGTCATAGTGCTGCAAAAACCTATACCGTAAAAAAAGGCGATAACCTGAACAGACTAGCCGAATCCCGTGGTACTACGGCTAAAGCACTGATGCGTAAAAACGGCCTGAAAAAATCAGCACTCCAACCCGGACAGAAAATTAGATTTTAATGAAGAAAGTATTACTCCCGCTTGGCGTCTTGATTGTGCTGCTCGCTTCTTGTAAAACGAGACAGTACCACCGTAATAACAAGCAAATTGAAAAAGCGGCCAATAAAGCGAATCCCAATTATACAGATTTTACTACGCTTAGTTATATCCAGGCTTTTAAAACTGTGGCCATTGAGGAGATGAATACTTATGGAATCCCGGCAAGTATAACCCTGGCACAAGGAATTATTGAATCTGGCAGCGGCAATAGCAGTCTGGCAAAATATGCAAATAACCATTTTGGCATCAAATGTACTTCAGAGTGGAGAGGTAAGGCTTATTATAAAGACGACGACAAAAGCAATGACTGTTTCCGGGTGTATAAAGATGCACGGGAATCGTATAAGGATCATTCAGAATTTCTAAAGAGAAAACGGTACAGTGCCTTGTTTGAATTGGATAAAAATGATTATGTAAACTGGGCCAAAGGGTTAAAACAAGCAGGTTATGCCACCAACCCAAGGTATCCGGATATGCTGATCAATACGATCGAAAAGTATCAGCTACACCAATATGATCAGCCCGAGTCTGAAACGGATAAGATTAAACGGGAAGACCGTGTGTTTACTGAAATCAATGCTAATATTCCTAAAGAAACAAAGAAATTTACACCGGTAGAATCACCTCCTTCTAAACAAGTAATCAATACTACCGATCAAAATTATACTGTTCAAAAAGGCGATACGCTATATAATATTGCTAAACGCTATAACATGACTGTGGATGAATTAAAAGCATTGAATAACCTGACAGATGGCGGAATCAAGATTGGCCAAAAGCTTGTAGTAGTTAAATAATGTTAATATCCCGGCTTTAGCTTCGCCTATTTGTAATTTTGCCCGTCAATGAAATTATTATTCTCTATATTTTTCTTTTCGCTGATTTTCGGGGTTGCAATGGCACAACAAAGACCCGTACAGGGCTTTGTGATAGACAAAACATCGAAACTTCGCCTTGCAAAAGTATATATCTATAACTCTCATACTGATGAGGGTTTATACAATAATACTAAAGGTGAATTTGCGACGAAAGCATCGGTTGGTGATACTTTATTTGCTGCACTGCAGGGTTATGGGCTGGATACGATCATTTATAAAGGAAACACGAATATCTATTTTCAATTAAAACCGCTTGCGGTACAACTAAAAGAAGTCGCAATTGTGGGTAGTTCCCTAACGCCTAAAGAGCGGTATGACACTAAACTAAGAGAGTACAAATATGCAACAGACCGGGGGAGCGCTAAAGACCTGCTTAACCTTGGCCGGGGAGGTGTTGGATTAGGTATTGATGCTATCTATAATTTACTAAGCAGAAAAGGCCGGAATGCAAGACATTTGCAGGCAATCCTGGAAAGGGACTACAAAGAAGATATTATTGACTATAAATTCAATCCTTCTTTTGTAAGCCAGGCATTACGTATCAATGGATTTGAGCTCAAAGATTATATGCAGCAATACAGGCCTAGTTATGATTTCGTGCTAATGGCCTCAGATTATGCCTTTATTGTATTTATGAGGAACAATTATGCAGCCTATAAACGAAATCCGAGAGCCCTGCGATTACAACAATTACCTGCATTAAAGATCGAACATTTATGAGGTACTGGCCCGTAATCTGCCCCTCCCTCCCTGCAAACGCAATGGCCCTATATCCATTTATGTTATTTAAAAACCAGCAGATGAAAGCGGATAAGGTAATAATCAACCATGAAAAAATTCATTTTTGTCAGCAAATTGAACTGTTGATCCTGCCATTTTATTTACTTTATCTCTTAAACTACCTGGTTAACCTGATCCGGTATAAAAACCATGATCAGGCTTACTTCAATCTCTGCTTTGAAAAAGAGGCTTATGCAAATGATAAAAATGCGCATTACGTTAAAGGACGACCACTATATTCCTGGTTAAAACATCTTTAAAAATTCATGGATTTATGCTTATCGCTTGAATTTCTAAATATTTTAAGCAGTTTTTGAGTTCCAATAAGAACATTTTTCTTTTCTTTGTAGTAATGAGAGGTATATATGCATGTTTATTATTTCTGTTTGCAGTATCAGCACAAGCTATTGCACAAGAGGTAGATACTATTCCTATTAATATTAAGGATTTCGGACTGAAACTAAAAAGAAGTCCGCTGCCCTCTTTAAAAGGTAAAATTACCTTTAAGCCAGTTGTGATCAGTCCGGTCGTAATCAGCTCCAAAGTTAACTATTGGAAAACCAAAACATCTATTGGTATCAATGTTAACCAGGCCTCTTTCAGTAATAACTGGAATGGCGGAGGGGTGAATTCATTTGCATTGGGCGGATTACTAAATTATAAGGCAGAGTACGCTAAAGAAAACTATAGCTATGTAAGTGAGGTAATTTTACAGTATGGAAAAGTAAAAAACAAAGGCCAGCTGCAGAAGAAAAATAATGACCGTATCTTTTGGGATAATAAAGCAGCCTTTCAATTATCAAAAAGCTGGTATTTCTTTGGATCGGTGACTTTCGAATCTCAGTTTGATAATGGTTACTCTTATGTAACGGATGCTGCCGGACAAGAAACAGCGACGCTGATATCTAAGTTTATGTCCCCAGGTTACCTGACGGAGTCTATCGGTTTTGAGTATAAACCTGTTAAATACTTCTCTACAAGGCTGGGAACTGGAACGGCAAGGCAGACTTTTGTACTGGCGAATGAAGAACTGGCAGAAGCAAACCCATCAAGGGCTGATAATTTCGGTGTGCCGCTAGAAGATAAGTTTAGAAATGACCTCGCTTTTCAAATTGTTGCAAATTTTGAAAAGGAAGTTTTTCAAAACGTAAACTTAAAAACAAGGTATGCTGTTTTTGTCCCTTATGACCAGGTTGACTTTACCTCACACAGGCTTGATGTAGCGGTTACGGCAAAGGTAAATCGTTTCATGAACGTGTCTTTAACAGCTGTAGGGCTATACGACAAAAATACTGCTGCTAAAATACAGGGAAGCCAGACATTGGCGATGGGCTTCACCTTTGTATTCCCCCGCTAAATACGAACAGATCAAATTTTAATGTTTGATTGTTATTAAAAATGTTTGCAACTTTGCATACTTCTACTATTACAGATTAACTAATTGACTATCAATTAATAAGACATGTTTGAGAATTTACAGGATAAACTAGACCGTGCGTTTAAAGTTCTAAAAGGACAAGGAAGCATTTCAGAAATCAACGTGGCAGAGACCATGAAGGAAATTCGTAAAGCTTTACTGGATGCCGACGTAAATTATAAGACTGCTAAAACCTTTACTGACGATGTAAAGGAAAAGGCACTGGGCTTAAACGTGCTTACGGCCGTTTCTCCGGGACAATTGCTGACGAAAGTAATGAATGACGAGCTTACTGCGCTGATGGGCGGTGAGGTTAAGGAATTAGATCTTAAAACAAATCCTACGATCATATTGATTGCCGGACTTAACGGTGCGGGTAAAACTACTTTCTCGGGAAAGCTGGCGAACTACTTGAAGAGCAAAGGTAAAAAACCATTACTGGTTGCCGGTGACGTATACCGCCCGGCTGCAATCGATCAGCTCCAAATTTTGGGGGAACAGATCGGGGTACCTGTTTTTGCGAACAAGGATTCTAAAGATCCTGTTGCTATTGCACTGGAAGGTATTGCACAAGGAAAGAAAGATAATAACAATGTGATCATCATTGATACCGCAGGTCGCCTTGCGATCGACGAACAGATGATGAATGAGATTGCAGATGTTAAATTACATACTAAACCGCATGAAATCCTGTTCGTTGTTGATGCCATGACCGGGCAGGATGCGGTTAATACAGCTAAAGCTTTTAACGACAGGTTAGACTTTACAGGTGTGGTGCTAACCAAACTTGATGGTGATACCCGTGGTGGTGCGGCTCTTTCAATCAAATCTGTAGTCAACAAACCAATTAAGTTTGTTGGTACGGGCGAGAAAATGGAAGCATTGGATGTTTTCTATCCTGATAGGATGGCTTCACGTATCCTGGGAATGGGTGACGTTGTTTCCCTTGTTGAGCGTGCACAAGAGCAGTTTGATGAGAAAGAAGCGGCAGAACTTCAAAAGAAAATCCGAAAGAACAAGTTTGATTTTAATGACTTTTATAACCAGATTCAGCAGATTAAGAAGATGGGTAATATGAAAGATCTGATGGGTATGATCCCAGGAGTAAGCAAAATGATGAAAAATGTAGAGATTGAAGATGATGCTTTTAAAAATGTAGAAGCTATCATCCAGTCTATGACAAAATATGAGCGTGAAAACCCAGACAGCATTCAGCAAAGCAGACGTTTACGTATTGCTAAAGGGTCTGGAAACAAGATTGAAGAGGTAACCAAACTGATTAAACAGTTTGAAGATATGCGTAAGGTGATGAAACAGTTTTCTAATCCCGCTGCTGCTGCTAAAATGATGCGTGGAATGCCTAAAATGCCACAGGGAAGAATGTAATATTTTCTTTTTTTTATAGCCTCCCGGAACCAGTTATACTATAGCTTAACTCGTTCCGGGATTTTTTTGGTCTGCTCCCCCCCTTACAACGACTAAAAGATTTATTACCAATTAAATTAATAATGGGATTACGTTCGCCATCTCTTATTAAATTATATGCTAATTAAAACATACGGAAGCGCGGTTTTTGGAGTAGACGCCCTGACTATTACTATTGAGGTAAGTATAGGTAGCGGAAACAAGTACCATATTGTTGGCCTGCCTGATAATTCTGTCAAAGAAAGCCTCAGGAGAATTGAGAGTGCTATTCAATCCTCGGGACTAAAGATGCCACGACAAAAGATTGTAGTTAATCTTTCTCCGGCAGATATCCGTAAAGAAGGGACCTCTTATGATTTGCCAATTGCAGTAGGCATATTGGCAGCGTCAGGACAAATCTTAACAGAACGGGTAGATCAGTTCATTATTGCAGGAGAACTTTCTCTGGATGGCGGATTACAGCCTATTAAAGGAGCACTGTCCATCGCGGTGCAGGCTGTTAAAGCAGGTTACAAAGGATTCATCCTACCCGAGGATAACGCAAGGGAAGCTGCAGTGGTTGATGATCTGCTAATTTATGGTATGCGTAACCTTACTGAGTTAATCGCATTCTTTAACGAGAAGGAGATTTTTAGTCCCACCATTGTAAATACCCGTGACGAGTTTTTGAAGCATACAGGTCTTTATGAGCAGGATTTTTCTGACGTAAAAGGTCAGGAAAGTATTAAAAGAGCATTAGAAATAGCTGCTGCAGGAGGCCATAATGTGATACTTATCGGTCCGCCCGGAGCTGGAAAAACCATGCTCGCCAAACGGCTGCCTACGATCCTGCCGCCACTTAACCTATATGAAGCGCTGGAAACAACAAAGATCCATTCTGTAGCAGGGAAGTTAAACGTTGCAGATTCTCTGCTTACAGAACGCCCTTTCAGAAACCCTCACCACAGTATTTCTACTGTTGCCATGGTTGGCGGCGGTACAAATCCACAGCCAGGAGAAATATCACTGGCACATAATGGGGTGCTTTTTCTGGATGAACTGCCAGAGTTTAAGAGAAATGTGCTGGAAGTAATGCGCCAGCCGCTCGAAGACCGCAAGATTACCATATCAAGATCTCGTTTAAGCGTGGAATACCCAGCAGGATTTATGCTGATCGCTTCTATGAACCCTTGCCCCTGCGGGTTCTATAATCATCCGGAAAAAGAATGCAGCTGCTCCCCGGGGATAGTGCAGAAATACCTGAATAAAATTTCCGGGCCTTTAATGGATAGGATTGATCTCCACGTAGAAGTGACCCCTGTAAATTTCAGTGATCTTTCTTCTTTACAGCCGGCAGAGAAAAGCGACACCATTAGGAAAAGAGTAATTGATGCAAGAGGGATTCAGGATGAAAGGTTCATCAATCATCCAGATTTATATTATAATGCACAAATGAGTCCGAATATGGTCAGAAATATCTGCCAGATCAGCGAAGAAGGGCGTTCACTGATCAAAAGGGCAATGGAAAAGTTAAATTTATCGGCAAGGGCCTACGACAGGATCTTGAAGGTATCACGTACCATTGCAGATCTTGCTGCAAGTAAAGAAATTGAACTGGAGCATCTTGCAGAAGCAATTCATTACCGCAGCCTGGACAGGGACCATTGGGCAGGATAAGACTAACTAATCTTACAAAGAGTCATCCGTATCTTCTGGCTCATCTTCCTCTTCCGGGACATAAGCCAGAATCTCCCTGCCAATTGCATTAATTTCATCATTTTCTTCAAAAAGAGGAAGCGCAGTTTCAGGATCAAGTTTCAGCCATTGTGAGTCTGTATCTTTCTGTATTTCTACATATTCTTTGCCATCTTTAAACACAACATAAGTATCGTTTCCTTCTGGAAATATTGCATAATCAGTTGTTCCTATTGTAATATCGAATGGTTGTTGCATGGTAATTAGTCCGGATTTATCCCTTCAAAGATACTAATTCATTGTTTTTAGGCGATTAATAAATTTGATAAAATTAGCGTCACCATAATTTGCAGCCCCAGATTCGTTGTAAGAGATCCGTCCCATTTTATCAAATACGACTGTAGTTGGCAGCGCCCCTGTAAACAGTATATCAGGGATTTCACTATTTACTGCGTATACAGGTAACTGATAGTGCTTTTTATCCATAAATTTCTGCGACTTTACCAGGTTGCCATCTGCATCCGCCAAAATAAAAACAACACTATCATCGTCTTTAAATTTTTCGTACAGCTTATTTACACCCGGCATTTCTGAGAGACAGGGAGGGCACCACGTAGCCCAGAAATTTAAAAAAATCACTTTCCCTTTTAAGTCACCCAGATCAATGATTTTACCTTTTGTATCTCTGAAACGTATGCCAGATAGGTTTACTGATGTCATTGCAGCTTGATCAGAATTTGTAGCAGGTTTAAAAAAACCGATAGTCATCAATCCTTCCAATACCAATGCTTTTGCTGGCGGCACAAATGCAAGCACCAGCAAGAGGACTATAAATAAAGTGTTAAAAATATTTTTCCAGTTCAGTAATTTTTTCATAAATATATAATTGATAATTTTAGATGTGATGAAGCTTGTACAAACAAATTCATCAGGGCCTATTGTCTTGGATTTAATGTTATACAAGTTTCATGGTAACAGATTATTATTAAATAAATACTATTTTGCATTATTCAAGAGCTTAATGAGCAGATACCCCTCATACAATTTATTTAGGGGGTGTGCGATAATGGGAGACTTTAGCCTAAATAATCTAAATGAAGCTGCATACCGATAAAAACAATTATTGACTATGAAAAAAATCACTCCCGCTGTCCTTCTGCTCTGCCTGGCCCTGGCATGTACAAACAAAGATAAGAAAATGGATACTTATAAATGGCCGGATGCCATAGCTCCGGTAGCAGAAATTAAACCAAAACAACGTATTATACATGGTGATACGGTAATAGATAACTATTACTGGATGATCGATTACTTTAAAAAGGGACCTGACAGTACAGAAACAGTCGACTATCTAAAGGCAGAAAATGCTTATCTCGATACGATGATGAGTGGTACGAATAAATTACAAGAAGAGCTCTTCAAAGAGATGAAAGGGCGTATCAAAGAAAAAGATGAGTCTGTACCCGTTTTTAAAAACGGTTATTTCTATTATACCAGAACCGAAGAAGGGAAACAATACGCTAAATACTGCCGGAAAAAAGGAAGTTTAGACAGCAAGGAAGAACTCCTGCTGGATATAGATGAATTAGCTAAAGGCCATGCTTATTTTTCTGCTGGTGGTTTTAGCGTTAGCCCCGATAATAAACTACTTGCTTATGGGGTAGACAAAGTATCAAGGCGCCAGTATACGATTATGGTTAAGAACCTGGAAACAGGAGAATTGCTTAAAGACGAAATCAAGAATACTGAAGGTGCGGCGATATGGGCAGCAGATAATAAAACATTATTCTATACCGCAAAGAACCCCATCACACTTTTAAGTGAGAAAATTCAAAAACATATGCTGGGCAGCGATGCACTTAAAGATCCGGTAGTTTATGAAGAACAAGATAAATCAAACTATATTGGCGTAGATAAATCAAAATCAGGCAAATTTATTATCATTTATTCTTCTGCTACGCTGTCTTCTGAAGCCAGGATGATCCCGGCAGATCGGCCAGATACTGAATTTAAGGTATTTACACCCCGGACCAAAGAGGTATTGTACAGTGTAATCCCTTTGGATAATAAATTTCTAATCCTGACGAACTGGAATGCAAAAAATTTCAGGCTAATGGAGTGCCCATTAGACCAAACGGCAAAAGAGAACTGGAAAGAGGTAATCCCACACCGTAAGGAGGTATTGCTGGAGGAAGTTGAAGAGTTTAAAGACTTCCTGGTGATTTCTGAACGTAAAAATGGGCTTATGCAATTACGCATCCGCCCACTTAACGGACCAGAACATTATATCGATTTTGGTGAACCTGCCTATACTGCTGCTGTAGGATCTAACCCCGAATATAATAGTAAAACACTCCGTTATAGCTATACTTCAATGACCACCCCTGTTTCCGTCTATGATTATAATATGGGAACTAAGGCTAAAAAGCTGATGAAACAACAGGAGGTTATCGGTGGATATGATGCGGCTGATTACACGACAGAAAGACTGTACGCGACAGCGAAAGACGGCACAAAAATCCCTATCTCCATTGTTTATAAAAAAGGGTTGAAAAAAGATGGTCAGGCCCCTCTCCTGCTTTACGCCTATGGATCTTACGGGCATAGTATGGATGCAGCTTTCTCTATTAATAACCTTAGCTTATTAAACCGCGGATTTGTATATGCAATTGCACATATACGCGGCGGACAAGAAATGGGGAGACAATGGTACGAAGATGGAAAACTAATGAAAAAGATGAACACGTTCACCGATTTCATTGACTGCGGTAAATTTTTGGTCGACAGTAAATTTACCAGTCCCCCTCATCTCTATGCACAGGGAGGCAGTGCAGGAGGTTTGTTAATGGGTGCGATAATCAATCTTCAGCCAGACCTGTGGCGTGGCGTAATTGCGCAGGTACCATTTGTAGACGTAGTGAATACTATGCTGGATGAAAGTATTCCGTTAACTACAAATGAGTTTGATGAGTGGGGAAATCCTAAGAATGAAGCAGCCTACCGTTATATGAAAAGCTATTCTCCTTATGAAAATATAGAAAAGAAAGCTTACCCGAATATGCTGGTTACTACGGGACTGCACGATAGCCAGGTACAATATTTTGAACCTGCAAAATGGGTAGCTAAACTACGCGCCAATAAAACTGATAAAAACATCCTCCTGCTTAAAACGAATATGGAATTTGGTCACGGTGGTGCATCAGGCAGGTTTGATTACTTAAAAGATATTGCGCTTAATTATTCATTTCTATTTAGCCTGGAAGGAATAGAAAAGTAAAATCCATTATTTAAAACCTGCGCTGTGCATTTTTGTTACGGTTAATACATCAACCAACTCAAAAATGGAAAGCAAAACATATACTGAAATCGCGCCTGGCGTATGGGCAATGAAGATCGTGTTTGTCAACATCTACATGATTACGACCGGACCTGAAGAATGGGTATTAGTAGATGCCGGAATTAAAGGCAGTGCCGGAAAGATTATTGCAATGGCGGAGGAGCTCTTTGGTGAGGACCTTCCGCCTGCTGCGATTATCCTTACTCATGGGCATTTCGACCATACCGGGGCTGTAAAAGACCTGTTAGAAAAATGGCCTGTAAACGTATATGCACACCCGCTTGAACTCCCTTATCTAACAGGGTTATCTGCTTATCCCCCACCTGACCCAACTGCGGGAGGTGGCGCAATGACCTTTTTTTCATTCCTGTATCCTAAGAAAGCAATTGATCTTGGTGAACATGTACATCCTGTTCCTAAAGATGGGACGCTTCCATTTTCGTCCGACTGGATCTATATCCATACTCCGGGCCATTCTCCGGGCCATATTTCGTTATTCAGACCAGAAGACAAAGTATTAATTGCAGGAGACGCTTTTGTAACGATCCAATCAGAATCCCTACTCTCGGTTATCACCCAAAGAAAAAAACTGTCTGGCCCCCCCAGATATTTTACCCCTAACTGGCTGGCCGCGGCAATGTCTGTTAAAAAACTAAGGGATTTAAAACCGGAAGTGGCCGGTACCGGGCATGGACCTGCCATGAAAGGAGATGAACTTACACAGGGGCTCGGAGATCTTGTGAACGACTTTCAGCGTCTTGCTATCCCAGAACACGGGAGATATAGCCATGAGCCAGCTAAAACAAACCGAAAAGGAGTACAACACCTTCCCCCCGCTCCTTTCAATAAAGCACTCGTGTTTTCTATATTTATCATTTCCGCAGCAATCACTTTTAGTGTTGTCCAAAAGATCAGGAAATAACCATTTCGAAATCATTATAAAACGCAAAAGCCTGCAGATAAATATCTGCAGGCTTTTGCTGTTAGTTCAATTTATGCTCCGTTATTAGATCAATTCAACACTGCGGTTCACAAATGCCGTTAAATCTGCTCCTGTTAACATTCCTTGAGAAAGTAAAGCAAGGTCTACCGCTTGTTTAGCTAACGCACCTTGTTCTGTTTCATCTTCGGTCTGCAGGATACGGTTAACCAGCTTATGGTTTCCGTTGATCGCTACTTTGTAACTGTCTGGCATATTACCGTAGAAACTCATACCACCGCCCATTTGAGCCATGTCTTTCATTCTGCGCATAAATTCGTCCATAGTTACGGTAACCGGGAATTCTTCTGGATTTAAACCAACAATCTCTACCTGGAACCCTGGTTTAATAATTGCTTTTTCAAAAACTGCCTTCACTTTAGCCGATTGATCTTCTGTTAACACAGACTCGATGTTCTCATCTTTTTCAATTAGCTTGCTTGCAACACTAGAATCTACGCGTTTCATCAGTGTTTTTTCCAATTTCTGTTCTAGGGAGCTTACAAAGTGATTATCTATTGCTGAGTTCATCAACAATACATCATAGTCCTTTTTGTTGGCCGATTGGATAAAGCTATCTTGTTTAGCCGGATCATTGGTATAGATATAAACAACCTGACCGTTTTTATCTGTCTGGGTTGCCTGTACCTTTTCACGGTATTCATCCAGCGTAAAGTTTTCGTTTTTAGTATTGGTCAACAATGCGAAATCCTTTGCTTTATCATAAAACTTCTCTTCGCTCACCATTCCGTATTTTACGAAAAGACCGATATCTCCCCATTTCTCCTCATAACCTTTACGGTCTTTATTGAAAAGCTCTCCTAATTTGTCAGCTACCTTTTTAGTAATGTAACTATTGATCTTTTTAACGTTGCTATCTGCCTGCAGGAAGCTTCTCGAAACGTTCAAAGGAATATCTGGCGAATCAATAACCCCATGTAACAACATCAGGAATTCAGGAACGATGTCTTTAACTTCATCCGTAATAAATACCTGGCGGCTATATAACTTGATTTTGTTGCGTTGCATATCAAAATCATTTTTCACCTTAGGGAAGTACAATACACCCGTTAAGTTGAAAGGATAGTCTACATTAAGGTGGATCCAGAATAAAGGATCTTCCGAAAATGGATATAATTGTTTGTAGAAATCAAGATAATCCTGATCTGACAAATCTGCAGGTGCTTTTGTCCAGATCGGCGCAGTAGTATTGATGATGTTATCTACTTCAACAGCTACAGTTTTTGGTTTTCCCTCTTCATCTTCGCCATCAGCAATTTGTTCAGTTTTTGTACCAAACTTAATTGGAACAGGCAAAAATTTACCGTATTTATCAAGGATCTCAGAGATTTTGCTTTTATTTAAAAACTCTTCAGATTCAGTATTGATATGCAAAATGATATCTGTTCCACGGGTAGTACGCGTACCTGCTGTAATCTCATAAGAAGTACTTCCATCACAAACCCAACGTGCCGGCTCAGCACTATCCTGGTAAGATAAAGTTTGAATTTCAACTAAATCCGATACCATAAAGGCAGAATAGAAACCTAAACCAAATTTACCTATGATCTCGTTGGCATCTTTAGCATCCTTAAATTTCTCAACAAATTCACTCGCACCAGAAAAAGCAACCTGATTGATATATTTTTTAATCTCTTCGGCTGTCATACCCAATCCGCTATCGCTGATCGTAATGGTCTTTTTCTCTTCATCAAGCGCAACTTCGACAAGTGTATCGCCCAATTCCCCATTATATTGTCCTAATGCAGCTAAACGTTTGATCTTTTGTACCGCATCAACCGCGTTAGAAACCAGCTCACGCAAAAAGATCTCATTGTCTGAGTAAAGGAATTTCTTAATAATCGGAAAAATGTTTTCGGTATGTATGGAAATACTCCCTTTTTCTTCTATGCTCATATTTTTAAATCATTTTTATTTAAGTACATACAACCCTTATCAAGGCATGTTCCAATTTAATTTAGTTGTCAAATTGACAGGGAATTGTAACTATATCCTACCAAAATAATATTACAATCCTGTAGCAAAGTTCTTCTGTATCTTTGCACCGAATGGAATACAATGTACACACCCTGCCAAATGGCATCCGCTTACTTCATGTACCTTCTGCTTCTGCAATATCACATGCCTGCATCATTGTAAACAGTGGTTCACGGGACGAAAGTGAGTCACAATCAGGACTCGCTCATTTTATCGAACACTTAGTATTTAAGCGTACAGAAAAAAGAAATACCAACCAGATCCTGAACCGCCTCGAAAGTGTCGGTGCTGATTTAAATGCCTATACAACTAAAGAATACACCTGCATTCATGCTTCTTTTTTAAATCCTTACCTAGACCGCACGCTAGAATTGTTTAATGATATAGTTTTCCACTCTACATTTCCTGAAGATGAGTTGGAAAAAGAAAAAGGTGTAATTCTTGATGAAATTGCGTCTTACCTGGATCAACCTGAGGAAGCCATCTATGATGATTTCGAGGACCTTGTGTTTGCAAACCATCCTTTAGGCAGAAATATACTGGGTACAACAGAAAGTGTAAATCAACTGAACCAGCAAGACATCAAAGATTTTATGCTGGCTAATTACCATACCGATAAAATCATTATTGCTGTTCTTGGAAATTATACACTCCCCAAAGCAGTTAAGATAATTGATAAGTATTATTCGGATATTCCCGAAAACAGGCACCAGTCTAAAAGAGCCGCTCCTTCCGCTGCTCCTGTAATTACACGTGCAGATCAAAAACCTATTAGTCAGGCCCACACTATGATCGGTGCACAAGCATACTCACTGCACCATCCTTATAAAACAGGGTTGCTTCTCCTCAACAACCTTTTATGTGGTACAGGGATGAGTTCGATCTTAAATCTTCAGATTAGAGAAAAGCATGGGATAGCGTATAGTATTGAATCTGGGTATAGCCCATTGAGTGATACCGGGATTTTCACCGTATACTTTGGTACTGATAAAGAAAAAACCAACAGGGCACTTGCGCTGATCTATAAAGAATTTCACAAACTCCGCGAGAAACCGTTAACAGAGGTCCAATTGCAAAAGGCAAAGAATAAATTTATCGGGCAGATTGCATTAGGTGAAGAAAATAGGATCGGATTAATTATCTCTATGGCCAAGAGCCTGATTGATTATGATAAGATTGATAGTCTGGATACCGTTTTTAAGAAAATAGAAGCTGTTACTACAGACGATATGGCCCAAATTGCAAACGAAATGCTGGATGAAAAAAATCTTAGTGTCTTATCCTTTTACCCTTTAGGGTAATATTCGTACTTTTGTAGTACAATCCTGATCTTTGAAAACACGAAAAGGATAATCACTGTTATGCATGAACTGCATAATTAAATATGCCATTAAAATAATATATAAATGAAATTACCAATTGTAGCTTACGGGGATCCGGTTTTAAGAAAAGTGTGCGTAAGCATCGATGAAAATTATCCGGATTTAAAAAAACTGATCAGCGACATGTTTGATACAATGTATGCTGCAAGCGGCGTCGGACTAGCCGCTCCGCAAGTAGGATTACCAATCCGTTTGTTCATTGTGGATACCGGCGACGATGAAGATGGCAATCCTGGCTACAAAAGGGTGTTTTTAAATGCAAAAATTATTGAAGAAACAGGTGAGCCCTGGGCTTTTACAGAAGGCTGTTTAAGTATCCCTGAAATAAGGGAAGACGTAATGCGTAAGCCGAATATCCGTGTTCAGTATTACGATGAGAATTGGCAATTACACGAAGACGATGTTACAGGCATGCCTGCACGTGTAATACAGCACGAATATGACCACATTGAAGGAAAGCTGTTTACTGATACATTAGGATTACTTAGAAAAAGAATGCTAAAGTCTAAACTGGATTCAATTTCCAGAGGGGATATCCGTGCAGAATATAAAATGAAATTCCCGCAACAGCGCAAAAAGCGTTAGTTGTTGCTTTGCCTGCTTTTATCTCCACTAAAGATCTGCTGCATTAATTTACCCCAGGCGAAGGGGTTTAGCAGCGGATTACCTTGTACAAGGTTTGTATTTAATGACCGTTCCTGATCCATCCGGAAGTTTGAAGAAGAAATCTCTCCGGCATCCCTTGGAAGATAGCGGATCATGCCGTTAATAGAGTTCCTCGACAAATTTTTCCTGGCAATTTCCATATCATCATCAGCAACTTTCATTGCCATAAAATCTTTGGTAAACTCTTCTACGGTAGCCCATGGGTATATACGTACGGCCGGCAAATAAACGATCTCAGATTTCATTTTTACCATTGCCGTATACTTTGTTTCATTAACTGCTAAAGGAATAGTAAATGCTTTCTCAGTGTATCCTATGGCATTATAAACCAGAGTATCACCTGGATGGGCCACAAATGAAAAATATCCTTTATAATTACCCGCATACCGCTGTTCCTGATTAGATTTATTGGTAATAGTTACATAAGGGACAACAAAACCGCTGTCCAGATCTGTAATTATTCCCGAAAATTGAACCAGTTTTTTCCCTGAAGGCGTTTGTTGTGCAAACAGCCCTGCAGTAAAAAATAGGAATACCAGCGTGAAAGTATATCTCATCAGACAAAAATAACTGTAATAATTACAGTGATTAGTTAAATTTTGTTAAATGGCTATACCGGCTCTGCTAAATTAATAGCCTCAACAGCAGTAATTTGTGGCACAGCTTTCAAAATAGCTTGCTCAATTCCTGCCTTCATTGTCATGAAGCTCATTTTGCATGATCCGCAATTGCCCAATAATTTTAATTTAACTACATTATCTGATGTAATCTCTTCTATAGCTACGTTACCGCCATCTGCAATAAGATAAGGACGGATAGTTTCTAATGCTTGCTCTACTTGTTCTGTTAGATCCATGATAATTTTTAAAATATAAATTTAGTAATTTTTTTAGTAATTCTAAGATTGTGCATTATTGATTGCAATCTGCTGCGCAATCCTCCCGGCAATTTCAGCAAAGGCAATAGATGTTTTACTCAGTTTATCCAGTGCAATTGGCGTACCACGATCACCACATTCCGTAATTCCTTGCACAAGAGGTATTTCTCCAAGAAAAGGCACGTCAAATGATGTTGCGAGAGACTTCCCTCCGTCTTTTCCAAAGATGTAATATTTGTTATCTGGCAATTCGTCAGGCGTAAAATATGCCATATTTTCTATGACCCCCAATACTGGGATATTTATAGATGGCATCCTAAACATAGCCAGGCCTTTTCTTGTATCCGCAAGCGCTACTTGTTGCGGCGTTGTTACAATTACAGCACCCGCAATAGGAAAACTTTGTGTAATCGTAATATGGATATCTCCTGTTCCCGGTGGAAGATCAACGATCAGATAGTCCAGCTCGCCCCAGTCAGCATCATTAAATAACTGTTTAATTGCATTGGAAGCCATTGGCCCGCGCCATGGCACAGGTTGATCGGGGTCTGCAAAAAAGCCTAGTGATAGCAGCTTAATCCCATATTTTTCGATCGGTAAAATTAATGTCTTGCCTTCTTCAGTTTCCCGCGCACTTGGCTTTGCCCCTACGAGGTCAAACATGGTCGGGACAGAAGGGCCATAAATATCAGCATCAATTAGTCCGACTTTCGCACCATCTGCCGCCAGCGTTACAGCAAGGTTACTCGCTACTGTTGATTTACCTACTCCACCCTTGCCCGAAGAGACAAGGATAATATTTTTTATATCTTTCAATTGAGTAGTATCATTTGGTTTCGTTACCCTGGAGGTAATATTAATATTTATCTCTGCCTCCTTATCTACAAAATACTTGATTGCATTTAAACAAGCATTTTTAAGCATATCCTTCATCGGGCATGCCGGAGTAGTGAGTTCTAAGGTAAAACTTATTTTTTTATTTTCGATAGTCAGCTCCTTAATCATGTTTAATGTCACCAGATCTTTTTTAAGATCAGGGTCTTCAACATTTCTCAGAGCCGCCAAAACTTGTTCGATGGTAATGTTCATTGCCCAAAATTAACAAAAGCAAGGTACAATTAATTGATTTTAGGCTTTTTAAGTGTAATTTTAACACGAAATAAACATTTGCATTTAACGTTAAGCAATTAAACATCTATTTTTAAGCATGCGTCTTCCAAAAATAACCATTCCTAAAAAGTACATCAAAGCAGGTGCATGGGTCTTAGGAATATTTCTTATCCTCCTTATCATAGCCGGTTCCATTGCTTACAGCAAAAGAGAAGCGTTACTTAAAAAAATTATTGCCAGGGCAATTGCAAAAGCAGATAAAGATTACGGTCTTGATGTGAAGATCGGAGAAGCTGGTTTCAGCGGACTAAGTACGGTACATATGAAAAATATTTCTGTGGTGCCCAAAGACAGGGATACCTTATCTACTGTAACAGATTTGACTGTCGGTGTTAAATTATTTCCTTTACTTTTTGGAGATGTAAAACTGGCAGAGATCGGTTTAAATACCGGAAAGGTGAATGTTGTTATCAGGGACAGCCTGACAAACCTGGATTTTATCCTGAAAAGGAAAAAGAAAGATAAAACGGATAATAAGTCTAAAGTAGACCTGAGCGAGTTGGCCCACGACCTGCTTAACGAAGTCTTGAACAAGATTCCGGATGACATGGAAATGAAAGACCTGTTGTTCAAATTAAATGATAATGATACTGCGAGCGTGAGTTTACTGACCAGTACAGCAACTATAGACGGCGGAGATTTAAAATCTACCATTATCCTGAATAAAAATGAGGCCACCTGGCACGTTAACGGACAGGTAAATCCAGGTAAAAAACAAATGGACGTCCTTTTTTATGCTGATAATAAAAGGATAGCGCTTCCGTACCTGGATAATAAACTGCATGGAAAACTTAGTTTTGATACGGTAAGAACTGAAATGAGAAGTGCCGATTACAGTGGTGATAATTTTAAAATCACAGGGTCCTGGTCGGTTAAGAATTTATTGATAAACCACGCAAAGATCGCTTCAAATGATATCGTGGTAAAAAATGCAAAGATAGATGCTGATTTGCTGATTGGTCCTAATTATGTGGCTTTAGATAGTACATCTACAGTATTCCTTAAGGATGCAGCTATACACCCTTTCTTCAAATACACCCTGTCACCTAATAAAATTTATGAGATTAAGCTCCATGCCGATGAGCAGGATGCGCAGTCTGTATTAAATGCATTTCCACAAGGTTTATTTGAATCACTTGAAGGCCTGCAAGTAAAAGGGAAGATAAAGTATGATCTGAATTTCTACCTGGATAGCAGTGAGCCGGATAGCCTGAAGTTTAACTCCACCTTAACCCCTTATGACTTTAAGATAGTAAAATGGGGGAAGACCGATCTTCAAAGGATTAACCAGACTTTTGTTTATACACCTTATGAGTACGGTAAACCTATGCGCGACATTACCATAGGGCCATCAAATCCAAATTATACGCCACTGTCTGAGATTTCCAGCAATTTTAAAAATGCACTGCTCACTTCAGAAGACCCTTCCTTTTTCAGCCATAAAGGCTTCGTGGAAGAGTCTATCAGAAAGTCTTTTGTGATCAACTTTAAGGAAAAGAAATTTGTTAGAGGGGGAAGTACAATTTCTATGCAGCTGGTAAAAAATGCATTCTTAAGTCGCCAGAAAACCCTTGCACGAAAAGCAGAAGAGATCCTAATTGTATGGCTGATTGAAAACAACAGGCTGATCAGCAAACAGCGGATGCTGGAGGTTTATTTCAATATTATTGAGATGGGAAAAAACATCTACGGAATAGGCGAAGCCTCCAGACAATACTTTGGGAAAAGTCCGGCAGAGCTAAGCATTGGGGAAGGGATATTCCTGGCTAACATCGTTCCAAGACCTAAAATTGCCATGTTTAAGTTCCGAGGTGATGGAGGACTTAAAGATTATATGCTACCCTATTTTAAATATATGGGGAGAATAATGGCACGACGTGGCCTTACCCCATCAGATACTAGTGGTTATGGATTCTATAACGTTCGCTTACGAGAAGGGTTAAGACAATACTTGCTGCCTGATTCTGCAAAAGTGGATACCACAGAATTTGATTCAGACACAGACGTTGCACCAGTACAGATGCAGGATGAATCTAAAAATCTTTTTGACAGGTTATTTGGAAAGTCTAAAAAAGATACTGCCACCAAACAATTAATCATACAGGATACAGTAAAAAAAACTAGGAAAGAATTAAGGCAAGAGCGCCGTGAAAGACGGAGGCGGGAGAATGAAAACAATTAATTCCTTTAAAAGAAGTTATGAGTACAATTGAAGTTGGAGACAAAACGTTCGGCTTATTTATAGAGAATGATCTTATTAATCAACGCACAAAAGCCATCAGCATACAGCTTAACGCCAATTATGAAACCCGTTGCCCGGTTTTTATCGGAGTATTAAACGGCAGTTTTCTTTTTATGGCAGATTTGTTAAAAGAAGTGCACATCCCCTGTGAGGTTGGCTTTATTAGGGTGGCCTCTTATACTGGCACAGAAAGCAGCGGAACGGTAAAAGAAATGTTCGGCTTGCCTGATTACCTGGAAGGTCGCGATATCATCCTGGTAGAAGATATTGTAGATACTGGTTTTACACTTAAATATATACTGGAAAAGGTCTATCTACAAAAGCCCGCATCTGTTAGTGTTTGCTCATTACTTTTTAAACCTGCTGCTTTAAAAACGGCTATTAATGAATTGGAATATATAGGTTTCGAAATCCCAAATGAATTTGTAGTTGGCTATGGTCTGGATTATAATGGGTTAGGAAGAAATCTTAAAGATATCTATCGGGCAAATCCCTGATCTTGATTCTTTATCCTGATTTCGCTAAATTTTTCACAAATTTGCAAAAACATATTTTACATCTACAATGACAATACACAAAGAAGGTTATACGACCATAGCACTTTCCCTGCTTTTTATTTTCGTAGTGAATGCTATAATCGATTATAGATTTGCAGACATATTCTGGTTACGATGGGCAGTTTATATCGCCTCATTCGCGCTGTTTATTATCGTACTGCAGTTTTTTAGAAATCCATCGAGAACATTTGCAACCGGAAACAATTCAGTGATCTGTCCGGCAGATGGAAAAGTAGTCGTTATCGAAGAAACAGAAGAAGGAGAATATTTTAAAGATAAAAGATTACAGGTTTCTATATTTATGTCTCCAGTAAACGTACACATTAACAGGAACCCGATCTCTGGGGTAGTAAAATTCTTTAAATATCATCCGGGAAAATATCTTGCTGCATGGAACCCTAAATCTTCTACCGAAAACGAGCGTACAACAGTTGTTGTAGAGCACGAAAATGGCACACCAGTACTATTTAGACAAATTGCTGGCGCGTTAGCGAGAAGGATCGTATGGTATGTAAAAGAGGGTGACGTGGTAGAACAAAGCAAAGAATTCGGTTTTATTAAATTTGGCTCCAGAGTAGACATTTATCTCCCTATAGGAACAAAGGTGAATCTTGAACTTAATCAAGTAGTAAAAGGTGGCATTACTGTATTAGCAGAACTCGCTTAGAAAAGAATAGCTCAAAGCATAAAAAAGCGGGCTTGTCTATAAATAGACAAGCCCGCTTTTTTATGCTTTACACATCATCGATTCCGGCACACATTATAAACCAGCACTGTGCAAGTGCATTTGATTAAACAAGGGCATACAAGCGCTTATATCACTAGCCTGGATAAGTTGTTTAAACCACCCCGGCAAATTCGTACCAACAAAAAAGCCTTCCCGACAAAATCGGGAAGGCTTATATATTTTTTAGAGTAATTATACTCTTTTAGACTTGATACGAGCTGCTTTACCAGTCAATTCACGTAAGTAGAACAATTTCGCTCTACGCACTTTACCGTGACTGTTAACTTCAACTTTAGCAATGTTTGGGGAATTGATAGGGAATATACGTTCCACACCAACACCGTTAGACATTTTACGAACTGTAAATGTCTCATTAGCACCTACGCTGTTACGTTGTAAGACCACGCCTTGGTAAATTTGAATACGTTCTTTATTACCTTCGCGAATTTTATAGTGAACACTCACTGTATCTCCTGATTTGAATGCAGGAAACTCGTTCTTTGCGATTACCTGCTCTTCAACAAATTTTACTAAATCCATGATTTTAAGCTATTAAGCCGACTTTTTGTTGTTTAAAATCGGACTGCAATATTAGGAATTTTATTTTATAAAAAAAAGTGATTTTTATTTTTTTCCACATTATATATGATTTCCACATCAACTTACTGCCATACAGTAAACAAAACCGAAATCAAAATATGCATATTATTGCCCCCTATACATTTGTAAGAGGCTTTTCCCGCTGATATGGGAGTTCTCCAGTGCGCCACTTTCCACGTCAAATAATATTTCCATTAATTTAACTTTTTCATAAGGAATATCCTGGGGCTCTTCCAGTCCGATACGTCGGTAATTATGAAATGTATTCATGGAAACATTCAATATTTTAGGAATAACCTTAAGGGCAAATTTGTATTCCTTCACAGTAAGCTGATCCAAAAATTGGTTGATCTTGTATTTTTCGATATTTTCACTCATCCTTAAATTGAAATTAGGTTTACACAATTTGATCCGTATCCGGAATGTTTATCTCCACGGAAGATTTCGTAAATATATAAATAATTTCAGACAAAAATAAATATAAACGAAATAATTTTCCCAGAAGAAATAAAAACCGAATTGTTAACTGTTATTTTGCAGTATTTAAATGCCTAACAATTAACACAAATTTATAACTACATTAAAAATGAAGATGAGGTTATCGATGAATAGCTGATAATTATCGATGAATGAAGTCCTCTAAGTATTGCATTATAAATAAACATGTAAATACCGCCAGGATTAATCTTCCAGCAGATCAGGACGAAGCCGCTGTGTACGTGCTACAGCCTGCTCATGCCTCCAATTATTAATTTTCTGCTCATGCCCGCTTAAAAGGATTTCAGGCACCTGGTGACCTCGCCAGTCGGCCGGACGTGTATACACAGGCGCATCCAGCAATCCTCCCTGAAAACTGTCTGACAAAGCTGAAGTTTCATCATTTAAAACTCCGGGGATCAGCCTGACTATCGCATCCACAAGAACAGCAGCAGGCAGCTCCCCGCCAGACAGCACATAATCTCCAATGGAGATTTCCCGGGTCACATAAATATCCCTGATACGCTGGTCAATCCCTTTATAATGACCGCACAAAATGATTACATTTCCCAAACCCGAAAGCTCATTAGCGATCGTCTGATTTAGCGTTACACCATCAGGTGTCATGAATATGATATCATCATAGGCACGTTGTGCCTGCAGCTCTTCTATACAGCGCGCAAATGGCTCTATAGACATCACCATGCCACTTCCACCACCATATGGATAATCATCTACACTGCGCTGCTTATTCACTGAATAATCCCTTAAGCTGTGTACTTTAATTTCAGCAATCCCTTTGGTCTGGGCCCTTTGCAAAATAGAATGCGCAAAAGGACTCTGCAGTAAATCGGGCAAAACAGTTATAATATCGAAACGCATAAATCTTTAATTTAATTTTCCAGATAGAGATCAAGCAGCCCCTCGGGAAGGTCGACCATAATTGTTCCTTCATCCTCATCAATCTCTACGATCATATCGTCATTCAACGGGAACATAATTTCTTTATTCTGATAAGATACCGTTGCAACAAACTGCTGAGGATATTCATTGACTTCGATGATCTCTCCCAGCTCACCGCGCGTTTCGTCGGATACAATAAAGCCTTTAAGATCATTATAATGAAATTCATCATCCGAGCGATCGGGCATTTTAGACAGGGGCAAGTAGATTTTTTTTCTCAATAATGGCTGTGCTTTATCAATGTGATCAATATCATCAAAATAGATATTTCCCGTATTGTTGTGCTGAAGCTTGCAGACTGATACGAAAAAAGGCACCATTTTACCATTCATATCTGCAAATACTACATCCAGATCCAGTAGTGATGGCTCGTCATATTCAAAGTAAAGCTGTACTTCCCCTTTTAATCCTTTTGTCTTGGTAATATAACCGATGTAAAATGCCTCTTCGTGTGTCATAATTGATTTAATCAATTGTTTATAAATAAAAATAGCGAAGAATCCTTTTTGAGAAGGACTCTTCGCTATAATTAAGAATTACAAATATTATGCTTGTTCTTCTTTGTTCTCTTCTGTTGCAGGAGCTTCTTCAGTTGCTGCTTCAGCTACAGGAGCCTCTTCAGTTTCCTCTTCTGCTACCACTTCTTCTTCAACAGGTGCGTTTTTAATAGCTAGAGCAGCAGCACGGTCAGCATTTTTCTTTGCTTCAGCAGCAAGAGCAGATTTTCTAACTTCATCTTTAGATTTAGTTAAACCATCTTTTTTACCTTCAATTTTACCGTCTTTAGCTTCTAACCATTCTGCAAACTTAGCATCAGCTTGTTCTGCAGTTAAAGCTCCTTTTTTAATACCACCTTCTAAGTGTTTTTTGTATAAAACACCTTTGTAAGAAAGGATAGCACGACAAGTATCCGTAGGCTCAGCACCTTTGTTAACCCAGTCTAAAGTTTTTTCAAAGTTAATTTCAATAGTTGCAGGATTGGTGTTTGGGTTGTATGAACCTAAACGCTCAATAAATTTACCATCTCTTGGAGAGCGTGAATCTGCTACTACTACGTGGAAAAAAGGTTTTCCTTTTTTACCAAATCTTTGCAATCTGATTTTAGTTGCCATTTCTTTATAAGTTTATGTATTCAACATAGTTCCCGGAGCTTCATGCTTGCGGGGATGCAAAAGTAAGTAAAATACTAATGATTAGCAAGATGCCAGATTTTTTAATTTTACAAGGATAATATTTCAACCAGCTTTAACCATACCGGCGTCACTTCTTCCGCATCAATATGCTTAATTGCATGGTCAAAAGGAGTAAATACAATTTCTTTATTGATCTGACCAACCATATCACCAGAACGGCCATTTAAAAGGCCTTCTACCGCAGCAACGCCAAAACGACTAGCCAGCACCCGGTCCATGCAACTTGGCTTACCACCGCGCTGAATATGTCCAAGCACAGATACACGGATATCGTATTGTGGAAATTTCTCCTTCAGCACTTCGCCTACATTAAATGCGCCGCCTATTTCATCTCCTTCCGCAACAATAATAATCTTGGATGCTTTGTCTTTACGTCCGTATTCTAATCTTGTAATTAATCCTTGTACACCCATATTGGCTTCAGGGATCATAATTGCTTCTGCTCCCACACCTATTCCGCTCCTTAATGCTATTAAACCAGAGTCTCTTCCCATAACTTCCACAATAAATAGTCTGTCGTGGGATTCTGCTGTATCTCTTATTTTATCGATGGCGTTAACCACTGTATTAATTGCAGTATCATACCCAATGGTAAAATCAGTTCCAGCAAGATCATTATCAATTGTTCCGGGTAAACCGATTATAGGAAAATTAAATTCACGGGTGAACAGATCGGCGCCGGTGAATGTTCCATCTCCGCCGATAACTATCAAAGCATCAATTTCGTGTGCCTTCAACTGGTCATAGGCTTTCTGTCGGCCTTCTTTTGTACGGAACTCATCACTTCTTGCCGTTTTAAGAATGGTACCGCCGCGCTGAATAATATTAGCAACGGACTTCCGCTCCATTGTAATAAAGTCTCCATGGATCAGACCTTCATAACCTCTTAATACACCCGAAACATTCAACTCATAATATATTCCAGCCCTAACCACTGCCCTTATGGCAGCATTCATTCCCGGGGCATCTCCTCCTGATGTTAATACAGCTATGTTCTTAATCTTATTCATTGTTTTTTATTTCTTGGAAGCTTTAAATTTATCTAATCCGCTTTGCAAGTACGCAGCGTACTCCTTTGCATCATCAATTGCACCTTGAGGACTAACCAAAGGAACTAAATCTTGTCCGGCCAATACATAAAAAGGCTGTGAGTTTGAGTTATAATTAGTTGCCTGGAAATCTCCGTTCCATCTGCCCAGATCGTCTGTAGTGGTACGCAATATCTTAGAATAATGAACTTTGTCTGCCGGCATTTTCACCGACCGCTCATCTACGTATAATTGTATTAAAACATATTCATCTTTTATCAGGTGGCCGACTTTAGGGTCAATCCACACTTTATCTTCCATCTTACGGCAATTCACACAAGCGTGACCGGTAAAATCTATCAATACTGGTTTATTTACTTTCTTAGCATAAGCCATGCCTTCCTCCAGATCAAAAAAAGCGTTAAAACCATGAGGGGGATGTAAGACATCATTATATTTAACACTAGCCGGGAAGCCGGTATCTTCTTTTGAACCGCCGCCGCTATTTCCGCCAAGAATAAAATCCTGAGTATTTAAAGGCGGCGCAATGCCGCTTAAAATATTTACTGGTGCGCCCCATAAGCCGGGAACAAGGTAAACCGCAAAAGCGAACGAGAATATAGCAAAGAATAACCTCGGGACAGACACATAAGGTACGTCACTATCATGAGAAAATTTGATTTTCCCCAAGATATATAGCCCCATTAAGAAAAATATTACGATCCATAATACCAGGAAGATTTCACGATCAAACCATTCCCAATGCCATACCAGGTCCGCTGCCGATAAAAACTTCATTGCCAACGCCAATTCCAGAAACCCCAAACAAACTTTAACACTGTTTAACCAGCCACCAGATTTTGGCATACTGCTTAAGAAACCAGGAAATATAGCCGATAAGGTAAATGGAAGCGCTAAAGCTAATGCGAAACCAAACATCCCTATAGCGGGTGCAAGGATTTCTCCTTTAGAACTTGCTTCAACAAGCAGTGTTCCAATAATTGGTCCGGTACACGAAAAAGATACCAGCGCTAATGACGCTGCCATAAAAAATATTCCTCCTAAACCTTTGCTATCATCTGCTTTCTGATCGATCTTATTTACAAATGCACTTGGCAAAGTAATCTCGAATGCACCGAAGAAAGAAATAGCAAAAACAACTAATAATAAGAAGAATACAAAATTAAATGTACCGCTGCTGCTTAGCTCATTCAGCTTAGCAGAACCAAAAAGAACCGTAATCAGCAATCCAAATGCTACATATATAATAATAATAGATATCCCATAAACAACCGCCTGCCCTATTCCCTTATTCCGGCTTCCCGCCCTTTTAGTAAAGTAGCTAATTGTAAGTGGAACCATTGGGAAAATACAGGGCATCAGAAAAGCGATAAATCCACCAACAAGTCCTGTTATAAAGGTTTGCCATAATGTTTTCTCTTGTTCGTTATCTTTTACCAACTGTGCAGGGGCAACTTGTGCCGTGGCTTTTACCGTATCTTTTTTTACGGTATCCTTAACCATGGGATTAGCAGCACTATCTGCTGCAGACCCGATTTCTGTAAACTGTAAGTCGTCTGTTACCACTGTGGTATCCTGTGCCTGGGTAAAAGCGAAACCTGAGCTGTACTGCATTAGAAACAAAGGCAGTATAAGAACAAAAATTAAAATTAACTTCTTCATTTATGTGTTTTTATTCCAAACAATCAGAATTACTGAAACCAAATTGTTTGAGGCCGTGAAATTACTTATAATTTCTTGTTTAAAAAGTTTTCGGCCATCCGATATTTAATATTTTACGATAAAAAAACTATTCCAATCAGGGCAAAAAAAGAGCGCCGGGTGCTCCGGCGCTCTTCAATAAATAAATTTCTATTTGACTTGGACAGAGAACTTGATTTCTTCCGGAGGGAGACATCTAGACTCATCACAGGTCATAAATTCTATTGTCCCTGTAACTGTGGTAGCAGCTTTTGCTAATTTTATTTTTTGTTGAAAAACTACCTGTTTCTCAAAATAACCTACATTCATATCAAATACCTTTTCAAATTTAGAAAGCGGTGCCGGCTCAACTGTAGTTCCAACCTTTGTAAACTCTTTTGAAGGCGTAAACTTGATCGTAGTCTTAACAGGTCCCCCAGGCTTAACTTTTTGTGAATAGATATGCCATCCATCCTGAATGGTCGCTTTTAAATATACGATTGCTTCTGTATTACTTGTTTTCTTGAACGCATATGCCCACGTTACCGGAGTTTCGATCTGAGCAGAAACACCCAGAGCGGTAAACAGTAACATTGCAAATACTAGTGTTGCTTTTTTCATGGTTTTAAATTGTTTGTTCTTGTAATTGGTATTGATTTATGGTTGGCTAAATTCAATCTCTTTAAAATTATACGTCATTAATCCATTTTCGGTTTCCATACTTAAAAACCCCTGCTCACTCACATTTACTATCCGGGCTTCAAATATCTCGCCATTTTGTCGGTAATTTGCCTTTACATTAAACCGGTAAAGAAAATTAAGATACTCCTCCCGTAAGGTTATATAGTTACCCGCTCTTAGTTTTAAATAAGCTGCTTCTATATGACTGCAAATTTCTACTAAAAGCGATATTAAATTAACATTTTCATGTAAAATTTGGAAGATAGAGCCTGCACGGTCATTTAAATGGTCATCAAACACTTCCTGGTTCACATTTATTCCAATTCCTACAATACAAGCCTTTATACGGCTTCCTGAAAGAATATTCTCAATCAGCACCCCTCCAATCTTTTTATCCTTATAATAGATATCATTCGGCCATTTGATCGTAAGCCCTTCTCCGATAAAATTTTTTAGTGCGCGATGGATAGCTACACTTATCGCCATATTTAATGTAAATTGCTGCTGGATGGAGAGAAAAGATGGGTTAAGAAGAATACTAAAGGTTAGATTTTTACCCGGCTCCGCGTGCCAGGTGCTCTCTACCTGCCCCCGGCCGCTATATTGATTCTCTGCCATAATAACAGTTCCCTCGGGTAATGGCTCGGAATTTGAGACCATCCTTTTCAAAAAACTATTAGTAGAATCAACCGCTAATAATTTGATGAGATTTTGACCAACAAATAGTGTTGAAAAAGTGTTATTTTGCAATAGTTGATTTTATAGTTGTTATTTATCAAAAATAAAACATTTTAATGGTAAAAAAGAAATTAGTAAACCTTTCTACCTACCTATCAGAGATAGCCGTTCATGGCATGCAGGAAAAAAAGGGACACGATATTGTCCGTCTGGATTTAAGAGATATAAATAGTTCTGTATCAGATTATTTTATTGTTTGCAATGCAGATTCAGCAACCCAGGTGAAAGCCATCGCAGATAGTGTAGAACACGAAATTTACAAAAGCACAGAAGCCAGTCCTTGGCGAAAAGAAGGCCAGGAAAATGCCGAATGGATAATATTAGATTATTTTGACGTTGTTATCCATATCTTCAAAACTGAAAAAAGAGATTTTTATGGAATTGAAGACCTGTGGGGAGATGCTCAAACCACTTCTTATCAAAGCGCCTAAAACCAGTTACAACCTTATACATTTTTTTGAATCAACGATGAAAGAGAAAGAAAATACAAAGCCCAAACTAATTAAGAGAATCCCTAATATTCCGAAAAAGCCACAAAAGGGTTCGAACTTTAATATATTCTGGGTTTATGCTGCAATTATAGTAGGACTTGTCCTGGTTTCTGTATTGTTTACTAATGATACAAACAAAACTGTTACTTATAGGGAATTTGAAACGAATATGCTCCTGCCAGGTGATGTTCAGAAAATTGTTGCCTATAAATATGAAGACCTGGTCAGGGCCGATGTATATATTAAGGCAGACCGCCTGAAAGAAGACAAATACAAGAAATATGAGACAAAAAGCAATTTTGCTTCTACCGGCGGACCAACGGTGTCATTTACTGCGGGGTCAATGGATGCGCTCGATAAACAGTTAAGTGAATCACAGAAAACTATTGCGCCAGATAGCCAGATCTTAGCAGAAAAAGAAACAAGACAGAGTACATTTAATTCGTGGTTCTTCACGGTTATTATCCCTGTATTGCTTTTCATCGGCTTCTGGATATTTATTATGCGTAAAATGGGTGGCGGTGCCGGCGGTGGCGGAGGACAGATATTCAATATCGGAAAATCTAAAGCTACATTGTTTGATAAAGAAAGTCAGGTTAACGTTACGTTTAACGATGTTGCTGGTCTTGAAGAGGCTAAGCAAGAGGTAATGGAAATTGTAGACTTCCTGAAGAACCCTAAAAAATATACCAACCTGGGTGGTAAAATCCCTAAAGGAGCATTATTGGTTGGTTCTCCTGGTACTGGTAAAACATTATTAGCTAAAGCTGTTGCAGGCGAAGCGCAAGTTCCCTTCTTTTCGCTGTCAGGTTCTGACTTCGTAGAAATGTTCGTTGGGGTAGGTGCTTCACGTGTACGTGATTTGTTTAAACAAGCTAAAGATAAAGCACCTTGTATCATCTTTATTGATGAGGTAGATGCTATCGGTCGTGCCCGTGGCAAAAATAGTATGATGGGCGGTAACGACGAGCGTGAAAACACGCTGAACCAGCTATTGGTAGAAATGGATGGTTTTGGAACAGATTCAGGTATTATTATCCTTGCTGCAACTAACCGTCCTGATGTATTGGATAGCGCATTACTACGTCCGGGAAGGTTTGACAGACAGATTTCTATTGATAAACCAGATTTAGTTGGTAGAGAGCAAATCTTCAAAGTGCACTTGAAACCTATTAAAACAGATGTTGTTGTAGATGCTAAAAAACTTTCTGCACAAACACCAGGTTTTGCTGGTGCTGAGATTGCCAACGTTTGTAACGAGGCTGCGCTAATAGCGGCCAGAAGAAACAAGGAGTCTGTAGATATGCAGGATTTCCAGGATGCAATTGACAGGGTGATCGGTGGATTAGAAAAGAAAAACAAAATCATTTCACCAGAAGAGAAACGCATAGTTGCTTATCATGAGGCGGGTCACGCTATTGCTGGCTGGTTCTTAGAGCATGCTGATCCATTGGTTAAGGTCTCTATTGTACCTAGAGGTGTTGCCGCATTAGGTTATGCGCAATACTTACCGAAAGAGCAGTTCCTGTATACTACAGAGCAGCTTACAGATGGTATGTGTATGACAATGGGCGGACGTGTTGCAGAAGCACTTGTGTTTAATAAAATCTCTACAGGGGCACAAAATGACCTGGAAAGGATAACTAAACTAGCTTATGCGATGGTTACTATTTATGGTATGAACGAAGCTGTAGGTAGCGTCTCTTTCCATGACCCACAAAACGAATACAATTTCAATAAACCATATTCTGAAAAAACTTCTGAACTAATTGATATAGAGGTTCGTGGATTGATCAAAGATGTTTACGCAAGAACAATGGACCTTTTAGTAGAGAAAAGAGATGGTCTGGAAAAACTAGCAGAAAAGTTATTGGAAAAAGAAATCCTTTTCCAGGCAGATTTGGAAGAAATCTTAGGTAAACGTCCTTTTGACAACCGTACAACTTATGATGAATTTGTAAATGGCACAGGCGATCAAAAACCTGCAGCTGAAGGTTTAGTTCACGAAGGGGTAGGAGAAACAACAGATCCAACTGCACCAGTAACACCTGCACAAACAGAATCGTAATAAACTAATTTTATGGGAGCTGGCGCCTGATTATACAGTCGCCGGCAAATCCATTTTTTATGCAAGAGAATATTTCCTCCAAGGAGTTAATGCTAAAAAAGATAAGGAAAGCTCTGCTTGAAAAAAGAGATAATCCACATCCAAATATAGAAGACACCCCGATTTACAAACCCACAGAAGAAATTCCAGAGATCTTATTTGCCGAACAGCTTACTGCAGTTTCCGGCAATTTTATTTTTTGTGAGAATGGCATTGATTTCATTGAAAACATGCTTGAACTTGCAGACAAATTTAAATGGAGAAAGATTTATTGCTGGGAACCCGAGCTACAGAAGCTGCTGGACAATTATGAGTTTCCATTTTATAAGACCGACAAGGATTTTGAAATGGCAGAAGTAGGAATTACAATGTGCGAAGCACTGATTGCAAGGAATGGTTCTATACTCGTTTCTAATCAAAATGAAGCCGGCAGACGATTAAGCATCTTCCCTCATCACCATATTGTTATTGCAAGGACTGGTCAGATGGTTATGGACCTGAAAGATGGATTTAAGCTGATCAAGAATAAATACGGCGCACAAATCCCTTCCATGATCAGTACAATCACGGGTCCGAGCAGGACTGCCGACATTGAAAAAACACTCGTTCTGGGTGCTCATGGTCCTAAAGAATTATTCGTTTTTTTAGTTGATGATTTTTCTTAAATTTTTATATTCAAGAAATTAAACCTAATTTTATACTAAAGACTAAAACAGTATACGGTTCAAAATGAGTAATAGTAAGCAGATATATTCAGTTATTGCAGGTACAGGAAGCTATATTCCTGAAAACATTATCTCAGGGGAATCATTCCTCAGTTCTACTTTTTACGAGAATGGGGTACCAATTGAAAAGGATATCGCACACATTGTCAGTAAATTTTCAGAGATCACAGAAATCAATGAAAGACGTTATGTATGCGACCATTTACTAAATAGTAATATTGCTGCAGTTGCTGCTCAAAGAGCAATAGATAATGCTTCGATAGACAAAGAAAGTCTGGATCACATTATCTTCTGTCATAATTTCGGAGATATTACACACGGCAGTAACCGTATGGATATGCTGCCTGCTTTGGCATCAAAAGTTAAACAACAGCTGGAAATACAAAATCCTGACTGTGTAGCGTATGATATTATATTTGGCTGTCCAGGTTGGGTACAGGGAACAATACAAGCAAACTACCTGATTAAAAGCGGTGACGCAAAAAGAGTTTTGGTAATTGGTGCTGAAACACTTTCAAGGATTATTGATCCGCATGACAGGGACAGTATGATTTTTTCTGATGGAGCTGGTGCTGTGATTTTCGAAGCAGCAGAATCAGCAACCCCTACAGGGATTATCGCTCATAAAACCCAAACTTATGCCGGTAATTTTGCCTCTTTACTGGTAATGGGCAACAGTTATAATCCAGAAATTACTACTGATAATACTTATTTAAAAATGAATGGGCGTAAGCTCTATGAATTTGCCGTAACTAATGTACCTCAGGTTGTAAAAACAGCCATAGATAAGGCTGGTATCAGCATAGAAGACGTGAAAACAGTCTTTATTCACCAAGCTAACGGAAAGATGGACACAGCAATCATGAGAAGGTTATTTAAGCTTTATGAACTAGACACTGTCCCTGAAAATCTTGTTCCTATGACCATTTCATGGCTAGGAAATAGTTCAGTAGCTACAATTCCTACTTTACTTGACCTTGTGCTGCATGAACAAGTAAAAGGATATAAAGTAAAACCAGGAGAATATGCGGTTTTCGCTTCAGTAGGGGCAGGTATGCATATTAATGCGATCGTTTATAAATTTTAATCTGCCAGTTTTCTCAGGCCCTCTTTGGCCTGAGCTTCAATACTGTTTTCATACTCATGGTTCTTCATATTAATCGCTATGCTGAAGCATTTTTTAGCATTTACGCTATTATTTTTTACCGCATAGATCTTACCCATATTTAATGCTGCTGTAGCGGCATAATAATATTTTAAATTCTTTCCATAATTTATAGCCTGCTGATAATCTTGTAAAGCATCGTTATCATTCCCTAAAGCATCATTTATCCTGCCTGAACGGTAATAATATTCAGCTTTATCTTTTACAGAAGGATAAAGTGCCGGCCTTTCTGCAGATAAAAGGTGCAATGCTTTCGTATAGTAGCCTCCATCAAATAATAAACGAGCTTTAAGTAAAGGTACGTAGGGTGCGGAAGCTGTTGCTTCATTCATTGCTTGTTTATCCCTTTCCCCGTAAGTATACCCGGTGCGCTGTACTTTTGTGATATAGCCTCTGTAAGCGCCCGTGTCCCCCGTTAATAACGCTACCCATGCCAAATGCAGGTTTACATCTTTAATATAATTAACGCCCTTATTTAGCTGTGAAAACCTCTTGAAATTTATTTCTGCAGAATAGTCCATTTTATTGAGCTTTGCTGTTCCCATTAAAAGCTCCAGATAAGGGAAAGGCTGATATAAATCTCCAGTTGGCCGGTCATTTAAAATACCTATTGCTTCTTCATTGTGCCCATTCCTTGCGCAAACATAAGCTTGTAAATAGGCTTTAAGTAAGCTGCTATCAGCAATCCGGGCGGTATACTTCATTGTCTTCATATAAGCATCTTCCGCGTGTACCACATCCGAAAGCACAAAGGCATAATAAAATACCACTTCTTCATAAAATGGCTCATAACTAGATTTCGGGAGGTTTTGGGCTAATTGATCAAGCATCTTAAGCCCTTTCTGCACATCGCCTTTAATACCAAAAGCCGATAATGCCGTTTTTAAAACCCCATCTGGCAAGTTTCCTAAAAAAATATTAATCAGCCCCAGTCCTTTAGCGTTTAAGTGAAATCCAGGGTATTTTTTGTTGTTTTCCTGCAATTGCGAATTTGCTTTTTTAATTTCCCGGGCTGCGGTAAAAAACTCACCATAACGGCTTCTTAAAAGGGCCCATTGGAGATTGATTTCTGCTTGTGCATATAGATAGTAAGGCGAGTTTTTATCTTCCTCTTCAATCTGATCAATTCTACTGGATTTTTCAGCAGATAAACGGTCAAAATCTGCTTTGCTCTCTGAAGTGATCAAATAAAAATAATCAACATAGTTTTCCAGCAGGGGAACGATCGCATTTTTTGGATGAACCCTCTTTTCGGAGGAAATAAGCTGGCGGGCGCTGGTCAATTTTAGCTCAAAGATGAGCCGATAAGCCTTTAAGCAATTGGCATTAAAGTCAAAATTGGCATATACAGAACCTGGTAAGATCAGAAGTACAGAAACAAGGGTACATTTAAAGAGTAGAGAGAAACTACTTTTGGGAAGCATAGAAAAATATTGTGTTCTTAAACCTTCTATAACTTCTAAATTCACTTATTGTTTTATACATGGATAATTTTTCCATAAAAAAACGGCCAGATGATGATCTGGCCGTCTAAATATTTTAATATAAAGTTTAAGCTTAAGCCGGAACTTCTTCCTGGGTCAATGCCTCATCAACTAAAATCCTGCCGCAGTGTTCACATACGATGATCTTTTTACGCTGACGAATATCTAATTGACGCTGAGGAGGGATCTGGTTAAAACAACCTGAACAAGAATCGCGATCGATTGTTACTACAGCCAGTCCGTTCACTGCATTACTTCTTAATCTTCTATAAGCAACAAGTAATCTGTCTTCGATTCCAGCTTCTGCTTTTTCAGATTTTTTTGATAAGGCCAGTTCATCTTTTTCTGTTTCAGCAGTGATGGTCTGTAATTCGCCTTTCTTAATATCAAGATCATTCTTTCTCGACTCCTGATCAGCTAATGCTTTCTCATAGATTTCAGTTTTAGAAGCGATTTCGAACCCATGCTCTCTGATTTTCTTTTCACAAACCTGGATTTCAAGAGATTGAATTTCCACTTCTTTTGTTAAAGCATCGTACTCACGGTTGTTTTTTACCTCTTTTAATTGAGTATCATATTTTTTGATCAGGTTCTGAGATTCCTTGATCATGTTTTTACGTGTTACAATGGCATCTTCAGTTTCATCCAATTCAGCCTTGAATTTTTGTATACGCGTTTCCAATCCTGCAACTTCATCCTCTAAATCAGCCACTTCCATTGGTAACTCACCACGGATCTGACGTATTTTATCAATTTTTGTATGAAGGGTTTGTAATTCGTATAAAGCTTTTAGCTTTTGCTCTACAGTTTGTTCCATTAAATGAAATAATAATTTATGGGGTTTGTATTATGCTCCGTTAGACGGATTGCAAAGTTAGGAAATTTTTCTCGAATAATATCTATCAACAAATCAGATGTAAATTGTTCACTTTCAAAGTGTCCGATGTCGGCGATCATCAATTTTCCATCTGCATCAAAAAACTCGTGATACTTGAAATCTGCCGTGATGAAAGCATCGGCACCTGCAGCGATGGCATTGTTTAATAGAAAACTGCCAGCACCCCCGCAAACAGCCACTTTTTTGATCCTTTTGCCTGTTGGATGGGTATGCCTGATCAGTGTAACTTTCATCCTGGATTTAACAAAAGCCAGAAAATCATTGGCTTCCATTTCATTTTCAAGCCAGCCAATCATACCAGAACCAACAGTATTTAATTTATTTTCAAGCGGATAAATATCATAAGCCACCTCTTCATAAGGGTGGTTTTCGAGCAGGGCAAGCAAAACTTTTCGTTCATCCTGAACTAAAAAGATGGTTTCAATCCGGGTTTCTGGTTCATGGTGGACTATGCCAAGCTCACCAATAAATGGGTTTGTACCTTCACTAGCTTTAAATGTCCCGATCCCATCCGCATTAAAGCTACAGTCACTATAATTGGCAATATTTCCTGCTCCTGCAGCAAACAAAGCTGCTCTTAGTTGTGGCAAATGGTGAGTAGGACAAAAAGTAACTAGTTTTTTTAAGATCCCTGCCCTGGGATTTAGGATTTTTGCCTGCTGTAATCCAAGGCGCTTACAAATCACTCCGTTTACGCCATTTTGCACACTGTCCAGATTGGTATGGATCGCATATAGTGCAATGTTGTTTTTTATTGCTTTTATCACGACACGCTCCACATAATTTTTCCCAGTGAGCTTTTTCAATCCTTTGAAAACGATAGGATGGTGGGTAATGATCAGGTTACAGCCTTTAGCGATTGCTTCATCAACAATAACCTCTGTACAATCCAACGCTACTAAAGCAGCTGTAACCTCCTGATCAGGATGTCCTGTAAGCAAACCCGAATTATCATAATCTTCCTGATAGTTCAGCGGGGCATAGGCTTCCAGGTGTTTAATCAAAGTAGCTAATCTCATGCTGTAAATATACGCGCCCTGTTCAATTATTGCGCTATTGTACCCATTTTTACCATTTGCAGGCTTTCAAAGACCATTCTCTGGTTGTACTCAAACGCAAGGCTTTTATAATTGACCAAATCAATGATTGTTCCGATTGCACAAAGTCCGTAGGTAAACAGATAAAGTATCCCCATACCAATCTGGTTAACCAGGAAACGGGCCAATCCGGGTACAAAGAAACCCAATACACAGTATAAGATCATATCATCCGGACTTCTACGTTTACTGCTGTAGATCATCAGAAATCCATTCAGCTGCTTTTCGTTTAAACCTGTAGTGGCAGTTTGCAGGTAGGAAAACTCCTGTGGCGAAATGCCCGGGAGCATCATAAATGGTGAACTATACATAATCTTTCTAATTATTATTTTTATTAAAATATCTCTTCAGTTGAACACGTCCCAATACCATAATCCGATAGGCAATAATTAATATTGCCGGTATTCCAAGCCAGTGATAATGGATACTTTCGTTCACATTACCATGAAACAGCTGAATAATGGATCTTCCTAAACCGCATCCAGGACACCAGCTTAATCCCATGCTGGCGAGGGGACAAAATGTAAAGTGCTTCCCTTCCTGATGATGTACCGGTTCTGCTGCTGCTAATAAGACAAATGCAGCAATCCAGCAAATCAATTCTACAGGAATACGGCCTAACCTGTTCATTTTCCGTGTTTTAATTTTAGAGTTATAAATGGCTGCATTGTTACAGTATAGCAAATCATAAATATTACCTTTGTGAGGTGAACATCCGCGACCTGATAAACAGATACAAAACTGATGAGCGCATCGAAGCGCTGGCAAAAACCCTCAACTCGGGTAAAGGTACTAAACTTCAATTAAAGGGATTGGTAGGATCTGCTGATGCTACAGTTGCCGTAGCAACGTATTTTCTATTGCATAAACCACAGTTATTTATTCTTCCTGATAGGGAAGAAGCTGCATATTTTATGGCCGACCTGGAAAGTATCCTGGAAAAAGAGGTGCTTATTTTTCCTTCTTCTTTTAGAAAAGCATTTGATTTTACGCAGGTAGATACGGCAAATGTGCTGGCAAGGGCAGAGGTACTGAACGAGCTAAACCATGATTCTTCTTATGGAAAAATAGTGGTTACCTATCCGGAAGCGTTAGCAGAAAAGGTAATTGACCGGACAGTTTTAGAGAAGAATACATTAGAGATCAGCCTTGGGATTAAACTGGGTATCGATTTTATTAATGAGTTCCTGATTGACTATGATTTTGAACGTACCGATTTTGTTTACGAACCCGGTCAGTTTTCTATTAGAGGTGGAATTGTAGATATTTTCTCTTTTTCCCATGATCTCCCTTATCGAATAGAGTTTTTTGGTGATGAAGTGGAAAGCATCCGGACTTTTGAGATAGAAAGCCAGCTTTCTGTGGAGGATGTAAAAAGCCTGACGATCATCCCGAATGTACAGTCAAAATACCTGACTGAAAGCAATATCAATTTGCTGGATTATATAGATAAGGATACACAATTGTGGTTTAAGGATGTTGAGTTTACGCTCGATATCATTAAAACTGGTTATAAAAAAGCCATAGAGTTATGGAAAGCACTGCCTGCAAAAGAAAAACAAGAGAACCTGGATTGGATAGATCCTAAATTTGCTTTTTCTGATGAACGAATGGTTGGTGATATCCTCCAGGATTTTGCATTGGTAGAGTTTGGAAAGCAGTTTTTTTATAAAACAGACAATATTATCCATTTTGATACCAAACCGCAGCCTTCTTTTAATAAGGATTTCCACTTGCTGATCAATAATATTAAAGAAAACGAGAAAAATGGGATTTTTAATTTTATATCGAGTTCTTCGCCTAAACAGACCGAGCGTTTGTATGCGATATTAGATGATATTGATAAGACAGCAAAATTTGTCCCGGTAAATATCCAGCTAAGGGAAGGTTTTATTGACCCGCAGCAGCAGATTGCTTTTTATACGGATCACCAGATTTTTGATAGATTCTATAAATATAAATTAAAAAGAGGCTACCAGCGGAGCCAGGCCATTACGATGAAAGATTTGCGTGATCTGAAACCAGGTGACTTTGTTACTCATATTGACCATGGTATAGGGAAGTACGCGGGTCTGGAAAAGGTAGAGGTAAATGGTAAAACACAAGAGATGATCCGGCTGGTTTACGCAGATAACGACCTGCTTTATGTGAACATTAACTCCCTTAACCGCATTGCAAAGTACAGCGGTAAAGATGGAACGCCTCCAAAAATGAATAAACTAGGCACAGAAGCCTGGGAAAAACTGAAGAAAACAACAAAAAAAAAAGTTAAAGACATTGCCCGCGACCTGATCAAGCTTTATGCACTCAGAAAATCCCAAGTAGGTACTGCTTTTGATCCCGATAGCTACCTGGAAACAGAATTGGAAGCTTCTTTTATTTATGAAGATACGCCCGACCAGGTAAAGGCTACAAATGATGTGAAAAAGGATATGGAAGCCCCGCATCCAATGGACAGGCTTGTTTGCGGTGACGTAGGTTTCGGTAAAACAGAAATTGCTATCCGTGCAGCTTTTAAAGCTGTCGCTAATGGAAAGCAAGCTGCAGTATTAGTTCCAACTACAATTCTTGCATTACAGCATTTTAAAACCTTTGTAGGCCGATTAAAGGAGTTTCCTTGTAAAGTGGACTATATCAATCGGTTTAAGACAAATAAACAGATTAAAGAGACCTTAGCACAGGTAGAGGAGGGTAAAGTAGATATCATTATTGGCACACACCGCTTACTAAGTAAGGATGTGAAGTTCAAATCGCTTGGCATAATGATCATTGATGAAGAACAGAAATTTGGAGTGTCTGCGAAAGAAAAACTACGGGCATTGCGGGTAAACGTAGATACGCTGACCCTTACGGCAACGCCAATACCACGTACCTTGCACTTCTCTCTGATGGGAGCAAGGGATCTTTCTATTATGAGTACGCCTCCGCCTAACCGCCAGGCTGTGAATACAGAATTACACGTTTTCAATGATAAACTGATTCAGGAAGCAGTGCAGTTTGAACTGGACAGGGGCGGACAGGTATTTTTTATCCATAACAGGGTAAATGATCTTGCACAATTAGGTGGCTTGATACAGACTTTGGTACCTAAAGCTAAAATTGGTATTGCGCACGGACAATTGGATGGGGATGCATTGGAAGATGTAATGCTCAACTTTATCAATGGAGAAAAAGATGTATTGGTAGCCACAACGATTATAGAAGCAGGATTGGATATTCCAAATGCCAACACAATCATCATTAATCACGCACATATGTTTGGTCTGAGTGATCTGCACCAGATGAGAGGACGTGTAGGCCGTTCCAATAAAAAAGCATTTTGCTACCTGCTAAGTCCGCCGTTATCTACCCTAACCTCAGAAGCCAGAAAACGCCTAAGCGCAATCGAAGAATTCTCTGACCTGGGCAGTGGCTTCAATATCGCTATGCGCGATTTGGATATCCGTGGCAGTGGAAACCTTTTAGGGGCAGAACAAAGCGGGTTTATCGCAGAAATAGGGTTCGAGATGTACCATAAAATACTTGACGAGGCTATACAGGAACTTAAAGCCGACGAGTTTAAAGATCTGTTTAAAGATGATAAAGAACGCCCTTTTGTAACCTTTACACAAATTGATACTGATCTGGAACTCTATATTCCGGATGACTACGTTACGAACATTACAGAACGGTATAACTTGTATACAGAGCTTTCTAAGCTTGATAATGAAGTTCAGCTGGAAGTGTTTCAAACATCTTTAAAAGATCGCTTTGGAAGCGTCCCTAAACCCGTTAAAACGATGTTAAGTGTGCTTCGCCTGCAATGGGCCGCTAAAAAACTAGGATTTGAAAAATTAAGCTTTAAAAAAGGAATCTTGAGAGGCTATTTTATCGCTGATAAACAATCTAATTTTTTTGATTCCCCGATGTTCCATAAGATTTTGTCTTTTGCACAGCAGCATCCCCGTATGTGTAACCTGAAAGAAGTTAAAAACACACTGCGGATTGCTTTTGAAGATTTAAAAACAGTTGAAGATGCTATTGAAATGCTGGAAATGGTTGCCCAATAATCCATAAAGATGAACCCACAACTATTAAATGATCTGATTACTGTTCAAATGCCGTTTGGCAAATACAAAGGAAAATTGATGTGCGATCTGCCAGAATCTTATCTGGTATGGTTCCATAGCAAAGGTTTGCCTCCGGGTAAACTTGGAGAAATGCTTGGTACGATGTATGAAATCAAATTAAACGGATTAGAATACCTGCTGCGGGAACTAAAAAACCGCAGCTAACAAAATAAACAGGCCCGCCTTATAAAAGGCGGGCCTGTTAAATCATAATATTACCCAGTTTAATTATATTATTTTAATATAAGGTATAAATAAGCATATACCACAGGAGCAGCGATAAGCAAACCGTCAAACCGGTCCAGCAAACCACCATGTCCGGGCAGCAGCGTTCCAGAATCCTTAGCATCCAGGCTTCTTTTGAGCATAGACTCTACCAGGTCACCCAGTGTACCAAAACTTACAATTAGTACTGCCATTCCACCCCATACCAATGGAGTAATTTCCTTAAAAAAGTAAGCGACCACCAAAGAAACCAATACACTGGTTAGTACTCCCCCAAAGAAACCTTCCCATGTTTTTTTTGGAGAATGTCTTTCAAATAATTTATGTGCCCCTAATTTTCTGCCAAACAAATACGCACCGGTATCACTTGCCCAAAGCATTAACATAAATGCTAGCGGAAGGTGAAAATTATACACATTCCAGTCATTTAAGAAGCCCAGGGAGTAGTAAAAGCAAAAAGGCACGGTAACATATACAAACCCAACAAAAGTGTAGGAGATATTACCAAATGGGATCTTATCCTTTTTATAGAGTTCACATAAGAATACCGAAAAAATCAATGGGGTCAGCAGCAGCAGAAATTTGGAGTCAAACTGCAGAAAATGATATCCGGCAGTCATCATAAAGATCAGCGCACTAACAACCAATCCTACATTTCTATGCGGACGGATACCAGACGTTTTAATCAGCTTATAAAACTCTGCCAAAGCAAATACGCTTAGCAATAAATAAAAACCCGTAAATGTATAACCGCCAAGAAAAACGGAACCTAACATCACTATAGTAAAGAAAAACGCAGTTATTGCCCTTGTTTTCATTATGATTCTGAAGTTGTGTTTTCTGTATCCGTAGAATTAATAAAAGTTTCTGCAGCTTCAAAATCCTTTTTGTTTACCAGTACCTCAATTACTCCGAATGTCTGATAAGAAGAATCTTTTTTATTCATGATTACTGCAGCAATGTCATTCTCTATTAATCCTTGTTTGAGTATCTCTGCCGTAACAGGATCTTTTGTTGTGTATACTTTAACCCAATTGTTTTCCATCGTTCTGTGTAGTTTTATAGTGTAAAAATTTCAATAAAAATATGCTCAAAAATAAGCTAATAACATATTGGTACCAGGTAAAATTAGCAGAATTATCTAAACTATCGATAGGCATATCGTGTACTTGCATGTACCAAGCCAGACAAACTGCATAACCATTGTTTAAAAAATGGGCCAGCATAGTGTACCATAAACTTCCTGTCCACCAATAAATATAACCAAAAGCGGCACCTAACAACAGCCTCGGAATAAAACCAAAAAACTGCACATGTATCGCACTAAAAATAAACGCAGTTACCCATATAGCTACATTTGGGTTGTGGAACATTCTGGTAAATGATCTTTGTAAGGCACCCCTGAAAATAAACTCTTCCGCAACAGCAGGCAATAATGCGATGATGAAAAGGTTGATAAAAAAATCCCACGTATGGTTAACTTTCAGTAATAAAACGGTCATTTTCATAGCCGCATCTTCTTTTTCTCTCATCCAATCTTCAATTGGTTTTAAAACATCTGGCAATGTCATCTTTTGATTGGCCAGCGCAACCCATTCCATCACCGGCATAGAAAAAACCATGAGTAATATAACGATTAATACTATTGGAAGCTCTGGTTTTTTAAAACCATAAAAATCCTTTAAAGCCATCTTTTCCGTCCTGGCAAGCCATATTGGGGGCAAAATGAATAAACAAGCTGTGGTAAGTACTTGTGATATTTTAAGTACCATGACATATTTATCACTACTTCCATCTACAGCGGTAAGCGCACTTAAACCTGCTGACCCATATAAGATAAGTAATACAGCAAATGATAATACAGTGCCAATTACGATACCTGCAATAGCAAACAACATAATCATAAGTAACTGTAAATAAGCACTATTTTCTTCTCGCTCTTCAGGAATGAAATTCATTATTAGAGATTTTTGTACCTTTGTATCTTAATTTTGGTTTGAAGATAGAAAAATGTCTGTAAAGATAGGAAATATTGACTTGGGGGATTTCCCTCTATTGCTTGCTCCGATGGAAGATGTAAGTGACCCGCCATTCCGTTTTGTTTGTAAACAAAGTGGGGTAGATATGATGTACACTGAATTTATTTCTTCAGAAGGACTGATCCGTGATGCTGCAAAAAGCCGTCAGAAATTAGACATTTTCGAATATGAAAGACCAATAGGTATCCAGATTTTCGGAAGTGAAATATCCACCATGCGGGAAGCTACAGAAATTGCTACCCTGGCAGGACCGGATTTAGTTGATATCAACTATGGCTGTCCCGTTAAACAAGTAGCTTGTAAAGGTGCCGGATCAGCTCTTTTACAGGACATAGATAAAATGGTAAAAATGACAGAAGCTGTGGTGAAAGCTACCCATTTGCCAGTTACTGTAAAAACACGTTTAGGCTGGGATGATAACACTAAAAATGTTGACGAAGTGGCAGAAAGGCTGCAGGATATTGGTATACAAGCACTAACTATTCACGGGCGGACAAGATCACAGATGTACAAGGGAGAGGCAGACTGGCGGATGATCAGAGATATTAAAAGAAACCTGAGGATTAAAATCCCCATTTTTGGAAATGGGGATGTAGATAGTCCAGAGAAGGCATTTGACTGGCGCAGAGAATTTGAAGTAGATGGGATTATGATCGGTAGGGCTGCAATTGGCTACCCATGGATCTTTAGAGAAATCAGCCATTACTTTAAAACCGGGGAAAAACTTGCGGGTCCAACTGTAGAAGAAAGAGTAGCGGTTTGTCGTACACACCTCGACAAATCTATAGCTTGGAAAGGTCCTAAAGTGGGTATATTTGAAATGAGACGACATTATGCAAATTATTTTAAAGGATTACCCGATTTTAAAAATTACAGAATGTTATTGGTCAAAGAAGACAATATTGAAATAATTCATGCAATTTTAGACGAAGTGGCAGATAAATATCAGTACATTATTCCTGAGGGAGAAATGGCTTGATTTTTGAAAAACACTCTATAAATTAGATTAAAAATGGTTACAGCAATTACACAAGGCGTTAAGATTTCAGTAGATACGGTGTATCAGGAGGAATATTCTAATCCTGAGAAAGAACATTTCATGTTTGCTTACCAAATTACCATAGAAAACCTATCAGATTATTCCATCCAATTGATGCGCCGTCAGTGGTTCATTTTTGATTCAAATGGTACACAAAGGGATGTAGAAGGAGAAGGTGTTGTAGGTATACAACCCGTTATAGAACCAGGAGAAAGCCATTCATACGTATCAGGCTGTAATTTAACGACAGATATAGGTTCGATGTCTGGAAATTATTTAATGCACCGTATTGCAGATCAATCTGATTTTACTGTTAATATTCCAGAATTTCAATTAATTGTACCTTACCGTTTAAATTAGTCCCTGTTTCTTCCGAATAACATGGAAGCGTAATAGAGTAAATTAGCAAGGGCGCCTAATGCAGCAACCACATAGGTCATTGCAGCCCACCATAAGGCATCTTTAGCCTGGCTATTTTCTTCTTTAGTATGCATCACTACCTGGTTATTTTTTAACCAGATCAACGCCCTTTTACTAGCATCAAATTCTACAGGTAAAGTAATAAAGCTGAAAATAGTAATTAATGCAAGTCCAGCTACTCCAATACCTAATACTATAGGGTTACCAGTAAAACCTATCAGCAGTATTCCAATAATTAACACCCATTGTAATAGATTTGATGATATACTTACTATTGGTACCATATTAGATCTGAATTGCAACCAATGATATGATTTAGCATGTTGCACAGCGTGTCCGCATTCATGAGCCGCTACCGCAGCTGCTGCAACACTTCTACCATAATAAACATCCGTACTTAGATTAACAGTTTTTTCTGCAGGATTATAATGATCCGTCAATTGTCCGTCTGCATTCATCACACGTACATCGTATATACCATTATCATGCAACATTTTTTCTGCTACCTCATGGCCTGAAAATCCTGAATTTAATTGCATTTCAGCATATCTGGAAAATTTACTTCTGAATTTCCATTGCACAAACATACTTGCAATCAGCATCGGAATGATAAAAAATAAATAGGTTCCCATCTCTTTTGTGTATTGTTATTCTTTATGCTTAAATCAAATATTGTTCCTATAATAGAGCGATTAGCTTAATAAATAATGAAACAGCCTCCAAATGCCTATTTACAAGCAAATTTAACATTAGACGAAAACCACAAATTTCATTTTGGGTTATATGTCCCTAATAATCTCCATAAAACTATCAAGATCTATCAACTTACCCATCAAAAATAAGTACACGAGCACTACAGTTTATCGCTACTATATCTCCATAAATGTTTGCTCACCCTATCAATTTTACTAAGATGTTTGTTAAACTGGTTTAAAATATAGATTTTTGATAAAAATATTAGCAAATGAATATTGTTATCATCGCCTTGCTCATCATTGTATTAGCCGCTCTGGTGCTTCTTTTATTTAAAAAGCCATTTACTGACCATAACCAGTTGGAGATATTAGGCTTAAAGGAAACAGAACATCAAAAGACATTGAGCTACTACCGCGAAGAAAAACAGCGTTTAGAAGATGAATTAACAGATTTGCGTACAGGTTTTATGGATGAACGCAGCAGGGCCGTAAAGGCAGAAGAAATGCTGAATGCACAAATGGAAAGACAGCAGCAGCAGGATAAATATATTATCGAACTGCAGCATAAATTTAAACTTGAATTTGAAAATATAGCCAATCAGATACTAGAAGAAAAAACATCTAAATTCACCTTACAGAACAAGGTAAGCATGGATCTCATTTTAAGCCCGCTGAAGGAAAATATTAAAGCATTCGAGGCAAAGGTAGACAAGGTGTACAAAGCGGAGTCAGATGAACGTAATATACTCAAAGGGGTTATATCACAACTGATGGACCAGAGCAAGCAGATACAAGAAGACGCAAACAATCTAACAAAGGCATTAAAAGGGGACAATAAAAAACAAGGTAATTGGGGTGAAGTAATACTTGAAAGGGTCTTAGAACGTTCTGGATTAGTTAAAGATCAAGAGTATCGGATACAATCAAGTTTCAGCACAGCTAATGGTAACCGTGTACAGCCAGATGTAATTATCGACCTGCCAGACCAGAAACATATTGTTGTAGATTCTAAAGTTTCCTTAATTGCTTATGAAAAGTCTGTGAACGCAGAAACTGACGAAGAGCGCGAAATCTATATAAAACAGCATCTTTTATCTTTAAAAAGCCATATCCAGGATCTTTCCAGCAAAAACTACCAGGCATTGTACCAAATTAACTCACCAGATTTTGTCTTGCTTTTTATTCCAATAGAATCTTCGTTTGGAATTGCTGTTCAAAAAGATGCTGAACTTTTCAATTATGCCTGGGAAAGAAAAGTGGTAATGGTCAGCCCATCTACATTACTTGCTACCCTACGTACGATTTCCAGCATATGGAAGCAAGAAAGACAAAACAGAAATGTACTCGAAATAGCCCGTCTAAGTGGCAGTATGTATGATAAATTTGTAGGTTTTATAATCGATATGGAAAGTATCGGCAGAAATATCAGGCAAAGTCAGGATGCTTATGAAAAAGCATTTTCAAAACTCTCTTCAGGAGCAGGAAATCTGGCTACTACAGCTGATAAAATAAAAAAACTGGGTGCAAAAACTACGAAACAAATTGATCGTAAATTTCTGGACCCAGCGCTTACTGAAGAAGAAATTTTATAATTTAAATGCGTTCCATCCTTGTGCTTTCAGTTCGTGCACAACGCTGGATTTTGATATCATTTTTGCACCTGACGCTTTATCGGTCATGTGTCCAATGACAGTGATATCAACATCATGTTTTAATTTCGCATAATCATCTTGTTTAATGGTAAACAGTAATTCATAGTCTTCACCTCCGTTTAAAGCACAAACAGTAGGATCAAGTCCTAATTCCCTTGCTGTTTCATAAGTCATCGGATCCAATGGAAGTTTATCCTCATAAATTGTACAACCGGTTTCAGATTGTTTACAGATATGCATAATTTCTGAAGCCAAACCATCAGAAACATCGATCATTGATGTAGGCACAATCTTCATCTGTGCAAGAAGATCTACAATATCTCTTCTTCCTTCAGGTTTTAGCTGCCTTTCAATGATATAATCTTTTCCTTCCAAATCTGGCTGTACATTAGGATTCTCCAGAAAAATCTGCTTTTCTCTCTCCAGTATCTGCAGACCAACATACGCACCACCTAAATCTCCGGACACACACAGTAAATCACCTTCTTTAGCCCCATTGCGGTATACAATATCTTCTTTTTTTGCAAAACCAATACTAGTTACACTAATCACTAATCCCTGTTTGCTGGATGATGTATCACCACCAATCAGATCAATATTAAATTTATTGCAAGCCAGTTCTATTCCTTTATAAATTTCTTCTACAGCCTCTAATGGAAATTTGCTCGATAAGCCAATGGAAACAGTAATCTGGGTAGCTACTCCATTCATAGCGTAAATATCGCTTAGATTGACTTGTACTGCTTTATAACCTAAATGCATAAGCGGCACATAAGCAAGATCAAAATGAATACCTTCCAATAAAAGATCTGTCGATATTAACATCTCTTTATCTCCGGCATGTAGTACAGCTGCATCATCACCTATACCTTTAACACTACTTTCATGCCTTATTTTAAAATTATCTGTTAAGTGCTGGATCAGCCCAAATTCACCTAATTCTGCCAGATCTGTACGTTCTTTATTCTCAAACATAATTTTTAAATCTATTGATTTATTTATAGCTTTTTACAAACCGAGGCTTGCTGATATTTCCAGCATTCTTTCAATTGGTTTACGCGCTTCTTTTATAATATTTGCCGGCACAGTAACTTCCGGCATTCCATTTTTGAGGCACAAATAGAGTTTTTCTAAAGTATTTCTCTTCATATACGGACAATCATTACAAGCACAATTGTTGTTAGGGGGCGCAGGAATAAAAGTTTTTGAAGGATTGGATTTTTCCATCTGATGAATAATCCCACTCTCCGTGGCTACAATAAATTCCTGTGCATCGCTATTAATGGAATAATTCAATAATCCAGTAGTAGATCCTATATAATCTGCCATCTGCAATACCGCTTCTTCACATTCCGGATGAGCAATAAATTTCGCATTCGGGTGACGCTCTTTCAATTTCGTTATTTTCTCTCTCGAAAAAATCTCATGTACCATACATGCACCATTCCAAAGTACCAGGTCGCGACCAGTTTTTTTAGCCACCCAGGCTCCTAAATTTTTATCTGGACCGAAAATTATTTTCTGATCTTTTGGTAAACTATTTACAATCTGAACTGCATTTGTAGAAGTACAAACGATGTCGCTCATGGCTTTCAGTTCTGCAGTACAATTCACATAAGTTATAACCAGGTGATCCGGGTATTTCTCTTTGAACTTTTTAAACAAATGTGGAGGACAGCTATCTGCTAATGAACATCCTGCCTTTATGTCAGGTAATAATACCTTTTTTTCAGGTGAAAGTATTTTAGCAGTTTCTGCCATAAAATGCACTCCAGCAAATACAATCACGTCTGCTTCAGTTTTTGCAGCTTCCTGAGAAAGTCCTAAACTATCCCCCAAATAGTCCGCAACATCCTGTATATCAGGTTCTTGATAATAATGTGCTAATATGATCGCATTTTTTTCCTTTTTTAACTTTTCAATTTCTGCAAAAAGATCAAGTGTTGGGTCGATACTTTCTTCTACAAATCCTCTTCTGTTTAATTCTTCTAAGGTATCCATTTTCAACGTTTCAATAATTAATAATTATTTAATATAAATAGACTTCTATTGTTTATTAGTGTGTTAGTAATGTTTGTAACTCACTCTTTATAATTCGCTTTTATAATTTGTTCTATACTTATCCACATATAAATCACTTATTTATTTGAAATATATGCTGATTCACAATTAGATATTTTTTAGGCTAAAAACTTATTAGCAGAAATATGTTTATAGTTGGTAACCCGGTAAAAAGTTAATAACTCTTGCAAAGTTGCTTAAAAATTACTTAAAAGATTGTGTCTAATTCTCATTTTAGCTTAGCTTTAAACATTCTTAAATAGTTACTCTATTTATTTAGACAATTAATTAACATTTTTCTAACGTTGTTAACAACACGGCAGAATTACCATATTTTAATGAGAAAAGTAGATTTTTTAGTCATAGGGTCGGGTATAGCGGGCTTAAGCTTCGCCCTGAAGGCCGCCAAGCACGGTAAAGTACTTATCGTAACCAAATCAAACGAAGATGAATCAAACACAAAATATGCCCAGGGAGGCGTTGCTGTAGTTGTTAATAAAGACGATTCATTTGAAAAACATATTCATGATACTTTAATTGCCGGTGATGGGCTTTGTGATGAACAAATTGTGGAAATCGTGGTGAAAGAAGGGCCTCAGCGTATCCAGGAGATCATAGATTACGGAATTAACTTCGATAAGAATACTGCGGGCGTTTATGATCTTGCGAAAGAAGGTGGGCATTCGGACCACCGTATTTTACATTATAAAGACGTTACCGGATATGAAATTGAGAGTGTTTTGCTCAAGCAAATTCATGAGAATGAGAATATAGAGATATTAACACATTACTTCTGCCTGGAGCTAATCACCCAGCATCACCTCGGTAAGTTTGTTGACAAATCATCAAAAGATATTAACTGTTTTGGTATATATGCCTTTAATACAGAGCTTAACGATGTGGAAAAGATCCTAGCAAAGGTAACTGTGCTGGCTTCTGGAGGGGCGGGGCATGTGTATTCGAGCACTACAAATCCTGTAATTGCAACAGGCGATGGAATGGCAATGGTATACCGTGCTAAAGGTAAATTGAGGAATATGGAGTTTATTCAGTTCCATCCAACAGCTTTATATAACCCTGGGGAGTATCCATCATTCTTAATTTCGGAAGCTGTAAGAGGTTTTGGAGGAGTCTTGAGACGTAAGAATGGGGACGAATTTATGTATGAATATGATGAAAGAGGCTCTCTGGCGCCACGTGACATTGTAGCCCGTGCAATAGACTCAGAGATGAAAAAATCTGGAGAGGATTTTGTTTATCTTGATATCAGGCATGGTAAAAAAGATGACATTCTGGCACACTTTCCAAATATTTATGCAAAGTGCTTATCTATTGGAATTGATATGACTAAAGATTTAATACCAGTTACCCCAGCGGCGCATTATATGTGTGGTGGCATATTGGTAGATGATTATGGAAGGTCTACTATCAATAATCTGTATGCATGCGGAGAATGTTCGTCTACGGGTTTGCATGGAGCAAATAGGTTGGCTTCAAATTCTTTACTGGAAGCGCCGGTTTTTGCGCACCGTATTTATTTGGATGCAGTAGAAAAATTTGAAAATAGCATTATACCCGATAACATTCCTGATTGGGATGATCATGGAGTTGTGCAATCAAATGAAGATATTTTGGTTACCCACAACCTAAGGGAAACACAAAAACTAATGAGTGATTATGTAGGTATAGTAAGATCTGACTTTAGATTGGACCGTGCGATGCGCCGCTTGTTTTTACTTCATGAAGAGACAGAGGCGTTTTATAAAGCAAACAAAGTTTCTGTAAAACTATGCGAGCTGCGCAATGTAATACAAGTTGCTTTTGTGATCATAAAGTCTGCTGTAGCCCGTAAAGAGAGTAGGGGATTGCATTTTACAACTGATTACCCTGGACATGCTGCCGAATTAACTGATACTATATTTTAAGATAAAAAGATATGCCTGTAATACTTCCAGTTTTGGATAAGCATCCTAAATGGGGCGATAATTGTTTTATTGCACCAAATGCAACGATAGTAGGCGATGTGTCTATGGGAAATAACTGCTCTGTCTGGTTTAATGCGGTGATCAGAGGAGATGTAAATACTATAATTATAGGTAATGATTCAAATATCCAGGATGGAGCTGTTATACACGCTACCTATCAAAAAGCAGCAACCTATATAGGTAACCGGGTATCAGTTGGGCATAACGCTATTGTACATGGCTGTAGGGTAAAAGATCATGTGCTGATCGGTATGGGCGCTATTGTAATGGATAATGCTGTTATTAATGAATATTGTATTATTGCTGCGGGTTCGGTCGTATTAGAGAACACAATTTGCGAGGTGGGTTATCTCTATGCTGGTACGCCTGCAAAAAAAATAAAGCCCGTTACAGAGGAGCAACGGGCTTTATTGAATAAACTGCCGGATAATTATATCATGTACGCGGACTGGTTTAAGTAGTTACTGTTCTTTTGGAAGAGTGATCGTTTCGTTTCTATCCCAGTTTGCCCGGATGGAAAGTTCTTTTGTTTCATTCCATATTTTTTCTGGCTGGATTCCTGCTTTTACATTACCAGTATCCCACTTACCATTTTTATTGGTATCATAGATAATCCTGATAAAGTATTTTCCGGCACGATATTTTGTAAATGTTACCGTTGTATCCCTGGATACTGTTAAATTGTTTACAATCATTTTAGACTCGTTCACCACTTCTAGCAAGTACTGTTTATTAGGTTCAGGGGTAACTATTTTAACGACTAATGTTCCGTAATCGTCGCTTTTAGCTAATTCAAATTTCTTGGTAAATTCTTTATTCTGCGCTTTAAATATAGCCGTGAATGTGCCAGCCCCAAACTTAATCTCATAGATTTTTTTCTCTTTCCATGGATATCGCAGGTCATATGATAAAAAACCCGTACTGTCCTTTACCAGGCTAAAATCTTTCTTTACAACTGAATCTTCCATTAATACTATTTTAGCAGCATCTACCGCCTCTATTGGTAAACCAAACGTAAGTTTAAAAGGTTTATATGGATTGAGCAGATTGCCTTCCAGATTATCTGTGGCAACTACATTCCTGGTGTAAGTTTCTTTTTTACCGCGGGTCAGTTTAACCGTTTGCAATAATTTCCCTTCATCTAAAATGCTGACCTTCGTCGAATCAAAGCTGAGGTCTTTTAGCCATATTTTTACCGAGTCTTTATCTTTGTTAAACTTAACCAGTTTGCCTGCATCAATTGCAGCGGGTTCAATTACGGTAACTTCAGGATTCTTTAGTTTCTGATTAAAATTTAAAGAGATACTTCCATCTGCATTCAATCTTCTGTCGTTGACCCTGAATACACTTGCATCTTCTTTAAATACTATCATATTTACATTTTGAGTATCCCTTTTTAATACTAAAGGATCTTTGATAAAACCAATTTCATCAGAGCTTTGCTGATAGATCTTATCTGCATTTTGTTCTGCAAGGGCATATACTTTGTAAGTATCACTACGCAGATTTTTAATTTTAAAATTTCCGCTGCTGTCTGTAAGTGTATAGATCGAAGCTTTTCTTTTTCCAAACAAAGTATCCTTTGCTAAGGGAAATACAAATGCTACAGCTTCAATTAATGGTTTGCCTGTCTGTGCATCCTTTACATTTCCAGAGATGGATAATGAATCCAGTTCATTGCCGGTAGCAAATACATAACTAAAATTTTTTAATGCATTTCCTTCATTTACGTCAACAATTGCTTTACCAAAATTTAATGTGTAGGTCGTATTTTTTTCGAGCGTATCTGTAAAATCAATTTCCAGCGATTTGCCTTTTATTTTTAAAGTAGGCAATACTTGCATATCTGGCGAAATTGAAAATTGTTTTGCCTGATCTGAAAGTTTAAAGTACTCATCAAATTGGATTACTATTTTTTTAGCAGTAAAATTTCTAGTTAAGTTTTTTGGCAAAACAGATAACACTTTTGGCGGTGTAGTATCTTTCGGGCCACCTTGCGGACCCGCTCCGATGCTTGCACAGCCTGCAAGCATCGAAATTAAGGAAAAAGTATAAAATAAATTTTGTGCTATCTTAAATATGCTATTCTTGGCCATTTATATTCGATATAATAAACTTCTTAATGTTTTTGAATAATATGTCTAAGAATTTTTAAAAGGGGCTTATATCGCTTTAAAATTAGCTGCTTCTAAATCTTCTTTAATTTTCGTTAACTACTTATTAATCAGTTATTTACTAATATGTACCATTAAAACAGAGATATCAGATGGAGAAACTCCCGAAATTCTTGAAGCTTGCCCTAAAGTTCGAGGTTTAATTTTCAATAATTTTTCCCTGGCTTCTTTTGATAGCGATCCTAATTGTGAATAATCAAAATCAGGGTTAATATCTTTGTCTTCCATTTTTTGCATCTTATTAACAATTTCCTGTTCTTTCAGAAAATAGCTCTCATATTTAATTTTGATCTCGGCTTGTTCTATCGTCTCCTGATTAAATACAGTTAAATGTTCATCAAATGTTTTACTAACTTTTCTGATATCATCAATGCTTACTTGCGGTCTGCTTAAAACACTAAATATTTTCACATTCTGGGTTAACGGACTTGAGTTTAAACTTTCAAGCATCTCGTTTGCTTCGCTCATTTCAATTCCTTGTTTACGGGTAAATGCAACGATCTCATCAGAATCTGTAATCTTTTTATGTACAATGGCTAAACGTTCGTCACTAATCAATCCTAAAGAATGTCCGATAGGGGATAGCCTGATATCTGCATTATCCTGACGAAGTAATAATCGATGTTCCGCTCTTGAAGTAAACATGCGGTATGGTTCTTCTGTACCTTTAGTAACCAGGTCATCAATTAACACGCCTATATATGACTCAGAACGCTTCATAATCAACTCATGTTTATCATATACTTTCTGATGTGCATTTATGCCAGCTATAAAACCCTGACTTGCAGCCTCTTCGTACCCTGTGGTTCCATTTATTTGACCAGCAAAGAATAAATTCTGTATTAGTTTGGTTTCTAGTGTTAATGTTAGTTGGGTAGGTGGGAAATAATCATATTCTATCGCATAACCAGGTCTGAACATTTTAGCATTTTCGAATCCTGGTATCTGGATCAGTGCTCTGTATTGAACATCTTCCGGAAGAGAAGTCGAGAATCCGTTTACATATATTTCGCAAGTATTCCACCCTTCAGGTTCAACAAAAATCTGATGGCGGTCTCGCTCTGCAAACCTATTTATTTTATCTTCAATTGAAGGACAGTATCTTGGACCGAGACCTTTAATTCGGCCTGTGAACATTGGTGATTTTTCAAATCCCTCCTTTAAAGTTTCGTGAACATTACTATTAGTATAAGTTATCCAGCAACATCTTTTTTCTGTTGGTCGTTCTACGTTCGTATAAGAAAACCTTCCAGGATTTTCATCTCCCCATTGTTCTTCCATTAAGGAATAATTAAGTGATCTTCCATCCACGCGTGGGGGAGTCCCCGTCTTCATTCTTCCTGCTTCGAATCCAATAGCCGTTAATTGTTCAGTAATACCAGTTGCTGCTTTTTCACCAGTGCGGCCTCCACCAAATTTCTTTTCGCCTATATGGATCAACCCATTTAAAAAAGTACCATTTGTTAATACTACACTCTTAGCTTTTATTTCTACACCGATAGAAGTTTTTACACCACGTACTTTATTGTCTTTAATAATAAGACTACTTACCATATCTTGCCAGAAGTCTACATTTGGTGTACGTTCTAATGCTAATCTCCATTCTTCTGCAAAACGTTTTCTATCGTTCTGTGCACGGGGGCTCCACATTGCCGGACCTTTGGATAAGTTTAGCATTCTAAATTGCAAAGTAGTCTTATCACTAATGATACCAGAGTATCCACCCATCGCATCAATTTCCCTTACAATTTGTCCTTTTGCTACACCACCCATTGCAGGATTACAACTCATCTGTGCAATTGTCTCCATGTTCATGGTTACTAATAAAACAGATGATCCCATATTTGCAGCAGCAGCAGCGGCCTCACAACCTGCATGCCCGGCGCCAACAACAATTACATCATATTCTTTAAACATCTTAATTTCCTATTATGTTCCACGTGAAACTATGTCGGTATTTTAGCTTTTTAGCCAGGTATAGTTTCACGTGGAACGTTTATATTTACAGTAGTTCATCCAGTGTGTTTCACAGGAAGAATGGCTTAAAACGAATTAAATTAACTCGTTTTGTTTGTTTTTTCGGATAGTTCTACCCAACGTTCCAAAGTCTGCTCTAAAATAGTATTCATGGATTCAATAGTTTTGGTAACTTGTTGTATCTCCTGATAATTTGTGCTGTCAATAGAAAGGATGGAAGCTGTCAGTTTATCAATTTCAGATTCGGTTTCTGAAATCTTTACTTCCAACTCATCTAATTCCTTTTGTTCTTTAAAACTCAATTTATTGCCCGCAGCAGAAGTAAAGTTTTCACTTTTTACGAGTTTGATCTCTACTTTTTCTTTAGGTGTATCTAAGCTATTTCTATATTCAGAGTAATTGCCATTATAAATATTTACTTCACCGTTGCCTTCCATGATGAATAATTGCTCACTCATCTTATCTAACAAATAGCGATCATGGGACACCAATATCAATACACCAGGGAAGTTTTCTAAAAACTCTTCTAATACATTTAGTGTGTCAATATCCAAATCATTTGTCGGCTCATCTAAAATCAAAAAATTTGGATTGGCCATCAATACCTTCATTAAGTGCAGGCGTTTTTTCTCACCCCCACTTAATTTCTCTACCATTCCATGTTGTTTTTTTGGTGGAAACAAGAAAAGCGTAAGTAATTGAGAAGCGGATATCGTTTGTCCATCAGCCATTTTTATGTATTCGGCATCAGCTGTAACGATATCTATTACACGCTCTTTTTCATTAAAAGCTAAACCCCCTTGTTTATAGTAACCGTATACAGTAGTTTCTCCGGTACTTACAATTCCTTTTTCTGGCTGAAGAAAACCAGTGATTATATTAAGTAGGGTAGACTTGCCTGTTCCATTTTTACCAGCTAATCCAATCCGGTCAGCACGTTTAAAAGTATAGTTAAAGTCGTTGATGATTTTCTTTTCTCCAAAGGTTTGACCGATATGATCCAGTTCTAAAATTTTGTTTCCCTGACGGGACATCTTTACATTTAGGGTGACTGTTTTGTTATCTGTTCTTTGTTTTGTTTTTGCATCAAGATCATAAAATGCATCAATTCTAGCTTGAGATTTTGTACCCCTTGCTTGTGGCATCCTTCTCATCCATTCCAATTCCTTTTTTAAAAGGTTCTTATTTTTATGAAAGGAACTTTCATCCGATGCTTCACGTTCAGATTTTTTTTCCAGGAAATAGGCGTATTTACCGTTGTAATTGTAAATCTTTCCTCTGTCCAATTCAACAATGGTATTGCAAACATTATCCAGAAAATACCGATCATGTGTAACCAATAAAATAGTTTTATTGCCAGTAGTCAGCAGTTTTTCCAACCATTCAATGGTGTCAATGTCCAGGTGATTGGTAGGCTCATCCAATACATAAATCTCAGGATCCTCGATCAGCAACTTGGCTAAAGCAAGACGTTTCTTTTGACCACCAGATAATGTAGAAATTTGCTGCTGCAGATGAGTAATGCCCATACGGCTTAAAATAGTTTTTATTTCATGCTCATATTCCCATGCATTATGCTCGCTTAATTCTTCATATAAGCGGTTTAATGTTTTCTCATCAGGATTCGGATCTTCAATAAGTTCTTCATATTCTTTGATTAATTGCTGCTGCTTGTTCTCCAAAGAGAAGATAAAATCACTAATAGAATATCCATCAGGAAAAGAGGGTTCCTGGTCTAGAAATCCTATTTTAACTGATTTATTTTTTACGATTTTTCCCTCTAATGGGTTAAACCTTTCTGCAAGTAATTTTAATAAGGTACTTTTACCTGCACCATTTATCCCAACAAGCGCTACACGCTGACCGGTTTGGATGCCTAAGGTTAAATTTTTAAATAACCATTCATCATGGTAGGCATGGCCTAGATTTTCTGCTGCGATTAATGTGCTCAAAGTAGTTTTTTAACGAATTATTAGATAAGAAATTACCTGCGATATCAATAAGATATGCAGGCATGCTATTTATAGTTTTGATATATAACACTTACATTCAGTAAGTTATATTATTAATTGGTTGTGCTATATGTGCTAAAAAGCATCTTTTTAGCGAAAATTTTTATTTATTATTAAGATCAAGAAGGTTCAGATAGAAGTCTTCTTTTTCTGTCATTAATGTTTTTGCCGCCTTTCCTTTATCCTTATAACCCAGTAAATGTAAAGTTCCATGGATCATTACCCTGCACAATTCTAGCTGCACAGTGCCTTTAAATGCTTTAGCGTTTTCCTGAATACGTTCTATACTGATAAATATGTCTCCTAAAATCGTTTTAAGCTCTTCTGAGTTATCAAAAGTAATTACATCAGTATATGTGTCATGATTAAGGTATTGTTGATTTATAACCAGCAAATATTCGTCAGAACAAAGGATAAAATTTAATTCTTCTAATTGAAAGCCCTCTGCAATGATCGTATTGTTGATCCACTCTTTGATCAGAATCTTATTTTTAAGCGTATACTTTACGTCTTCCAGGAAGAATTGTACTGCCGGTTTAGCCATGTATAAAATTTTACTTCGGCAAATTTAGCAATTTAAAATAGTTCGTTATCTTATTTTTGTAATAGTAATTGAGAGAAGGGGGTAATTTTTGCAGTATCTCTTGCTCTGCGACTTGTTTCTTTTTAAACTCCTGAAGCTGTTGTTGATAGGAAGGAGGAAGCTCTTTCCCTGCTTTACTTTCTCTTTTACTATCTTCTTCCTGTTCACGAAATGCTTTCTCAGCATCTAGTAATTTAGTAACCAGTCCCTGCTGACGCTTAATAGTCTCTTCTTCAATTCTTTTATTGATGAGGTCGGTTTCTGTCTGTTTCATTTCCTTTATCACCTGATTTAGGTTTCCCATGCTCCCTGTGCCGTCTTTATTATCTTGCTGATTGATTTTTTGCAGGGCTTCACGTATCATCTGTTGTTGCTGTGCCATTTTTGCAAATTCTTCGCTCATCTTACCACCAGGAACACTGCCTTTATTACCTTGTTTTTGAAGCTTTTCTTTAGCTTGCTGCATGTTTTTATTTAGCTGTTCCTGCATTTGCTGAAGTTGTTGCATCGAACCTTTTCCCTTTCCTTTACCACCATTTTTCGAATTTTTTTTATTTTTCTCTAATTGGTCTAATGCTTCATTGAGCATTAATGCCAGGTTATTAATGGAAGTCATTGTGAATTGCTGGTTTCTACCCGCTTCTGATTTTCTCTTTTCAGCCAGGTTTTCCAGACTTTTATCAAGGTTAAAATTAATCTGCTGCATTTCCTCCAATACTGTGCTTTCAATTTGAGGAACTTTTTTACTAAGTGAAGAAAGACTATCAGCAATCGTTTTCATGTTGTCTTTGATCTGTTTTTGCTGCTGTACCTGACCGTTGTATTGCGGATCATTTATTCCAGTTTTTCTTAAGCTAAGCATAAGTTTTTCCTGATCAAAGGAAGATTGCAATAGGTTTTGTAATAAACGGCGCAGTTCAGCACTGTTTAAATTGTTTTCCATTTCGGCTGATTCCTGTTGCTGCTCGTCCATTTTATCAGCTATTTTCTGAATGTCCTCTGCTGTTTTCTGCTGGATTTCTCCGGCTTGCTGTTGTTGGTTTTTCCCTAATTTATCCAGGCTTTTCTGTTGTTGCTGTTCAATTGCCTGCATGTCTTTTTCTGGAGATTGAAAAGAATTAGGATGGTCCAGCGCCTGGTTTTTTTCTTCGAGCTGCTTCATTTCTTTCTTTATCGCTGCAAAATCGGCATTCTGTTTTTCTTGTTCTTTTTTCAATAGATCAAGACTGTTCTTTTTATCTGCAGATTTTTTACTGAGTTCTTTTTGTGCTTTTGCTAACTCGTTTAGGCGTGAAATTTTGTCCTGCAGGTTTTGCTCGAATTCGAGTTGTTTATAGAGCTCCAGAATACGGTCCAGTTCATTTTTTAATGATTTATTATCCAAACTCATTTTTGAAAGCTGATCCTGCACCTGGTCTTTGTTGTTCTGCTCCATCATTCCTTGCAATTTTTCTAACAATGCTTTGGTTTTCGGATCAAGCACATGGTTAAATAACTCATCAATCTTTTTTTGCTTATCTGCTAATTCATCTTTCAGCGCTTTGTTTTCTTCGATATTAAGCGTGTTTTTTTGCTTTGCCTGCTGAATCTTTTGTACCGCATCTTCTAATTTCTTTTGCTTTTCCAGCAACTGGGTGATATCTTTTTTATCTTCAAAACTTAGATTTTTCTTGTCTAAAAAGTTCTGACCAAGTTTTTTGCTTTCTTTTGCAACTTGCTCTGCCAATTTAATGGCCGAGCCCATTTTTTGTTTTAAGCTACCGCTTTCTGTATTCAACTGTTCGGCTATCTGATCTGGACGTGCCTGAGAAAAAGTCCTGGTAGCCGAGCGTGTCATTTTAGGACCGTTCACGCCATCATTATCTGTTACTTCGAGATAATATTCAACTTGCTGACCGGGATTAATGGGCAATTCCTTTAAATTCCAGTAATAGAAAAAAGTATTTTGCTGCCGGTCGCCAGCTATACGAATAGGAGTGCTTACTTTTTTTTCTGGTGCGCCATCTTTTTTAATACGATAAACAAACTTCAATGTAGTAAAACCATGATCATCAGTAATATCGCCTGTAAAATAGATTGCTTTACTACTTAACGAGTCGGCCTTTTCCGTTACGTTGATTAAAGGGAACTGATCAGGTATAACCTCTATTTGATGGCTGACGGTGTCTGTGTATTCTGAGAAGTTGTTTTTAGGTATCACCTGGTACCGTTGTGTTTCTTTAAGCGCTGTATTAAATGAAGCAGAATTGTCTACTAATAATAGTGTTTTGCTTTGGCTGCCCACCTTAAAAACAACCACGTTTGTGTTTTCTGTAAATACGCTCCAAGTTACTACAGTACCTTCCGGAAGAATTAAGTCTCCCGCATTGGCAATTACTTCATTCTTTTTTTTAAGATACGCAGGATAGCTTAGTGAGGCGCGGATGTTTAGGATTGAAGGGCGTGGTTTTACAGTGAGCGTATAAGATTTGGACTCAAATCCGCCAGCACTTAAATAAAAAACAATGCTTTTTTGTAAGTTTTTAAAGGTATAGTGAAACTTTGTACTGCTTTCATGATCCACTTTAAAAGTATTTAAACCCTCTTTAATATAAACCTCCTGGGGCAGCTGATCGCCATCTAACTTAATATTCAGCTTTAAATCATCACCTTGTGTAACAGTAAGTGCAGAATTTAAAATCAGAAACCTAAAAGGGGCAGGGGGCAATATTTCCTTATCATACTGAACAAAACTTTGTGTGCCTTCTTTTAGTATAGCAGGAGCAATCAATCCTACGGCGATAATGAGGAGAACAGGCACTAGAAAATATTTGATATGCTTTTTATTATCAGTCAGCCGGATGGCTTTGCTAAATGGAATGAACTTTAATTCCTCAATTTTCTGCTCTATCCCCGCCAGTATAAGCTGGTTTTGATGGGGGGAAAGATCCGCAAGTGCTTTTAACTGGAGTGTATTAAGTAATTTGTCCCGCACCGGACTGAAATGTTCTCCTATTAAAGCTGCTGATTCTTCCGGTGTAAGCGTTCTGCTAAGCTTGAGATAAGCTAAGATAGGTTTGATGACGTTAACAGCCATTAAAATAAATACAAGCAGGAGAGACGAGAAAAACAGGATGGTTTTTAACAGTGGGGATGGATGCAGGTAATATACCAGCACAAATGATAGCAGGTAAACACCAGCAAGTACTGCAAGAGTATAAATTAAACCACGCAGCAGCTTATTCAGATAAAATTTCCGAGTAAACTCATTGATCTTTGAAATTAATATTTCGTAGCTGCTTCCCATTTACCTTCAATAAAGTTAAAGAAAAAAAAAGCAAATCCATTACCGACCTCTTTTTATAGAAGATCTATAAAATGAAGGCATAAAAAAAGCTTCCTGATATCTCATCAGGAAGCTTGTACGAATTATGGTTATAATAATCTAGATTACTTTAACATTGATCGCATTCAAACCTTTTTTACCGCTTTCAACATCGTATTCTACTTTGTCGTTTTCACGGATTTCATCGATAAGGCCTGTTGAATGTACAAAAATTTCGCTATCGCCATTAGCTGGTACGATAAATCCGAAACCTTTAGTTACATTAAAAAATTTTACTGTTCCTTCTTGCATTGTATTATGTATTAATAATTAAGTGTGCAAGGTAGTAATAATTTTTTTTATAATATGCAAATGCTTCATTTTTTGATGAATATAATTTAGAAAGATTTTATTTTACACTTTTCTTACCTATAACAGCTACGGTAATTTCACTTGCGTGGGGCATTCCCAAGGTACTACCGGGTTTAATTTTTAATAAATTCTGGAGGTAAACACTGGTTATTCCAGTCAGTACTTTTTTACGTACTTCACGAAATTCCGGTAGGTTAGTCCAAAAAGTCCCAAGACGTAATTTTCCATTGATGTCTACCAACACCGTGAACTCATAGGCGAAATCTTTATAGGCGCCAGGAATCACTAATTTATATTTTGGATAAAGGTAGTCATAAGCTTCAGTTTTTCCGTTTAAACGATCTACCTGGCTTAAGCGCTCCACAGTGATCCTGTTATCTAATGCGCTTAACTTGGCTACCTGACGACCAGCAAATACGCTATCAGGCTTGTCAGCGTTTCGGTTTGCTTTCGCTACAAGCTCGGAGATGAACACCGTATCCCGTCTGCCTGGACGCTGTAGTTTCTCTGCATCGGTATGGAGTACATTTTTAATGTAGCTATCAGCATAAAACGTCATATTTACATCAGAACGGATATCGTCTGCAATCTCTTTTCCTTTTACTTGTAAGCGCTGAAAAACAAGGCTGTCTTTACTGATCAGTTTAAAACGAAAATATTCTTTTGCAAAATTGTATACAGCAGCATGGTCGTGCAGCAAGTAGAAGGGCTGCATAATTTTTTTTACAGGATCATAGGCGAGAACGGTATCGGTCGACTTAAACTGGACTATCCAGCTTGGCTCCTGTTGAAAGCCCATGGTGTCAAAGGATAATCCATTGCTGAAACGTCGCTTAACTTCTGTGTACCTGATACCCTGAACCGAAATGATGTCGCTTTTTTCCGGCACTTTAACTTGTTTTTTCGCTGGTTTAGAATTGCAGGCCATCAAAAACAGGAAAAGACTTGCAGCAATAGATAGGAAAGGGATTGATCTCATAGGTACTTGGCACATTTGAATTGCAAATATATCAGGGTTTCCTTTTGAATCATAAGTTATTGAACGCTTTATGAAGCGACGTGGTCAAAAACTTTGTTACAATGGCCAATTTGTGGCAATAGTGATGGAAAATTGGTATATATACAGAGAGTACCGGGTTATCTATGATAACGTATTGAATTAGATTTAAATTCGTGATGAGTCCGTATAAATTGTATAAAAACACGCACTCAACACGGACTCATTACGCACTTAATACGCAGTCATCTCTATTTAACACCCTCGTCCTGTCTTCTGATAAAAAACCAGGTCACGAAAAAGCCCTTCAATAGCAGACCGGCAAAATACCGGGACTGCTATTGGAGGGCTAATTTAAAAAACTGTTTATTCTATTTTTTTGGATTCAGGATATCGTTGATCCTTACAACTAAGTCGTCATAATGAGCTTTAGTAAGTGTATCACCAGCAACCGATCTTGCTTTTGCAATCGACAATAACGCTTTTAACTCAACCCTAACTAGCGGTCTGATATCAGAAAGAGATACATTTACTGGAGTCATGCCAAAATTAGCGAACAAATCTGCAGGTGCTCCAGGAGGCAATACCAGATCTTTAGTCATCAATGCTTCTAGTTTATCTACATATGAGCGCTGTAGGTTGCGCTTAAACGCATCAGGTCTCGCAGGGGTAAAAATCCCTGCATGAAGATCTTTAAACATCTCTGGAAGCGTATAAGCAGCCGTAGTGCCATTTTTAGTCTCATTGTCTAATAGTCTTGCAATACGAGAAGGGCTTAGTAGGTTATCTAATGTACGTGTCTGTACATTTTTGATACCGTTCAGCAATACACCGTTATCGAATTTAGCTAGTTCAACGGTGTTGATCAACCATGTTGGCGTAGTAAATAGTTGGGCATTAAAGAATGCCATAGCTTCTTTTTGTTTAGCCTTCGGCAGGTAAGTATAAACTGCACCTTTTTGGTCGTATGTTTTAAAGTTTTCGCTCATTCCACCAACATTTGTCGTAACGTGGCCCATATAACGGTTAAACTGACCGACTACTTCACCATAAATCTCTTTAAGGTTGCTGTAATCTTTTCCTTTTTCATAAGTCCATTTTTCTAGATTCGGCAAGATGCGTTTCAGGTTGGCAATACCATAAGTACTCGCTTTCATTGCATTATCGCCCAAATCTTCACTTTGTAATCTTGGATCCAGGCTTGTGCCCTGTCTGCCGTAGAAATATAATGGGTTTCCAGCTTTAGCCACTGTCCATAAATCCAGTTTTTCTCTTTCTTGTGCAGGTGTTAAATTACCAGGGAACCAGGTATAGCCCCATTTGATAGACCATTTATCATATTCTCCGATAGATGGGTGCAGTTTTGTTACCCCATCGCCTGGCTGGGCAATATAATTGAAACGAGCATAATCCATAATAGATGGAGCTGTTCCATGTGCATCAGTGAATTTTTTAGAGCGTAACGAATCAACAGGATAAGCATAGCTTGAGCCAAAGTTGTGCGGCAAACCTAAGGTGTGGCCGATCTCATGCGACGATACAAAACGGATCAGTTCGCCCATTTGCTGATCATCAAACTTAGCTTTCCTCGCAGCAGGATTTATCGCAGCAGTTTGTACTATATACCAGTTTCTCAATAGGTTCATAACGTTGTGGTACCATCCAATATGCGTCTCCAGGATTTGTCCGCTGCGTGGGTCAGAAACATGAGGGCCGTACGCATTAGCTATGTTAGAAGCAAAGTAACGCACAACAGAATAGCGGGAGTCATCTACACTGAAATCAGGGTCTTCCTGCGCTGTAGGTGCTTGTTTTCCAATGATAGCATTTTTAAAACCAGCTTCCTGGAAAGCGGCTTGCCAGTCATTAATACCTTGAATCAAGAATGGTACCCATTTTTTTGGTGTTGCGGGATCAATATAAATTACAATCGGCTTCACTGGCTCTACCAATTCTCCGCGCAGATATGCAGCAGTATCTTTTGGCACCAGGTTCCAGCGATGTACATAAGCAGTACGTTCTGCTTTTTGGGCATCAGTACCATAGTCCGTTTGTGTCTGACCGAAATAACCTACTCTAGCATCCGTTAACCGCGGTTTAACAGATTTTTTAGGCAATAATAGCATTGATGTGTTAAACTCATAAGTTACTGCTCCAATACTGTTATCAATAGGGGATTCTAGTGTACGGTATGTTTTGCTGGTTGCTACTTCAATATTTAAAGGGAACGTCTTTATCGTATCGATATAAGAACGTGAAGGGTCCATCACCGTCGTTTTGTACGCTTTTCTCAATTGATCAGTCGCACTGATCGCCATTAAATCGCCATTATAAAATTCAGTCACGTCGATCACTACCCCTGTCGTATCCTTGTTGTAAGCTTTTATATCAAAACCGGCAAGGATTGTAGACAGGTTAGAGTTTTTAACAGACTGGGCCATGTCTGATGTACTGTCTGCTCTGACAGAGTAGCTAGGGACACGAATAAAAACCTGCTTTCCGCGACGTTCCCATTGCCAAACTTGTTCGTTTAATTCTTCTCCTCCATACTGTTGGTTACCCACAGATACACCGGTAGGGACTTTTAATAAACGCGAAACGACAAGCATTTCACGATTTAATAAAGTATCAGGTATTTCGAAAAACCATTTATCATCAACTTTATAAGTCTTGAATAATCCGTTTTTTGTTCTTGCTTTAGCAGTGATAATTTCACTGAAAGGTTTGATTCCTTCTTTTTTTGCCGGTGGCGCCGGCGGGGCTACAGCTCCTGTAGCTGAGTTCTTCTTTTTAGATTTCTTTTGTGCAAAAGCGGTATTACTGGCAAAAGCACATAAAAAGCACATTCCGGCTACTGCCAGCGTCTTAGTTTTGGTGTTCATTGGGTTATATTATATAAGTAAGGGTTTCGATTCGGGTGGATAAATGTATTCATTGTTGAAATATTGGACTCTTCAGTAATTGGAAAGTTACACTATAGTTTGAACGTCTAAATTAAGTCGTCTGGAAAGGGCCTTTTGTAAACAATTAAATAATTCTGGTAGATTCATATAATCAAAAACAAGATGCACTCATGAAAATCTGAACAATTATATAAAAAAAATGATACTTTAGAGTGAACCTGCAAGTAAAGGCAAGAAATGAAACCCAACAAAACATTATACAGCAGTTATTATTACGTTTTAGCAATCCTTTGTATTATTTTCATGAGCAGTTGTTCTTCAAATAGGCAGATCAGCAGAAAAGTAAATACTTTTTTAAATAATTCTTCAATTCTTAATGATCATTTGGTAGGTTTTGCACTGTCAGACCTTGATGAGGGAACAGTTATTTATGAAAAGAATGCAGACAAATACTTTATCCCTGCCTCCAACACTAAGTTGTATACTTTTTATGCGGGCCTGAAAATGTTCCCGGATTCGCTACCTTCTTTGAGGTATATTGAGAGAGGAGATTCACTCATTTTTTGGGGAACCGGAGATCCTTCTTTTCTGGAAGAACGTTTAAAAGGTGTTAACGCTTTTAAATTTTTAAAATCGAGTAACAAACAGCTGTTTTTTTCTCCAGGTAGGTATACTGGTCATACTTATGGACAAGGCTGGGCGTGGGATGATTATAGTGACCCCTCCCAGGCAGAAATTACTGAATTGCCATTATTTGGCAACCTGCTCTCTATTAAAGGTAAAAATGGGCAGTTAAGTATTAGTCCGGCGCAATTTAATGATTGCTTTAAAAAAGATAGCTTACTGGTGTACCAAACTTTTACGGTAGACAGAAAGGCAGATCAGAATGAATTTACTTATCCGCCAATCGCCATCCCCGAAGCCTACACACAGCAAATTCCCTACCGCACGAGTATTTTAACTACGGTTTCTATGCTTGCGGACACTTTAAGACGACCGGTAAAACTGGTTACGATGGAGATGCCTGCTGCTGCAAAAACAATATTTAATGTGCGGTCAGAGGAAGTATTTAGAGAAATGCTGCTGCTAAGCGATAATTTTATTGCAGAGCAGTTATTGCTTGTTTATTCTAATGAATTTCAGCTTAAACTAAGCGGTACTGATGCGATCAGTCATATTTTGGAAAAGTATCTAAGCAAGCTACCCAATAAACCAAGATGGGTAGATGGATCGGGAATGTCGAGGATGAACCTTTTCAGTCCGCGCGACATGATTATGGTGCTCCATCTCATTGATTCAACCTTGCATAACCGAGAAAAACTATTCAGTATGTTACCTGCAGGAGGGAAAAGCGGGACTTTAAAAAATGCTTATCCAAAAACCGACAAGCCTTTTGTTTTTGCTAAAACTGGTACTTTTTCCAACAATTATAACCAGAGCGGTTATGTGGTGACCAAGAAAGGGAAAGTATTAAGCTTTTCGCTGATGAACAATAACTTTATGGCCCCACTAATAAAAATAAAAGAAGAAATGGCAAAAATGATCATTTATATACACGATAATTTCTAAAAATAAATTCCGTTTTAATTTTACTTTTGTGCGGATATGGAGAAATCTAATCAATCGATTTATACCCTGCAATTTGCTCTTGTTTGTCTAAGTTCATTCCTTTTTTCTGCTAGCTTTAATATGCTGATTCCCGAGCTGCCTGCTTACCTGAGTGGTATGGGCGGTGCTTCATACAAAGGATTGATTATTGCTTTGTTTACACTTACAGCAGGATTTTCAAGGCCATTTAGTGGAAAGCTGACGGACACTATTGGTCGTGTGCCTGTGATGGCAGTTGGCTCTGTAGTTTGTTTTGTTTGCGGTTTTTTATACCCCGTGCTCACTACCGTTGCTGGTTTCTTGTTTTTGAGACTGATTCATGGATTCTCTACCGGATTCAAACCAACTGCTACCGCAGCTTATGTTGCAGATCTGGTTCCAGTTAACCGCTGGGGCGAGGCAATGGGTGTTCATGGGCTGTGTTTTAGCACAGGCCTTGCGATAGGGCCAGCTATCGGGAGTACTATTACTGATCATTTTTCAATTAATATCCTTTTTTACTGTTCCTCAGTTTTCGCTTTGCTGTCTATTGCAATCCTTGCAAATATGAAAGAAACACTAAAAGACAAAAAATCATTTAGTTTCTCTGATTTAAAGATCAGCAGGAAAGATATTATTGAGTGGAAAGTGATTCCTGCAGCAATAATTACCTTGTTAAGTTATGTAAGCTATGGGGTAATCCTGACCGTAATTGGCGATTGGAGCAAATATTTAGGCACTAGCAACAAAGGACTGTTTTTTATGGTTTTTACACTCGCCTCGCTACTTATTCGGTTTGTAGCAGGTAGGGCATCAGACAAATATGGCCGTGTGCTCATCCTTAAAATATCATTAATCCTGCTCGCTATTTCTTTACTAGGGATCGGCATGGCAAATTCTTCCTTCATTTTAATGGGGGCCTCCGTTTTATATGGGGTAGCAACAGGCATGCTTTCGCCAGCAGCTAATGCATGGACAATCGACCTAAGCGATCCCGATCACAGGGGTAAGGCAATGGCAACGATGTATATTGCATTGGAAGCGGGTATTGGTATAGGTGCACTATTGGCGGGCTGGTTGTTCGTTGATGATATATCAACGATCCCTTCTACCTTTTTTATCTGCACAGCGATTACCCTTGCCGCGTTTGTTTACCTGCAATACATGTGGAAAGATAAAAAAACTGTAATTATTGATTAGCCGCAACCAATAGCTCGATGTCTTTATAGGGAAGGTTAAACATGCTTGCCAAATCTTTACTGGTCAGGTGTCCCTGGTATATATACAAAGCTTCCCTGATGCCGGGTTTGTTCCATACTACGTTCATTAAACCTCCCATATCGCCAATATCCACCAGTATAGGAGTAAAGATGTTAGTCAGTGCATAAGAAGCTGTTCTTGGCACTCTGGAAGCAATATTAGGCACACAGTAATGGATTACATCATGTTTCCTAAATACAGGATCTTTATGGTTCGTTACTTCAGAAGTTTCAAAGCAGCCACCCTGATCGATACTTACATCAATCACTACAGAATCCGGTTTCATCCGGGCTACAGTTTCTTCCATGACTACACAAGGGCTCCTCCCATTAGTTGCCCGTATCGCACCAATCACCACGTCGCACGTTGTAACGGCTTTTCCAAGGACTATCGGCTGCATTACCGAAGTGAACACGCGACTTCCCAGGTTATTCTGCAGGCGCCTTAACCGGTAAATAGAACTATCAAATACTTTGACTTCTGCCCCTAAAGATAATGCAGTTCTGGCAGCATATTCACCTACCGTTCCTGCACCAAGGATCACGATCTCAGTTGGTGGCACACCGGTAAAACCGCCAAGCATTAAGCCTTTGCCACCCGTTACGCTGCTTAGGTACTCTGCCGCAATAAAGATGGACGTTGCACCAACGATCTCGCTCATGGCACGGACTACACTTAAAATATTCCCTTCATCCCGAAGATTTTCAAAACAAAGGGCGTTGATTTTTTTATCGAGCAATGCCTTCAGATAATTTTCTTTGAGCGCGCCCATTTGAAGCGCAGAGATCAGTGTCTGACCTTTATGCATGAGTTCTACCTCCTCCAGCGTAGGAGGGGCTATCTTTACTATGATATCAGCATCGAAAACATCTTTTTTGTTAAAAGTAATGATCGCACCTTGTTCACTATAATCGTTGTCTGAAAAATTAGCGCCCGTTCCTGCGCCACTTTCCAGCAGCACTTTGTGACCATTGTTAACCAGCAGTGCAACAGACAGCGGGGTTAGTGCTATCCTGTTTTCTTGAAATGAGATTTCTTTTGGAATCCCAATATAAAGACTGTTGCTTTTTTGTTTGAGTTCTGACAGCGTCTCTTTAGGTTGTAGTAAACCCTTTTGAGCAATTGAGGCCATTTCTTCCCGTAATCCTGTAGCCATTTGTCTAGAGATTTTTAAATGAAATTAAGAAAAATATGCTAAATCCTAGCATTAGATCATTAAAATTTGGTGAAAGTAAATGCTCTTTGATCGGGGGATAATGCTGTGATTTCTACTTTTACATAGTGCTCTGGCAAGAGTTCTGCTACTCTTTCCGGCCATTCAATCAGGCAAATATTCCCGGAGTAGAAGTACTCTTCATAGCCTATATCATAAGCCTCCTGCAGGTTTTTTATCCGATAAAAATCGAAATGATAAATAATCTGATCTGCTGCCGCGTATTCATTAACAATAGAAAAAGTAGGGCTGCTCACAGTTTCTTCTACGCCCAGTTCTTCGCAAACGGCCTTAATAAAAGTCGTTTTACCGGCGCCCATTTCCCCTTCAAAGATGAATAGTTGCTGGTCGCCCGCAAAATTAAGCAATGCTTTGGCAGCACCGCTTAATTCAGTTAGGTGATTAATTGTAAAGTTCATTGTTTAATTAAGAACGTGAACTATAAGTTGCCACCGGGATAATCATCTCTTCCAAAGAGATCCCTCCATGCTGGAATGTTTCGTTATAATAATTCACGAATTGGTTATAATTGTTCTGATATACAAAATAGCGGTCTTCCTTGGCAAAAATATAATTGGAACTAATATTGATCTTTGGCAGTTGGGCCTCATGCGGGTTTTTGATCAGGAACACCTCTTTTGCATTATAATTCAGATTTCTGCCTTGTTTATAACGCAAGTTCGTATTCGTATTTCTATCGCCGATTACTTTGCTCGGGTGTTTCACGCGAATGGTACCATGATCGGTCGTAATAATGACTTTAACCTGTTTTTGTGCCAGTTTTTTTAGCAGTTCCAATAATGGAGAATGCTCAAACCAGGACAACGTTAAAGAGCGGTATGCTGCATCATCATTCGCTAGTTCCCTGATCATTGCCATATCCGTCCGGGCATGCGATAGCATATCTACAAAATTGTACACAATTGCATTGAACTCATTTTGCATCAAATTGTTCATTTGCTCATTTAGTGCCTTCCCATCATCGTAAGTAAGGATTTTATGGTAACTGAATTTGCAATCCTTACGCACGCTTCGTTTGATCTGATCGGCTAAAAATGCTTCTTCGTGCATATTTTTTCCACCCTCATCATCATCATTCTGCCAAAGCGAAGGGAAACGTTTTTCCATTTCCAACGGCATTAATCCTGAGAAAATAGAGTTTCGTGCATATTGTGTCGCTGTTGGCAGGATACTCGAATAGGTATCCTCTTCATCTAATCTGAAATGCTCCGTGATCAATGGATTGATAATCTTCCATTGGTCGTAACGCAAATTATCAATTAATATAAAAAAAACAGGGGTGGTAGAATTGATATGCGGAAAAGCTTTCTTTTTAAGCAGCTCATTTGATAGCAAAGGCGCTTTTTCTTTTCCATTTACCCAGCCCAGGTAATTTTCTTCAATAAATTTAGAGAATTGTGTATTTGCCTCTGATTTTTGCATCGTTAAAATCTCGTGCATCTGCGGATCGTCTAGTTTTTCCAGTTCCAGTTCCCAGAATACCAGTTTTTTATACACATCAATCCATTCTTCATAACTTAGCCGATCATTCAATGTCATGCCTAACCGTCTGAAATCCTGTTGATAAGCCATAGACGTCTTTTCATTGATCAGGCGTTTGTTATCAATAATCTTTTTGATAGTTAGCAAAACTTGCTTAGGATTTACCGGTTTAATCAGATAATCGTCAATTTTTGAACCAATGGCATCTTCCATCAAGTTCTCCTCTTCACTTTTGGTAATCAATACGACAGGAATGTCGCTTTTTATATTTTTAATGGCAGACAAAGTCTCCAGTCCGCTCATGCCTGGCATATTTTCATCCAGAAATACAAGATCGAAATGCTCTTTTCCAAAAGCTTCCAGCGCATCATTCCCATTAGTGAATGTTGTTACATGATAGCCTTTTTCGTTTAACAGTAATATGTGTGGTTTTAATAAGTTTATCTCATCATCGGCCCATAAAATCTTGGTTTCCTGCATTATTATATTTGTATGGTGTAAATAAAATTCTTTAAAAAGAGTGTGCTCTTTCTTATAGTACCGATAAAAATAGCAATTTTTGTACCGTATAATTTATTTTGCAAGTATTGAACAAAAAGAAAATAATAAATGACCCGGTATATGGCTTTATCAATATACCATTTGAACTGATCTTCGACCTGATCTCGCATCCCTTTTTTCAGCGGTTACGTTATATTAAACAGTTGGGGATGACGCACCTGGTGTATCCGGGAGCGCTGCATACCCGTTTTCATCATGCTCTTGGTGCAATGCACCTAATGAGTTTGGCTATAGAAATATTGCGCAGCAAAGGACATGAGATCACCACAGAGGAAGAAGAAGCAGCTACTGTAGCTATACTGCTTCATGATATTGGGCACGGCCCCTTCTCTCATGCGCTGGAGCATTCTTTGGTAAAGGGGATACAGCACGAGGATATTTCTATGCTGATGATGGAGCGGCTGAACGAACAATTTCATGGGCGTTTGAGCATGGCAATTGAAGTGTTTACAGGGAAGTACCCTAAAAAATTTCTTCATCAGCTCATTTCCAGTCAGCTCGACCTCGACCGTATGGATTACCTGAACAGGGATAGTTTTTTCACCGGTGTGAGCGAAGGAGTAATTAGTTTTGACAGGATTATTAAGATGTTTAATATCGCCGATGACCATTTGGTAATTGAAGAGAAAGGCATTTATTCCATAGAGAAGTTTCTTATTGCACGCAGGCTGATGTACTGGCAGGTATACTTGCATAAGACCGTTATTGCGGGCGAACAATTGCTGGTTAAGATTTTAAAACGCGCAAAAGAGCTAGCTGTTAATGGAGAGGAGTTATTTGCTACCCCTGCATTGCAGCATTTTCTTAAAAACGACGTGATTAAAAAAGATTTTTTTGAATCGGATATCCATTTGCTCCATTTTTCGAGGCTTGATGATCAGGATATATTTGCTTCAGTAAAAGTTTGGCGGGCACATGACGACAGGGTGTTATCACTGTTATGCAATATGCTGGCAGACCGTAATTTGTATAAGACTGAAATCAGCAACGACGTCCCGGAAGAAAGCAGAGTTCAGCGGATCAGGGAGAATGCAATGATCAGCCTGGAAATCGACGAAACGGAAATTTCTTATTTTGTTTTTACAGATATGATCAGCAACCGGGCATATAATACGGCAGAAGGGAACAGTACTATTAATATTTTGATGAAGAATAATGCAACAATTGACATCGCTAAGGCGTCTGACCTATCTAACCTGGAGTCACTTGATAAGACGGTTACAAAGCATATTCTTTGCTACCCAAGGATAATTTAGCATTATTTAACAAAATAATTCATTTATTATCCCGTTTTTAGTTCCCGAATATAAACACGCCAGATAAAATTAGGCAGATGTACCTATTTGTTCATATCAATTTAACATTTAACTTTGTAGAATGCAATTTACTGCCAAGCAGATAAGCGAATTTTTAAGTGGAACGATTGAGGGGGATGAAAACGTAACAGTTTCAGAACTTTCAAAAATAGAAGATGGTAAAAAAGGGGCTTTGTGTTTTCTATCAAATCGAAAATATGAGCACTATATATATATAACTAATGCATCAGTAGTAATTGTTGGATTAGATTTTTTCCCAGCTCAGCCTGTTACCTGCACTTTAGTGAAGGTAAAGGACCCCTATAGTGCTTTTTCAGTTTTACTGGAGAAGTATAATGAGGCTATGAATGAATTTTCGCAGCGCTCGGGAATTGAGCAGCCTTCTTTTATCCATCCTTCAGCAAAAATTGGTAAGAACGTTTTTGTAGGGGCCTTTTCTTACATTTCTGAAAATGTAGAGATTGGTGATAATACAAAAATCAACCCTCAGGTTTTTATTGGCCCGGACACAAAAATCGGGTCTGATAATACTTTTCACCCGGGGGTAAAAATCTATAATCGTAGCGTTATTGGCAATCGTGTCGTTATACACTCTAACACCGTGATTGGAAGCGATGGTTTTGGATTTGCACCGCAACCAGATGGAACCTATTCTAAGATTGCACAGATCGGAAATGTGGTTATTGAAGATGATGTAGAAATTGGGGCCAATACTGCGATAGACAGGGCTACAATGGGCTCTACGTTTATTCGGAAAGGGGTTAAGCTAGACAACCTGATCCAGATTGCACATAATGTAGAAGTTGGAGAGAATACCGTAGTTGCTGCACAGGCCGGTATATCAGGGAGCAGTAAAATTGGTAAAAAAGCTGTTATCGGAGGCCAGGTTGGGGTCGCAGGACATTTATCTCTGGCCGATGGAACGCAAATTGGTGCCCAGGCGGGATTAAATTTTAGTATTGCAGAAGAGAATAAACAATGGCACGGGACACCTGCACAACCATTGCGAGACTGGATGCGTGCATCAGTAGTGTTCAAGCACTTGCCTGAAATTGAAAAAAGGATTAGAAAACTGGAGTCTCTGTTAAAAAGGAGTACCGAAGAAAGCATAGTTAGTACCACACATACCGATAATGAACGTTAAACAAAAAACAATAAAAAGCGAAGTTTCTGTACAGGGAGTAGGCTTACACACAGGCGCAAATGTTACTTTGACTTTTTGCCCCGCACCGGAAAATCACGGCTTTAAATTTCAGCGTACTGATTTGCCAGGACAGCCTATTGTAGATGCTGATTGTGATAATGTTACCGATACTGCCAGAGGAACAACAATAACGCAGAATGGAGCAAGTATCAGTACTGTTGAACACGTAATGGCTTCACTGGTAGGAATGGACCTTGATAATATACTGATGAAGCTAGACGGGCCTGAAACTCCGATCATGGACGGCAGTGCTGTATTGTTTCTTAACGCACTGGAAAGTGTAGGTGTTGTTAATCAAAGTATTGATCGTGAATATTTCCTGATCCCGCATAATATAATTTATACTGAAGCTGATAGAAAAGTAGAGATCGTAGCGATGCCGCTTGATGATTACAGGTTTACTTGTATGATCGACTATAACTCTCCTGTATTAGGGAGTCAGCATGCTGTGATTTCGAGCATTGCAGAGTTTAAGGATGAGATTGCCTCATGCCGTACATTCTGTTTTCTGCACGAATTAGAGTACCAGTTACAGAATAATCTCATTAAGGGCGGTGATCTGAATAATGCGATCGTGATCGTTGATAAGGAAGTTACCCGTGATGAGCTTGATCATCTTGCAAAAATATTCAATAGGGAAAAAATAGAAGTTGCTCCCCAGGGAATATTAAACAATATGGAGCTTAGGTATCAAAACGAGCCTGCCAGACACAAATTATTAGATATGATTGGTGATCTTGCTCTTGTAGGTATGCATTTGAAGGGTCATATCATGGCTGCCCGTCCGGGTCATGCGGCAAATATTGCCTTTGCTAAAAAAATAAAAGCAGCGATTAAAAAAGAAAAAAATAAAAAAGTACAGAAGGTTTACGATCCGTCTGTAAAACCGCTATATGATGTAGTGCAGATCATGGAGATCCTGCCGCACAGACAGCCTTTTTTGTTTATAGATAAAATACTTGAATTGTCTAAAACACATGTTGTAGGCGTGAAAAATGTGACCATGAATGAAGAATTCTTCAAAGGGCATTTTCCGGGTGCACCGGTTCTTCCGGGTGTAATACAAATTGAGGCCATGGCACAAACAGGGGGTATTCTTGTTTTAAGTACAGTGCCAGACCCAAGAAATTACCTTACTTATTTCCTTAAAATTGATAAAGTTAGGTTCAGGGCGCAGGTATTACCTGGTGATACTATAGTTTTCAGATGCGATTTGATGGAGCCGATCCGCAGAGGCATAGCACAGATGAAAGGTGTGGGAATGGTAGGAGATAAGATAGTTGTCGAAGCAGAGATGATGGCACAAATTTCAAAAGTAAAAGAAAGCGAACGCGTATCATGATACAACCTTTAGCATATATACATCCAGAAGCGAAAATAGGAGAGAACGTAGTTATAGAGCCTTTCGCAGTTATTCATAAAGACGTTGTCATCGGTGATGGTACATGGATTGCCTCAAATGTGGTGATCATGGACGGCGCAAGGATTGGTAAGAACTGTAAAATTTTCCCCGGATCAGTGATCTCGGGGGTGCCGCAAGACCTTAAGTTTGCGGGTGAAATCACTACGGCAGAGATTGGTGATAATACAACGATCAGGGAGTGTGTTACCATCAACAGGGGGACCAAGGATAAGTGGAAGACGGTAATCGGAAGTAATTGTCTTATACAAGCTTATTCACACGTGGCTCACGATTGTGAAGTAGGAGATCACTGTATCTTTTCTAACAGTACTACACTTGCCGGGCATATTACCATTGGTAGTTATGTAGTTTTGGCAGGCTTAGTGGCAATTCATCAGTTTGTTAAGGTGGGTTCACATGCTTTTGTTACGGGTGGGTCACTGGTACGTAAAGATGTTCCTCCCTATGTTAAGGCTGCACGGGAGCCGCTATCTTATGCAGGGATTAATTCTGTCGGTTTAAGGAGACGGGGTTTTTCTTCGGAGAAAATCAATGAAATTCAGGAAATTTACAGGGTCTTATTTGTTAAGCATAATAACGTAACTAAGGCGCTGGATAAAATAGAAGCGGAATTTGCACCTACAGAGATCCGTGATGAGATCGTTGATTTCATCAGGAATTCAAATAGGGGCGTGATGAAAGGATTCGGCACTTCAAGTTAATTTTCTATATGGAGATTGAGCTAAAGGGTGCAGGCAGGCGTTTTAACCAGGAGTGGATATTTAGAAATTTTACCTACCAGTTTAATGCTGGGGGTAAATATGCCGTCCTTGGGCCTAATGGTTCGGGAAAATCAACCTTGCTTAGCGTAGTGCTGGGCAGCCTTGCTCCTTCAGAAGGAACTGTCACCTATATTGCAGGTCAGGAAGTCCCGGTAGAAAAGATCTATCAACTGGTTAGTTTTGCTGCGCCTTATGTTGATTTAGTGGAGGAGTTCACTCTACAGGAAACAATCGATTTTCATTTTAAATTCAAACAGTTTTATCCTGGAATTGATGCAGCCGGACTGCTTGATCTTTTAGGCCTTGCAAAAGCGCAGGATAAACCGCTCAAATACTTTTCTTCTGGCATGCGCCAGCGTACAAAACTCGCTTTGGCCTGCTGTACCAATACCCCTTTACTGCTGCTGGATGAACCAACTTCTAATCTTGATAAACAGGGAATGGAGTGGTATCACTCCTTAATTGAGAAGTTTACAGCAGATAAATTAGTCTTGTTAGGGTCTAACCAGGAAAACGAGTATTCCTTTTGCGATAATTTAATAAGAATAACCGATTATAAGTAAGGCTAATCGGTTGATTGCAACGCTAATGTCACGTTTATAGTATGAAATTAGCGTTATAAATAATTTTAAAAATAACTGTTGTAGGATTAACAAATAGTTTTTACCTTTGCGGCACGAAATGGCGCTGTTGGTTTAAGCAAGAATTTCAAATAAAATGGCAAAAGCATCAGAAGTAAAAAGCGGGAATATCCTTCGTTTCAATGGGGAATTAATACAGGTGGAAGAATACATACATCGTACACCCGGTAATTTACGAGCTTTCTACCAGGCAAGAATGCGGAATATTAAAACCGGCAAGGTTGTTGAGTATAGATTCAGGACAGATGAAGAGGTTATTATCTGCCGTGTTGAAACTAACGACTACCAGTACTTGTATGAGGATGGTGATTTTCTTGTTGTAATGGATGTTGTCTCTTTTGAGCAATTTAACATTCCTAAATCGTTATTTGGGGAATCAGTTAAATTCTTAAAAGAAGGAATGAATGTGATCATCGCATTTGAGAGTGAAGAGCCTATTATGGCGCAAACACCTGCTCATGTCGAATTAGAGATCACCTATACAGAGCCTGCTGTAAAAGGCGATACTTCTACAAGTGCATTGAAATATGCTACTGTTGAAACAGGTGTAGAAATTAAAGTGCCATTGTTTATCAACCAGGGAGATAAAATCAAGGTTGATACACGTACGAGTGAATATATTGAAAGAGTAAAATAAGAATTTTCATAGTTTAGTTTTAGGTTTAGGTTGATTTTGGCTTCGGAGTGGTTCCCGAAGCCATATTTTTTTATAGCCTTTTTTATGGCAGGATAGTTAACTTGCTTAGCGTAAATATCTAAGATGAATAAAGCAGCAATCAGAAAACAGGCATCTGCACGCAGAAAGGCACTTAGTGCAGAAGAAGTGGTCATACTCAGTAAGAAATTGCTAGAGCAGTTCTCTCTGCTGGATTTTTCTACTATAACAGTGGTACATTTGTTCCTTCCAATCGAAGAAAAGAAGGAACCAGATACTTTTATGCTAATCATGTGGCTGAAAATCCATTATCCTAAAATAAAGATCATTGTACCTAAGGCCGACTTCGAAACGGCATTGATGTCGCACCATGTGTATAAAGGGGAAGAAGATCTGCAGAAAAATCTATTTAATATTCTGGAACCAGTAGCAGGGGAGCAATTTACCGGTAAGATTGATCTTGTCTTAGTGCCTTTGCTGGCTTTTGATCATAAAGGCTACCGTGTAGGCTATGGTAAAGGATTTTATGACCGCTTTCTGGGAGAACATGATGCGCTGAAGGTGGGGCTGTCTTTTTTTGAAAGCGTAGATACCATTACTGATATCCACGCCAATGATATTCGTCTTGATTTGTGCATTACGCCAGATCAGACTGTCTATTTTTAAACATCGGTTTCCAATAATACCGGGCAATGGTCTGAGTGTATTGCATCTGGTAGAATCATTACATTTTTCAGCTTTGCCAGCATAGGCAAAGTCGTTAAATGATAATCGATACGCCAGCCGAGGTTCTTTGCTCTTGAATTTGCCCTAAAACTCCACCACGTATACTGGTGGGGATCTTTATTAAAATGTCTGAACGAATCTACAAAACCACTTTCCAGGAATAATGCCATCCATTCTCTCTCTTCCGGAAGGAATCCTGATGAATTTGCATTTGATTTAGGGTTATGGATGTCCATAGGAGTGGCGCAGATATTATAATCACCAGAAATGATCATATTTGGATGTATACTGCGCAGGTCAGCTATATAGGTCTGAAAAAAGGACATAAATTCGTACTTTTTAACCTGTCTCTCATCGCCAGATGATCCGGAAGGCAAATATACGCTCATCAGGGAGAAATTGTCAAAATCAGCTCTTATAATGCGCCCTTCTTTATCGATCCATTCTTCTCCGCACCCGTACGCTACATGGTTAGGTTTTATCCTGGTGAGGATAGCCACGCCGCTATATCCTTTTTTTTCTGCAGTGAACCAATAGTGGTGATAGCCCAGCTGCTCAATAACAGCAATGATCTCCGGGATTTGTACCGGCATCGCTTTTACTTCCTGCAGGCAAATCATATCGGCATCTGTTGCTTCCAGCCATCCCAGAAAGTTTTTTGTGGTGGCAGAACGGATGCCGTTCACATTGTAAGAAATTATCTTCATAAATATAGATTGTTATTTTTGGAGAATACTACTATTGTATTCCTCTTCCTTGCGTAATTGTTTTTCAAGTTTGCGGACCTCTCTTCTTTTGAGGAGCGTAACAGTCATTCCTATATTCGTTAACGGCCGGTCATTTGTGCCGGTTTTTACGGCTGCGACCGAATCAACAAGTGATAATCCACGGACAACTTCACCGTAAACAGTATATTTTCTGTCTAAATGCGGACTCCCGCCAATATTTTTGTAAATGTCGCGCTGCCATTGCGGAATTTTAAAGTGCATCCTTTTTCTCTCCAGGGTATCAAGCTGCGGATCTGTGAATTTTTTGCCCTGCACAATATAAAACTGGCATCCGCTTGAAGCCATCTGCGGGTTATCATCCCGGGCAGCTCCAAGCACTCCCTTTTTATGAAAAAGGCTTAGGCTATCGCTTAATTCTGCTGGGATGGTATAGCCCACATCTCCATTGCCTAATTCAATATTTGGAGCGGCATTTTTAGAATCAGGATCTCCCCCCTGGATCATAAATGTATTAATTACACGGTGAAACAGTGTGCCGTTATAAAAACCTGATTTAACTAATTTGACGAAATTATCGCGGTGCAGCGGCGTTTTGTTATAGAGCATGATAATGCATTCTCCCTGATCTGTTTTAATTTTTACATATTGATGCTTTGGCTTTGCAGCAAAAACGGAGGAGAGGCTTAAGACAAGGAGCAGGGTAGATAGATATTTCATATGCAAGAGCTATTTGTGGCTAAGGTAAGATAGAATTTAGTTTTTTTAAAAGCAGTACTGTGTTTTTATTATTTTTTATGATTAGTTTTGTTATAAAATGACAAGATAAGCGACCGCCTTATCAATTAAAGTTGAACAGCATTCAGATGAAACTGAGACAAAAGATAGCCCTTGGATTATGTGCCTTTTACCTGATTAGCGTAATTGGTGTTGCCCTTAGTCTGCATTTTTGCGGAGGAGAGCTTTCTGCGGTACAGTTTACCGAGGCTGCCAAGTGCAAGTTTTGTACAGACACTGAAAAGTCTGATATGGCAAATAAATGCTGTAAAAACACAGCGGTTGATGCCAAAATTAAGGACAGTCATCAGTCAGGCCTAAAGGTAGAGCTGCCAAAAAACTATGGTATTAAATTGTTTTTTGCACCTTTTATACTGGAAATGGTAGAATCTATCCTGCCAAAGTTGTTCAGTAAAGTAGAAAATAAAGCCCCGCCTTTTTCTTCGAGAGTACCTCTTTACGCGTTTAATTGCGTTTTCAGAAATTAGATCAGGAATAAATTCATTCTCCCAGGGCAATAGCTTATGGGAATACCTATGTGTTTTATTTATTCAGCTCTAATTATATTCCTACATGAAAACTTTCAGATATTTCATTATTTTCTCTGCTTTATTTATCAGCAGAATAGCATTTGCACAACAAATTACTAAGGCAGAAGTACAAGTTAACGGGTTAACCTGCTCTATGTGCTCCAGGGCAACGGAGACTTCTTTAAAAAGCCTTGGCTTTATAGCTAGCGTTACACCGGATTTAAACAGGAACGTTTTTGTTCTTTCTTTTAAAGCAGATCAGCCTGTGGACATAGACGAGATCAAAGATAAGATACAGGATGCAGGCTTCTCTATCGGCGACTTATCTGCTACCATGAATTTCAAAAATACAGCTGTAGATGCCGAAGGGATTGCGCAGGTGGATGGAAATGTTTATCAATTTACTAATGCAAAAAGCAAAACACTCGACGGACCGGTTACTGCGCAGGTGATAGATAAAGACTTTATCACGTCTTCTGCATTCAAGAAAAAGGCCGCCGAATTAAAATCTCCAGCTTACCTTACTGGTAAAGGAGTAGTCGCGGGAAAAGAAACGCGTATTTTTCATCTGAGCATCTAACAGCCGGATATGAAATATATTTTGATTACAGCAGTTTTACTGCTGACTACTGGCCTGTATTCACAGGCACAGGAACTCTATGTCTTCACGGAACCTGCAAGTAATATGGCGGCTAAATCAATCGGTATCCGTGTCACAAATGAGGGGATTTTTAATGGTATGTCTATGAACAGGACAATTCCAGAAGCGATGTTAAGCTTCAATAAAAATCTGATGACACATGTTCAGGGGTTTTTCTCTGATATGGACGGTAAGTATAGGCTGGAAGGTGGAAGTGTGTACGCTAAATACCGCTTCTTATCTGTAGATGGTACTCAGCGGCATTTACGTGCTGCGGCGTTTGGTCGTTTAAGTACTAGTAAAAGGCCTGTGTATACAGAAGATATCAACCTGGAAGGTGATAACAGTGGAGTACAAGGGGGGATTGTAGTTACGCAATTGCTGCACAAGCTCGCTTTATCCGGTACGGTAGCCTACAATAAGGCTTTTGTATCGGATAGCCGGAAGTTAATTGGTATCCCTCAGGCCGATCAGTTAGTTAGCTACAGCTTGTCGTCTGGTTACCTGGTGCTGCCAGTTATCTACAAAAACTATAATCAGCCTAACTTTAATGTCTATTTCGAAATGCTGGGTAAAACTAATCCTGATAATGGAAATACTTACCTTGATTTTGCTCCTGCAATACAAGCAATTATCAATAGCAGGACAAGAATAGATTTAGGCTATCGTTTCCAGGTTGCAGGAGATATGCCGGGCCGCTATAACAAAAACATGTACCTGCTTCGTGCAGAATTTAATTTCTTTAATGTTTTAAAATAATCACAAGGAGACCTGCATGAGATTACACCTCATGCAGGCTTTATTACTTCTAAAAAAAGACTTATGAAAAAAATAATATTAGTTGCAGCACTATTTGTTTGCATTTCTATTCAATCTTTGATGGCTCAAAATAATGCTGTCGCTACAAAGTTCAACAAAAGTTTAACCAGCTATTATGCCCTAAAAAATGCGTTGGCAACAGATAAACCTGCAGAGGCAGAAAAATTGGCTGCTAACCTGATTGCTGCTGTAAAGGCAGTTCCGCATGCTGGATTTGCAACAGATGCACAGCATCATTTATGGATGGAGCAATCAGCAATTATCATTGATCAATCAACAGTACTAGCTGCTACAGCAGATCTGCCGGGGCAGCGTAAAAGCTTCAGAGCAGTAAGTGATGCTTTCGTAAAACTGGCAACTGAATTAAAAATCAATAGCAAAATCGTCTACGTACAGTATTGTCCGATGGGTAAATATAACTGGTTAAATGAGGTTAAAGCTGTTCAAAATCCATTTTATGGTAGTGAAATGTATGACTGCGGTGAAGTAAAGGAGACGCTTACAAGCAAATAATCATTTCTTATCATACATCAAGGAGGGTTAGGCGCGGCGATTGTAATTTTGTATCAAACATTATATTTATGAAAAAGGTATTTTTATTCTTAGTAGCCCTGTCAATTAGTGCGGCATCTTTTGCACAAACAAAATGGACAGTAGACCCAATGCATTCTTTTGTACGTTTCGAAGTGAAACACATGGGTATTTCTTTTGTAGATGGCTCATTCAAAAAGTTTGAAGGAACTATCGATGCTGCTAAACCAGATTTAACAGACGCTAAAATTAACTTTACTGTAGATGTGAACAGCATTAACACGGATGTAGAAATGCGTAACAATCACTTGAAAGCGGATGATTTCTTTAACGCGGCTAAATATCCTACAATGACATTTGTAGGTGAATCTTTCAAAAAATTAAAAGGCAACAACTATGAATTGAGTGGTAAACTGACGATCCGTGATGTAACTAAAGATGTTAAATTCGCTGTTATATTTGGGGGTACGGTTAACGATCCGCAATCAAAAGCTACTAAAGCTGGTTTCAATGTAACAACTATTATTAACCGTTTAGACTATAATATCAAATATGATCCAACAGGAATGGGTGTAGCTAAAGACGTTAAAATCACATTGAACCTTGAATATGTTCAGGGTAAATAAGCAAAAGTTTACTTAAACAAGGAGAGGGTTGTATAAGCAGACATGCTTTTACAACCCTTTTTTAATATTAGGAAATTTATGGCAAACTTATCAGAGCTAAAAAAATTAACGGGAAACCTTCCTGTACAGGACGAATTAATGCCGGTTTTATTTATTGGGCATGGTTCGCCAATGAATGGTATAGAAGATAATGAGTTCAGTTCTAAATGGGCGGATATCGGGCACACGATGCCGGTACCAAAAGCAGTTTTAGTCGTTTCTGCACATTGGTTTACCCGTGGCACAGGTGTTACGGCAATGAACTTTCCGCAGACTATTCATGATTTCGGCGGCTTCCCACAGGCCTTGTTTGATGCACAGTACCCTGCGCCTGGAAATCCTGGGCTGGCAGCAGAAACAGCGGCATTGATAAAAAGTACTGAGGTGGTTTTGGATCATGACTGGGGGCTGGACCATGGGGCATGGACGGTGTTAAAGCATATGTTCCCTGCAGCTAATATTCCAGTATTACAGCTGAGCATGGATTATACTAAAGATCCAAAGGCGCATTATGAGCTGGCTGGTGAGCTTTATCAGCTTAGAAAAAAAGGCGTACTGATTATGGGCAGTGGCAATATGGTGCACAACTTAAGAATGGTGAGATGGGATATGATGGATGGCGGAGGTTACGACTGGGCGTTGGAAATTAATGATAAATTTAAAGAGTTGATCAGGAAGAATGACCATCAGCCGCTGATTAATTATCAAAATTTAGGTAAGGCTGCGGCATTGGCCATACCAACTCCAGAGCACTATTTACCGTTATTATATACCCTAGGATTAAAAAATGACAAGGAAGAAGTTTCTTTGTTCAACGATAAGGCAATTGGCGGATCTTTAACTATGACTTCTGTAAGGATAGGGTAATCTGTAACATTTATAAAATCTTCGTTGCTAACAAATTATCATATTTGTTTTTTTATAAATTGCAGGTACCCGGATGAACCCATTCTATTCCAGGAGATAACCCTGTAAAAATTTATGAAGAAAATTATTATTGGCCTGCTTTTAGGTGCAGCAACGGCTCAGGCACAGGAAGTTGGTCCGCTGACAGTAGAAAAGATTATGAGAGACCAGAAGTGGTTAGGCACTTCACCATCTAATTTTCGGTGGTCTGCCGATAGTAAAAAAGTCTATTTTGACTGGAATCCTGAAAATAAAGATAAATCTCAGTTATACCGGGTGGCTGCAGGTGGTGGCAAACCAGTAAAAGCCGTAGAAAAAGAAGCAGAAGCAGATACTTTTCAGGAATATACTTATAATAATGGCCATACATTAGGCCTCTATGAGTCGTCAGGAGACCTCTATTTATACGATGTAAAATCAAAGAAAAAACAGCGGTTGATGAATACCTCCGCGCGCGAAAGTAATGGGGCTTTCTTACTGAACGGAAATATAACATTTCAACGTGATCAAAATTGTTATCAGCTCGATCTGAAAACGAATGAACTGGTACAGCTGACTAATTTTGTGGAGGGGGATAAAAAGACTTCGGTAAAACAAAAGCAAAACGAACAAGATATTTGGCTTAAAAATGAGCAGACAGCGCTGTTTGATGTGCTGAAGAATAAAAACACACCTCCCGCTTTTAACTTTGGCAGAGGCTCACGCGAAACTGATAAAAAACCTTTAAAATCATTATATCTTCACGACAAGTTCCTGTCCGCCGTTGTGGTAAGCCCGGATGCCCGGTATATTACCTATAGGCTGATCGCCATGCCAAAAGATGGCAAGCAGACAATTGTGCCAAGTTACGTAACTGCTTCCGGGTATACGGAAGATATTAAAGGGCGTACTAAAGTTGGTGCTCCGCTGTCTTCTTATGAAAGTTTCATTTATGATAAACAACGTGACACGGTATATAGTATCCATACCGATCAAATAGCAGGGATCAAAGATTTGCCAGATTATCTTAAAGACTATCCTGACAAACTGGAAGCCGCAAAAAAGAAGAATGCTGACCGTGAAGTTAGCTTTTCGCAAGCGATCTGGAACGGTGCTGGAAATACGGCAATCATCGTTGCAGAATCATTAGATAATAAAGACCTGTGGATTTTGAAACTGGATGCGGAAACAGGAAATCTTTCTGTGCTAGACAGGCAGCGTGACGAAGCATGGATTGGCGGACCGGGTATTGGTGCCAGGAACGTCAGCTGGATAGATAAAACCCATTTTTACTTTCAGAGTGAAGCGACCGGGTATTCTCATTTATATACGTTTGATACTGTTAAAGGAGAGAAAAAACAACTGACCAGCGGTAAATGGGAGGTGCAGAGCGTTCAATTATCAAGTGATAAAAAAACATTTTATTTCACAGCCAACAAGGAACATCCTGGAATTACCCATTTCTATAAAATTGGTGTAAACGGAGGGGAGCCAGTTAAAATTACCAGTATGAAGGGTGGAAACAATGTAAGCCTGTCTCCTGATGAAAAATATCTTGCCATCAATTATTCTTATATGAATAAACCATGGGAGCTGTATGTACAAGAGAATAAACCAGGTGCAAAAGCAGTGCAGGTAACCGAGTCTGTTTCTGCTGAGTTTAAAGCTTATCCCTGGAGGGAGCCCGAAATGGTTTCTTTTAAGAACAGATATGGTGCTGATGTGTATGCTAGGGTTTACAGGGCCAAAAATGAAAACGCCAATCATCCTGCAGTTGTTTTTGTACATGGAGCAGGATACCTTCAGAATGTACATTATTGGTGGAGCACGTATTCCCGAGAGTTTATGTTCAATAATATGCTGGCAGATAATGGTTATACGGTAATTGATATTGATTATACTGGCAGTTCTGGTTATGGAAGAGACCACCGGACAGGAATCTATCGCCATATGGGTGGTAAGGACCTCACTGATCAGGTTGATGGGGTGAAGTTACTGGTAGAAAAATATAATGTAAATCCTAAGCATGTAGGTCTGTACGGTGGTTCTTATGGCGGGTTTATTACCTTGATGGCATTATTTAATGAGCCAGATGTTTTTGCTTCGGGTGCGGCATTAAGATCGGTGACCGACTGGGCGCATTATAACCATGGCTATACCTCTAACATACTGAATGAACCCTATAACGACGAAATAGCCTATAGACGCAGTTCTCCTATTAATTTTGCCGCTGGTTTGAAAGGAAATCTGCTGATGTGCCATGGCATGGTAGATGAAAATGTCCATTTCCAGGATATAGTGAGGCTGAGTCAGCGTTTCATAGAATTGGGTAAAAACAACTGGGAGCTGGCCGTTTATCCTGTGGAAGATCATGGGTTTGTACAGCCCTCAAGCTGGACGGACGAATACAAGCGGATATTCAAGCTTTTTGAGACCACGTTAAAAAGTAAATAGATAAAATCTAATTGATAGGTTGCTGTTATTGTTTTTGTCTATGTGGATATCGAGATTAAGTATCTGTTATCTTTCGTATAGTGTTGATAAATCAGCGCTATTGATGTACTTTTGCAGCACGAAAAAAAACATATTTTATGATAAACATAGGTGAACAATTCCCGTCGTATTCAAAACCAGCTGTAGTTAGTATAGAAAAAGGTAAAGAATTTGAAACATTAACTTCTGATTCTTTAGTTAACGAAAACAACCAATGGACATGTATGTTCTGGTGGCCAAAAGATTTTACTTTTGTTTGCCCTACAGAGATCGCTGAATTCAACGCTAATTTCGGTGAATTCCGTGACCGTGATACTACTTTGATTGGTGCTTCTACAGATTCTGAAAACGTGCATTTAGCTTGGAGACACAATCATGATGATCTTCGTGGTTTAAAATTCCCAATGCTTGCTGATACTTCTAAATCTTTAGCAACTGCTTTAGACATTTTAGAGCCAACTGAAAAAATCGCTTACCGTGCAACTTTCATCATTGACCCACAAGGAATTATCCGTTGGGCTAGTGCAAATGACTTAAGCGTTGGACGTAATGTTAAAGAAGTATTAAGAGTACTTGATGCTTTGCAAACTGACGAACTTTGTCCTTGTAACTGGGAAAAAGGCGAAGCTACATTAACTGTTTAATCTAACTTTTTTATAGAGAAGTCCCTGTAATGCATTTTGCAGGGACTTTTTTTATACTTTTTAATAAAATAAAATGAGCGAAATTACCGAAACCATACAAGAATTATTAGCTGTTGTAGGCCTTGATGCTGATTACAGAAATGATAGTATCGGCTTATTAGAAAAAGGAAATTCAAGATACGTACGTGATCTTAAATTAAACTTTACAAGTACATTGACATCGGCACATTTGTCTGAAAAAGAATGCGCGCTAGTTGCATTAAGCATCGCAGTTAATAATAATAACAAAGTTTTAACAGAATTTTTCGAAAAACAAGCATTGGCAAAAGAGGCTACAGCAGAAGATATTGCTGAAGCAGCAGGATGCGCGTCTTTGTTAGCTTTGAATAATGTATTTTACCGTTTCCGTCACTTTACAGGGAAAGAAAAGTATACACAAATCCCTGCGCGTGTGAGGATGCAATTAATGAGTAGCCCGGTTACAGGAAAAGAATTCTTCGAATTAATGAGTTTAGCTGTTTCTGCCGTTAATGGATGTGAAATGTGTGTAAATGCTCATGAGAAATCAATTCTTGCATTAGGTGCTACAGAGGAGCGTGTATTTGACGCTGTCCGTATTGCTTCTATCGTTACTTCGGCTGGTAAGATCCTTTACTAGAAGGGTAGTTCCGGATAACTATTAATAAATTTGTAAAGGCAGGACTTGTAAAAGTTTCTGCCTTTTTCTGTAGTGATCTTTTCTCGTATAGCATATGATATATGTTTTTAGAATTAAATTTATTATTAATAATGAGATGTTTAAAATTTTGATTATGTTTTAAGCAGGTTGAAATTCTTATATGAAAATATATTTGTTTAACTGTGCTAGCTTATTAATATTTATCCTTATGAATATTATAGAAGAAATAATAAATTCAGGAAATGGAATTGCTAAAACAGCGAAGGATTATTTAGATGAAATAATGATTAATGTTGACGAATAGAATGTCATCATGCAATCAATACACCAATAAAAATGCCCCCAGAAAGTGTCTAACTTTCTGGGGGCATTTTTATTGATGTATTAAATATTGGCCTTGTTAAGCAGAGTTCCTGCCCGCATTTACAATACCATAAACCGTTCTTATAGCAAGCTTTTCGTAAGATTGCAGTTCTTGCTCTGTAAGCTGCTCCTGAAGCTTTTCTAAGGCAAAATGCTGGATTAGTACAAGAGGAAGAACAATCTTCTCCCTTACCGCAACAGAGCGCTTCTCGACAGGATAATTTTCCATTAGGGTGGTGTGACCCGCCAGCTTTAGCAACATTTCTTTAGAGCGTTCATATTCCTGGTAAAGCATTGTCCAGAAATCACCATATTCAGGATCATTAGCAAAATGTGCAGTGATAGAAAAATCTGCTTTGCTCATAGACATCATACAGTTATCAATGATCGTTTTAAAGTAGCCTGATTCCCGATAAGTGGTACGGATATTTTCCCAGTTACCAGACTCTTCCTGGTTCTTTAAGGCGGTGCCGATTCCGTAAAATCCGGGAATGTTTTGTTTTAATTGCCCCCATGAGGTTACAAAACTGATTGCGCGTAAATCTTCCAGTCTTAACTTCTCTCCGGAACTTCTTTTTACCGGTCTGCTGCTAATTGTAATTTTCGATAGTAAGCTTAATGGCGAAAACCGCTCCAGGTAACCTAGAAATAATGGATGTTTACGCAGTGATACAAAAGCATCAAAGCTATCCTTAGCCATGATATCCAGCACATCTTTATGCAGCGGGTCCAAGAGAATATTATGTTTCTCTTTCATCCCTGCCGATATACCTGCATTAACTAATTGTTCCATGTTAAAACCCGCACTATCAATAGACCCGTACTGAGAACTGATAGTTTGCCCTTGTATGGTTAACTGTATGTTTTTATTGGCGATCTCTTTTCCCATAGAAGCATAAAAAAGATGTGTTTTACCACCGCCCCTTGATGGGGGGCCTCCACGGCCATCAAAGAAGGCTAATTTTACATTATTAGCGGTAGAAATAGAGGTTAATGCAACCTTGGCATTAAAAATTGACCAGTTTGCGGTTAGGTATCCTCCGTCCTTAGTACTGTCAGAAAAACCAAGCATGATATCTTGTTTGTTGCCCCTGCTTTCCAGGTGTTTTCTATAAAAAGGATGCGCATATAATGTTTCCATGATTTTTGCAGCTACTTTTAGATCACCCACGGTTTCAAAAAGAGGGACAAAATCAATAGTTAGCTGATCTTCTTCCCATCCGTTCCATAAGAATAACTCTATTAGCTGCAATATGTCAGAAGCTTGCTGACAGTTGCTGATAATATAGCGGTGACAAGCAAGTTCGCCATTACTTTGCTGTATTGTTTTTATATCGGTAATAGTATCTAAAGTATCGGTAATTAATGGATCCTGCTGCGGGATATAGTTAACTTTCGCATTTTTAAATGAAAGGTGCCCGATCTTTTCATCCTCTGACAGTTCATCATAATTTTCTGGAAACAAAGAAATGATGGGTTTATTCTGGCGGCAATAAGCATGTACATCTCTAAGTACCCTGCTATCCTGTCTGATATCCAAAGAGGCAAAGTGGCTTCCAAAAAGCTCAACTTTACGCAAAAGATCATCTACCAGGTCGGCAAATAATCCATCATGCGAGTCAACCAATGTAGTTTTAATCTGGTTTAGGTTATCAATCAGGAAGTCGGATATGTTTTCAGGTACTATCTTCGTATCAAAAGCATTATTGTATAGTACTTCCTGTATCTGGTGAAGGGTTTCTTCTACGCCCCTGAAAGTAACCCTGCGTTTCAGTTTTCTAAAATCCCTGTAATAACATCTGAAAAGAATCTGGCGCAACATTTTTGAAACCTGTAAAGTGTCATCAGCATGCACATTCGGGTTACCATCGCGGTCGCCTCCAGGCCAGAAGCCCAATTCAATTACTTTCTTAGATGGAATATGGTATTCTTCAAGGCTGCTATCTATTTCGGATTGGATATTTGCTGCAGCGAAATAGAATACATTTTCCAGATACCAGGACAAGCTAAGGGCCTCATCTACGGGGGTAGGCGACTTCTTATTGAAGAACGGCGTTTTTCCAAGCTGCTGTAGGAGCTGATTTATGCTTACAATATCGTTTATCTTTATTGCCGCAGTAAGATCTGTAATAATAGAAAGCACACTACCGGGGTAAAACTGGGTAGGGTGTGCTGTGAGCACAAGGCGAAGGGAGAAATCTTCAATCAGTTTTGCTGTTTTATCGTGAAGTTCAGTATTAAATTCGCTCTTTTTCAACATTGAACGGAGAGAAACCTGTCCTTCTGTGCTATTCAATTTGCTAAATGAAGCGTCCTCAACGGCATCAAACAGTACGACCTGACGTTCTATATATTGTATAAAACGGAATAATAAATCGATGATATCTTTAGCATTATTTGCCTGGGTATACTTTTCAAAAAACACGTTTATGATCTCAGCAGGAGTCTTGTGATTTTTTACACCATCTTCGCAATACTTAATAAAAAGAGGCAGGAGTGTGCCTGTATCCTTGATTTTATAAAATGGGAGCGTTAAGAACAGGCTGTTATACAGTTCAAATCTAGAGACAACTTCATTGTTGAAAATAGACTCTCGCTGCCCTGTGAATCTTGGTTTCTGAGTCATGGGTATAATCAATTTTTGCGCCTTGAAGCTACGGAAAATTGAGGGGAAGACCTACGCAATAATGTTAATAAAATTATTTTGGTTTAATAAGTAATAACTATAAATTGCTTTCATTAAAGGTTTAAACATATTTAAATGTTTAATTAGTTGTTGTGTAGCAACGGTTGTAGGAAATTGTAATTTTTTTTTGATAAAAACAGGCTGTCCAAAAGGCAGCCTGTTTTTTTATTTTTAATGGACGTCAGTAGGCACGTTGACGTTCTTTTTGAATTTTTGTAAGTATAATAAAGGAATAGAGCACAGCATGACCATACCTGCTACCCAATAAGCATCACTATAGGTTAATAGCAATGATTGTTTAATCAAGGTGCCTTCAATAGCTTTTGTAGCCATTATTTTAGCATCCAGATAGGAGGCCCCCTTCGTCATAAAATTGTTAATGTAAGCGGTAAAACGCTGGGTAAACGCTGGATTATATTCATTGATATTAACCAACAGGTTACTTCTGTGGAATCCTTGACGGGTATGTATCATTGTTGTTAAAAACGCAATACCAAAAGAACCCCCAAGTTGTCTCATCATGTTGTTTAAACCAGAACCCTGACCTAATTCCGGCCCTTTCAGGTCTTGCATAGCCAAGGTTGTTAGCGGGACAAACAATAATGCCATTCCAATACCCCTGATCACCAGTGGAAGGAAGAAATCATTCTCACCCGAAGCAAGTGTTGATTTACTGAGCATGTTACAGAACACAAAGAAAAGAAACATTCCTATGGTGGCCATAAACTGTGCAGGGATACCTTTTTTAAGGAAAATACCAATAAATGGCATCATCACGATGGTACAAAGTCCGCCTGGGAAAAGTAATTCTCCCGTTTGCAGTGGCGAGAAGCCGAGTAAATTCTGACAGAAAACCGGGAACACAAATACAGATCCATATAGCCCGAATCCGAGGATAAAAGAAGTGATCATACCGATAGAAAAACTTCGGTGACGCATGATCTTAAAATTCACAATTGGGTGGTCTGTAGTCATTTCTCTCCAAATAAACAGGAGTAATCCTAAAACAGCAGCTACACTTAAAGCTGTGATATAAGGAGTAGTAAACCAATCTTCTGTCTCACCTTTTTCCAGCACAACTTGTAAACTACCTACTGCTATCGCTAATAAGCCAATGCCCCACCAGTCTACCGGTTTACCTTGTCCGTCTTTCGGCGTGACCTTTATAAAGGCATACGTACAGTATGCGGCGAGAATCCCGACGGGTATATTTACATAGAAAATCCAGGGCCAGGTACTGATATCAAGGATATAACCACCAATTGTGGGACCTACAGTAGGCCCTACAACGGCCCCCAGTCCGAATAGTGCCGTAGCTATCCCCACATCCTCCCGGGGCCAGGTTTCCAGTAAAATTGCTTGTGCAGTAGAAATTAAACCACCACCGGCAATCCCCTGTAAAATACGGAAAGCAATTAGCTCTTCTAGCGTAGTCGCATTACCGCAAAGGAAAGAAGCCAGCGTAAATACAATGATGGAAGTTAGAAAATAATTTTTTCGTCCGAAACGGCTACCGAGCCAACCCGACATGGGGAGCACAATAACATTCGCAACTGCGTATCCAGTAGACAACCAGGCCACATCCTCTAAGGTTGCACCCAGGTTTCCCTGAATCTGTGGTACAGCAACATTTACAATCGTGGTATCAATCAGCTCCAGGAGAGAAGCCGTGATCACGGTAAAGGTGATTACCCATTTTTTTAAACCTTGCTCGGCCATTTTTATTAATCTTTTGTTGATACAGAAACTTTAACACTCATGCCCGGACGTAATTTTTGGAGCATTTCTTTTGAGGCCTTAAGTTTAATTTTAACAGGTACACGCTGTACAACTTTCACAAAGTTTCCAGTAGCGTTATCCGGTGGAAGCAAAGATCCCTTAGCACCAGTGATCGGAGAGAAGTTATATACTTCACCTTCTATTTTCTGATCAGGGAAAGCATCCACTTCAACTTCAACCTTCAAACCTGCGCGGATCTCTTCCAGTTGCGTTTCTTTAAAATTTGCCGTTACATAAAGGCTGTTTTCATTCACAACAGAGAATAAAGACTGGCCTGCTTGTATCAATTGTCCCTTCTGAATACTTTTCTTACCAACTATCCCGGTCGCAGGAGCTTTGATTTCAGTATAGGATAATTGTAACTTGGCGAAATCTACGTCAGACTGACGTTGAGATACCCCATTGTTGCTTACTGCAAGCTGCGATTTTGTTGTACCAACTTGTTTAAGTGCTGCTGTATACTGATCGTTTGACGCGTTGTAAGTAGCCTGGGCAACATCTCTGGTTGCTTTAGCCTGATCAAATTGCTGTTGGGTAATAGATCCATCTTTAATTAGATTTTCATAACGGTCAAAATCTTTTTGTGCCTGCCATAATTTTACTTTGGCAGATTCGATATTTGCCTTTGCGGTACTTGTATTAGCTGAAGTAGCTATAATTTGGGATTGAGAAACACCAACACCAGCATCAGCACCCTTCTGCCCAGCCATTGCTTGTTCTAATTTAACTTTATAATCCCTGTCATCTAAAGTAACCAGCGTCTGGCCTTCCGTTACTTTTGTATTTTCTTCAAACTTGATCTCATTCACATAACCACCAACACGGGCAACTACAGGACTGATATCACCGTCTATCTGTGCATCATCTGTGTCTACGTGTTTACTGTAATATATGTATTCTTTAACGCCGAATATTGCACCTGCAATTATTAGGACGGCTAATATGATAGGGACAATTTTACTTTTCTTTTTAGTTTCAATTGTCGGTTCCGTTGTCGATTCTGTTGTCATTACTAGAGTGGATTATGGTATTATTGAGAAATTTTTCCTGTTGATTTTAATAAAGTATAATAAGCTACACCTGCATCGGCTTTTGCAATTTCCAGGTTAATCTTAGACTGGTAAAGCAAAGTTTCGGCATCGATCCTGTCAATGGCAGAGGCTACATTATTTTTGTATTTTGATTCTAGCAATCTGTCGTTTTCACTTGCTTGCTCGATTGAAGTTTCAAGGATCTTGATTTTGTTCATTGCAACCTGGTAGTTTTGGAAGTTTCTGTTGATTTCCGTTTTAACGTGGTCACTTTCGATGTCTTTCTGGATCACGATACCTTTTTGCTGTATTCTTGCATCGGTAACCTTATTTTTATTGGTCCACAAACTGCCTATATTCCATGAAACAGTAGCGCCAATAGTCATAGGGACAATGTATTGGTGATTAGAAGGAATAAAATTACCGCTTGGATTGATATAGTAGGCGTTCGCACCCAATGCTACAGTAGGTAAAGTGTTTGCTTTAACCGTTTTGATATCAACTTCTGCAACTTTATTGCGCAGATCTAATGACCTAAGCTCTTGTCTTGTGCTTAATCCCTGGTCTAAATAACTATTTAACGGGCCTACATTCATCGCATCAAGCGTAGGGTCTGAAATTTCAATCTCCGTATCTTCCGGCAAACCCAGCAATATATCCATGTTATAGTTTACCACCTTACGGTTCCCTTCTGCTTCCAGATCGGTCAGTGTAATATTGGCTTGCTGCAGCTGGAACCTTAAAACATCATTTTTGGTTACGATACCCTGCTCAAAAAAGCGTTGTGATTGTTTTAACTGACTAGCTATAGACGCAAGGTTCTGAGCAATCACTTTTTTACTCTGGCCTACTTTATATAACGAAAAATAAGTATTGATCACAGCGTAGGTAACTTCTTCCTTATTCTGGTCAGCATCAAGACGGGCAACTTCTGCTAATAGCTTAGTACTTTCTTTAGCGTATTTTAGTTTACCACCACCATACAATAGTTCTTGGACAGATGCAGTACCTAAATACGCATCGGCACGTTTTGGCAAGTTGATCTGCTCGCCGCCAAGATTTAGCTGGTTAGTCGGGATTTCAGCATGGTTATAAATTGCACTCACACTCGCTGTTGGCAATGCGTTATCTTTAACTACCTCCAGCTGTTGCATCGCCTCCTCAATTTTATTTTGAGAAAGCCTTAAATTCTTGCTGTTCTCTATTCCTAACTGAATGGCTTCCTGCAGGGTCAGTTTTTTTACATTTTGAGCATAGAGCATGCCAGGCAGCAGGAGAGCGAAGCAACTCAGTTTAATTGTTTTGTGTATCATTTTTGGGGTGTTAAATACGTGGTAACCAAATCTTTTAAATGTACGATCAATCGTTTTGTAAGGATTTCCCTGTCTTTAGGAATAGTAATATCCAGCAATGAACCCTCTGTAACTTTTGAAGGGGTAGTAGCAACACTAGTGATCGTTCCCATAATTGTTGCAATCAGCATCCTGACATCTATTGTTCTAAAAGTCCCGGCTGCAATTCCTTCATTAATGATCTTTTCGATTACAATAAGGTTTTCTCTGATTGCATCTTTAAGCTTACAATACATTTCTGGCCGCTGTGCAAGGGAAAGTTCCCTGTGCATCATTTTATGAAAGGAAATATTGTTCAGGATACGTGTGGTATATTCTTCAATTACCCGCATTAGTTTTTGATGTGGAGTAATCCTATCCTCATTAATGCTGACGAGCTGTGCGTTAAATCCTTTGATCCTTTCATTCATGATTTCTATAAAAACGCCTTCTTTAGAGCCGAAATAATAGCTGATCATGGACATATTTGCGCCTGCCTCTTTTGCAATCTGGCGAGTGGAAGTACCTTCATATCCCATTTCAGAGAATAATTGCTCTGCTGCGGATAAGATGTTAGTTCTTTTGTCTTGCTTTTCCATTTGATTTGATCGGACAAAATTAATCAATCGATTGATTGGTTTTTAATGAAATTATGATTTCAATCATATATTACAAATAGCTGACAATAACATGTTTTGATCAAAGGGATAATCCCTATGGTTCTTTCATATTTGAAATAAATCAATACCTTTGAGACATAAGTATTTTTAAGATGATTAAAGAAGAAAAAAGTTTTGATTGGGTTTATTATGTTTTAGGCTTTGTATTTGCCTTTTTAACAGCACTTGTAATTTCGGGTAGCTTCGGATGGTCGTTTTTAACAGGAATATTCGGATTTATTGGTTCGGCTATTTTTCTTGAAAATATCGTTAAAGGCCGCGTACACTAGATCAGTATTTACATGAAAAAGTTCAATCTGCTGATCGCTTTGGCCTTATTTGGGTTTGCCGCGAATGCACAGGATATTAAGTTTCCGGGATTAGATAGTAGCCCGGCCGACTTCAGTTATTTTCCTGCTAATGCAGCGAAAGTAAAAGATGCTTCTTCACCAATGATCAAAGTTTCTTATTCAAGGCCTTCTGCTAAAGGAAGAGTCGTTTTTGGTGAACTGGAAGCGTTTGGTAAATTATGGCGTTTAGGTGCAAATGAAAGTACAGAGATTAGGTTTGCTAAACCTGTAATTATAGGTGGTAAAAATATTCCTGCAGGTACTTACAGCCTTTTTGCTATTCCAGAAAAAGACAAGTGGGTAGTCATCGTTAATACGCAGACTGATCGCTGGGGCGCTTATGCTTATGATGAAAAGAAAGATGTTGTCCGTGTAACAGTACCCGTTAAACCATTGACAACGGTAGTAGAAGCATTGTCGATCGTCCTTATTTCACAACCTGGAGGTGCTAACTTAATTATTGGATGGGACAAAACTTCGGTTGAAGTTCCGATAACAATCAAGTAAGCAACAAAAAAGATATAAAATAAAAAAGGGGAAGCGATCGCTTCCCCTTTTTTATTTTATATCTTTTTTCCTTCTAAGGAACCCATCCAGGTATATGAAACCAAGAATAAGATCTGTAAACAGAAATATCTTGATAAACATTGGCGTCAGGTAACGGGAAAAGTCAATGTTGAGGTCTGGAACTTTTATCGCTGATGCGGAAAAGTGTGTTTGTGAAACTGCATAAATTAAAATCGCAGACAATGTAAGAATGAAGAAACTGGCTACTCCATAGATAATGCGCTGATCTACTTTCGTTTTCAGGGATACTGGGGCAATTTCCAAATCAACCAGGTCCATTACTTTACGGTTAAAAGCCATGGAAGGCATATCCGTCTCTAACTTTGTTAGGTGAAGGTTAACCGCGGATAGTTCTTTATAAAGATTGCTATATGTTTTATTAGCTGCAATTTTTTCTTCAATTGCTTTCTTTTCTTCAATGGTTAAATTGCCATCAATATAATTCCAGATTTGTTCCTCTATCGTTTTCATATCAGTTCTTTAACTTCATCCTTTAACAAATATTGTAATTTCTCTTTTAATCTTACTCTTGCCCGGTGTAGTTTAACTTTAACCGTATTAGGTTCCATAAAAAGTACTTTTCCTATTTCTTCGAGACTTTGCTCTCCTTTGTAAAATAAGGTTATAATTGCAGCATCATCCGGTAACAGGCTATCAATAGCCTGGTTCAGATATACGTAAGCAGATTTTTTCTCTATCGTATCCGTATCGGAATACGAGCTCGGGCTTACTGGCTGTACGGTATATTCATCATCATCGAGAGAGATCGTCGTTAACCTTTTCTTCCTTAATGCCGACATGGCCGAGGTATAGGTAATCGAATATAACCAAGTGCTGAATTTTGAAGTCTGCCGGAAAGTCCCAAGGGCACGGTAAGCTTTAACAAAACAATCCTGTGCTACCTCTTCTGCATCTTCTCTATTTTTAGTGAAACGTAATGCCAGCGTAAAAACAAATCGCTGATGGCGTTTTACCAACTCGGAATATACCGCGGTATTGCCATTCAGGACTGCTGTAATTAGGGCCAAATCTGTTTCTTGCTGCTGCATTTGTAGTTAAGACGCCAACGCCAAACTTTAGGTTACAGCAAGATAGAAATAATTAATAGGAGCTTCCCGCAACGAATTTTAGTCCGAGAATGGAAGCAATCAATGTCACGATAAAAAAAATGCGCCAGAAAGTTGCTGGTTCATTAAAATAAATGATCCCTACAATAACGGTTCCTACAGCCCCAATACCTGTCCACACCGCATAAGCTGTTCCCAAAGGGAGTGTAACGGTAGCTTTGTTTAAAAAATAAAAGCTGAGTAAGGTAAAAAACAAAAAACCTGCAGTCCATTTTAGATTAGAAAAGTTAGCAGATAATTTAAGGGAAGTTGTAAATCCAATTTCCAGTAACCCGGCGATAATTAAGTAAATCCAGTTCATATGTTTAACTATTATAGCGCAAAGCTAGGGTGTAGTTACTGAATAGTATTTTACATATGTTAAAAAAGGAGAGTGTTTATTTGTTTTCTGCCCTAATCCTGCTTAAGGTAACCTGCGTTACACCGAGATAAGAGGCGATGTGGCCAAGCTGTACCCGTTTAATTAATGATGGATAAAACTGCAGTAACTCACGATAACGTTCTTTTGCTGGTTTAAAAAGTTTGGAGATGTATAGTTCTTCTGTTTTAATCAATTCCAGTTCTGCTAATTTTCTGCCCCAGTTTGCTAACGAGGCGTGAGTTTGATAGAGCTCTTCGAGAGCAGCATTGTTTATTTCGTAAACCGTGCTGTTTTCCAGTAATTCTATATTTTCATAGCCAGGTTTACCATTAATATAGCTGTTATAGGATAAAACAATGTCTCCTTCCATTCCAAACCAGAAAGTAATCCGGTTGTGGCGGCCGTCAACATACGCTCTGGCAATCCCAGTTTCAATGAAATATAAAACGGGTTCTATTTTTCCTGCTTTAATGAGGAGGTGGTTCTTTGGGAATTCCAGGCGTTTTAGAGCGGCCAGCAATAAATTAAGGGGCTCTTCTTCAAGAGCGTAAATGCTTTTTATTTTTTTTAAGGTATGCTCCAAAGCCGGTTTTTAGACAAAGATAAAGAAGAGATACAAGTATTTTATGAATAGGGTGTAACCTCAATAAAAACCTTGTAGTCATAGTACCATAAGCGCTTCAATAAACAGAATGTTAATCATTAAAGAAAATAGAATATGCAAATGGAATTTTTAATACCGATTACTCTTTTCATAGGGGGATTCGCGTTGATCTTTGGGATCAGGTACTTTATTAATAAAGAGAAAATGGCGCTGATAGAACGCGGAATAAATCCGAAAGAAGGTCAGTCTGCACCAAAGCCATTTCTGAGTCTAAAATTTGGATTATTGCTTGTAGGATTAGGGATAGGATTACTAATCTCCCTGTTTACAGTTATCCAGACCAATATGGATGAAGATAATGCTGTAGCGTTGTATTTTGGGGTACTAGGGATCTTTGGCGGACTAGGATTAATTTGTTCTTATGTAATCGAGAAAAAGTGGCTGGATGAACACCAGAAATAACCTAGAGAATAGTCCTGCAAAAAAATAGATGGAGTTAATAGCTGCTGCGAGCCAAATGGCCACGGAAGGGCTGTTAACTCATTTTTGGGATAACTGCAACGGTTAAGCGACTGATACAATTCATTTTGCCTCTTTCATCATAGATCTTTATTTCCCACACATGGGTTTTTGCCCCTCTATGCAGGGGTTTGCAAATTCCTGTTACCCTGCCGCTTTTAACGGGCCTTAAGTGGTTGGCATTAATTTCTAGCCCAACTGCTTGAAAGCGTTCTGGATCTATACACATATAAGATGCGATGCTGCCCAATGTTTCTGCCAGGACTACAGAAGCTCCACCATGCAGGATCCCTGCTGGCTGATGCGTACGCTCATCGACAGGCATTGTCGCCGTTAAAAAATCTTCACCAACTTCCGTAAACTGGATATCTAAAAGTCCGCCTAAATGGTTCTTTGGCCTCTCGTTTAAATTTTCGGGGCTAAATGCTGTAAACCAGATCATAGATACCTTTCTTTAATAATTTCTGTATGGTGGATTACATGGCCAGCAATAGTATAAAGCAGGATACTGGTCGTTTTACTATTTCCGGAAACAACACCGCTCCTGTTTAATTCTGTTTCATTTAATGATCGGAAAAGATATAAGTTTGCCTTTCTTAACAAAGTAAATTCTTCAGTAAAGCTAAGCAAGCTGCGGTCTGGAAAATGTGCAATGGCTACATAATGGTCCTCATCAAATGCAGGCAAAGGAGCTTCTTCGCCACGTGCAACAGCCAACAGTCGGTAAACCAATATCCTTTCGGTATCAATAATATGGCCCACCATTTCCTTAATAGTCCACTTGCCAGGTGCATAAGCGTAATCTGCTTTGGCCGTCAAACCGTTGATGAATGCTGCAAATTCTGTAGCCTGGCGCTGCAATACTTCTATTACATCTCCATTAACGAGCGCCGTGTAATCAGCGTATTTTTTGGGTTGCTGGGGTTGGTTCATAAGTGATACTGCTTTTTAATATAATCCTGAAGGTAGTTCCTTTGCCTATTTCAGAATCTTTAACAAATATTTGTCCGCTATGGTAGTTTTCTACAATCCTTTTAGTTAAGGAGAGACCTAATCCCCAGCCTCGTTTCCTGGTTGTATATCCAGGCTGGAATACCGCATCAAATTTAGATCTTGGGATTCCTTTTCCGCTGTCGGTAATGTCAATAAAAACCTCTTCCTTAGCCAGGTGCTCAATAATATTGACATTAATTGTGCCTTCGTTTTCTATCGCATTAGCTGCATTTTTAAGCAGGTTCTCTGTTACCCAGTCAAATAACGGTACATTAAGCATTGCCCGCACCTGGTCGTCGCCAGTAATACTAAAAATCACCTTATCTGATGTCCGTAATTGAAAATACTGAATAAAATTATCTATTACAGTATATACTACATGATCTTCCAGCACAGGCTTTGAGCCGATTTTCGAAAAACGGTCTGTAATTACTTCCAAACGCTTAATGTCGTTCTCCATTTCTGCTATCAAAGGATCGTCCTCTGCATCGAAACGGGATTTCATCAATTCTACCCAGGCCATCAAGGACGAGATAGGGGTGCCCAGTTGATGCGCTGTTTCCTTGGCCATGCCCACCCATACCTGATCTTGCTCTGATCTTCGGGCAGAGCTAAAAGCTACATAGGCTGTAAGCAGAAACAAGCCAATCACACTCAATTGTATAAAAGGGAAATAGCGCAACTGTGTTAATATAAATGAATCTTTATGATAGATGTTCCAGATATTTCCATCCATCCCTATAATCGGTGTGCCGGGATGCTGTTTCTTCATCGTTCGTAGTTCCCCTTCAAAATACGCGGGGTCGTAGGTAAGGTTTTCCTTCTTTTCTACATTGTAATTCGTTTTTGTAGAATCAAGCCCCCTGAAGGAAAGAATAGAACCATCTCCACCAGTAATAATTACAGGAAGCTTTGTAGTGCTAATAACAGTCCTTAACAAATCAGAATACCTTTCGTCATCGTACATAACCAGCGATTGCTCCATCACTTTAACATAAAGCTGAAACTGTACCTGCTCTTCACGCTGCATTTTTTTTACAAAAAAATCACTGTAAATAACCGATGCGGTACCTATTACTATTGCAAAAATAAGGAGGAAGAATTTCCAGCGGCGCTTTTTCTCGTAAGGATTCATAGAATGTGCAGGCAAATTACTAAATACCATTCAAAAAGATATCAATAGAACGGTAAGCGTTTAAAAAATATATCTTTGTGCTCACGATATGGAAAAGAAAGTTAGAGTAAGATTTGCCCCCAGTCCGACAGGAGGCCTTCATTTAGGCGGTGTACGCACGGCTTTATTTAATTATTTGTTTGCCAAAAAACACAATGGCACGTTTATTTTGCGTGTAGAAGATACCGATCAGACACGTTTTGTTCCAGGCGCAGAAGAATACATAGTTTCCTGCTTAGCCTGGTGTGGCATTGAGCCCGATGAGAGTCCGGCTTTAGGTGGCGAATACGGCCCTTACCGTCAGAGCGAACGTAAATCTTCCTATAAGCAATATGCAGATCAGTTAATTGCTGACGGCTATGCTTATTATGCATTTGATACTCCAGAAGAATTAGATGCCAAACGTAAAGAAATACCTAATTTCTTATACGGACAGGCTTCCCGAATGGATATGAGAAATTCACTTACCCTTTCTCTTGATGAAGTTGATGCCCTTTTGGCTGCAAATACGCCGCATGTAGTGCGTATAAAAATGCCAGAAGATGAACATATTTCCTTTAACGACCTGATCCGCGGTCATGTTAGTTTTGACACGAATCTTGTTGATGACAAAGTGTTACTAAAAGCAGACGGAATGCCTACTTATCACCTTGCTGTTGTGGCTGATGATAAAGCAATGGAGATATCCCATATTTTTAGAGGGGAAGAGTGGCTGCCTTCTGCCCCCATTCATATCTTATTATGGAAATATTTGGGATGGGCAAATGAAATGCCTCAATGGGCGCATTTGCCATTGATCTTAAAACCCGACGGACATGGAAAGTTAAGTAAACGTGACGGTGACCGTTTAGGGTTCCCTGTTTATGCGCAAAACTGGACAGATCCAAAAACAGGTGATCTTACCCAGGGCTTTAAGGAGCTTGGGTTCATGCCAGAGGCTTTTGTGAACTTATTGGCCATGCTGGGTTGGAATGATGGGACTGACCAGGAAATATTTACATTAGCAGAGCTGATCGCTAAATTTTCACTGGAAAGGATCAGTAAGGCAGGGGCCAAGTTTGATTATGAGAAAGCAAAGTGGTATAACCATGAGTGGATTAAAAAAGCTGGTGCAGCAGATTTGCTTGAAGTTGTAAAACAAGGTTTTGCCAGTACTGGTACCTTACTTGAAGATGATACTTACACATTAAAGGTAATCGACCTGGTAAAAGACAGGTGTAACTTACTAACTGATTTTATTGCTCAGGGACAGTATTTTTTTACTGCACCTGCAACATATGATATTGCTGCTGTAAAAAGTAAGTGGAATGCTGAGAAGGTTGCATTTTTTGAAGCATTTAAACCATTAATAACTGATGGGACACCAGCTGCAGAGCTAGAAGAAAGTTTTAAAGCGCTTGCTGCTGTGCATGGTTTAAAACCAGGAGAACTGATGCTTCCATTCCGGATTATGCTGGTAGGAGGAAAGTTTGGTCCCGGTGTTTTTGATATCGCATTAACCTTAGGTGCCACAGAAACAGGACAGCGGATTTCTACCGCGCTGATTTCTTTTGAGTAAATTTTTTATTTAGTTCAGATTTGGTATAACAATTGACATAGTTGATAATTATACCAAATCAGATAAAAATTTATGAAGTGGTTCGGAAAGGGCAGCGGTAATATCGAAGATGCAAGAGGTCTCTCTGGCGGCGGAAAGGTAATTGGAGGTGGTTTAGGGATTCTGGTAGTGATTATAGGGTTGTTTTTCGGAACTGACCTAACTGGAGTAGTTTCTAATCTTCCTGTAGGGAATTCTGAACAAACCGCAGTAGAAAAAGGAAGTCCTAAAGATGCTGAAGGAAAATTTGTAGACGGTGTACTCGAATCTACAAACCTGATCTGGGAAAAAGAATTTGATGCCATGGGTAAAACATATGAGCAACCTACATTGCGTTTATTTACCCAGGGTTCTGACTCTGGCTGCGGTTATGCAGAATCAGCAGTAGGGCCTTTTTACTGCCCCGCAGATCATAAAGTTTATATAGACCTTTCTTTTTATCAGGATTTAAAAGATCGTTTTGGTGCGGCCGGAGATTTTGCACAGGCCTATGTAATTGCCCACGAGGTAGGGCACCATGTACAAAACCTATTGGGTATTTCTGATAAATTGCAGCAGGCACGTGGAAACATGAGCGAAAAAGAATATAATAGGTTATCTGTTAAACTAGAGTTACAAGCTGATTTTTTTGCTGGGCTTTGGGCCAATAAAGCACGAAACCTAAAAGATTTTGAATTAGAAGAAGGAGATATCGAAGAAGCATTAAATGCAGCAAATGCAATTGGGGACGATAAGCTTCAGAAGCAGTCTACTGGCGAAGTAATGCCTGATGGCTTTACACATGGTACTTCTGCACAGCGGATGTATTGGTTTAAAAAAGGCTTTGAGACTGGGGACTTTAATCAAGGGGATACATTTAACAGTCCAGATCTCTAGTGAAAGGGATGAATATAAATTTATTAAAGTACTTGTAGGGGGAATTTAAAATCAAACAAGACATATTCTCTAAAGTTGTATAGCTTTAGGGCAAACTATTACGACAGCATGTTGCGATAACATAAGGTTGATTACTATTTACTTTTAATAATGATCCTAATTGTAGACGATACACCAGAGAATTTAATTTCTCTAAAAAAAGTTCTCGAAAGACATAATTTTGAAGTTGACACTGCCTCTTCTGGGGAGGAAGCGCTGAAAAAAGTTTTAAAGAACGCTTACGTATTAATTATCCTGGATGTGCAGATGCCAGGTATGGACGGATTTGAAGTTGCAGAAGCAATTTCTGGATATAGCAAGGCAAAAGAGACGGCTATTATCTTTTTATCTGCTGCAAATACAGAACTTAATTTTATTGCTAAAGGATACTCTTCCGGGGGGCTTGACTATATTACTAAGCCTGTAGATATGAATATCCTGCTTCTAAAAGTGAAAACTTTTTATAGGATCTATGAACAAAGCAGGAAGCTGATTGAGATCCAGGAAGCCTTGCTGGAAGAAATTGAGTTCAGGAAAAAAGCAGAAAGGAAAAAAGATGAGTTTATCAGTATTGCCAGTCATGAACTCAAAACCCCGCTTACCAGTGTTAAAGGCTACGTGCAATTGCTGGAAAGAAGCATCGATAAAGGCGATATCCCCACTGTAAAAAAGCACCTTCAAAAAGCACAGTTGCAGTTGGATAAGCTCAATGATCTCATTGCCGACTTGTTAGATATTTCGAAGATTGAAAGTGGTAAACTGAAATTCAATAAGAAGAATTTTAATATCAATTTGCTATTAGACAGTATTATAGAAATTATCCATCAGTCTAACCCTGATTTCAGGATCATTAAAACAGGAAAGATTGAGCAGGAAATATTTGCCGACGAAATGAGGATTGAGCAGGTAATTGTAAATTTCCTGACCAATGCAATTAAATATTCACCAGGGACAAATGAAGTGCATATTAATGCTGTAGTAAAAGACGGCCGTCTTGTTATTGCAGTGCGTGATTTTGGTATTGGCATCCATCCAGACCAGCAGAAGAATGTATTTGATAAGTTTTTCCGGGTGGAGGAGACGGCTATACATTTCCAGGGATTGGGAATCGGACTTTATATTTCTGCCGAGATTATCAGAAGACATGAAGGGTATGTGGGGGTAAACAGTGTTTTTGGAGAAGGATCCGAATTTTATTTCGATATTCCGTTAATTTCAGCAGCTGAAACAGATTAATATTTCTTTTTAATTATGCAAAAAACTTTAAAAAATAACCTGCGCATTGGTCTGGGGCTATCTTTATTGTTGCTATTCATTAGCTCTCTGGCTTCTTATATCAGCATAGAAAACCTGATTAAGAGCTCAAAAATGGTATCCCATAGCAACCAGGTAATCAATAACCTGGAAGGAATAATTTCTACCCTGAAAGATGCCGAAACTGGGCAAAGGGGGTATTTATTAACTGGGGAGTCTATATTTCTTGCCCCTTATAATGGTGCAAAAGAAAAGGCAAGCGATTTACTGGACCAAGTGCAGCGGCAGACCGTTGATAACCCTGTGCAGCAATTGGCTATTAAAAAACTGGAAGTAATTATCCGTGATCGTATGGGGCTGATCAGCAAAACAGTCGACTATAAAAAGGTGGGTGGGGTAGTTGGTGTTGCCGATATGCTGAAGGGGAAAGAATATATGGATAGTGCCCGCCGGATCATTAAGTCAATGGAAGAGGAAGAGACGCGCCTATTGAACATACGTACTGCAGACCAAAATAAACTGGCCGGTTTTACCCCCGGATTAATCCTTTTTGCAGCGCTACTTGCAATTTTGATTACGATTTTCTTTTATCGGAAAGTTTCTGCTGACTTTGATGCACGGGTAAAACTTCAGCAGCAGTTGCAGGATAAAAACGATCAGATAGACCATAGAATAGAAGTTATCCAAGGAATTGCAGGTCAGATCTCTAGTGGTAATTACGACGTTCGGCTAGACGAAGTGTCTGAGGATGGTTTAGGGAGCCTTGCCGGTTCGCTGAATGCCATGGCAGAATCTCTGCAATATTCATTTGCCCTATTGGCTGATAAAGAGTGGCTGCAGGCTGGAATAGCCAATCTGAACGACAAGATGGTTGGTGAAAAGAGTGTCGGTACATTAGCCAATGATATTTTAGAAAACATTATACAGCATACAGAGGCGCAGGTGGCGGCTTTCTATTTACTGGAAAGCGACCGTTCGCTGCATCTGGTTGGTAGTTACGCCTTGCTCGAAGAGCAGCGCAAAGAGATCCTTAAAGCTGGGGAAGGATTAGCCGGACAAGCACTTAAATCAGGCAAACAGATTTTATTAAATGATGTGCCGGAAGGCGAATTAACAATCAGCTATGCCGCCGGTAATACCAGGCCAAGGAATATTGTCGCTATTCCTGTAGTTAGGGACCGTGTGGTGGTCGGCATTATTGAAATTGGGGCCTTAACACCTTTCACTCCACTAAAGCTCGACTTCTTCAATACTATTTCTACGAATATTGGTGTAGCGATCCATGTAGCTCAGAATCGCAAAAGGTTACAGGATTTTCTGGAAGAAACACAGGCACAAGCAGAAGAGCTGCAGGCGCAGCACACAGAATTAGAAGGTTTAAACGCAGAACTGGAAGCGCAAACGCAAAAAATACAGACTTCAGAAGAAGAACTTCGGGTACAGCAGGAAGAATTGCTGCAAAGTAACCAGGAGCTGGAAGAAAGATCTACTTTATTAGAGGAAAAAAACCAATTGATCCAGGAACATAATCTGGAGATACAGCAAAAATCAGAACAGCTGGAACAAAGCACAAAATATAAATCGGAGTTCCTTGCTAATATGTCGCATGAACTGCGGACGCCGTTGAATTCTATTTTGCTACTATCCAAATTAATGTCTGATAATAAAGAACTGGATCCTGAATATATTGAGTACGCTGAAGTGATACAAAGCTCGGGGCAAGGGCTATTGGGCTTGATTGATGAGATACTTGATCTTTCAAAAATTGAGGCTGGTAAAATGAAGCTCGAAATGGCAGACGTATCTATTGAAGAAGTTTCTACAGATATGCGTTCGCTCTTTAATCCGATGGCCAAGAGTAAACACCTCGATCTATTGATTGAACTGGAAGACGGGCTGCCATTAATCTTTACCGATAAAATGCGCCTGGAACAAATATTAAAGAATTTGCTTTCGAACGCAATTAAATTCACTGCTAAAGGCAGTGTGACATTAAAAATAGCGAGCGATCTGCCTTTGAGAGCTATTCTATTTAGTGTAACAGATACTGGTATTGGTATCCCTGCTGCTAAGCAAAGTCTGGTATTCGAAGCCTTCCAGCAGGCCGATGGCTCCACAAGAAGGAGGTTTGGGGGCACAGGGTTAGGTCTTTCCATCAGTCGTGAGTTAGCCAAATTATTAGGAGGAGAAATAGACCTGGTTAGTGCAGAGAATTCTGGAAGTACATTTACGCTTTCTTTACCTGTAGACGGAGTGGCCTTTGACACTGCAAAAGAAAATTCTGTGGTAACAGAAGAAGATATTAACCTTTTTTATGGGGAGCCGAAAAGCAATTTACCTGAACGGTTCACAGTAGACCATATCCCTCTGGAAGTGGAAGATGACAGATCGACTATTGTTCCTGGAGATAAAGTGATCCTGATTATTGAAGATGATACACCTTTTGCGAAAACCTTATTAAACTTTACCAGGAAGCGTAATTACAAAGGGATTGTCGCTGTAAGAGGTGACATTGGAATTGAGCTGGCAAATTTATATAAACCCCTGGCTATCCTGCTGGATATTCAACTGCCTGTAAAAGACGGATGGCAGGTAATGGAAGAACTGAAAGCTAATCCTGCTACACGGCCTATTCCAGTACATATTATGTCTTCATTAGAGGTTAAAAAGGAAAGTTTACTCAAAGGTGCAGTAGATTTTATCAATAAACCAGTAGCGCTGGAGCACATGCAGCAGATCTTTCAGAAATTGGAATATGCATTAAGCAGGCATCCAAAAAAAGTATTGATCGTTGAAGAAAACCAGCAGCACGCAAAAGCACTGAGCTACTTTTTAAGTAACCATGAGATACAGACAGAAGTGGTAAACAATGTTGCCCAAAGTGTTGATGCGCTGCAGAAAAAAGAAGTTGACTGCGTGATACTCGATATGGGGATCCCAGATAAGAATGCTTATATAACCCTCGAAACTATTAAAAAGACAGAGGGATTGGAGAACCTCCCTATTATTATATTTACAGGTAAAAATCTTTCGCAAGGAGAGGAACGCCGGATTAAACAGTACGCCGATACAATTGTAGTGAAAACAGCACATTCTTATCAGCGGATACTTGATGAAGCAGGACTTTTCCTTCATTTAGTAGAAGAGAAAACAGTAGAGAGCAAGACTAAGAAAAGGATCAACGAAGGCTTAGGGGGGCTATATGAGGTATTGAATAATAAGACAGTACTGATTGCGGATGACGATGTAAGGAATATTTTTTCATTAACCAAAGCGCTAGAGCAGCATAAGATGAAAGTTTTGGCCGCTACCGACGGAAAAGAAGCTTTACAAGTCCTTAAAGACAATCCTGAAGTAGATATTGTACTGATGGATATGATGATGCCGGAGATGGATGGATATGAGAGTACAAAAGAGATTAGAAAAATAAATGCGTTCAAACATTTACCTGTTCTGGCTGTTACTGCGAAAGCAATGATGGGGGATAGGGAAAAATGTATTGCTGCGGGTGCTTCTGATTATATTTCTAAGCCTGTAGATATTGATCAGCTTATCTCATTGTTACGAGTTTGGCTGTATGATAAAAATTAATCCTGACCAATTTTTTTAATTCATATGGAGAATAAGAAAAAAGTACTGATAATTGATGATGATAACAGGAATATCTTTGCGCTTACAGCTGTGCTGAAAGCTAAAGGATACCATTGTCTTTCTGCGATTGGCGGTGAAGAAGGGCTGCAGTTATTGGAAGCGCAAAAAGACATTGCCGTAGTGTTAATGGATATGATGATGCCAGGCATGGACGGGTATCAGGCGATTGCGAAAATGAACGAAGATCCCGAATTAAAAGTGATACCCGTGATTGCTGTGACGGCACAGGCAATGCTTGGTGACCGCGAGCGGTGCCTGAGTGCGGGTGCAGTGGGGTATGTATCAAAGCCTATTAATGTAGATAGTTTAACGGATTTACTGGTAAAATATATTTAAATGAATTTAGAATTACCTGTAATTAGTGATCTGCAAGTAGATGTCTTATTGGCTGATCTGCTGGAGCATTATGGTTATGATTTTACAGGATATTCCAAAGCGTCTATTAAGCGGAGGATATTAAGGCTTTATTCTTTGGACAAGGCAGTGAGTTTTGCAGAATTCCGGTATAAAATTAATAACGATAATTTTTATTTTAAACGATTTGTTGAGCAGATTACAGTTAATGTAACTGAGATGTTCAGGGACCCTGGGTTTTTTAAAACACTAAGAAATGTAGTACTCCCAAAACTGGGTACTTATCCGCTTATCAGAATATGGCTTGCGGGATGCTCTACAGGTGAAGAGGCCTATTCCATTTCGATCATTTTGAAGGAACTGAATTTACTGCATAAATCGCTGATCTATGCAACTGATATTAATCCTATTGTGTTGGAAAAAGCCGGACAAAGTATGTTTGCAATGAGCCAGATGAAGCAATATTCTGAAAATTATATTTTATCTGGCGGAACCGAAGAATTTTCCAGCTATTATACGGCGAATTATTCACTTGCAAAATTCAGTGAAGAGTTAAAAAGCAAAATTATTTTTTCCACACATAACCTGGTATCTGATCATTCTTTTAATGAATTTCAACTGATCCTTTGCCGTAATGTGCTTATTTATTTTGATCGTGATTTGCAGCATAAAGTTCTACAGTTGTTTGATGACAGCCTGGAAGGGCTTGGGTACCTTGCATTAGGTACTAAAGAGACACTTGATTTTTCTCCGCTTGCTAAAAACTATAAGCGTGTTCCTGCAGAAAAAATTTGGAGGAAGGTTAGCTAATGGGCAAATGTGACGCACTAATTATCGGCGGTTCTGCCGGCAGTCTGGATGTACTGTTAAGAGTGCTTCCATTTCTAAGTCCTGCCTTAAGCTTTCCAATAATTATTGTGGTCCATAGAAAACATGGAGCAGATTCTCTGTTACCAGAGCTGCTGTCCGGAAGAACTAAGCTAGTTGTAAAAGAAATTGATGAAAAGGAACCTGTAAAGGCGGGGGTAATCTATATTGCGCCCTCTGATTATCATACATTGATAGAGCAGGACCATACTTTTTCTTTAGATTATTCAGAAAAAGTAAATTATTCCAGACCTGCAATTGATGCTACCTTCCAGACCGCAGCGGAGGTTTACCGATCTAAATTAGTTTGCTTGCTGCTATCAGGATCTAACGCAGATGGCGTTAACGGGTTAAAAAGTGTGAAAGCGTGGGGAGGTACTACTGTTATTCAGGACCCTGCTTCTGCACAGGTTTCTTATATGCCAGAACAAGCTTCCATCCATGCAAAAATAGATTACATTTTACCTATTGAAGATATGGCAGAATTTATAAATTTGTTGTCTTAAGACTTTACGAATGTCAGAACAAAAAAAAGTATTCATTTTTGATGATAATACCGACATATTGGAATTATGTACCTTCATTTTAGAAGATGCCGGGTATGAGATTAAAACTTCTTCTACGTCAAATAACATTATTGACCAGGTTGCGGCCTATATACCGGATATTATTTTTATGGATAACTGGTTGCCCGATGTGGGGGGGATAGAGGCCACCAGAGAGCTCAAAAGCCACGAACAGCTTAAAAATATACCAGTAATCTATTTTTCTGCAAACAATGATGTAATGTCTCTTGCTGATCAGGCAGGTGCAGATGGTTACTTGTCTAAACCTTTTGATATCCAGGAACTAGAAAATATTATCCTTAAACACCTTCCTGCGTAAAATTATTTGAGTAGGATATAGCAAAAAGCCCCGTGTTACGTCCAGTAACACGGGGCTCTTAGTTGGTGCCGGGCGTTATTTAACACCGAGTATATCCACACCTTGCTCAAACACAAGGTCTACCGGGATGCCTTTTTTACTTAACCTATCCAGATCTGATTGTAGTTCTGGTGTAATCACCGCCATTTTATTTCTTATTTTTTCTACAGCGGCTTTGTCTCCATTACCCTGAAGCGTAATAATCACATTGCTCAATGCATTCATTGCAGCACCAAACTTTTCAAAGTCTACTTTATAAGTACCATTTGCTGTTCTCAAAAATGCACCTTTCTCTTTAAAAAAGTTAAAGCATTGCATGTTTGCCTGTCCGTGTGCCTCGGTCGCACCAAAGCGTACAGAACGAAGGATACCTGCCATAAATGTAGTATAGTAAGCTTTGATATCTCCGGTTAGCTCTCCTTTTTTCAGCAACCCGGTTACCATATATAAGCCCAGGATATCGGCTTTTCCTTCTTCAAGCCAGCTATATTGTTCTTTAAGGGCTTCTTTTACGAAACCTTTGCCGGTAACCGTCTTTTTAATTCCAAGTCCATGCGCTACTTCATGGAACATTACATTGGCAAAGAAAGCATCAAAATTAATATACTGCTGCTGGTCTTTGTCAATCAACTCATTGGCAACAGGCACTAAAATCTTATCAAACTTGGCTTTCATCGCATTCTTAAGCTGTGATCTCCTGGTGCCTTTTTTTTGCTGGATTACTTCGTCATTAGGCAGGTTTACTGCAATAGTTTTAGACCCGGCATTACAATCTCCGGCATAATAAACCACATCGTAAGCATTCAGCTCCGAGTCTGTACCTGGCTTTTCATTCTTATATTTTTGCGGTACTGGCAACCCTTTTTGCAGTTCTGGCAGCAGAGTAACATATTTTGCCAGTTTCTTGCTCCATACCTTATCCTTTACCAATACATAAGCCTCAAAGGAAGTCCGTGCATTAAACATTTTATCCTCATAGTTTTCTATCGGGCCAATGATGATATCTAATGTATTTGTTTTCATATCCAGCCAGGCATAATCGCTCGGGCCATAATTATCAGTAACCAGTGCGTCGGCTCTTAGGTTAAGATATTTTTTAAATCCTGCATCATCAGAAAGCAGCGCTGCCTGTTTCAACAGAGAGGAAGCTGCCTGTAATTCTGAAGCAAAAAGTACATGGTAAGGGACAAGGGACAGTTTCCCGGTGGTATCTTTCTGAATTACAGAATAGGGGTTGAACTTGTCTTTCAGGTCTGATTTTTCAAGCTCTGCTTTGCTCATCCCGGCAGGATAAAAAGTTGCGCCCAGGGGTTTTATCCCTGCGCCCGCGATAAATGGCTTATCCCCATTTAACCTATCCCACGGACCATAGTTTATTTTAATAAAAGCACTTGTCTTCTCATCTTTAATGGAGGCAATCAGGCTATCGCGTTGTGGGTAGGCCTGTTTCCAGAATAGCTCATCCATGATCTTTGCCGCTTGTATCAGCAGGGGGAGGACTTTGCGCTGGTTAACAGATAAAGCATTAAGATTCGTGGTTAATTTAACGGGTTCATAGATCGAAATCCTTTGATAAACATATTCCTGCAGACTATCTTTTATGGCAGCTGGCTTCTCTATCTTCGTCGTAGTTTTATCAGCAGTATTTGTACAGGCTCCGAGACCTGCAATTATAGAGCATCCTGCAATAAACAAGGATACTTTGGTAGTTTTGTTCATGGTAATTTTTTATAACGCAACTAAATTAGGAAAAAATATAGGCCGAGCATAAATTCATAGCCATTTCGGGCGCATTTATGTAAATATTAGTAATTTCACGGCTATAATTACCTACTATGAAACAATCCACAAAAAGGGGCAGCCTGTTATTCCTGGGCGTTCCTTTATTTCTTCTTTCTGCCTGTTCAACAAACAAATATGCGGCAACTAACAAAATCTATAAAGAACAGGCCAATATTTTTGGGAACACACTAAAGGCAATTCCACCTGTAGAGCAAACTATACCAGTGATGTCTTTAGACTCACAGTTCTTTATCGGATCGGTGAATTTCGGTATCCGTAAACCTAATTTTATCATTTTGCACCATACGGCACAAGCTTCTACCGATCAAACGATCAAAACATTTATTTTAAAATCTACGGGTACCAGTGCGCATTACGTAGTAGGACGGGACGGTAAAGTGGTTCATATGGTTAATGATTATTTAAGGGCTAACCATGCGGGAGCAGCAAAATGGGGGAATGAAACTGATCTTAATTCTTGTTCTCTGGGGATCGAGATTGATAATAATGGGAATGAGCCTTATTCTGAGGTGCAGATCAACAGCGTGATCTCTTTAATTGCGATGCTGACAAAAAAATATAATATCCCTGCGGCAAATGTGATCGGGCATGCTGATATTGCACCAAAGCGTAAGATTGACCCGAATAAATTCCCCTGGAAAAAACTAGCAGACCGTGGGTTTGGTTTATGGTACGATGCGGTCTTGCAAATCCCTCCGGTAACGTTTGATTCGGTAGCGGCCCTACGGATCATCGGTTATGACGTAAGCAATCTGCCTGCTGCAATTACCGCCTTTAAACGGCATTTTGTACAGACTGATATTACACCAGTGCTTAAACAAGCGGATAATATGATTTTGTTTAATCTCTATAAAAAATACCTATAATTATAAAAGGCTCCTGATTTGATTCGGGAGCCTTTATTGTAAGTTCGTTATTTTTTTGCTTTTGCCCAGGCATCTTTCAAGCCGACGGTCTGGTTAAAGACCAGGTGATCTGGCGTTGAATCCTGATCCAGGCTATAGTACCCTTTACGGATAAACTGGTAACGGGAATTTACATCCGCATTTGCCAGATAAGGCTCAATGTAAGCTTCCTTAATAACTTTTATACTTTCAGGGTTCAGGTAATCTTTAAAATCGCCCTCCTCACTGTCAGGAGATTCCACAGAGAATAAACGGTCGTAAATCCTGATTTCTGCAGTTTTTGCATGTGCAGTACTTACCCAGTGAATAGTTCCTTTTACATGGATCTCACTGGTATCTTCACCGCTTTTAGATTCCGGGATATAAGTACAATGGATTTCTGTTACATTTCCTTCAGCATCCTTTTTGAAATCTTCACATTTTACAATATAGGCGTTCTTAAGACGTACCATTGCACCTGGAGCAAGTCTGAACCATTTTTTTGCAGGCTCTTCCATAAAATCTTCCCGTTCGATCCACAATTCATTGCTGAAAGGTATCTCTCTGGTTCCGCCTTTATCTTCTGCTTCAGGATTGTTTTCTCCAATCAGCGTCTCTGTTTTGCCTTCCGGGTAGTTCGTAATCACCAATTTAATTGGATCAAGTACAGCCATTACGCGGTTAGCTATTTTATTCAGGTGCTCACGGATACAGAATTCGAGTAAACTTAATTCTATCAGGTTCTCTCTTTTTGCTATTCCGATTCTTTCGCAAAACTCACGGATGCTTTCTGGAGTATAACCTCTTCTTCTTAATCCGCTGATTGTTGGCATACGAGGGTCGTTCCACCCGCTTACCACACCTTCATTTACAAGCTGTAATAATTTACGCTTGCTCATTACTGTATAAGTAAGGTTTAATCTTGCAAATTCATACTGATGAGAAGGGAAGATACCCAGCTGAGCAATAAACCAGTCGTATAGTTCACGATGGGAGACATATTCCAATGTACAGAGCGAATGCGTTATCTCTTCAATGCTATCACTTTGTCCGTGTGCAAAATCATACATCGGGTAGATGCACCATTTGTTTCCGGTACGGTGGTGTTCTGCATGTTTGATACGATAAATAATCGGATCGCGCATGAGCATATTCGGACTAGCCATATCGATTTTAGCACGTAAAATACATACACCGTCTCCAAATTCACCTGCTTTCATTTTACGGAAAAGGTCAAGGTTTTCTGCAACGCTGCGGTTCCTGTACGGACTATCAGTACCAGGCTCTGTTGGCGTGCCTTTTAAGGCAGCAATTTCATCTGCCGTACCATGATCTACATAAGCCAGCTCTTTTTCTATCAGTGAAACTGCAAAATCATAAAGGGTATCAAAATAATCAGAAGTATATAATTCGTTTTTCCAATTAAAGCCTAGCCATTTAATATCTTCCTGCTGGCTGTCTACATATTCCGTTTTTTCGGTCACCGGGTTGGTGTCATCAAAACGAAGGTTGGTGTAACCGCCGTATTTTTGGGTTAATCCGAAACTTAAGCAAATTGCCTTAGCATGACCGATATGTAAATATCCATTAGGCTCAGGGGGAAAACGGGTAACTAAAGTCTGGTATTTTCCGCTATTTAAATCGTTTTCAATGATCTCTTCAATAAAGTTCAATGATCTTTCCTCACTCATAAAAACTGTAAATTATATCCAAAGTTAATATAAAAGAGCTAATTTACTTACATTTACGATAGACTATCGGTATAAATTATGAGCAAAACATTAAATCGGCCTGTTCGCGTTTTAGTGGCTAAAGTTGGCCTGGACGGACATGACAGGGGGGCTAAAGTAATCGCCACTTCTCTGCGCGATGCAGGTATGGAAGTGATTTATACCGGGTTACGGCAAACTCCCGAGATGGTTGTGAACACCGCATTACAAGAAGATGTAGATGCAATAGGTGTTTCTATCTTATCCGGTGCCCATATGACTGTCTTCCCCAAGATCTTAGAAATCATGAAACAAAAAAAGCTAACTAATGTACTTCTTACAGGGGGCGGCATTATACCTGATGCAGATGTCGAGAAGCTTAAAGCGATGGGTGTTGGCGAATTGTTTGCACCAGGCACCACAATGCATACTATTGTCAATTATATTAGCAGCTGGGCTGCAGAAAATAGAAACTTTTAATTATGAATTATAAGAACATACTATCCGAAATTAAGGATAACGTACTTTATGTTACGATCAATAGGGAAAATAAACTAAATGCGTTAAATAAGGAGACACTTACAGAGCTTGCTGATGCGGTTGCTTTTGCGATAAATAATGAAGAAGTAAGGGCAGTACTGCTCACTGGTGCGGGAGAGAAAGCGTTTGTTGCCGGAGCCGATATTTCTGAGTTTGCATCTTATACTACAGAACAAGGGGAAGCATTAGCTAGAAATGGGCAAATCACGGTTTTTGATGCGATAGAAAATTCTACAAAGCCATTTATTGCTGCTATCAATGGTTTTGCATTGGGCGGCGGACTGGAGCTAGCGATGGCTTGTCATATCAGGGTAGCGGCTGATTCAGCAAAAATGGGGTTGCCAGAAGTTAGTCTCGGAATCATACCTGGGTATGGTGGTACCCAGAGGCTCACCCAACTGGTTGGAAAGGGAATTGCAATAGAAATGATTACTACTGCCGAAATGATCTCTGCTGAGAAGGCAGAGAAAATAGGCTTGATAAATTATGTGGTTCCGGCTACTGAACTGCTGGCGAAAGCTGAAGAAATTATTACTAAGATTAAACAGCGTGCTCCACTGGCCATCGCTGCAGCCATCATTGCTGTTAATGCTGCTGTTTCAGAAAAGATAAATGGATTTGAGGTTGAGATCGAAGCATTTGGAAAGTGTTTTGGTACGGCAGACTTTAAGGAAGGATCCGCTGCTTTTTTAGAAAAACGGAAGCCTGCTTTTAAAGGCAAGTAAGTGCGCTATCGAAATCATTAGTCTTTATTGGCTGCAATGGTTTTAATAGCAAATCAGCGCATAAATTACTAATCTGTTTTCTCCTCTTAATGGGGTTTGCTACTGTATAGTGGCAATTGTTTATATTATGTAATTGTTACCATTTTTAGCGCTAACCGCGGGAAATAATCTCAAAAAAGTGTAGAAGTTTTTTCCCATAAAAAATAATTCTATATATTTAACATCGAATCAGCTTAAGATTTGGTGCTACATATGAAAAGAATACTAATAGTAGATGACGAGGTTAACATAGGTTTATTACTTTCCAAATTTCTTACAAGAAATGGGTTTAGTGTAAACACCGCAACTAGCGGATTTTCTGCTCAGGATTATTTGAGTAAGGAACATTATGATCTAGTTCTATGTGATTACAGGCTTGAAGATACAGATGGTAAGGAAATGCTGATCAAGATAAAGGATAGCTATCCCCTTACCGGTGTAATTATTATAACAGGCTATTCGGATATCAAACTTGCAGTAGAACTTATCAAATTAGGGGCATATGATTATATTACCAAGCCCTTGTACCCTGATGAAATTTTAAATACGATAAATAAAGCTATAGATACCCAAATAGCTTTAAATGAGTCTCTGACAGAAAGTTTAAGACCCGATACCCAAAAAATCAAAACACCGAAGCCGGTTTATAACCAGATGGAAAACTTTGTTGCAGGACAAAGTCAGGCTTCTAAAGAGCTGCTAAAACAGATCCAGCTGGTAGCGCCAACTTCTTATAGTGTGATTTTAACAGGTGAAAGTGGTACTGGTAAGGAATCAGTAGCTAAAGCGATCCATTTGAATAGCCCAAGGAGAGACAATCCTTTTGTTGCGATGGACTGTGGTTCGCTGACTAAAGAGCTGGCTGGGAGTGAGTTTTTTGGTCATGAAAAGGGCTCGTTTACAGGGGCACTGAACACAAAGATCGGTCACTTTGAAATGGCGAATGGCGGAACGCTTTTTCTGGATGAAGTAGGAAACCTTTCTTACGAAATACAGGCCGCTTTACTTCGCACTGTTCAGGAACGCAAGATTAAACGTATTGGAAGTACCAAAGAGATAGATCTTGATGTACGGATCATTGTAGCAACTAATGAGAACCTGTCTACTGCAATTCAAAAAGGCAGGTTTAGAGAAGATCTGTATCATCGCTTCAATGAATTTTCAATTAACCTTCCACCGTTAAGTCAGCGTGGAAAAGATATTATGACATTTGCCAATACCTTTCTTGATTTTGCAAATGAAGAGCTTGGCAGAAATGTACAAGGCTTCTCGAAAGATGTTGAGGAGTGCTTTCTTAGTTATAACTGGCCGGGAAATGTGAGAGAGCTTAAAAATGTAGTACGAAGGGCCACTTTATTAACAGAAACAGATGAGATTCAACTGAAGGCACTGCCATTAGAGATCTCAACTGACGCAAAAGTTGCTGCGATTGAAAATACTATTCATAAAAACCATGAAAAATCACGAGATTTAAAGAACGCTGCTTCTGAAGCAGAGTATGAAGCCATATTAAAAGTTTTACGGGAAGTAAATTTCAATAAAACCAAAGCCGCAAAAATTTTAAACATAGATAGAAAAACACTCTACAATAAAATGAAAGCGATTAATCTCGATACTTAATCAGATATAATGTCCATTTTCACCTATAAGCAGCGAAATTCAATCAATCTTGTGATTATTATCGCATTAGGTTGTTTGATTGCTTATTCACTGCAAGGTATTTTTGGCTCTATTTTAAGTACATTGGTATTGTATACGATACTGCGCCCTGCTTATTTGTATCTGATCATTGATAAAAAGCTGAATAGAAATATCTCAGCACTCCTGCTCTTATTCCTGTCGTTAATTATACTTGTACTTCCGTTTTATACGCTGAGCAGTCTGGTAATTACTAAAATAGACGAACTGCAGAATGATCATTTATATTTTCAGCACCTCCTTTTAAAGCTGAGGCACTTAGTTCCTGTAGGTGCAGAAGCACAGCAGTTTCTTAGTGATGGCCTAAGAAAGGCGGGGACATGGGCTACTGAACTATTCCCTTCATTGATCTCCGGGGCATTTAATATTGTTTTGGGATTACTACTGATGTATTTTCTGCTTTATTTTATGCTGGTGGAGAATGAAAGGTTTGAAGCCGCTTTAATTAAATATGCACCTTTCAGGGCTCAAAATGCGCATCGTTTTGCACAGGAGATGCGTAATACAACCTACGCCAATGTATTAGGACAAGGGTTTATTGCCTTGGTGCAAGGCTCACTGGTTGCACTTTCTTATCATGTTTTGGGGTATAGTGATCCAATATTCTGGGGAGTAATCACAACGTTCATTGCATTTGTCCCTCTATTAGGTCCGCCCGTGATTTTTGTACCGGCAGCACTGCTTCAAATTGCTGATGGAAATAACTTTGCCGGATGGGCTATGCTGGTCTTTGGCTTTGTGGTGATCATTAATATTGATAATGTGATCAGGTTCATTATTGCTAAAAGAGTGGGGAATATCCATCCGATAATTACTGTTATCGGTGTTGTGATCGGGCTCCCCCTATTTGGGATATTAGGACTCGTTTTTGGTCCGCTTTTACTCTCTTACTTCATTCTTCTCATCAAAATATATGAGACCAGTGCAATGGCTTCTGAAAGATTGGAAAGAATTAAAACAATTTCTGAAGGAGAAGAGTTATAACAATCAAGAACGAAGTTATATCCTGTCTATAACTGTAAATCAATTTTTAAACATAAAAACTAAAGTCATGAATGATAATTCAAAAGTATTAATTGGGCTCTTAACAGGTTTAGCTGCAGGTGCGGCATTAGGTTTATTGTTCGCTCCGGAAAAAGGAAGTGAAACGCGTGACCGTTTAAACCAGTCGTTAAAAGACCTGGGTGATTCTATTAAAGACAGGGCAGCTGATGAGATTAACAACCTTACCAGTTTGAAAGATAAAGTAGTAAGTTCTGTAAAAAGCAAACTTCAGGATACCGAAGAAGAGTTTGTAGATGATGTAGAGCACGCATAAACAATCTGGTTAGGAATAACTGGGTATTTAAAAAACGTTAAGATTAAAATACCAATGGAAGAAAAGAAAGAAAAGAGTTTGGAGGATTTATTTACACAGGCCAGGGCCTACCTGGAGACCCGTGTAGAATATACCCGCCTAGTCCTGATCAAAAGGGGGTCTAAGTTGTTTGCAGATATAGTCACTACCTCCATTGTGGCAATATGTTTCACGTTAGCTTTCATTTTGGGAAGTGTTACTCTTGCATTATTTCTATCTACACTTTTCCATAGTTATACCGCCGGGTTTGGCTGCGTCTCCCTTCTTTATTTGGTACTCGCTGTTATTGTATTCCTGACGAAAGATAATTTTATAGAGAAAATCATAGTAAACTTCATCATCAGAAAATATTTTAAAAAAGTAGAGGAGGACGAGGACGATGAGCAGAAAGTATAATATCAGTAACCTGCAGGAACTCAATGTAAAGTTGATTAGCCTGAAGGTGGATTATAAAATGCAGGAAACAATCCTTAAGGATGATACCAAGCTTTATGTAAAGCAATTTACACCTGGTGCCCTTATTAAAAAATTTGCAACACCTTCATCTCTTTTAAAAGTTGATGATAAGCTAAATATCAGCAGCAAGCTGATGTCTCTTGTTTTGCCTGTTCTGATGAATAGTACAATTTTCAGGGGATCAGGGTTTTTAACAAAAACATTGGTAGGGTTAGCCACAAGCAAAGTGGGCAAAACACTGGATGCTGAACATCTTTCTGCAATTTTCAACTCTGTAAAAGGGTTGTTTACATCGAAAAAGAAGAAAGAAAAATCCCCTGCTTTTTTAGATTACGGTATACCACCAGATAGTGAGACCTATTAGATTAAACAAAAAAGGGAGCCCGAGGGCTCCCTTTTTTGTTTAAATTATAAATCAGTTTTAATCTTTAATTCTTTAAGCTGTTTATCATCAATAGTAGACGGGCTATCGATCATTACATCTCTTCCTGAATTGTTTTTAGGGAAGGCAATCACGTCGCGGATACTATCAAGTTCTGCGAAAATAGAACACAGCCTGTCGAAACCAAAAGCAATACCACCATGCGGAGGTGCCCCAAACTCAAAAGCATCCATCAAGAAGCCAAATTGTTTCTGTGCCTCTTCGGGGGAGAAACCAAGATGTTTAAACATCAGTGCCTGCAGCGTTCTGTCATGGATCCTGATAGAGCCACCGCCTATTTCTGTTCCGTTAACAACCATGTCATAAGCATTGGCCCTAACTTCACCCGGGTTAGTATCAAGCATTGCAATATCCTCTGGTTTAGGAGAGGTAAAAGGATGGTGCATGGCATGGTAACGTTCAGATTCCTCATCCCATTCCAGTAAAGGAAAATCAAGTACCCACAGGGCGCTAAATACATCTTTTGCACGCAAGCCCAATCTTGTGCCCATTTCCAGCCTTAGCTCGCTCAATTGCTTGCGAACTTTGTCTTTAGTACCAGCCATCAGCAACATCATATCACCTGGCTGTGACTGTAAAACTTCAGACCATTTCTTAAGATCGTCTTCAGCATAGAATTTATCTACAGAAGATTTGATCGATCCATCTCCGTTATGTCTTGCATAAATAAGGCCCGTAGCGCCGATTTGCGGGCGTTTGATAAAGTCGGTCAGTTCATCCATCTGTTTACGCGTATAATGCGCACAGCCTGTTGCATTGATGCCGATTACTAACTCTGCCTGGTCAAATACCGGAAAATTGTTTCCCTTAACCACTTCGTTAAGTTCTACAAAACGCATTTCAAAACGGGTATCTGGTTTGTCTGATCCATACCAGCGCATGGCATCTGAATATTGCATTCTAGGTACCTCTGGAAGATCAAAGTTTTTGACCTCTTTAAATAAAGTACGGATAAGACCTTCAAATGTGTTTAATATATCTTCCTGCTCGATAAACGACATTTCACAATCAATCTGTGTAAACTCGGGCTGTCTGTCTGCGCGCAGATCTTCATCTCTGAAACATTTTACGATCTGAAAATAACGGTCAAAGCCAGAAACCATCAGCAATTGCTTAAAAGTTTGAGGTGATTGCGGCAATGCATAAAACTCACCTGCATTCATCCGGCTTGGAACTACGAAGTCCCTTGCGCCTTCTGGGGTAGATTTAATCAGCACTGGCGTCTCCACTTCTATAAAGTTCAGATCGTCAAGATATCTTCTTACTGATTGGGCCATACGGTGGCGCAGTACCATGTTATTTCTAACTGGGTTCCTTCTTAAATCCAGGTAACGGTATTTCATCCTTAGATCATCACCGCCATCTGTTTCATCTTCGATCAGGAAAGGAGGGATCTTAGAGGCATTTAATATTTCGAGTGCAGTAATTTTTATTTCTACTTCACCTGTTGGCATTTTAAGATTCTTATTAGAGCGTTCTACAACTAGTCCGCTTGCCTTAATTACAAACTCGCGGCCTAAACTGCGGGCAGCCTGGCATAGCTCGACATTATCATCCATATTAAAAACTAATTGGGTGATGCCATAGCGGTCACGGATGTCAATAAAAGTCATTCCTCCCAGGTCTCTGGATTTCTGTACCCAACCGCACAGAATTACGTTCTCGCCTAAATTCTCAATGGTCAGCGCTCCGCAAGTTGTTGTTCTTAACATTTTAAATCGTATTAAGCCGCAAAAATATTCATTTTGAGCCATATATTTCAAATGCTTGTTGATTTTGGTTGGTATATTCAAAAGTTTTTTATCGGAGATGCAACGTTTCAAAAAACACTACGTCATTTATAGCGAATACGAAAAACATTGGAAGCAGTTTACATTGACAAAAATATAGAGCTGGTTAACGGCTGCAGGCAGGGTAACCGAAAGGCACAATTTGAATTATACAAGTTGTATGAGCGTGCTATGTATAGTGCGGCACTGCGAATTGTGAATGATGATGCTGAAGCCGAAGATGTTTTACAGGAAGCCTTTTTGGAAGCCTTTATAAGGATTGCAGATTTTAGAGGAGATACTACTTTCGGGCTTTGGCTTAAAAAGATTGTCATTAATAAATCAATCAATTGTCTGAGGAAAAGGAAAGCAGAATTTGTAAGTCTGGATGGGGTGGAGGTAGCGGAAGAAACATCCGGGAGCCATGAAGAGCTGGAATGGAAAGTAGAAGAGATAAAAGCTGCGGTTGCACTCTTAGCAGATGGATATAGGGTAGTGCTTACTTTATATCTTTTTGAGGGATATGACCATGAAGAGATCTCACATATATTAAAGATTTCGGAAGTGACATCAAGGTCGCAGCTGATGCGTGGCAAATTGAAGTTAAAACAACTATTAGAAAAGAAAGGGGCAAGAGATGAGTAATCAATTGGATGATTTTATTAAGGAACACAAAAAAGAATTTGATACGGACAGGCCATCGATGGCTTTATGGAGTAAAATTGAATTAGAACTGGATAAAAAGAAAAAAAAAGATCCAATTAGTCTTCGGGTGTGGCTTAGTATTGCTGCGTCGGTAATCGTTTTACTAGCGATCGGATTGCTTACGATCAACCCGATAAAAAATGACAGGATGAGTGTAGCCGATGTAAGTCCGGTTTATGCAAAAAAAGAAGTTAAGTTTTGTAGCCTGATCGAGCAAAAACGGGATAGCCTGCAGATTTTTGAAGGAGCTAATCCAGAATTATACCGTCAGTTTGACGCTGACCTGCAGAAATTGAACAAGACTTATGAGGGGCTGAGAAAAGATTTGGCCACGAGTCCAAATCAGCAGCTGGTAGTAAAAGCGATGATAAAAAACCTGGAAATCCAATTGCAGCTCGTGAGCCAGCAATTAGCTATAATAAGTGAAGTAAGTCAGTATAAAAAGGAGAACAGTATATGAAAAAGTTAATTATTTGTTTGGTCATGCTTGGTTTGTCGGTTGCCAGTTATGCACAGCAAGCGATAGAACAGACTATTAATGGCAGTGACGTGTATGCTGCGAATAAAACGGCAGATGATAGCCATATGGAAGTTTCACAGGATGGGGATGAGGCAAGGACTAAAACATTTAGCAGAACGTTTGCAGCAGACCGTACAGATAAAATCAATCTGAGCAATCAGTTTGGATTTATGACGATTAAAATATGGGACCGGAAAGAAGTAAAGATTGATATATCAATAAGTGCTTACAGCGATAATGATAAAGAAGCACAGAAATTAATTGATCAGGTGGAAATTGAGGCAGGAAAAACAGGCGATCTTATTTCTTGTAAAACTGAGATAGACCGGGGCAATAAATGGTCGGGACGAAACAAAAAAAGAGAAATAAAGGTCAATTACGTGGTTTATATTCCTGCATCAAATGCACTAACCTTATCACAGCAATTTGGGAATGTAGATTTAGGAGATTTCTCAGGAGCACTTTCCGCGAAAGTACAATATGGCAATTTTGTAGCCGGAAAGCTGTCTGATGATAATAATTACATCACTGTTCAATACGGTAAAACCAATATTGGAGAGGTGAACAAGGCAACGATCAAACAGCAATATGGAGCAGGTCTTACTATTGGGACGGTTGGCGACCTTAATCTGACTGCCCAATATGCCGCAGTAAATATTACAGCAATCAGGGGAAATGCGGTGATCAAACAGCAATATGGATCGGGACTTAAAATCGGATCAGTGAATAACCTGGAGCTTTTGGCACAATACGTTAATGTTGATATTACTGCAATTAAAGGGGATGCAACAGTCAAACAGCAATATAATTCGATTGCTATAGGGACTGTTGGTAAACTAACGCTTTCGGCACAATATACAAATGCTACATTGGGATCTCTAAGAGGGGATGCGGATATTAATATGGCTTACAATACGCTGAATTTGTCTAATGTAGCGCCCACCTGTAAAAACCTGAATATTGTTGGTTCTTATACTAACCTGAACATTGGTTTTGCCAATGGATTTAATGGGGATTTTAGCGTTCATAAGAATTACGGATCGTTTAAATACGGAGATAATGTTAGCGCAAGGCTAGAAAACAATGGTGATGATGAAAGGCATTCTTCCACTAAAGATTACACAGGTAGGATAGGCAGTGGAAGTGCATCTACTGTTAAGATAAGAGCGAGTTACGGCGCTGTAATATTTAAATAGCGTTTACAAAACTAAATACAAAAAAGCTTGTTGATTTATTCAGCAAGCTTTTTTTGCGTTTATAAAATTGTATATCTTTCAGAAAAAAATACTTACATGGAATTTTTTACTACCCCGGAAGCATGGATTTCATTACTTACCCTAACTCTTTTAGAGATTGTATTAGGAATAGATAACATTGTTTTTATCTCTATTCTTTCTGGAAAACTGCCTGCCGATCAGCAAGAAAAAGCTAGGAAATTAGGATTAGGACTGGCAATGATCACCAGGGTATTGTTATTACTCTCTTTAAGCTGGGTAATGAGTTTAACCTCGCCGTTATTTAATATTGGGGAATGGGTAAGCCTGGATAATAAAGAGTGGCTGGAAAAACTCGCTATCTCTGGCCGTGACCTGATCCTGATTTTGGGAGGGCTATTTTTAATTTATAAAAGTACACATGAGATCCACCTTAAACTGGAAGGGGAAGAAGATGAGGAGGGAAAAGTCAAAGTTCATTCTTTTGCCGGTGTGATTGCACAGATCCTTGTGCTTGATATTGTTTTTTCATTAGATTCTGTAATTACGGCTATAGGAATGGCAGAGCATGTTGAAGTAATGATTGCTGCAGTAATTATTGCAGTATTGATTATGATGGTTTCTGCAAATGCGATTAGCGGGTTTGTAAATAACCACCCGACGGTGAAGATGCTCGCACTATCTTTTCTGCTGCTGATTGGTGTTTCTCTGCTCGCTGAAGGTCTTGATCAGCATATCCCCAAAGGGTATATCTATTTCGCTATGGCCTTCTCCATCCTGGTAGAAATGTTAAACCTGAAGATGAAGAAAAATAGCGGAAAGCCAGTAAAGCTTAGAAATAACACGAAAGAAGAGAAAGTATAGCACCTAAAATTCGCGAATTGTTTGAGGGAGTCAATTACTAAAAGTATTTTTGAGCCCCTTAACAATTAAAACCCACAAGCGGATATGATCACTTCTTTCGAAGCCTCACTGGCAGAACTTTCCATACATAGAATCGGTAATAAAGCACAGGACGAGTTTTATGTATTATCAGAAGCTTCATTGCAAATACAGGATGAGCAGCTAAAGAACCTGCTGATCAAATACTTTTTGGGGCCGTATGAAAAAGTAAATGAAATTTATCGCTTTTTTCACCCTAATGAAGACCTTAACCTAAATGAGGTGTATCACTTTATCTCACAGGTGTTTGAAGATGGGCAGAATTTCCATAAAAACAGTGAGCAACTAGCAAAATACCTTTATGAAATTTCCAGCCACCCTAAAATCAAGGCGGGAGAGTTATATGTAGCCTATTTCGAAAACGTACAAATTGAAGGCGGGCTGCATGATGCAATTGGAATATTTAAATCTGAAACCAAAGAAACCTATTTAAAAGTTTACCCTGAACAGGCCGGTTTTGCGGTGAGTTATGAAGAAGATGCGATCAACATTAATAAACTGGATAAAGGGTGCATAATCTTCAATACAGAAAAAGAGGAAGGATATAAAGTTGCAGTAATCGATCAAACCAACAGAAGTACAGAAGCCGTTTATTGGAAAGATGAATTTCTAAAGCTGAAGATCAGGAATGATAATTACAATCAAACTAATAACGTTCTTGGGGTCTATAAGAGTTTTGTAACAGACAAATTGGATCAGGAGTATGATATCACTAAAGCAGACAAGATCGATCTGCTCAACCGCTCTATGAAATATTTTAAGGAGAAAGAGAGCTTTGACATTGATGAGTTCTCTGAAGAGGTTATTGGAAACAAAGAAGGCATAACATCTTTCAAGAATTATAAAAAGAGCTATGAGGAGGAGTTTGAAACTCCTATAGCAGATAGTTTTGATATTTCCGGAGCCGCCGTTAAAAAGCAGTCCCGCGCATTTAAAAGTGTGCTAAAACTCGACAAAAACTTTCATATTTATATCCATGGGGATAAAGAACTGATCGAAAAAGGGTTTGACGAGGATAAGTCGATGAATTATTATAAAGTATATTTTAAGGAAGAAGAATAGTATTAAAGTATATATTCTTGGTTGATTGGCCTGACTGGTTTTGGGATTTTTTCTGATCCTATCATCTCCAGCAGGTTAATCTCAATGGTCCTGGTAATTTGGTTGAGTGGTATAGCTGATGAATTGTTCTCAAAAGGGTTGACAAGGCTCATTCCATTAATCTGAGTGGATACATAAACAAAGCCTACAAGCCATCCTAAGAAAATAGACCAGACACCTGCGCTTTGGCTGATTACGAGGGTCAGGGATACTACAAATAACCAGATGAAAACTTTCGTGAAATAATTATAGGTAGTAGGGAATATGGTATTCTTTATCCGTTCAGACATACCCATTTCATCTGAGAATTTTACCAGTAACTGGTTCATTTCTATAAACCGGAAACCATCGATTAGTCCTTCGTTACTAAGGTCCTGCAGTGCTCTCGATTGTATGGTGAGAATGGCATTAGGAACATTGGTCTGTTTGCTGATCTCTTCAATGTCTTCTTTATCAAGGTACTGACTGTATGTTTCATCTACAGCACCTCTAAGATTAGCCTTTAATGCGTATAAAAAAGCAATGTGGCGCCTAACCATTCTGTCTTGTACTAATTTAGAATCCTTAAAGACTTTGTCTGACGGCAAGTAGGTCGTCACACTCCTGGCCCAGGATCTGGAATCATTTACTAATGCGCCCCATATTTTACGGGCTTCCCACCATCGGTCATACGATTGGTTATTGTTAAAGCCGACGAAAAAAGCAATTGCTGTACCCAGTACGGTAGGGATAATTGCAGGAATTTCAAAATGGTGTTTAATTAAAAATTCCCTGACCAGGTAGGCGGCTGTGCAAGACACAATCATGATAATATCTACCTGCCAGGTATTTCTTAGAATCCGGCTTAGTCTAATGTTTTGTACAATAAGCATCTGAAAGTATTAACGTTTAATTGATAATTTACAAATAAATCTTCAGTTTGTTTGATTAGACACTACTCTATTCCTTTTAGGAGTGTATTATAGTACTCTTACTAACAATCCTTTCAAATATTCTCCTTCAGGGAAAGAAATCCGCACCGGATGATCTTCTGGCTGATGGAATTGTTTGATGATCTGTACTTCTTTTCCAGCATCCAATGCTGCCCATGCAGTAATTTGTTTAAACGTTTCCAAGTCTACCGCACCGGAGCAGGAATAGGTAGCCAGGATACCACCCGGGTTAAGTAATAACATCCCCAATCGGTTTAAATCTTTATAAGCCCTTGCTGCTCTATCTAAGGCAGATCTTGAAGGGGCGTATTTTGGCGGATCAAGAATGATCACATCAAATGTTCTGCCTTCTTCTTTAAAGGCGCGAAGTTGTTTGTTTACGTCTGATTGGATACTCGTTTGCTGATCTTCCGTAAAGCCATTCAGGCCAAGGTTATGTTTTAAGGTTTCTATTGCTAATGCAGAGCTATCTACACTGGTTACGTGCTTTGCACCATGCTTTAAACTATTTAAAGTGAACCCGCCACTATAACAAAAGCAGTCAAGCACCTTTTTATCTTTAGTGTAAGCAGCCAGAATTTCGCGGTTATCACGCTGATCGCAATAAAACCCAGACTTCTGTCCGTCGGCTATGTTAATATGGTAACGCATGCCGTTCTCTTTAACCTCGATAAACTCCGGTGGTGTTTCGCCCCAAAGCAAACCTTGTGAAACTTCCAGGTTTTCATGTGTACGTGCATTGGCATCACTTTTATCAAATATTCCCGAAGGATTAAGTTCTGCTCTTAATATATCGATGATATCTGCTTTAACATTTTCTATACCAGCACTTAAGATTTGTAATGAAAGGAAATCTGCATATTTATCAACGATCAGTCCCGGCAGATAATCTGCCTCGCTGAATACCAAACGACAGGTGTTGGTATCTTCGTTGTTTAAAACATGGGCACGCGAGGCGATCGCATTTCTTAATTTTTGCTGGTACCAGTCTTTATCAACAGTAGTTTCCTCCTCCCATTCTAGTAAACGGACCGCAACCCTCGACTGGCTGTTATAGTATCCATAGGCCAGAAAAGATTTGTCGGCTGCAAAGACTTTTACAATTTCTCCGTTCTCAGGTGCTCCTTTTACTTTATCTATTGCGCCCGAAAATATCCAGGGGTGTCTTTGTAGTGCGGCTTTTTCTTTTCCTTTTTTAAGAATAACATCGATCATGCTGCAAAGGTAATAAAAAGCAATAGGCATTAAAGGGCATTTATATGCTTAAGATTCGTAATTTTATTGCATTACAATTCATACAAATGGAGGAGATTAACTGGAGTGACTTTGAAAAGGTCCAACTAAGGGCCGGGACGATTTTAGAGGTATTTGATTTTCCGGAAGCAAGAAAGCCTGCTTATAAATTAAAAGTAGACTTTGGTGAATACGGAATAAAGATGAGCAGTGCCCAGATCACAGCACATTATACAAAAGAAGAGCTTTTGGGGCAGCAGATCATTGGCGTAACCAATTTTCCTAAAAAACAGATCGGCAAGTTTATGTCCGAGTTTCTGGTGACGGGCTTTGCAGATGAACAAGGCGATATTGTATTGACAACACTGAAGGGCAAAGTACCCAACGGCAGTAAAATGATGTAAATGAGTTATTATAATTTTTCAGAAGAAAAAGATCCGGTAAAAGAAGACGAGTATTTTATGCGCATTGCACTTCAGGAAGCTGAAAAGGCATTTGAGGCAGAAGAAATTCCTATTGGTGCAGTGGTGGTTTGCAAGGGTCGGATTGTGGGGCGCGGATATAACCTGACGGAACAGCTGAACGATGTGACTGCCCATGCAGAAATGCAGGCTTTTACTGCGGCAAGTCAGACCCTGGGAGGGAAATACCTGAAAGAATGTACGCTATACGTAACTATAGAGCCTTGTGTAATGTGCGCGGGTGCAGCATACTGGACACAGATAGGGCGCCTTGTGTTTGGCGCCAAAGAAGAAAAACGAGGTTTTACCACTAAAAGCAGTAACTTACTTCACCCAAAGACAGTTATGGAAAGCGGAGTGCTTTCGGAAGAATGTGCGGCACTGATGAAGCGCTTCTTTCAGGATAAGAGGGGGTAAATTTGACATAGGCTTGAACAAAACTTAACCTCGAATGTTATCTTTGTAGAAGAATAAAATTTTAAACTTAAAAATAGAATAATATGGCTTTTGAATTACCTGCGTTACCTTACGCAACAGATGCACTAGAACCGCATATCGATAAACTAACCATGGAAATTCACCATGATAAACATCACCAGGCTTATGTTACCAACTTAAATAAGGCTTTAGAAGGTAAACCTGAGGCTACACATAGCATTGAGGATATCGTTAAAAATATTTCTAAATTTCCACCAGCAGTAAGAAATAACGGTGGTGGCCATTATAACCACTCTTTATTCTGGGAAGTTTTAGGTCACAATAAAGGTGGTGAGCCTACAGGTGAATTAGCTGAAGCGATTAAGGCTGCTTTTGGGTCTTTCGCTGATTTCAAGACTAAATTCGCTGACGCAGGTGCTACACGTTTTGGTTCTGGATGGGCTTGGCTAAGCGTTGGTGCTGATCATAAATTAGTTGTTTCTTCTACGCCTAATCAGGATAATCCTTTAATGGATGTTGCTGAGGTTAAAGGTACGCCAATCTTAGGAATGGATGTGTGGGAACATGCTTACTATTTAAAGTATCAGAACAAACGTCCTGATTACATTGCAGCGTTTTGGAATGTGGTTAACTGGGATGCTGTTGCTGAGCGTTTTAAAAAAGCGCAAAGTTAAGAGGGATTTCTTAAGCAACTCTGCTTAAAAAAAAGCAACCCCTTGTTTCTTCGCCATTTCTCTGAAATGAGAAATTCATGTCAGAAACAAGGGGTTGCTTTTTTTTAAAAGGTGCTACTTAGAGAAAACGGGGGGTATCCACAGGGGATTCCGTAGAAAACCTACTGTTTAAACACGTTGTTCAAATCCCATTGTTCAGACCCATTGTTCAAAACGCACTGTTCAAGTTCTTTGGTTGTTGAAGGTGCACGGGTTAGTTTTAATAGTGCAAAATTTGTATGATTACCAGTAGGTTGATCTGGGCGTTTAAATGCCGACTACGTCTTTCTTCTTTTTCTGCTTCATTGCCTTCGGGATCACGTTCAGGATCTCTTCCATAAAGGCATTTAACATTCTTTTCTTGATATAATTTTTGTGGGTAACGAGGCTGATCTCTCGAACGGGTTCTGGTGATTTGAAGGTACGTACTTTGCTTAATTGCTTTGGGGAAAGGTCGGCCAGGGCAAGTTCAGGGAGTAGGGTTGCACCGTTATTGATATCTACCATCCGGATAAGGGTTTCTACACTGCCGGTATTATAGGTGAGGCCTTGCAGACGATTGTCTTTGGTGGATCTGCAAATATTAAGTACCTGAGAGCGCATGCAATGTCCTTCGTTAAGGAGCCAGATGTTTTCATCTTCGAGGTCATTTGCGTCTATGTTTTTTTTCTTGAAAAGTTTACTGTTTTTGCTGATGTAGGTAACGAAATTCTCGTAGTACAAGGGGATTTCCGTGATGGCGTTATCGGCAAGGGGAGTAGCAAGGATACCGCAATCGAGTACCCCGGTTTTTAGGTGGTGGATGATATCTTCGGTAGTATATTCCCAGATCAGGAGTTTAAGGTCTGGGAATTTCTCCATCATGGCAGCAATTACCTGGGGCAGTAGATAGGGGGCAACGGTAGGGATGATACCTACTTTGAGTTCGCCGACGATGTCTTGTTGCTGGCTGCTGATGATTTCTTTGATTTTCTGGCCTTCCTGTAAAACAAGACGGGCCTGCTCGATAATTTGTGAGCCTATTTCGGTAGGGATTACCGGTTGTTTGCTTCGGTCGAATATTTTTACATTGAGCATTTCTTCCAGTTTCTGGATTTGCATGCTAAGCGTAGGCTGGGTGACGAAGCATTTATCTGCAGCACCAACAAAGCTTCTATAGGTATCTACGGCAACAATGTATTCAAGCTGTACTAAGGTCATATATAGCTAAAGTTTATTTCTTTTGATCAAAGATATAAACTTTAGCTATTAACTTTTGTGGTCTAAATGTGTTTTTCTAAAAAATCCTCGTAAGCTAGTTTTACACCTTCTTCCAATTCGATCTGGTGTTTCCAGCCTAATTGGTGTAGTTTTGAAACATCCATTAGCTTACGTGGTGTGCCATCAGGTTTAGTACTATCAAAGGTAAGCTCACCTTCAAAGCCGATTACTTTTTTAAGAAGTAAGGCAAGATCTTTAATGGTTAAGTCTTCGCCGGTACCGATGTTGATCAGGTTTGGTTCATTATAGCTTTCCATCAGGAAATAGCAGGCATTCGCCAAGTCATCTGCAAATAAGAACTCGCGCATAGGTGATCCTGATCCCCAGATTACCACTTCGGGCGTATTATTTACTTTTGCCTCGTGAAACTTGCGGATCAGTGCCGGTAATACATGAGAGTTCTGAGGGTGGTAATTATCATTGTAGCCATATAGGTTTGTTGGCATTACAGAGATAAAATTACAGTTATACTGATCGCGGTAGGCATCACACATTTTGATACCTGCAATTTTTGCGATCGCATAAGGTTCATTGGTTTCTTCCAGCAGGCCTGTTAACAGATATTCCTCTTTAAGGGGCTGCGGAGCAAGTTTTGGATAGATACAACTTGAACCTAAGAACATCAGTTTTGTAACCCCATTGGTATAGGCCTGGTGGATTACATTGTTCTGAATGGCTAGGTTCTCGTAAAGGAAATCTGCCCTATAGGTGTTGTTGGCAACGATACCACCTACTTTAGCTGCGGCCAGAAATACATAATCAGGTTTTTCAAGGCTAAAAAAATCAGCCACAGCCTGCTGGTCACGCAAGTCTAATTCTGCTGAAGTCCTGGTTATTAGATTGGAGTATCCTTCTTTGACCAATTTGCGGTAAATGGCTGATCCAACCATTCCGCGGTGTCCTGCTACATAAATTTTTGCGCTTTTTTCCAAGTTGTCGTAGTTTTAAATTTTATACAAAAATACGAATTAGAAACCAGCATAACTAAGAGAAGATTAAATTGTATTTTTGCATAAAAAAATAACAGTGGGTAAAGATAAGTTAAGGAAATTTGCTGAAATAGATACCTTTCACAACGTCTATCAGATGGAAGAAGGTAAGGATCTGCAAGGCAAGTGGGCAGTTCAGCATTTTAAGAATAACAATCCAGTCGTTTTGGAACTGGCTTGTGGTAAAGGAGAATATTCGGTGAATATGGCAAAGTTTTTTCCAGGAAAGAACTTTATCGGGATAGACTTAAAAGGGAACAGGATCTGGAGAGGGGCAAGAACAGGTGTGGACGAGAATATTGAAAACCTGGCATTTTTAAGAATCCAGATTGAAGATATCGTGGATTACTTTGGTGAATGTGAAGTAGATGAGATATGGATTACCTTCCCTGATCCGCAGCCGCAGGATAGCAGGGAGAAGAAAAGGTTAACTTTCCCGGGTTTCTTAAATAAGTACAAGACCTTCTTAAAGCCTGGTGGAAAGATTAACTTGAAGACGGATAACGATGGGCTGTATGCCTATACTGTCGAAAAAGTGGAAGAGCTGAAATTGGTTTGCCATAAAAAAACTGACCATCTGTATACTTCCGAACTTTATGATGATGTCTTAAAGATCAAAACTCACTACGAAAGAATATATTTGAAACAGGATAAAAATATCAATTATATACAATTCTCACTGGAGTAATGGAACAGTCGTTTTATGAGCAGGTTTATGAAGTAGTGAAGCTGATCCCAAGAGGAAGGGTAACTTCGTATGGGGCGATAGCTAAAGCCATTGGTGCGGGAAAATCGTCACGAATGGTTGGTTATGCGATGAACAATGCACATGGAATGCACCCGCCAATACCGGCACACCGGGTGGTGAACCATAAGGGGCTGCTTACGGGAAGGTTTCATTTTTCTCCGCCAGAGCTGATGCAGGAACTGCTGGAAAACGAAGGGCTAACCATTGAGAATGATCAAATTAAAGATTTTAAAGTCCGTTTCTGGGATCCTGCGGTTGAGTTGTAATTGCAATTAAAGACATATACATGGGAAAATTAGTAGAAGAATTTAATGACTATCGGACTAAAATGAACGATAGGATAATGGAAACGGCAAATACAAATATCAAGCGTTTCTTTGCGTTGGATACCACAACTTATGCCGCAGGTGCGCTGGATGTGAAAAGCAAGGAAATGATGGGGCTGGTTGCTTCTATGGTTTTACGCTGTGATGATTGTATCAAATATCACCTGGAAAAATGCTTTGATGAAGGTGTTACAAATGCAGAAATCAATGAGGTGTTTATGATCGCTAACCTGGTTGGCGGCTCTATTGTGATCCCTCATTACCGCAGGGCGGTAGAATATTGGGATGAATTAAGTCTGTAATTACTGATGGAAACTAACTTAAAGCGTTGCAGCTGGTGTGGCAATGATCCGCTATATATCAAATATCATGACGAAGAATGGGGCAAGCCTGTTTATGATGATAAAGTCCTTTTTGAATTCCTGATTTTGGAAGGGGCACAGGCAGGTTTGAGCTGGATCACTATCCTGCGTAGAAGGGAAAGTTATAGAAAAGCATTTGCAGATTTTGGTGTAGAAAAGGTAGCTGCTTTTACAGAACTTGACTTTGAGCGTTTAATGAATGATCCCGGCATTATCAGGAATAAGCTAAAAGTAAATTCGGCCATTACCAATGCCCGGCTTTTTATAGGTGTTCAAAAGGAGTTCGGTTCTTTTTCTAACTACATGTGGAGCTTTATGCCTGATAAGAATCCGATTGTTAACAATTTTAAAGATTTAGGTGGGCTGCCTGCAAGAACGGAGATCTCTGACGCAATTAGCAAGGATATGAAAAAGCGCGGGTTTAAATTTTTTGGCACTACAATTTGTTATGCGCACATGCAAGCAACAGGAATGGTAAATGATCATATTGTAGGCTGCATAGCCCGCTAAGGGATGCTAGAACTGATCAAAGACATTACCGATTATCTAAGTGCCCCTTATTTGGCAAGGATAATAAAAAAGGCCGACCACCCATGGCTGCTATTGACCCGGCTTGCTGTTATTTGTTTATTTGCTGGTGTTGGTGGAGGGATGCTTTCGGGGATGTTAGTACAGTCCGGCCTGATACCTGGTCCGGGGCCATCTGCCCTCGATCAGCAAAAAATGTCACAGACTGCCTTCTTTTTTGGTGCCGTTATCTTTGCTCCCCTGATTGAAGAAACTATTTTCAGGGCACAGTTACGCAGGTTCTCTGCCAGTCTTTTATTTATTGCTTTCATCTGCGGAATGCTGTTAGCGGCAATAACCCAAACCTATTGGGCTTTTCTGATTACTCCTTTTATTTTTACGGTGTTATTTATTATTTACCGCTTTACCCTTGCCGGAAGTGTTACACGAAAGTATCAGTTCTGGATAAAAATCTTTCCCTGGTATTTCCACTTTACCACCATTAGTTTTGCATTGGTGCATCTTGGCAATTTTGAAAAAGGCATCAGCTTGCTCCCATTAGGCATTTTATATACTTTACCACAGCTGGCAATCGGGCTGGTGCTGGGCTATGCCCGGATGAACTATGGTTTAAAGTATTCAATTGCCTTACATGCGCTGTATAATTTATCCCTGACAAGCCTCTTACTTTTCAGGTCTTAAAATTTACACAGATTAGGTTTCGTAACCTTCAGATGTTAACTTTGGGCATGGAAACCAGGCATGTTTTGAAGGTTTCCAATACTGATAATAGACAAACATCCGACAATGAAGAAACTTTTCCTGCTCGACGGAATGGCGCTGATCTACAGAGCGCATTTTGCATTAAGTAAAAGCCCTAGATTTACTTCTACAGGTATCAATACTTCTGCAGTAATGGGCTTTGCCAATACGTTAATGGAGATCCTTAAAAAGGAACAGCCCAGCCATATTGCCGTAGTTTTTGACACTGAAGCACCTACAGAAAGACATACAGATTTTGTAGCTTATAAAGCACACCGGCAAGCAATGCCAGAAGATCTCTCTGCTGCGCTGCCTTATATTTTTAAACTGATTGAGGGCTTTAATATCCCTGTAATTACTAAAGATGGTTTTGAGGCTGATGATATTATCGGCACACTGGCAAAAGAAGCTGAAAAAGCAGGTTTTACTGTTTTCTGCATGACGCCAGATAAAGATTTTGCACAACTGGTATCTGAAAATATTTTCATCTATAAACCTGCAAGAATGGGTAATGAGATGGAGATTATGGGGGTGCCTGAAGTGCTGGCGAAATGGGAAATAGAGAATGTACTGCAGGTAATCGATATCCTTGGTTTATGGGGCGATGCGGTGGATAACATTCCAGGGATACCTGGGATAGGAGAGAAAACGGCCAAATCACTGATTAAGCAATATGGCTCTATGGAGAATATCATTGCAAATTCTCATGAGCTTAAAGGTAAACAGCGTGAAAACGTAGAAAACTTTGCAGATCAAGGATTGGTTTCCAAAAAACTGGCGACCATTATTTTGGATGTTCCGGTAGAATTTAATGAACAATCACTACTTCTGGAAGAGCCTAGCCGTGAATTGCTGGAACCGCTGTTTGCTGAACTGGAATTCCGTACACTGGGCCGCAGGGTTTTCGGGGAAGGATTTAATATCGGAGATGCAAAAGGAAGTGGATCACAGCAACAGGATCTGTTCGGCAATTCGGTCGGCCAACCGGTGAGTAAACCAAAAACTTTTGACCAGCTGCCAAATTTATTTGATCAGCCACCGGTAGGAAAGACAATTGCTGATACCAATCCTGATTATATATTAGTAGATACTGCAGAAAAGCGTGCCGCGCTGATTACGCTTTTATTACAGCAAGAAAGTATATCATTTGATACAGAGACTACAGGAACAGATGCAAATATTGCAGAGCTGGTAGGCCTTTCCTTCGCTATCAAACCAGGCCAGGCATGGTATATACCTGTTTCAGCTGATCAGGAAGAAGCACAGGCGATAGTCGACGAGTTTAGACCGGTACTGGAGAACAAAAATATTGGTAAGATCGGGCAGAACATCAAATACGATATTTTAGTTTTGAAATGGTATAATGTACAGGTAGAAGGAAAACTTTTCGATACGATGCTTGCGCACTACCTGATTGATCCTGATACCCGTCATAATATGGATGTGTTATCAGAAAATTATTTGGGCTATACGCCAATCTCCATCACTACGCTAATTGGCCCGAAAGGTAAAAATCAGGGTACTATGCGTGATGTTCCGGTTGAAACGGTGGTAAACTATGCGGCTGAAGATGCAGATGTGACCTTACAGCTGGCAAATGTTTTCAAACCCATATTAAAAGACCTGAGTGCAGAAGAATTAGTGACCACGATAGAAAATCCATTGGTCTATGTGCTTGCCGATATCGAAAAAGAAGGCGTTAGGATAGACATGGATACTCTGATTAGCTATTCTAAAGAACTTGAAATAGATATCAGAAGGTTTGAGCAGAGTGTTTTTGATAAAGCAGGGATCGTATTTAACTTAGCTTCCCCAAAACAGTTGGGAGAAGTGCTTTTTGATAAATTGCAACTGGATCCTAAAGCAAAAAAAACTAAAACAGGACAGTATCAGACTGGGGAAGATGTTTTATTGGCCCTGGCACATAAAAGTGATATTGTTAAAGATATTCTGGATTTCCGCCAGTTGCAGAAATTGAAATCTACATACGTAGACGCACTGCCATTGCTGGTTAACCCGAAAACAGGGCGCGTACATACGAGTTATAACCAAGCTGTTGCAGCTACCGGACGATTGAGTTCTAATAATCCGAATTTACAGAATATTCCTATCCGTACAGAACGTGGCAGGGAAGTGCGTAAAGCATTTATTCCAAGGGATGAGAACCATGTGTTGCTTTCGGCAGATTATTCGCAGATAGAATTAAGGATTATTGCAGACATCAGTAAGGAAGAAAATATGCTGGAAGCTTTCAATAATGGCATAGATATCCATACGGCGACTGCTGCTAAAGTTTACGGAATTAACATTGAAGAGGTAGACTCTACGCAACGCCGGAATGCAAAAGCAGTAAACTTTGGAATCATCTATGGCCAGTCGGCCTTTGGCTTGTCACAAAATCTTGGCATTCCAAGAAAAGAAGCAGCAGAGATAATTGAGCAATACTTTGCGCAATATCCGGGTATCAAAAGATACATGACGGATACAATGAACTTTGCACGTGAGAACGGATTTGTAGTCACCATGATGGGCAGAAGAAGATATTTAAGAGATATCAATTCTGCAAATCAGACGGTCCGTGGATTTGCAGAACGAAATGCGATCAATGCACCGATACAAGGCTCTGCGGCGGATATGATCAAGATAGCGATGATCAATATTCATCAGGACATAAAAGATCAGCAGCTGCAATCTAAAATGACGATGCAGGTGCATGATGAGTTGGTGTTCGACGTATTGAAGTCGGAAGTTGATGCAATGAAAAAAATAATCAGCCACAGGATGAAAACGGCAATTAAAACCACAGTACCTATCGAGGTGGAGATTGGCGAAGGGAATACCTGGTTAGAAGCCCATTAAAAAAAAAAGCCCTGGATATAAGAATACAGGGCTTTTTTTTTGGGTATAATTTACAACGTTATAGTTTCACCTATAGCCGGCAATAACAGCGTTTTGTTTTCTCTTGCAAATTTAGCAACTGCTAATTCTGTATCAATTGCGATTGCAGGGAAAGTATTGTAATGCACACCAATTATACGGTCGGCACCAACAAACTTAGCCGCAATTAATGCGTCATCAGGATCCATCGTATAGTTACCACCGATTGGAAGGATTGCATAGTCAATTTTAGCGTACAATTCTGCTAATAGCTTCATATCCATATTTAACGAAGTATCGCCTGCGAAGTAGATAGTTTTTCCTTCTATTTCTAATACAAAACCAGCAGGGTTACCTCCGTAGCTACCATCAGGCATTGAACTCGAATGCGTTGCCCATACCATGCGCAGTTTACCGAAATCAAAATTAGTAGTACCATAATTCATTTGATGAATATTGGTCAACCCTTGTTTTTCTGCCCATCCGGCTACTTCTGGCGTAGCGATGATCAGTGCTTCCGTTTGTTTACCTAATAACTCAAGATCTGCGACATGGTCTCCATGACCGTGGCTCACCAAAATGTAATCTGCTTCAATTGCAGTAACGTCAATATCTTTAGCAAGTGGGTTATGCGTAATAAAAGGATCGAAAAGGAACTTTTTCCCATCTGCTTCTAATAAAAAGCAAGACTGTCCGTAATAAGTATATTTCATTTTGTATGTGTTTAAAATTTTATTGACCGAATAGCCCGCCTAAACCACCAAGCATATCCTGGGTAGCCGCCTGCATTTCGTTTGCACTTACAGTTTCTGCCTGTTGCAGTACTTTGTTTATTGCTGTTAGCAGCAATTCTTCCAGCTCTTCTTTGTCGGCATCTTTAAAGAAATCTTCATTGATCTCAATTGCAGTGATCGTTTTATTTGCTGTAGAAGTGATTTTGATTGCACCACCCTCAACTTCTGCAAAAACAGAAACTGTATCTAGACGTTTTTTTATTTCATCAGCTTTTTGCTGAGCAGCCATTAATTTATCGAACATAATATTAGTTTTTTAATGAAGAACGAAATTAAGACAAAATGGTTTAAAGATTAAATTTAATGTAACCCTAATCCTTTTTTCTCGGTTTAGCCCTCTCATATTGCTCCGCCCAATTTAGGTCGTCATTCAATTTTAAAGCAGCATGTATCGGGAAGTAAGCATCTTTTAACAGTTCTCTTGCCATAAATATTAAATCTGCTTTACCTTCCTTAAGGATATCTTCGGCCTGTTGTGCTTCAGTGATTAACCCCACAGCGCCAGTTAATATATCCGCTTCTTTTTTGATTGCTTCTGCAAACTGTACTTGATAGCCCGGGCCTACAGGAATTACCTGGTATGGAACATTGCCGCCAGAAGAACAATCGATCAGGTCAATACCTTTTTCTTTAAGGATAGCGGCCAGTTTTATAGATTCTTCAGGAGACCATCCGCCTTCTGCCCAATCTGTTGCAGAAATACGCACAAACAATGCATTTTCCGCTGGCCATATTTCTTTTATAATCTCGGTTACCTCTAGTAAAAGGCGTATCCTGTTTTCAAAGCTTCCTCCATATTCGTCTGTACGCAGGTTACTTAGCGGAGATAAAAACTGGTGGAAAAGATAACCATGTGCAGCATGGATTTCTATTACTTGATATCCTGCTGTCAGAACACGCGAGGTTGCAGCTTTAAAATCTGATTTTATTTTCTCGATTCCCTCTGCAGTTAAAGCCAGTGGTTTTTCGTCCTTTTCATTGTAGGCAATGGCACTTGGTGCAACCGTTTCCCATCCGCCATTTGCTGCGGTGATTTGTTTACTCCCTTTCCATGGCACATCGAAACTAGCTTTTCTACCAGCGTGTGCCAATTGAATACCAGGGATTGAACCATTTTTAATTATAAATTCGTTGATGCGTTTGAAAAAAGAAATATGTTCATCAGACCAGATCCCAAGATCGCCAGACGAGATCCTGCCTTCTGGTGATACCGAAGTAGCTTCCTGAATAATCAACGCTGCACCACCTACTGCACGGCTGCCTAAATGTACGAGGTGCCAGTCGTTAGCAAAGCCATCTACGGCAGAATACTGGCACATTGGAGAAACTACAATCCTGTTTTTTAAATTCAGGTTTTTAATATTTAAAGGAGAGAATAAGAATGACATAGCTAACTATTTTACTATTGAATGTTTGTACAAATAAACGACAGCGTTTGCAAATTGTTCGCTTGTGGCTTTGTTCATAATGATAAATGACAGAAAATAGATACTATTTCATTAGCTGGGCATTGAAATCAATAAAGAGATGACGAAGATCCGTAAACTCTGTCAGTGGTAAAGTAGCAGGCAAATCGTAAACATCATGGTAGGCACTGATTCCTCCCTGTGTGTAAATAAAGAATGCCGGAACGCCCTTTTCTGTAAAATAATAATGATCGCTGTTTGCCGCCTTGCCTCTTGAATTAATTTTTGGCAGGTATTTCTTTTGGTCGTTGATCTCGTTTAAGAGCGCGTATTCTTTACTATGCAATGTTGCATTAACTACTGTAATTCCCTTTTCCCCTGTACCAACCATATCTACATTGATCAGGAATTTTATTTTGTTGAGCGGTATTAGCGGGTGTTCGGTGAAATAGGCAGAGCCGAGCAGTCCTGCTTCTTCACCTGCAAAACAGATAAACCCGATACTGTAGGGCGGGGGATTCTCACTATAATATTTTACCAGGCTTAACAAGAGCGATATTCCGCTTGCATTATCATTGGCGCCCGGGAAAAAAGTATGAGCACCCATTCCGCCCAAATGATCATAGTGAGCTGTGATTAACAAAAGTGAATCGGATACCCTCGTTCCCTTAATTATTCCACAGATATTACTTGCTTTGAATTCGGGGACAAATGTATTCCCGACATTAAGATCTACTGTTGCTGGCTTTCCTTCCAATGATTTTTTATTGACTTGTAACAAAGTATAGTCATCTGTTTTTTGCGCAACAGACCAGGTCAGCTTATCTTCCATACGCAATACAAGCCGTTGATCTTTGGCAATAAATGTGACACTATCTGTTTGTAAAGGATGTACGTCATTGTTTTTTTGGCCTAAACTAGCAGGGCCTATAATAAAATCTTTTCCGGGAACAAGCTTTTTACCATTTACTGTTACTTCCATTTTTCCCGGGAATGTGTTTACAGGAAAAGAAAAGTACTGTCGAAAATCATTGCCCGCCATCGGTTGGAGTCCTGATTTCTTAAACACTGCTTTGATATAGTTGCCTGCCTTAGTCATCCCATCCTTAGTATATCCTCTTCCCCAAAGCTTGGCAGAAGTAAGGATATTTATATTTTTTTGCGCAGCTGGAAGTTCTTGGGCAGCTACTAATCCTGAAAAAGCGAAGAGTAAGAAGGTAAGTAATGTTTTCATTAGAATATATTTTTAATTGGAAATAGCGCTAATTTGAGCTTATGCTGACGGTAAGCGCATGCGTGTTCCCTGGAGTTATCTGTTGAGTAATAGCTGTTACATGACCAATTACAAAATCAGCTAAACTTACAAATAAATTTATAGGGCGACAGCCGAAATCCGGCAACATTATTGTTGTAACTATTAAGGCTGCGACAGTAATCTGATCAATCTTTTTGTCCCATTATTTTCGATTTAGCACTTAATGACAGTTTTAAGGAAAAATTAACACAGATTTAATAATCAAATTGGGTGATTTTTTAAATAAAACGTACTTTTGAAAAGTTAATCGGCAGAAGGGAAACCAGTTGATTAAATGTAAAAAAACAAAAAACGTATTGCACAACTCAATATTTATTTAAACCTTTACACCTTCAGTAAATTAAAGCGGGATTTATACAGAAAATGATAAAGCAAACTATACATAAACTTTCCATCGTAACAGCAAAAAACATTGCTGCGAGAAGTTTATATATTGAACGTTTGCAGCCTGTCATTTATGTAACCACCAGCCGGCAAAATTATACACCCCGTATTTGAGTTATATCTAACTCAATCTTAGAGGTAGTGTTCCTCTTCAAAACCAATTAATCAGAATATTTATTTTTTTTCGTTAACTATTAATGAATATCAACGATTTTATAGTGCAGGTTGCACTTCCTGAACATCGTGTTTTTGCAGAAGAAATCTGCGAAGAAATGGCAGAATCTGCTAAAGCACGAGGTACTGGTATCGCTAAACGCTCTCCTGAGTATGTTGCAGGAAAGATGTCTGAAGGAAAATCTGTTATCGCTTTTCATAAAGACGGTTCATGGGCTGGCTTCTGTTATATCGAAACATGGAGCCACGGACAATTTGTGGCCAATTCTGGCCTTGTGGTGAGTCCAAAATTCAGGAAAGTGGGTCTGGCACATACCATCAAGGAGAAAATATTCGAATTATCACGTATCAAGTACCCGAAAGCTAAAATATTTGGCTTAACAACAGGGCTTGCGGTAATGAAAATAAATTCTGACCTGGGGTATGAACCTGTAACCTATTCTGAATTGACCCAGGATGAAGAATTTTGGAAAGGATGCCAGAGCTGCGTCAACTTTGAAATCCTAAAAAGCAAAGACCGCAAGAATTGTATGTGTACTGCGATGTTATATGATCCGGCTACGCAGAAACATGACGTTGCGAAGAAATTTGCCGAAGAATTACAACGCAAACCAAAATTGTATGAACGTTTTATGCGTATCAAACAAAGATTGGTACTTAAACCGAAAGACGATAAAAGCGGATTAAAATCTATTATGGACTTTTCCAGCTTATTTTTTAAATAATTTAGATTGCCGAACCTTAAAGTTCGTTTATAATAGATCGATTACCTTTAACTAATAAAATACCAATATATACACATGAAACCATCATGATCTTACAGATCACAAATCAGTAATGAAAAATCATGATAGCTTCATCACCTTTAAATAACAATAGATAAACATGAAAAAGAAAGTAGTTTTAGCTTTTAGCGGAGGTTTAGATACGTCATTTTGCTGCATTCATTTAGCACAGGACCGTGGTTTAGAAGTTCACTCCGTAATTGTTAATACAGGTGGTTTTTCTGAAGAAGAACTGCAGGAAATTGAAAAACGCGCATATGCTTTAGGTGTGGCTTCCCATGCTGTAGTAGATGAAACTGCAAATTATTATGCAGGCTGTATTAAATACCTGGTATTCGGAAATGTATTGAAAAATGCAACCTACCCACTTTCTGTAAGTGCTGAACGCGTAAGTCAGGCTACCGCAATTGCAAACTATGTTAAAAAAATTGGTGCTGATTACGTTGCCCATGGTAGTACCGGTGCGGGTAACGATCAGGTTCGTTTTGATATGATCTTTAACATTATCATCCCGAACGTAGAAATCATCACGCCAATCAGAGACTTGAAATTATCCCGCGAAGCGGAAATAGAATATTTAAATAGCCATGGTGTAGAATACAGTGCAGAAAAAGCAAGGTATTCAATTAACAAAGGATTATGGGGAACGTCTGTAGGTGGTAAAGAAACATTAACCTCTAACGAGACTTTACCAGAAGAAGCATGGCCTACACAAGTTACGGAAACAGAAAGCCGTAAGATTGAACTTACTTTCGCAAAAGGTGAGCTGGTTGGTATTAATGGGGAGACTTTAGAGCCGGTTGCAGCAATCCAGAAATTGCAAGCAATTGCACAACCTTACGGAATAGGACGTGATATTCACGTAGGGGATACCATTATAGGTATTAAAGGCCGTGTAGGTTTTGAAGCTGCTGCACCCATGGTAATCATTAAAGCACACCATGCTTTAGAAAAACATACATTAACGAAATGGCAGTTGTCTTGGAAAGAGCAATTAGGTTCTTTCTACGGAAACTGGCTGCATGAAGGGCAGTTCCATGATCCGATTATGCGCAATATGGAGGCTTTCCTTGCTGATACGCAAAAAACAGTCAGCGGTAAGGTATTTGTAGAATTATTGCCATACCGTTTCCACATTATCGGAATTGAGTCTGAGCATGACTTGATGAGTAATAAATTCGGCAGCTACGGTGAAATGAATAACTCATGGAGCGGTGAAGACGTAAAAGGATTCTCTAAAATATTTGGTAACCAGGTGATGATCTGGCATAAAGTAAATGATAATATAGATTCGAATGAAAATTAAAGCAGGAATTGTTGGTGGTGCTGGTTATACCGGTGGCGAAATGCTGCGCCTGCTGATCAATCATCCTGATGTAGAGATCGTCTTTGTACATAGCAACAGTAATGGGGGCAACCTCATTTCTGATGTGCATACCGACCTGATCGGGGATACAGATTTGAGGTTTACCGGTGAACTTTCATCCGCTATTGATGTATTGTTCTTATGTGTGGGACATGGAGACGCTAAAAAGTTTCTTGATGCAAACCCTATTGCTGCAGGTATTAGGATAATCGATTTAAGTCAGGATTTCCGTTTGGCAGAAGCCGCCGGCACGGAATGGGTTTATGGTTTACCGGAATTGAATAGGGAGCGTATCAAAAATGCTTCTTTTATTGCTAATCCGGGTTGTTTTGCAACAACCATCCAATTAGGCTTATTGCCATTGGCTGCAAAAGGACTATTAAAGAACGAAGTTCATATCAATGCGACAACAGGTTCCACAGGAGCTGGGCAAAGCCTTGCTGCCACTTCTCATTTTACCTGGCGTAACAATAACCTTTCTGTATATAAAGCTTTCGAACATCAGCATTTAAACGAGATCGGACAAAGCCTGGTACAGTTGGATCCTCAATTTGATGCTGTATTGAACTTTATCCCGCAGCGCGGAGACTTTACGAGAGGTATCCTGGCAGCGATGTATGTAGAAACAGAGCTGACTGAAGATGAAGCATATCTTTTGTACGAAGATTTTTATGCTGAACATCCCTTTACGCATGTCAGCCGTAAAAATATAGACCTTAAGCAAGTTGTGAATACGAATAAAGCTTTTGTGCATGTAGAGAAACATGGCAATAAACTTTTGATCATCAGTATCATTGATAATTTATTGAAAGGGGCTAGCGGACAAGCGGTTCAAAATATGAATATATTATTTGGATTAGAAGAAAGACAAGGGCTGCGGCTTAAAGCGACCGCTTTTTAAGCGTGTTGCGCATGCCACTTACCCTTAATCCTTGTTTTATATTTTAATCCGCCTGAAGAAATCAGGCAAAAGCTTTTAAAAAGATGAACTTATTCGATGTATACCCTTTAAATGATATAGAAATTGTTAAAGCCGCTGGCAGTACCGTATGGGATGCAGCAGGGCAGGAGTATTTGGACCTTTATGGCGGACATGCTGTAATTTCTATCGGTCATACCCATCCGCACTATGTTAAACGCTTAACAGACCAGCTTGCTAAAGTTGGTTTCTATTCAAATTCTGTTAAAATACCTTTGCAGGTTGAGCTGGCTGAAAAGTTAGGAAAGGTTTCCGGGAAGACAGATTACCAGTTATTTTTATGTAATTCTGGAGCAGAAGCTAATGAGAATGCTTTAAAGATGGCTTCTTTCTATAATGGAAGAAAAAAAGTTATTGCTTTTAAAGGGGCTTTTCATGGAAGGACTTCCCTTGCGGTTTCTGCAACGGACAACCCCAAAATTATTGCACCGGTAAATGAGACAGATAATATTGTTTTTCTTCCATTTAATGATGAGGCTGCGCTTAAACAAGCATTCGCAGATTTTGGAAATGAAATCAGCTCTGTGATCATTGAAGGTATACAGGGTGTCGGCGGAATTAAAGAAGCTTCAGTAAGTTTCCTGCAACTGATCCGCACGTTGTGTGATGAATATAATGCTGTTTATATCGCAGACAGTGTACAGTGTGGTTACGGCAGGACAGGACATTTTTATTCTCATGACTATGCTGGTGTAAACGCAGATGTCTATACGATGGCTAAAGGAATGGGTAATGGTTTTCCTGTTGCAGGGATTTCTATTGCACCTAAGTTTAAGCCTTGGCACTATATGCTGGGAACTACTTTTGGTGGCAACCATTTGGCTTGTGCAGCTGCATTAGCGGTCTTAGAAGTAATGAAGCAGGATAACCTGATGCAAAACGCCTCGGAAATTGGCAGTTACCTAATTGAAGAGTTAAAAAAAATTGAAGAGATCAAAGAAGTGAGGGGCCGCGGACTGATGATTGGTATTGATCTTCCTGAAGAATTAGGTCAGGTTAAAAAGAACTTATTATTTAAACAGCATATATTTACCGGTGAGGCGAAGCCTAACGTGATCAGGTTACTGCCCGCGTTAAACCTGACCAAAGAACAAGCTGATCATTTTCTTGAAAACTTTAAAATTGCTTTAAAAGGATGAACCAATTCACTTCTGTAAATGATGTTGAAGACATCAGTCAACTGGTAAAAGATGCACTGGCATTAAAAGAAAGCCCATATACACATCAGCATTTGGGCAAAAATAAAACTTTAGGACTTGTATTTCTTAATCCAAGTCTGCGTACCCGCTTAAGTACCCAAAAGGCAGCTATTAACTTAGGAATGAGTGTAATGGTGATGAACATGGATAAAGAAGGATGGGCATTGGAAACAGAAGATGGTATAGTGATGAACGGTACAACCGTAGAGCATATCCGTGAAGCTGCGGCTGTAATGGGGCAGTATTGTGATATACTAGGTTTGCGCTCTTTTCCAAAGTTGAAAAACAGGGACGAAGATTACAACGAAGATTTTTTCAATAAATTCATTAAATATTGCGGTGTACCGGTAGTGAGCTTAGAAAGTGCTACCCGCCATCCCTTGCAAAGCCTTGCCGACCTGGTTACGATCAGGGAAACATGGAAAGGTGCTGCTAAACCAAAGGTTGTATTGGCATGGGCGCCGCACGTAAAAGCATTACCGCAAGCTGTTCCTAATTCATTCTCTGAATGGATGTGCAGGGCACAACAGGAAGATATGCTTGATTTTACAATCGTTCAGCCAGAAGGATACGAATTGTCGGAAGATTTTACACCAGCGGCTAATATTAGTTATGACCTGGATGAGGCACTTAAAGGCGCAGACTATATTTATGTAAAAAATTGGTCGAGTTTTAAGGAATATGGGAAAGTATTGCCTTTTCCTGAAGGTTGGATGATGACCAATGATAAGTTGAAGGACACAAACAATGCGAAAGTAATGCATTGCTTACCTGTACGCCGTGATTTAGAGTTATCTTCTGAAATCCTTGATGGCCCTAATTCGCTGGTGATCCACGAAGCAGGCAACCGTTTGTGGGCTGCCCAGGCTGTTTTGAAAGACTTGCTGCAAAACCTATCTTAGCGGATAGGCTTTGCCTTTTACAGCATTAACCAATTTTCTTTATATCCGAAAAAACAGACGATGAAGCAGCTAACAATCATAAAAATAGGTGGAAATGTAATTGATAATTCTGAGAAACTCCATGAGTTTCTCCTTGATTTTACTGCCCTTCCGGGAGATAAAATATTGATTCATGGGGGTGGTAAAATTGCTACTGAATTAGGTGTTTCTTTAGGGATTGAACCTAAAATGGTTGATGGCAGAAGGATTACTGACATTGCGACCTTACGTGTGGTTACCATGGTTTACGCTGGGTTGATCAATAAAAATATGGTAGCACAGTTGCAAGCCAAGGGCTGCAATGCGATCGGTTTAAGCGGAGCGGATGGAAATGTGATCAAAGCAGTAAAACGTCCGGTAAAGGATGTTGATTACGGCTTTGTAGGTGATCTTGATGATACATCAGTCTCTGTAGCAACTTTAGATAGCTTGCTAAAAAGCAATCTTATTCCTGTCTTATGTGCAATTACGCATGATGGAGATACCCAGTTGTTAAATACAAATGCAGATACTATTGCGTCGGCGGTAGCTGTAGCAATGTCTGCCGTTTATGAAACACGATTGGTATACTGTTTTGAGAAAAAAGGTGTATTGAAGGATGTGGATGATGAACTCTCTTTGGTGAAAGAAATCAGGAGAAATGATTTTGAAACTTTAAAGCAGCAGGGCATTGTTTCGGGTGGAATGATCCCTAAATTGCATAATGCTTTCGAGGCTATAGGAAAAGGGGTAAAGGCCGTTTACATTGGTAAAGCGGACGAATTGTCCCAGATTGATGTAGCTGGTTTCGGAACGCGTTTAATCGATTAATCATGGGAAATTTTACGGGTAAAATAGCAATACTGGGTAGTGGAAACATTGGTCTTTCTTTAGCAAAGGGATTAGTTAAGGCGAATTATGTAACGGCCGGCCAAATTACGCTGACCAGAAGAAATATAAGCGGGCTTACAGAATTTTCTGATCGTGGATTTGCTGTGAGTGCCGATAATGGGGCAACTGTTGCTGCGGCTGATGTGATTGTGTTGGCAGTATTGCCACAACAGCTTAACCAGCTGATGGAACAGATTGCAGAAGTGATAGATGTAAACAGACATGTTGTGATTTCTGTGGCATCGGGCGTGAGCTGTGCTGATATCCGTGCTAAATTAAAAGAAGAAGTGGAAGTGATCCGTGCAATGCCAAATACGGCAATTGCTATTGGGCAATCCATGACTTGTGTGGCTACCGACAATGCTTCTGCAGAACATGTGGCAGAGGTGATAAAAATGTTCGAGACTGTAGGTTCTGTAGTGACGATCAATGAGGATCTGATGACTTCAGCCACTGCTTTGTGTGCTTGTGGTATTGCTTTCTTTTTACGTGCGATCCGTGCGGCTTCTCAGGGTGGGGTAGAGATTGGCTTCCATGCTGATATGGCACTGAAAATGGCGGTGCAGACTGCCAAAGGGGCGGCCGACCTGCTCTTGCAGATGCAGTCGCATCCTGAACAGGAAATAGATAAGGTAACTTCCCCAAAAGGATGTACTATTGCAGGATTGAATGAAATGGAGCATAATGGCTTCAGTTCATCCCTGATTAAAGGCATTAAGCTGTCGGCCATCAAAGCCGGCGCATTATATACAAAGGAATAAATTATGATAGAAAAGCTGCAAAAGGATAGTTTAGAATTGCTAAAGAATTTGATCAGTATCCAGTCCTTCAGTAAAGAAGAAGACAAAACTGCTGATCTGATCGAGCAATTTTTGCAGGACAGACAAATTAAAACACATAGAAAATTAAATAATATATGGGCTTATAACAAGCATTTTAATGCGGATAAGCCTACGATGCTTTTAAATTCTCACCACGATACGGTAAAGCCAAATTCAGGGTATACTAAAAACCCATATGCTCCAGATATTGAAGATGGTAAATTATATGGTCTGGGGAGTAATGATGCCGGTGGCTGCCTTGTTTCACTGATCGGTACTTTCCTTTATTTTTACGAACAGGAAGATCTTTCTTATAATATCTGCCTGGCTACTACAGCAGAAGAGGAGATCTCTGGCAATAACGGACTGGAATGTGTGATTCCTGATCTTGGAGAGCTGGAGTTTGCAATTGTTGGCGAACCAACAGAAATGAACTTAGCGATTGCTGAACGTGGTTTGCTGGTGCTGGATTGTACTGTAACTGGAAAAGCTGGTCACGCCGCAAGAGAGGAAGGTGATAATGCGATATATAAAGCCCTAAAAGATATTGATTGGTTCAGAAATTACAGATTTGCGAAAGTTTCTGAAGTTTTCGGCCCTTTAAAGATGTCTGTTACGATTATTAATGCGGGTTCGCAGCATAATGTTGTGCCTGCTACGTGTACCTTTACTGTAGATGTACGGGTGACCGACGCGTATACTAATGAAGAAGTTTTAAAGATCATCAGGACGAATGTAGATTGTGACGTAAAACCACGGTCTATTCGCTTAAAACCATCTTCTATCGATAAAGAGCACCCCCTGGTACAATCAGGTATTGCATTGGGCAGGACAACTTACGGGTCTCCCACTACATCAGATCAGGCTTTGCTAAGCATTCCTTCTGTAAAGGTTGGCCCGGGCGACTCAGCACGTTCGCACATGGCAGATGAATATGTTTTTGTGAATGAGATTGCAGAAGGAATAGAATTATATATCAATATGATCAAGCCCGTGATTAACGGGAAATAAGTATTTTAAAGGTTTAAAACTCACCAGTGTTTTGCTGCATAGCAGAAAACGGCAGGTAGCAAAATGCTGTAATTTAAATACAATGCCACCAAAAGACACTTTTTGGTGGCATTGTATTTAAATTAGTATATAGTCTCTCTAATTAATTTTGTTCGAATGCCCGTGTCTCCAAATGTTTTTCCATATCTAAACGGTTAACACCCTTCGCCCACCAGTCGGGCGCAGGTTTATCCTTCAGCATGTAATCAAAATATTCCATCATTCTTACTGCGTAATCTTTACGGTTTGGCAATTTAGCGATACCATGATTTTCACCTTTATACGTAATCATCACAACAGGTTTATTTAATCTTCTCAGGCCATTGTAATATTCTATTCCCTGTGTATAATCTACCGCACCATCTTTATCATTGTGCAGCAATAGCAAAGGAGTCTGTACTTTTTTGATAAAATAAATAGGCGAGTTGCGCGTAAAAGCATCCCAGTTATCCCAGTAACCCGGTGTTAACCTTCCCTGGCTTGCCTCAAAAATTGCCTGATTTGTGCCACCGCTGTTCCAGTAAATCAGGCTATACATACTGATCATATTTGTTAGCGGTGCACCTGCCGCCGCTGCTTTAAAAATATTTGTTTGTGTAATTAAAAAAGAAGTCTGGTAACCTCCCCAGGAGTGGCCGTGGATAGCCACACGTTTTTCATCAACGATACCTGTAGCGATAGCTGCCTTCACCGCGGGCACCACACAAGCTACTGACGACATGCCCGGGTCGTTCAGTTTGTATTTAATGTCTGGCATTAACACCGCATAGCCGTTACTGGTGTAAACTGATTTATTGAACCCGCCGCCCGGAAACGTTGGCATCGTATAACTGTTCAGGTTATCAGTTAGCCGTTCATAGATATAGGTAATAGTCGGGTAGCTTTTACCCTCCACATAATTGGCCGGCAGATATAATGCAGCCTGTAAAGAATCTCCATTGGCACTCACATAGCTGATCAATTTTACGCCGGGCGACCATGCATATTTCTGCTGATCCGGCGTGTTGGCGGTCAGTTGTTTTGCGGCCGACAAATTTGCGGCTGTTGTTACGTAAAAATCTGGGGATTGCTGGTTGTTCTCCTTAGAATAAGTGAATACAGGTGCATGACTTGCTTTCACAAAGCTATTGTACGCATTGTTATCCATAAAAAGTACTTTAATGTTATCAGATCCAGCCGATAACAGACCTAATCCTGCTTTTTTATCTGTTTTACTAAATACGCTGAAATACTGATCTTTTGATAAATCAGTGCCTTTCTCATTATCATAAATGCTAAACCGGCGTTGTACCTCTTGTTTTTTGATCTTCCAGTTAGCTGATAACGATGTTACACTTTTGCCATCAGCACTAATACGCCATAAATCGTAATTGTCTTTAAGGAGTACATACTTGGAATCTGCCGACCAGCCAAAGCTTGGTGTAGAGGGTTTGGTTACATTATGATCATCCAGCTCGTCAATAAATGAAGACTTAACCTTGCCTGTCAGGTTATACTTCTCTAGGGTAGCTAAATTGATTGTATAGTAATTACCATCAAAATAGTAGCTCGCCATTTTACCATCAGGTGAAAGCGATAAACCACTTCTGCCCGAAGCATAGAACTTTTCGAAGATTAGTTTTTTTACCCCTGTTTTAAGATCAATCCGGTAAATGTCCGTATAGCTTTGTCCATCAAGGTTACCCATTAATTCATAATTAGAATTATCATAACCGATTGCATAGGCACCTTTAAGTGGAGCCACCACATTTTTCATTGTGCTATCTGCCAGCTGGACGAGTTTTTTATCATTAACCAGGTAAGCACTTAAAAAGCTAAAAGTTTTATCACGTGTCTCTTGTGTTAGCTGTGCAGATTGTAACCGCTTATCTTTCCAGTTCCAGATAGACACATCAGGTTTTTCCGCCTCTTTTTCTTTATCTCCTGCTTTTGCAACAGCTTTTGTGGTATCGGTCTTACTTTTTGCAACGGCAGCAGTCGTGGTGCTGTCAGTTTTTATTTTGCTTTTTACAATAGTTGTTGTACTATCTGCCTTTGCTGGTTTAGCTTCTTGCAGCGCGATTCCGAAAAATAAAATACTTTGATTATCAGACCAGAAAGGAGTACTGTTTTCGCTTAGTCCCATAGCCTTAGGAAAGCCGGCTTCACCGATACCCTTGTAAATTACTTTGTTTGTTTGATCTCCATCAAGTTTGTTAAACCCTAAAACGGTATAAACATCCTCTTTGTATTTATCGTTTTTGGATGATTTTAGCAGCGCAAAAGCATCTCCTTTTTCATTCCATCTCAGGTTTTTATAAACCGATTTATCATTGTCGAGAGCCGTAGTAATCCCCGTTTTCAAATCTCTAAGAAAAATACCATTACCATTTTGTCCGCCTGCATCAATTGTATAAGCTAAAAAAGTACCCAATTTATTAAATGCAAATTCCGTCACGTTACCGATATTAAAACTCTTCTTTGTATTCAGTTGGTAAAGGAGCAGATCTGTTCCTTTTGGTGCATCTTTTTCCTTAGAGGCGTTCTCTGCTGCAATAAAATGGACCGCTAACCATTCAGGAGAATCATTAGAAAATTCAAAACTCTTTACCTTTTCAAAAGTTGTTTTTGCATTGCCAGGCAGGGAAACCAGCATCAATTTATCGTAAACGGGCTTAATTGTCTTTTTCGCCGCCTTCACTTCCGCATCTTTTGCACTTACTTTGAAAGCTGCAAATCTCGAATCTTTAGAAAAGAAAACCGCAGAGGAAGTTGCCCCTACAGGGAAATTTAATTTTATTGTATCGCTCGTTTTCCTGATCACCAATTGTAAATCACCTTCGGTAGGGCCGCTCGTCCACGCCATCCATTGGCCATTTGGCGATAACGTGTTATCAAAACTTCTGATGTACGTCCATTTGGAAACATCCTTCCAGCTCAATGCTGGCTTTTGCTGGGCTGCCACCTCGGTAAAAAACGGAAAAAGCAGCAATAAGAGTAAGAACTTGAGATTAGCCATATGATTAGATTGTATGCCTCTAAAATATTAATTTATCATCGAAATAATAGGGGTTAAATACTTAGCATGTACTATTTTGGTTCAAAAGGGCGTCCTTCTTCCCATTTTAACTATCTATTACTGTGCATAATTTAATTATTGTATTTTTGCCGGAACTTATAATCCTTCAAACCAATTAGAGGAAAATTGATATATTCATGAAGATCTGGCAAAAAAATATACAAGTAAACAAAGGCATTGAGAGTTTTACAGTAGGGAAAGACAGAGAGCTCGATCTGCAAATGGCGGCTTTTGATGTTTTAGGATCATTGGCCCATGTAGAAATGCTGGAAAGTATTGGCTTGCTTACTGCGGATGAACTTGTTGAAATACAAAAAGAGCTTAAAAATATTTATAAAGAGATTGAAGCCGGGGAGTTTATTATTGAGGATACTGTGGAAGATGTCCATTCACAAGTAGAATGGCTGCTAACCCAACGTATAGGAGAAGCAGGTAAAAAAATCCATAGCGGAAGATCTCGTAACGACCAGGTGCTGGTAGACCTTAAATTGTTTTTCAGAGACCAGATCGAAGAGATGGTTGGCAATACGGTAAGCCTCTTTGAGCAGCTTGTAGCTCTAAGTAATACCCATAAAGATAAATTACTGCCCGGTTATACCCATTTGCAGATTGCAATGCCATCTTCTTTCGGATTATGGTTTGGGGCTTATGCAGAAAGCTTGGTAGATGATATGGAAGTAATGCTGGCCGCCTATAAAATCTGTAACAAGAATCCATTAGGTTCTGCAGCGGGATATGGTTCTTCTTTTCCCTTGAACAGAACAATGACAACAGCATTATTAGGGTTTGATAACCTGAACTATAATGTTGTTTATGCGCAGATGGGTAGGGGTAAAACAGAGCGGATATTAGCACAGGCAATGTCATCTGTAGCTGCAACTTTAGCAAAAATGGCAATGGACGTATGTCTTTTTATCAATCAGAACTTTGGATTTATCAAATTTCCGGATGAACTGACTACGGGATCGAGCATTATGCCGCACAAAAAGAATCCTGATGTGTTTGAATTGATCCGTTCACGCTGTAATAAAATACAGGCACTCCCTAATGAGATAGCGATGATGACAACCAATTTGCCATCGGGTTATCACCGTGATTTACAGTTATTAAAAGAGAATTTATTCCCTTCCATGACTTCATTAAATGAATGTCTGGAAATGACGGCATATATGTTGCAGTATATTGAGATTAAAGATGATATCCTTGTAGATAAAAAATATGCTTATCTGTTTAGCGTGGAAGTTGTTAATGATCTTGCGTTAAAAGGGGTGCCATTTAGAGAGGCTTATAAAATAGTTGGTGAAACTATTGAAAATGGGACCTTTGAACCTTCTTTGGAGCTTCACCATACGCACGAAGGCAGTATCGGTAATCTTTGTAACCCTGAAATATCAGCGATGATGCAGGTAATCTTTGATCAGTTTAAATTTGAAAAAACCAAATCAGCTATTCAACAATTGCTGGCTTAATTCTAACCATTAATAAATAAAAAAATGAATGTATCGGTATTAGCAAATACACTTATTGGCTCGGAAATCATTAAAATCGGTAACGAGGTTAATGAGTTGAAGAGTAAAGGTGCTAACATTGCAAACCTGACCATAGGTGACTTTGATCCGTCAATTTTCCCTATTCCTGCAGAATTAAAAGAGGAAATCGTAAAAGCGTATCACGATAACCACACCAATTATCCTCCCGCAGATGGTATTTTGGCATTACGCCAAACTATTGTTGGTGTATTAAAAGACAGGTATGATCTTGATTATACAGCTACTGAAATCCTTGTTTCGGGAGGGTCACGCCCGTTGATTTATGCTACTTACCTTGCATTGATTGATCCGGGAGACAAAGTTATTTATCCGGCACCATCGTGGAACAACAATCATTATTGCCACCTTTCTTCTGCAAACGGTATTGCTGTAGAAACTACTGCAGAAACTAACTTTATGCCAACAGCAGCATTGCTGAAACCACATATTAAAGGAGCTACTTTACTCGCGTTATGCTCTCCCCTAAACCCTACTGGTACCATGTTCACTCAAGAACAATTGGAAGAAATCTGTGATATGGTAATTGAAGAGAACAAAACAAGAGCTGAAGGGGAGAAGCCACTTTACATCATGTATGATCAAATCTATTCATTGCTTACTTTCGGAAAAGAGCATATTAACCCGGTAAGCTTGCGCCCTGAGTTGAAAGATTATGTGATTTATATCGACGGAATCTCTAAATGTCTTGCTGCAACAGGTGTACGTGTAGGCTGGGGCTTTGGTCCGTCTCATGTGATTGCTAAAATGAAAGCATTGCTGACGCATATCGGTGCCTGGGCGCCTAAAGCGGAGCAAGTAGCAGTGGCTAACTATTTTGCAGATAAAACTTTGGTAGATCAGTTCTTGGGATCATTCAAGAAACAAGTTCAATTAAGTCTTGATGCACTCTATAACGGTTTTCAGGAATTAAAAGAAGAAGGTTTTGCAGTAGATGCAATTGTACCAATGGGCGCGATTTACCTGACTTTAAAAATTGATTACCTGGGCAAGACTACTGAGAACGGCGATCTGTTAAAAGATAGTACCGATCTTAATTCTTACCTGATCAAAGAAGCGCAGGCTGCATTGGTTCCGTTTTCTTGTTTTGGTACTGACGAACATAATCCGTGGTTCCGTGCATCGGTTGGCGGTTGTTCATTAGAAGGTATTACTGAAATGATCCCTCGTATTAAAGCTGCACTAAGTAAATTAAAATAATACAGTTCTCAGGCTCAGTAGGTGAGCATGATTATAAAAAAGAAGGGTGCCTGAAATTTCGGGCACCCTTCTTTTGTTAATAACAATAATTCTTATTTGAATTCTGATGTTTTGTGGAATTCGATATCAGGGTAATCTCTTTTGGTCATATTGATCATAAAGTCATTATCAGCAAGGAATACAGGATTTCCATCCTTATCCTCACCAATGTGCATCTGCTTACGTTTCACAAACTCTTCCAGTTTCTTTTTATCGGTTGACGTTACCCAGTTTGAACGGGTATAGCTCAACATACGGAAGTTTGCTTTTGCACCGTACTCATGCTCCAGCCTGAAAGCGATTACCTCAAATTGAAGATCGCCTACAGCACCGATAATTTTCCTGTTACCCGGCTGTTGAACAAATAGCTGGGCTACTCCTTCTTCAGTAAGCTGTTGTATCCCTTTTTCGAGCTGCTTTGTTCGAAGTGGATCTTTGTTCTCTACTTCTTTAAATATTTCGGGAGAGAAGCTGGGAATGCCTTTAAATTGCAATTGCTCTCCTTCTGTTAAGGTGTCGCCGATTTTAAAGTTTCCACTGTCATATAATCCAACCACATCTCCTGGCCAGGCTTCTTCAACAATACTTTTTTCATTGGCCATGAAGTCCATAGGGTTAGAAAACTTCAGTTTTTTGCCCTGACGGGTATGGAAATAGAATTTGTTTCTTTCGAATTTGCCGGAGCATACCCGAAGGAAAGCAATACGGTCACGGTGTTTAGGATCAAGATTGGCATGGATTTTAAATACAAATCCAGAGAAGTTTTTTTCTTCTACTAATACTTCACGCTGTTCTGCTTCCCTGCTTCTTGGGCTTGGAGCAATGTTAATGAAAGTATCCAGTAATTCTTTAATCCCGAAGTTATTAATGGCACTGCCAAAAAATACTGGTGCTAGCAATCCTTCAGTATACATTGCCTGATCCAGTTTACCATATACACCATCTACAAGCTCAAGGTCTCCTTTAAGGCCTTCCAGTTCTGCAGGCTTAAGGAAATTGTTCAGGTTTTCATCGTTCAGGTCATTCACCTCTATAACAGGATCGGCGATTTTAGTTTTATCTGGTTCGAAAAGGTTGAGGTGTTTATTGTAAATACTGTAAACGCCTTTAAAAGTGTGGCCTTGTCCAATTGGCCAGGAAAGAGGGCATAAACTGATATTCAGTTTATTCTCGATCTCGTCCAGTAAGTCAAATGCATCTTTACCCTCACGGTCCATCTTGTTTACAAAAATGATTACCGGGGTGTTACGCATGCGGCAAACCGCCATTAACTTCTCTGTTTGTTCCTCCACACCCTTTACACAGTCGACCACCAGGATTACACTATCTACCGCAGATAATGTGCGGTAAGTATCTTCTGCGAAATCTTTGTGACCTGGGGTATCCAGTATGTTGATACGTTTATCTTTATATTCAAAGCCCATCACAGAGGTAGCAACGGATATTCCACGTTGTTTTTCAATCTCCATAAAATCTGAAGTACTGCTCTGATTGGCTTTATTGCGCTTAACAGCTCCAGCAGTATTAATTGCTCCTCCAAACAACAGGAACTTTTCAGTTAGGGTTGTTTTTCCGGCATCCGGGTGACTGATAATGGCAAATGTTTTTCTTTTTTCTATTTCGGGGTGGATCATAAGGGGTTAAGCAAATTGCTTGATAAGGCTGCAAAGATAAATATAAAATATAAAAGAAAAGACCAGCGTTTGATGCTGGTCTTTTACATAAATTATCTATCCCCTTCCACCTCTGGTAGGTCTTGTGCCTCCAGTGTTTGCTGGTGGGGGTGTCTGTCCCTCACTTCTCGTAGGCCTGGTTTGCTGTTGCTGCTGACGCTGTTGATTTTCGCGTTGCTGTTGTTCCTGACGTTGCTGCCCTTCTCTCTGCTGACGCTGTTGATTTTCGCGTTGCTGTTGTTCCTGACGTTGCTGCCCTTCTCTCTGCTGACGCTGTTGATTTTCGCGCTGCTGTTGCTCCTGACGTTGCTGCCCTTCTCTTTGCTGACGCTGTTGATTTTCGCGTTGCTGTTGCTCCTGACGTTGCTGCCCTTCTCTCTGCTGACGCTGTTGATTTTCGCGTTGCTGTTGCTCCTGACGTTGCTGCCCTTCTCTTTGCTGACGCTGTTGATTTTCGCGCTGCTGTTGCTCCTGACGTTGCTGCCCTTCTCTTTGCTGACGCTGTTGATTTTCGCGTTGCTGTTGCTCCTGACGTTGCTGATCATTGTCGCGGGGTTGCACTGGCTGAATCCTTTCTCTTCCATCTCTGCCGTTTTCAGGGCGTTGCATATTATCCCTTCCCGGACGAGTAGGCCTTGTTTGTTGTTCTGGTGTGCCTACCTGAACAGGTTTGCTGTTGTTATTGTCATTGTTTTCAGGACGTTGTATATTATCTCTTCCTGGACGAGTAGGTCTGCCATTATTGTTATCATTATTTCCGGGGCGACCAGGATTTCCTGCCTGACCGGGTCTGCCATTATTGTTATCATTGTTTCCGGGGCGACCGGGATTTCCTGCCTGACCGGGTCTTCCATTATTGTTATCATTGTTTCCGGGGCGACCAGGATTTCCTGCCTGACCGGGTCTGCCGTTGTTATTACCAGGCCTGCTTCCTCTAGGGTTATATATATTGATATTATTGTTTGTGATATTAGTTCTTCCTGGTCTTGTAGAGCGATTAATGTTGTAAACGGTTACATTTCTATTAGTTACCCTTCTAATGTCATTAGCTCTTGGGCCAGTATAGTAACTATGTCTATCGCGTCCATAAGTATAATTGATATAAGTTGTACGGCCGAAATAATAACTGTTCCTGTTATTATAGCGTGGATATCCGCTACTATAAATATTGATTTGCGGTATAAACACCCACCAATCATTTGGGATACTATAACCGCCCCCAAAACCAATACTGATATCAAAACCAGGGCCCAGAGGTGCCCATCCGTAATATCCGCCACCACTTCTCCAGCTTACCCACGCAGGTCCCCATACCGTATCTGGAATCCAGATCCAGTCATTGTAGCGATTAAGTATCCAACGACCATAGTGGAATGGCGCCCAGCCCCACTCATAGTCAGACACCCAAGTATTTCCGTATTCCGTCATTGCCCAGCGCCCGTCAGTATAATATGGTCTGAAGTCCCTCATATTTACATTAGGCCGCCATACATATCCATATTCCGGGTCCTGTAACCATGAGCCATAAGGAGCTAACTCCTCATAAAAAGTTTCCAGGGAAATGTCATCATCCTGGGCCATCGCTTTTTGCGAGATACCGGTGACGAGGAGCAGTAGCCCCAGGATCATAGCCGGCAATTTGATCATGTTTTTCATTTGTGTGTTTATTTAATTACTAACCTAACTTAGTATCTATATGAGTATAAAATTTTGTAATAGTTTAATCAGGGAGGTGATATAATTGGGAATTATAATAGATATGCCTAATTATATTAGTTTGTTGGTTTAGGATTTAGCTTTTATAATTGTGCAGAGCGCTATACAAATTACGAAAAATTATATAGAAGTGGTATTTTTGGAGTGGATAACCAGATTAAAAACCAGTATTTAGGTCTTATTTTCTCTTTCCAAATATTTATTCTTTTCTTTTGTAACTCTTATGGAGAACGCTGCGCATATATTTATGGAGAAATACTCCTGCTATGAATAGCATAAACAATACCAAAATCACACAAATAATTGAAGCCACCGTTGCCTCACCATCACTTTATACAAATAAAATTTAAATGAAAAAAGGCGTATTATATCTGATTCCTGTGCCATTAGCAGAGAATGCCTCAGCAAAGTCGTTCACTCCTTACCTGATTGATACTATTAATGCTATTGATACTTATATCGTAGAAAATGAAAAAACTGCCAGAAAATCTTTAAAAGAAGCTGGTTTGAAAATGTCACAGAGTGAACTAACTATCCACGATTATGGAAAACATAAACGGAACGACTCTATGGTCCCTTATTTTAAGGAATTGATGACAGGAAAAGATGTTGGGTTAATGAGCGAAGCAGGCTGTCCGGGTGTCGCAGATCCTGGAGCAGAAATTGTTTCAGAAGCGCATAAACGCGGAATTAAAGTAGTTCCATTAGTAGGGCCTAACTCGCTTTTGTTGGCTTTGATGGCCTCTGGTTTTAACGGGCAAAGCTTTACTTTTCATGGTTATTTACCTATTGATAAGGTGGAACGGGTAAAGAAGATTAAAGAATTAGAAAAAACTGCTGAAAAGGAAAAACAAACTCAGCTATTTATTGAAACTCCTTTCAGGAACAACCATTTATTTGAAGATATCATTAAAAATACCGCGGCACAGACAATGTTATGTGTAGCTTGTAATATTACTGGCGAAGATGAATTTATCAGGTCGCAGTCGATTGGACAATGGCGTGCTGAAAAGATAGACCTGCACAAAAAACCAACTATATTCTTGATCTATCGTTAGATCAGGATTAGCGATACATATTTTTGCTGTCCATAAAAGCGATTACATTATCAGGAACAAAGAACTGGATATTCTTATTCTCTTTTAGAGATCTTCTGATAAAAGTTGAGGAGATCTCCATTTGAGGGGTTGTTGTTAATGTAATCGAAGGATAGCTTTCCCATTCAGAAAGATCAGTTCCTGGTCTGGGATAAACATAAATCTTATAATTCTTTAATAGCACCTCGTAATTTTTCCACTTTTTTAACGAAGCCAGGTTATCTGCCCCCATAATAAGGACAAACTCTTTTTTAGGATATTTTTCCTGTAGATAAGCCAGCGTATCAACAGTATAGGAAGGCTGTGGAAGTTTAAATTCAATATCACTTACCCTAATCTTTTCTGCAGGCTCAGTTGCCAGGCGAGTCATTTCCAGCCTGTCGTACATATCTGCAAGCCCTTTTTTTGTTTTTAGCGGATTTTGTGGTGAAACAACAAGCCAGACTTCATCAAGATCAGTAAAATTAGCCATGTAACCAGCAATGATCAGGTGCCCTACATGAATAGGATTAAATGAACCAAAGAATAAACCGGTTTTTGCCATTCTTCCCTATTTATTGATGAAATCGGATACTAATTTTTCAGCTTCCCTGCATGCAATTTCCAGATCAAAGTTTTTCAGCACAACATCAAACTTGTCTGCATATGTCAATTCTTTTTCCGCTTTAATAAATCGTTCCTGTAGTTTTTCGGCGCTATCGGTACCACGACCGCTTAAGCGTTCTTTTAAGACTTCAAGTGAAGGAGGCTGAACAAAAATTGCAAGCGCATCTTCTTCATATTTACGTTTAAGCCGTAAGCCGCCTTCTACATCAATATCAAAGATTACATGTTTTCCTGAATTCCAGATTCTTTCAATCTCAGACCTTAAAGTACCATAAAAAGTACCGGTATAAACTTCTTCAAATTCTACAAACTCCTGGTGAGCTACCTTATGCAGGAAAGACTCCAGAGAGATAAAATAATAGTCCTTTTCATGCTCTTCATCACCTCGTGCCTCTCGTGTTGTTGCAGAGATTGAAAAGCATAGAGTAGGGAATTTCTCTAATAAGTGTTTAACTATAGTCGTTTTTCCAGCACCAGAGGGCGCTGAGAATATGATGAGTTTACCTTGTGTCATTATTGTATATATATTCAAATGCCATCCTTATACTTTATGTCTTACAATAATCATAAGGATGCTTGTGCTTTACGTTAAATAACGTTTAACAACTGTTCTTTAATCTTCTCTAATTCTTCCTTCATGCCCACAACCAGTTGTTGTATTTGTGCATCATTTGCTTTTGCACCCATGGTATTAATTTCTCTTCCTATCTCCTGAGAAATAAACCCTAGTTTTTTACCATTAGCATCTTTACTTTTTAGCGTTTCAGTAAAATAATCGCAGTGGCTTTTTAGGCGGATCTTCTCTTCAGTAATATCAAGCTTATCAATATAATAGATCAGTTCCTGCTCAAGGCGGTTTTGATCTACGTTTATTTTGCCTGCATTTTCTTCCAGAAATTGGTTTAATCTTGCTCTTATTTGTGGGATACGCAAAGGAGCAAGGACCTCAATTTGTGCGAAAAATGCAAGGATATTTTTAATTCTAAGCTCCAGATCTTCTTTTAATACGGCACCTTCTGTCTCTCTAAACTGGTTAAAGTTCGCAAGTGCAGCATTAAAAGTGCGCTGTAAAACATCCCATTCTCCTTCATTAACCACTTCTTCAGTATAAGTAATTACATCGGGAAAGCTCAGTACGGCTTGTAACAGGTTGTTAGAATTAGCACCTAAGTCAATATTTATAGCTTCAAGTTGTTTGTAATATTTGCTAAGGAGTGCAGCATTGATTGTTGCACCTTTAAGATTCTCTTCGCTACGCTCAATATTAATGGAAACGTTTACTTTTCCGCGTTCGATCTCTTTGCTGCAGACATTACGGAGCAGCAGTTCTTTATCCGCGTATGCTCTCGGTAATTTCAAATTAAGCTCCAAAAACTTGCTGTTCAAGGATTTTATCTCTACGGCAAATTTTGTATTTTCCTGATCTGTAGAGGCCAGGCCATAGCCTGTCATTGATTTTATCATGTGCAAAGATATAATTTATTGTGAAACAGATTAAGATGTATCGCTAATATTGATGGATATACAAAGTGGAAAGTGCTATTTTAACATTATTTAGCGCTTAGAGTCGTTAACAATAGTTAAATTTACATCAAATACCGACTGAAAAATGAGTGCATATCTATCAAAATTTCTATTCATATCTATATTTCTTCTTACATTTTCGTCTGTGGCGTATACACAGGACTTTCAATTGAGTGGGGTAGTAAAGGCAAGTGGGTCAAATAATAGGATCGCGCTGGCCGAGATTACCAACAAACGGACAGGATTTACTGTAGGAAGTAATGATTTAGGTATATTTCAGATTAAAGCTGCAGTAGGGGATACCTTATTGCTGATTAAACGTGATTTTGCTGATAAACAAATCGCAGTGCTATCTAACCGGGACATGGTTGTATATCTCAATATGTCTGGCACTACACTAGAACAAGTAGACATCAGGGGGCAATCTAAAAAAGCCGAACTTAATGAAATCAAAAAAGAATTTAGAGATAAAGGGTCCTTCTACGCAGGTAAACCACCATTGCTATCGTACATCTTCACTCCACTGACAGCGCTTTACGAACTATTTGGAAGTACGCCTAAAAAAGCAAGAAGGTTTGGTAAATATTATGCAACCGAAATGCAGCAGACAGAAATTGATGGATTTTTTAACGAATCACTGATTCAGAAGAATACTGAACTTAGCGGTAAAGAACTTGAAGATTTTATGTTAAACTACCGTCCGGATTATTCTAAATCCAAGAATTGGACAGAGTACGATGCGGTAAAATATATTCGTGATTCGTATAAACAATATTCAGATACCCTGAAAAAGAAATAAATTTTAAATAGATAATGCTTCGCAAGCCTTTTCTGCGGCTTGTTTTTCCGCATTTTTTTTGTTGTAATCTCTTCCTACACCATAACTTTCACCTTCAATTACGGCTTGTATGGTAAAGAGTTTAGTGCTTTCACCTTCACCATTCTGGATCATATCAAACGAGATGTCCTTGGCATGGCGCTGGCACCATTCAATTAGTTTACTCTTGAAATTGGTTTCTGTAAGCTCCAGGGTATGGATATCAATGTAAGGTTTTACAATTCGTTTTAGCAATAACTCTTTTGTGAAATTGTATCCTTTATCAAGATATACAGCGCCAATAAGTGCTTCGAAAGCATCGCCAAGCATCGAATGATGTTTGGTTTGCATGTTGACCATTTTCTGATCAAAAACGATAAGCTGATCAAAACCCATCTTGCGGGCAAGCTGATTTAAATTCGCTCTGTTTACAATTTTAGAGCGCATTTCTGTTAAAAAGCCTTCTTCTTTGTATGGATAATGTTTAAAAAGTAATTCTGCAATTACAGAACCTAAGATCGCATCTCCAAGAAATTCAAGTCTTTCATTACTGCTCCGGCTGCCATTTTTCAAAACTTTAGCCACAGACCTGTGCCTGAATGCCATTTTGTATAAAATGGTATTTCCAGGCACAAAGCCTAACATATTTTTCAGCTTTTTTATAAACTCTTTATCAGGAGATAAATAAAGCTTATAGAGGTCAAATAGGGGCATTAATGTTATTAAATCAATTGATGACGTTTACTCTTCGTACTTTTTGAAAATGACTGACGCATTGTGCCCTCCGAAACCAAAAGTATTACTAAGTGCAGCACGTACTAAACGTTTTTGTGAAGTATTGAATGTAAAATTCAATTTTGGATCAAACTCAGGATCGTCAGTAAAGTGATTAATTGTAGGCGGGACGATGTTGTTTTGTACAGAAAGAATAGCAGCAATAGCTTCAACGGCACCTGCAGCACCAAGAAGGTGACCGGTCATTGATTTCGTTGAACTGATATTCAGATTATAGGCATCTTCACCAAATAAATCAACAATTGCCTTTGTTTCACTGATATCCCCAAGAGGGGTAGAGGTACCATGAACATTGATATAATCAATGTCTGCAGTAGTCATACCAGCATCTTTCAATGCATTTGTCATTACCATTTTAGCACCAAGCCCCTGAGGGTGGGGAGCTGTAATATGATTTGCATCAGCGCTCATTCCACCGCCAACTAATTCAGCATAAATCTTTGCACCGCGGGCCTTGGCATGCTCTAATTCTTCCAGTATGATCGTTCCTGCACCTTCTCCAGCCACAAAGCCATCCCTATCCTTATCGAACGGTCTGGAAGCAGTTGAAGGATCGTCATTGCGCGTAGAAAGCGCATGCATTGCATTAAAACCACCGATGCCGGCTTCATTAATAATAGCTTCAGAACCTCCGCTGATAATCACATCGGCCATATCCAGACGGATGTAATTGTAAGCATCGATCATCGCATTTGTCGAAGAAGCGCAGGCAGATACTGTGGCAAAATTAGGGCCACGTAAACCATATTTTATAGAAATATGGCCTGTAACAATATCAATAATCATCTTTGGAATGAAAAACGGATTAATGCGGGGAGTTCCATCACCTGCAAAATAGTTTCTCATTTCTTCTAGAAATGTTTTTATACCACCAATACCAGAACCCCAGATCACACCGACACGATTAGTGTCCATTTGCGAAAAATCAAACCCCGCATCTTTTACGGCTTCATCTGTAGAGACCATGGCATACTGAACAAATGGATCTAATTTGCGGGCTTCTTTTTTCTCCAGGAAGTCTTCGACTCTGAAGTTTTTAAGCTCACAAGCGAATTTTGTTTTGAACTTTTCTGTGTCAAAACTTGTAATCGGCGCAGCGCCGCTCACACCATTTAACAAATTATCCCAGAATTCTGGGATAGTATTGCCAATTGGAGTGAGCGCACCTAAACCTGTAACTACTACTCTTTTTAATTCCATTTATACGGATTATACGGAGACCGTATGTTCTACTTTACGTTTTTCTCTAGGTAAGCAATCGCTTGACCAACTGTACCGATAGTCTCAGCTTGATCATCAGGAATAGCTACATTGAATTCTTTTTCGAATTCCATGATAAGTTCTACAGTATCCAAAGAATCCGCACCTAGGTCATTAGTGAAAGAAGCTTCTGGGGTAACCTCGCTCTCATCCACACCTAATTTTTCAACGATAATAGCCTTAACTCTTGAAGCAATATCAGACATAATGTTATAATTTAATGGGTTAAATAATTCAGTGCAAAGAAAAATAAATTCTGACACATTTCAAATGTTTTTATTTCTCTGTCAATTTTAATGTTTTTATTTGAAATGATAAAGCAAAATTAGTTTTATAATTTCGTATCCTAAAATGTTATTCGTCTGCTTTGAACAAAACCTACTTAAAACTTTCACTCGACCTCGACTTTGTACTGATCGCAATTACTGCTTCATTGAAGGATTATGTATTCTGCCATCAGATAAACACCAGGCTCAACTTAAATTTTGAAAAGGTTGATGACCATGAAGTTTATTTCAATATTGATGAACCCCCGCTTGCCTTTTCTAAGTATTATTTTTACATTGAACAGGGGGACAACGAATTTTTTATACTTAACAACAGAAATGGAGAAGGGTTTTTAATTCCTGAGATGAGTAAAGTAGATTATTTTATGATCATTCATTCTTACATTGATAAAGAAGATCTAAGTTATATTCTTACAGGACTTAACAAACTGCCTGATATTCAGGTAGCTGCACAGATTGATCCCTATAAACTGAAATCAAAAGAGAATTTGGTAATGTAAATTTTATATACAAGGTGTATTAAATACACTATATTTGAAGCTTACATTATTAGTTAAATAACAAAATTAACAAGACTAACATTGGTTTTTATAGCTAAAACCCGCATTTTGTTGGTCAGTAACAAATAAAAGTAATTCAAATGAAACCCTTTCATTCCAGAACAAAAATCGTAGCCACGCTAGGTCCAGCATCGGCAAAACCAGATGTTTTATATAGCATGTTCAATGCAGGATTAGACGTCTGCAGACTTAACTTCTCTCATGGTTCACAAGCAGATCACCAGGAAGTACTTGACACTATCCGTTCAATCAATAAAAAGTACAATTACAACGTTGGTATTCTAGCTGATTTACAAGGTCCTAAAATAAGGATCGGTATGGTGAAAGATGGTGGTATACACTTAGTTAATGGAAGCCGTACGGTAATTACTACCAAAGAATGTATTGGTAATGAAGAACGTATTTATATCACTTATACTACATTCCCCAAAGATGTAAAACCAGGTGAAATTATCCTTTTGGATGATGGAAAACTGCAAATGAGAGTAATCGAAACTAACCTTGAAGATGAGGTTATTTGTGAGGTTGTTCATGGTGGTATCCTAACTTCCAGAAAAGGAGTAAACTTACCAAATACTAAGGTTTCTATTCCTTCATTAACAGTGGAGGATCGTAAAAACCTGGAGTTTGTTTTAGAAAATGATGTAGACTGGATCGGTCTTTCTTTTGTTCGTAATGCAGCGGATATCGTTGAATTAAAAGAAATCATTAAAGCAAAAGGTAAACATGCAAGGGTAATTGCTAAAATTGAAAAACCAGAGGCCATCGCTAATATTGATGAAATTATTGCTGTTTCTGACGGTATTATGGTTGCCCGTGGAGATCTTGGTGTTGAAATGCCAATGGAAGAAGTTCCTTTGCTTCAGAAAATGATTGTTCAAAAATGTATTGCGGCTTCTAAACCAGTTATTATTGCTACCCAGATGCTGGAAAGCATGATCACTACACCTCGGCCAACACGTGCTGAAGTGAACGATGTAGCTAACTCAGTATTAGATGGTGCAGATGCAGTAATGCTAAGCGGAGAGACATCAGTAGGTGAGTTTCCACTGATCGTTATCGAAACGATGCAGAAGATCATTCAAAATATTGAAACTAATAACTATCCATTCAACGTAGAGAAACATCTTAAGCCAAAATCTGAGACATTCTTAAGTGATGCAGTTTGTGATTCTGCTTGTTTCTTAGCAAAACAAACTAGTGCTGTAGGGATTGTTTCTATGACTGTAAGTGGTTACACTGCTTTCGAAATTTCGAGTCACAGGCCTAAGGCGTTAACTTATATCTTTACTAATAACCAACAACTGATCAATACTTTAAGTTTAGTATGGGGTGTTCAGGCGTTCTATTATGATAAGTTTGAAAGTACTGATGAAACGATCCTTGATGTGAACGATCAATTAGTTAAAATGAAGCTCATCAAAAAAGGGGATACGTTAATTAATACCGCTGCAATCCCTATGGAAAGCAAAGGAAAAACTAACATGTTGAAAGTTACTGTTATAGATTAATATCTTTTAACAATCAACGAAAAATACTACTTTTGCAACCCTGAAAGGAAAATAGGAGAGGTGTCCGAGTGGTTGAAGGAGCACGCCTGGAAAGTGTGTATACCTCAAAAGGGTATCGAGGGTTCGAATCCCTCTCTCTCCGCGGTTTAGCAAAGTAAGATTATACAAACGCTTTAAACGAAAGTTTAAGGCGTTTTTTTGTTTTAGGGGGATAATCACAAGAAAAGATATTCGTGGGCTAATTTTAGTGTTCAAACTCTATGGTCGTTAAGTTAAAATATACTGTTGTGTGTGCAGACTGATGTAGAACCTATTTAAATAGGGATAGCCTGCATAGCTAAGTTATGGACTTAGCAGTGTACTCAACAATAGGATTAGAAAAGGAATTTACTCTCCTAAAAAACCCGCATTGTCTTTTAAATCTACACCTGATAACTTTCTTTTAAATGATTCCTGTACGAGGTAGAATATCTTTTCGGCAGCAAGTTTAAATGATAACCCGTCCTGTCTGATGTTAGACACGCAGTTTCGGGACTCATCTGTAAGCCCGGGTTTAGGGCTGTAAGTTAAATATGCACCGATGCTATCTGCCGAGCTTAGTCCCGGTCGTTCTCCAATCAATATAATAGATAACCTCGATTGTAAGCCATGTGCTATAGGATCTGCAATAGCGACACGCGCCTGCTCAGCAAGGCATACCGGTGCTAACTTATAATTCATTCCCTTTATAAGTGGAATTAAGGCCTCCAAAAGCGAAAAAGCACCATTATTTATGGCATTTGCAGATAAGCCGTCAGCAAGGATAATAGAGATATCACTGGGGATGAGGTGTGCCTTTACAATTTGATCGGAAGTTTCATCAGGTAATCTTCCTAAATCAGGACGTTGCAAATAAATTTGTCTGGTAGTGGCCTGACTATGTAATTTCAATACTGGAATATCCAGTACCCGCAAATCTTCGGTCAGTTTTCCAGTATCCAGAGTAGAATATACCGCATCTCTTGCATGTGCATGTGCAAGTTTAAATTCGAGCGACTGCCTCATGGGGATGCTATCGCCCGCCCTGCCTAAGGCAATCCTGGCAGCGGTAAATTCTTTTAATGATTCCCAGGAATCTATAATCCTGATTGGTAGATTTTCCATTTTCTTTGATTAATCTATGTTCAGAATAGATGCTCAATCAGGCGGGTCATTACCTGGTTGTGGGCAAGTTTCCCTTTATCATCCGTAATTCCTTGTTTGATTAGCCATTCTTCGAACTCTGGTGCTGGTTTTAAACCGAGCACTTTTCGAAGGTAAAGGGCATCGTGAAAAGAGGTAGATTGATAGTTGAGCATAATATCATCCGACCCGGGTATACCCATTATAAAGTTACACCCGGCAACGCCTAACAAAGTTAATAGGTTGTCCATATCATCCTGATCGGCCTCGGCATGGTTTGTATAACAAACATCTACGCCCATAGGCAATCCAAGTAATTTGCCGCAAAAATGATCTTCAAGCGCTGCTCTGATAATTTGTTTACCATCATAGAGGTACTCTGGTCCGATAAATCCGACGACTGTATTTACAAGTAGTGGATTGTATTTCCTGGCTACTGCATACGCCCGGGCTTCACAAGTTTGCTGGTCGGCCCCATGATTTGCATTAGCAGATAGAGAACTTCCCTGGCCGGTTTCAAAATACATTACATTATTTCCTATAGTACCGCGGTTTAAGGATAAAGTAGCTTCGTAGGCCTCATCAAGCAATGATAGATCCACGCCAAAACTGGTATTAGTTTGCTGCGTGCCGGCAACAGATTGAAAACAAAGATCTACTGGGGCACCATTATTTATTAACGCTATAGTAGTAGTAATATGGCTAAGCACACAAGACTGTGCAGGAATTTCAAATTGCTGGCGCAGCCGGTCGATTAAATTCAGCAGATTTAGTACGGAAGCAGGACTATCTAAAGCAGGATTAATACCGATCACTGCATCACCGCTGCCATACAGCAGGCCGTCGATCATACTAGCAGCAATACCTTTTGGATCATCAGTTGGGTGGTTGGGCTGTAATCTTGTAGAAAACCGGCCTTTCAACCCAATCGTATTACGGAAACGTGTAACTACCTCACATTTCTTTGCTACAGCGATCAGATCCTGGTTACGCATCAGTTTTGATACTGCAGCAACCATTTCGGGGGTAATACCCCATTTTACCTCTTGAAGAGTAAAACTATCTGCCAAATCACCCAGCAACCAGTCACGAAATTCACCTACTGTAAAACTGGCTATAGGATTAAAAGCATTGTTATCATGGCTGTCGATAATCAGCCTTGTTATTTCATCATCTTCATAAGGTATAATTACTTCATTTAAAAAAGTTTTTAGTGGTACATCTGCTAAGGTGATCTGGGCAGCAACACGTTCTTCATAAGTCGCCGCAGCAACACCTGCCAGCGCATCACCTGTGCGAAAAGGAGTCGCCTTCGCCAAGAGATCTTTTAAGTCTTTAAACTTGTAAACCTGCTGATGTATCGTATGTTGATAAGCCATAATTTATTATGATGGTATAACTATGGCGGCCCGTTCCAGTAATTGATCATCCTGTATTTCCGATTTATGCTTCCCGGTAAATATAAATATAGCCAGTGCAAGCAGTAACCCAGCGAAAAATACAACACTTAATAATAGGTTATAATAAATAATAGCCAGCAGACATACTACTGATAAGAACAATGCTACAGCAGGGAAGACAGGGTAAAAAGGAGAACGAAAAGGGCGGAGGAGATGAGGTTCGTTTCTGCGTAGCATAAATAGGCTAACCATACTCATCATATACATAACTACGGCGCCTAATACGGATAATACAATTACCTGGCTCGTTGTTCCTGTAAAAAGCGCTGCAAAACTGATAAGTCCGCCTGCTACAACCGACCAGTGCGGGGTTTTAAATTTGTGGTTGATCTTTGCCAGCCCCTTCGGCAGATAACCGCTTCTTGCCATAGCAAAAATCTGTCTCGAACCCGCAAGGATAGTTCCATGAAAAGATGCGATTAAACCAAATAAACCAATGCTCGCAAATATTTTAGTTAGGCTGTTTCCTTTTCCTAACACAATTCCTATTGCTTCAGGAAGCGGATAATCAATACTGGACAGTTTTCTCCAGTCGGTAATACCGCCCGTAAGCACCATTACGCCCAGGGCGAGGAAAGTTAGTGTTGCTAAACCTGAGATATAACCTTTAGGAATGTTTTTATCTGGATCTTTCACCTCTTCGGCAACCATAGCAACACCTTCTATTGCAAGATAAAACCATATCGCGTAAGGCAGGGCAGCAAAAATCCCTGTCCACCCAAATGGCATTGGGTTGCTCAGGTAGTTCGCCATTTTAAAATGCGGAGCAATTACGCCCATAAATAGCAGTAATTCTGCTACCGCTAATATGGTGATAAAGACAGAAAAGGCGGCCGACTCTTTTATTCCGGAAATATTAATGAGAATGAATACAACGTTAAAAAATAATGCCGATTGCAGTGGGGGGATAGATGGATATAAAAAGTGGAGATAACTGCCCAGTGCAAAAGCAATAGCAGGAGTGGCGAGTAAAAATTCTACGAGAGTTGCATACCCGGCAATTAAACCGCCAAATGGTCCCATCGCGCGGTAGCTATAAGCAAAAGCACCCCCTGCATGCGGTATTGCAGTAGTTAACTCCGTATAGCTAAAAATGAAAGTTATATATAGGACGGTTACAATAAGCGTGGCGATTAAAAAACCTATTGTTCCGGCTACGCCCCATCCATAGTTCCAGCCAAAATATTCGCCAGAGATAACAAGCCCTACGGCTATTGCCCACAAATGAAGGGGGTTTAAAGTTCGCTTTAGAGTTTCGGTTATAGGTTTGGCCATAAAAGTGAGTAGTATACTTAAGGAATTAAAGCACTGAAATATACTAATTTATCTGCCTTTTTAGATAAGGTCCGCTGTAAATTATTGAAATAAGTGCCTGTTAAAAGCACCTGTCCAATTATTATTTAAGCCTGGATGCCCATTGCCCGCTGACGATAGGCGGTAGGTGTCATGCCTGTTTTTTCTTTAAATAATTTCGAAAAGTAAAAACTGGATTCAAACTTAAGCGTATATGCAATCTCTTTTACAGACAAATTTGCATCTGTGAGCATTGCCTTTGCTTTATCTATCTTTAACTGGATGCAATATTGTCCTGGAGATAGACCGGTATAACTTTTAAATACTTTTCTAAACCAGGAATATCCTACCTGCAGTTCTTCTGCCGCCTGTTCAGGAGAAAAGGATTTGTCAATGTTGGAGCGAAAGAGTAATCTTGCTTTATTTACCAGGGTTTCCCTGTCTTCATGTTCAACCGACTGCTGTTTTAATATAGTATGGAGATTTCCCATTAAGTGCATTGCTGCCCCTGCAATAGAGGGTTGAAATCCCGCAACTTCAGTTTTAGTTTTTTCAATTATGGTATCAAAAAGTGAAAGTATCTGTTCATTAAATCCAATATATAAACAGGCTTGTTCTGGTTTAAAAAAGCCATTGCTAACCAGGTTATCCATGATTTCTCCTTTAAATCCGATCCAATATTCGTCCCATCCGGTTTCTTCGGCGGGTTTATACCGATGCCTTTCTCCCGGAAAAAGAACCAGGATGGTGCCGGCTTTTACCTGCTGGAATTTGCAATTATCCGATTCGAAAAAACCTTCCCCCTTCGTGATATATAATAATTGGTACTCGTCGAGTATACGTCCGTTATTCCAGTTAAAATAATAATGTGAAGGATGGGTGATGACAGGGTAAATTCCTGACGGTGCTGTGCGGACGCTCCCGGCGTTTAAAACAGAGAGTCCCCATTTTTCATCTTCCACACTTAATGGCAGGTATTTATAATAATTGGTCATCTGGATTTATAATTGGTTGCCGGCTTAAATAGTTAATAAACTTACAAAGAATTTTCTAATTAAGAATCCTTGTCAAAAAATACAACTAAAATATCAAATCATACAGTGCTCTTGATTCTCATAATGATACTTTAGCAATACCAAATATATAAATAGGATGACGTCATTACAATATGCAGTTCCACCTTTAGAAACAGGCCTTTTCGGAATTGGGTTAGATACTTATTGGTACCAGTTTACAGGATTGAAAAATCGCTTTCCTGGTTACATCGATACCGTAGCACAGCAATTACAAGGATATAGTGCCGGAGAGGGCTGCATCAGCTCAGCAAATAACACGGCAATGGCTTTTAAGGCCGCACATCAATTTCCCAAAACAGCGATTAATTTTATTCTTAATATATGGATACGTATGCACTATTTTCTACAGTAACCACTGTAGTCAGCTATGCTGAAGTACCCTTAATTGTATTATCAAAAATTAAGATATCAGGCTTCTTATTGGATGTTAAAAGAGTTCAGATCTGTTAAAACGCTAATGCCTTATGGATTTAAGGCTTCCGGATTAAATTTTCCGACAGAGCAGGACAGTTAAGAACAGTTAACTGAATCTGATGCTTTATACTTGTTTATTATTCTAACCAGATATATATACTATGCAAATTATTTTTGGAGTTATATTCCACTTTATCGGAGGGTTCGCCTCTGGTAGTTTTTACATCCCTTATAAAAAAGTTAAAGGCTGGGCCTGGGAAAGTTACTGGATCGTTGGCGGTCTTTTCTCGTGGTTGATTGTTCCTCCTATTGCTGCTTATTTGACTATCCCTAATTTCTGGGAAATTATTAAACATACAAATGGTTCTATTCTTGGGCTAACTTATTTCTTTGGTATTTTATGGGGCATCGGGGGGCTAACTTATGGATTGGGGGTAAGATATCTCGGGGTTTCTCTGGGAAGTTCTATTATCCTCGGGCTAAGTTCTGTTTTCGGGGCACTGCTGCCTTCTATTTATTATGATCTGAATCCTAAAGAGGGAAAAGATAGTTTTACACACTTGATCACTAGTACCTGGGGGCAATTAGTGATTTTTGGATTGCTGGTTTGCGTAATCGGTATTATCCTTTGCGGTAAAGCGGGGATGATGAAAGAAAAAGATCTGGCTAAACAGGCCGCAACGAAAGACAGTGCAGAGTTTAAAATAGGTTTGGGTCTGTTTGTAGCAATCGTTTCTGGTATATTAAGTGCTTGTTTTGCTTTCGGTATCGATTCTGGAAAGGATATGGCCAATGAGGCAAATAACCTATGGAAATCGTTACACCCAGGCGACGGCGAATTCTTGTACCAGAACAATGTAACCTATATTATTATTTTGTGGGGCGGGTTAACGACCAATTTTATCTGGTGCATGATCCTGAATGCAAGAAATAAGACTTTTAACAACTATACAGATAAAAAAACACCCTTACTCAGGAATTACATTTTTAGTGCATTAGCTGGTACAACATGGTTTTTGCAATTCTTCTTTTATGGTATGGGAGAAAGTAAACTGGGTAATGGCGCAAGTTCATGGATACTGCACATGGCCTTTATTATTCTTGTCGCCAATGTATGGGGACTGGTATTGAAGGAGTGGACTGCAGTGAGCAAAAAGACGTTTAGGACTGTTTTGGCAGGGATTGGATGTATTATCCTGTCCATCCTGATTGTTGGTTATGGAAATTCAATTAAATAGTAACATAATAAAATTTAAATTATATGTCTGACGAAAGAGACCGTTTTAAGCACGTAAGTTATTTATGGGATGAAACTGAAGCTGCTAAGCTCGCAGGAGATGAAGTTGCATTGCTTCTTTACCGATCAAATTTATTGGGTGCAGACTTGCGCCTTACTAATTATGGTGGGGGAAATACCTCCTGCAAAGCAGAGGCTATTGACCCGTTAACAGGAAGTACTGCAGAAGTAATGTGGATCAAAGGTTCTGGAGGTGATATTGGTACTTTAAAACGGAACGGCCTGGCTGCTTTATATGTCGAGCGCCTTAGGAGCCTAAAAAATATTTATAAAGGGATTGAGCAGGAAGATGAAATGGTTGAGTTGTTTAACCATTGCATTTACGATCTTAACTCTAAAGCGCCATCTATTGACACGCCTTTACATGGGTTTTTACCGTTTAAACATATTGATCATTTACACCCTGATGCAGCGATTGCAATTGCAGCAGCAAAAGATGGTAAACAGATCACACATGATTTATTTAATGGAACAGTAGGATGGGTAGATTGGCAGAAACCGGGGTTTGACCTTGGTTTGCAGTTAAAACAATGTCTGGATGAAAATCCTGGTATACGTGGTATTATGTTAGGCTCACATGGGTTGTTTACATGGGGAGATACAGCTTATGAGAGTTATATCAATACTTTAGAAGTAATCGAAATCTGTGCGAACTACCTGGAAGAAAATTACGGAAAGAAAGGCCCTGTGTTCGGCGGACAAAAAATTAGTAGTCCAGAGAAAGCTGAAAGAGAGAAACAAGCAGCTCTATTAGCGCCAATCCTGCGTGGTTTCTGCTCTAGTGAGCGTCACATGATTGGTCATTTTACTGATGATGCACGTGTATTAGAGTTTATCAATTCTAATGACCTGGACAGATTAGCTCCGCTTGGAACAAGCTGTCCTGACCACTTTTTGCGCACAAAGATCAGTCCGCTGGTTCTTGAACTAAGTCCGGATGAAGATCTTTCAGATCCTGCACAGTTAAAAGAAAGGTTAGCCCCTGCTTTTGTGGCTTACCGCAAAATGTATGCTGATTATTATGAGAGCTGCAAACATGATAATAGCCCTGCGATCCGCGATGCAAATCCTGTAATTATCCTTTATCCTGGAATAGGCTTGTTCTCTTTTTCAAAAGATAAACAAACTACACGTGTAGCGGCAGAGTTCTACACTAACGCGATTAACGTAATGAAAGGTGCAGAAGCTATTTCTGAGTATACCTCATTGCCGCGCCAGGAAGCCTTTAATATAGAATATTGGTTGTTAGAAGAAGCTAAACTGCAAAGAATGCCAAAACCAAAAGCCCTGTCAGGTAAAATTGCCCTGGTAACAGGAAGTGCTGGCGGTATCGGTAAAGCAATTGCAAAGAAATTTGTAGATGAAGGTGCTGTCGTAATCATCAATGATAACGATGCTGGCAGATTAGAGAAAGCAGCAGAAGAATTTAAAGTTCAATATGGTAAGGACGCTTTTACCACTGCGCGTTTGGATGTAACCAATGGCGATGATATCAGTAATGCTTTCCATACTGCGGCCCTTGCATTTGGTGGTGTAGATATCGTGGTAAACTGTGCCGGTCTTTCTATCTCAAAACCGATTGAAGAGCATACAGATAAAGATTGGGACTTATTATATGATGTTTTGGTAAAAGGCCAGTTCAAAGTTACACAAGGAGCAGTTGCGGTAATGCGTAAACAAGCTATTGGTGGCGATATCCTGAATATTGTAAGTAAAAATGCATTGGTGTCCGGACCAAATAATGCGGGTTACGGTTCTGCAAAAGCAGCACAGCTTCACTTAAGCAGGTTAAATGCTGCAGAACTAGGTGGTGATAAGATCCGCGTAAATGTAGTAAACCCTGATGCTGTGATTTCTGATAGTAAAATATGGGAAGGTGACTGGGCTGCAGGCCGTGCAAAAGCTTATGGTGTTAAAGTAGAAGAGTTACCTGCTTTTTATGCTAAGCGTACGCTGTTAAACCAGATTATCCTGCCAGAAGATATCGCTAATGCCTGCCTAGTTTTTGTAGGTGGCTTATTGAATAAATCTACAGGAAATGTTTTAAATGTGGATGGCGGTGTTGCCATGGCATTTGTAAGATAATTATTGACCCTTTTAAATTTCGGAAAATGGAAATAGAAAAATATCAGATTGACACGCATAATCAACAATTAGATACTGAGCATCAGCGCCGGTTTAGCTTTGCGGCATCAGAAAATGAAAATATTGAAGAAGTAATCAGTAAACTGATCAAATTTCAGATCGCAATTCCAAGCTGGGCATTGGGAACAGGCGGAACACGTTTTGGCCGTTTCTCTGGTGGTGGTGAGCCACGCAGCCTGGAAGAAAAAATTGAAGATATAGGTTTATTGCACAAACTAAACCAGTCTAGCGGTGCCATTTCCCTCCATATTCCATGGGATATCCCACAAGATTATGATGCCATTAAATCATTAGCCGCACACCATAACCTGCGTTTTGATGCAATGAATTCTAACACCTTTCAAGATCAGGCGGGACAGCCGCTGAGCTACAAATTCGGCTCATTACAGAACGTTGATAAAGGCATTCGTCAGCAAGCAATTGACCATAATATCGAAGTGATCCGTCAGGGAGTAGCTTTAGGGTCAGATGCATTAACTGTATGGTTAGCTGATGGATCATGTTTCCCGGGACAGCTTAACTTTAGAAAAGCATTCCAGAACACTTTAGAAAGTTTGGAAGAAATTTATGCAGCGTTGCCAGAACAATGGAAAGTCTTTGTTGAATATAAAGCATTTGAACCTAATTTTTATTCTACTACAGTAGGTGATTGGGGACAGTCTTTATTATATACTAATAAATTAGGACCTAAAGCCTTTACACTTGTAGACCTTGGGCATCATTTACCAAATGCTAACATTGAGCAGATCGTTTCTCTTCTTTTAATGGAAGGTAAATTAGGTGGCTTCCACTTTAACGACTCTAAATATGGCGATGATGACCTTACTGCAGGCAGTATGAAACCTTACCAGTTGTTCTTAATCTTTAACGAACTTGTTGAAGGTATGGATGCTAAAGGAATAGACCATGCAACTGGATTAGGCTGGATGATCGATGCCTCCCATAACGTAAAAGATCCTTTAGAAGATTTGCTGCAATCTGTGGAAGCGATTATGCTTTCTTACACTCAAGCGTTATTAGTAGACAGAAAGGCTTTAGTAATTGCACAGCAAGAGAACGATGTTGTTCGCTGCCAGGAAATCCTGCAACATGCGTTCCGTACTGATGTAAGGGCAATCGTTCAGGAAGCACGCTTAAGAAGCGGTGGCGCTGCACAACCGGTAGAATTATACCGTCAGCTGAAAGTTAGAGAAAAACTGATTGCTGATAGGGGATTGAAAACTGTAGCAACAGGATTATAATGCGTGCGCTGCCAGTTATCGTAGTTTTTGATGTGGGGAAGACCAATAAGAAGATCTTCCTGTTTGACGAAAACTATAGGATCGTTTTTGAGCGTTCTGCCCGCTTCATAGAGACCTATGATGAGGATGGCGATCCATGTGAAAACCTGGAGAGTTTAAGATTATCTATTTTTGATTCTTTGCGCGAAGTACTTAAGCGCAAAGAATTTGAAATTAAAGCGATTAATTTCTCTACTTATGGGGCTAGTTTTGTGTATGTAGACGAATATGGAAAGCCGCTGGCCCCGTTATATAATTATCTTAAAGCTTATCCTGCGGATTTGAAGAAGGAGTTTTATGCTAAATACGGGGGCGAAGATGCTATTTCTGCTGCTACGGCTTCTCCGGTACTTGATAGTTTAAATTCAGGGATGCAGTTTTACCGTATCAAAAAGGAAAAGCCCGAATTATATAAGCAGATTAAATATGCACTGCACTTGCCGCAATATTTAAGTTACCTGGTTTCGGGTGCAGAATATTCTGACCTGACCAGCCTGGGCTGCCATACACAGTTATGGGATTTTACGAAGAATGATTACCATACCTGGGTTAAAAAAGAAGGACTGGATAAAAAATTGGCACCAATCGTTGACGGGGATGAGGTTTTTCCGTCAGAATTTCCTGGGAACCAGTATAAAGTAGGTGTTGGCTTGCATGATAGTTCTGCGGCATTAATTCCATACCTTATTAATTTCCACGAACCTTTTGTGCTGATATCTACAGGAACATGGTGTATTACGTTGAACCCTTTCAATTCTTCACCGCTCAAGCCCGAAGAATTGGAAAAAGATTGCCTTAGCTATATGCAGTATAAAGGTAAACCCGTAAAGGCTTCACGTATATTTGCAGGATACGAACATGACCAGCAGGTGAAACGTATCTCCACACACTTTAATCAAAGTCCGGGGCGCTATAAAACCATGGAATATGATGGTTCGATTATTAACGACCTGGTCAAGGCGATGGAAGAAAGGAATGAACCGGGACCGCAAGCAACAAAAGAATCTGCTTTCGGCGCACGGGATCTGGGTGATTTTGATTCCGATGTTGTGGCCTACCACCAGTTTATGCTGGATATTGCCAGGCAGCAATTGGCCTCTACCCAATTGGTAATGCCAGGTAATGAAGTAAAACGTATTTTTGTTGATGGTGGTTTTAGTAAGAATGCAATCTATATGAATCTGTTAGCAATGATGTTCCCCGAAATAGAAGTGTTTGCTGCCTCTATGGCACAGGCTACAGCTATCGGAACTGCGCTGGCAATCCATAAGTGCTGGAACACAAAGCCAATGCCAAATGATATTATTGAATTGAAGTTTTACGCAACTAACAATGATGTAAAGATATGAGAGTGGGATTGTTTATACCCTGTTATGTAGATCAGTTTTATCCGAATGCCGGTATTGCTACGTATCAGTTATTGGTTAAGCTTGGGGTAGACGTTACGTATCCTACCGGGCAGACTTGCTGCGGGCAGCCTATGGCAAATTCGGGTTTTGAACACCTGACCGGAGATTGTAATAACCTGTTCATTGACAATTTTTCTGAGTTTGATTATATTGTTTCGCCTTCAGGGAGCTGTGTTTTGCATATTAAGGATCATTTGCATGCTGAACATGCAGAAGCGCAGGCTACCGGGATCAGAAACAAGGTATATGAACTGGTAGAATTTCTGGTAGACATATTAAAAGTCAAAAATCTCCGTGCAAGGTTTCCGCACAAAGTCGGTCTTCACCAAAGCTGTCACGGTCAGAGGGGATTGTACCTCACGCAAATGACAGAATTGGTTGCCCCATATTTCTCCAAACCCCAGCAATTGTTATCACAGGTGGAAGGGTTAGAACTCATTTCTTTGAGCAGGGAAGACGAATGCTGCGGATTTGGCGGAACTTTTTGTGTAGTAGAAGAAGCGGTTTCTTCAAAGATGGGCAAGGACCGTGTAAAAGATCACCTTGTACATGGTGCGGAGTATATTACCGGGGCAGATATGTCTTGCTTAATGCACATGGAAGGGATCCTGAAGAGAGAAAAAAGTAATGTTAAAGTGCTGCATATCGCAGAGATATTGAATGCTCAATAAAATCACAGGTGATGAATGAAGCAACGAAAACGCATCCAGAGTTATCAGAGATCTTTAATCAGGATGAAGAGCGTGTAGACTGGCATGATGAAACCCTTTGGTGGATAAGACAAAAAAGGGACAAGTCTGCCCACAGCATTCCTGAATGGGAACAACTCAGGGAAGCGGCTTCCCAAATAAAAAACAATGTACTTTCTGGTTTGGCAGGCTACCTGACAACCTTCGAGAAGAATGCTTTAGCAAATGGTATCGTAGTGCATTGGGCGGCAGATGCTGCAGAGCATAACCGCATTGTGCATTCTATTTTAGAAAATAATGGCATCAGTCAGATGGTAAAGAGTAAATCTATGCTAACCGAAGAGTGCCATTTAAACGAATACCTGGAGCAGCACGGTATTGATGTGATTGATTCAGATCTGGGTGAACGTATTGTGCAGTTGGCAAAGGAACCGCCAAGTCATATTGTCTTGCCGTGCATTCATAAGAAAAAAGAAGAAATAGGAGATTTATTTCATATCCATTTAGGTGTACCTGCAGGAATATCAGATCCGCAAATCCTTACAGAAACAGCCAGGCAGCACCTTCGGGAAACTTTCCTGACCAGGAGGGGAGCATTAACTGGTGTTAATTTCGCTATTGCCGAAACTGGTGAGTTTGTGGTTTGCACCAATGAAGGAAATGCAGATATGGGAGCGCATCTTGCTGATGTGCACATTGCGAGTATGGGCATCGAAAAAATTATTCCTGAACGTAAGCATTTAGGTGTATTCCTTCGTTTGCTTACCCGAAGTGCTACAGGACAGCCGATAACAACCTATTCCAGCCATTTTAAGAAACCGAGGGCAGGACAGGAAATGCACATCGTTATCGTAGATAACGGGCGGACTATACAGATGGGACGTGAAGATTTTAGAGCCTCTTTAAAATGTATACGCTGCGCCGCCTGCATGAATACTTGTCCGGTTTACCGCAGAAGCGGTGGACATAGTTACCATACAGCTATTGCAGGCCCGATCGGAGCAATTCTTGCACCTAATTTGGATATGAAGCAATATGCAGATTTGCCTTTTGCATCCACCTTATGCGGTTCTTGCTCAAATGTTTGCCCGGTAAAGATTGATATTCATCAGCAGCTATACAAATGGAGGCAGGTAATCGTTAAAGAGGGCTATGCAAATACCACTAAAAAAATTGGTATGCAGCTGATGACTTTTACCCTTTCTTCACCAATGGTTTTTCGTACGGCCGGTAAAGCGGGAAGATGGGTGCTTAAACATATTCCTTTTGCAGTAAATAATAAGTTTAACCCTTGGTTTATCCATAGGGAAATGCCAGAACCACCTGCAGAATCATTTGGGGAATGGTATAAAAAGAACGTGAAGAAGAATTCGTAAAATGAGCAGAGATAAAATATTAGCTGCCTTGCAGCAAAATCAGCCTCAACTGGTACCGCTTCCTCCAGAGCTTTCTTTTGAAAGGGATGAAAGTATCGACCTGTCTGCAAAATTTAAAGCAATGGCCGAAGGGATAGGTAGTAAAGTTTATGAAGTAACCCATGCAGAGGAGATCAAACGCCTGATCGCTTCAGATTTTCCGGAGGCAAAACGTATCTTAAGCAATGTTGATGAAGTTGTTTCATCCGGCATACCTGCGTTTATATTAGATGGTGATCCCCATTCGTATGAAAATGTAGATCTCGCTATTTTTAAGCCGAGATTGGGTGTCGCAGAAAATTCTGCCTTATGGTTAACAGAAGATTTAATGGGGGTAAGGGCTTTACCTTTTATTACGCAGCATATTGTAATGATCGTTGACGAATCCACTCTCGTTCCTGATATGCATACGGCCTACCAAATAATCGGAAATGCCGATTATGGCTTTAGTACTTTCATTGCCGGACCTTCAAAAACAGCAGACATAGAGCAGTCGTTAGTTCTTGGTGCACATGGCCCACGAAGTATGACTATTTTTATATTAAAAAACCCTGGTTCTAATTAAAGAAGCCAGGGTTTTTTTCCATAGGATATGGATATAAGATATTAGAATTTAACACCTACACCAACTGAGAATACCTGGTTTCTGTATTCAGGAGTATAGTTTGTGCCATTTTCATTGTTTTTCTGAAAATCTAAAGCGTAACGTCCGTGGATATCAAATTTATTATTGACATCATACCTGAAACCAATTACACCACCAACAAGACTTTTCTTAAATCTGTCCGAATCATCTTCTACATAAGATTGTTCTACTGAACCAAATCCATTTTCAAACTTATTTTTTGTAGACAATAAGAAGGAAACCTGCGGACCAGCAACGATGTTAAAGCTGCTTCCTAATCTAAAACTTGCTAGGATTGGTACATCAATAAAATTAGTTGTTTGCGTAAATTCGCCTACGGCATAAGTAAGTTTATAACCTTTTTGCGAATACAAGACCTCCGGTGTGAAAGCTAATCCAGCTATTAATGGAATTTCTAAAGTAACACCGGCATTAAATCCTGTTTTAGTTTTTGTATCAAAATTATTGTTCCCATCGTCTTTGATAATGTCTGATACGTTTAAACCAGCCTTAATACCAAATTTAATATCCTGTGCGTTAGCAGCAGTTGTCCCAACGAATAGGCCCAAAGCCAAAATAAATATCTTTTTCATAGTTGTCATTTTAAGTTTAACGGGGAGGGCATTGAAAGAAATGTGCCAGTTTAGGAAGCCTGATAGGATTTGTTTGCAGTGATTTATTGTTTGTATTTGATAAACAGAGTGTTATAATCGGCTTTGCCAAGCTGTTATCGTTATTTTTGAACAGGCCCGATCTTAGATTTACTGTATCAAATTTGATACAATATGATGGGGCGAAATGTTTAAGCCCATTATCTTACAACCTATATGGTTGATTTATAAGACCTATTTCAATCAGATTTATCAATTTAACTATATTTGATCCGACAAGAAGTTTTCCTATGATACAAAAGCAAGTTTACATTTTTACAATTCTACTGCTCTCTACCGTTTTTTCTGTTCAGGCACAACAAAAATCCTATATCCAAATGCTCGATGCACCTAATGAATGGGTGGATTCTGTTTTTCATAAGATGAGGAAAAGGCATAAGATTGCACAATTGTTTTTTGTGAGGGCACACACGAATAGAGGGGCGGCTTATGAAGACTCCGTGGGGATGGTGATCAAAAAAGAACGTATTGGCGGATTGGTCTTTTTCCAGGGAGGCCCGGGCAGACAAGCGATCTTAACTAACAAGTACCAGACACTGGCCCGTATACCACTTTTAATTGCTTCAGATGGAGAATGGGGACTGGGCATGCGTTTAGATAGCACGATCTCTTATCCTTATCAAATGGCGCTTGGCGCAGTTCAGGATAAAGAACTGATCTATAAAATGGGACTGGAAGTCGCTAAAGATTTCAAACGAATAGGGATGCAGATGAACCTTGCGCCTGATGTTGATGTAAATAACAATCCAAAGAACCCGATTATCAATTACCGGTCTTTCGGAGAGAATAAATATAATGTAGCAGTTAAGGCTGCGGCCTATATGAAAGGTATGCAGGATGGCGGTTTACTGGTAAGTATCAAACACTTTCCTGGTCATGGAGATACGGATGTAGATTCCCATTATGATCTTCCGCAGTTGAATTTTACAAAAGCCCGGTTAGATAGTCTGGAAATTTATCCTTTCAGAGAATTAATAAAAGAAGGTGCTGCAGGAGTAATGATTGCACATATGAATATTCCAGCATTGGATAATACGCCAAATCTTCCTTCTACCTTATCAAAACCTATTGTTACAGGTATCCTTAAAAGCGAACTTGGATTTAAGGGGCTGATTGTTTCAGATGCAATGGAAATGAAAGGGGTTGTGAAAAACTTTAAAGATGGTGAAGCTGATGTGATGGGCGTTATTGCGGGAAATGATATTCTTGAGCTTTCAGAAAATAGTGCAAGGGCAGTAAAATTGGTTAGGAAAGCAATCAGGGATAAAAGGATTACCATGGACAGGATCGATTCGAGCGTAAAAAAGATCCTGATGGCTAAATACTGGGCTGGTTTAAATAAAAAAGATACGATCAATGAACAGAATGTATTAGCAGAAGTAAACAGGTCAGAAAGTAAAGTTTTATTGCAGGAATTAGCTAATGCATCTATGACACTGTTAAATGGAGCTGGGGCAATCAAAGCATTGTCGCCCGAAATAAGAACCGTAATTATCAGTATTGGAACTCCTGGTATTACTCCTTTCCAGCAGGAGCTGGCAGGGTTTTATAAAAATTCGGTATTGCTTAACCTCGATAAAACAGCGAATGCCAATAATGTTGGAAAGGTAATCGGTCAGATTGGTGCGAATGACCAGGTGATTGTTGGTATTCATGATTCACGAGCGCGTCCGGGTAACGGAATGGTTTTAAGTGGTGATCTTAAAATGATGATCAGCAGCCTGGCAGATCGTAATACAGTATTCGCTTTGTTTGCCAATCCATACAATTTATCAAGCCTATTGGGGATTGAAAAAAGTAAGTCGCTGCTGGTTGCTTATCAGAAAGAAGATTATATGCAGAAAGCGGCAGCTTCTGTGATTAAAAATGAATTAGAAGCGACTGGAAAACTGCCGGTGACAGTTAACCAGTTTTTTAAATATGGTGATGGAAATGGAAACCCATCCATCCTTGGAAGTAAATAAAAATTGATTTATCGTAGCACCAAAGCCTGCCCTTTATTTTGAAGCGGCAGGCTTTGGTGCATAAGTAGCAGGATCTACAGCAGCGTAAGTCCAGTTTTGAAGAAATTCTGTTACTTTTTTTGCACTGTGCCCTTTTCCTTCTTCCAGATATGCAGAGTTTTCTATGTGTAATACCTTACCTGTTCCATCCAGGATAACAAATACCGGGAAGCCAAAACGACCTGGGTAGTTTAAGCTGGCTAATACTGCCTCATTTTTATTTTCCTGACTATAGTTAACCAGTACAGTTTCATAGTTAGTATTTAAATACGTTTTTAATGCTGGTGTGCTATCTACTAAATGATGAAAAGCAATGCACCACGAACACCAGTTCCCACCTACTTGTACAAATACATGTTTTTTACCTTTTTTTGCCCGTGCAACAGCTGCATCTATATCCGCTCTTGCGTTTGCATTAGGGTTGTATATTTTTACGGCGTCTTTTTTAACTTCCGGTTTTTCTTGTGCAACGGAAACGGTCGTAATCGCCAGGAAGGCAAACAGGATAAATGAGAATCTTTTCATATTAAAATTTATAATGGTAAATGTATTGAATTGATGCGATTAAATTGTAATTGTAATTTAAAATTGTCTATAAATCTGGTCGTCTATATTTTACGAGACAATTGTCCCGTTTTCTTCTAAATATGTCCTAACTTCACCTCATGCCTCAACCTCTAAAAATATTACAAGCATCTGCAGGCTCCGGTAAGACATTTAGCCTTACCGCGCATTACCTAACACTCTTATTGTCTGGTGAAACCAAATACCGGGAGATTTTAGCGGTAACTTTTACCAATAAAGCGACAGAAGAGATGAAATCCCGGATCATGGAAGTTTTAAAAGGCTTCGCGACCGGGGATGATGAGATGAAAGATTACCGTGCTTTAGTTTTACAGGCACATCCCGATCTGGATGCAGTTAGTTTGCAGGAAAGATCGAAACGTATATATAAAAGGATACTGCACGATTATAGTCGCTTCTCTGTAAGTACGATAGATGGGTTTGTACAGAAAGTTATCAGGGGTTTCGCTTTTGAATTGGGACTTGACTCTGGGTATGCACTGGAGATGAATTTTGAGAAGGTTAAAAATGATCTGGCCGATCGGTTAGATAAGCAACTGGATACAAATCCTAATTTGTTGAAGTGGATCATTGATTTGGCACTAGATAGGATAAATAACAATATTAGCTGGAATTATAGGACGGAGCTGACTGACCTTGCCGGAGAGATTTTTAAGGAGAGATACCAGCCTTTTGATAGTGCAATGCAGTTATTGGGGCAGGAAAATGATTTGAATGAGCTTTTTGGAAGCTTCGGAAAGGAAACTAAAAAACAGATTTCTTCTTTTGAAGAGATGGTCAACCAACTGTCGGCCAAGGCGATGGAGCTGTTTGAATCTTCCGGGCACAATCCGGATCATCTAAAAGGGAAATCACGCTCACCTTTAAATAACTTAAAAAAAATTGCAGCCGGTGATCTGGACAAGGTGGATAGCCTGACTAAGTTAATTGATGAGCCAGACGAGTGGTTTAAGCCAGGATCTGATACTTCATTATATGAGTCACTTAATCCGGTTATTCGTGAGCTGAATACGAGTTATATCGATAAACTGCCAGAATATATCCTGGCACAGGCTTTTAATAAGAATTTATATTACCTGAGATTAATGCAGGAAATGGCCGTCTTACTAAAAACTTACCGGGAAGAAAGTGGAAATCTGCTGATCAGTGATGCGCAAAATTTATTAAAAGGGATTACTGGTGAAGATGATGATAATCCTGCTTTTATCTGGGAAAAGACAGGAAGCCGCTATAGGCATTTCTTATTTGATGAATTTCAAGATACTTCTTCTAATCAGTGGGGCAACTTTAAGCCTTTACTAAAAAATGCAATGGCGGAGGCAAATGGGAAACTGATAGACCATTTGATTGTAGGGGATGTGAAGCAGTCGATTTACAGGTGGCGTAATGGCGATTGGAATATTTTGCATCAACAGGCAAAAAAGGACATCGGGACTACTTATGTTACAGATGCTAACCTGGAAGAGAACTATCGGAGTACTGAAAATATCATCAGTTTTAATAACATGCTGTTTAAAGCATTGCCAATTTTAATGCAGCGCAATATCAATGAAACAGTAATTGGACAGGCTACAAATATCGAGTTGAGTACGTGGTGGGAAGAACAAGGTTTTAATCACATCATGACCGATGTTTACTCGGAGTCTACTCAAAAGATCACACCAAGAACGCCAGGTGGCGGTGCAATTGATTTTAATGTGTTAAAAACAGATAGCAGCGGTGTTGCTTTAAATAAAACAAGTTTTAAAACAGAAGCGTTGCGGAAAATGGTGGAAACCCTTCACCGTTTGCTAGCCGTAGAGAAAAGATATGAAGCAGGGGATGCTTGTGTATTGGTAAGATCCAATGCAGAAGCTATTGCTGTTGTAGATGCGTTGATGGAGAATAATATCAATGTGATTTCTGGTGAAGCTTTGCTGATTGAAAATAATATTGCGGTAAAAATCCTGATCGATACGCTTAAAGTAATGGCAGGATTGCCAGAAAATACAGCTTTATATAAGGCGAATTGTATTAGTTTGTATGCACAACTGGAAGGACGAGTATTGAATCCTGCAGACTTGTTCGACTTAAAAAGGAAGACGCTGGAAGAATTATCGGGCTTGTTGCCGGCAGATTTGTGTTTGTATTGGCGTAGCTGGATGCAGCAGCCGTTACCAGAGCTGCTGGAAAAATTAGTTTCTGCGTACGGATTAAATGAATCTAAACACGGATTACAACTCCCATACCTTTTTGCGTTACGGGACCTTGCAGGTAATATCGCTAGACAGGGAGAAAAGGGGATCACTTCTTTTCTTAAATATTGGGAGGAAGAAGGAAGCCGAAAAACGCTGCCTTCATCCGAAAGTGCCGATGCGGTGCAGGTAATTACGATCCATAAATCTAAAGGACTTGCTTTTAAAGTAGTAATGATTCCTTTTTGTAATTGGGATATCAATGGAAAGATCAATACGATATTCTGGGTGCCTGCGGCAAATACGCCTTATCACCAGCTGCAAAGAATACCTCTAAAATATAATTCGAGCCTCGGGCAATCTTCGGTTGCCATTTCTTATTATGAAGAACTGCTTTATAATAATATGGATGCTTTAAACATGTTGTATGTGGCAACGACAAGAACAAAAGAATATTTATACATCAGTAGTCTTGGCAAAAAATCAGACGGTATCAGTACGATTGGGGATTTGCTGATCAGGATTTTTGAAGACCAGCTTTCCGAAGAGGGGCAATTCCTGGTGGATGAACCTGTTTTGAAGAAAGGTGGCGGGGGAAGTTCTACTGTTGCAAGGCCCGAATGTATTAACCTTTTATTTTATCCTACATCAGAACGCCTGACCGCAGTTTTTAATAGCGACCTGAAAAGAAGGGAGCTGGATATGCTTGGAAATAACAGTGCGGGCAGGGAAGGGAGTATTTTGCACGAAGTATTGGCGCGTGCAGAAGATAGCGAAGGGTTGGGTTTTGTGCTTGCCCAAATGCTGAACGAAGGTTTTTTCAGAGAAGAGGAACTTGCAGAGCTAAAAATACAGGCAGTAAATGTTTTGCAGCATGGAGCGTTGCAGCAGTTGCTGAATAATAGCAGGCAGAGTGTAAGTGAAAAAAGTATTATCGACCGTTCGGGAAAAAGTTACCGTCCGGATAAAGTGCTGTTTTCAGATGAAGAAGTAATTGTAATCGATTATAAGTTTACGCAAAAGGAAAGCCCCGCACATATTAAACAGGTGCATGGTTATCGGGAACTCCTCCAGGAGATGGGGTATCCTAAAGTAAGTACTTATTTGTTTTATGCCCGTAGCGGCGAGTTGAAATTAGTTTAAAAGCATGAAAGCATTTTTAAGAGAAGTTGCAGAAGACCTTGTCGCGCGGACAGGAAAAGACCTGCATCATGCTGCGGTTATATTTAACAATAAGCGTCCGGTGGCCTATTTACAAGATCACCTTGCACAAACCATAGGCAAACCCTTTTGGAGCCCTGCGTTTTTCACGATCCAGGAGTTTTTTGCCCTTTCTACAGATTTACAGGTAGCGGATAGTTTTACACAGTTCTTTACGCTTTTTCAGCAATACAACGAATTGTTAAAAATGGAAGGGGCTAAACCTATCAATCCAGATGTGTTCTATCCTGTGGCAAGAATTATCCTAAGCGACTTTTCACAGATTGATAATGACCTTGTTGATGCCGATCAGCTTTTCGAAGAGCTGGAGGATATTGCAGTAATTGAAAAGAATTTTCAACACCTTACGCCAGAGCAACAGTCGTTTTTAGAGCAGTTCTGGACTTCCTTTTCTTCTGGTAAGCAGAAAAACCACCAGGAACAGTTTATACGGATGTGGCGCAGGATGCCAAATCTTTACCGTGGTTTTCATGAGGCATTAAAATCTAAAGGTCTTACCTCAATGGCACATGTTTACAGAAAACTGGCGACGGGGGAAGCAGAGAAACCAGATTTTATCAATGATTTTGAAAAAGGTAAAATGGTATTTGCCGGATTTAACGCTTTGAGTAATGCCGAAGCCATGATTTTTAAAAAATGGAGTCAGGATGAGAAAGCCTTATTCTATTTCGATACTGATAAATACTACATGGAGGATGATACCCAGGAAGCGGGTTTGTTCTTACGAAAAAACATACAGCGAATTGGTCTGCCAAACGCACTGGGTGAAAGCAGGGAGTTGATCAAATCAGTCAAAAAAGAAATTAAAGTCTACAAAACACAGGGGCAGACTGCACAGGCTAAGATCTTACAAAAGGAACTAGAGGAAGATTACCCGATGCTCGAATCACTGGATAATGCCGGTAAAATTGCATTGATCCTTGCCGACGAAAGTCTGCTGCTACCCGTATTACAAACAATACCTACACATTATACTGGCGAAAACGGACAAAAAGAGGTCAATCTAAACGTCACGATGGGATACCCTTTACTGGCCACTTCAATTTTCGGTCTGGCCGACATCTGGTTAACCGTACAATCCCAGCTAAACACCACTAAAAAAGAAACAGTTTATTACAGAGAAGTAGAAGCCTTTCTGTCACATCCTTTAGTTGGTTTATCTGCCGAAGTACGTAACCAGCTGCAAAAAGAGATACTGGACCTGCAATTGGTAGAAGTGGAACTGAGCGTATTAAAAAAATCAGCGGAACTGTCAGCGCTATTCTTCACCAGGAGAGAGTCGGGTGCCCTCGCCATCGTCAGCCTTCAGGAAGTTTTCCGATTTATCCTTCAGCAGCAACTGGCAGACAAAACCTTAAAACAAACGGAAGCAGACCTGTTCATTGCAACCATTAAAGAATTAAATCGCCTTCATGATACCCTAACCGAATTTACAGCAGACCTGCCCTTGCCATTTGTATTATCACTAATGCAGAAAGCAATACAGGGCATTGCAGTTCCATTGACCGGAGAACCTTTACAAGGTGTACAGGTGATGGGTTTACTCGAAAGCAGGAGTCTCGATTTTGACCATGTATATATATTAGGCGTAAACGAAGGGATCCTGCCACAAGTTAGCGTTTCTCCAAGTTTTATCCCTGATAGTATCCGCAGGGCATACGGACTTCCGGTAATTGAGAACCAGGACGCGATCTCTGCCTACATGTTTTACCGCCTGTTACAACGTTCACGAAAAGTTAGCCTCGTTTATAACGGACAAGGTGACGATAACAATACCGGAGAACCAAGCCGTTTTTTGCGTCAGCTAGAATTTGAAAGCGGCTACACCTTTAAATATTACGACCACGAACAAGCAATTGCCATTGCACATCACGACCACGCTGATATTAAAAAAGAAGGCGAAGTGCTCAGGCGTTTACATTTATACCTGGATAAGCAAGATCCTCAACTGCGTTTATCCGCCACTGCGCTTACCACCTACATGAATTGCGCCACCCAGTTTTTCTATAAATACATTGCTAAAATCGAAGAGCCTAAAAAACTTACAGAAAACCTGGAAGCAAATAACATTGGTTCTATGCTCCATTTTGTATTGGAACAGTTTTACGGTATCTTGAAAGCGGAGAGCCCTTACATTACACAGGAACGCATCAAAGCAAATAGAAAAGATATCAATAAGTTGTGTAAAGTTGCCTTTTCTAAAGTGATGGTGGATGATGAACATAAGGTGATCACACATAATGGGATGCAGCAGGTAGTGCTCGCTATTGTTGCAGAATATGCAAATGTGATTCTCGATCATGATGAAAGCGTGGCGCCGTTCTCGGTTCTCGACTTAGAAAGCAAGGATGAAATTCCTTTTAAGATTTCCGTAGTGGGAGTGGAAAGAGAACTCACGCTCTTTGGAATTATAGACCGGGTAGATAAAAGAGAGGGTGTGACCCGGGTTGTGGATTACAAAACTGGAAGAGACGAGCTGCAATATGCTTCGCTAGAGGAGATCTTTGACGGTGAATCAGGTAAAGGGAACAAAGCATTGATACAGACCCTATTCTATACTTATGTCTATGAGCAGGCGAAAGGGATCAGTGGAATGGAGCCAAATTTATACCTGATCAGAAAAATGAGGAAAGAAGGAACACTTTTTCACTCTTTTGAAACTAAGAAACGAGTGCATTTACAAGCGGAACATTTAGAAGGATTAAAGACGGATTTTAGTCGTCTGTTAAAAGTAAAATTAGAAGAATTGTTTGATCCGCAAGTGCCTTTTGGACACACAACTGTCGCGGATAACTGTAAATACTGTCCTTATTTGTCACTTTGTGGAAATTAATGACTTTGAAAAGCGGTTTTCACAGTATTTTGTACTTATTTGTGCCAGTTGGGTATTGTAATTAAAACACTACTTTATTATTACGATACAATAGTTATATTTGCCACAGTTATTATTTGAATATACAATGAGAGAGATTCAATTTAGAGAAGCTTTGCGTGAAGCTTTAAGCGAAGAAATGCGTAAGAACGAAAACGTTTTCTTAATGGGCGAAGAAGTTGCGCAATATAATGGTGCATATAAGGTTAGTCAGGGTATGCTTGATGAGTTTGGCGACAAACGTATCATCGATACACCAATTGCTGAGCTAGGATTTACCGGAATTGGTATCGGCGCTGCAATGAATGGATTAGTTCCAATCATAGAGTTTATGACATTCAACTTCTCTTTGGTTGCAATTGATCAGATTATAAACGGTGCAGCTAAGATTTTATCGATGAGTGGCGGACAGTTTTCTATCCCTGCTGTATTTCGCGGACCAACAGGTAATGCTGGTCAGTTAGGTGCACAGCACTCTCAAAACTTTGAAAACTGGTACGCAAACTGTCCTGGGTTAAAAGTTGTAATTCCTTCTACTCCTTACGAGGCTAAAGGTTTATTAAAATCTGCTATCCTTGATCCTGATCCGGTTATCTTCATGGAATCTGAAGTTATGTACGGTGATAAAGGGGAAGTTCCTGAGGATGAGTATTACATTCCAATCGGAAAAGCTAAAATTGTAAAAGAAGGTACTGATGTAACTATCGTTACTTTCGGAAAAATGTTAACGCGTGTAGTTAACCCTGCAGTAGAAGAGTTAACAAAAGAAGGAATCAATGTTGAAGTAATCGATTTACGTACTGTACGTCCTATCGACTATGCAACAATCATTGAATCTGTTAAAAAAACTAACCGTTTGGTAATTGTAGAAGAAGCATGGCCTTTAGCTTCTATTTCTTCTGAAATTGCTTTTAACGTACAAAGAAATGCTTTTGATCATTTAGATGCTCCGGTATTACGTATCACTTGTGCTGATGTGCCTCTGCCATATGCACCTACATTGATTGCTGCTAGCTTACCTAACGCAGAACGCGTTGTTAAAGCAGTAAAAGAAGTAATGTACGTAACAAAATAAATTATTTTTAATACAATGATATATATCCCGCTGGTCAACACCTGCGGGATTTTTTTTTACTATCATTTTTATTCAATTAAGATTTGTCTCTAATCTGGTCTTCTGTTTTTAAGAATTTTGATGACATAGGTTACATATTTATCCATTAGCTATTTTTATTTTTACTAATAAATTATCACGATATATCAAATGAGTATGCACTCGAAAATTATTGCTGCGGAATTAGCAGTGACAGAAAAGCAAGTTCTTGCAACGATTGAGTTATTAGATGAGGGGGCAACAATACCTTTTATATCCCGCTATCGTAAAGAAGTTACCGGAAGTTTAGATGAAGTCCAGGTAACAGCAGTGAGAGACCGTTTTCAGCAATTGCGGGAACTTGATAAACGTCGCGAAGCAATCTTAAAAGCTTTGCTTGCTTTGGAGAAACTTACGCCTGAACTGGAAACACAGATCAATGGAGCAGATAATATTACTGCACTTGAAGATATTTATTTGCCGTACAAACCAAAAAGGAAGACCCGCGCGTCTGAGGCAAGACGTAAAGGCCTGGAGCCTCTTGCCCTAGTTATTTTTGATCAGGGAAAGATAAATCCTGAAGATGAAGCTGGAAAATACCTGAATGCTGAATTTGGATTGAATGCTCCCGAAGATGCTTTGGCTGGTGCAAGAGATATTATTGCAGAGATGATCAATGAAAACCTGGAGGTACGTACCGATATGCGGAAATACTTTCAGCAAAAGGCCGTGATCAAATCTACCGTGATCAAAGGAAAAGAAGAAGAGGGAATAAAATATAAGGATTACTTTGAATGGGAAGAGCCTGTAAAAAGCGCTCCTTCACACCGTATTCTGGCTATGCGCCGTGGAGAAAATGAGTCGATATTAAGACTGGAAGCTATACCGGAAGAGGATGGGGCTATCGATATTTTACAGAGACACTTCATTAAAGGGGCAACTGCAAGCTCGAAACAAGTGGAGCTAGCCATGCATGATAGTTATAAACGTTTGTTAGGACCTGCAATGGAAACTGAGCTTCGCTTGTTAGCTAAACAAAAAGCAGATGAAGAAGCCATTCGTGTATTTGCTGAAAATGCAAGGCAATTATTACTTGCAGCACCGATGGGACAAAAAAATGTACTGGCAATTGATCCGGGTTTCCGTACGGGATGTAAAGTTGTTTGTCTGGACAGGCAAGGAAAGCTATTAGAAAATACAACGATTTACCCACACACCGGTCAGGGAAATATTAAAGCAGCAGCAGAAAGTATTCTAAAGTTGTGTGTTAAACATGAAGTAGAAGCTGTCGCGATAGGAAATGGTACCGCAGGCAGGGAAACGGAAGTTTTTATTAGAAACTTGAATTTAACAGGAGTACTGGTCGTAATGGTCAATGAAAACGGTGCATCCATTTATTCTGCTTCTGAAGTTGCACGCGAAGAGTTCCCAACTCAAGATCTTACCGTTCGTGGTGCAGTGTCTATTGGCCGCAGGTTAATGGACCCATTAGCGGAGTTAGTTAAAATTGATCCGAAATCTATTGGGGTTGGACAGTATCAGCACGATGTTGATCAGACTAAACTGCAGCAATCGCTGGATGATACAGTAATTAGTTGTGTAAATGCGGTAGGTGTAGAACTAAATACCGCTTCTAAACAGGTTTTAGCTTATGTCTCCGGATTGGGGCCACAGCTTGCACAGAATATTGTTACTTACAGAAATGAGAATGGTGCGTTTAAAAATAGGGAGAGTTTGAAGAAAGTTCCCAGGTTAGGCGACAAAGCATATGAACAGGCAGCAGGATTTTTGAGGATTAGGGATTCGGCTTCTATTCTTGATGCAAGTGGTGTACACCCTGAGCGATATACGTTGGTTAACAAGATGGCAAAAGACCTGGGACATTCTGTAAATGATCTTTTAAAGGATGTTCAGTTACAAAAACAAGTTAAGTTGCAGCAGTATGTGGATGGAAATGTAGGGCTTCCTACTTTAAATGATATTATGAGCGAGTTGGCCAAACCAGGAAGAGATCCAAGGGAGCAATTCGAAGCCTTTAGCTTTACCGATGGTGTAAATGAGATTGGTGATCTGAAAGTAGGAATGAAATTAGCTGGTATCGTAACTAATATTACCAATTTTGGTGCATTTGTTGATATTGGCGTACATCAGGACGGACTGGTGCATACGAGCCAGCTAGCAGATAAATTTGTAGCAAATCCAAGTGATGTTGTTAAAGTTAGTCAGAAAGTAGAAGTGACAGTGAAAGAAGTAGATGTTGTAAGGAAGCGGATTTCTTTATCTATGAAAAGTGAAAATGCGCCAAGGGCTGCAGCTCAGCCAAGGCCTGAAAGGACATCTCCTGTGCGGAAACCTGATGCCTCTCTTAATAATAACAATAGACCACAAGCCGTTAAAACCAAAGTTCAGCCAGCTAAATCTAAACCTCAGCCAGAGGGCGATTTGCAAACCAAGCTGGAAGCATTAAAAAATAAGTTTAAGTAATATCTACAAAACCGGGCAAAGGGAGATCTTATTTTGCCCGGTTTTGTTTTGGACAGCTGCAAAAGTTCTTTAGTTTTTTCTCATAACCATCTTCCTGTAAATATCATACAAGACTCCGTGCTCTCTTGATCATAACAAAGAATAATTGAGCGGTCGGTATTTATATATAACATTGTTTATATTAATATTTCACTTGGTTAATAAAAACCTTAATTCTTGAAGCTATATCTGTTAGGGTGCAGCAATGGTTTTCTTTTGATTTTCATGTTAGTATGATTATGGCTTTAACCATTATTATTTGGCATAATAGGTGAAAAATAAATGCAAAAAAAGCATTTAAATGCTATTAGGATAGGTAAAAATCGACCCGCAACCATACTGTAGCTGGATTGAAATAGGGTTAGAATAGCCAAACCAATAGCTTAACCTATAGCTTAAAATATAGCCTTGGGCTATACCAACCCTACGCCAATGCTATTCCAACCCTATCTCAACGCTACGCCAATGCGCCGGCGGTATGGTTCGTGACTTATTTTTGTCCTTCATCAAGTGATTTCAGTAAAAGACAAGGGGTAAAGCAGCAGCAGTAATTAACAAGCATGATTATACCTGGTGCGTCAAGTAATATCAGAAAAAGACACCACGACCTTGATGGATACCCGCCTGGGCAGCCATGGTTATTTTTTTGTTGCTGTAAATTAACGGGTTAGGGGCGCTGAACAAATGAATGTGTGGAATTGTTTGGCGGTTGGTTAATTTTTCCTACTTTTGCATCCCGCTTCGGAGGAAGGGAAAC
>Ga0247730_1000018_pt1 | contig 205727 bp, 186 predicted proteins | sample UWRJL073202C2_FD_180959 | JGI IMG/M metagenome (GOLD analysis project Ga0247730, IMG submission 180959) | Plant litter microbial communities from Arlington Agricultural Research Station in Wisconsin, United States - UWRJ-L073-202C-2 | ecosystem: Environmental > Terrestrial > Plant litter >... | reverse complement strand
CAGGGAACGATTGATGGTGCATTTTTTGCCGGAGAACATGGAATTGCTTTTAATGTTGCCGGAGGTACACACCATGCGGGATCTGATTGGGGAGAAGGTTTTTGTCTGTTAAATGATCAGGCGATTGCTGCTAATTATCTATTAGCTAACGGTATATATGAACGTATCCTGATTATTGATTTAGATGTGCACCAGGGGAACGGGACTGCAGAAATCTTACAGCATGAACCACGGGTATTCACTTTTTCTATGCATGGGGAAAAGAACTTTCCTTTTAGAAAGGAAGTGTCTGATCTTGATATTGGCTTAGACGTGGGTGTGGAGGATGAAGAATACTTGTCGATCCTTGCCACCACTTTACCGAGATTGTACGAACAGCACCGTCCGCAGTTTGTGTTTTATTTATCTGGTGTTGATGTGCTTTCCAGTGATAAACTGGGAAAACTAGCGATGACAAAAGCGGGGTGTAAAGAACGCGACCGATTAGTTTTTCAGTTTTGTAAGGATCACCACCTACCGGTACAGGTGAGTATGGGTGGTGGCTATTCGCCAGAAATCCGGGATATTGTAGATGCACATTGCAATACTTTTAAAGTTGGGATCGATATTTTGGGCGACTAGTTTTGCACATTTGTTCTGGATTCAGATAATTTTGAGGACATTTAACCTCCTTATATTAATGAGCACTGAATGAAGATTGTAATTGCAGAGAAACCATCCGTTGCACGTGAACTGGCTAAAGTTTTTGGGGCAACAGGAAAGAAAGACGGGTATATCGAGGGAAAAGGTTATTCTTTTACCTGGGCATTCGGTCATCTTTTACAGTTGGCACCTCCGCAGGAATATGGCTTTATAGGCTGGAGGAGACAGCATTTACCGATGCTGCCGGCGAAATTCAAGCTGGCCATCCGCAAGATAAAAACTAAAGATGGTTTTGTGGAAGATCCCGGAGTGAGGAAACAGCTGGAGATCATCAGAAAACTTTTTGATGAAGCAGAAGAGATCATTGTCGCGACCGATGCCGGGCGGGAAGGTGAACTCATTTTCCGGTATATCTATTACTTCCTCAAATGTAAAAAGCCATTTAAAAGATTATGGATCTCTTCGCAAACTGACGAGGCGATTAAGGATGGTTTTAGGAATTTAAAACCAGGCACAGATTACGATTCACTGTTTAACTCGGCGCATTGCCGCTCGGAGTCAGATTGGTTGGTGGGCATGAACGCTACACAGGCTTTGAGTATTTCTGCTGGTTCGAGATCGGTTCTTTCTCTAGGAAGGGTACAAACGCCGACTTTAGCGATGATCTGTTCCCGGTATTTAGAAATGAAAAACTTCGTTCCGCAATTGTATTATCAATTGGGGATTCAACTGGATAAAGACGGACAACTTTTTAAAGCGGTTTCTATTGCCAATTTTAATGTGAAAGAAGAGGCGCAGGCTTTATTTGATAAAATTGAAGATGTAGGTTCTGGTTTCCCTAATGGAGGAAAGATCATTGACGTAGAAGCGAAACCGAGAAAGGAACCACCACCGTTGTTGCACGATTTAAGTAGTTTGCAGCAGGAAGCAAATAAACGCAAAGGTTACACCGCAGATCAGACCTTAAATATCTTACAGAATTTATATGAGAGTAAGCTGGTATCTTATCCGCGTACGGGTAGCAGATATATCGGTGATGATGTTTTTGCAGGTGTGCCGCAACTGATTACCCAGTTAACTACGCATCCTGATTTTGGCAAGCAAGCCGAGTTTCTGATGACGGTGCCTCTGAATAAAAGAAGTGTGAATGCTAAAAAGGTGACGGATCACCATGCCGTATTGCCTACCGGTGTAGCGCCACAATATTTGAGCGACGATAAACAGGCTGTTTATGATATGGTAGTTGGCCGTATGCTCGAAGCCTTTCACCAGGAATGTATTAAAGAAGTAACAAAAATCACCATAGAATCTGGTTCTATATTTATTGCAAACGGAACAGTGATCCGCCATGCAGGCTGGCGTTCGGTGTTAAATGACAAGGACGAAGAGAAAAAAGATGAAGACAATCCTTCTTTGCCTAAGGTTAAAAAAGGAGAGGAGTTACCCATTGTACAAAAGGCATTTTTGGAGAAACAGACAAAACCAAAGCCTTTATATAATGAAGCATCATTGTTGAAAGCATTGGAGACTTCAGGTAAAGAAATTGAAGACGAAGAGTTGCGGTATGCAATGAAAGACAGTGGTTTGGGGACTCCGGCTACACGGGCTTCAATTATAGAAACCTTAATTACAAGAGAATATATTATCCGGGAAAAAAGGAATCTGGTACCTACGCACAAAGGACTTTCTGTTTATGATGTAGTAAAAGATCAGAAGATTGCACAAGCAGAATTAACTGGTTCTTGGGAGAAACGTTTAGAAGAAATCCGTTCTGGTGCTTCGGTAAAAGATTTTAAAGCTGAAATTTCAGAATATACAAGAGCGATTACTAATGAGTTACTGGCTGCCGGTGCAGGCTTAGCAGCGAAGTTGGTAGAGAAGAAAGAAGCTGCTGTTTAGCTGGCTTCTTTCTTTAACTTTTCTGTTAACGTTTTGGCGTCGCTGGTTACCAGCGTAACAATTCCTTTTTTATTGATCAGTACGTGGGTTGGATAAGAAGAGGTCTGGAAATGTTTTTCCAGGTAATTATGTTGTTCTGATATTACTGCATAATTGAATTTAGTTTTCTTCAGGAATGCTTGCAAATCTGTTGGCGCATCAGTCGCAAGACTAAGAAAAAGGATGTCCTTTCTATCTTTATATCCCTCTACTACTTTATTTAATGCTGGTATCTCTTCATTACAAGCATGGCATTTAATAAACCAAAATTTCAAAGCAACGATTTTGCCCTTTAACATGTCGGTTGTATAAACTTTTCCATGCAGGTCTGTAAAGTTAAAACCCGTTAAAGGCTTGCCAATCTGCAGATATTCATTCTCCGCATAACTGCCAAATTGTTTTATGGTTCGCAGCATATCAGTAGTGGTATTAAATTCGGATACACCATAAAGTCTGTAAACAAGTTGGCCATCTTCTGCCTTTAGTCTGATCGGTAAATAAGCACCACTGGCATACAGAGAGAAAAATTGTGCTTTTGATATAGGTGCTCCAGCAGTAGAATAGGTGCTAAAGTCTTCGCTAAATTTTAACTCACGCGTGTTATAGTTCAGGTAAGTCATAAAGTCCTTTAGGATCACTTTTGGCGCTACAACGGGATCTGCTTTTCCAGGGTGTGGCGCACAGGAGCTACAAATTAAACTGAACAATAATAAAGTATGGATTATACATTTCTTCATGTTGTAAAGTAATGATATAATCCGGTATGTCATACATTAATTTAATTACCAAACTATCCAGCCATTGGTGTCAACTCCATAGATTTCTCTTCCGTTTCTTGCCATGCCAACGAACATGCCAACGTTAGAGGTGAAAGTGCCAACAAATAAATTTGCCTGCACTAGCATTTCCACTTCTGCAAAGAGTTGAATAATATTTTCTCGTTGTTGTTCTTTATCCTGAAGAGTAAATTTATCCATATCAAATCCATTGTTCTCAGGGAAAATGAAATGATATACCGGTCTTCTTGGATTGATTTTCTTAATATCTCCAATTACCCGCTGATCATCTGTGGCTATAAACACGGGGTAGTTTTCTTGTTTAGTAACATCATCTACAATCTTTAAGTAGTTTTCTAAAGGTTTAAAACCTGCTTCCCTGGATTTGTCACCTCTCCTAATATGTAAACCTGCGTATGGAGTTTGGATCTTTATAGAATTTTTTATGCTAAATACTTGAGATGCAGTTTTTCGACTATATCTCCAGATATTCCTAATCACTTGGTGACCAGAATTAATAATTTCTCCATAAAAATACGGTGAATTAACATTGTAATGTGGATGATATACTTTATGGTTTCTAATAAAGGGCCAGATATTTTGTGTTAAGCAAATTTCCTGATCAGGAAACTCACGATCTAGGTACTGCCTTGTGGCTGAAAATTCTGGTTGATCAAAGTCCGATTTCTTTACTATTTTAAAGTCTCTTCCATTATATGTTTTATGGAATGGATGGGTAACCTGATCAACAACTTGGTAAAAAAAATCGTTCCAAAGGTCATTGCAATACTGAGTATCGGTAGAATAAAGCTTAAATCTCAAATTGTTTTCCATACAATAGATCATTGCTATAATCATATTGTTTATTTCAGAAAAGAAACCGGCATGGTTACCAATTCTATAAACACAAATATTTTTGAATGATCTATTTATCTCTTCGTAAGTTCTCATTTATTTAGGGTTTTTGTCACACAATTTACTCCATTAGAATGAGTGAATAGGGTGACAAATTTCCCAATAAATGTAGTTTGGGTTACTGAATCAAGCTTTACCTGTGTTTAATAAAAAGCCTGAAGCGATATGATATAGCTTCAGGCTTAAAGTAACTCCAGCGAAATATCACTAAGGAATAATTAGATGATTATTTTTGCTTTAGCTGCTCACTAACAGTTTCCATTATTTTTAAAGCCTCTTCGCTAATCCGTCCATCCTGATAGATTTGAATATTTACAGTTACAGGACCGTTACCTTTTTGTTTATTAATAAAATTAGCCAGGTCGAGTGCTTTTAAGCTTGGAGCTTTAATATCAGTGTTTAATGGTTGATGTAACCAGTCATCTGTCTCCATAACGATTAAGCTTTGCGCCTGCAGCCCTTTCCCCGGACCATTTTCCAGTATTTGTTTTGCTGCAGGATTGCCAATATTATAAACCTCACCTGCCCAATAGTCTTGCCATGTTGTAGCGACTGGATAGACCCAACTATTTAGAGTTAGCAATCTGTTTGGATTGCCTTTTTTACAGATTTTATACAATTTCTCGAAATCAAATGACGGGTGCTTGCTATAACTTTGGTACCAGCCATCCAGCCAATATCCAGCAACTTTCTTTTTGTATCTTTCTCCTATTTCATTAAGCAATGAAAAATTGAGACGATTAAACTCTTCGTCATTTACTTTATCATATTTGGCGTAAATGTGTGTGGCTAAATAAAGTATTAATTTGATATTATGCTTTTGCAGACTATCAGAAATCTCGGCCACCAAATCCCGTGTGGTAGTATGACCAGGATATTCTGCTTCCCATTGTTTTAAAGGAGCAGGAAAATAAGGTTCCGCGTGATTAGTTGTGAAGATAATGTAAGAAGCTCCCGTCTTTTGTACCATTCTCACAAATGCGCTCACGTTAAATGAGTTTACCGCTTCATTATAAGGTTTAAGTGGGCCATGCTGTGGAGCAGATTGCGACGTCCAATGAAACATTAACCCATAAGGTGATTTCGTAAACCAATTTCTATTTGGTTTTACATTCGCAGATTTCGTAAGATCATTATTAATTGCGGCTTTTTTAGCCGTAGGTATAAGCTCAATGGAGTAAAAATTGATTTCACTTTCTTTGGCGGCGGTTAAGGCTACAGTAACGGTATTCATACCTTCGTTTAAATGCACTTTGCCTGGTATTTGTTTACGTTCGCAATTAAAAGCAAACCAGTCTGTTCGGGTAGCAGGATAATAACCCGCAGTTACAGCTAAGCCAGCACTAATCGAATCATTATTGGCGACAACTTTTACAGTAGAACCATCGTTTTTAGCTGCATAATTGATTGCTAATTCATACTCGCCAGCTTCTTGTATATATTTGTTCCAGGTTAAAGCACCACCGCCTCGATTTACCAAATGTGAGGCCATTTTCTGATTATTTCCCTTTTTATCAATTACTGAGTCGCTATATAGCACAATAGCGTATTTTGTTGGCATCAGTCCTCTTGAAGTGAGCGCAATTGAAGTATTGTCTTGTGTATGACGCGGAGTACCTTCCTCATTTGGTTTAATTCGATGTTGTGCAAAAATAGATGAAGTGCTAATTATCAATATTAATAAAAGATAATTTGATTTGTTATGTAAACTCATGGATAAGTTAGCTATTGAATTGTTAAGTCTTTTTTTAATAATTTTTGATTACGTATGAGCTCGATAGAGAGGATAGATCCGCTTTTTTGTGATTGATATATTTTAATAAGATCTTGGATAGAGGAAATCAATTTCCCGTTAGCTGTTCTGATCACATCTTTACTCAGTATCCCGGATTGGCTAAATAAACTGTTACTGCCAGCATCAATTACTACTACACCTTTTTCGTCGGGTAAACCATAGGCAGATCGATCGCCGATGCCTTCTACTGATTTCAGCTTTGAGCCGAGAAAAGAGATTATAGTTGCTGGTTGTTTGTATTGGCCTACGACCAAGAGTGGATTGATTACTGGCTGCATGGCCAGTTTTTTTAGCTCCGGCTTTTGAACACCAAAACTAGTCATAACAATATTTTTGAATCCGATTTTGAAGGCAGGTGAATTGGCAGCTACGGTGTAATCAGCCTTGTTGGGATTGTGAAATAACGGATCGCCCGAAATACTATTTTTATCTGTACCCTTAGCTTGTGCTATGGCAAGGCCGGCCGGATTAATAAATAAGTTATGATTGATACTCTTGCCCCAGTCGCTAACTCGGATTGGCTGATATGGTGTTGATACAATATTGTGCTCAAAAACGTCACCACTGTTTTTAAACCATACATGGGGATGGAATGAATTGTTGACCATGATATTGTTCTCAACGATACGGTAAAAACCTTCACGCAATTTAAGTCCACCGTTTAAGCATACATTGTTATAGATATGGTAATTAGAGGAACCATCATCTAAATCAATATCCCATCCATGGTCGCATCGGAAACGGTTATCATGGATTGCAGTCTGCTTTTGTGCATCCAATAATATAATTTCTGGATGTGCTAAAGAAATGCTATCCATGTACGCTCTGTTAGGATGCCAGAACCGATCCCTTCCCCATGAATTAAAAGCACCATGATCGCCCGTTTCCATAACGGTATTAAATACATCATTAAAAGCAATGTTATGTCCGCCAAAACATCCGTCACCTATATTAATTCCCGCTCTTGGTGTATTATAAATCGTATTCCGACTAACTGTGATTCCCGAAGAAACGGTGATTTCTACACCTGTGGCCTGCTTTTCAATCTGGCCCAGATCATGGAATAAGTTATTGTCAACTATACATTGCTGAGGGTAGTCGTTGTTAATAGGACCAGGCTTTTTATCAATCTGTTCGTAGGTTAGTCCCTGATCATAATTAAACAATGGCGAACGAACTGCACTGATGCTGCCGACAAAGCAAACTGCACTTGCACCGATTTGTGCAATTTCACAGCCGGTAATAGTAGCTTTCACATTGTAGTTACTAAGCATAATTGCATTTCCGCCCAGACCAGTAAAGTTACAGTCAGTGATTTTGCAATTTTCTGTTCCATCAAAAAGTACTGCCCCGCCTCTGTAAATTGTCCAGTCGCTACGTAACAACGGCTCTTTGGTATCCATGAAAGTACGTTCATTGTGCTTAAAATTTAATCCCTTTAATTGTACATTTCTTACCGGCTTGTTTACTGTCCCTTTAAATTCGAAACTGTTCTTTAAATTCGAGACCTCTACAGTCGCCTTTGCCAGATCCACCCCTTGTAAAGGATAATAATATAAGATATGCGCTATTCTGTCCAGATACCATTCTCCATTTGTATCTAGCTCTTCCATAATGTTTTCGACAAAACGGTTTTTTTTATGCAGGGGAGAGGGACGGTTATTTTGCCATCCGCCATCCATGATTAAGGTACCATCGTCTTTCTTTTCAGTAATGATGTAATCAAAACTTCCCCATTCACCGGAGTGCAAAGCATGCACATAACCGCCGGCTGGATTTTTCCATGTTTTTACCCTTGCCGGTGAGTAAGCATCAGCCGCCGATCCATTAAAAAATTTAGCTTTAGGATCATAATTCGGGTATCGGGCCATATGTTGTGCAGCATCATTTATATACAACCGCTCAAATACAATGTTTGAAGGAACTTGTGCCTGATAAATACCGTTACGGTAGGGTTTCCAGTTCAATTTAAGCCTTCTTCCGGCGCTGATGATCACTTTTTCGTTAGGAAAGTTTTCTATAGTTAAATTAGCCTTAGAGATATCATCAGCATTGATACGGATAGCTTGGGCCAGGTAGTGTGTACCACCCCGAAGCTGGATGCTAATGTTTTTAGCTTTTAGTTCTTTTGCTGCAGCTAATGCTTTCTCTATTGATTTAAAGGGACTTTGTAAGTTGCCATTGTTAGCATCGTTTCCGGTTATAGAGACGAAAAATTTTATTTGAGTTGCTCTAGTTTTGCAGCCTATTGCATTATGACGGCTTTGCGTGTTGTAGTTTTGGAGAATCTTTGGTGGTTTTGCACGCTGGTCCGCCGCGTACGAGGGAAGGTGAATTATTGCACTATACGAGAATGCAATAACCGTCAGATACTGACGAATTGTAGTTTTACTGTTCATTAGTTGATATTTGGTTTTAAAGGTTCTTGAATACAAGATTGCTATCACTTTTTGTGGGTTAAAAATCTTGTATAGGTTACGTCTATGTGTGTTAATTCTGCTCTAATTTATCATCTGGCAATAGTAACTGCAACTGGTAATTTTGCTCAATCGTTTTTTTAAACTGCAATCGAAGAATTTATTTTTGGAGTGTTTAATAATTGTGGCCTGAAGCAGCGCAACATTCAATATTCTTCGGCCTTGTTTGGATAAATGTTTATAGGTAGTTACAATAAAATCATCTGGCAGCTGTTATGCTTTGGATATAAAGTTTCAATAAAGAATCTGTTACCTTTTCTGCAACAGACAATTATTATCGTTATTTTTCGTATTTTATGATTTTTAACCTGTATGCAACTATATAAACATTATTCTTTTGATTTGTGGCTAACCTTAATCCGCTCTAATCCAGCGTTCAAACTGGAGCGCTCAAGGATTTTTTATGAAAAGTACAACTTCAGCAAAAAATCTTTTGAAGAGGTTGCAACAATATTCCGTCAAGTGGATCTAATGTGCAATAGCATGAACGAAAAGACAGGTAAGAATATTGATGCGGATGAAATGTACCTGATGGTGATCAGCATGATTAATAATTTTGATCCGTCATTTGCTGCTATTGATATTGTAGGGCTGGAAAAAGAAATGGAGTCGTTATTATTTAATTACCTGCCGGTTGTTTATTGCGGGGAGACGAAGAACATGCTGGAAAAGCTGAGGGATGCAGACCGGTCTACGGTCAGTTTATTAAGTAATACGGGGTTTATCCGGGGTGCCACATTACGTAAAGTTTTAAATGAACTGGAGCTTGGTCAATTCCTCGATTTCCAGTTATATTCTGATGAAGAAAATATGTCTAAACCAAATCTGCAATTCTTTCAGCTGATGCTGGACAGGATAGATAGAAACAAGCATAGTGCACTGGAGTTGCATGAGGTAGTACACGTTGGTGATAATCCAATTGCAGATTTCCACGGGGCTAAAGGGCTCGGGATCCATAGTGTACTCATTAATTCAAATCATTTAACTATATCTTGCCTGCTATGAGTTTACCTAAATCATATGCGCTGCACCAGATCCATAATACGGCCGAATTTGGCTTTGATCCGGATGCCTACAGTCGTTTTAAGTTTGGCGATGATCAGGTTGCTAAGCAGTTTGGCCTTGCGCTGGCTGATGGTTTTATCAATAATTATTTAAAGGATAATTTTATTGATAACCAGATTGTAGTCATATCTAGTCCGTATTCATTTATCCCAACTGCAACTTTTGCGATGAAGAACTATTTTGTGCACCAGCTGAACCGCTGGATGGTCGATAATGGCGGATTGGTGGTACAGGAAGCCAAGGTACACCGGACGATTACTTATAAGGAGGATTACGGTGCGCTAAGTGCAGAGGAACGGATGAATCTGATTGGGAATGATTCTTTCCAGATCGATAAACAGTTTTTAGAGCATAAAACGTTGTTATTTCTGGATGATATCCGTATTACGGGAAGTCATGAACGGATGATCCTTAAAATGGTGGATACGTATGAGATGAAAAATGATATCCATCTGCTGTATTTTGCGGAGCTGGCGAATATGGAGATCCATCCTAATGTAGAAAATACGCTGAATTACCACCAGGTGAAGTCTGTATTTGATCTGGAAAGTATTATTAAGAGTGGTGCTTTTTGCTTTAATACAAGGATCGTAAAATATATCCTGAATACAGATGTGAATAGTTTTTCTATATTTATAAATAATCAAACAGAAGATTTTATCAATTTGTTATACAATCTTGCTTTGGGAAATGGATACCACACGATTGAGGCTTACGCGGAAAATCTGGGTTATATCAAAGAGCAGATTTTTACTAAAAAATATAAATTAATTTAAAAATGGCTATAAACTTGCAAAAGGGGCAGCGCGAAAATATTGATGCTCCAAAATTTACAATTGGTCTGGGTTGGGATACGAACAGTTCTTCTACTGGTAGTAATTTTGATCTTGATGCGTCGATTTTTCTTTTAGGCGATAATAAAAAGATATTAACTGATGATCACTTTGTTTTTTATAATAACCTGGTTTCGCCGGATGGTGCTGTAGAGCATACTGGTGATAATTTAACAGGGGATGGTGACGGTGATGATGAGCAGGTAAAAGTTGATTTGTCTAAGGCTGATGCGAAGATCTCAGAGATTTGTATCGTAGTAACTATCCATGAGGCAGAAGCGAGAAGACAGAATTTCGGACAGATCCGCAATTCGTTCATCCGTATTTTTGATGCGGTAACGAACCAGGAGATACTGAAGTATGAACTGGAAGAGGATTTTTCTATTGAAACGGCAGTAGAGTTCGGCAGGTTGTATAAACGTGAAGGTAAATGGAAGTTTGAAGCTGTGGGCGTTGGTATGAAAGGCGGACTGCAGGATTATTTAAATAAATATCAATAAGGAGTTATGGCAATTAATCTTCAAAAAGGGCAGCGCATCAGCCTTGAAAAAACTAATGGAACGAAATTACAGCAGGTTTGTGTAGGAATTAACTGGGGGGCGATTGTTAAAAAGGGGCTTTTCGGACTTGGTTCTTCTACAGTTGCGGTAGATCTTGATGCGAGTTGTGCGGTGTATGATGAGCATAAAAAGTTGATCGAAGTGGTTTACTTTGGTAACCTTGGTTCTAAGGATGGATCGATAAAACATAGCGGTGATGACCTTACTGGTGATACAGGTGGTGATGATGGGTTGGATAATGAGGTGATCACAGTAGATTTCTCGAGGCTGACGCCTAATGCTTCTTATGTGGCTTTTGTGTTAAATAGTTTTAAGGGACAGGATTTTGCGACGATTCCTTTTGCTTCGATCCGTATATACGAGGGTTCTGCAAAACGGGTAACTGAAGTGTTTGCAAAGTACGATATTGCAAATGGTGAAGGCTTTGCTGGTCATGTTTCTATGGTTCTTGGTGTGTTTTACAAAAAGAATGGCGAATGGAAGTTTAATGCAATAGGTGAGCCTACAAAAGATCGTAAGCTGGAGCAAACGGTGCAGACTGTTACGCAGAGTTATTTATAAGACCTAAGTAATATAGATCCACTGTTTTATCTATTGATAACTAATATATTATTTTAAATCGGTTATGCTTCAGTTTTAATGCATAACCGATTAATGACCACTACCTCAATTTTATCAACTAAACTATTATGGAAACAAGTGCTCAGGACAATCCTTTAAGTAACCTGCCGGTAAAATTGGACAAGGAAGGTAATGCCGATCTTGCCAAGCTGAGTCCGGATGAAGTAACAAAATATACAGAGATGAGCAAGTCTCTAAAACCGTCTGATGTGAATTCTATCCTTAACTATGGAGTGGAAGCGCAGGCTTCTATGGAGAAGTATAGTAATGATTTCCTGGTATCCGTACGTACGTATAATAGTGGTGACGTAGGCGGTTTGATCAATGAATTGCTAACGGAGCTGAATTATATTGATGTTTCTGAGCTGGAGCAATCTGGTATTAAGTCTTTTATTTCTAAGATCCCGTTTTTGAAGAACCTGGTTGTAGATGTGAAAAAGATCTTTCAGAAGTACGATGTAGTGGTCAATAATATTGATAAGATCACTAATAAGATCAAGGCAGGAAGGTTGAACTCATTAAAGGATAATAGTTCATTACAGACCATGTTTGAGAGCAATGTTGCTTTTATCCGTGAAATGGAAGAACTCATTATTTCTGGTCAGCTGAAATACCAGGAGCTTAGTGTAAAACTGGCAGAAATGGAAGGCAGGCCAGCGGATTATGAAGATTATGAGATAGCTGATTTGCGCGATTTTGTGAGCAGGCTAGACAAAAGATTGGCTGATATGAAGATCGTCAGGTTTATCATGATGCAGTCGCTCGCACAGATTCGCCTGGTGCAAAATAACAATACTTCGGTGGCAGAAAAGGCACAGTCAATTATTTCTACCACGATCCCTGTGTGGAAGAACCAGCTGACTATTGCTGTTGCTTTACAAAGGCAGAAGGCCAATGTGGAGATGCAGAAAAAGATTTCTGATACGACTAACACGATCTTGCTGAAGAATGCAGAAATGCTGAAACAGAACAGTATCGATGTGGCCAAGGAGAATGAAAAAACAGTTGTATCTTTGGATACACTGAAAAGAACGACTACTTCATTAATTGATACTTTAAATGAAGTTAAAAAGATTCACGAAGAAGGTGACAGGAGCAGAAGGGTGTTAGATACTGAACTTAAAAATCTGGAAACTGAATTAAAGAAGAACGTTACGCAGGTGGGCAATTAAAGCACAGGCAAATAAAATAGAAGAATAGAAATTGGCGATGGATGATCATGCTGCAGGAATTTTAAGGGAATCAAATAAAGTTATCAGTAGGTTACAGCTGCTTTCGGTGTATTTTCAGGAAGAAGTAGTTTATAAGATTTACCTAAGGAGCCTGGTCATCCACCAGCTTTTTGAAAACAATAGCGAGTTATCAATAGATAAGTTAGAATTGTTTCACCTCCAGTTCACGTCTAGCGTAATTGAGCTGCTGCGTAAGATCAAAAAGAACAACGAGAAAAACGTGACTTTGATTGATGATGAGATCCGCCTGAACCAGGATGTGATCCATAAGTTAAACGAAACGGTACACAATGAGCAAAATTTCCTTTCCGGGAAACAACGGCAGGCGCTCAAAATAAATATCTCTTTAAGGAACCTGTATGAGGTGTTGTCTGATCATACGAACGACTTCCCTTTTGTGAAAAACATTACCCAGTTTAGTGCACGTTATGCTAAGGATTTCTATTATAGTATTACGTCTGATCAGTTCGCCCAATTAATTGATTATAAGACTGATAATGTTTATGCAAACAGCTATGCAACCATAGAGAAAAAACTAATGGGCTTGTTGTGTAAATACGACTTCAAAACGGATTTTGTCTATGGATTAAAGTCGGGCACTCTCATTATTGAGGTTTACAAGTTCGTGGAAGAAGACCGCTATTTTTTGTTTTTTCCCGGTAGAAACCTGTTCCTTTTTTGTACACCAGCAGAAATATTAGGTGCCGATTGGTCGAGCCACTCTTCTGAAAAAACTAAAATGATACAGGAATTAGGTTACAAAAACGACAAGCTGGAAAGTCAGGCTGCCTCGGTAAAAACATATATTCCTGAAGAAATCATCAAATTGCTGGAAGAGAATTACGTCAAAATTTCAGATCTAAACTTCTTGAATCATCTGAATAATTTTGATGTACAAGCCAATATCCTTAAAACAATGCTCAATACAGATTTGCTTTAATACAATTGCGCACTAACTTTCTTCAATAACAGGTCTGATAACTTTTTTGTCACTTCACCTGAACCTTCAAGCTTAATTTGATCAATCATTTTTACAGGTAAAATATGTTTTGTTGTACTCGTAATAAATGCTGCTGAAGCATTTCGAAGTTCCTCCAGGGTAAAGTCCCGTTCAGTAATTTTGAATCCTGAATCTTCCATATTTAATATGTTTTTCCGGATCACTCCTTTAAGAATGTTGTTTTTAGCGGTAATGATTTCTTGATCTTTGGTTACGATAAAGAAGTTGGCACGCGGACATTCCTTTACTAAACCTTCGTAGTGGTACAAGACGTCATCAGCCAAATGCTGTTTAATAAATGGCTGCAGCCAGATCGCCATTGCATAATCCAGTGTCTTCATCTCTGAAAGCTGACGCTGGTAATCGTAGGTCACCAAACTGATCCCTTTCTCGTTTAATTCCATTGGCACTACGAAAGGCGTTTGTGAAATAATCAGGTTCTGTGCAGCTGGCAACGTAAATCCATCTGTAGAATAACCACCGGTAACAATCATTTTTATGCCAGAATCTGGCAGGTTATTTTTGCTTTGCAGGGTTTCCAAGATGGTTTTCAGTTGGGCAGGCGACTGGCTAATGTGGAGGTGCATTTTTATTATGGAATTATAAAAGCGTTCCAGGTGATCGTCTAGAAAAATCGGTTTACCATTTATAGTTTTAAAAAAGTCGAATATGCCGTAACCGCGGTGGATGGCCAGATCTGAAACCAGGAGTGAGGCCTGTTCTTCGGCCAGGAAACTATCATTAACAAAAACGTATCTATCAGCCATGCTATCTTTTAATAATTAATGGTCTATTAATAATTAGTGGTCTATAATGTATTGCTGTTCTGTATGTATAACTATTGTTATTGCCTTATGCTTACCGCTTTGCTCACCTATATGTATATACTGTATAGCGGTAATATCGCACTGTGTCATTTATAGATATACAATAATAATAAAATTACGCGTGATGGTGAACCATTCTATTGTTATCTTCGTCACGTTATATAAACAATAGGATTGTTACAGGTGTTATAGGGGCAGACATCAATTGTATAATTATGAAAACGGATCTTATAGAAATCTTTCAAACAATCAGGGCATCGCTGCAGCCATATGCGGCACTTGGATTTAATAACAGGACGAATAGTGAGGTGCAGTATGATCTTTGGTCTGAATTAACAGTAGAGGTGGATGGGGAGAAGCGGACGGAGACATTTTTTGTAAATCTTGAGATTACATCAGATTATGTGCTTGTAGATGTGCTGCCAGAATTTTTACCGGAACATGAACGGCCGATGATTATTAAAGAATTGGATGATATCACGGAGAACCTGATCGAAGACAAGGTTGCTGCCGGCTACAAAATATTTAAGGATAAGGAGTGGGTATAGAAATTGCCAGCTGGCAACAATCATTAATTAATAGATTAGGAGAATCCGGGTTTGAGGTGGATAGTGAATTATCGGGTGGTTACACGCTGATAACTTTCAAAACTTACGATAAATTAGTCTTAAACCTGGTTTCTCTTAACAATCTTACTGATCCCCTGGATCTGATAAATTTACAGCGGTTATACCAGGCAGATAATATCCAACTGGTACAGCTTTGGGAAGACATCTGGTTAACCAGGCCCGGGCAGGTGTTAAGCCGCATATCCTCCTTGTTAGGGAGAAATAAAAAAGTACACGGACGCAAAACTAAAGTCCGCACTATTACCCAACCAGAAGCAGATAATTTTTTGAACCGCTTCCATTTACAAGGAAGCGTAAAGGCCCGTCACCGCTATGCACTGGAAACGGCTGGCGAAATGGTTGCTGTAGCACTGTTCAGCGGTAAGCGGAATATGACGAGAAAACGTTCTGATTATATATCCGTAGAACTCATGCGTTTTGCCAATGCTGCGGGGATCACTGTGCAGGGTGGTTTAAGCAAATTGATTAAACACTTGATCAATGCCCTTTCGCCCGACGATGTAATGACTTACGCGGATCTGGATTGGTCTTATGGAAAAGGGTATACGAAACTTGGATTTGAGCTAACTGAACAATCGCCGCCGGCAGAAATATGGTTATCGTGTGAAACAATGACCCGTTACTTCCCGCATCGGCTGCCTGATGAGGCGAAGGTTTATCTTTTAAGTCCTGATTTTAGCGATAAAATGAGATCTTTGCGGTATACCAGGGTATACAATACCGGGAACCTGAAATACATTTTATACTTATAAATGGATAAACATCCTCTCTTAATCATTCTTGGTCCGACTGCCTCCGGAAAAACAAAACTAGCTGTACATGCTAGTTTGAATTTAGGAGGTGAAATCATTAGCGCAGATAGCAGGCAGGTATTTAATGGAATGGATATCGGTACAGGTAAAGACTTAAATGAATATACCATCAACGGTCAGGCTATCCCTTATCATTTAATAAACATCAGGGAAGCCGGTGAACAGTATAATGTCAATGCTTTTAAAGAAGATTTTTACACGCTTTTTGAACAGTTGACGAATAGGGGGCGGCTGCCCATAGTTTGCGGCGGGACTGGAATGTATATACATAGTTTATTACAAAATCAGCCTTACACCGCTGTTCCGGTTAACCAGGTCTTTAGAGATAGTTTGCCTGCACATGATATTAATGCGCTAAGGGCACTGCTAGCTTTTTATCCTAAAGAGGTAACGGACCATGCAGATCTTTCCTCCGCCAAAAGGCTGGTCAGGGCATTAGAAATCGCAGAATATTTAAACCACCATACTTTGACAACAGCAGTTGCTCCGGCTATGGACCCGCTCGTGATTGGTCTGAATGGTGATGTAGAACTCCGTCGTTCGCGCATCTTTAAAAGATTGAACGCGCGTTTTGATAGTGGTTTGATTGAAGAAGTAGCGGGGCTTTTGCAGCGGGGGGTAAGTGCAGATATGCTTATCTTTTACGGTTTAGAGTATAAATTCGTCACTTCCTACTTGCAAAACGAGATCAGTTTACCGGAATTGAAAGAAAAACTATACATAGCGATCTGTCAATTTGCAAAGCGGCAAATGACTTTTTTCAGAAAGATGGAAAAAGACGGTGTGGTGATAAACTGGCTGGATGCGTCACTCGAAACAGAGGAACTGAGTGCAATGGTCACCAAATTATATTTGGAGAACTATAAGTTGTAAGCCGTTGATGATTAAGGCTGTACCTTACATTAGTATTGTTTTTGAACAGGAGCCAAATTGCGTAATTAATAGTTTCTGTTTGAGCAGCGGGAAAAAAGGATCAATCTATACTGTAGTATTGTTCCTTTATAATAAATGGTGTTCGTTTTGCTTATGGCATGCAATTTGTAAATGGAGGAATAACAGATTAATTCTGGAGTTTAAACAGATATAAACAATGGATACTGCTTATGCAGACTTCATTAAAACAACAAAACAAAATGAAACATTCTACTAAATTTCTTGCTTCTGCAGTAGCTGCTGTAGCATTATTCTTTTCAACAAATGCAAGTGCTCAAAAAATTGGTGTTGGTGCAAATTTAGGTATACCTACGAGTGACCTTTATGGTTTTGCAGCTGGTGTTGATTTACGTATACAGTTCGATGTAACTAAACAATTATCGGTTCCTGTAGCTACAGGTTATAACCATTTCTTTGCAAAAGACGATATTAACTACTTAAATATTCCTGGTCAGGAAATGCCTGATTATGGATATATCCCTGTTAAAACAGGTTTGAAATATTTCTTCGATCCTAGTGGTTCAGGAATTTATGCAATGGGTGAAGTTGGTGCTGCAATAGGGGTGAGTGACCATTCAAAAACTACTTTTTTATATGCGCCGACTTTAGGTTATTCATGGAGCAGCGGATTAGATCTTGGTCTTAAATATGAAAATGCTGGTAAAGGTTTAGATCATTATGGAAACGAATCTGGTCAGATTGCTTTACGCATAGCTTACGGTTTCAAATTGTAAGAGATAGCTGATATAGCGCTTTCCCCCTAAGGAAAGAGCATAGTAGAGGAGGTTGCCGGTTAGGTAGTCTCCTTTACTTGTTTAATAAAGTAATCCCAGGAGTTTGAAGAGAGCAGAAATTGGATTGTACCACTGCTGTGATTGTATTTATAAATTGCAATATTTTCAAAAAAACGTCCCTTTTATCCTGTTCTGTTTTACTTTATTAAAATTAAAATAGTATTTTGAGCAAAAAAGGAAATTGATGAAGAAATATATAGGCATAGCAATGTTGTCTGCGTTAGTTGCTTGTACCAATGCTGAGAAGAAAGCTGAACCGAGAACGGATAGTGTAGCCAAAACAGATGCAGTAGCTTTAAATACTGATATTCAGTTGGCTGATCCGAAGATAGAAAAGATATATACTGGATATATTTCACTTAAAAATTCTTTGGTTGCAAGTAATTCTGCTGCGGCACACCAGACGGCGATGGATCTTTCTGTGGCTTTAAAAGGTTTTGAGGGTTGTGAAAACACCGCACTGATTGCTGATAAGATCGCAGGAACAGAAGATATCAAGATACAGCGCAAAGAGTTTACCGCGCTAAGTTCTGATGTAATCGCCTTATTTAAACATGTAGACCTTAAAAAAGGTACTATCTACGTACAGCATTGCCCGATGGCCAATAATGGAGATGGCGGCGATTGGCTGTCTTCTGATCAGAAAATCAGAAATCCATATTATGGAGATAAAATGCTGGAATGCGGCGGTGTAGTTGAATCAATTACTGCTAAAAATTAAGCTTAATTCTTACGCAATGATGACCGGCCGTTAACAGAAATTTAACAGCTTTGTTATGATTGTTTATCAATTATTAGTGCTAGAATAGTTATTTTTGTTATTTATAAATTTAAAAGATATATGTCAGATATTGCAGAAATCAAGATTGATGGTAAAGTATATGAGTTTCCCATTATAACTGGTACCGAGGGGGAGAGAGGAATTGATATTTCAAAACTTAGGGATTTGACTGGTCATATTACGCTTGACCTTGGGTACAAAAACACTGGATCTACAAAAAGCGGAATTACCTTTTTAGATGGTGAACAAGGGATCTTAAAATATAGAGGTTATCCGATTGAGGAGCTTGCCGAAAAATCTACCTTTCTTGAGGTTGCTTACCTGCTGATCTATGGTGATTTACCAAAGGGAGAAGAGTTAGAGAATTTTCAGTCGCAGATCACGAAACACACGCTGATCCACGAGGATATGAAAAAGTTTCTTGATGGTTATCCATCGAAATCACATCCGATGGCGCAATTAGCTTCATTAGTGTGTTCTCTATCTACTTTTTATCCGGAATCACTGGATGCGAATTCTTCTCCGGAAACGATGAACCGGGAAATGATCAAGTTGCTGGCAAAATTCCCAACTATCGTATCGTTCATCTATAAAAAATCTTTAGGTCACCCGCTGATCTATCCGAAAAATAAATATGATTATGTAAGTAACTACCTGAACATGACTTTCGGTCAGCGTACAGAGGAGATAGAAATTGATCCGGTAGTAGTTAAAGCAATGAATACTTTATTGATCTTACATGCAGACCATGAGCAAAACTGCTCGGCTTCTACCGTAAGAATGGTAGGTTCTTCAGATTGTAATATTTATGCTTCAGTTTCTGCTGGTATTGCTGCTTTATGGGGCCCGCTGCATGGTGGTGCAAACCAGGCGGTAATTGAAATGCTGGAACGTATTAAAGAAGATGGCGGTGATACAGAGAAATGGATCAATAAGGCGAAGGATAAAAACGATCCATTCCGTATGATGGGCTTTGGGCACCGGGTGTACAAAAACTTTGATCCGCGTGCAAAAATTATCAAAAAAGCATGTGATGATATCCTGGAAAAATTAGGTATCAATGATCCTGTTTTAGAGATTGCCAAGAAATTGGAAGAGGCTGCTTTAAGTGATCCTTATTTTGTAGAGCGCAAGTTATATCCAAATGTAGATTTCTATTCGGGTATTATCTACCGAGCTTTAGGTTTCCCTACTGATATGTTCACTGTATTGTTTGCATTAGGTCGTTTACCAGGATGGATTGCTCAATGGAAAGAAATGCATGAGAACAAAGAACCAATCGGCCGTCCGCGTCAGATCTATGTTGGTCATACTAACCGTACGTTCGTAGAGGCAGAAAATAGATAGTTCATTGATAACTCCCGTTATCATTTATTTATAGCGGGCATAAAAAATCCCGGTAGCTTTTACAGTTACCGGGATTTTTTATGCTGAAGCTGTTTGGGTATAAAGGAGTATGATTAAAAACAGCAGTACATAGTTTGCTATTGCAATTGGTTATAAGAGAAATGCTTTAAGCATTGTTTTATAGTATGTTCCATAGTTTTTTAACGCTGCTGCCAGGGTGCTGATCAATCCTTTTACATCAGTAGCTTTTCCTTTAGTTGGCGGAACAAGAACTTTACTTTCCACTGGTCTGTCGTTTACCATTCTCGCGAACCAGGTTACATTATCGTGCGGTAGCGCTACACCTAAAATCATCCCAGGCAATCCATTAAAAGATTCTGGTCCGCCTGATACAGGGATCTCATCTGTGTAAAATGCAACAACATACACAGAATCCATGATTACAGCATTTGCTCTTCTGCACATATATCCGGCAATTTCGCGGGTTTCGCCAGTAATTTTCCAATTAATTGTGCGCGCAGTATCTTTTACTACAAAAGTCTCTTCATACACCTTTTTACGTGTAATCTTTTCTTTCGTGCTGAGGTCGGTATATACAGTATTGATCTGGCTGATCTCTGGCGACTCGCCAAACCATGCAATGGGTGGTGAGGTGTCTTCGATTGGAGTGAACAATGTTTTACTCTTTGAAAAGCTAAGCGTGCTCTTCAATACTTTAAATTGTGGCTGCTTCTTTTTATAGTCATCTATAATTTGTGTAAGGAAGGAGCTATTTTCTGCATTCACTTGTTTTTGGAGGATAGCGTACATATTAGTACTGCGGTCAAATTCTATGACGCCTTCTGTTGCGAACCTCGCGTTTTGTGCTGATAGGGTAGTGCTGAAGCCTAAGAATAGGCAAGCCAGCAGAGTTAATTTTGTCTTCATCGTCATTATTTTTTAGGTGCTGCTCCGCCCATTTTGTTAAAGTCCCATGATATTGAGGCCATGAAATATCTTTTGATTGTAGTAAAATTTTCCTGAGTGATCATGTTTCCATAAGCGCTCCTGCTGAATCCTACATTCTTTTTCAGCAAGTCATTTACTGCCAGTGAAAACTTAAGCGCGTCCGATTTCAGGAAGGTCCTGCTGACCCTCGCGTTAACGATCATTTTATTAAAATCTTTATTAAACGACTTTGTCGCTCCGCGGAATTCATACTGGGCATCACCGCCTATTTCGAATTTACCAGGCAAATAAACATTAAAATATGAATTTCCATTAAATCCCCATCCGTTGTCATTAATAGACTGCTGTAACGAAGATTCGTTAGTCGTATAGGTTGGTCCCCCTGAAACCTGTGCAGAGAACTTTTTCACTTTATATTTTGACAGTGAAAGCCTGCCGCTATAAGTAGTTGATTTCGACTCATTCAATTCGCCATTCACATAATTAAAAGAATTATTTCCATTCATGCTACCGTTTATCCCAATATTCATATCTGCAAAATTGATTTTGCGGTTCGCCGAAGCAGAAAGGTAGATAGACGTTGAGCTTTTGCTGGTTAAGTTGATCGATTGGTAAGTGCTTTTACCCGCAGAATCTGTAGTCGTGTTGCTGACGATAGGATTGGTGGTCACATTATAAGATCCATAAGCGTTTATATACTGACCACTTAACATTTTATAACTATTATAATTCATCGAAAAATTATGGGTAAACGATGGTTTTAGATTTGGATTACCGAGGGTTACATTTAAAGGATCTGTATTTTCCAATACGGGCTGAATCTGACTGATACTAGGTTGAGTGTTCCTACCACTGTAGTTAACCGAGATGCCCTGTTGCTGCGAGAATTTGTAACGGTAATTAACTTGAGGGTTCCAGTTAATGAATGTCCTGTTGAAGGTACTGTTATCATATAGATTCTCTTGCTCAAACTGAACATTGGTAACCTTTGTACCGAAGTTGATCGTAGTTTTTTGATTGATATAATTAAAGATGGCGCCTCCCTGGTTGGAAACCTGATCCAGTTTATAATTATTACTAAACGCGCGGTCTAACGAATTGTATTCACCATCAGTATTATTAAATGATTTTCTATCGGATGTACTGTTATTTATGGCCAGTCCGTAGTTTAACACCAGTGATAATTTACTCGTTATCGGTTCGGTATAAGCGAGCATAGAATTGAACAGATTCGTTTTCACCAGGCTTGTTTTATACTGATCTACTACACGAGAGCTATCTAATGTTTCTGTTGTGCTGTAAAACTCATTGTCTGACTTCAGGAACCCTTTAGTTTCTGTGTTGGTAATGGATTCGCTTAAAGTAAGTGATAAGGTACGGCCCTTCTTTTTTAACTTTTTGGTCAGGAACACCGAACCGTTCCATATTTTACTTCTTGAATCGTTAGTTACACTTCTTTCACTTGTATTTAACAGCGTGCCATCTCCTCGTCGGCTCTCGGTAAGGTAATTACTATTGTTCTGGCTGTTTCTTAACGTTCCGTCTGTGTTCACTTTTAAATTGGCTGTTGTATCTAACTTAATTTGATACGTTGCATCCAGTTTTTGTCTGAACATATAGTTATGAAAAGTTTCTTCCGAATTGGAATTAATCAATCCATTTGGCTGGTTATTCTGTGTAAGTGTAGTTTTTGTACCATCCACCGTTAACGAACCTATTTTATAATTTGCATTGATGGATTCTTTATCACTGTTCCATTTATTTTCATAATGCGCTCCGCCAGTCCTTGCGATAGGAATACCTTCATTGTTATACTCCCCATTATAGGAATCCAGCCCATTGTCGCCGCCAGAAATCATAAATCCTCCGTCTACCATCTGCAGGCTGGATGAACCATACTTTTCACTGTCGCCCCAGCCTAAGCCGGTTTTTCCTGTATTGGCTAAAGTTCCATAAGCAGAAAGTTTTTGTTTTCCCTTAAACATGTTGAACATACCCTGCAATTGATAGAAATCGTCAGTTCCACCATTCACATCCAGCTTACCGAAATAGCCATTTTTCTTATCCTCTTTTAGTTTGATATTAATTGTTTTGGCCTTTTCACCATCATCAATACCTGTAAACGTTGCCTGATCACTCTTTTTATCATAAAGCTGTACCTTGTCTACCATATCAGCACGAATATTCTTGGTCACCAATGTTGGGTCGTCACCAAAAAATTCTTCACCATCCACCAGCACCTTATTTACCTGGGCGCCCTGTGCAGTGATCTTTCCATCCTTATCTACTTCTACGCCCTGAAGCTGTTTGAGCAAATCTTCCACCTTATCATTAGGTTGTATCTTATAAGCTGCTGCATTAAATTCGGTAGTATCACCTTTAATTTTAATCGCCACTGCTTTTCCTTTAATAATTACATCATTAAGCAGGTTAGCTTTAAGAATCAATTTGACCCGGCCAAAATCGGCACTGGTCTTTGTACTGTCTAGCGTAAAATGTTCCACGTAATCTGCGTAACCCGGATAAGTAAACAGCAGGAACATTTTTCCTTTAGGCAGGTTCTTAAATTCGAAAGTTCCATTGTCGGCCGTCCGTGTAAAACGGAGTAGGATAGAATCCTTTGCACGGATCACACTAACAGAAGCATTCACCAATTTTACACTGGTCGTTGTATCTACTACAGACCCTTTTGCTGTATAGGAACTCTGTGCGTACGACGCAAAGGAAATAAGGGAGAAAAGGAGTAGATTGAGTAAGAGTAGTTTCATATAAGGTTAATTATAATGCCAAATTATAACTAATCCTTTAGTAATAAAAGTATTTTACTTAAATAATATGTTAAAAAACGTTAATTCATCATTATTTAACATAGTGTACGCCATGTTAACTTAAAAGGTGACTATTATTGTTACAATCGCGTAGTATTATTTAATAAATCCAGCAATTCTTAATCCAATTGTAAAATGTATTGCCTATCAGAGTTTTTTTGCCCGATAACAAACATAATGTTCGATATCGGGCATTTTGCTTCTGACGCAATTGTATAATCTATTGAAACGCAGTAAGATAAGAATGGCATCCGCCTTGCATTGATGGGGCAAAAGGAATTAAATGGATAGGATCATCGAAGAAGAGGTAGCAAATACTAGAAAAAGGAAGATATGGATTGCAGTCGGTATTGTCGTTATTGTATTGTCTGCTAGTTTATTACTTATGCGCTACTTCATTACCCCCACGTTAACAACTGCTGAGATTAACACTGCAGTGGTAGAAAAGGGTGATATCGAAAATACGATCAATGCTACTGGTGAGGTTTTGCCGGAATTTGAAGAGGTGCTGACCAGTCCGATTAGTGCGTCTGTACGAAATGTATTAATGGATGCTGGTAATAAGGTGAAAACGGGACAGTCCATTCTGACACTTGATAAGTCTGCGGCAGAGACGGATTATAATAAACTGAAGTATCAGATCGAATCGAAAGAAAATGAAATCACCAAACTCAAGCTCGATCTGTCTAAGAGTTTTTATGATATCAAATCTAATAACAGCATTAAACAACTTCGTATTGCAAGCCTGACAGATGCGGTGGCGAATGCGACAAGACTGTTTAAAGCCGGGGGCGGAACAAGGGAAGGGATCGAGCAGGCGGAGTTAAATTTGAAGGTAGCGGTGCTGGAGAAAAAACAATTAGAGAACGAAATTACCAGTAAACAGCAAACAATGAAGATTGAAATTACTGAGGCAGGCATTGCTCTGGCAATTTTGCGTAACGATCAGCTGGCTTTAAAACGAAAATTAGATCTGGCAAATGTAATAGCGACGCGCGCAGGAGTAGTGACGTGGGTGAACAAAAATATAGGGGCGAGCATTAGAGAGGGGGAGCCTTTAGCAAGAATTGCGGATCTGGGCAGTTTTAAGGTGGCGGGAAGTATTTCAGAAAATTCATTGGAGCAAATCAGCTTACATATGCCTGCGGTAATCAGGATCAATAACCTCTTGCTAAGGGGGCAGGTAGTGAATATCTCACCTGCGGTAAATAACGGAATTGTATCATTTGATGTGCAGCTGGAAGAAAGGAACAATAAAATATTACGGCCTAATATGAAAGTAGACCTTTTCCTGGTTACTGCAACAAGGACGGGGGTGACGAAAGTAGTGAACGGCCCGGCTTTTAAAGGATCAGATTCGCAAGATATTTTTGTACTCAGCCATGGTAAAGCGGTGAAGCGTACCGTTAAAACAGGTTTGAGCAATTTTGATTTTATTGAAATTGTGAGCGGACTGAAACCTGGGGAAGTCATCATTATTTCTGAGATGAAGGGCTATAACAACACCAACGAGATCAAAATTATTAATTAAGACGGCTGTGAAAAAGAGTATATATATGATCTTCTTGTTATCTATAGGTAGTATTGGCGTAAAGGGGAGCACGGCGAATGATACATTAAAATTGGCCTTGCTGCAAGTTGTTGAAATGGCCAGGGCTAATTCGATCGCCGCCAAACAGGCGATTACCGTGAAGGAGACAAAATATTGGGAATGGCGCACGTTTAAGTCGGCCTACCAGCCCCAGCTGCAACTGGAAGGGATTATACCGGGGTATAATAAAACTTATACGCAGGTATTACAGCCTGACGGCACTATTCAATTCCAGCCGGTCAACAATGACAATTCATCACTGACTTTAAACTTTAATCAAAGTATTGCCGCGACAGGTGCCACTGTTTACGGGACTACACAATTGCAGCGGTATGATAATTTATCGAGCAAAACGGTATTATATAATAGTATCCCTTATGCAATTGGTTTTGATCAGCCGCTGTTCCATTTTAATACGCTGAAATGGGATAAGAAAATTGAACCGCTAAAGTATAACGAAAGCCGGCAGGTTTATATCGAATCACAGGAGCAAATCGCGATTGTAGTGACAGGTTACTTTTTTGATCTCTTGCTAGCGCAGGTAAACCTTCATGTGGCGGAAACCAACCTGATCAATACAGAACGTATCCTGAAGATTGCAAACGTTAAGTTTGAATTAGGTAAAGTAGCTAAAAATGAGATCCTGCAGCTCCAGCTGGAACAACTGAATGCCCAAAAGGCAGTAGGCACTGCAAAAAGGGATATGGAGATTTCCACTTTAAGTTTACGGAGTTATATCGGCTTGGAAGGAAGTGAAAGGATCGTATTGACTATGCCATCCGCAGCTAAACAAATTGATGTAATCGCAGAAAAAGTTTTAAAAGAAGCCTACGAAAACAGATCTGATGCAATTGCATTTGTGAGGCGGCTTGCCGAAGCCAAACGAGACGTAGCGAAAGCAAAAGGAGAAAATGGATTAAATGCAACCCTAAGCGCTAACCTTGGATTTTCGAACACCGCCAGCCGCATACCCGATGTGTATAGATCACCTAAAAGTCAGCAGTCCGTACAAATGACCATTGCCATTCCTGTATTAGACTGGGGCCGCTCAAAATCTAAACTTAAAACTGCAGAAGCAAACCAGCAGTTTACCGTTTATGCCGTAGAACAGGATAAACAAACTTTTAAACAAGAGATTATTACACAAGTCACTTTATTTAATATGATGAAAGACCAGATGGTGCTGACTTCCAAAGCGGAGCAGATTGCTGCTGAGAAATATCAGATTGCCCGGGAGCGGTATGTATTGGGCGATTTGAGCATTACGGATCTGAGCATCGCTTTCCAGGAAAATGATAATGCAAAAAGGGATTATGTTGCTTCTTTAAGAGATTTCTGGGGTGCTTATTATCAATTGAGATACCTCTCATTATATGATTTCGAAAAAAATCAAAAAATTACTTATCAATAAATCTTAAATCACTAACTATACGATATGATACGTTTACAAAACATTGAAAAGGTGTATCGCACAGATACTGTTGAAACGCTGGCTGTTAATGGCATTAGCCTGGATGTGGCCAGGGGTGAATTTTTGTCCATCATGGGCCCTTCTGGTTGCGGGAAAAGTACACTCCTGAACATTATGGGACTGCTCGACCTTCCCTCTAAGGGGAACATCACCATTGATGAACAGGATACTACGCGAATGAAAGACCAGCAGCTGGCAAGTTTCCGGAACCAGAAGCTCGGGTTTATCTTTCAGAGTTATCATTTAATTAACGACTTGCGGGTGCTTGATAATGTAGAAATCCCATTGCTTTATCGTTCTGCCACAGAAAAAGAACGTCGTTCAATGGCGACAGCAGCGCTGGAAAAAGTGGGCTTAAGCAACAGGCTTAAACACTTTCCCACCCAGTTATCTGGCGGGCAGCGTCAGCGTGTAGCCATTGCACGCGCAATTGTAGGCAATCCGCAAATCATCCTTGCCGATGAGCCTACTGGTAACCTGGATAGTGCAATGGGTAATGAGATCATGGATATACTGATTAACCTGAATAAAAACCAGGGTACTACTATTGTAATGGTGACCCATGATGAGCACATGGCGAATAAGACCCACCGCCTAGTTCGTTTGTTTGATGGTTCTCAAGTATTTTAATCCTGAAATTATGCTTAAAAATTACTTTAAAATAGCCATAGCAGTATTGAGAAGGAGGAAGTTTTTCACTTTTATCAGCTTGTTTGGCATCAGTTTTACGCTGACGATATTAATGGTTGCTACGGCATTTATGGATAAGCTGGTAAGTGCCGACTATCCGGATTTGAAACGGGAAAGATCTTTATACCTTACCTCAATAGAGTTGAAAAACACAAAGGAAGGATGGATGAACAGAAGTCAGCTCTCTTTTAATTTTCTAGATACGTATGTAGGTACCTTAAAAGTGCCGGAAAAGATGGCTATATCAACCACATCTACTCCAACCAATACTTATGTAAACAATAAAAAGATAGCGGTGGATTATAAATATACCAATGCCGCTTTCTGGGAAGTGATGGAGTTTGCCTTTGTAGAAGGTAAACCGTACAATAAAACACAGATCGACCAGGCGCAGCATGTAGCAGTTATCTCAGAAGATTTGAAAAACGAATACTTTGGTGACAGTTCTCCTGTGGTTGGCAAATATATTGAAGCAGATAATGTCAGGTATAAAGTGATTGGCGTGGTAAAAGATGTTTCCAAAACCCTGATAAACGTTTATGGAAACCTTTATTTGCCGTACACGGTATCTAAAGGAGCGTATAAAAATACAGAGCTAATGGGAGGGTATACTGCCGTTTTATTAGCTAAATCAAAAGAAGATATCCCTAAAATGGAGCAGGAATATAATCAGATGCTGAAAAAAGTACCATTTGACCGTAAACAGTTTGATCGTCTTTATTGCAGGGCAGATACCTATCTGGCTAGTTTTACCCGTGGTTATTATGGTAATGATACCAATTCTGGCGTAGGTAAATTAATGTGGAGATTGGGCCTGATTGTTTTTATATTCTTATTGCTCCCTACCATTAACCTGGTTAATATCAATATTACCAGAATCATGGAGCGGTCGTCAGAGATCGGGGTGCGTAAAGCATTTGGTGCTTCTTCTAAAACGCTGGTCTATCAATTTATCATAGAAAATATCATTTTAACCTTTATTGGAGGATTGATTGGGGTTATATTGTCTGTTTTTGCCATGTGGCTGATTAATGAAGCTGATCTGATTGGTAACCTCAATTTAGCTTTAAACCTGAAAGTGCTCCTGTATAGTTTTGTGGCGTGCCTTTTCTTTGGATTGTTATCTGGTGTATATCCGGCATGGCGAATGTCGAGATTAAATGTAGTTACCGCTTTAAAGGCGCAATAGTCCATTCCTAATTTTATAGATTTTATTATGTTCAAGCATTTATTTAAATTGATATGGAATAAGAAGACACAAAACTTTTTATTCCTCTCAGAAATACTGGTTTCCTTTTTAGTATTATTTGCGGTTTTTACATTTATACTAAAATATTACCAGAATTATAAACAACCAATGGGGTTTAGTTATGATAAAGTGTGGGTGATAGATTATAACAACACACAGGAAACTAAAAATTCGGATTCCCTGACTTTATTTTACGAAAATTTACGGGCCTCTCTTAAAGCGTTGCCACAGATAGTGGAAATAAGTTTTTCCAATAATAACATTCCCTTTTCAGAAAGTTTTCAATCCACTAATGTTACTTATAAGGGAAAAAAATATGACCGTGTAAATATGTATATGATCGATACCGGTTATAATAAAGTATGGCAAATGAAAGTGCTGGAAGGACATTGGTATACTAATGAAGATATCAAGGGTAAATATATCCCTACCGTGATCGATTCGACTTTGAAGGTGAAGATGTTTGGGAAGGAGAGTGCAATTGGAAAGGTCCTTGGTGATGGTGACAATACTGATGGCCGAAAAATCATTGGTGTAGTGGCAGACATGAAGGTAGAGGGAGATTACTATATTGGCGGACAGTCACTGTATAGCAGAAGAGATACAGCTGCCTACCGATGGTCTGGCATAATCAATGTACGCGTTACCGATAAAGCGGATGCTGCTTTTGAAAGTAAGCTATATAAGCTATTGTCTACCAGCATGAAAAAATCAAACATCGGCATCAGCCATTCTACAGCTATGCGTCAGGCCAAAAATGACAAGACAATCATACCCTTGATTATTTTCATGATCATTGCCGGGTTCTTAATTATTAATGTTGCACTTGGTTTGTTTGGTGTATTGTGGTATTCGATTAACAGGAGGATGGGTGAAATTGGTCTGCGGAGAGCGATTGGGGCAACGGGAGCCAGTATATCTTATCAGCTGATCGCTGAATCCCTTATCCTGGCTTCGTTGGCCCTTGTTGTTGGTTGTTTTTTCGCGGTACAGTTTCCACTGCTGCATGTCTTTGATATCGCTGCCAGTGTGTACCTGTTTGCGATTTTGTTTGCGGTAGTATTTATTTACCTGCTTGTATTTTTCTGTTCTTTATATCCTGGCAGACAGGCCGCTGCAATTCTCCCGGCAATTGCATTGCATGAAGAATAATAACTATATTAACTTTGAATATGATATTAATTGTGGATGACGATATTGCGGTAAGAACTTCATTAACGCTATTGCTAAATAGTGCAGGCAATGAAGTTCTTACCGCAGATAGTGCAGCGGAAGCCCTGCAGATTTTAAGTAAGGAGCTGCCGCGGATGGTGATCCTCGACCTCAATTTTTCTGCTGATACGTCTGGTAATGAGGGCATGGCGCTGCTACGCCAGATCCGGCTGTATAGCGCAACCTTGCCAGTGATCCTGATTACCGGCTGGGCGAGTATAGACCTTGCAGTGCAAGGGATGAAGCTTGGTGCAAATGATTTTATTAATAAACCCTGGAACAACGACTACGTCTTGCAATCGGTAGCCACGTTGCTCAACCTTACCGGTCGCCCTGCTGAAAACCGTACACGCAGGCAGCTCGACAAAAAATACAAGTTTAAGCAGATTATTGGTGAGGACCCAAGAATGCTGGATATCTTGGAGACGATTGGCAGGGTTGCTGCAACGGATGCTGCTATTCTGATTATGGGGGAAAGCGGAACAGGAAAAGAATTGATTGCCGAAGCTATCCACGAAAACAGTTTACGCTTAAATAAGCCATTCGTAAAAGTTAATCTTGGTGGTATTTCATCTTCGTTATTTGAAAGTGAAATGTTTGGTCATACCCGGGGAGCGTTTACAGACGCGCGGCACGACAGGGTAGGCCGTTTTGAAATGGCGCACAAGGGAACTATATTTCTTGATGAAATTGGTGACCTGGAGGCAGGTAGCCAGGTGAAGCTGCTGCGGGTATTGCAGGACCGAACTTATGAAGTTTTAGGAAGCAGCAGGACAAAGGTGGTAGATACGCGGGTGGTATGTGCGACCAATAAAGACCTGAATATTATGGTAAACGAAGGTCTGTTCAGGGAAGATCTGCTGTACCGCATCAATCTGATCACGATCAGGCTCCCGGCTTTAAGGGAACGTCCGGGGGATATCCCTGCATTAGTCAGTTTTTTCATTAACAACTTAAAGGAGATATATAACCGGCCATTATTGGTTGTTACTCCTGCAGCGATGAAGTGGTTACAGCAATTACAGTTGCCTGGTAATATCAGGCAGCTGAAGAACCTGGTAGAACGTTCTATACTGGTCAGTAAAAATAATGAACTGGGGATTGAAGATTTTAAATCCCAGCTGGATGCTTCACCTTCCAGAAAAGAAACCGTCCAGCTTCCAGGAGTTGGCACAATGACGCTAGAACAGATGGAAGTAGAGATGGTTAAAAAAGCAATGGGCTTCCATAAAAATAAGATCACTAAGGCTGCCGCGTCTTTAGGCATCACCAGGAATGCCCTGTACAGGCGCTTAGATAAGTATCAAATTCCATATAATGAAGCTGAAGATTAAGTTTATCCTGGTTATTGTAACACTGCACCTGGTTTGCCTGGTGCTGTCGTATTTTATTTTTATCGAGCAGCAGATTGTATTCATCATTTGTGAAGCCCTGATTATCTGTTCGGCTGTTGCTTCGCTCCAGTTATATAAACAGCTGATTGCACCGTTAACCAATTTAAAAGATGGGATCAATGCGATTAAGGACCGGGATTTTAATGTGAAGTTTATCCCGACTGGCAAAAATGAGATGGATGAGCTTATTGATGTGTATAACCGGATGATCGATGAACTGCGGACAGAAAGGGTAAAGCAGGAGGAACAGCATTTTTTCCTGGAGAAGCTGATCAATACATCGCCGACTGGGATTGTAATTCTGGATTATGACCACGAGGTAAAGCAGATCAATCCAATGGCAGCGACCATTTTAGAAAAATATGGGATCGAAATTCTTGAAGAGGTAAGGCAGTTGCCGATTGGGAGTTCTAAAACAATTAAGGCAGGCGGACTCAATACGTATAAAGTGCAGAAGTCACATTTTATAGATAGGGGGTTTTCGAGGGTGTTTATCCTGATGGAGGAGTTAACTGCAGAGATTTTTGAAGCAGAAAAGAGTGTTTATGGCAAGGTGATCAGAATGATGGCCCATGAAGTGAACAATACCATCGGCCCTGTAAATTCAATCATTAACCTGGCTTTGGGAATGGACGATTTATGGGTGCAGCAGGATAAAAAAACATTGCAGCAAGCGCTGCAAGTGGCAGTAGACAGGAACCAGAACCTGAATCTGTTTATGCGGAATTTTGCGGAGCTGGTTAAGCTGCCTGCGGTGAACAAACAGCGGATCAATATCAGTACACTTTTCCGTTCTGTTGCTGATTTTATGGCAATAAAGGCAAAAGAAAGTGGTGTGCTGTTTATGTTTGATCTGCCAGCGGAACCGTATTATGTTGCTGCCGATAGCCAGCAGCTAGAACAGGCATTGATCAATATTGTGAAAAATGCAATAGAAGCAATTAACAAGGAAGGGCGTATTGATTTTGTACTTGATAGCAAAGCGCATCATTTAATTATCCGGGATAATGGCAGCGGTATTTCTGAAGAAGGGAATGAACAACTGTTCAGTCCCTTCTTTAGCACTAAAAAAGACGGTCAGGGTATAGGGCTTACCATGGTCAGGGAAATATTGCTTAACCATGGTTTTGAATTTTCATTAAAGACAGTGAAACCTGGGGTAACAGAATTTATGATCATACTAAGCTCAACTCATGGCTTTTGATCTTCAGGTTTATTTTTTAGTCTTTTACTTTGTTTCAAACTGTTGTTCAGCATCCATTCAATCTGACCATTAACACTACGAAATTCATCAGCAGCCCACTTCTCTATTGCTTTCATTGTTTCTGAATCTATCCTTAATGCGAATGATTTCTTTTCTGCCATAACTATTGATTTAATGTACCTGTATTGATTACAGGTTTGGTCTCACTATCACCGCAAAGTACTACCATCAAATTAGAGACCATAGTTGCTTTTCTATCGTCGTCAAATTCAATAATATGTTTATCAGCTAAGAGCTTCAATGCACTTTCTACCATACCTACAGCACCTTCCACAATTTTATGGCGTGCAGCAACCACTGCAGAAGCCTGCTGTCTTCTTAACATAGAATGGGCAATTTCTGGCGCATAGGCAAGATATGCAATCCTCGATTCGATTACTTCAATTCCTGCAATATCCAAACGCTCACTCACTTCGCCTTCTAAAGCTATATTTACATCATCAAAGTTGGTGCTTAAGGTAACTGTAGCGCGCTCATCTTCAAAATGATCGTATGGAAAAGAGCCTGCTAGTTTTCTTACTGCAGAGTCAGTTTGTATGCGTATAAAGTTCTCATAACTATCTACTTCGAAAGTCGCTTTAAATGTATCTCTTACTCTCCATACGAGGATGACGCTGATCAGGATTGGGTTACCCATTTTATCGTTTACTTTAATTTTTTCGCTTTCAAAGTTTCTTGCACGCAGGGATAGGTTTGATCTCGTGTAGAGTGGGTTGATCCAGAATAAGCCGTTGTCTTTGATACTGCCTTTATATTTCCCAAAAAGGAGGAGGACTTTAGAACTGTTGGGGCTGACGATGATCAGTCCTTTGACTGCAATAAAGACGATGGGAATTAATGGGATGATCAGGAGTTGGTTCTCTGTGGTTGCCCCGTAGGAAATTAAAAAGGACACAATAATGGCAAGGGCTAATGCGAGGTAACCATTGAGCGGTGTAATAATTCTTTCTGCTTTCATTCTGTATAGTATTTAAATGATATTAAATTGATATCATAAATGTAAGAATTATATTGACAAATCAATGGTGTAAAAAATAAAAATAGCGATGGATATAAATGAAAAAATCCCTGCTTCCAAATGCTTTAGACCTTAAAACGGCGGTCATTGAAGTAATTGGAAACAGGGATTTCTATTAATGGATGTAGATCTTACGGCATCAGGTAGATGATAAAGCCTTTGATAATACCTTCAGAAAGGAATAGTGCGATTGAATACAGTACCAAAAGACTAATCATCTTTCTGATGGTTTGCCATTTGGAACGGTTATAAAATAATTTTAATCCGTAATACAAGTACCAGACAATTCCACAAAAAACTACAAAAGCAATGATATTATTCATCGTAGAATCTAAGCCGAATACATATTTTTTAAGCGGCTCGGCAACGATTGACACGATAAAAAACGCTGTCATTCCGTGAATGGTAAATACAAGATGATTGATATAATAAATCCTGTTTTTACGGAAGTTAATCATGATAAAAAATGCAAGCAAAGGCATCAGCAGGAAGTATTGTTTTGGCTGGTATTTTTTGAACTCTTCGTTTACGTAATCGTGATCTTTAACTTTCCCGGAAATACCATAGTCGACTCTTTTAAGCTTTTGCATAAACCAGTTATCCTGCTCGGTAACAGGCAGCTTTTTCTGACGATCCTTATAAGCAACATAGGTACTATCATGCTTAACCGTATTAGCTTCTTGATACTCTTCAATCCGCTCTGTGACGTCGGTTTTAGGATGTAATTTATTCCTTTTGGTTACCGTGTCCAGATACAGATTTTGATCTTTATAGGATAGATCCTCAAAATCGTCAACATCTATAAGAGATATAGGCGCCAATGCTTTAGTCATCTTATCAGATAAACCAGGAACAGCATTTATTGGTGTTTTAGCAGAATCCAGTGCCTTTTTAGCGATCCTTTTATCCTGATTTGCTTTCTCTGTTTTTTTATGCGCCTCGGCAATAGTATGTATGCGGTTTTCAGTATGTTCTTTATCTTCTAATGCATGAGGCACAATCAAGAAATAGACAATGGAAATAAAGATGTATAAACTTACAGGATGGATATACCGCGCTCGTTTACCCGCCAGGTAGTCCAGCGTAAGCTGCCCAGGTTTAGTAAGGAGCGGTACCAGCGTCTGCCAAAACTTCGATTCGAAATGAAAGTAATGTGCAATACTATGTCCCATAAAATGCCAGAACGGCTCCTTCAACTCCAAATTGGGCTGCCCGCAACTACTGCAGTAATGAAACTCAACTTGATGACCGCAGTTTAAACAGTTTTTCTCTTTACGGTAATGTCCAGACATAATTGATTACATTAAAATACCAGCAATAGACGCAGAAAGATAAGAAGCTAATGTTCCACACATTAATGCTTTAAGCCCTAATTTAGCTAAATCTGCACGGCGTTCCGGCGCAAGCTCTCCGATTCCGCCGATCTGCATGCCTACACTGCTAAAGTTAGCAAATCCGCAGATAGCGATACTAATAATCAAGACCCCTTTTTCTGTAACAATTGGGACGGCTTTAGTAGTTAAGTTTTTAAAAGCCAGGAACTCGTTAACCGTTAATTTTTGTCCCAGTAGGGTAGCCGCGTTACTTACATCTGCTTCAGGAATACCCATCGACCAGGCAAATGGATAGAATATTTTACCAAAGATCCAGTCGAGCGACAAATTGAAGTTCGGGTTAAACAAATGACCAACATTTATAAAGATATAATCTACCAAGGCAATCAGTGCTATAAAACCTATTAACATGGCAATTACGTTCATTGCAATTTTAAAACCTTCTCCGGCACCATGAGAAATGGCATCAATCAAGTTGGTATATTCGCTTTTGACTTCCAGTTTAACTTTTCCCATCGTTTGAGAAACCTCTGTTTCAGGGAATACAATTTTGGAAATAATCAATGCACCGGGTGCAGCCATTAAACTGGCCATAATAAGCTTGGGTGCCAGATTCATCCCTGCCTGTGCGCCCATATTGGCGTACACAATTAAGATACCCCCGGCAATACAGGCTAAACTCCCGCTCATTGATGCAAGAAGCTCACTTTTTGTCATCCCTTTTAGGTAAGGTTTAATCATTACTTGCGCTTCTACCTGACCCACAAAGGCGCTGGCAACATTACTAAGCGCTTCTGCACCGCTTACACGCATGATGAAGTTCATCCCTTTCGCAATGACTGCAACAATACGTTGCATGATGCCGAAATGGTAGAAGATCGCAACTAAAACACAAACAAGAATAATTGTAGCTGTAACATTAAAGGCGAAAACAAAACCTTCTTTACCGGCATAATTCTGTGGCTGCCCATCGTAACCGATAACAGCGACACCTCCGTAGACAAAATCAACCCCTTTTTTAGCGAATTGCTCGATCTTTTGCATTCCTTTACCTAAGAATTCAAAAAAGTGCTGCACAGCACTGACTCTTAAAATTAGTACAGCAATCAGGATCTGGAGCGTAAGGCCACTGGCAACAAGTCTGTAATTGATCTTTTTCTTATTATTTGAAAAAAGAAAAGCAAGGCCCAAGATGAATATGATGCCAATAATTCCGTGAAAACGCTCCATAAAAATTGTTCAGATGATAGTTGTTGAGTTGAAAAAAATAAAGATGTATATAAACTTGCAATTAATTGCTATTGAGATGAATTTCTTTTACTCAGTTCATCCCTGATCCTTGCCGCTTTTTCGTAAGCTTCCTCGGCAATTGCTTCTTGTAATTTCTGGTTAAGTTCTTCCACACTAAGGTTGCTGAAACCTGTTCCGGGAATGGAAGTATCGATATCTTCCTGACCTTCTTCTTTGCTTAGGCTGTCCATGTTTTCTAAAAACAACAGGTCGTTGCCTTCGATTACGATACCAGCAGAAGAGAGGATAAATTCATAAGTATAAATCGCAGAATTAAAACGTACCGCCAGCGCAATCGCATCGGAGGTCCTTGCATCAATTTCTTCTGTTTTTTCTCCATCTGTGCAGATGAGCTTAGCAAAAAACACCCCATCTACCAGGTTATAGATCAGGATTTCTTTAATCTCAATTTTGTAAGTCTGTGCAAAAGTCTTAAACAAGTCGTGCGTTAACGGCCTGCTTGGTGTCATTTTTTCAATTTCAATGGCGATAGCCTGCGCTTCAAAGGCACCAATGATGATGGGCAAACGTCTTCTGCCGTTTACTTCTCCAAGTACCAGTGCGTAGGCTCCGGATTGGGTCTGGCTGTAGGATAAGCCAACAATATCTAGTTTTACTTTTTTCATATATCAAAATATCAGGCGTAAACTCACATTTACGCCTGATATTATATTAGGCCTGGTGTGCTTTTAATGCCTCTATTAATTTTGGAACAACTTCAAAGGCATCTCCAACGATCCCATAATCTGCAACCTTAAAGAAAGGTGCTTCGGGATCTTTATTGATGACTACGATAATTTTAGATGAACTTACACCTGCTAAATGCTGGATTGCACCTGAAATACCAATAGCAATATATAAATTCGGGCTGATCGCTATTCCAGTCTGTCCGACATGTTCAGCATGTGGTCTCCAATCTGCATCGGAAACAGGCTTTGAACAAGCCGTAGCAGCACCTAACAGGTTAGCCAGCTCTTCTATCATTCCCCAGTTTTCAGGCCCTTTAAGACCTCTTCCTGCAGAAACAACTAATTCTGCATCAGGCAAAGAAACTTTATCTGTAGCCCTTACAATTTCTTTAACTATCGCTGCAAGGTCTGTAGACTGTACAGCAGGAGAGAAGGACTCGATTACTGCATCTGCAGGTGATTCTTTAACACCGAACGCATTCGGGTTTAACGCAATAACTTTAACCGCAGAGGTGAGTTCGGTTACTGCAAAGGCCTTACCCGAAAACGCTGTTTTTTTAACCAGGAATTTTCCGCCATCAAGCTGTGGGAGTTCCACTGCACCATCGGCAAGTCCTGCTTTTAATTTTATGGCTACGCGCGGACCGAGACCTTTTCCTGAGAAAGAGTTGGACAACACGATAATATCAGCACTTTCTTTTTGTGCCGCTTCTGCAATCACTGCAGCATAAGCCTGGTTCACAAAGTTCTTTAATTCTTCTGTGGCTACGGTAAGCACTTTTGCGGCACCGTATTTTCCTAATTCCTTAAGATCACTTTCAGCAACGTTACCAATAGATAATGCACTTAGGCTTGTCCCTGTTTTATCTGCGATAGCTTTGGCGTAAGAAACTGCTTCAAATACAGATTTCTTAAACTTGCCACCGACTTGTTCTACATATACTAAAACTGACATATATTATTTCTTAAAATTGTATAGACTGGTTATGGTTAGATTACTTTAGCCTCAGTATGCAACAGACCGATCAGACTTGTCGCGTCATCTGCCGGGATCAGTTTCACTGTTCCACGGGGAGGGGGAGTTTCAAATTGAACTACTTTAGCTACTTCTTCTATTTCTTTTGCCTCTACAACTACCAATGGTTTGGTACGGGCCGACATAATGCCCCTCATATTAGGGATTTTTGGTTCTGCTACACCTTCGGCACAGCTCGCTACAAACTTCCCAGCCACAGTAATTACTTCTTTACCACCCTCAATCTCACGTTCGATAGTTGCTGTAGCACCATCATAATCTAACTTTTTAATGATAGAGATAGATGGAATAGCTAAAAATTCGCCAATCATAGCAGCAACCTGTGCACCATTGTAATCGATAGACTCACGACCAGTTAAAATCATGTCGAAGTCGCCTGTCTTAGCATACTCTGCAATCTGATAAGCTGTAAAATAGGCATCACGCGGAAAAGCGTTAATCCTGACCGCATCATCGGCGCCAATGGCTAAAGCCTTCCTGATTGTTGGGTCCGTTGCACTTTCACCGACATTGATTACGGTTACCGTGCCCTTGCCACCTTCACAAAGTTCGATCGCTTTCGATAAGGCAATTTCATCATAGGGATTTACAATAAATTGTACTCCCGCAGTATTGAATTGTGTATTATCGTTAGTAAAAGTTATTTTTGTGGTTGTGTCGGGCACATTACTGATACAAACTAATATTTTCATATGAATAAGTTGTTTTTAAAATTGATGAATCCTTTACACACTAATTTTGGTTGTCATCAGTGCTCAAATTTGACAGGTTCAAACAATTGTCTTTTTGCAAATCTAATTAAAAAAGCAGGGATTTAAAATGCAAAATACCCGATTAAACAAGTTATTAGCGTTTTTAACAACATCGCCTGATGATCCATTTATTTTATATGCGCTGGCAACAGAATATAATACGCTGAATGACACTGAACAGGCTTTCTATTATTATTTGAAACTTGTAGACGAACATCCTTCTTACGTAGGAACGTATTATCACCTGGGGAAACTCTACCAAAAGGAGCAGCAGCAAGAAAAAGCGATAGCAATTTACCAGTTGGGGATGCAGCGTGCACGCGAAAAAGGCGACAGGCATGCATTTTCTGAATTGCAGGGTGCTTATAATATGGCTGCCGGATTGGATTATGAGGACGATTAAGAGGTTGATAAATGGCTAAGCGACAATTGTTATTTATCAGAGATGTTTTTCTTTTTACCTTTACGGCTTTTGGTGGTGCACAGGCACATATCTCACTTTTACTAAAGTATTTCGTTAAGGATACCAAGTACATTACAGAAGAGGAATTGCTGGAACTAAATGCGCTGGCACAGGTTCTTCCCGGACCTGCATCGACGCAGACGCTGGTGGGCATTGCACATAAGGTGGGGGGGCTCCGGCTGGCGCTGCTTACTTTCCTGATCTGGATCATTCCTTCGGCAGCGGTGATGACGCTGGCTGGGATCAGCTTTGCGCAGCTGGATCAAAAGCAGCAGTTTATAGTGATCTTAAAGTATATACAGCCTATAGCGCTGGGGATTGTGGCTTTTGGTGCTTATAACCTTTCCAGAAAGGTGCTGGTATCACAGACTGCAGTTTTTCTCGCTGTAGCTGCTGTTGTAGTTACACTGGTACTGCGAAATGCTTACGTATTTCCCCTGGCAATATTGATTGGCGGTATGATATCCTCTGCACTGGAAACCCCGAGGGAAGAAAGTGAGATCAGGATAAGGCTTTTTGCAAACATCAATCCGAAGAAGCTAGCGTACTTCCTTGGAGTACTTTTAGTGATGGCGATGCTGGGCGCAATTATTAACAGGACCTCTCCATTCAGTTTGCCCATCAGGCTCTTTGAAAACTTTTACCGTAACGGTATTTTGATTTTTGGAGGCGGACAAGTGCTCGTTCCATTGATGTTTACAGAGTTTGTACAAATGAAGCACTACCTGAGTTCCTCCGGTTTTTTGTCGGGTTTTGCTTTGCAGCAAGTTTTGCCCGGACCAACTTTTTCTTTTACAAGTTACCTGGGTACGCTGAGTATGAAGAACTTTGGTTATGGAATTTACGGACAGATACTTGGGGGGGTAATTGGTGTAATAGGGATCAACCTCCCAGGATTAATCTTAGTGCTTTTTATTGTCCCATTCTGGGAAGATTTAAAGAAAATTACCCGAATTAAACACTCTTTATCTGGCATCAACGCAGTAAGTGTGGGCTTTATCATTGCTGCATTTGTGCTGCTTGTTAAACCTATGGGAACAGATTTGTTTTCCTTTGTTCTGATTGGAGCGACATTTCTCATCCTGAACTTCACCAGGGTAAGTCCGCCCTTTATCGTATTGGCAGGTATACTGTTAGGCTATTTCATTTAACCTAACAGTATACTTTATAAGCCTTATATCTACAAAAAATTAATGTTGTAATCATTGACAGCGAACAGAAGGCAAGCGCCTGGATAGTATTTAAAACGGTGCTTCTTCATCATTGTAATCATCCATTCTAGATGGCTTAATAATCACATTCCCCGATGGCCGGTCGAAATCTGCTGAAGGTAGCATGCCTGCACTCGGGCTATCCATAGAGAATGAATTTGGTGGCATAAAATCTTCTTCCAGATCCGTAAATTTAACATACTTACCAATAAAGCGAAGCGGTACAATACCAGTTTCACCATTCCTGTGTTTCGCAATAATTACCTCACCAACACCTGCCTGTGATCTTCCTTGCTCATCTTCGGTGATACCATAGTATTCAGGCCGGTAAAGGAAAAGTACCATATCAGCATCCTGCTCGATAGATCCCGATTCCCTCAAATCGGACAGGAGCGGACGTTTACCATTTACACCTGGCCGCGACTCTACCGCACGACTTAACTGGGAGAGCGCAAGTACTGGGATATTCAGCTCTTTTGCCACTGATTTAAGTGCCCTGGAGATACTACCGATTTCTTGTTCACGGTTACCACCGCCACTTTGGCCTTCACCCTTACCATGCATCAGCTGCAAGTAATCGATGATGATCATCTGTATATCATACTGTGACTTTAATCTTCTGCATTTTGCCCTGAATTCAAAAATATTCAGCGCAGGCGTATCATCTATCAGCAATGGAGCTTCGGTCAGCGTACCTATTTTGCTATGCAGCTGCTGCCATTCCCATTCAGCCAGATTTCCTTTCCTGATCTTTTCCTGTTCAATTTCAGTTTCTCCGGAAATCAGACGATTAACCAATTGTACTGATGACATCTCCAGGGAGAACACCACCACAGGTCTTTTAAAATCTACCGAAGCATTCCTGGCGCAGGTAAGTACAAAAGCTGTTTTTCCCATTGCAGGACGTGCCGCAATGATCACCAAATCTGAAGGCTGCCAGCCGCCGGTGATCCGGTCCAGCGCTGTAAACCCTGAAGGAACACCTGTTAAACCATCAGATTTTGTACGCAATTCTTCTAATGTGGCAAGAGACTGTTTAATAATCTCGTCCATTTTCTGCGTATCCCTGCGTAAATTATTCTGGGCAATATCAAATAAACCCTTCTCTGCATTATCCAGCAGATCAAAGATATCTGTGGTATCCTCATAAGCATTTTGAATAATTTCCGATGAAATCCTGATCAGTTCCCGCTGAATATATTTCTGCGAGATAATACGCGCATGGTATTCTATATTAGCTGCTGAAGCTACCCGGTTGGTCAGGTTGGTAACATAATAAGCACCACCAACCATCTCCAGCGTGCCAAGTGTTCTTAGCTCTGAGGTTACGGTTAAAATATCTACAGGTTTAGACTTCTGAAAAAGAAGTGCAATGGCTTCAAATATTTTTTTGTGCGCTTCATCGTAAAAAACATCCGGTTTTAGGATATCGATTACAGTAGACAGTGCATCTTTTTCCAGCATCAGTGCACCTAAAACCGCCTGTTCAAGATCCAGTGCCTGTGGTGGAATTTTGCCGACATTACCCATCGGCGTACCCAGTCTGTTTTTTCTTGAAGAAGTGTAATTTTGCCTCTCTTGACCCTGTGATCCGTTGTCCATATTCATAAGACAAAAATATGCAAAATTTATAGTCCTCAACAGAATTGTTTATAACATTATTGCGTACACTTTGGTGCGTATTTTAGCCTGATATTAAAATGATTACCACAGTTCTCATTATTTCAGCTATTTTTGCAGCCAAAATAAAATAAATGGAAAACTTTAGAAGGTCTCCCAGACCTAAAGAAAATAATGAATTTGTATTTGGTATCCGTGCTGTAATTGAGGCTATTAAAGCAGGTAAGGATATTGAAAGTATATATATGCAGCGGGGGCTGACGGGAGAGATCATTCCAGAACTAAAAGGTTTATTAAGAGATACAGATATCCCAGTGCACAATGTTCCGATTGAAAAATTGAACAGGATGACATTGAAAAACCACCAGGGTGTAATTGCGGTGATCTCACAAATCTCTTTTCAGAACATTGAAGATATTATCCCTTTGATTTACGAAAAAGGTGAAGTACCCTTATTACTGATCCTTGATGGGATTACTGATGTAAGAAATATGGGCGCGATTGCCAGAACTGCGGCTTGTACGGGCGTACATGCAATCATTGTTCCTGCTAAAAATTCTGCACAGATTAATGCTGATGCGATAAAAACATCCGCCGGTGCATTATTTACCATACCCGTATGCCGTCACCAAAACTTACATAAAACAGCACTATATCTGCAGGAATGCGGATTGCAGATTGTTGCTTGTACAGAAAAAACCAACGACCTGATTTATACACCAGATTATACCGTGCCTACTGCAATTGTAATGGGAGCTGAGGATGAAGGGATCTCTAACGAGATTATGCGTATGGCGAATCATTTAGCGAAGATCCCAATGTTTGGAGAGATCGGTTCGCTAAATGTTTCTGTATCTACAGGCGTTATCCTTTATGAAGCCATCAGACAACGCGGAAATAACTAAATAAAACGCTGTCCGAAATTAGACTTCACGTCGGCCACAATTTGTTTTACACTCTGTTCTTCTGTTCTGGGACAGATTAACAGGGTGTTATTAGATTCTACGACAATATAATCATGTAATCCCTGCAGGATAACCAGTTTATCTTCTGGCACATTTACCATGCAATTAGACGAATTGAACATCATCACCTGCTCTGAAGGAATCACCGCATTACCCACATAATCTTTGTCGGCCATATCATAGATCGAAGCCCATGTACCCAGATCAGACCAGCCAAAATCGGTAGGCAGCACATATACGTTATCTGCCTTTTCCATAATCGCAAAATCAATAGAAATATTGGTGCATTGTAAATACGCATTACCAATAAAGCTTTTCTCTTCCGGTGTATTATATGCGTAAGCCCCCAGGTGAAAGATATCGTACATTTCTGGAAGATGGATACTGAAAGCATCATTTATTGCTTTGGCCGACCATACAAAGATACCTGCATTCCATAGAAAATCACCACTTTGGATAAACGACTTAGCCAATTCAAGATTCGGTTTTTCCGTGAAGATTTTCACTTTATGAATACTTGGATCATTTGGTAAGGTTTGTTCTACATATTGTATATATCCGTAACCTGTATCTGCACGGCTGGGTTTAATACCCAGCGTGATCAGGCAATCATTCTCCCTCGCTGCTTCTAATGACTGTTCTATGGCAGCGATAAACCCATCAAGATTAGAAATCGTATGATCAGAAGGGGCAACCACAATAGTTGCGTTAGGATTGATTTCAGCAATCTTCATTGACCCATATGCGATACAAGGCGCTGTATTGCGCATGATCGGCTCGGCTAAAATCTGGTTATCATGTAATTGCGGTAACTGGGTTTTTAGCAAGTCTATATAAATTTCATTGGTAACAATGAAAATATTTTCTGGTGGACAGATCCTTAAAAACCTGTCATATGTGCTTTGAATAAGTGTTTTTCCGATTCCGAAAAAATCAATGAACTGTTTTGGGTGCTCTACTCTGCTTACTGGCCAAAAGCGGCTGCCAACACCGCCAGCCATGATTAATGCGTAATTATCTTTGTTCATATTATGGTTAGACATAAATTATATTAAACCTTCCTGTAAAAGGTCGTGCAAATGTACAATACCAAAGTAACCATTTGCATCAGTAACCAATAATTGAGTAATATTTGATTTCCTGATCATCCCGAAAGCAGTGGCTGCCAAAGTATCTTTATCAATTGTACGGGGATTACTATTCATGATATCATTTGCGGTTAGATCAGTCAAAGTAGTATACTTTTCCAGCATTCTTCTGATATCGCCGTCAGTAATGATCCCTTTAATTTGATTCCCCTCTACAACAACAACTGCACCCAAACGGTTTTTACTAATTGTAATAATTACATCTTTAACTGATGCGCCCGGTAAAACACTTGGTTTAGCATTCCGTTCTGCTAATTCTGCCACTTTCAAAAAGAGCTTTTTTCCTAGTGAGCCTCCGGGGTGAAACTTTGCAAAATCATCAGAGTTAAAATCACGTGCAAACAGCAGACTTACAGCCAGCGCATCACCCATGGCCAATTGGGCAGTTGTACTTGTTGTGGGCGCTAGGTTATTCGGACAGGCCTCTTTTTCTACTGTGGTATTTAGGATCAGATCTGCCTGTTTGGCCAGTTCCGACTCCATTTGGCCAACCATACCGATAAGTAAATTGCCTGATTGTTTAAGCAACGGCATCAGGACTTTAATTTCTGGCGTATTTCCGCTCTTAGAAATGCAGATTACGATGTCATTGTCCTGTATCATACCGAGGTCGCCGTGCACAGCATCAGACGCGTGCATGAAACTTGATGGAGTGCCTGTAGAATTAAATGTAGCAACAATTTTTTGCGCAATTATTGCGCTTTTACCAATTCCAGTAACAATTACACGTCCTTTCCCTGCAATAATCCGCTCTACAATGATTGCAAAATCGTCATTTATATGATTTATCAAGTCATTTATCGCCTGGGATTCGGCTTGTAAAGTGTTGATTCCCGCCTCTATAATAGATTTTTTACTTTTCAAACAGAATTTATTAGTATATTGATGCTTTAATTGGTGCAAAATTATGTTATTTTGAATCAAAAATAGCACTGAATATTTTATACACAAAATGGACGTGAAAAAGTCGTTGTTTGACAACTTGCAAACCTTTTTTGGTTTCGACAATTTTAAAGGTGACCAGGAATCAATTATTACCAATGTTCTTGAGCGCAAAAACACCTTTGTAATTATGCCAACTGGTGGCGGAAAATCTATCTGTTACCAATTACCGGCACTAATGAGCGAAGGTACTGCGATCGTTATCTCACCGCTGATTGCGCTGATGAAAAATCAGGTGGACCAGCTGAGGGCTTTTGGGGGGAGTGATAGTATTGCGCACTTTCTTAATTCGTCTTTGAATAAATCTGAGATAGCACAAGTAAAAAGTGATTTATTGAGTGGTCAGACTAAATTATTGTATGTTGCACCGGAATCTTTGTCTAAAGCAGACAATATAGAATTCCTGAAGCTGATTACTATCTCTTTTGTTGCGGTTGATGAAGCCCATTGTATTTCGGAATGGGGCCATGATTTTCGTCCGGAGTACCGGAGGATACGTCAGGTGATTAGTGGTCTGGGGCCAGACATTCCTATCATTGCGCTTACAGCGACAGCAACACCAAAAGTACAGCAGGATATTATTAAAAACTTGCAGATGGCTGATGCCACCCTGTTTAAGTCGTCTTTTAACAGGCCAAACTTATTTTACGAGATCCGCCCTAAAAGGGATGTATTAAAAGAGATTATCAGATATATCAAGTACAATACCGGTAAGTCGGGAATTATCTATTGTCTGAGCAGGAAAAAGGTAGAAGAAGTAGCTGAAGCATTAAATCTTAACGGTATTAAGGCATTGCCTTATCACGCCGGACTAGAACCCAAGGTTAGAGCGGAAACACAAGACAGGTTCCTGATGGAAGATGCAGAAGTGATTGTTGCGACAATTGCTTTTGGTATGGGTATCGATAAACCTGATGTGCGTTTCGTGATCCACCATGATATCCCTAAAAGTATGGAAGGCTATTACCAGGAGACTGGCAGGGCCGGCCGAGATGGTGGGGAAGGAGTGTGTATCGCATTTTATGCACAGAAAGACGTAGATAAGCTGGCTAAATTCATGAAAGATAAGCCGGTGGCCGAACGTGAAATTGGTACGCAGATTTTGAAAGAGGTAATTGATTATGCTGAATCCGGCGTTTGCCGCAGAAAGCAGATTCTTCATTATTTTGGAGAGAACTTCAATGAAACTGGATGTAATTGCATGTGCGACAACTGTAAGAAGCCTAAAAAGTTATTTGAGGCAGAAGAACAGCTGAAAACATTATTGCTCATGATCAGGGATATCGGTGAAAAGTTTGATGATGCTCATGTACTTAGTGTATTGATGGGATCTGAAACTGCACAGACCATTGCTTATGAACATAGTAAATTACCAGAATTTGGATTGGGTAAAGTGGCAGGGGAGATCCTTTGGAAATCTTTGGTAAGACAGGCGGTATTGAATAACTTTTTGTCAAAGGATATAGACAATTACGGTCTGCTACGGTTAACTCAGTCGGGGCACGATTTTATTGCCAATCCTTACAGTCTGAAATTTATTCTGAACGAGCCGATAGAAAGCTCTCCGGATGATGATGAAGATGATGTGAAACATGGCAGTGGTACACTCGATACGCAATTGCTGCAGCTGCTGAAGGACCAGAGGAAGAAAATCGCAAAACAGAAGAATGTTCCTCCTTTTGTAGTTTTCCAGGACCCTTCTCTGGAGGAGATGTGTACGCACTATCCAATTTCAATGGAAGAACTGAAACAGATATCTGGTGTTGGTAATGGTAAAGCATTAAAGTTCGGATCACCATTTCTGGAGCTGATTAAAAAGTACGTTACCGATAACGATATTGAAAGACCGATTGACCTGATCATTAAGACACAGGCAAATAAGTCTCAGTTAAAGGTTTCTATTATACAAAATGTAGACAGGCAGATTGGCCTTGAGGATATTGCTAAATCGAAAGGAATAACATATTTTGAGATCCTGAAGGAAATTGAAGCGATCGTAAATTCGGGTACCAAACTAAATCTTAACTACTTTGTAGATGAGATGATGGATGATGACCGCCAGGATGAAGTGTTTGATTATTTCCGTTCGGCAGAAAATGATTCTATAGATGAGGCCCTTAAAGATTTAGGGGAAACCGATTATACCCGCGAAGAGATACAGTTAATGAGAATCAAGTTCATGTCAGAACTTGGAAATTAAGCTTAAGAATGATCAATTTTGAATTAGATAAATTAAAACACACCGCCTCAGGCAATTTTTTCTTAATGGCTGGCCCGTGTGCAATAGAAGGGGAAGATATCGCAATGAGAATTGCAGAAAAGATTGTAACCCTGACAGATAAATTAGAGATCCCATTTATATTTAAAGGCTCTTACCGTAAAGCTAACCGTTCTAAAGGAGATTCTTTTACTGGAATTGGGGATGAAAAAGCATTAAAGATTCTGGAAAAAGTAGGTAAAACCTTTGGTGTACCGACAGTGACTGACATCCATGAAAGCGAAGAGGCTGCAATGGCTGCTGCTTACGTGGATGTACTGCAGATCCCTGCATTTTTGTGTCGACAGACAGACCTGTTGATTGCTGCAGCCAAAACTGGTAAAGTGGTCAATGTTAAAAAGGGACAGTTTCTATCAGCCGGATCGATGAAATTTGCAGTAGAGAAAATATACGATTCGGGAAACCGCAAAGTTATCCTTACTGATCGTGGAAATACATTCGGTTACCAGGACTTAATCGTTGATTATCGCGGGTTGCCGGAAATGCAGGGTTTTGGCGTACCTGTAGTGATGGATGTGACCCATTCTTTACAGCAGCCCAACCAAAGTTCTGGTGTAACCGGTGGTAAGCCACAATTGATTGAGACCATAGCAAAAGCAGCAATTGCTGTTGGGGCAGACGGACTCTTTATTGAAACACATCCTGATCCTGCAAATGCAAAATCTGATGGTGCTAACATGCTCCAAATAGATTTGCTGGAAGATTTGATGGTTAAACTAATCAGAGTTAGACAAGCTGTGATGTAATCACCAGCCAATAGGAATAATGGACCGGGAAATGTAATCATCTTCCCGGTTTTTTTATGTCTGAAATTAAATTCTGGTGATCACAAATGACGTCCGGCGGTTTTGTTGTTTTCCTGCGGCAGTGGTATTTGATGCTAGCGGCTTAGCAGATCCAAAACCTTTAAAACTCAATCGCTCCACATCAATTTGATGCTCGGCAAGATAATCATATACTGCTTTAGCACGCTCTAAGGATAACTTCTGGTTATCCGCGACCTTCCCCACATTATCTGTATGGCCTTGTATCTCTATAGCAATAGTTTTATTTGCCTGGAGCAGTGCCAGCAAACTTTCCAATTCCGTAACTGATGCCGGCAATAATTCGAACTTGTTTGTATCAAAAAATATATTCTTTAGCACCACATTGGCTCCAGGCTGCAGCTTCTGTAAAAAGATTTCCAGTACATAAGGTTTGTCGGACGCTTTTACATTCAACTCAAAATTATCCGAGTAAAAGATATACCCATCAGCTACAGCATTAAATGCATATGAACTCCCCAATGGCATCACAGCCAAAAACTCCCCATTTTCAATAGCAGTATAATCATTAAATTTAACCTCCTTCGTCTTCACGTCTACCACCTGCACCTTTGCTTCCAAAAAGCCTTTCGTAACTGCATCCCTCACAATTCCTTTAACATAAGTAATTGGCATAGGCTTCGCAGCCACAGGCATATCGAAGCTGTAAATATCCATATCACCAAATCCTTCTTTTAATACCGACGAAAACATTCCCTGTTTACCATCTGGCGTTACCATTAACCCTGTCTCCTCATTAAAAGTATTGATCGGATAACCAATATTTACCGGCTTGCCCCATTTGCCATCCACCTGTGCACGGCTATAAAAAATATCCATATTACCTAACCCCGGCCATCCGTCAGAAGAAAAATACAGCGTTTTTCCATCAGGATGTACAAAAGGGGTATGTTCATCATATGCTGTATTGATATCCGGCCCCAGATTTACAGGCTTGCTCCATTCACCCTCAGCATTTAATGTAGTTTTCCAGATATCATATCCACCTAAACCACCCGGACGGTTACTTACAAAATATAATGTATTTCCATCAGGTGTAACTGCCGGCTGTGAGTCCCACGAGGACGAATTGACTACAGCTCCTAAATTAAATGGTATATCCCAATCTTTCCCCTTTTTATGGCTTACGTATAAATCACAACTGCCCATACCGTCTTCCCGGTTACATCCTGTAAAAAACAAGTACATGCCATCCGGAGAAATTGATTGTGCCCCTTCATTTAAAGGCGTATTAATTTTAGCACTTAACGGCACAGCTGGAGTCCACTGCTGATTAGATTTATCCGATATATAAAAATCCTCATTTCCTGCAACCGTACGGCTAAAGATGAGACTATTTCCATCAGCGGTTAAGGCCGGAAAATATTCCCGTTCCTTAGAATTGATCGCTTCACCTAAATTGGCAGGCACATACTTTTCTGGCCTAAGCATGGCCGCAACTGAAAAATCGCAATCCACAATCAACTTATTGGCCTTTAACAAAAATTCCTGATCCTTACCCTGGTAATTCTGCTTGAAAAGAAGTAAATGCGCCTTCGCACTAGCATAATCCCCAGTATTCAATTCGGCCTGACCCAAAGAAAAATACACCCTGGCATCCAGCTTGCCCGGACTGGCAACTGCTTTTAAGTAATTCCCTTTTGCTTTCTCAAAAGACCGCTGCAGCTTATATACATCACCCAGCTGGATAAATGCCAATTGAAAAGCCGGATCAGCCACAACAGCATCTTCCAGCATTTTTGCTGCCGCACCGTAATCCCGGTTCTGCAACGATTTCTGGGCATACTCAAAATTCTGCTGCGCCTTGCTATTGGCCGACTCCTGTGCATTCATGCGGACTCCAACGCAAGCAAAAACAAATAGTAGTAGTAATCCCTTCATAAAAAAATTGATCATTCCATCCTGCATGGAGTAAATCCCCAATGGATAAACATAACAAAAAAAAAGCAATCCTTGATTTCGACATGCATTCCTTTTCTTCAAAGGAATGGCGAGAAATTAAGGATTGCTTTTTTTGTTCGTAAGGAGATCTTCAATAAATAGAAATCCTACAAAGTAGCGAATATAAGGAATAGGCACCCTGTAAAAGAATAGGCACCCTGTAAAAGAATAGATACGGTGTAATGGAATAGATGTAGTATATACTAGGGAATATTCAAATACTTATGTGTTTGCAATGAAATTTCCCACTTTGGATTAGCCATTACATAATCAATAATCATTGGTGTAATCTCCTTAGATTTAGACCATTCTGGCTGCAGATACAATTTACACGCAGGAGAAACCGTCTCTGCATACTTCTCGGCCCATTCAAAATCACTCTTATTGAAAACAATAACCTTCAACTCATTAGCGAAAGGAGTAATATCTGGCCGTGGCGCCTTAAACTTCTTTGGAGAAAGACAGATCCAGTCCCATGAACCCGACAAAGGATAAGCCCCGGAAGTTTCGATGAAAGTCAGGATGTTTCTTTCCTGCAGCTTTTTGGTCAGGTAATCCATATTGTAAATCAATGGCTCTCCACCAGTAATCACTACAGCCTTACCTGGAAAAGTATCTGCTTTGGCAGCAATATCATCCGCTGAAGTTAGCGGGTGAAGTTCAGCATCCCAGCTTTCCTTCACATCACACCAGTGACAACCAACGTCACACCCTCCAAGACGTATAAAATAGGCAGCTTTGCCCGTATTAAAACCTTCACCCTGAATGGTGTAAAACTCTTCCATTAAAGGAAGCATTGTGCCGTCTGCCGGAATATTGTGTGCCATATATTAAGGCGCAAAGGTAAATAAAATATGAACGGGAAAAGGGAATATCTGTATATTGGCTTTGCTTAATGACTAATCTATGAATAACGTAAACAATTATGGCAGATTTACGCTGGTATAAAATTCAAGAAAGTATTCCTGAAGGTGATTTTGTTAAACAGGTCATCGTAGCAGGAAAGAAGTTATGCTTACTAAGGCATCAGGAGAAGATCCATCTCCTGCAAAACAGCTGCCCGCATGCCGGTGCAATCCTCAGTGGGGGCTGGTGTGAAAAAGGACTTTTAATCTGTCCGGTCCATCGCTATGGTTATGATCTGGAAAACGGGAGAGGGGCACAGGGCCAGGGAGATTATATTGAAGTTTACCCCGTGAAGCAAGAACCAGACGGATTGTACGCTGGCATCAGGCAAGGAATATTTAAGCGCTTTTTTGGTTAGACCTTATGAGCCTTCCATTATCGGGCAACTTAAGTTCGTAGTGTCTATTAAAAGCATCTTGCCTAACTTTAAAGTGATCCGCTATTTTTCTGATCACATCTTTAGATAATCCTTTTTTATAGTTAAGGATCTCGGAAACGTAACCTTTACTCACCTGTAAGAGCTCAGCAAGTGCTGTAGCACTTATACGGTGATCTGCCATAAATGACTGAAGTAATTGAATAGGATCATGATAAGTACAGAGGTTCCTGTCATTATCATATTTTTCAATTACTAACGTCAGCAAATCAATCTCATCTACCATTAGAGGTGTCTTCTCTTCAACTTCCAGAAGTACTATGAGCAAGTCACAATACAAGTTGTACTGTTCTTCGTTTTTGATTGTTGTATATTTTAGGACTTCCATATTAATATATATTAATTGTGTATTATTTCGCTTGTTTACATAGTTTATCATATGCTGCATGAGTACCCATCCAGCAGATATACAAATGAACTAATTTAAAACCAAAGGAATATTTACATATCATCCTATAATTATTTCCTCCCAAATCAAAAACTGCTCTGTGACACCTTTTTCCAAGGATATCTGCTGAGCCATATATTTTTTTAATATCTCCTGGATTAGACCAATCAGCAACTTTTATTTTACTTAACCAATCATCTATAGGAGCCATACTATCGCTATGACAATAAATGAAATTCTCGAGCGTACTTTGCCTCAGCAGGTGCACTCTCATAACGTTAATTCAAATGTAAGCAAAAGTTCTCCAATAGTGAACTTTAATTTGTTGTTTTTATATTTAAGCATAACCATCTATTTTGTTGGCTAACGTAATTTTTAATTATACTCGAATGGTTGAAAATCTTAAAACAAAAAAGGCCCGCAAATATAAATTTGCAGGCCTGTATAATTTGAGTATGTGATTTTTACGAATAAATCTCTTTTTTCGCTGATGCTAATGTGTTCTTTAACAATCCAACGATAGTCATTAATCCAACACCACCTGGTACCGGAGTAATCCATGAAGCCAAAGGAGCAACGTTTTCGAAATCAACATCACCATATAATTTATATCCTGACTTTGTAGTTTCTGAAGTTTCTCTATTGATACCAACATCAATAATGATCGCACCAGGCTTAACCATATCAGCAGTAACAAAATTCTTTCTTCCGATCGCAGCGATAATGATATCGCCCTGTAAAACAAGCTCCTTTAAATTACTGGTCTTACTGTGCGTTAAAGTTACTGTACAGTTCCCGGGATTTGCATTACGCGCCATTAAGATGCTCATCGGGCTGCCTACAATATTACTGCGGCCAACTACCACACAATGTTTCCCTACAGTATCAATTCCGTATGCCTGTAACAAAAGCAATATTCCGTAAGGGGTAGCAGGAATAAAGCATGGCAGGTTCCGCATCATTCTACCTAAGTTAACCGGATGAAAGCCATCAACATCTTTACGGTGATCGATCGCTTCAGTAACCTTTTCCGGATCGATATGTTTAGGAAGAGGAAGCTGTACGATCAGTCCGTCGATACCAGCATCACCATTGATCTCATGAATCTTTTGTAATAACTCTTCTTCAGTAACGTCTGTAGTATACCTAATCAGTGAAGATTGAAAACCTACCCGCTCACAGTTTTTCATCTTGCTCGCCACATAAGTTTCGCTTCCTCCGTCATTGCCGACCAATATTGCTAGCAGATGAGGTTTACGCCCGCTTGTTGCTAAGAAATCGGCAGCTTCGGCCTCTATTTCTAATTTTATTTTTTCTGATGCGAATTTTCCGTCAAGTAACTGCATATCAAATGCTATATTTTGTATAACTAATTAATCTAATTTCAATACCGCCATAAATGCAGTTTGCGGAATCTCCACATTACCTACCTGGCGCATACGTTTTTTACCTTTTTTCTGTTTCTCCAGCAATTTACGCTTACGGGAAATATCACCACCGTAACATTTGGCAGTTACATCTTTACGTAAAGCTTTTACAGTTTCACGGGCAATAATTTTTGCACCGATAGAAGCCTGAATAATAATCTCAAATTGCTGACGAGGGATGAGCTCACGTAATTTTTCACAGATCTTTTTACCGAAATCGTATGAATTACTGCGGTGGATCAGTGAAGATAAAGCATCAACAGGTTCGGCATTTAATAAGATATCCAATCTAACCAGATCCGATTTGCGGTAGCCAATCTGATGGTAATCAAATGAAGCATAACCCTTAGAAATCGTTTTCAAGCGATCATAGAAATCGAATACAATCTCTCCCATAGGGATTTCAAATACCAACTCTACACGGTCTGATGTTAAATACGACTGGTTAACAATAACACCCCTTTTCTGAATACAAAGCGACATTACCGGGCCAACAAACTCAGACTTGGTAATGATGTTTGCTTTGATAAACGGTTCTTCCACATATTCCATTTTACTTGGATCAGGAAGATCAGTAGGGTTGTTTACAATAATCAGTTCACCCTTGGTTGTCATTGCCTGGTAAGATACATTGGGCACCGTGGTGATCACCGTCATATCGAACTCACGCTCTAAACGCTCCTGAATGATCTCCATGTGCAGCATGCCTAAGAAACCACAACGGAACCCGAAACCTAAAGCTGCAGAAGATTCAGGTTCAAAAACAATAGAAGCATCATTTAACTGGAGTTTGTGCATGGCCTCACGCAGATCTTCGAACTCATCAGTATCAACAGGGTAAATACCTGCAAATACCATTGGTTTAACCTCTTCGAAACCTTTAATTGGCTCAGAACTAGGACGGTCTTTGTGGGTAATTGTATCACCAACCTTTACTTCCCTTGCTTCTTTGATACCAGAAATAATATAACCTACATCACCTGTTTTGATGACGTCTTTAGGCGACTGTTTTAATTTAAGCGTACCAACCTCTTCTGCGATATATTCTTTACCCGTTGCTACGAATTTAACTTTGTCCTTCTTACGGATTTCGCCATTTAAGACTTTAAAATAAGCAACAATACCGCGGAATGAATCAAATACAGAGTCAAAGATTAACGCCTGTAATTCGCCATCAGGGTTTCCAACCGGTGCAGGAACACGATCTACAATAGCACGAAGGATATCATGCACCCCTAAACCTGTTTTGCCTGATGCTGGTATAATATCCTCGCGTTTGCAGCCAATCAGCTCAATAATCTGGTCTTTAACTTCCTCTGGCATTGCGCCTGGAAGATCCATCTTATTTAAAATAGGAATGATCTCTAAATCGTGCTCTAAAGCAAGATAAAGATTAGAAATAGTTTGTGCCTGGATACCTTGAGAAGCATCTACAATCAATAATGCACCTTCACAGGCAGCAATAGAACGGGAAACCTCGTAAGAAAAATCTACGTGTCCCGGTGTATCTATCAGGTTAAAGATATAAGGCTGGCCATCTTGAACATAGTCCATTTGGATAGCATGGCTTTTAATGGTAATACCACGCTCACGCTCCAGGTCCATGTCATCCAGCAACTGGGCTTGCGACTCACGCTGGGTGATTGTATTTGTATACTCTAATAAACGGTCGGCCAAAGTGCTTTTCCCGTGATCAATATGTGCAATTATGCAAAAATTACGTATGTGCTTCATCAGTGCCGCAAATATAGAATATTCGCTTGATTATTCTGCACTGTTTGCCAGTTCCAGTAATTTTTTGACTACATCACCGTCAGTCACCGTAGTATTGTATTCTTCACTCACAGTTCCCATACTTAACTCGTTGTTCCTGAAAACCATAGCACTATCCACGTTTTTCCTGGCAGAAGCGTGAAATTCTTTCGCTCCGGTTTGCCCGATCAGGGATGCAATATTATCTAAATGAATACCTGCACCAGGCATAATAGTTATCCTGTCGCCAGCCTGTAAGATAAGTTTTTCCAGCACCGCCGCTCCTTCAGTAGCCGTAGCTTTACCACCAGACGTTAGCACACGAACAAAACCTAACGTAATCAACTCTTCCAGGGCACTTTCCATATCATCAACCATATCAAATGCCCTGTGAAAAGCTACACTCATTGGTTTGGCAAGTTTTATTAATTTAGCACAACGTTCTGTATCAACTTTGCCCTCTGCTGTAAGGATACCAATTACAACTCCATCACAATGCAGCGACTTGCACATTTTGATATCCTCCTGCATCAACTCAAACTCCAAATCTGAATACAAGAAATCACCTCCCCGGGGCCTGATGATAGGGAATACCTCTATATTTAGTAGCTTTTTAGCGAGTGCAATTTCCGCATAACTTGGTGTAGTGCCGCCTTCGGTAAGACTGGCGCAAAGTTCTATACGTTTGGCACCGCCATCTTGTGCAGCTAATCCTGAAGTGACAGAATTGGCGCATACTTCCATATTGATCATAAGCCGTGATTAATAATAACTTTTCCCAGGAATCAACAGGTCTTTGTTTTCTGCATTACACACAGCATAACTGAATCCTTTCTGGATCGCATAAGCACCGTATTGCCCTTTTTTATTTAAAGCCAGGAAACCAACCTGGATTTCTTTAGCTGTTGAAGGTTTCTTTCTGATAATCCTCATCACCGCCTCTTTACATGCTTCTTCTGGCGGATAGCCCTGGCGCATAAGTTCTACGACTAGGAAGCTACCCACATTACGAATTACTTCTTCACCAACACCCGTTGAGGTAGCGCCGCCAACCTCATTGTCTACAAACAATCCTGCTCCAATAATAGGGCTATCACCAACACGCCCGTGTAGCTTAAAAGCCATGCCGCTTGTTGTACACGCACCAGACATATTCCCCTGTGCATCCAAGGCAAGCATACCTATAGTATCATGGTTATACTGGTTACCAGGTAAACGCGTGGGCGCTGCTTTATCGTATAATTTATTCTCGATATTCATTACCGGTTTATATTTTGCTGTCTTCAGCCACTCTTTCCAGGCTTTTTCGCTTGCAGGAGTAAGGAGGTTGATCTTCTTGAAGCCATTCTCTAAAGCAAACTGTAAGGCCCCGTCGCCAACCAGCATAACATGAGGCGTTTTTTCCATGACCAGCCTGGCTACAGAAATAGGGTGCATGATATGTTCAAGTGCCGCTACAGAACCAATATTGCCATTTTCATCCATGATACAAGCATCCAGTGTAACCTTACCATCCCGGTCTGGCATACCACCGTAACCTACACTTTGGTTCTTCTCATCTGCTTCAGGCACCTGAACACCCTTTTCTACAGCATCGAGTGATTTTCCGCCGGCCGACAAAACTGTCCAGGCCGCATGATTAGCTGCAATTCCGAAATCCCATGTAGAAATAACTATTGGTTTTGCAGCAGCGGTTGAAAGAGGAGGGGGTAAGATATTTGCAACGCCACTTTTATCTATAACTAACAAAGAAGCAGACAAAGCCGAGCATTTAATGAATTTTCTACGGTCGAACATAAAAACGGTTTAGTTTTGTGTGTGAATCACAAGAATACATCAAAAAGTTTATTCTTAAAAGCTACTTTAAAAGAAAAAATCCGCCATTTGGCAGATTTTAATGTGTGATACTAATTAGTGATAGTGAAACCGTCGCCATCTTTAAGAAAAGGGAACCCTTTTCGTATTTTTATTAAATCCTCATAGCCAATAGTAAATGTATAGAGGTCTTCGTCTTCTGGTTTGTAATAAACGGTATTGCCCAAAGCATCAATACACATAGAATGTCCGCTATGGTAAACTTCTTTACCATCATGACCTACACGGTTTACGGCTATTACATAACTTTGGTTTTCAATAGCCCTTGCCGGGATTAGTGCTTTCCAGTGTGCAATCCGCTTATCGGGCCAGCTGGCAATAATTAATAAAATATCATAACCATCTACTTCATTTCTCAGAAAGACTGGGAAACGAAGGTCGTAACAAATTGCCAAACGGATTTTCCACCCTTTAAGGTCTACTATTACCTGCTCTTTTCCTGCAGTATAGGTTTTATCCTCTTCACCCATTCCAAACAAGTGCCATTTATCATATTTCTCATATTCGCCAGATGGGAGCATCCAGATCATCCGGTTATAATATAGGTTATCCTCTTTTATGATTAAGCTACCAGTAATTACACAATCATATTTTGCAGCAGCTGCTGCCATCCATTTGATGGTTTTTCCATCCATTTCTTCTGCCAGCCCTGCAGCATTCATACTAAATCCGGTATTGAACATTTCTGGAAGCACAATCAGATCAGTTTTTTCTTTTACCCCCATAGATAGGCGCAGTGAGAGATTTTGCAGATTTTTTTCCACATTCTCCCAAAATAAATAAGCCTGGAAAACAGTAATCTTTAGATTATTGACAGTGAGATAATTTGGACTTTCCATATATAATAATCTGGTAAGGGATACGTGTAAATTATAGTTTCATTAATCTTTCAACGGATTTTTCTAATGTATCTTGCTTTTTAGCAAAACAAAAACGCAGGACGCGGTGGTCGGTATTCCGGATGTAAAACGCTGAAACAGGAATTGAGGCAACCCCAAAGTCTGTAATTAAACGTTTTGCAATCACAGTGTCTTCTTCTTCGCTAAAATGTCCATAACTGACACATTGAAAATAGGAGCCCTGGCAAGGTAATAATTTAAACTTGGTTTGCGCCAATAGCGATCTGAATAAGTTCCGCTTTTCTTCAAAAAATGCAGTAAGGCCAAGATAGGTATCCGCATCTTGCAAATAATTTGCAATACCTGCCTGCATAGGTGTGTTGACGCTGAATACATTAAACTGATGAACTTTTCTAAATTCCTTCATCAAGTTTTCTGGTGCGATGCAATAGCCGATTTTCCATCCCGTAGCATGCAATAGTTTGCCAAAAGAAGCGACTATGAAACTCCTTTCTCTCAATTCGGGATAGGAGGCAAACGACCGGTGAACGTTTCCGTCATATACCAGGTGTTCATAAACCTCATCACTAAGGATGAGTACATCTGTGTCTTTTGTTAATTTTATGAGTGATTGTATGTCATTTTCACTAAGTACAGCACCTGTGGGGTTTTGCGGACTATTCATGATGATCATTCGCGTATTTGCGCTGAATAGTTTTTTTACCATCTCCCAGTCTATTTGATAATCTGGCGGTGCCATTTCATACGACTTTACTAAGCCGCCCAGCATTTTTATTGTTGGTGCATACGAATCATAGGCAGGTTCAAAAATAATCACCTCGTCGCCAGGCTGAATACAAGCAGTTAATGCTGTAAATATAGCTTGGGTACCGCCAGCAGTAACTGTCACTTCTGTATCAGGATGATAAGCAGATCCGTAGGAATGGTTCACCTTTTGGGCAATTAGTTCCCGGAGTGCTGGGAGCCCGGTCATTGGAGCATATTGATTATACCCGTCTTTCATAGCCTGAGATACAAATTCGATCAGTTTCGGGTCACAATCATAATCCGGAAAACCCTGTGAAAGATTTAATGCATTATGTTCGGCCGCCAATTGGGACATTACTGAAAAAATGGTAGTAGATGTTCCTGGAAGTTTCGAGTAAGTAGTTATCATGTAAAGACGAATGTATAAAATATTTCAGTTTATCTGATATTCCACATTTATTTAATAATTTCATGGCCTATGACTTTTAAATCAAAAGAGAGCAGATTGCTACTCATTTTAGGAACTTTTTTTGTCGCCAATGCCATTTTATCAGAGTTTATTGGCGTAAAAATATTTAGTGTGGAAGCCACATTGGGCCTCAGGCACTTTGATATTAATTTACTAGGTGTTCCAAATTTGTCCTTTAACATGTCGGCCGGTGTAGTTACGTGGCCGTTGATTTTTATCATGACAGATATCATCAATGAATATTTTGGCGTAAAACAAGTGCGTTTCCTTTCTATTTTAACTTCCATCCTGATCGCTTATGCTTTTTTGGTGATATGGGGGACAATGCACCTGACAGCGTCCGATTTTTGGGTACACCAAACGATTAATGGAAAAGACTTAGATATGAACAATGCTTTCAGTGGCATATTCGGGCAGGGAATGTGGATTATTGCGGGCTCAATCCTTGCTTTCTTAATCGGTCAGATAGCGGATGTAGTTATTTTTCATAAGATTAAAAAGATAACCGGCGAGCGTGCGCTATGGCTAAGATCTACAGGTTCTACTTTAGTTTCTCAGCTGATTGATAGTTTTGTTGTAATTTTCATTGCCTTTTATCTCAATCCGCAGTATCACTGGAGCTGGCAGATGGTCGCTGCAATAGGTCTTGTAAATTATACCTATAAGTTTTTAGTAGCTATACTGATGACTCCTGTTTTATACATTGTGCACAACATAATTGACCGGTATTTAGGAAAAGAGCTGTCTACAAAATTAGTAAACATGGCTGGAAGGGATTAACTAAATATACAAGTGTCTGTTTTTTAAAACATTGATTGTTTCTTATTGTTATTATTGCGATTACAAAGTGCTAACCAAATAGGTAATCCTCTAATATTTAACGATTATGAAAACGATGACTTTTTGTTTTGACCACCCCGTGGCTGTAAAAGTTTTCTTTAACTGTATTTCAGATCCGGAGATTAAGCATGAAATAAAATTTTTAAGAAGTGATATGACAGGCTCATTGGATATCCCAGTAGAGGATTTGCCTGCCGGTTCATGGAAAGTAATGTTGGAATGGAACCACGACGGACGTGATTTCTGCATGGAAAGAAGTCTGGAAAGACTTGGATAATCTTCAGTTGTTAAATTCAATTAAAAGAATATTGAATTATTTTACTGATTACTTACAATCTATAGCAAAAAAAAGGTACGGTTTTTGTACCTTTGAGGAAATTTTTAGACATTAATGAAGATATTTATTACAGGCCTTCCGTTAGAAGTAGGGGAAGATGAATTAACAGCCGTATTCGGCGATTTCGGTCAGGTAAAATCACTTAGAATTATCAAAGATCGTGAAACTGGGCAAAGTCGTGGTTTTGGTTTCGTAGAGATGCCAGTAGACGAAGAGGCTAAAGAAGCGATTAAGAGAATGAACGGTGGTGATTACAATGGTAACCGGATCAAAGTTGCTGAAGCGCAAGAGAAACCAGGTACTGGCGGTGGTAATGCTGGTGGCGGTGGTTTTAAACGCAACAACAACAACAGAGAAAGAAGCTATTAACTAGCTTTTTTTCTATTTTAGATTGATTTTCTATCATCACATAGAGAACCAGGTTATTTTTTATATAAAATCCTGGTTCTTATTCCGATGATTGATATGGCTTTGCCGTAACAAGTGTATGATAAAAAAACACCTGATCTTTAACCTGCTATATGCCCTGATCATTATTCTGGTGCTCTATTCTGTATACGCAGAATTGCCAATGCTAGGTTATATCGTAAAGCCATGTATCCACATTTCGCTTTTAGCATTCTTATTTTTTAATACCCGCCTGAGAGGCCGTTTTCACCAGCGACTCTTCACAGGATTGGTAGTAGCGCTTACCGGCGGGACTTTATTTATGCTGCGTAATTACGATCCATCATATTTTTCTTTTGGATTGGTTTCTTTTGTTATTTGCCATTTATTCTATATCAGTGCTTTTTATCTGGATTTCCTTTCGGCCAAAGAGCTGGATAAAAAAGGAGCAAAGATCACAATTTTTATCAGTGCCGTTTTTTTCATTGGAGCCTACATTTTCTTCAGGCCATTCCTGGGGACATACAAATTGCCAGTTCTTGGATATATTCTGGTGTTAGCTTTATTGACAATGATGGCATCATTTAGGAATATGCGCGTCAATAAAGGGAGCTTTTTGATGATTTTGTCAGGTGTCATCTGCATTATTATCGCTGCAGTCTTATTTGCGGTATCTTATTTTATAAAACCATTTTATCATTCAGAATTACTGGTTTTGGGATTTTACATGATTGCACAATATCTCCTAATTCTGGGAGCAATAGAAAGAACACTTATCCATACACAGACTCCTCTTTAGTGCTTCTCCCTGTCTAGTATAGTGAACTGCTGCACAAATCTTTCTCCTTTATCGTCTACTAAAGTCAGCGTGTGTTTACCTGGGGGCGGACTTAAGCTGAGCTGATGCTGATGCATTGTGGTAGCGAGGTATTGGTCATCAATATGCCAATAAACTTTTGCATCCGGATCTTTATGGGTGGCGGTAAATACAACTTTTCCGCGCTGTCCATTTAACTCTATTGGAATATAAACGGCAGCATAGTTTTTTGGATAGATCATATCCATTACGTATTGGTTAGCTGCATTAGTACAACCCGGCATCAATGGCGGCAATGACTTGTAATCACTATGTTTTTCTTTATAATAGTACTCCATCGCAGGAGGGAGTATAAACCACGATTGATGCACCATATTAGCCGGACTTTCACATTGATCCGTAACCCTGAACCTAGCAGTCTGGTCTAGATGCACCAGTTTATGATAGGGGCAGACTGCAGTTTTTTCTCCGGCAAAAGGAACTAGCTGTTCTATTGCATCAGGGCAATATTCTCCAGCTTTATAGCCACTTTCCCTGCAAACCCTCATTTTCTTTAACTTGCTCATTGGAGTAGCAAACCATTTACTTTTAGGCAATAACCGTAAAATGTCGAATAGTACCGGTGCTGCCACATCAATACCAGTTAACCCCGGCCTTCCTTCACCATCTGCATTACCCACCCACACGCAGATCACAAAATCAGGTGTGAGGCCCACTGCCCATGCATCCCTAAAACCAAAACTGGTCCCGGTTTTCCAGGCTACACGCTGTGCAGAATTAAATTGCTCCCACAACCCTTCTTCACCAGGACGCATTAATTCTTCCATTGCATTAAACGTATTCCATATCGAACCGTTATCGAGCAGGGTATTCTTTTCCAGCTCTTCCTCGGTTAGTTTAGCAGCAGTCTTCTCAACATACACAGGCTGATCATAATCATGCGGATTGTATAATCCCCGGTATTCATTGGCATGATTTAATGTTCTTGCCATGCCCATATATGTTTTAGCAAGATCCCATAAAGTTACCTCACTACCTCCTAAAATAAGCGACAAACCATAATGGTCTGCTGGCTGGTTTAATGTCGTAAAGCCCAACTTTTTAAGCTGATCGTAAAACCTCGGGTATTTGTAGCTTTGCAATAATTTAACAGCAGGAATATTTAATGAACGGCTTAAAGCACGATCTGCCGCAATCGCACCATCATAGCCAAGATCATAATTTTGAGGAGAATAATTACCAATTTGTGTGGGCACATCAGCAATCAGCGTTTTAGGCAGGAGCAATCCGTCGTTTAACATACTCGCATAAAGTATCGGCTTTAATGTGCTTCCCGGACTCCGGGGAGCTTTAATCATGTCGACATGACTTTCCAATGCTGCATTTTCCGGTTGATAAATATTACCTGTATATCCAAGCACAGTCCCGTTTTTTACATTAAGTATTAATGCAGCAATATTATTTATATCATTGGCGCGGTAGCGGTTATGGTATCTTTTAAGCAGTGCATTTACTTTAACCTGTAGCTGATAATCTATTGTTGTACGCACCCTTGTTGTGGGTAACCCCAGCGTTGATCTTTCCGTTTTAAACCTGTTTAGCAGATGTGGTGCATGCTGTGGCAGCGGCAATGGTTTTCCTGGTACCGGTTCTAATTTTGAAAGATTTGCAGTTTGCTGGTCAATGATTTTCAATTTCGCCAATTCATCAAGCAGGTTATTACGCTTAATAATTAGCCGGGTAATGTTGCGTCCCGGATGTACCAGCGCCGGGCTGTTTGGCAGTACCGCGAGGGTGGCCATTTCTCCCCAGGATAGGGACTGCGGGCTTCTCCCAAAGTACCTCCAGGAAGCAGCTTCCAGACCTACTACATTACTGCCGAAGGGCGCATTTGCAGCGTACAGGTTTAGTATTTCGTCTTTACTATATCCCGCTTCCAAGCGTACCGCCAGCAACATTTCCAATAATTTCTGTAATATGGTACGGTCTTTCCTCCGGCTTAACCGTATCGTTTGCATCGTCAGCGTACTGCCTCCACTTACAATCCCTTTAGCATTATAGTTTTGACGCATCGCTCTGGCCATTGCCAATATATCTACTCCGGGATGGCTGTAAAATCGTTTATCTTCGAAGGCGATAATACATTTAACAAACTTATCGGGCACGGTGGCCGAAGCAGGGAAGCGCCACTGGCCATCCCTTGCTATACTTGCACTCATCAGCTGCCCATCTGCGGCTTCTACCACATAAGAAGTGGGCGACAGAAACAGGGGCGAGGGCAATGCAAATGCAAACCAAATCACCAAGATCAGTACAAACGCATCGCCCGCGAATAACTTTGTTAAACCATTTACCTTCATTCTACTTAATCACCTGTACCCATTTCCCGTTTTGAGTAGCACTGATTGTATGGTTATACATCGCTTCACATTGTACAGCAGAAAGATAATACTTACCAATATAGGAAGCATTGAGCAACACTTTGTATGTTACCGTTTCATTTTCTCTCAAATTGAAATAGGTAAAGACACGATCATCACGAACGTCTCTGTAAACATAAGGAGAAGAAGAAATTATACTTTCGTTATCGTTTACACGGGTATTGATAATTTCCCAGCCCGACGGGAAAATCTGTGTTAATGCCATTTGCTCATAAAAGCCCATCTTACCTGGATTTTTCACTACTACTTCTGCGTAGAAATCCAATCCCTGTTTTAACACAGTTGGATCAATTGGTTTACCATTCAGTAATTTGTAATTTACAGATAAGTCTAGTATTTCTGGATTATTGGGCAGAAAATCATTCTGACCCGCTGCAGGTTGTCCCTCCAGTATTAATCTTCCAAAGAGCACTGATTTTCCGGTATTACTAATCGATGCAGTCTTTCCCTTAAAAATCAGCGGGATACTATTAAAATACTGATTACCATTATAATTACCTTTTTTATTATCCACTGTATAAGTGTAGCGTAAACCTGCAGATGCCGTATGCTGACCGCAGAATTTCGCTATTGCCAATAAACTATACGCTGTAGTTTGCGTACTATACCAGTCATCCTTACCAAGCTTAGCTGCAATAGTTTGTAAAAGCTGTGCCGCTCTGCCTTTCTGCCCCATTAAAGTCAGCGTTTCCAGGATCATTGCCTCGTCTCTGCTATCTGATCCATAGGTGCCGCTTAGCTGGTTATAAGGCTTTACAGTCACATCTAACCCTTTAATCAGTGCATTTGCTGCAGACGCCTGTCCGGCAAGCTGATAAGCAGCTGCAAGCCGCCATTTAGCGGTCGGCGATAAATATTCAAATGCTCTTAACCTATTCATAGCTGCCATTTCTGGCTTCCTCGCTAAAGCAAGAACATATAAGCGGTAAGCCTGAGAAAGATCTCCGCCATAGAAATTACTGCTATTAGGCACCCAATTCACCGATCTACCCTTAAGATAACGTAACACTTCATCCAAAAGTCCCACAGGAATAGTGTACCCTGCATTTTGAGCTTCTACCAGGAAATGACCTGCATAATTTGTTCCCCATTCATCTGCAGTCGGTTCACCAGGCCAATACGCTAATCCACCCTCTGTAGTTTGAAAACCACGCAACCGGTTAATACCCGCCTTAATATTCTTTTCCGTCTGCGCTTTCTGCTGTTCATTGAGCGGGCTTAGTTTACTTAAAAATAATTGCGGAAACACCGAAGAAGTAGTCTGTTCTACACACCCATGGGGATATTGCATCAAGTAGCTCAAACGCTTTTTAAGATTGACAGGCGGGATAGAAGAAAGTTCTATCGTACCAGAATTTGACCCTGCAATACCTAAAGGTAAATAATTGACTGACCAGCTCTTGCCTGGTTCAATAATCGCAGACGAAACATTGGTGACGTATGGATTAGGATTTCTAATATCTAATTCCACATCATAAGCAGTTTTCTCCTGTCCGCTTTGTGCAACGATCTTTATTTTAGCAATACCAGTAATCTGGGGAACAGTAACCTGGAAGTAGGCCATCTGCTCTCCGGGCTTATTGTAAGTTAGCTGTACAGTTTTACTGCCCGCAACAGCCAGGTTTTGGGCCTGCAATTGGACTGATACATTCTTAAGTGAAGGTTCTGTTGCAAATACCGTAACTGGCAGCGTGAAACTTTCTCCCGGACCAATTACCCTTGGTACTGTAGCCAATACCATTAGTGGTTTCTTCACCTGTACAGATTTCTCAGCAAATCCATAAGCACCGTCTTGCCCGGCAACAACCATGGCCCTGACAGCTCCAATATATTGTGGCAATTTAAATTTATGTGTACTGGAAGCTCCTTTTGCAATTGCAAATGGCCCCATATATTTTACAACCGCAGTAAAGCGGTTTGCTTTAGCCGGGTTTAAGTTTCTATTGATGCTGCCATCCCCGCCGATGCTAAGTATCCTTTCTAAGTTACCGCCCCAGGCCCCTAAAACATAATCGAACAGATCCCACGTTTTAACACCTAATCCTTCGCGGGCATAAAAAACTGCATGCGGATCAGGTGTTTTGAACCTGGTCAGATCTAATAACCCTTCATCCACTAACGCTATAGTATAGGTCATTGCTTTCCCATTTTGCTCACTTACGGTAATTGTATTTTCCGTTTCGGGCTTAATTTTCGCCGCCATTTTAATTACAGGCTTTAAGATTGTCTGGGGATCTTCCACAATTAATGGAATCGCACCATACATCCGTATCGGCAAATCATTAACTGTTTGCGCATGAGGCTGGAGTAGAGTGATATTGGCAAACACATTTGGTGCCATCTCCTTTTCCGCTTTAAACTTAAATTGTGTTTGCCCATTTTCTGTATCCTTCCAGAACGTCTTTAAGACCTTGCTGCCATTTTCAATAGAAATTAAGGCACGTCCATTTTTGCCCGAAGGGATCGTCAGCACAATATCTTCACCAACAGTAAACCTAGTTTTATTCGCCGTAAAAGAAAGCATAGATGCTTCTGTTGGATTGGCAGACTGTTCACGCTGTGCCCATCCCGGCCAATCTACATATACCGAGCTACCCGTTACATGGCCACCATTAAGATCGCGGACCAGCACTAAATAACGTCCCCATTCTGGTTCGTCTATCCGTAGATTCCAGCTTCCCTTACCATTAGCAAGTGTTACCGTTCTTTTGCTAACCAGCTTATTGAACTCATTTTGCGTAAAATTAGCAAATGACGACTGATCATCCTGTTCCCACCACCAGCGCCATTGCACTTTATAAAGTTCTACAACAACATCTTTAGAACCGCCAATTAATTTGCCATTGCGGTCTACATTTACCAGATCGAATTTATGGTCTTTCCCGGTAACCAGCATTCCACTTAATTTCTCCCCACCGGGAGCTTTTATCCCATAATAATTCGTAAACACATGATAGGGGATAGAGAAGTTGTCAATACTAAAGTTACCTCCGGCTTCGAACACTTTGGTCGTAAAATTAGCCTTTAGCATTCCAGGGGCAGTCGTATTTTCATTCAGGTTAGTGTTAACTGATGCCATACCATTTTCATTGAGCCGTCCTTCAAAAATAGTTTTTACCTGTGAAGTAAAACTTACCGTTGGATTATCAAAATTATACCCATCAAATCCCTTAAAAACAGTTTTCATTGGATTGAGGTTGACATCTACTTTTGCCTTTAAATTCTTTCCCGGTGAACCGAATAGCCAGTTAGCCGTAAGCGTAGCCGCAGATACAGAGCCAGTACCCAAATAACTCCGCCCACCGATATCAAAACCAATTTTAAGCCGGTTTGGCATCACAGTTTCGATCTTTACCGTTTTTTGAAAATTAGCACCGCCTGCTTTCACTTTCACTACCCAGTTACCTGTAGGCGCAGTACTTTCTGTAGCTGTATGAAAACTATAAAAACCATTTAAAGAAGAGGTACTTACAGACTTTTTAACTATTTGTGCCTGAGGATTGTATAGTTCAAAAGTTACCGGATAGGATGGAGGTAATTTTTTCAATTTGTCTTCAAGGATAAACGATAAAAACAACGAATCTCCCGGACGCCAAACGCCACGCTCGCCGTAGATCAGGCCTTTCAGACCATTCTGTACTACGTCACCCCCAACATCGAAGCGGCTTAATGGCAGCGAATTGCCATCATCTAACTTCAGATAACCACGCTCGTCTCCATTTTTAGCAATCAGCAAGAAAGGCTTTCTTTTCAGATCGAAACGAACCATACCATCACCATCCGTTTTCGCCGTCAGCAATACTTGTCGCTGATAATCCAGCAACTCAATTGTAGTCCCGCTCAACCCTTTGGTCGTCAGCAAATCTGTAGCCACCACCAGCATACTATTGTCATTTCCCCTCTTGGCTACCAGCCCAATATTTGACACCAGTAAGTTTCTGCTTGCCCACTTATCATTCGTATAAAACGACGGCGTACAAGGATCTTCGCGGTCGTTCCACCTATAATCGCCTTCTGCATAATAGCGGTCGTATCCGGCCCAAAAGTTGTCGTCCTCGTCTATATGCTGACCGTAACTATTCTCTTCGTCATCGCCCTCTTCTAACTCGTTATCCTTTGTATCGACAGCATCTATAGCTGCACACTTCAGGATGTTATAACTGCGCCTGAAACTAAGCGTTACCCTATACATTGCACCAGGTTCAGATTTAATAATTTTATCCAGATCTAGTACAAACCTGTTTTTTTTATGCAGGTTCAGCGATTTATCTTCATCAAGCCTCATTTTTTTCTGAATAAGTGGTTTTCCGACCCTTCTCAGATCACTGGCCTCTTTGTAATTATTAGTTTGAAAAAACTGGGGAAGGTTGTTTTCATAAACCTTAACAATAGTGATGTCTACAGCCTTCAAATTTATGGCCTCAAAAGGGAGTACTAGCTTGCCAGAATTAGGAAGGATAGTTCCGCTCCCGGCAATAGTAACAGCAGGCTTTTTATTCTCAAAAACTAGATTGGCCGTAACGGCGCTAGTCAAAGTTTTCTCATTGCTATTAACAATACCTTTATTGATCGTTAAAGCATAATTCCCTAAAAGTGCGTCAGGCGTATAAACCTTTACCTGGCTTCCATCGATCGTAAACTTCAAATCGTTAAAATTCCCTAAAGTGATCAGTCCTGTTAAATCCTGACCAATACCTACGGGTTCAGAAAACTGTACTAAAGCAAAATCTTCCAGATCCTGAACAGCTTTTGTCGCCAGCACCTTAAATACACCCAAAGCCGGTACCATTAACTCTTCTTCACCTTTATTTTTGGAATCTATTGCATTGCCTGACCATTTAAGGATTAGCTTTTCTTCATCATTTGTTTTTTTTATGCTATCAATTAGGAAAGTAGAACTATTCTTTCCCGGATTATGTTGCCATTTGACCTTTAATTGCTGATCGAAATCGACTTCCAGGCATTTTTCAATAGCCTTGGCATCTTCTTCATCGGCAGTAGTGATCTCCCCGCTTAACTTCATATAGTTAAGCGAAGTGTTATTTTGTGAAACCAGGCCATTCTGCGTTAACGCCAGCCCGGGATTTATCACCCTGAAATCAAAATCAAATTCTTCCAGGTCTTTCTCTGTTTCAGTAACCTTTGCTAAATTAAAAGTTACCGCATAGGTTTCACCAGACTGCAGGTCCTCGTCTGGGCGGAACTCTACCGTCTGTGCATCTATCCAGTAAGTTTTTCCCTTAACAGCAGGGGAGAAGCTAAACAAATTCCGTTCATCAGGTTTGGCAAGATCACCCATAGTTTTTACCTGGCTTGCCAGTTGTACCCGGATAAAACTTTTCTTTGAAACAGTGCCCGAAGTATAAGCTTCCACATATTTTGCATAGGCAAGCTTGGCCTCAGAATTCACTTGTTTTTTTCTAAAAACAAAAAAAGCAGCTATCCCGATCAGGATAACTGCAATTGTTCCAATAAAAATTGGCTTAATATTTTTTTTAAGAAAGTTAGTTTTTTCCGGGTTCATACAGTACCTGATTAAAAATCGTAATCAAGTAATAATATGAAAAATATAATGGATTAAGAAACTATTTAATCATCACACCCGGTTTATTGACCAGTGGAATCCTAATAAGATTTTCATCTACAATACTTTCAGGCAGGAAATAATATTTCTTGTCATATATAGTCCCGTTAATGTAATAGCTAAGCCAATATTCATTTGTTAAACCAAAAACTTCCGTATCTATAGCCTCCACGCCCTTAAAAGAACGTGCGGGGATATCTCCTAAAAAATGGCGGAGTATGGAAGTTTTTACCGTTCTGCCATCCTTTTCACCATACCCTTTGGAACTGATTAATACATTAGTAATTTCCAGATCCTTCAAATTTACAAGATACACCGTCCAATTTTTTACCTCAGGTGTTTCACTCATCAGTACCACTGCCATGGCCACGTCTTCTACAATATTTTCAGGCAGGTCTTTCTTCATACACTATTTCTTTTTAGGTGCAGCTTTCTTTTTGGCCGGTGCTTTTGCGGCTGTCTTAGTGCCTGCAACTTTTGTACCAGCCGCTTTTTTCTTAGTCGCTTTTGGCTCGAAAGCATTTGGAACCTGCTCCACAATTAATTTTTTTACCTCATCCAGAGAAAGCACTGCTAATTCTTCAGGCGTATATTTTTCATTTGTAGCGGGGTTCTTACCCAATTTAAGCATCTCCTTGCCAAAACGGATAAATGGACCCCATCTTCCATTTTCGATGGCAATCTTATCCGCTGTCCAGGTTTGAATAAATCTGTTGGCTTCCTTTTCGATCTTCTTAGCAATCAACTCTCTGATATCATTATCTGACAGAAAATCGAAATTATATGCTTTGGGAACATTGATAAACAAATCATTCCATTTAATAAAAGGTCCGAAACGCCCTGTTCCTTTAGTTACCGGTAAACCATCGAAATGTGCTACTGGTGCATCAGCTGTTATTTTTTCTTCAATAATTTCTGCAGCACGTGCCTGATCTACCGTAAGCGGATCTTCATTTTTGGGGATTGAAATATAGGTTTCTCCCCATTTCACATAAGGACCAAAGCGACCTACACCTACAGAAACTTCTTTCTCTTTATAATCTTCCAGCTGGAAGGGCAACCTGAATTGCTCTAACGCATCTTCTAATGTTACAGTTGCTACCGATTGTGATTTCATTAAGCTGGCATACTTCGGTTTTTCTTCATCGTCCACCTGGCCAATTTGTACCAGCGGACCGAATTTACCAACCTTCGCATACACATTTTTACCACTCACAGGATCAATACCTAATAAACGTTCCCCATTAGCCCTGTCGGCCGTCTCTGTGGTTACTTCTACCTCTTTATGGAATGGAGTGTAGAAAGCATGCAACATCTTTGTCCAGTCCTGTAGACCCTGTGCAATCTCATCAAACTCTTTCTCTACATTGGCCGTGAAGTTAAAATCAACAATCCCTTTAAAATGCTCTACCAGGAAATCGTTTACTACTTCACCAATATCTGTAGGGAACAACTTTGATTTTTCTGCACCTGTAATCTCAGTCTTGATCGATTTGACCACTTTTCCATCTTCAAGCACAATAGATCCGAAAGAACGGTTACGTCCGTCACGATCTTCTTTAACCACATAACCACGGTTTTGTATCGTGGAAATTGTTGGCGCATACGTAGACGGCCTTCCGATACCCAGTTCTTCCAGTTTTTTTACTAAACTAGCCTCTGTATATCTTGCTGGCGGACGAGAAAAACGTTCCGTAGCATTCATTACTCTTAATGTTAACTCTTGCCCGTTAGCTAATGGAGGTAAGATATTTTCATTATCTTTTTCTTCAATCTCTTCATCATCACTAGATTCCAGGTAAACTTTCAGAAAACCATCAAACTTCATCACTTCACCTTCAGCTACCAAGTATTCTTTACGAGTGCTTACATCGATATGCGCAGTTGTTTTTTCAAACAAGGCTTCGCTCATCTGGGACGCAATCGCACGCTTCCAGATCAACTCATAAAGACGCTGCTCTGAACTATCACCAGTTACTGTATGCTGATCGAAATACGTAGGGCGTATTGCCTCATGCGCTTCCTGGGCACCTGCAGATTTAGTCTTGTAAGTTCTTGGCTGATGATATTTTTGTCCGTATGCCGAATTGATCTCAGCAGCAGCAGCAGTTAAAGCAGTTTCCGATAAATTCACGGAGTCCGTTCTCATGTAAGTGATCTTTCCACTTTCATACAAACGCTGTGCAACCTGCATCGTGCGTGATACCGGGAAACCTAACTTTCTTGAAGCCTCCTGTTGTAAAGTAGACGTAGTGAATGGTGCAGCAGGATTTCTTTTTGCAGGTTTCGTTTCCAGGTTGCTGATCTTAAAGTCAGCCGATATACAGTCCTGTAAAAATTTCTCCGCATCAGCCTCATTCTCGAAGCGTTGCGGTAATTCTGCTTTTACCTGTTCCTTTGCATTACCCGTACTAAATTTTGCAGTGATCTTAAAAGCAGCAGCAGCATTAAATTTATTTACTTCACGCTCTCTGTCTACAATCAGACGTACAGCAACAGATTGTACACGTCCGGCAGACAAAGATGGTTTAATTTTCTTCCATAAAACGGGAGAAAGCTCAAAACCCACCAGACGATCTAATACGCGGCGTGCCTGTTGTGCATTTACCAGATTATAATCAATTGTTCTTGGAGATTCTATTGCCTTTAATATTGCAGGTTTAGTGATCTCATGAAAAACAATACGTTTAGTTTTACTTTCTTTTAATCCTAGCGTCTCGTATAAATGCCAGGAAATTGCTTCCCCTTCACGGTCTTCATCGGAAGCGAGCCAGACCATTTCTGCGTCCTTCGCCAATTTCTTTAGTTCTGCTACCACTTGCTTCTTATCAGCAGGTACCTCATAGGTTTGGGCAAAATTATTGGTAGTGTCGATTCCCATATCGCCTTTTACAAGGTCACGAATGTGTCCATAACTAGATTTCACAAGGAAATCCTTACCCAAATACCCCTCTATTGTTTTCGCTTTTGCAGGTGATTCAACTATTAATAAATTTTTAGCCATTCAGAACGTTTTTCTGCAAATAAAACTATAAATAAGCCTAAAATCAAAATTCTATTGAGAATAAATCTCAAATGGGACGATTGTCACCCTTCAATTTCCCCTATTTTTCCAAATCCAGCACCTGATTTTCAGCGTAAATAGGGCGGACGAAAAATAAACTTTACCTTATTATTATATATGTATAATTTTTTTGTGCATATCTTAGTATTTATAAAAAAACCAAAACCATGAATACATTATTGATCTTATTCAGTCTACTCTTTAACCCGGTTACACCTCCAGCAAGCATTTATGATTTCACTATGAAAACTATTGATGGTAAAGAGGTTAAGCTATCGAAATTTAGGGGTAAAAAAATCTTAATTGTAAACACTGCATCCAAATGCGGTTACACACCACAGTATGAAGATCTGGAGAAACTTCACAAGGAATATGGGAACGATGTAGTGCTTATTGGTTTTCCGGCAGGTAATTTCGGTGGCCAGGAATTGGCTACAAATTCTGAAATCCAGGACTTCTGTAAAAAGAATTTTGGCGTTACATTTTTATTGAGTGAGAAAGTGAGTGTTAAAGGAAATGACATTAATCCGATTTTTAAATATCTTACTTCTGCTGCAAATCCAGATTTTACTGGTGATATCAATTGGAACTTCGAGAAATTCCTGATCAATGAAAAAGGACAGTTAGTACACCGTTTCCGTTCTAAAGTAACTCCAATGAGCGCAGAGCTGACTAAGAACTTGTAACAAAACACATACAAAGGCCTCTAGGGGCTGTAAATACCATGAAGAGAAATCCCTTAACAGAGATTTCTCTTTTTCATAACCTCAATTTCCGATCTTTTCATTTAGTTTGCAGCTCAATTACAACAAATGCACAAATCCGGTTATTCCCGGGCCATTGGCCTGCTCTTAAGCTCTTCTTTATTCGTTGCTTGCAGTACGCACTATCAGGTAGTAAAATCTAGCCGAACAGAATATCCGATCTCCACTAACGTAGCTGCTGATAGCGCTGTTATTAGAAAATATTTGCCCTACAAATTAAAAATGGATTCGCAGATGAATGCGGTACTTGGTTATAGTGATGTTGCACTTACCAAGAAATCTGCCAGTGGAGAATCGTTACTGGGGAACTTTTTTTCTGACGCTGCACTATATGAAGCAAGGAAAATTGACCCTGCAATAGATTTCGCCATTCCAAGCACCAATGGTGGGCTTCGTAATGATCTGCCAATGGGAGCGATCAGTTTAGCCAATGTTTTTGAATTGATGCCCTTTGAGAATGAAATGATTGTATTTAACCTGAAAGGTGAAGACGTACAATCATTATTAAACTTTATCGCCAGCAGTGGTGGTCAGCCAATATCAGGCATCAGCCTTAAAATTAAAGATAAAAAACCGGTAGACGTACAAATTGCCGGTCGGCCTTTTGATGTTACAAAAAACTATAATGTAGTTACCTCAGACTATATCGCCGGTGGCGGAGATGGATTAAATAGCTTTAAAAATCCGGTTTCAACAAAAATACTAGGCTTAAAAGTACGTGACGCACTTATTCTTTATATCAAAGAAAGACAAGCAGCAGGAGATAAAATCAGTTCAAAACTAGACAGGAGAGTATCCAATGATTAACCGCAGGGGATTTATAAAAGCTGGCAGTATTGCTGCAGCAGCTACCGCATTAAGTATCGATTCACTAGATGCACTGGCAAGTGGAGAAGTGAAACACCTGACTATCCTGCATACAAACGATGTGCATAGCAGGATAGAACCATTTCCTATGGATGGCTCTCGCAACCAGGGTTTGGGCGGTGTTGCTAGAAGATCGGCCTTAATAAAGAAGATCCGTGCCGAAGAGAAAAACGTTTTATTACTAGATGCAGGCGATATATTTCAGGGCACCCCATACTTTAATTTATATGGCGGAGAGCTCGAAATTAAACTCATGAGCGATATGGGGTATGATGCGGCAACAATGGGGAACCACGACTTTGACAACGGGCTTGATGGCTTTCATAAGCAGTTGCCCCACGCAAACTTTCCAATATTGGTTAGCAATTATGATTTCTCAGATACGATACTCCATCAATCTACCAAACCTTATAAAATATTTAATAAATCGGGGCTTAAAATTGGAGTTTTTGGAATTGGCATTGAACTGAAAGGATTGGTAGGAGAGAAAAACTATGGAGCTACTATCTATCAGGACCCTGTTGCAAAAGCAAACGAAGTAGCCAGCCTATTAAAAAATGAAATGAAATGTGATCTGGTGATTTGTCTTTCACATCTTGGCTACAAATACAGAGACAACAAGGTTTCTGATCAGACGCTGGCACAGAACAATGACTTTATTGATCTGATTATCGGTGGTCATACACATACGTTTATGCCAAAACCACAAGATGTAAAAAATAGGGCAGGGAAGATTACGACCATCAACCAGGTAGGTTTTGCAGGGATCAATCTTGGTCGTGTAGATTATTATTTTGAATCATACAGAGGGAAGAAATTGTTAACTTCTTCACCCTATATGATTTCAGATCAGCTTGATAGCTAAATATTATTTTAAAGAGGATTGATTAACAAAGGAAACCGCCACCCAAAAGGTCGTTTCCTTCATAAAATACAGCCGACTGGCCAGGTGCAATTGCCGAAACGTTGTGATCAAATACCACACGCATTCTATCTTTTTCCTGAACAATTGTACTTAGCATCCCAGCATCTTTATAACGGATTTTGGTGATTACGTTATCCATTGGCTCCAAAATACTTTCGTATTTAATCAGGTTAAGATTACGCACCATTGCTTCGCTTCTTTCTAACTCTGCTGCTCTGCCCAGCATTACAGTATTACTTTCAGGAAGGATCTGCGTAACAAACATTGGCTCGCCAAAAGCGATACCTAAACCTTTACGCTGACCGATCGTATAAAAAGGGTAGCCCTTATGCTGACCAACGATCATACCATCGCTAGTGATAAAATTACCACCCGCAACACGATCTTCTAAATCTTCTACTTTGTGTTTTAGGAAAGAACGGTAGTCATTATCTGGTACAAAACAGATCTCATAACTTTCGCTTTTCTTGGCCAGTTCTTCCTGCCCCATGTCAATTGCCATTTGTCTGATTTCAGATTTAGCAAATGAACCTAAAGGAAACTGTGTACGTGCAAGGTTTTCCTGAGATACCCCCCACAATACATAAGACTGATCTTTATTTTCATCCAATCCTTTTGAGATTACATGTCTGCCATTATCCTGTTTTCTTACATTTGCATAGTGACCGGTTGCAATAAACTCGCAATCCAGTTTGTTGGCACGTTTTAGCAGTGCTTCCCACTTGATGTGCGTATTACATAATACACAAGGATTTGGCGTACGGCCTGCAAGATATTCGTCAACAAAATTATCTATTACAAAACCACCAAATTCTTCACGGATATCTAATATATAGTGTGGAAAGCCATAGTTTACAGCTAACGTTCGTGCATCATTAATACTATCAAGACTGCAGCAACCGGTTTCCTTACTGGAGCTGCCAGAAGTTGCATAGTCCCAGGTCTTCATTGTAAGCCCGATAACTTCATAACCCTGCTCGTGTAACATCACTGCAGCTACCGAACTATCAACACCGCCACTCATGGCTACCAGAATTCTACCCTTTTTACTCATTGTAAATTAATCATATTGTTACCCATTATCGGGCTTAAACCACAAGTTTTCTACCTTGTTTTTACATAGGTTAAATGCATAGTGATTTAAATAAGATACAAAAATAGCTGATTTTTTGAAACATTCACTTTATCTGCCGTCAGATCCTTGTAAAAAGGGCAATTATATCTTGGTTAAACGTTATAGCAAATACGTTACGGCGAATTTTGAACATAATATGATATATTAGTGGCTTGAATTAATAAATATTAAGAATTGATAAATGAAGAAAAACTTAATCTACAGTTTGTTATTTATTCCGTTTATGGCCAATGCACAGCAAGACCTGGCCAAATACGTAAGACCAATTATTGGTACCCAAAAGATGGGGCACACTTATCCGGGCGCAACAGTACCATTTGGATCGGTACAATTAAGTCCGGAAACAGATACTATCTCTTATGAAATGAACGGAAAATATAACGGTGACGTTTATAAATATTGTGCCGGTTACAAATATGAGGATAAAACTATTGTTGGTTTTAGCCATACACATTTTAGCGGTACAGGGCATTCAGATCTTGGTGATTTCCTGATTATGCCTACACAAGGTACATTGCAAATGAACCCTGGCACTGCGACAGATCCCAAAAGTGGATTTCGCTCTACATTTTCTCATGCTAATGAAGTTGCAGAAGCCGGTTACTATAAAGTGAAATTGGATGAGAATAATATTCTTGCCGAAATGACTGCTACGAAGAGGGTAGGGATGCACCAATACACATTCCCAAAATCTGACCAGTCGCACATCATTCTGGATTTGATGGCAGGCATTTACAATTATGAGGATAAGAATGTCTGGACTTATGTAAGAGTAGTTAATGATACGCTGATTACTGGTTATCGCCAGACTAACGGATGGGCAAGAACCAGGACAGTTTATTTTGCTATGTCCTTCTCTAAACCATTTACAGAATACGGACAGCGGAATTATGATAAAAAGCAGCCATACCGAGGCTTCTGGGGTAAGTTTAACCAAAATAAAAACTTCCCTGAAATTGCAGGTAAAAACCTGAGGATGTACTTCGACTTTAAGACTGCTGATCAGGAAAAAGTGAAAATTAAAGTAGCTCTTTCTCCGGTAAGTCAGGATAACGCGTTAGAAAATATGCGTACAGAAGTTCCGGGATGGGATTTTGAACAGGTGAAACAACAGGCAAAAGCTGAGTGGAACAAAGAATTAAACAAGATCACTGTTAACACTTCTGAAGAGAATAAGATCAACTTTTACACTGCTTTATATCATGCGTTTATCAATCCGACAACCTATAATGATGTGAACGGTCAGTATAAAGGCCTGGATCAAAGTATACATGAAGCTAAAGGATTTATTAACTACACAACCTTCTCACTTTGGGATACATACCGCGCATTACATCCTTTCTTTAATATTGTGCAGCCTTCAAGGAACAATGATATGGTGAAATCGATGATGGCACATTACGACCAGAGCGCATACAAAATGCTTCCAGTTTGGTCGCACTATGCAAATGACAATTGGTGTATGAGCGGTTATCACAGTGTTTCTGTGGTGACCGACGCAATTATTAAAGGCGTGTACAACGGAGATCCTGAAGCTGCGCTGCAAGCGTGTATTGTAACATCTAACCATAGAGATTACGAAGGGATAGGCAGTTACATTGATAAAGGATTTATTCCTGCCGAGAAAAGCGGTACTTCAATTTCTAACACCCTGGAATATGCTTATGACGATTGGTGTATTGCACAGCTGGCTAAAAAGCTGAACAAACAAGACATTTATCAGGAATACATGAAACGCGCAGGAAACTGGGAAAACAATTTCGATAAATCCAGTGGTTTCATGAGAGCTAAAATGGCTGATGGTACTTTTCAGAAAAAGTTCGATGTAATGAGTACACACGGACAAGGCTTTATTGAAGGAAATTCATGGAACTACAGTTTCTTTGTTCCTCAAAACCCCGCTTTATTAATGGAGCGTATGGGCGGCAAAAAGAAATTTGCAAGCAAACTGGATACGTTGTTTACAATGCACCTGCCTGATGAATTTTTTGCGGATACAGAAGATATTACCCGCGAAGGAATTATTGGAGGTTATGTTCACGGAAATGAGCCAGCACACCATGTTGCTTATTTATACAATTGGGCAGATCAGCCTTGGAAAACACAATCACGCGTTAGGATGATCCTTAAAATGCAATATGGCACTGCACCTGATGGTTTAGGAGGTAATGATGACTGCGGCCAAATGAGCGCTTGGTATATGTTCTCTTCCATGGGTTTCTATCCTGTTGCTCCTGGATCTGATGAATACTCCTTAGGAAGTCCTGCTGTTAAATCTGCAGTGATTAAACTTGAGAACGGCAAAACGTTCGAAGTAGACGCTATCAATCAAAGTGATAAAAATGTATATGTTTCCAAAGTGCTGTTGAATGGAACACCTGTAAAAACACATACAATTAAACATGCTGATATTACAAATGGCGGTAAGCTTACTTTTTACATGAGTAATAAACCTTCCAAATAATAGTTATTTAGGACATAAAATAGGGCAGGGGGACACATTCTCTCTGCCCTTTTGTTTTGCTGGTTGTCTTCATGGAAAATTAATTGGCTTGAAAAACAGCGTATTGGCTACGTAGAGCCATTTTATTTGTATATTGATTTGCAGGTGAAATTATAATTTCTACCTTTGCAGTCCTTCAAAAAAGGTATTTTTTTGATTCCGTAGCTCAGCTGGTAGAGCATTACACTTTTAATGTAGTGGTCCTGGGTTCGAATCCCAGCGGGATCACAAGATTCAATATCAAAGAGAACTAAACCCCTGCAAATCAAAGGATTGCAGGGGTTTTTCTTTTATAGGTTGTACCAAAATATGTACGAAATCGGGATTAAATGCCAAATGTTGGAATCAAGTCGTAAACTTGTGAAGCGAGGTGTTTTTTAAGCATACATTTGTGTTAGCCGATATTGGAAGAATTCAATACTTCTTACCCCTCTAAACTTACTTTAGGCTAGTTTCATAATGATGTTTGAATGAGCGGGATATTGTATTGAAAGACTTAAATCCGGATTGTCTGACACTTTCATGCCACTTGGCTAAGTGGTTTAAAATATTTGTTAGCCATAGTTTCGTTTTAGTTCTTCCAGATGGAAGATAAAAATTGATTGCACCATATATTTTCTTGTCTGGCGTATTAATCTAATCATTATAGGTCTTCTCCAATATCATGCTGATTGCTTTCTTGATCCTTTCCATTCCTTCGGGTTCTCTAAGGTCTATTTCGCAAAAAAGTGTATCAGTTGATTTAGCGTGTAGTACCAGGTAATAAATTCCTGCGACAAGTAGCGCTGACACCGCCCTTAAATCAATTGACTTTCCATCAAGCTCTTTATCAGACAGTGCAAAAAAGAACTTGCTTAGCAGCTCCCTTTCCTCGCAGATTTCTGTCATGATCTTGGTACTTTCACTGATCTGCCAAAGAATTGTTTTTTGCATTTCTTCATTGCTAAAAAAATAATCCATCTGGTTTTGTAATAGGCAATCTAATATAGCTCTTGTGTTTTCCCCTTTATTATCTTTAATCATATCAACAGCATCTCCGGCAGCAGCAAGCCAATAATCTTTACCTCTGACATAGATCTCAATCAGATTTTCAATCGTACCAAAATATTGTGTAATCAACCTTCTGCTTAAACCCGCTGTCTCGGCAATATTGGTCGCAGTGAGGCCAGTATATCCTTTGGTTTTAATTACCGTGCCAACGGCCTCGATAAGTCTTTTTGTCGAGCGTTCCTTGTCATTTGAAGGACCCTGATATCTTTTTTTAGTCATATCTTATCTGTAACGCCATCTAATTTAAAAAAATGGTTCTGTGAAGTTAATAATCGCAGAAGTATCAATAGTAATTAAAAGTATTTATCGCTCCTTTGCGATCTTCAACTTTTGGTTTACAAAGTCAAATGCATTAAGCACGGTATCTAGCTGCTCGCGGCTATGTGTGGCCATTAAGCTAGTTCTGATACGTGCATCTTTACGTGATACTCCCGGATATACAATGGCATTCACATATACACCCGCTTCCAGTAATAGTCTTGCAACATCACCTGTTTTATGTGCATCACCAATTTTTATGGGTATGATGGGAGAAGCTGTATCACCAATATCAAGTTTCATATCCAATAGACCTTTCTTATAATAGGCTACGTTGTCAGCGAGTTTAGTTCGCCATTCTGGTTCTTCATCTATGAGATCAATAGCCTTTAGCAAACCTGCCACCGCAGGAGTAGATGTCGAAGAAAATACTTGCTGACGAGATTGAAATTTAAGATAGTTCGCAACCTCTGGCTTAGCAATAACAAATCCACCGATATGTCCAAACGCTTTGCTCAATGTACCGGAGATAATATCTATCTTATCCAGTAAATCAAATACCTCAATTGCGCCTCTTCCAGTTTGACCCAGAACACCGATCCCATGTGCATCATCTACCATGAGGAAAGCACCATACTTTTTTGTGATTTCATAAATCTCACCCATCGCCGCCAGGTCGCCGTTTTGAGAGTAAACTCCGTCGATTATTACCATGCGCGTTTGGTATTTTGACTGGCCCTCAATTAATGCCCTTTCTAAATGAATGAGACTGTTGTGAGGGAAACGTTTAATGTTTGTTTCATATAATCCTTCATAAACACTGGCATGGACAGCCATATCAACGATGGCACAATCAGTCTCTTTTAGTAACGCCAATAAGGTAGAGCTGTTCGCAGTATAGCCAGTGGTGAAGACAATAGAAGAATCTTTAGGACGGTTAAAAAACATAGAAAGTTTATCTTCTAATTTAACGTGATACTCATGGTGTCCGCCGATCAGGGGAGAGGCCCCGGCACCAGTCCCATATTTTTCTATGCCCGCAATAGCTGCCGCTTTCACCTTTGGATGCTGTGTAAAGTTAAGGTAATCATTTGACACCAGACTAACGCATTTTTTTGGTTCGCTCAAATAAGGTGAATTAACCAACATTTCTGGGCCGGAACCATTTGAGGTGACAAATCGATAATTCATATGGCCCTGGACTTCCATATAATTAGTGAATTCTTTAAAAATCTCTGCCCTCTGGAAAGCATTTAGGTTAGGGATTATTTCAAAATCCTTGAAGCTGGCTTTATCGAAATTAATGTTGTGTGAAGCTGACATATATTTAAGTTAAATTAACTGTAAGGTACCAATTATCCCGTTTATGGGAAAAAACATTTTAATCAATTGCTTTATATCATATTTTGTTATAAAATTGTTACAATTTGAATATTCCCGCATACGGGAAAAATATGCTACTTTAGAGTAAAGTATCTGACAACAAATAATATAGCTTATGAAAAAATGTATTTACTTGTTTATTGCAATAGCTATGGTTTCGACTTCTTGTGTTAAAAATGACGACTCACCGGAGGTGCCTATTGGGATTGATCCTAATGATTATAACATAGAAATGAAACAGGCTGAATTCAGAAAGGAAGGTGAACAATGGGCTCCTATTGTTAATGGAGATACGTTGAAGTTCAACTGGTCTCTATTCCCGCCATTGTCCGCAGAGCCAGTAAGTGTACACTTTGGACCAGGAGACTTTAGCAATTCTTCCGATAGTCCGCTTTTGGGCATCGGGAAAAATGGCATTTTTCATTCTAAAGATGAGCAGGTTTTCTTCAGTACCTATAATAACATAACTAAAGAAACCACCTTGATTGATTCAGGTAAGTACAGGTTAGAAGGTGATTATTTTTACCTAAAAAAGCAGGATTCTGAAATCAAGTTTAGAATACTCAAAGGACATTATAAACAATAATTTAATCACTTAATATCTAATCATTATGAAAAAAGTCAACTATTTAGTTGGGGTGGTCATCCCATGCGTTTTTTTATGTCTTACCAGTTGCCGTAAGGACACGCAAGAGAATGCCCTAACAGACCAGTCACAAAACAAAGTGTCGTTAAAAAAAGAATTTGTAAGGCTAAATTCAGGTATTGTAGTACAAAAAAAAGGGTCTCAGTACTTTTTACAAGGAGACATTCTTCTCTCTCCTGATCAGTTTGATTTACTGGATAAGGAAGGAAGACTGGATGCTCCCGTTAGCAAAGAGGCAAATCAGTCTAAAGAAAATGCCGTTGCGCCATCAACTGGAATGGCTTTCAGCAATAAAACACAACCGAGAAGTGTTGGTCGCCATCCTAACGAAAACAGGATGTGGGCAATGGTTAGGTATATTGTGAATCCTGGGGTTACCCCGGCTGCAAGAAGCATAATTAGTCAAGCTATCCAGCATTGGGAAGCCACTACTAATGTGCGGTTTTACAACGCAACAGGTCAACCTACGGTTGATCCAACTTGGGGATTTTATTACCCCTATCTTGAGTTCTTTCATGGAACGAATGATGGAAGTCCATGGAACTCCCCTGGAAACTGGTCTTTCGTTGGCAGGTGGGATTTAGTTAAAAATGTTGCCCAACATGGCCGCAATGATGCCGGACAGTGGGTAAGTTTGGATCCTTATCCTAGTTTTAGATCAGCAGTCCATGAGATCGGGCATGCAATAGGTCTGTATCATGAGCATATTAGACCCGATAGGAATAATTATATCACCGTCCATTATGATAGAATAGACCCGAGCTTTACTCAAGAGGAAATAGAAGCAAACTGGTATCCAGTATCTACAGGGAATTATTCCATGTTTGGAGCATTGGACTATAATTCGATCATGATGTATGATCAAATGGCAGGAGCCGCGGGCAGTTTACCGGTGATTACAGTAAATGGAAGTTCAACAGGGTACACCGTTAACACAAGTGGCCTGTCTACTTTAGATAGAACTTATGCAAATAATTATTATATCCCCTATATTGCACGGTCGGATGTATATCGGGAATTGCCTGCCGTGGTTTACAAAACTGACAATACGGTGGCGACAGAGCAGGAAAGATTGGACTTCCAGGCTTATCTGAACAATGGTAATCCTTATCCTCCAGATTGTTGCAGACTACCCAATGACCATACTAATTTATAATTTGGAGCTTGCCATCAAAGCATCTTAACCAGCGATTGAAGCCGCAGACTTTTCGAAAGCTTGCGGCTTAATCAAGTAAATTGTCTTGAAACACCCAAATTACAATTGAAAAAATCTATTCTTATACTAATGGTATTGATTACCAGTAAGCTAAGCGTTGCTCAAAATCAGTTTGCTGCTTCAGGAGGAATGGCTTTTGATGTGAGTACTCTGCAATGGTCTATAGCAGGAAACATAGAAGGGCAGTCACCCAATATACTCTCGGAACTAAATTTTAATACGATCACTTCATTAGGGTATTTTCTGGAATGCCGATACAGCCCCATTAATCGCTTAGAGATTGTTACTTACTATCAGGCTAACAAGGTTCTTAGTGGCGAAGGTACCGATTTTGATTATAGTGATGACAATCGTACCAATCCAATTTACGGCCTTTCATTTGTGAGCGACAAAGGAAACTTGAACGTTGTAAAAATTGGTGTTCGCACGCCATTGTTTAAAAGCAAAGTAGTAGGTTTTTTCACTGCCCTAAATTATCTATACAATGGTCAGGATTTCAATATCCTTAGTCCAGAAGAAAAGGAATTAAGAAGTACATATAAGACAAAGATGCACGGCATTCATTTAGCACTTGAGACAGACACTCAGCTTAGTAATACAGTATCCGTCCTTTTCTCTTTCGCATGTGCGTACTCTTCATACAGAGCCGAAGCTGATTGGAATTTAAGAGATATTTTTAAACACCCAATAAGCTTCTTACAGACTTCGAATGGAATTAACATGGATGGTAGCTTACAAGTTAATTATCAGATTAATTCAGTCATTTCTGTTGCTATGGGCGCCCGTTATGGTCGGACTAAAGTATTCAGGGGAACGGATACGTCATTCTTGGCGAGCAATGTAAATGTGTCAACCCAATTTAATGGTGCTTTATATACGCGTTACGGTTCGATGCTCGGTGCAAAAATTACATTTTAGAAAACATACTAATTGCAGAAAAAATTAGTGTGTTTATATATAGCATTTGCAGCTAAATAATATTAAAAAAAGGCGTGTAAATTCGAGGAGTCGAATATCTAAATCACTTTAGATATTGAAAAAATGCTGGAATTTACACTAGGTGTGAAGCCCAGCGGGATCGAAATTAAAAAAATAAAGGATAAGCTAAATAATCAAGACAAAAACATGAAAATTGTCTTTAGATATCTTGATATCAATGGCATACAAATACCCTTAGAGATGATCTGCAGCAAGAACAAGTTAAACTAAAATGCTATTTTTAAGCATTGCGCCCGGCTTAGGCCTGTTTGTCGATTATTAAAAACAATCACTACCACCTATGGAGTTTGAAAAGCTTCATGTATTGATTACGGATGATAAAGTTCAGCAAAGCATTGATGAACCAATAAAAGTTAAGCTAGTTGCTGATGTAATTGGGCACAGTTTATTGTAAGGAATATAGCGAATACAGAGAGGCGAGGGCAAAAGAAATGATTTCGTTATCAAGTGACTTTATCACATGGCACAAGCTATGATGCTAAAAATATGATACATACGTTTCGTCTATTGAATATGTCTGATGAAATCGCTTTATTTGGTCGCATAATAGTTTGAAGAGATGATCGCGATTTTCTGCTTAAAATACGTAACGGTGAATTTGGGTTCGATGAGTTGATGGACATGGTTAAAGATAAAATGCAACTTCTAAATGACTTATACAAAAAGTCCTCCTTACCAGAAAAGCCCGAAATTAAAAACGCGGAGTCAATTTTAATACAAATACGAGAAGCGCTTATTAAAACCTACCTCTTGATACATTATTAACCAGATATATTATAAAAGTATGAACAATAGCAATATAAAGGAGTTGACATCAGAACAATGCGAACAACTATTCATCTTATTGAAATCCCGCTTTGAGAAAAATATTAATCGCCATGAAGGTATTAAATGGACCCAGGTACAAGCAAGGCTGGAGGCAAATCCAGCAAAGCTGTGGTCAATCAAAGAAATGGAAAAAACCGAAGGAGAACCAGATGTTGTAAGTCAGAATCAACAAACTGGTGAATATATTTTTTACGATTGTTCAGCAGAAAGTCCGATTGGCCGTAGAAGTACTTGTTACGATCGTGAAGGCCTTGAATCAAGAAAGGATTATAAACCAGAAAACAATGCTGTTGATATGGCGGCAGCTATGGGCATTGAACTATTATCAGAAGAACAATATCGAGGACTGCAGCAACTGGGTAATTTCGATAAGAAAACATCAAGCTGGATAAAGACACCTGCTAACATTAGAAAACTCGGAGGTGCACTTTTTGCTGATTTCCGGTACGATACTGTATTTGTCTATCACAATGGTGCACAATCTTATTACGCCGCGAGGGGATTTAGGGGCTGGATTGAAGTTTAATATTTGATGCTCGTGGCAATTATGCTAATTATTGGTACTCTATTAGCGGATTATCTGAAAACTAAATAAGGCAGTAAAGCATGACCTTTAATGATAAAATATCATCTATATGACCTGTTATAACCGCTCAGCAAAGTAATCAGTTCTTTTCAACAAACTTTTCTATTGAATTATAGGTTACTTTTGAAGTATTAAAAGAGAATGCTACTTCAAATTATGGATATCAAAGTAATAATAACAGGTGCAACAGGCTTAGTAGGAGAAGGGGTGCTGCTCGAATGTTTGAATCACCCCGCAGTAAAAGAGGTCCTTATCGTAAATCGCAAGCCAGCTGGAATAAAGCACACTAAACTTAAAGAGTGTATTGTGACTGACTTTTTTAAGCTGGAAAATTTTACTGAACAGTTATCTGGCTATAATGCCTGCTTTTATTGCGCTGGAATAAGTTCTAACGGGGTGAAAGAATCTGACTATAGTTACATCACTTATGATACAACTTTACATTTTGCTAATAAGTTGCTGATGCTAAATCCTAAAATGGTATTTAGTCATATATCTGGCAGCCATACCGACAGCTCTGAAAAAGGTAAAGTTATGTGGGCACGTATCAAGGGGAAAACTGAAAACGCACTAATGCAATTGCCATTTAAGATGGTTTATAATTTCCGCCCCGGCTTTATGAAACCCATAGCAGGACAGAAAAATGTTAAAAGTTATTATATCATAATTGATAAGTTATTTCCAGTGCTCAATTTTCTAATGCCAAATCAGTCAATTACCATGAGTGAACTAGGACTAGCCATGATCAACAGCGTTATACATGGTTATCCAAAACAAATTCTGGAAATAAAAGATATTCAGTTATTGGCGAAAGCTTAAACCCGATATTATGTTCAGCAGTTTATTGTTCTGCTAGCAATCGAATATTTTAAATTATCGTATTTATGAAATCATTACAATTACCTGTTTAAACAGGGGAAGTGTTTGCTTCATTATTTCTTAATTTCGCAGTTTTAAGTCCGGCCTCCTAAAAGCTAATTCCTTGCAAAAAGCAATTAGCAGAAGAAATAATCATGACAACGAACAATCCGAAACACAAATCAATTAAAGAACAGCACCAGGGCATATCTACCGTATTAGCATTTGCGTTACTGCCATTATCTGGATTTGCAACTGATATTTACATTCCTTCCTTGCCCACGATGGCCGCCACTATTGGAGTAAGCGATATACAAGTTCAGTTAACTTTAACACTTTTTTTAATCAGCTATGGAATTTCGCAGCTTTTTATTGGCAGTGTGCTGGATAGTTTCGGTCGTTATAAAATTAACCTGATCTCCTTAATCATCTTCACCATTTCATGTATAATTATTGCCAATACAGGCAATATCTACTTAATTTACTTGATGCGAATTATTCATGGTTTAACTGTGGGGGCAATCGTTGTTGCAAAACGTGCTTATTTCGTAGATATGTTTCAAGGGGATAAGTTAAAGCATTACCTAAGTTTGTTTTCTATCATATGGTCTACCGGCCCCATTATAGCGCCTTTTATTGGGGGATACCTGCAGAACGCTTTTGGCTGGGAATCTAATTTCTACTTTTTAGGAGGGCTTGCAGCCGTGTTGCTGCTTCTGGAATACATTTTCAGCGGAGAAACATTAAAGCATGCAACTGATTTTAATTTGAAAAATATAACTAGTATTTATGTGACTATGGTTAAAACTACCAGTTTTACTTTAGGTATTGTTATGCTCGCACTGGCCTATTGTATGGTAATGATCTACAACATGACTGGACCATTTATTATTGAACATGAACTTCACCTGACGCCTGTAGTTGCCGGATATAGTTCACTGGTGCTTGGATTTGCCTGGATGGCAGGTGGTTTTATTGGTAAAGCAACCATTAACAAACCATTTTTTAAGAGGGTAGTAGTTAACATTACCTTGCAGGTACTATTTGTTGTTGCAATGATAATCAGCGTTAATTTTATCTCTAATTTATATTCGTTAATATTTTTCGCCTTTATAATCCATGTAGGTGCAGGTTTTACCTTTAATAACTATTTTACCTATTGTTTAAGTACATTTCCAAAGAATGCAGGAATTGCAGGCGGACTGACTGGGGGTATCAATTATGTTATTGTGTCATTCCTCAGTTATGGCCTGATCTATTTTATCCCTGCACAGGACGAACGAAATCTAAGTTATAGTTACCTGTCATTGATTTTACTCTCGGTGGTTATCATGTTTGCTGTTTTTAAGACCAAAAATAAAACAGTTGTTAAGCTGGCTACTGATTAAATGATTAAGGGATCAGCAGCTTGTTTTTAATATCTGCACTATAAGAATTTGCTGTTTTTATTTTCGTTTCCCCTGTATTGTTCATGATGAAAAGGTAACCTCCTTTGAAATATTTGTGTATTTCTTTGATTTGTATCTTATTCACAATGTAGGTGCGGTGTACACGGATAAACGCATCAGGTAATCGTTGGATCAAGAAGCTTAATGGATGATCGATCAAGTATTCCTGGTCATTTGTATGGATGTAAACATATTTATCACGCGCCTCAAAATAATAGATGTCAGGCACATGGATCAGGTTGATTTTGTTCCCGACTTTTACCGGGATCGTAGAAATACTTTTTTGGGCTTGTGCCTCGGCAAGCAGATGCTTAATCTGCGATATCGTGTCATTGCCATTGTTGCTTTTTTCTCTAATCCGATCTATAGTAATGGCCAACCTTTCTTCTTCAACAGGTTTTAGCAGGTAATCTAAGGAGTTCTTTTCAAATGCTTTCACCGCATATTCTTCATAGGCCGTCACAAAAACAATTATCGGGAGTATGCTTAAATGGTTTAGTATTTCAAGACCAGAATATTCTGGCATCTGTATATCTAAAAAGACAAGATCCGGACGCATTTTGTTAATTAATTCAATAGCCGATCTCCCATCATTGGCTTCGCCGATAATTTTTATAAAAGGATAAGCATCTAAAGCCTTCCTGAAGCGATGAAGCGCAATATCCTCGTCGTCTACCAGGATTGTTTTAATTTCTTTGTGGAAATATGAGTTCGACATATTTTTCAGGTACCTTACTAATTATCAATTTAAAGTTCTCTTTATATAATAACCTTAGTTTATTATTTACTGTCTGCAACCCCATACCAATGCTTGGTAAATCTGGAAAGTCAGTTCCGGAATCTGCTACTTTAATATTAATATTATCATCTTCTATATTAATAGCTACATCGATTGATCCTTTGCCGGATATCTTTTCAATCCCATGTTTTATTGCATTTTCTACCAAAGGCTGCAAAATGAAAGAAGGCATTTGCAATCCTAATATAGCTTGGTCCACATCAATAGCATAACTTAAACGATCTTCGTAACGAATTGCCTGTAATTCAAGGTAAGTATTAATTATATCCACTTCATCAGAGATGGAGTGATAGGTCGCGCTTGTTTTATTCAGCGTAAACCTGAAAAATTTAGACAACAATAAAACCATCTTCTCCGCCTTTTGCGGATCTTTAGAAATCAGTCCAGCAATACTATTATGTACATTATACAAAAAATGAGGATTGATCTTTGCGCGTAATAACTCCAATTCAAATAGTGTATTTTGCTGCTCTAGCTGTAAAAGCTTAAACTGCTGAGTGACCACTCTAGAATTTAAATTTTCTTTCCATTCTTCGCTCACATAAATTGGAATTCCTGCAACTAAAGCGATAAGTATATTTAAGACATAAAAACCGCTGCTGTCAAAAAAGTTAAATGAGGTTCGGTATATCAATGCTTTTAAAATTAGTGTTAGCGCTGAACCAAGAACCGCTGCAACGATGAGTAATAAGATCATAATCGAAACCTTAAGATAAGGGGAGTCGGTGATGCTGGTAAAGTGATGACGAAAATAAATAGCGATCATCATTAAAGATCCAATATCCAGACTAGATAATATAGAAATTACAATGCGCGAAAACTGCTGATCAAGTGTAAAATAAAGATAGGTGCCGAAACACAGACCAATGGCTGTACTGACCAATATGACCATTAATGCTTTTAATATCACTTTAATAGTTATTAATTTGGGGATTAACACTTTTATTTCCTGCAGGATGATCTTGCTTAATAGCGTGAGTGATCAATGTAATAATAATATATGCTAAACCAATAGCACTTGGTAAAATTTGGCTATAAGGTTGGAATTGCGGTAAAACAGTGCCAACAAATGCTGAGGTAATTCCTGTTAATGCGCTTGTCATTTTATAAATATGCTCAGATATCATTGTTTTATGCAAAACTTTAGGAGTGATAAATATTTTAGACAAGTCATAAAGCGTAACTAAGGCCAAGGCGCCAAGTGTACTATAAATAATGACAGGCGACCAATACAGTCCAATTGATTTGATATAGTAAAGATAGTATGCTCCAGAGGCTAAAACTACAGCTGGTACGATGTAGTCAATAAATGATGGCTTGCTACCAGCTAATTTAATTACTCTGAATCCGCTGAAAGCGTTGTACCCGCTTAGCAAGGTAATCACTAGTAAGAAGTTGTTTTTTTGATAGATAAATACGCCAATCAACCCTGTAATTATAACAATACTGATCATTAACAAAAAATAACTGCCAAACCTGATATGTTTTCGACTGCCTTTAACGGATGCAATAGCGGTAAAACCGGTAAGCATCGCCAGAGTACCGGCCAAAACATGAACAATGATATTTGTGATGTGCATAAGTTTTCTATTTGTCGGACAAATAGAAAACTTATAAAAGATTTAAAATAGAAATTCCCGACAAGTGATTTATAATTGATGCTAAATCATGGAATAGTGGCGATGATCGAATTATTAAATGATTTTGCCATTTCGGTATCTAAAAAATTAGTTGCTTCATCATGATCTGTGGAGCGACTCACAGCTATCCACTCCTCTAATTCAGCCTTTCTTTCTAAATCGGCCTGTTTTAGGATAGCTACCGCTTCACTACCTAAAACTAAATGCACAGGTGGGTTAGGATGTGCTACCAGCGCTACCATTACCTGGGCCGCCTTATCAGGATCGCCCATTGGAACAAAATTGCCGCTTTTAAAAAAACCGCTGCGCTGGTCAACCGTTGTTTCATAACCCGCTATTGGAACCGCATAAGTCATTGATGCACCCGCCCAGTCCGTACGAAAACCTCCGGGTTCTATACAAGTTACTTTTATATTCAATGGGGCTACTTCTTTTGCTAATGCCTCACTGAAGCCCCCTAATCCAAATTTGGCAGCTTGATACATCGTCAATCCAGCATTTCCAACACGACCACCCACAGAACTGATTTGCAGTATATTTCCTGATTTTTGCTTACGCATATGAGGCAAGACAGCTCTTGTTATAGCTATTGGAGCGTATAAATTGGTTTGTAGCTGACTGTCAACTTGTTCGTCTGTAAATGCTTCTGCGGCACCAATTATTCCGAATCCTGCATTGTTAACTAAAACATCAATTTTACCAAAAAGCGCTACTGCTTCTTCAACAGCATGATGTACCTCCTCATTTTGTGTTACATCTAGTTTAATCACGTGGATCTGCCCAGGATATTGTTCAACCAGATCGTTCAGTTGTCCGGTGTTCCTGGCAGTTGCTGCAACCTGATCCCCATTTGCTAATACTGCTGCTGTAAGACTGCGTCCCAATCCTCTGGAACTGCCTGTAATAAACCAAACTTTTTTAGTTTCCATATTTTTAAATTTTAATAGTTGCAGACTTGAATTCCAATTCGGGATTCTTATTGCTGACTATTCAAATCTACTAGCTATTAGAAACCTATACTGTGCTTAAAAGCTCAAATTTGCATTGCTGTAAAGCTCATGTACGAAATAGCATTATCTGGCTGATAATTTATTTTTATTTGCAAAATTCTCAGATTAAGTTATCTGCCGAAAGGAATGCAGGCCGCATTGTGTTTCATATTTTGAAACATATTTCATTTAATGAATTTTAATCTTATGTTTGTATTAGTAAAAAAAAGAATAGCTGAATATGGATCAAATAATCCATATGCTATTAAATCGCTTAATCATTAGTACCTAATTGTAAATGGATCAGATTGGCAAAATATTGCTGAAATGAAATATACATTCAACAATGTTGATTATGTTGGAAATGACAGATATGTATTTAATATGAAGGGTAATAAATATAGTTTAGTTGCAATGATTTTTTTTTGATAAAAGGACAGTGTACATACGTTTTATAGACACGCACCAAGAGTATAGTGAGATTAACTGTTCAAAAATTTAAATTAAATAAGAAATTATGATTGATAAAATAAGAAACGAAGGGCAATACAATCAAGTGATGGCCTTAATCGAAAAATTTATAGTAAAAGCAACAGCTGGGGGAGGCTTTAACTCACTTTCAAAAACAGAGGCAGATGAACTAAGCCATATTAGTTTGCTCGCGCAACAATATGAAGATGATATTTTAAAAATAATGCCATTACCTACTTCTATAAATTCATTAGTGCAATATAAAATTAGCGAATTAAATATTACTCAGGCTAAACTTGCCGAAATGCTGGGTCTTGGTACCTCAAAGTTATCCCAGATACTGAATGGCAAAAGAGAACCTGATGTCCCCTTTTTAAAGGCAGTTCATAGTAAGCTAGGCATTAGCGGTGATTTCCTGCTTGAAAATGCCTAGCATTAATTATAAAAAATCTTCCCGGTGCGGGCTAAATACGTCCACTAATATTCCAGGCTCTATACAAATAACGCCGTGGATCTCATTTGCAGGAGCAAAGAAGCCGTCTCCTTTTTTAAGCACCTTTTTTTCTTCACCGATAGTGGTTTCAAAGACTCCGCTTTCTACGTAGCTAATTTGAGAATGATGGTGCTGATGTAAAACACCGACCGCACCATGTTCAAATTTTACTTTAACCATCATTACACGGTCGTCGTAACCAAAAATCTGACGCTGTATACCACCTCCAAGATCCTGCCATTCAATTGCTGAAGAGATTTGAAATAAACTACTTTGTATCATACTATTATGTTATAAATTAATTAAATAACAGGTCTTATCATATCAATATGATCAATTCCGTCCTCATCATATATTTCACTCACTTGCTCAAATGCGAAAGACTCATAAAACGCTTTCAAATATAGCTGGGCGCCAATTTTTATCGGCTTTTTTCCATAAAGCCTTGTACAGTTTTCTATGGCCAATTGTACCAGCTTTTTACCAAATCCTTTTCCTCTTGCAGCATTACTGCTTACTATCCTGCCAATGGATGGCTCATCAAAAGATAACCCGGCAGGTACAATCCTAGCATAAGCCATTAGTTCTTTATTAGCATACAACATCAAATGCTGACAGGTAAAATCTTTATTGTCCTGATCTAAAAAGATACAGTTCTGTTCTACAACAAAAATCTCACTTCGTAATCTTAAAATCTCGTATAATTCTTTTGTTGTAAGCGCATCAAAAGGCTTACAAATTTCGACAAATTCCATTTTTGTAAATTAACTGCTTAGGCCATTAAATAACTTAATGGCCAAAAGTATTTATTATTTAGTTGTATCCTAAGTTTTACTAAACATTAATTTCCTGATCCTGCTCAGACTTTCGGGGGTAATACCCAGGTATGAGGCAATATAAATCAAGGGTACGCGCTGCGCAATCTCTGGCCGGAGGTGGATCAATTCCCTATAGCGTTCTTCTGCACTGAAGCTTTGTGCAGAATTTAGACGTTGCTGCAATGCCACATAGGCGCGCTGAAATAATTTTCTGAAAAACTTTTCCAATGCGGGGATTTCATCATATAGTTTTTCGAGCTCAAAATATGGTAAAACAATCACTTCACTGTCTTCTATAGCCTCGATATTAATTGTACCAGGGGTTTGCGTGATAAAGCTGTAAAGATCACCTACCCAGTGCTGTTCCACAACCAGCTGTACAACATGTTCAATCCCATCATTGTCTGTGGTATAAGACCGTAAACAGCCTTTATCTACAAAATAAAGATATTTACAAACGTCGCCTTCAGTTAATAGATCTTTTCTTTTTTTTACAAACCTCCTCACCACTACTTGTTCAATCGCTTTAAATTGATTTTCTGTTAGGGTACAGTATTTATTCAGGTTGTCAAATAATAGAGAATTCATATCTAATAGGCTGTTGTCTATAAAAGTACAAATAAATCTATTTTATTGCTGCGAAAACCACTTATTCCTGACGAAGCCACTGATTAAGATCAGTAAGAACGAACTGATCAATACTTTGCCCCATGGTATATTCATGATAAGTGAGGCGGGGCCCGTACTGATCAATTAATGTTTTGGCCTCCCTTGCATAGTGTACAGGCAAAACATTATCAGCAGTACCATGTGCAATCAATACTTTTAGGTGATGTAATGCAGGACTTGTTTTGATTAAAGGTCTTATTTCTTCCAATATCCTGCCACTCAATGCTGCAATTCCTGCAAGTTTTTCTGGAAAAGTTAAGCCCGCACTGTAAGACATGATTGCACCCTGACTAAATCCGGAGAGATAAATTTTGATCTGGTCAACTGAATATCTTTCTATAAGTTGATTGATAAACAATTTGATAACGAGCAAACTTTTTCGCTTGTTCAGCATTAAATATTGGCTTTCCTGTAGAAAAATCTACTTCATACCAGACGTATTGATTAGGGCCTAATGTATAAGGGGCTCTCGCTGATACAATAATTAAGTTTTCTGGCAAAGAGTTTGTGAAACGGAACAGGTCATCTTCATTACTTACAACTCCATGCAATAATATCAATAATCCTGTATTTCAAGATTAACTCATCACCTTTAACTGCTTCATATTGAAATTTCTGTTCCATCTTATACTTGCTTTTTTATTTTTTAGTTATCCCGCCTGAAAGCAGCACATGCTGATACCTGCATACTGGTATCCTTCATATATATGTTTTATGTTATCGTCTTTATCTATTATCCCCAAGCTATATATCATTGGCAAATAATGGTCATTAGTTGGAATGGCTAATTTTGCAGCGTTTCCAAGTTGCTGGTAATTCACTAAACGGTCAAATGCATGTTGATCAATATTTTCTTTGACCAGCTGGTCAAATTCCAGGTTCCAGTCGTGCGTTACCGCATCTATATGATGCCAGTCAGATAACCGAAGATTATGTACGATATTGCCACTGCAATGATCAGCACTCCTTTTTTACGCAATAGTTTTAATTGCTGACCAAGCTGATAGTGAAAATCCGGACCTTTGGTAAAGTTTATACTCATCTCAAAAACAGGAACATCAGCGTCTGGCCTGATAAAGTTTAAAACGGTTCATGCGCCATGATCCAATCCCATTCCGCCGTCTTCCATGATATCGGTCAGCGATACCAGTCCTTTCAACTCTTTTGCCTGTTCCGGATGTCCGCTATCAGGGTAGGTCATCTCATAAAGACGATCGTCGAACCTTCCAAAGTCGTGTATGGTACGGGGAACAGCATTTACACTTACGTAGGTGCCAACAGTTTCCCAATGTGCAGAAATTACCAGTATAGCCGCAGGCTTCTCTATGGTTTGCCCCATTTTAGTTAAAGACCTGTTAAAGTCAGTATTCAGTAGGGCATTTATCGGATGTCCGTGACCAACAAATATAATGGGCATTTTTTTTGCCCTAGCCTGAAAAGAATTTGTTATACGGTTGAGCTCGTGTAATCTCGTGGCTGTGGTTGCTAATTAATAGGTCAAAAATCGTATAATTAACTGCCTTTCTATTTGAGGCAGGGTAAGAAATCGACTTGATTTAAGATAAGTAAATAGGGTTAGTCAATTGTACCATGACGTAAACGATGCCGTATAAATGTTACCAATAGGAACGATAGTGGCTAAGGATAGCTTTACATTTCAATGTCCATTAATTGCAGGAAAGCTACTAAATTTGGTCGTAAGTGAATTTAAATCTGCTTTAAACAGAATCAACCAGGTACAATATGAAATACAGAATATTAGGAAATACAGATGAAAAGCTTTCAGCTATAGGATTAGGTTTAATGGGGATCAATCACGCTTATGGCGTGCCGGATGATAAAGAATCATTAGCTACTCTAGAAAGATCAATTGAATTAGGTATTAATTTTTGGGATACAGCAGATGTTTATGCAAACGGAAAGAATGAAGAGTTTATCGCCAAAATATTAAAGACGAACAGGAATAAAATATTTATAGCGACAAAATTTGGTTTTAAATCTAACCCGGGAGAAAAGGAGGTACAATTTGATGCTTCACCGGCATATATCAAGATTGCGGTAGAAAAAAGTTTAAAACGGTTAGACATAGAGGTGATCGATTTGTATTATGCACACCGTGTTGATCCGAATGTGCCAATTGAAGAAACTGTAGGTGCAATGGCCGACTTGGTAAGGGAGGGGAAAATAAGATATCTTGGGTTATCAGAGGCTGCTGAAACGTCTTTAAGAAAAGCACATGCCGTCCACCCGATCAGTGCCTTGCAAAGCGAATATTCATTACTGACAAGGGAAGTGGAAAGTAATGTTTTGCCGGTTTGTAAAGAACTGGGGATTTCATTTGTCCCTTTTAGTCCTCTTGCACGTGGATTGATGACTAACACATTGGATGTAAGTACACTTGCAGATTCAGACTTCAGGAAGTCTTTACCTAGATACCAGCAGGAATATCAGGAAAACAACGAGAAATTGTCGAAAGAATTTGCAGCAATTGCAGCTGATAAAAATAGTTCTGCAGCGCAGCTGGCATTAGCCTGGGTACTTGCACAGGGAGAACATATTATACCAATCCCAGGAACTAAAAGGAGAAAATATTTAGAAGAAAATGCAGCAGCAGTTGATTTGTTTTTGAACGCTTCAGATTTGCGTGCGATAGAAAATCTGCTAGCTAAATATCCAAATACAGGTGCCCGTTATAGCGAGTCTCAGAATAAACTAGTAGATAAAAACTAATGTTGAAAAGAATAATTATATTATCAATCATTAGTCTGATCAGCTGCTTCGTATATGCGCAGCCGATTAGGGTTGCTGTTGCTGCCAATGCACAGTTTGTAACAAAAAAGCTGGCAGATGACTTTAAAAAAAAGACAGGAATAGCGGTAGAGGTAATTAGTGGGTCGTCAGGTAAGCTAGCTGCACAGATAAAAAATGGGGCACCATACAACATTTTTCTATCTGCAGATATGAAATTTGCCCAAACGATATACACGGACGGATTCGCATTAAGTAAGCCAAAAATCTATGCATTGGGAAGTTTGATCGTTTGTTCTGCTACAGGTGCGGACGTGAAAAATTGGAAGAAATTTATCAGTAACCACACTCCGGGAAAAATAGCCATCGCCAATCCGCAGTTAGCCCCTTATGGTAAAGCCGCAGATCAATCACTTCGGAAATTGAAGCTTTATCAGCAGGCTCAACCAAGACTGGTTTTTGGAGAAAGTATCAGTCAGGTCAACACATATGTACTAAAAGGAGCGGTAAATATTGGTTTTACTACGGCCTCTTTAGTTTACGAACTGCCAGCAGGAATTAATTTTAAATGGCAGAAGGTAGATCCCTCCACCTATGACTCTATTAAACAGGGTGCAGTGCTCTTAAAGTATTCGAAGAATAAAAATTATACGAACAATAAGAGATTTTTTGATTATCTTTTCTCTCCTGGGGCCAAAGCTATATTCAGGCAATTTGGCTACCAAACATTATAAAGGGACAATTAATGGAATGGACACCGATATGGCTGAGTCTTAAACTTGCAGCCATAACTACACTTATTTTACTGATTATTGGTATTCCACTGGCATACTGGCTTTCGAGGCGCAGTTCGCTGTTCAAAGTTATTATAGAGGCCATATTAACCATGCCACTTGTTTTACCCCCTTCGGTATTAGGATTTTACCTGCTGCTTAGTTTTAGTCCGAATAGTGCACTTGGCAGCTGGCTGCTGCATTATTTTAATTTAAGTTTAGTATTTTCATTCGAAGGCCTGGTAGTAGCTTCTGTAATATATAGCCTGCCATTTATGATTAGTCCGGTAAAATCTGCACTTATACATTTACCCGCTTCACTTGCCGAAGCTTCTTACACCATGGGCAAATCAAGGATGACTACATTTTACAGGGTTTTATTGCCAAATATTAAATCATCGCTATGGACTGCCACGGTGCTCACTTTTGCACATACACTGGGAGAATTCGGAGTTGTATTGATGATTGGAGGAAAGTTAGAAGGAATTACCAAGGTAGCGTCTATAGCAATCTATGATGCGGTAGATAATAATCAGTATAAAGAAGCCAATCAATACTCGTTGGTTTTATTTGCGATTACTTTTGTAATTGTTATCCTGGTGTTCATTTTTAATAGAAACTCAGCGAGGGGGCCATTAGAATGATCACAGTAAAGATTAATAAAAAGATAAAAACTTATAAAGGAAATAGTCAACTGATCGTAAATGCGGTATTTCCTCCGGGCTCTGTCACTAAGATATACGGACCTTCGGGTGCAGGTAAAACTACGTTTCTCAAAATTATTGCAGGGCTAATCACCCCAGAGCAAGGAATGATTAAGTCTACTGAAGATTTCTGGCTTGATACTGATACTAATATCAATTGGAAACCGCAGCAGAGAAGGGTAGGTTTTGTTTTTCAGGATTTTGCACTTTTCCCCAATATGACTGTTATCGAGCACCTCAAATATGCTACTGATGATCAGGAACTCATCAACCGATTATTGGTGATTGGCAAAATGGAATCCTTTACCGGTCACCGGCCCCGTCATCTTTCCGGGGGACAGCAGCAGCGGTTAGCAATTTTGAGGGCACTTGCACTAAAACCGGCATTACTTTTAATGGATGAAGCATTCTCTGCATTAGATGACGAACTTCGCGAATCGCTGGTCACAGGGATAAAAATTTTGCTTAAAGAATTTGGTACCACGACCATAATCGTGAGCCACCATGTACAGGAAACGGCTTCTTTTGCAAACCGTGAACTGAAAATTGAATTGGAATAGATAGATTTTATTAATTTTGTACTCTCATGATTATATTTAAAACAGATGCAGAAGTAGAACTGATGAAGATCAGCGCTTTGCTTGTTAGCGCTACTTTAACAGAAATAGCTAAAGTAATTAAGCCGGGGATGACAACTTTAGAAATAGATAAATTAGCGGCAGAATTTATAGCAGACAATCAATCCATTCCGTCCTTCCTAAATTTCCACGGTTATCCTCATAATATTTGTACATCAGTCAACGATGTGGTTGTACATGGTATGCCAAATAAAGTACCACTAAGAGATGGAGACATTATTTCAGTTGATATTGGCGTGTTTAAAAATGGTTTCCACGGGGACCATGCTTATACCTTTATTTTGGGAGATGCCAAACCTGAAGTAATTAAATTGGTAAAAGTAACTAAAGAGTCTCTTTTTGAGGGAATTAAACATGCTACAACGGGTACACGGATTGGTGATTTATGTAATGCCATCCAAGTACATGCAGAGCGGGAAGGTTATGGTGTAGTTAGAGAGTTGGTTGGTCATGGTTTAGGGCGTTCCATGCACGAAGATCCCCAGGTGCCAAATTACGGCAGAAAAGGAACGGGTATGTTATTACGCGAAAATCTGGTTTTAGCAATTGAGCCAATGATTAATATGGGTACTAAAGATGTTTATACTGGCCCTGATGGATGGACGATTAAAACAGATGATGGTAAACCGTCTGTACATTTTGAACATGATGTTTGTGTTAAAAGCGGCACTGCGTTGGTTCTTTCTGATTACGGACCTATTCAAAGGGCTGAAAAGGCAAATGCTGATCTTAATTCTTCTTACTACGAATTATAAAAATACGGGTTAACGCTCCCTTTGTCATTTGATTCTAAAATAGGCTGCAGGGAGCGTTAATTATTAGCTGGAACATAAGCGAAACTAAAGCGAGAGCTCTATTTTTGCAGGCAATGAAATCGCTGGATAAAAATGTACACCAGGAAGGTGACCCACTAAAATCAGGTACTATTTTATTAATGGCTATAGCAGCAGGTATTACTGTGGCTAATATCTATTACAATCAGCCCATACTCAAAGAAATGGCACTTTCCCTCCATGCCTCAGATGCAGAAATTGGTCGGGTGTCCATGTTTGCACAGATCGGTTATGGTTTAGGCATGTTCTTCCTGATCCCAATGGGAGATATGGTTAACCGCAAAAAGCTGATCTTGCTTTTACTGGGATGTTTAACAATGGTATTAATATTAATGGTATTTTCCAAAGGAGTACTACTGGTTTGGATATTAAGCCTGCTCATTGGTATATGTTCTGCACCTGCACAAATTATCCTGCCAATGGCTGCGAGCCTGGATAAAGTGAACAGGGGGAAAACGGTAGGTATTGTATTTAGTGGAATATTGGTAGGGATTCTTGGTTCGAGGGTTATCAGCGGTTTTATAACCGACTGGTTTGGCTGGAGGGCTGTTTACGGGATTTCTGCGGTAATGGTTTTTTTTATTGCTGTTTTATTAAAACTTTACTTGCCTGATGTAAAACATAAATTTACAGGAAGTTATCTTCAATTAATTAGATCGACCCTGGCGCTTGTTGCAGAACACAAAATCTTAAGACAGTCTGCTATTCTAGGTGCATTCACTTTTGGGATCTTCTGTTCCTTCTGGACTACCGTTACATTTTATCTCAGTGGACGCGCTTTTAATTTCCATGCAGATACTATCGGTCTCTTTGGAATTGTCGCTATTGGTGGGGCACTGGTAGCTCCTTATTTTGGAAAACTAGCAGATAAAGGGAACACCAGACGGTCTTTACTAATTACAGTAGGTATGATCATCTGCAGCCTGGTCTTGTTGAAAGTGCTACCTCTATCAATCATTGCTATGGTTATCGCTATATTTGTACTCGACATAGGTGTACAAGCTACACAGATTACCAATTTTGCGAGAATCTATTCTTTAGATGAAAACTCACACAGTCGTTTAAATACGATTTACATGACTACCTACTTTATTGGTGGCGGCATCGGTACATTTTTTGGCTTGTTATGCTGGAAACATGGCGGATGGGAGCTTTCCACATGGCAGATGCTGATATGGTCGGTTATAGCACTGGGAATAGTTTTCTTTTCAAAAAAATAAATTTGGCGTGACAAACATCCACTCCTTCATGTTGTTCTATGGTCAGTTAATCATTAAAGAACAATTCGATGAGTGAAATATTAAAAGCTGGTACAGTGGCTCCAGATTTTACCCTGCAAAGCAATGCAGGAAGTTCGGCAGGAGACCCCGGAGAAATGGTGAAGCTAAGTGACTTTAAAGGTAAAAATGTTGTAATAGCTTTTTACCCGGCTGATTGGAGTGCTGTATGTGGCGATCAGTTAACACTTTATAGTGAACTGCTGCCAGCATTTGAAGAATTAAACGCAGTGCTGATCGGCATCTCTGTAGATAGTGCGTTTTGCCATCAGGCCTTTCGGGAAAACAGAAATTATCAAATGGAACTGCTTGCAGACTTTCAACCCAAAGGCGAAGTTGCGAGGCAATATGGTGTATATAGAGAAGCTGATGGTTTTACCGAACGTGCACTTTTTGTAATCGATGCAGCTGGAATAATCACGTGGAGTTATTTGTCGCCCATTGATGTAAATCCAGGTGCCAACCATATTTTAGAAGCGTTAAAAGAAATTGAAGGAGAAAAGAAAAATGACTGATAACACAAATGACCTAACCATACCGGTTACACAAAATGACCACATTCAAGGCAGTATTACAGCACCTTTAGTGGTCGTAGAATACGGGGATTTTGAATGTTCGTACTGCGGGCAGGCTTATACCATCGTTAAAAAAATCCAGAAAGAACTAGGTGATGATATGTGCCTGGTTTTCCGTAGTTTCCCTCTATCACAAGCACATCCACACGCACAACATGCTGCACAAGCAGCAGAAATTGCCGACGGGCAGGGCAAATTCTGGGAATATCACGATGTATTATTTGAACATCAGCGCTCACTGGACGACCCAAGCCTGGTCCGCCATGCTACAGATCTGGGACTTGATGGTGCAGCATTTAAAACTGACCTTCAAAAAGCAGCGTTCAAAGACAAAGTGCAGGAAAGTTTTATGGGTGGGGTAGCTAGTGGAGTTAATGGTACACCCTCATTTTTTGTGAATGGAAGCCGTTATGATGGGGACTGGCAATATGAGCCGTTTTTAGAATACCTTAATAGTTTAAGGTAATTCGGCGTTAAAAACTGAAAACAGGCAGAATTGTTATACTTTTATAGCAGCTAACCTATTCGATCAAAGCGTCTGCCTACATGAAATTACCTGCCCAATATAATCCAGTCCCGTTTATTAGGGAAAATTATAAAATCATCGCCAGTTATATTTTTACCCTGTTTTTTATTGGCCTTGGTATCTGGTTTATCAATCATGAAAGAGCAGAATTGCAGCAGGTAAAACACCTGGTAATTACTTCACGGTGGGAGTGGATCACTATTGGTGTAGTTCTCAGTGTTGTATATGTATTTGTACATGGAATGATGTATAAAACATCTTTTGCAGCGGTTGGTAGCAAGGTGGGTGTTTTTGATGCTACCATGTTATATTTAAAGCGGAATTTTATCAGTGTTTTCCTCCCTGCCGGAGGGGTGTCGTCCCTCGCTTTTTTTAGTGGTGACATTGAAAAAAAAGGCGTTAATAAGTCACAAGTAAATTTTGCATCCTCAATATACGGCTTTGTCGGCATTTTATCAGTTGTAGTTATCGCCATCCCAGTATTTATCTATGCCATTTTCGAAGGCAGTATCGGCGCCGGGGAGTGGGTGGGATTAATTGCTGTTTTTATTTTAATCGGCGCAGTTTATCTAATTTATAGGTCTATTACTACCAGCGGCCGGTTTTACCAGCTGATTGTAAAGTATATACCTGCAATAGATGTATTTCTGGGAGAGTTTAAGAACAATAAGATTGAAAGATCTAGTTTCATCCATACATTTTTATGGAGTATGCTGATCGAGATTTTTGGGATTGTACACATCTACATTGCGATGGTTGCCCTCAATATTGAACCATCAATCATTACAGCGACCATTAGTTATATCGTGGGCGTAGTATTTTTAATTATTTCGCCGTTTTTAAGAGGTCTGGGTGCTGTAGAAGCATCTATGACTTTTATGCTGATCCGCATGGGCTATTCTGAAGCAGCAGCGGTATCGATTACATTTCTTTACCGTTTTATGGAATTTTGGATTCCGCTGGTACTGGGCGCGCTGAGCTTCCTGGTAAAGATTAACAAACTCTTAATGCGCATTATTCCTGCTCTACTGATTTTAGCATTGGGCATTGTTAACGTAGTTTCAGTACTTACACCAGCAATTCATGAGCGCCTCGTGTTTTTGAAGAATGTACTCCCGCTATCTGCAATTGCGGCTTCAAACTATTTTGTGTTAGTTGCCGGGCTGTTCCTCCTTGTTACGGCTGCTTTCATGCTGAAGGGGTTAAAAATGGCATGGTATTTTGCTATGGGATTGTGTTTGCTTTCATTGGTAGGTAACCTGACTAAGGCAATTGATTATGAGGAAGCTACCTTTTCGGTTATTGTGATTATCGGGTTAATTACTTCCCGTAAAGAGTATTATGTGAAACACAATTCTAGGCTCCGCTTCCTGGGCATCCAAACTACTTTGCTCAGTGTTGCCGCCGTAGTTCTTTATGGTATTATAGGGTTCTATTTTCTTGATGAAAAACATTTTAATGTTGATTTTAGTTTTTTGCAATCAGTAAAGTATACGCTAGAAAACTTTGTACTGATCGAGAGTGCAGATCTTGTTCCGCAAGATTCTTTTGCTAAAGGGTTTTTATATTCTATCAATTTCAGTGGTTTCTTATCAATCGGTTTTCTGGTTTATACATTGATCCGCCCTTATATTATTAAAGATACAACAGAAGAAGAAGAATTTGAATGGGCAAAAACACAGCTCGATAAATATGGAAGTTCGGCGATGGACTACTTCAAAACTTACCATGATAAACTCATTTACCGGTCGCCGGATTTTGAAGGTTTCATCTCTTACCGCATATCAGGGAATTTCGCCGTGGTACTGGAATCACCGGTTACCGCGCCAGAGCACCTAATACCTTTTATCAAATCATTTGATAAGTATTGTTTCGAAAGCGGTGTAAAGAGCTTCTATTACCGTGTGGCAGAAGAAACACTGGAACCCTTTGTGGCTAGTGGCAAAAAGAAAATCTATCTCGGTCAGGAAGGGGTGGTAGACCTGACGACTTTTACGTTGGAGGGCGGTAGCAGGAAGTCGATACGAAATGCCCTTAAAAAAGTGACCGAAAAAGGCTTTCAAACTAAAATCTATACTGCACCAGTTAAGGATGGCCTTTTGCAGAAAATTAAGAATGTATCTGATGAGTGGCTGGCAGATACCGAGCGGGAAGAGATTGTATTTTCACAAGGAATGTTTGACTGGGAAGAACTTAAAAACCAAACGATCATTACGGTAGAAAATGCAGAAGAAAAAATTGTTGCTTTCCTTAATGTAATCCCAGACTATGCACCTGGTGAAGGAACTTATGATTTGATCAGAAAAACTACTGATGCGCCAAATGGGGTGATCGACTTTATACTGGTAGAATTATTCAGGTACCTGAAGGAAAATGGCTGTACGTCTGTAAATATTGGTTTCGCGCCTCTGTCTGGTTTAGATGATCCGCAAAATCTGACGGAACGTTCTATGAAGTTTGCTTATGAAAAGATAAAGTCATTTTCTCATTATAAGGGTTTGAGAGATGCTAAAGATAAGTTTTCGCCGGTCTGGCACAACAAATACCTGGTGTACGACCAGGATTATGATCTTATACAAGTTCCTGCCGTATTATCAAAGGTAATTAAACCATAATCCTCAAAGTATTTTTCCTTATAATCAAATATTATAGGCTTTCGGGTGCTAAATGGTATTACTTAAGAAAAGATTATAGATTACATAGGGCAACCTGCGTGTTTTTGCATTTTAAAATTTAGAATATGCAAGAATTGTCATTTTTAATTCCATATCTTTAATATATCAACACCAATTTTAAGATTATGCTGTTCTCTGCGGTTTTAACTGCCTGTTCATGCGTTAATCAGTTTCATGTTTAAATATTTCTGTAAATGAACACTCAAATCTCCAGATTATCGGTTATAGCTGCAGCTCCTTCAAGGATTATCGCCGGATTAATGTCAGGCACATCACTGGATGGACTCGATATTGCACTTTGTGAGTTTAGGGGGGCAGGCTTAGCTACTGATATTAATTTACTGCATTTCACAACAATTCCATATACGTCCGATTTTAAAGAGGAGTTGAAATCAATCTCATTTAAAGGACTTGTTGATCTGCAGAAGATTACGCTGTTAAATGCAGTGATCGGTACTTACTCTGCAAAACTTATATTGGCAGCATTTGAAGATTGGGGAGTGGATCCCGCAAATGTCGATTTAATTGCGAGCCATGGCCAAACGATTTTTCATGCTCCTTTCTCTCTGCATCAAATGGCTTCGTTCCCAAATGCAACTTTACAGATCGGCGATGGTGACCATATCGCGGTAGGGACCGGGATTATTACATTGAGCGATTTCAGGCAGAAACATATTGCCGCTGGCGGAGAAGGGGCACCACTTGCGGTTTATGGGGACTATCTGCTCTTCGCCAATGGAGCGGAAAGCAGGATATTGTTAAATATTGGTGGTATATCAAATTTCACTTACCTGCCTGCGGGGCGAAATCCAAATCTGGTTTTCTCTACCGATGTAGGACCAGGTAATACGATGATGGATCAGTTCGTGCAGCTTCATTATCCTGGGCAGTATTATGATAAAGATGCAGCTATTGCCATATCAGGTACACCAAACCAGGCACTGGTTACCGCCTTAATAAGTCATCCTTTCTTTACCCAGCCCTTTCCAAGAACTACGGGCCCGGAACTTTTCAATATGGATTATCTGACTAAAGCAATTGAAGTTTCGGGACAGCAAAATATGAAGCCCGAAGATATCCTTGCATCCCTATGTGAGTTTACCGCAATGAGCATTATTGACGCCATCACCAAATCCATTGATGGAAAAGAATTCGAAGTCTACTTAAGTGGCGGAGGAATGCATAATCCACTGCTTGTGTCAAAAATCAGCGATGGATTAGGTTACGCCGTAAAAACCACTGCAGTAATGGGAATTGATCCAGATGCAAAAGAAGCAATACTATTTGCATTACTGGCCAACGAATGCGTTGCCGGGGGAAATACGGATTTCGGCGACCGGCCGGGGATACCCAGTGTAACCATGGGTAAAATCAGCTTGCCATAAAATCAAAACACGACTATCAACACATAACCAATCAAAATCAATTAAAGTATGAAAAAAACTTTACTCAACCGACCCTGCCAGCTTTCTTTACTGCTGGTATTACTGTTCCTGTGTCAGGCACAACTGGGGTTCGCACAAACCCAGAGTTACACTATTAAAGGTATAATCAGAGATTCGAGATCTAATGAGACAGTACCCGGTGCAACAGTAAAAATTAATAATACCAGTGCGGGTGCAGTGGCCAATGGCAATGGCGTTTATGAGATTAGCACCAAGCTAAAGCCTGGCAGTTACCAGCTTACGTTTAGCTTTATTGGTTATTCTCCGGTGGTACAAACCCTAGTATTGGGTGATAAAACTGTGGTAACCGCGGATGCAAAAATTGGAGAGGATTTTCTGCGCCTAAACGAAGTTGTAGTTACGGGTAATGCAGTAGGTACAAGCCGTAAAACTTTGGGGAACGCCATATCTACTGTAAATGCAAATGATATCGCAAATAGTTCTGCTACATCGATTGATCAGGCGCTGGCGGGTAAAGTATCTGGTGCACAGATCACGCAAAACTCTGGTAACCCTGCCGGTGGTATCAGCGTAAGGCTGCGTGGTACAAGTACCGTAGCTGGTGCAGGCGATCCGCTGTATATTGTAGATGGGGTTATCGTAAACAACAGTTCTACTGAATTGCTGGATTTGGGTGGCTATTCTCAAAATAGGTTAGTAGATATCAATCCGAATGATATTGATCGGATGGAGATCATTAAAGGTGCAGCAGCAGCAGCAATCTACGGATCCAGAGCTAGTAATGGGGTAGTGCAGATTTTTACAAAAAAAGGAAAAGAAGGAAAAACACAGTTCACTTTTAATTCACAGGTTAAGATCAGTCAGGTAAGAAAAACGCTGGATGTGAATGAGTATCCATTTCGTTATACAAATACCATTGCTACGGATCTTACACAAATACCAGTAACACGTTATGATTACCAGGATGATATTTTCCGTACAGCGGTAGGTACAGAGAATAATATCTCGGTTTCTGGCGGTACAGCGAATACACAATATTATGTGAGTGGGAACTTTCTTGATAACAAAGGTATTATTGATGGTACAGATTTCAGAAGAGCAGGCGTCCGGGCCAGGATTGACCAGCGGCTAAATAATTGGCTAAAAATGTCCATCGGTACAAACTATGTACTAAGTACAAGTCAGGAAGTGCCCAATGGAGGGTTAAATGAAGCTTACGGAGCGTTAACAGGATTCATATTCTCTAATAACTATATCAGCCCATATGCAGATCCGGTAACAGGGGTTTACCCATCACTGTCTACTGCCATTGCGCGGACAAACCCGTTAGAAGCAATCAACAGGTTCGATTTCCAGCAACGTACAAGCCGTTTCATCGGAGATTTCCAATTGAGTGCAAATCCGGTTAAAGGGTTAAATATCAACTACATTTTAGGTTATGATAATTCAACACAGATTGGTACAGGATATATTCCGGTAGGCAATACTACACCTTCCTACAATACGGGTTATTCGAGAAGGGCAGACCGTACATCTTTCCAGGTTAATAATGATTTAAATGTATCTTATCAAACAAAAATCAACGATTGGCTGGAGTCTACTTCGGGTGTTGGCGGTACGGTGCAAAGCGAGAAGGTTTACCAGACTGGCTTAACGGCTACTTTACTAGGACCAATCGGACAGACCATTAATAACGGGGTCTCTGTAGCTTCTGAATACCGGAGCGATATAAATATTATGGGTGCTTTTGCTCAGCAGACTTTTGGTATCCTGAACAAGTTTTACCTTACTGGTGCTGCACGTTACGATGTTTCTTCTGTTTTTGGTGAGAAATTCAGGGGCCAGTTTTATCCAAAAGTAAGTGGTAGTTATGTAATTTCTAATGAAAAATTCTGGGCAGATTCCAAGATTTCTAGTGTCATTTCTAGTTTTAAAATCCGTTCATCTTATGGACAAGCGGGTAATTTGACTGCAATCGGCGCATATGATAAAGCGACTTCTTATGTGCCTGTAAATATCGGCGGACTCCCATCTGTTACTTCGCCGGTTTTGCTGGGCAACCCTGATATTAAGCCGGAGCGGCAGACAGAGTTTGAGATTGGAACAGATATGAGTTTCTTTAAAGACCGGTTAAGTTTTGAGTTCAGTTATTACAAAAAAGATGTAAAAGATCTGATCATACTTGCCAATCTTGCCCCAACAACAGGGTTTGTAAGTCAGTATATCAACGTGGGTACCATGACTAATAAAGGTATTGAGCTAATGGTGAGGGGCGTTCCGATTTTGAACGACAATTTTAGATGGAATGTTACTGCAACGTATTCAAGAAACCGTAACCAGATCAATGATATCCCTGGCGGGGTACTAACATTTGCAGGTGGATTCGGACAAGTAGCCGCCGTTAACGGTCAGCCGCTCGGCACTTTCTATGCCACCTATTTCGCACGTAATGCGGATGGTACTTTACTGCTGACTGCTGGTGGTTTACCACAGACAGAAAAAGTGGGTAAAGATGCAAACGGTCAGCCTTCCGGGGCAACACTTAAAAAAGTTATCGGTGACCCTAATCCAGACTGGATCGGTTCATTGATCAACGAAATCAGCGTTGGCAAACATTGGTCGTTCCGTGCACAATTGGATGCTTCTATGGGTGGAGACGTGTTTAACTTTACAAAAAGGGTGGGCGACCGTGATCTTTACGGAGGTCTGGTTGGTTATGAGAAAGAGTTGAGGGGCGAAGTGCCTAAGGGTACATCTGCTGCTTTGTTCTCTATTTTCGAGAATTGGATAGAAGATGGATCGTATGTAAAACTAAGAGAAGCATCTGTAAGTTACGAATTTAAACCTAAGTTCTTAAAAACCGGTAACATGAGATTTAGTTTGGCAGGACGTAACTTATTGTCATTTGATAATTATAGCGGTTATGACCCCGAAGTAAATGCAGCGGGACAAAGCTCTGCGGTCCGTGGATTTGATTTTGTGGAAGTACCAATCCCGCGTATGATCATTGCTGGTCTGAACATAACTTTTTAAGCACTATTCAAATTAAACAACATGAACAACTTATTTAAACCCATAAAAATCACTGTACTGGCTGCTGGACTGCTTTTGGCAGGAAGCTGCAAATTAGATACAGTGAGCCCGAATGCCCCAAATGAAGTAGATGTCCTTACCACACGCGAAGGTATCATTGGTCTGAGCGTAGGGGTAAGACAATTTAACTCTACAAGTGGCATAAATTCGGCCTACTTTTATCCTGCAGTTACAGCTAAAGAACTGCAGGGTGTTGCAAGTTTTACCAATGTATTGGAACTGGAAGCAGGCGGGACCGCGTTGCCTACTGCAAATGGAAATATCCTTACCTTATGGTCTAACATGCAGCGCATGATGGACATGAGTCAGGATATTATTGATAATGCGCCAAAGGTAACTACTTTAACGGGAGGACTTTTGTCTGGTATTATCGCTAATGCCAAACTTTTCAAAGCTATCTCGCTTGGTAATCTTGCTGCTTCGTTTGAACAGGCTAACATAACAACCAGTAAGACAACCAAAATTACTTTTTTACCACGGGCACAGGTACTTAGTGAAGCAATCCGTCTGTTAGATGAAGCGATTGCCGGTATCAATGCAACACCTGTTACTTCAGAATTTACCACATTAGTTACGGGAAGTTCTTTTGATCTGAAAAGTGTGCTGTATGCATTTAGTGCAAGGTATAATCTGATGGCAGGAAATTACGCCGCTGCATTGGTTAGTGCTAATCTGGTAGATCAGTCTAAAGCAAATGCCTATCAGTATAATGCACAAAGTGTAAATCCAATATGGAACAATATCAATACGTTAAAATATTATATCCCAAGAGCAGGATTTGGATTACCAGCAGGATTATTCGAACCAGGAGACCAGCGTCAGGCTTTTTATTACAGTACAGTAACAAGTGCTACCGGTGTAGTTACCAGGACGCTAACGGGGTTTGGCACTACGCAGACCGCGATTGTGCCAGTTTATTTACCAGATGAAATTAAGCTGATCAAAGCAGAAGCAATCTTAAGAAACAACGGCTCGTTAACCGAGGCTTTAGATCAAATCAATTTGGTGCGGACACAGACTGTTAATGATCCTTTTGGAGTATACGCAGGTCTGCCAGCCTATAGTGGTGCAGTTACTAAGGCCGATTTGTTGGTCGAGGTATATCGGCAACGCTGTGCAGAACTTTACCTTACCGGACAAAAATGGGAAGATTCAAGACGTTTTGAACGGCCGTTTTCACTTACTAATTTTACGGAACGTAACCGTAATTTCTATCCCTATCCAGATCAGGAAAGGATCAGCAATCCGAATACACCGGCAGATCCGGCGATATAAATTTAAACAGGGGCAGGGTATACATTCTGCCCCTTTATTATATACAATATGATCAAAAAAACAATCGCTTTTTTCATTATTGCCCTCTCGTTTGCCGCCTTGCAGCCAGCCGCTGCCCAAGATCGCGGTAGTAATCTGGTATGGCTTAAAAATAAACAGGACGCGCTGCGAAATACAGATGTATTAAATAATAAAGGCAGACAAATCCCTATTGTTCAAATAGCTGGCTTATCTGCTGCAAGTGTATCCCTGGATGGTGCTCATGGCAATGATTTTAATGCGATGCTCAATAAATACGCAAAAGTAGATTCGGTGTCCAATTACCCCGGGGCGAACAAAGCAAGTTATGACCAGCTGAATGACGATCTTAAGCTTTATGGTACAGTATTTTTCCAGGTTTCTTCGAAAACTACACTAAATCAAGCACTGCTAAACTTTCTGCAGGAGATGGTAAAAAGCAAAAAAATAGTTATTGTATATCTAGGTAAAGAAGACCGTTCAGCTTTTTTCCAATCCTTACCTGCTCCATTGATCTGGTGTAAAAGAGAAACAGCTGAAAGTGCGCAAATAGCAGCACAGACAATTTTTGGAGGTATACCCTTTGGCAGTCAGCCTGCTATCCGTTTGCAGTATTCGGTACCAGAAGACGTGGGCATTAACCGAACAAATTTAGACAGTATTGCATTGATCATGAAGGAAGCTATAGCTGCTAAAGCAGCACCGGGTGGCGTGGTAATGGTGGTTAAAAATGGTAAAGTGATTTACAAAGAAGCTTTCGGCAAACATACTTATACTGGTACCAGGGCCATGCAAACGGGGGATATTTTTGATATGGCCTCTCTAACAAAAATATCAGCTACTACATTAGAAGTGATGAGGCTGGTAGAAGAAAAGAGATTGGGCTTAGATAGCCCGATCAGCAATTATATCGCTAGAACAAGGGATATGCCCGAAAAGAGTGACATTAAGGTAAAAGAGGTAATGCTGCACCAGGCGGGGTTTTTTCCATTTATTCCTTTCTATAAAAATCTTAAACCGGCTGATATGAGTACAGTGCAATCCGCGCAGTACCCTACAGAAGTTGCTGACAACTACTTTTTGCGTGCTAATTACTACAAAGATGTGATGTGGCCCGAGATGTTACAAGACAAGATACTAACGCGTGGTAAGTTTGTGTATAGTGACTTAAGCATGTATTATATGAAAGAAATCGTAGAGAAGGTAGGCGGACAAAAAATGAACGAATACCTGGACACGCAGTTTTACTTTCCATTAGGGATGCAGACTGCCGGATTTTTACCGAGAAACCGCTTTCCAAAAGATAAAATAGTACCAACAACAGAAAATGATGGCTGGTTTAGGGATATGCTGGTACAGGGATTTGTAGACGATCCTGGTGCTGCTATGGCTGGCGGGGTAAGCGGACATGCTGGTTTTTTTGCCGCGGCAAACGATCTTGCTATACTCTACCAGATGTTGCTAAATAAAGGAAGTTATGGGGGAACAAAATATTTTGAACCAGCAACGGTAGATCTGTTTACTTCAGGACAATCTCAGGTAAGTCGGCGCGGGCTAGGTTTCGACCGTAAAGATCCTGATCAGTCAAAAGGTTATCCATCTTTCCTGGCAACATCAGAAGTATTCGGGCATACTGGTTATACTGGAACGGCAGTGTGGGTAGATCCGCCAAGTCAGCTGATCTATATCTTTTTATCCAACCGGGTTTACCCGGATGACAAAAGCAAAGCGCTGTCCACTTTAAATATCAGGAGCAGGGTACAGGATGTTATTTACCGGGCAATAGCCAAAGGAAATTAAAGCAACGTTACTACCTTCGCATATTCAATCAGCGAACGGTGTTTTGGTTCAAGGTCTGTGATCACATAATTAATTGCATTCAGGTTGCAGACCTTCATTTTATGAATAGAATTTATCTTTTCGGCAATGCTCATTACTGCAGTTTTCTGTGCGCAATTGATCATTGCCTTTTTAATTTGGATTACTTCCCAGTCAGAATCTGTAATCCCGTCCTGTAGCGAAATACCATTGGTACCCATAAAGCATAGATCAGCTTTAATGTCAGATAATTGGTTGATTACCTGTGCGCCAACACAAATCTGTGAATTTTTAGCAAGCTGTCCGCCAATAAGATGCACATCTAAATTAGAGTGTTCGGTTAATTCCAGTGCTAGTAAAGGGCTAACTGTAAACAGTGTACAATTTAAGTTTTCCGGTACCATCCTCGCCATTTCTATCATGGTTGTACCACCACCGGTTAAGATAACCATTCCATTTTGGATCAGCTTCAATGCTTTTCTGGCGATCTCCTTTTTTGCTTCCCTGGCGTACACATCGTTTTGCTGAAAAGGGTAGTGGAACGACTTAGAGATTGCTCCTCCATAAACTTTAAGGATCTTCCCTGCTTCCGCCATTTCGTTCAGGTCTCTCCTGATCGTATCTTCAGAAACATCAAGCTGCCTGCTTAAATCTGCGGAAAGAACTTTATTATGAATATTAATCTGTTTAATAATGTAAGATTGTCTTTCGTCCTTCAGCATTCAAGATAAATTTATAGGCAAATATATTAAAAACAAGCAGCAGATTGGGCAACAATTATGGGAGATTGTATGTGAATTGTAATCTCCCAGCCGTTTATAAGCCTGCTTTTAAAACATTCCTTACTTTTAACTGTCATTACTCAGTTAGTATAGAGTTGACGATAGCAGGCACATCAGTTATGGAGAAAAGAATAATTATTATAGGCGGCGGTTTCGCCGGGATAAATCTAGCACTTGCATTAGGAAAAACTACCAATTACCAGGTAACCTTAGTCGATAAAAACAATTATAATTTCTTCCCGCCATTGATTTATCAGGTGGCGACAGCATACCTCGAGCCTTCCGCCATCAGCTACCCGATCCGCAAGCTATTCAGGCACAAGAAAAATCTTCATTTCCGTTTAGGCGAGTTGCTGAAAGTAATGCCAGAAGAAAACAGGATACTTTTAAGTAACGGCACAGTAGAGTACGATTACCTGGTATTTGCCACAGGAGCAGAAACCAATTACTTTGGAATGGAGAATGTAAAAAAGAATGCGATCCCAATGAAAACGCTGTCTGATGCAATACAAATGCGCAATAGAATACTGACGCATATTGAAGAAGCAACAATCGCTTCTAAAGATGACGAGATTACTAAGTATTTGAATATTGTAGTGGCCGGGGGCGGACCAACGGGGGTGGAGATTTCAGGGATGTTTGCAGAAATGCGGACTAGTATTGTGAATAAGGACTATCCGGAGCTGAACAATACTGGTGCAGAAATTTATCTTGTTGATGGTGGCAATACTTTGCTTAAACCGATGAGTGCCAAGTCGCAGCAGCATACTTACGATGCGCTAACTAAACTTGGTGTAAAGGTGATTCTTAATTGTCATGTGAATGATTTTATTGATAATAAGGTTATCTTGTCCAATGGTACTGTTATACCGAGCAAGAACCTGATCTGGGCGGCAGGCGTAAGCGCAATAACTTTTGATGGTATCCCTGCCAGCAGTTATGGCAGAAGCAAAAGGATGGCTGTTGATGAGCATAATTTGCTGCAGGGTTTTCAGAATATCTATGCCATAGGAGATACTTGTATCCAATCTGGTGATCCAGAATTTCCTGAAGGCCACCCACAGGTTGCACAAGTTGCGATCCAACAGGGTGAAACTTTGGCTTATAATTTTGAACAAAAGATACAGCATAAGCCACTAAGGCCGTTCAGTTATAAAGACAGGGGCAGCATGGCAATCATCGGCAGAAATAATGCAGTTGCAGATTTGCCAAAGCCAAAAGTGCACATGAGTGGATTTTTTGCCTGGCTAACCTGGTTGTTTATCCACTTGCTGTCTTTAATATCTTACCGTAACAGGCTAAACACTTTATACAACTGGACCGTAGCTTATTTTTCTAAAGATCAATCCCTGCGGATGATTATCCGGCCGGTAGATAAACCCGCTGATCATGAACCTATTCAAGAAATTGTCTGATAAGCGCTGATTTTTCTTTAGTTTTGCCGTCCCAATACCAGCAAACAGATGATCAGCCACAAAGAACTTTTTTTACTTAACAATGCCCAGACCTCTACTAGCCCCAATCTTTTAGAAATTGAACGGGCAGAAGGCCTTTATCTTTACGACAAAGAGGGTAAGTCTTATATGGACCTGGTTTCTGGGTTTGCTGTGAGTAATATAGGGCACAGGCATCCTAAAGTTTTGGATGCCATAAGAGGACAACTCGATAAATACCTCCACCTCACTGTATACGGCGAATTTGTACAGTCTCCGATGGTATTGTTTGCTCAGAAACTCATTAGTGTTTTACCAGAAGAACTTAACAATGTATATTTTGTAAATTCTGGTGCCGAAGCAACCGAAGGGGCGTTAAAACTTGCTAAACGTTTTACAGGAAGATCTGGTATCATTTCCTGCATTAATGCTTACCATGGGAGTACCCATGGGGCATTAAGCGTAATGGGAAATGAACATTACAAACAAAAATACCGTCCGCTATTGCCAGATGTTAGTTTTATAAATTTCGGTATAGCAGCAGATCTGGAACTGATTACCACAGATACAGCTTGTGTGATTATGGAAACAGTACAAGGTGAAGCGGGGATCAGGGTACCTACTACAGCATATATGCAGCAGCTCAGGGAAAGATGTACTTCAACGGGCACATTACTTGTCCTTGATGAAATACAGGCTGCATTTGGAAGAACAGGCAAGCTTTTCGCTTTCGAAAACTATGGCATTGTCCCTGATATCGTATTGCTGGCAAAAGCACTGGGCGGTGGGATGCCTATTGGTGCTTTTGTTGCTAATCGAGAGGTAATGGGCGTCTTAAAAGAAAACCCTATTCTTGGCCATATTACTACTTTTGGCGGGCACCCGGTATCTAGTGTATCCGGACTCGCCAGTTTAAATGTAATTATTGATCATGATCTTGTTGCTGGTGTAAATGAAAAAGGAAAGTTGTTCAAAGAACTGCTGGTGCACTCGCTGATCCGCGAGGTAAGGGGTGTCGGATTGATGTTAGCTATCCAACTAGATAGTTTTACGCAAGTGGAAAAGGTGAGTAAGTTATGTGCTGCTGATGGCGTAGTAATCGATTGGTTCTTGCATTGCGAAACAGCATTACGTGTTGCCCCGCCGTTAATTATCACGGCAGAGGAAATTCAGACAGCCTGCAAAGTGATACTTAAGGCACTTGATTCTATTCAATAACAGCGTTTAGCCTTACATCAGCCATAACGTGATCAATTAGTTTACCAGCATTAGCGCCTTCCTTTAGGGCAATTAATTATAATAAGAATGGAAGCATTAACACCTGTTATTGAATTTAAGCAAAGTACTGCAGCAGATGTAGATGCTATTTTTAGCTTTTATGATGACGCAATCGCTTTTCAGAAAACAGTTTTTAAAAAACACTGGAAAGGTTTCGACCGCAATATGATCGAACAGGAGGTCGCGGAAGGCAGGCAATGGAAAATATTACGTAACGGAGAAATAGCCTGCATCTTTGCCGTCGAATTTTCTGATCCGTTAATCTGGAAGGAAAAAGATAAAGATCCATCAATATATTTGCATAGGATCGTATCCAGCTCCCGTTTCCGGGGAAGTAATTTTATGCTTGATATCATTAGCTGGTCCCATGTTTATGGAAGTGTAAACCACTGCCAGTTCATAAGAATGGATACATGGGGAGATAATCCGCGACTGATTGCCTATTATGTAAAATCTGGTTTTAATCATGTAGGCTTCAGTACGCCAGAAGCATCTGACACATTACCGAAACATTATGTAGATATAGACCTGGCCTTGTTCGAAATCCCAATAAATCAGGAAGCCAGCTGAAAATAAACCTTATCTATCAGGTCGCCAATATTAAACGGCTTAGGCAGAAAGTCGTTCGGACCAAAATCCTGATTTTTTAATACGTCTTCATTTTGCTGACCCGAAATAAGAATGATAGGAATGTGCTGCAGATCTGCATTTTTTTTGATTGATGTACAAATTTCTCGTCCATCTACACCATCCATCAGTATATCCATTAAGATCAGATCTGGTTTTTCTTTTTCAATGATATGTATCGCATCCTGACCACTGGAAAAGGTAACGAGGTCCCAATCAACAAAATCAAGTACTGACTCTAATGCAGTTAAGATTTCTTTATCATCATCAAATATTACAATTTTCTTATTCATTATATACGTTATAGTTCAAGTTACGAAATTATAACTAATTCTGTGCCAAATATTTGAATGTTATTTAATGCAATCAAAGGATACATTTTTTTCACTTATCAGCTTACAGAACGAGAATGATTTCATATGTGTGCGGATAAAATCCACGATTTATGTAATTATAGTTACCGAAAGCAACAATCAATTTTAGAATTTGTTCAGTCGCTTTCAATAAAATTCATGGGTCATTTGTAACAAATTTAATTGCAATCCTGGAGAAGATTAGAATTCTGTACTAAATCTTTTTTTACATTTGGCCAATATGTTGAATGACTTTCTTAATCCTTGCCTTGTATACATTGCTGGTTTATTTATTAGTTTTTGTCATAATGAGATTACTTACGATATATTTTTAAAATATGATGCACGAAATACGCTGGATACTTTTGTTGGAAATTGTTTATACATTGGTAGTAATTGCTACCTGCCTCCGCATTATTTACGATACACGCTCAACCACAAAAACGCTTGCTTACTTAATGCTGACGGTCTTTTTACCAATAGGGGGTATCATTATCTATTTTTGCATTGGCACAAACTATCGTAAACGTAAGCTATATACTAAAAAGATCGTCAAAGACGAACAGATGCAGCTTAAGATCACTAAAGAGATCTATGAAGAATCTGAAAAGATTTGGAACACTGTCCCCGACGGAATACTGAAGTATCAAAAATTAGCACATTTGCTGCTAAATGACGGTACAAGTTACCTTAGCGGAAATAATAAAGTAGAAATCCTGCTTAATGGTGAAGAGAAGTTCCCGGAGGTTTTACGCTCACTTAACGAGGCCCGCAGCCACATTCATATAGAGTATTATATCTATGAGGATGATGAGATCGGCAATGCAATTGCTGCTGTCTTGATGGAAAAAGCAAAAGCTGGGGTTAAAGTGAGGCTAATCTATGATGATTTTGGCAGCCGCAGTATCCGCAGAAATATCATCCCCGAATTAATAGAGGCTGGCGTACAGGCTTATCCTTTCTATAAGGTGCTATTTATTGCATTGGCAAATAGGTTAAACTACAGGAACCACCGCAAGATTATTGTAATAGATGGGTGTGTAGGATTTACAGGTGGCATTAATGTCAGCGACAGGTATATTAATACTGCGGCAAATGCAGATAAACAAGTTTTTTGGAGAGATACACATGTGAAGATTTCTGGTACCGGCGTTTATTATTTACAATACCTCTTTATATGCGACTGGAATTTTTGTTCTGACGAAGAGCTGGGTCCGCAGCCAGGTTTCTTTTGTGAACCGGATGTTAAAGACGGCGGGGCAATTTTACAGATCGCTGCAAGCGGACCAGATTCTGATAATCCTACGATCCTTTTTTCTTTAATCCAGGTTATAGGCATGGCAGAGAAAGAAATACTGATTACAACACCATATTTTATTCCTGGAGAAAGTTTACTTGATGCTTTGGTCGTTGCAGCATTAAGTGGGGTAAAAGTTAAATTACTGGTGCCTGATAAATCCGATTCTGCAATGGTTGCTGCCGCAGCAAGGTCTTTCTATGGCGAATTGCTGGCTGTAGGGGTAGAGATTTATCAATATCAGAAAGGATTTATCCATGCCAAAACAGTGGTGTCTGATGGGCAGCTATCCGTTATAGGAACAGCAAATATGGACAATAGAAGTTTTGAACTGAATTTCGAGGTTAATTGTGTAATTTATGATAGCGCCACAGCAGAAAAGATGACTGCTATATTTAACCAAGATCTGGAAGATGCTATACAGATTAATGCAGGTGATTGGGAAAAACGCCCATTGTATAAACAACTGCCCGAAAAATTAAGCAGATTGTTATCGCCCCTATTATAAGCACTAGCTATTACCCTGATCAATTTCACTTAATCGATCAGCAATATTTAGCAAGAAATATCCCACCGCTTAAGCGGGATATTTCTTATTGATGTAAAGCTCCACTTCTTCGGCAACCGTAGTGCCGGCTTCTTTTACTGCAATAGATAATAGCTCTGGTGTAATGCCAAATTTCTTGGCCCAATACTCAACATCGTAATATTCCCTTAGGTTGATCACTTTTCTGTCAACCATTCTCATTTCATCTTTTTCGTAATAGGTATGTCTTAGCATAATCTAAAGCATTAAATAGTTTTAGTTCCTTTTCTGTATTACAATACTTATGCCTAAAATATAAGGAATAATTTGTAATAGTGTATCATTAAAATTATAATTCCCTTAAATAATAACTAACATTCATATAGGTATAGCGGCTGATTTAACATTCCGGTAATATGGGATGACGTTATTTGTAACACGTAGGAAACATGACCCTGCGCAATAATCCAGCAAATGACATCATTATATTGTATCCTCCGTTACAAAGCATCGCTCTTATTTATGTTTCTATTGCTTATTGCTATAAGTGTAAATGGAAAAGAACCTTTGCCTAAAGAATTGGAACGTACACTTGTTTTAAGTTTACGTTATCCAGATTCAGCATTCCTGATTATTAAGCGCTTACATCAAATAGCTTTGGGTACAAATGACAAGAAAACCATTGGGGTATGTTTGCAGCAAATGGGAAAAATAAGTTACGCTCAGGGGCATTATGCACAGGCACTCGACTATCATCTGCATGCCGAAAAAATTTTTCGCCAGCTGGAGGAGAAGAATTTGCTTGCAGCTAATTTCAACGATCTCGGTAGTGTATATTATCAAAATATTGACAGGAAATCTTCCAGGCGACAGTACAATCAAGCGTTAAAGTTGTATAAAAATTTATATAACCACTCAGGTTTAGGGGAGACTTATGGTAATATTGGCCATCTGCATGAAAAGCAGCAACGTTATGATAGTGCCTTCTTTTACCAGCGATTGGCACTTTTAGAGTATAGAAAAGCGGACAATCAGCTTGGCATGGCTAAGATTTATGAAAACCTGGGTAGTATCCATGAAGATCTGGAGCGTTACGATTCTGCGATGCATTACTTCGATCTGTCTTTAAAGTTATATAACAAAGGTAAAAATGAAGTTTCAAGTATTGAGGTGGTAAATAATATAGGGGATGTGCTGCGCAAACAAGGTGGGTTCAAAGAAGGTCTAAGCTATTCCAGAAAAGCGCTCAAAATGTCTGTCGAGACAAAGAATGAATACCAGCAAGCTTCTGCCTATAGGGATATTGCCAGAGCTTATAATGCAATGGGACAAAATGATAGTGCATATTATTACCTGGAGTTGAGCAGAAAACACTTGCTGCAGATTTATTCGGAGCAGAATAACAAACAGATGTCCTTTTTGCAGATCATTTATAATATGGATAAAAAGAATGATGAAATCGCTACATTAGAAAATAACCATAAGGTCAACGTGATTATCACTATTGCTGTGGTTATTGTAGTGTTACTACTCATTGTGATGGGGGCGCTGACTATTTCGAGGCAGCGTTTTAAGTTAAGGGAAAGTACGGCTGTGGCAGAAAAGAATGCCCAGCTGCATCAAGCACAACAAGAACAGCTGGATTTAAAAAGTAAAGAGCTCACTACACATACATTGCAGGTAATACAGCACAACCAGTTTTTGGAAAACATGCGGAATAAGCTTGTGGAAATGGTGAACGAGGATAAACGCGACCAGAAAAAACAATTGCAGGAATTAGTAAAGCAGATTAGCCAGAATATTAACCACGACCAGCAGTGGAAAAATTTTACCGGCATATTTGAGCAGCTCCATCAATCCTTTTTTGATAACCTGAAAACACATTGCGAAGACCTTACTGTAAATGATATCCGTTTAATTGCACTGCTTAAAATGAATATGAGTGCTAAAGATATGGCAGCTATTTTTGGAATTTCCCAAGACAGTTTAAGGGTAGCCCGGTACCGGTTACGGAAAAAACTGAATATTAAAGAAGGAGAAAACCTTACTTCATTTATACAAACTATCTAGTAAAAGTCCAGCGAAACCAGGGTTAACAATTTGTTAACGTAACGGTAACTGAATGGTAATGGCGTTATTTGTTATTCGTTAGCATCAGGTAATCAGTATGATATAGAATACTTGTATACGCTGTATGCGTTCTGTATACGCCCCTGTACACGGTGATAACGCTTCGTACGGTCTAAATGCTTGACCGTAAAAATATCTTAACGCACATTTGCCGGCATGCTGATAAAACAATAAACAGCATCAAACACAATTATAAGATGAAGCTAATTTTAAAAACGATTCTCTGCTTATTTCTAAGTATTACTGTAGCAAAAGCCAGTAATATCAAAGGACATGTGTACGATCAAAAAACAGGTGAGCCTTTGGTGGGTGCATCAGTAAGAATTGAAAATACAGACAAAGCCACGCTAACAGGACTAGACGGTTCTTTTGAGTTTAAGAAAGTAACTGCCGGACAGTTTACATTAAAAGTTTCTTATATCAGTTATAAGACTTTTAGTAAACCGCTTACTGTCTTATCCGAAAACAACCCGTCAATTAAAGTATACCTGGGCGAAGAGACAGGAAATGAATTAAGTGAAATTACGATTGCGGTAAAGAAGGATGGTTCTACAGAAAACACAGCAAGAAAGATTGAACAGAAGTCACTGCAGGTGATGAATGTGGTATCTGGCCGCGCTATGGAAATCTCGCCAGACCTTACAGTTGCCAACGTGATCCAGCGTGTCTCTGGTGTTTCTATTGAAAGGAACAGCAATGGAGACGGACAATATGCAATCCTGCGCGGTATGGACAAACGGTACAACTACACATTGGTTAACGGAATTAAAATCCCAAGTCCGGATAACAAGTTCAGATATGTGCCTTTAGATATTTTTCCAACAGAATTATTAGAACGTTTAGAGATCTATAAATCATTAACACCAAACATGGAAGCAGATGCTGTTGGTGGTGTAGTAAACATGGTGATGAAGGATGCACCAGCTAAACTAGCTATTAATGCGAACCTGGCAACTGGTTACAGTCAAATGTTTTTTGACCGTAAATTCCTTGATTTTGATGCTGGTGCTGTGAATTCTAAATCTCCATATGAATTAAATGGAAGAGACTACAATGCTAAACCAGCAGACTTCTCTACAGGTACTGTTGATTTTAAAGCCAAACAAGCAGCACCTAACCTGGTTGGCGGGCTATCTATCGGTCAGCGTTTCCTGAATAATAAACTAGGCGTACTTGTTGCGGGCAGTATCCAGAACACTTACAGGGGAACAAATAGTACTTTCTTTAATTCTGATATTGATGCGACCGATAAAGTGTCAAAGATCAGTTCGATGGCATACAGAGCATACAGTGAGCAGCAAAAACGTTATGGTGTCCATGCAAAAGTTGATTATAATTTTAATGAGAACAACAAATTATCATTGGTTAATTCTTATGTCAACCTAACAAATATCCAGACACGAGATCAGGTTTCTACTAACTTTTCTAGTGGTTATGTGCCAGAATCAGGGAATGCACAATTAACCTATTCTACCCGGGCAAGATATACAGAGCAACAGATTTATAACAGTACTGTACATGGTGAGCATACATTGGTTCCCAATAAACTAAAGTTAAACTGGTCGGCTGTATACTCCACGGCTAAAAATGATATCCCAGATGAGTCTAATGTTACTTTAAACGGTGTACGGACAAATAACTTAGACACAAGAACAACCATATCAAGAGGTGGCTTAACACACAGATGGTCGCGTAATACAGATGAAGATAAAGCGGCTTATTTAGATGTTACCTACACTGCTGATATAGCCGGTACGGGTGTAGACTTCACAGCCGGTGGTTTATACCGTGATAAACAGAGAAGCAGTTTCTATAATAACTATAGTTTTGAGCCACTTAATCTGAACGCTGTTTATGGTACTGATTTTACCAACTATGCCGATATCAAATGGGATATACAAAATCCAAAAGGTGCGGTGGCCAATGCTTTAACATATGATGCTTCTGAAAAGACAACAGCCGGTTATGGCATGTTCACTTTCAAGATCAATAAATTAGATGTAATCGGTGGTGCGAGGGTAGAGCACACCAATCAGGGATATAATATGTTGTTTTCGGCAGGTGAGTCCCGGCCAACTGGCAGCCAGATCTACACAGATGTATTGCCAAGTTTGAATTTAAAATATGGCTTGACCGAAACTCAGAACTTACGGGCGACTTATTTCCGTTCGGTAAACAGACCGGGTTTCTTTGAGCTCATCCCAGGCGGGGCAACTTTAGAAGAATACCGTGAGCGGGGTAATCCTGATTTAAAACGTGCAATGGCGGATAATATAGATGTAAGATATGAACTCTTCCCTAATAGCGGCGAGCAATTATTAGTTGGTGCATTTTACAAAAGGATTAAAGACCCAATTGAATATACGATCCAGGCAGATGCAACAAGGCCCCAGGATAGCTATTACATGCCAGGTAACTTTGGTACAGCTAAAAATTACGGACTGGAAGTGGACTATATGAAGTTCTTTAACAAGTTCGGTTTTAAAGCTAACTATACTTACACGCATTCCCGTATTACAACGGATAAAACAACCAGGGTAAGAAACACTGTCAGTGGTGATATTGAACCACTGTTAGTGCAGCAGACCAGACCATTGTTCGGTCAGGCCGCCAACATTGGTAACCTTTCCTTACTGTACAAAGACACGAAAAGTGGATGGGATGCACAATTAGCAGGTTCATATACTGGTGAGCGTATAAACACCATTTCTCAATTTGTAGATAACGATATCTGGCAGAAAGGGTTTATCCAGATGGACGCTTCGGTAGAGAAGAAGTTTAAAAACAACTTAAGTCTATTTATAAAAGCTGGTAACCTGTTAAATACGCCAACCACTTTATTTATCAAAGGTACAAATGCTGCAAATGCAGGCTTACCACAGCAAGATGCCGCCAATAATGAAACGCTGATCCGTAAAGATTTTTACGAACAAACTTATTTACTTGGCTTACGCTATAAATTATAATCTACTCATAAACTAACACTTACGTTATAAAGCCGGACAGCTCTACCTAATTGTAAAAGTAGCTAGCTAAAACAAAAATAAAAAAGAGATGAAATTAAGAACATTATTAAGCAATGCAGTAATCCTGATTGCATTATTTGCAGGCTGTGAAAAGGCAAATGTCGACGTAGATACGAGTCCCATTTCAACAAACAACAGCGGTGTTGCAGGTGAAGTTTACGGAATATGGACCAAAGGAAGTGTGATCCGCGTAACAGGCGATATCATCGTTCCTGAAAACAAATCGCTTACTATAGAAGAGGGTGTAATAGTCATCATGGATACTTTGGCCAGACCAGAAATCATTTTGAAAGGGAACTTGTATTCGATGGGTACAGCAACTAATCCTGTTAAATTTACGATCGAAGAAAGCTACAGAAATGAAGCCCATAAATTTGGCAAAATGTGGGGTGGTATCCTGGCAGCTAAGACTAACACCGAATTGTTATTAGATAACACAATTGTGGAATATGGAGGTGCAACAACTACAGAGGCCTCTACCTCGGTAAAATTAGGTTTGTATAAAGCAGCCAGCGGCGAGAACACACCTGCAATATGGACGTCTAATGTGAATAGTAAGGTAGTGGTAGTTAACAGCACGTTCAGACATTTTTATGATGATTGCACTTACCTGGAAGGCGGAAAAATCATTTTCTCTAACAACAGGTTCTATTCTACAGGTATTACAGGGGGTGAAGGGATCAATATTAAATCGGGTTGTTTAGCGGATATCTCTTACAATTTATTTTACTCTACTAATACCAATGCACTTAAACTTTCTAATTCAGGAGACCGTATTCCCCAGGCACATGTTGTTGCTTTTAATAATACGCTGGTAAATACCGGATGGAGAAGACCAACGGTAAAGGGTGGTTCGGTATGGTTAGAGGCCACAGTATATGCAGAGCTTTACAATAATATGTTTGCCAATACCCGTTTTGGAATTAAGAGAGATACTAAAACGTCCGAAGATTCAAGATCAGTATTTAAAAACTCTTTATATTATGGCTATACGCAAACAGGTGTAAACCAGTTCCAGCCTACTAAAGAGGTTGTTGCTGGTATCAATGATGTGATAAGTACGGTAGTAGGCGCAAACAATCCATTATTTGTAAATTTCCCAGTGGCTACAGCAACGGATAACCCTACGTTCAACGACAGCTGGGATTTCCACTTGCAAGAAGGGTCTCCGGCACTAAACAAAGGTATAAAGACGTTTACCCGTAATTTCCCTTCTGGTTTAACGGTAAATGGTCTTGTTTATAATGCACCAGAACCTTCTTCGTATATCGGAGCTTACGGTTTAAAATAAGTATTTCTTTATCATTGCCCCAAACATCCCTCTTCTTATTATTTTAGGGGCGGGATGTTTTTATCTTTTAATATTAATTATGTTTTTAAAACAACTTCCTTACTATATAGTCCTGCCGCTGCTGTTTGCAGGTTGCGGACGCCCGGTTACTTCTGCAGGGCTAGCTGCCGATAGTGCTAAAGTTATACAGCCTGTATTTATTAGTGATAAAGTTCAGTTTGACTCTGATGATCCTGCGATCTGGATCAATCCTGCAGATGCTTCAAAGAGTTTGGTTGTAGGTACCGATAAATCTGCAAATGGGGGTCTGTATGTCTTTAACCTGGAAGGAAAGATCCAGCCAGAATTAAGTGTTAAAGGTTTGCAGCGTCCTAATAATGTAGATATTGCGTATGGTTTGAAACTAAATGGCGTAGCAACTGATTTTGCGGTAACTACAGAACGGTTTACACACAAGCTCCGTTTCTATTCCTTACCTGATATGAAACCAATTGACAATGGTGGTATCCCGGTTTTTGAAGGTGAAACAGGAGTGGAGTATAGAGACCTGATGGGAATTGCTGTTTATACAGCCAAATCTGGCAAACTATATGCTATAGTCGGCCGCAAAACCGGTCCGCTCGATGGAGGGTATCTATGGCAATACGAACTTTCTGATGATGGTACTGGTCACGTGCACGCGGCGCTGGTTAGAAAATTCGGCAATTATAGCGGTAAAAAGGAAATCGAATCTATTGCGGTAGACAATGAATTGGGGTATATCTATTATTCTGATGAGCAATTCGGTGTAAGACAGTATTATGCTGATCCGGAAAAGGGAAATAAAGAACTGGCCGTGTTCGGTAAAACAGGTTTTGCAGATGACCATGAAGGGATATCTATTTACAAAACCGGACCTGGAAAAGGGTACATTTTAGTTTCTGATCAAGGGGTTAACAAATTCCAGATATTTAAGCGTGAAGGGACTTCTATAAATAAGTTTGATCATGAATTGGTTAAAGTGGTTACTGTTGCTGCGAACCATAGTGATGGATCTGAGGTAACTTCTAAGCCATTAAATGAAACGTTTAAACACGGACTTTTTGTGGCGATGAGTGATGATAAAACTTTCCATTTTTACCGTTGGGAGGATATCGCAGGTAAAGAGTTAAAGATCAATAAATAAGAATAATGGTTAAGACATTTATATACGTCGTGTTATCCCTGGTTTTATTAATTACCGAAGCGGGATTTGCACAGAAAAAGAAGGAACCGGGAGCGGCAACAGAGCCGGTACGTTTAATACGCGGCCCATATCTACAGGTGGCAAGCAGCACTGGCATCCTTGTACGGTGGCGAACCGATGTATCTGCAAGGAGCAGGGTGCGTTATGGCACAATAGCAGGTAAACTAGATCAATCTGCAGAGGACAAGGCAATTTTAACAGAGCATAAGATAAAATTAACGGGGTTAAAGCCTTTAACTAAATATTACTATGCTATCGGCGGATTAAAGGATACGTTGCAGGGCAATGCGGATAACTATTTTACTACGTTGCCAGAACCTGGAAAAGCCGGACATTACACTGTTGCTGTTTTAGGTGATTGCGGTGATAATTCGATTAACCAGCGCCATGTAAAAGAGCAGCTGCTGAAATATATGGGCAAAACTGATATTAATGCCTGGCTTTTATTAGGCGACAATGCCTATCAGGATGGTACGGATTCCGAGTATCAAAGTAAGTTTTTTAATATCTATAAAGATGACCTGTTAAAAAAATATGCATTGTTCCCAACTCCAGGGAACCATGATTACCACGATAGTGATTTTACAGCTGTCCGCGCGCAAGAGACGCACGAGACTGCGTATTACCAGAATTTTTCTATGCCCACTGAAGGAGAAGCTGGGGGTACTCCGTCTCACTCACAAGCATTTTATTCCTTCGATGTAGGTAATATTCATTTTATATCCCTTGATTCTTATGGTAAAGAAGATAAAGCATACCGATTATATGATACCATCGGTCCGCAAGTACAATGGATCAAAAAAGATCTTGCAGCAAACAAGAACAAGGGTTGGGTAATTGCTTTCTGGCACCATCCACCATATACAATGGGCTCACATAATTCCGATAAGGAGGGAGAACTGATTGAAATCAGGGAGAAATTTATTGGTGTGCTGGAACGGGCGGGAGTAAATCTAGTTTTAAATGGGCACAGTCATGATTACGAAAGGAGCCGTTTGATGCGCGGACATTATGGTCCGGAGAATACTTTTGATGCAAAAAAACACAACCTAAGTTCCTCATCGGGTAAAAATGACGAGTCTAAAAATGCTGCACCGTATGTCATTGATAAAAACAAAAATGTAGGTACTGTTTATGTAGTAAGCGGTTCTGCTGGTAAATTGGGTGGCCAGCAGCCAGAGTTTCCACATAATGCGATGTACTATTCTGATGCTGATCATGGTGGTGCTTGTATGCTGGATGTTCAGGATAATAAGCTGGAGTTGAAATGGATTTGTGCAGACGGACAAATACGTGATCAGTTTACAATCATTAAGCGGTAAAAATTCAATGTTCAGGAACCGCATTAAATTATTTATTCAAACGGCCTTAGCGATCACTGTTTTATCTATTGTTGTAGGTTTAAAAACCGCACCAAAACAAATAGGGTTAGCTCATGCAATTGCCTATTTTAAGTCGGGCACAGCAGATTTTACTCGGTCTTCGCTGGCATTGAAACAAGCTGTTCTAGCATTGGACCAGCACGATTCATCTTCCGTTATTAAGGCTAAAATTGCTTTAAAACAATGCAGGATGGATTATAAAAAGATAGAGTTTTTCCTTAATTACTTCTTTGAATCTTCGGCATTTGTTTTTAACAAACCTGCCAAAGCCGAGGTGGAAGAACCTTATATGGAATACCAGGAACCATCGGGCTTACAGGTAATAGAAGCATTATTGTTTGGAGAAGATCCGTTTGCCCATGGGCAAACTTTAGTGGAACAAGCGGATCTGATTCAGACATCAGCGGCAGATCTTAATTCGCTGTTATATCAGTTTGAAGCGAAAGACGATCAGTTACTGGAGAGCGTACAACTGGAATTGGTACGTGTAATTACGCAGAATATCACAGGCTACGATGCACCTGAGCTTAAAAGCGGGATAAGTGAGTCTTATCAGTCTGTGCAGGCAATTGCTGAAATCTTAAAGCCATTTATTGAAAAGGAGTTAGCTAACACTAGACGTAGTGTAAAAACTCATCAGCTCACGCAGACTATCCGCAGTACGCTTGCTTATTTAAAGGCGCATCCTGATTTCGATCATTTTGACAGAATGGAATTTATTACTGGATTTGCATTGCCGCTACAGGAACAATTAAACCTATTGATAAGATCGGCAAAACTAGAGCTGAATACCAAAAGTGCGCTGAACTATAATGCAAAAAATATATTTAGTCCGGATGCTCTTCCTGCTGCCGCTTTCCCTTCTGCAGTTCAGCCCAATGTGGCAATGCTAAAACTTGGTAAGAAATTGTTCCTGGAGAAAGCGCTTTCGGGAAATATGCAGCGTAGCTGCGCCAGCTGCCATCATCCGGATAAATATTTTAGCGACGGGCGTACCACCAGTTTAGCCTTTGATGGGCAGTCGGGTGTAAAAAGGAATGCACCAACGTTAATTTATGCTGGTTTTCAATATAGTCAATTCTGGGACGGGCGCGTTAAGAGTTTGCCAGAACAGATCAGGGCCGTAATCACTAATCCGCTAGAAATGAATGGCGACCATGAAGTAATTATTCATAAAATAAAAAATAACAGCGATTACATTCAAGATTTTCAAAATGCTTTTCCATCCTCTAACCCTAAAGAAGAAATAGTCACCACGAAAAAACTAGCTGATGCCTTAGCGGCATACGTGATGAGCTTAGCACCAAGAAATTCTGCGTTTGACCAATATATTGCAGGTGATAAACAAGCAATGACCAGGGAAGAGATTACAGGCTTTAATCTTTTTATGGGGAAAGGCCAGTGTGGGAGCTGTCATTTTGCCCCGCTTTTTAATGGGTTAATTCCGCCCTTTTATAAACTAACGGAATATGAAATACTGGGTACACCTTCTAATGATGATTTCACGAAACTTGTTAAAGACGAAGATCAGGGCCGGAAGGGCTTTTTTCCGATCAGCTATTATGAAGCCGCATTTAAAACTCCAACAATTAGAAATGTGGAGATGACTGCCCCTTATATGCATAACGGGGTATTTAAAGATCTCGAAAAAGTAGTTCAGTTTTATAACTTTGGTGGCGGGGCAGGACTGCATTTAGATCTCCCGCAGCAAACGCTATCCGCTAAACCACTTCATCTGACCAATCAGGAAGTCTACCAGATTGTTGTTTTTATGCAATCATTAACAGACAGGTTAGAATAAGTGAATATTTCCGCTTTATATTTGGTACGAATACAACTTAGTTTATTTCAGATGTCATTTATCGCACGAAGGTTGCCGCTTTTCAGATTCGCATTCCTACTTTTAGCACTGTTTCTTTTTTTTGGCTATCGCGCGACTGCCCAGGAGTTACAGCTTAATGCATTATCCAGTTTAAAATACCTGAATACTTTTGTACTTCCCCATAATCTGCAATTTAAAAAAACTACTGTCGGTGGTTTATCCAGTATTGATTTTGATCCAAAAACAAATACCTATTACCTCATTTGTGATGATCGTTCACATCGTAATCCGGCAAGGTTTTACACAGCAAAGATTGATTTAAGCGCTATCGGCATTACCAATGTTAAACTTACCCAGACCTTTACGCTAAAGCAGGCAGATGGTTCTACTTACCCGGAGAAAGCTGTAAAAGGGAGTAAAACCTCTGATCCGGAGGCGATGCGTTATAATCCCATAAACAACACGTTAATGTGGACAAGTGAAGGTGCGCGTATAGTGAATACACGGGATACCATTCTCATTGATCCTGCAATTAATGTGATTACCCCCAGTGGAAAATTTGTCGATGCTATTCCGTTGCCTGATAACTTAAAAATGCAGGCTATAGAACGCGGACCAAGAGAGAATGGGGTATTAGAAGGGTTAACTTTTGCAGATAATTTTAAAAGTATTTATATTAGTTTGGAAGAACCATTGTATCAGGATGGCCCCAGAGCTGATCTATTTAGAAATAAAGCATTTGTCAGGATTTATAAGATAGAGCTGGACAGTAAAAAGAATACAGCTCAGTATGCCTATGAATTAGAACCGATCGCATTTCCACCAGTTAAACCTGGGGATAGTAAAAACAATGGAATACCTGATATCCTTAGCATTGGCCATAACAAACTATTGGTTACAGAACGTTCTTTTGGAGCAGGACGGGTAGGGGCTAATATCAAAGTATTTGTTGCAGAACTGACTGATACAGAAAATATTATGAGAATTAATTCTTTAACAGAAACACCTGTAATAAGACCCGTTCAAAAAAAACTACTTTTAAATATGGACGATCTTTCGGTCTTTACAGATAACGTGGAGGGGGCTACTATCGGTCCAACACTACCTAACGGACATCAAACGCTGATATTTGTTACTGATAATAATTTCAATGCTAAGGAACAAACACAATTCCTGGTTTTTGAGGTTATTCCTTAGCTAAAAGGTTTGTAGGTTTTGATACCTAAGATGCTAAAAAAGCTCCAGCTGATCAGGATTAACAAATTTAGATAGCTGTACTGTATTCCCGAAATTACTTAGTGAGATACCTAATAAACGCACCGATTTCCCATTCATTTCTGCTTTAAGCAGTAATTCTTTCGCTGCCGCATATATAGAAAAATAATCTGCTATTGGTGTTGCGAAAGATTGATTTCTGGTAATTTGTTTAAAATCGTTAAACTTTATTTTTAATGTCAGGGTTTTACCCTTCAGCTTGTTTCTTTCCAGCCGCTCGGTTACTTTTTCGGCAATTTGCTCCAGCTCAGTCAGCATTTCGTCGGCAGTGTCCAGATCCTGTTCAAATGTATCTTCTGCACCTAAGGATTTGGTAAGCCTGTGCGGCTGGACCGGTCTTTCATCTATTCCCCTTACAATTTTATAGTAGAACCTGCCTGTCTTCCCGAATTTCCTTACCAGTTCCTCTTCGGAAAGCTTCTTCAGATCTGCCCCAGTATAAAAACCCATTTTCTTCATCCTGTCTGCTGTTACCTTACCTACTCCAAAGAACTTTTCTACCGGCAGTTTTTCCATAAATGCGGCTATTTTAGACGGACCAATAAAGGTTAGTCCGTCAGGTTTATTCATATCAGATGCAATCTTGGCCACAAATTTATTGCTCGATACCCCTGCAGAAGCAGAGAGGTTTAGTTCATTCTTAATCGCATCTTTTATTTCCTGTGCAATGGATAAAGCAGAGCCAATAGCTAGCTTGTCTACGGTTACATCAAGGTAGGCTTCATCTAGTGACAGTGGCTCAATAAGATCAGTATACCTTCGGAAGATCTCCCGGATACTTACAGATACACTTTTGTAGGCGTCAAAACGGGGGCGTACAAATAGCGCGTCCGGGCACAACTGTATGGCTTTTCTGGCAGACATGGCAGAGTGTATGCCGAATTGCCGCGCCTCATAACTTGCTGTAGCCACCACACCCCGCCCGTCGGGCGAACCGCCAACTACAATAGGTTTTCCTCTGTATTCAGGAAAATCACGCTGCTCTACCGAAGCATAAAAAGCATCCATGTCAATATGGATAATTTTACGCTGCAATACCTTATTTTCTTCCTGTTCCATTCTAATTTCTCCCATTGCAAATCTCCTCATTATAGCCGGATTTTTTATCAGATTCTATCCATATATTTGATTAATATTAGCAAATAAAAGCAACCCAAATGCAATTGCTATACCACTTTTAGTTATTACTATAATGTCTGAAAAACAAATTTTTCAAACCACCGGGAAGTACAGGTGGAACACTTTCAAATGGATAACCCGTTCGTTGATTATCGCTAAGTTTGAACAATGGTTTCGGGCAGGTGTTTTTTTATTATTGCCTCTTTATACTGGTGGATTTACTTTTTGCAGGCATCGCTTTCACTATGGAAAAGGAGTCTTATAAAAAGCTGATTTACATTATCCCGCAACGTTTTTACTGGAGACAGCTGATGTACCTGGTATTGTTCCGTTCTATCCGTAAAGCATTAAAAGGTGAGCTGGAAGGCTGGGGCGCTTTAAAACGGACAGGAAATGTAAGGGAAATATAAAATTAGAAAACCATATCATTCTGGTTAATCTGCCAGGCATCATTGCAACAGGGATACGATAAAAACAAATTATTGCGTAACTTGCGCCCAAAGAATATCAAAATGAGTAACAGTAATACAAAAGAAACGTACGCAGATTTTAAAGAATTTTATATTAAAGCCGTTGAACCTTTAAAAAAAGAAAACCCTGCCTTTATCAGGCTAGATGGTAAGATCAAAGGTGATACCCGGATAGTTTTTGCTTATTTTCAATACCAGGATAAAAAATGGAAAGTGAACGCCGATACACATATTGACAGACTTAAACTTGCATTTGATGAGGTAGAGAAAGGGAATGATCCATTCGTAGTTAAAGAATTAAGAGACAATAGAAATCAATATTTAGCCATTAAAGGTCAGCCGGTAAGAAATGCTAAATTGTATATCTACGCGAGCTAGCGCTAATTAAAATATAAAAGCCGCTGTCCCGAAAGGAACAGCGGCTTTTTTAATCGCTATTTATCACCTAATGATGCCAGTATGCTATTTAAATATTTCGTAGCCTTATACTTTTTTCTTCAGTTCTATCACTGTGATTTCCGGCCAGATACCTACCCGTCCGGAGAACCCGATAAAACCAAATCCACGGTTAACATTTAATATCCTGCCGTTTTCTTCTTTTATACCGGCCCAATGTGCATATCGATATTTTACCGGGCTCCATTTGATCCCGAATGCTTCAATTCCAAATTGCATACCATGAGTGTGACCAGAAAGGGTTAAATGGATTTTTGGCGTAAAGGTTTTTACTTGCGCTTCCCAATGGGTAGGATCATGAGAAAGTAACACATTAAAATCAGTATCCTTCGTACCAGACATCGCTTTTTTCAAATCTCCGCGTTCCCCAAAACCAATACCCCAATTTTCTACACCAACCAGATTTATAGTTGCGCTATCTTTTTTAATCTCCACATGGCGATCCATTAATAGATTAAAGCCCAATTCCTGGTGATAGATTTTAATTTGCCTTAAGTTTTCAATTTTATCCGCTTCAGTAGTACCTCCATAATCATGATTTCCAAGTACAGCAAATTGTCCGTATGGTGCCTTGATCCTTGAAAAATCACTGATCCAGGGCTTAATCTCTTCAGCCCTGAAATTTACCAGATCACCAGTAAACACAAATAAATCTGCTTTCTGCGCATTTACAAGATCAATCCCCCGTCTTACCGCGCCTGGATTTTTAAAACTTCCCGAATGGATATCTGAAATTTGTACCAATTTAAACCCATCAAAGCTTTCAGGCAGATCGTCAAAATAAAGAACGTGTTTAATTACCTTATAATTGTATTTGCCAAAGATCATTCCATACACAAATAGTAAGATGACTACCAAGACAACCATAAAAGAGAATTCTACCCAATAAACACTCCTCGGTACACCAGCTACAAGCCTGTAGGCATCACCAAAAAATAATAATATCGCCAGTACTAACTCTGAAGCCATTAATATAAGAACGAGATGGCTAACCAGCTTAAAAAACCAGCCCATTCCATGGACACTGATACGGGTAATTGCAAGAAATAACGAGAGAATGATACCGATTACAATAAAACTGAAAATTGGCGTAATCAATGGCGAAGAACTTAACGTATGTATTCCTGAAATCGCATAAGCATTTAATATAAAAATGATTACGGCAATCAGGACGAAGGGGAGAAGACTAATTTTTCTTTTCATATTTATGAAGCAAATATAAATATATTTCTGACTATTTAACTAATACTGTCAGGTTAAGCCTAGTATTTATACTGCTTTGTAATTGATTCTGGCTGTATAATGACAAACTTCATGAGTTTAAACTCTTCCTTGATTTCCAGGCGTAAACGATCTATTGAGTCATTGATATCGTGAGTATCCAGCTCTTCCTTAAACGCAATGATCAGCATCAATAGGATTTCTTCTGGTGCTTCATAAACAGAAATGACATTTAACACTTTAACTACAGCCGGATCATTTTCAGCGATCAAAGTAATCTTCTGCTTGGAGGTATCTGTTATTCCCTCACCCATCAGCAAACTCCTGCTTTCCCTGGCCAGGATTACAGAAACACCAACCAATAGTAGTCCCACTAGTAAAGAAGCCAGTCCATCAAGTTGGGGTATGTTATAATGGTGACTAAAAAACATACATATCATGACGATAAATAGTCCCGTTACTGCTGCACCATCTTCAAATAAAACCAGGAAATTAGATGGATCCTTACTGCGGATAATGGTATCCCACCAGCCGTTGTTACCACGGATCACATTAAATTCTTTGGCTGCGATAATTAACGACGCACCTTCAAACACTACAGATAGTGCCAGTACAACATAGTTCCAGGTGGGGTCGCCAAGTTTTTCGGGTTTTAAAATATGGGTTATCCCCTGATAAATCGATAACCCACCACCAAGTCCGAAGATCAGGATAGAAACGATAAAAGAGTAGAAATAGAGCTCTTTTCCATATCCGAACGGCCTGCCGGCATCTGCTGGTTTTTTACTTCTTTTTAAACCAAACAATAAAAGCAACTGGTTCACAGTGTCCACCAGGGAGTGGATACCTTCAGAGATCATTGCTGCACTGTTGCTAAATGCACCAGCTATGAACTTCGTAATTGCAATCAGCAGATTTGCGGCGAGGGCGCTGTAAATCGATTTGTTAGATGTGGCCATAGATTAAATTCGGTAAGCTACAGACAAACTGTATACCACAAAATAGAATAATGCCTAAATTTTTAAAAGAAAGCTCTTAACGTTTTAATAGCGATTCGAATCCGCGTTTTAACTGTCCCAACAGGTATATTTAAAACTTCCGCTGCTTCAGATTGCGTGTATCCTTGAAAGTAGACCATTTCCAGAATAAGCATCTGGGGAGGTGTAAGCATTTTCATCAGCTGCTTTAATCCGATGTGTTCAGGATTATATTGGGTGTGGTACAGTTGGTTAATTTCTATAGACAAAAGATCAATATCTTCATTGCGCTGACTATTGACTTCACCACGGCTCCTCAAATGGTCGATTGCTTTGTTTTTTGCGAGGCGGGCCATCCAGGTAAACAATCTGCCTTTGGTAGCATCATATTGTGATATGGAAGTCCATATTTTTAGAAATGTTTCCTGTAAAACATCTTCAGCAACATCATCCTGTTTTACAATTTTAGAAATAATCCCGAGCAGAGAGGCAGAATAAGAAGCATATAACTGTTCAAGCGCTTTAGTTTCGCCAGCCACAAGATCGTTAACCAATTCATTTTCACGTGATGTTACCGATTCTAGAGGTTTACTATATGGTGCTGGTGATGCAGTAAGTAAAAATGCTAACATACAAGATGCTTTTATTTGAATTTATTCCAAATCTCAAAAGTCAAGCCAAGTGGCATAACATTCCCCTAAGCTCTACGAATTGACTGCAAAATAATATTAAATACGTTTTAGTTGCCAACACAGTCTGTTTGCTCAAAATGTACATATTTTGCCTCACCTGTAGCTGGAGATAACAGTACACTTAAAACAACAACTTTGTCCGCTTTTGAAACCTGAAAAACAATAAAATAGAAGCAGTAAGCAAACCTGTAGTCAGCCCATACCAGATACCATTCACACCCATATTTAAATGGATACCTAGAAAGTACCCTAATGGGATACCTATTATCCAATACGCTATAAAAGTAATTACTGTTGGGATATTCACATCGCCAATCCCGCGCAGTACGCCTAATCCCACCACCTGTGTGCCATCAAATAACTGGAAGAAGCCAGCAATGATCAGCAACTGCGAGGCAATGCGGATTACAGCCAAATCTGCTGTGTAGATATAAGGCATAATATCATTTGCCCCAATAAATAATATCGCAGTAAGTGTCATGAAGAGTATGATGACATGGTAACTGGCAACAGCCGAACGCCTCAGGTCTAAATAATTCTTTTTCCCTAGATTATTACCTGTTTTTATAGTTGCTGCCGAGGCTATTCCACTGGCTAACATATAGGTTATAGAGGCAAGATTAATAGCTACCTGGTGTGCAGCCTGTTCAACTGCCCCAATCGTGCCGATCAATATTGCAGCGCCGCTAAATGCACTAATCTCAAATGAATATTGCAAAGAGACAGGAGCACCTATTTTAAGGATCTGAATGCTGCGTACCTTATCAATAAAAGTCAGCTTAAAATTCTCCAGGTAAACTGTAAAGTTTTTAGAACGAAATACGTAAAACGACATCACAGATGCCATGAGTATACGGTCAATTAACGTACTTAATCCAACACCTTTTACGCCCATAGGAGCGATGCCAAACATCCCTTTAACAAAAATGATCCCTAAAATAATGTTGATTGCATTCCCCCAGATGGAGATGAACATGGCCTGTTTAGTAAACCCCAAACCTTCAGCAAACTGTTTAAAAGTCTGGAACACCATTAAAGGAATAATGGAAAGGCCAAGGTAATGGAGATAAGGCTTTGCATAAGCTACCACCTCTGGAGATTGCCCGATATGGTCAATGATCAGCAATGTACCAAAGTTTACACCTATATATAAGACAAAACCCATCAGTAGATTAATGATCAGGCTATTCGACAATAGCTTTCCACATTCCTGATAATTTTTGCCTCCATTTTCTTTGGCGATTAGCGGGGTAAGGCCATAGGCTATTCCCATGCCCAGTACCAAAACCAGCATAAACAAACTATTTACTAAAGAAACTGCTGCTAATTGTATGGTACCTGCAAAATGGCCGACAATTACGCTATCGGCAAGGTGTACCAGTGTGTGTCCAAGCTGCGACACCACAATGGGCATGGCGAGTCTTAAATTATCGGAATAATAGGGCTTGTACTTTGTATAAAAGGAGGTCAACATAATTTGGCTTGAACCTTCAAAGGTAGACCTATTTTGGCTCAATCATAGTAAAATATTCCTCTTTTTCCGAAGTATGCGGCTGGATCAGATCAGCCAGGATAAAACTCACCAATATTTTCTGTGCTTGTTTATGAGAAGACCTGGTCAGTTTGCTAAACTGTTTCAGCGTGATCCTGCCTTCTTCGTGTAGGTGTTTCAGTAATTTCTGTTCCTGCACATTATACGTAATCAATTGTCCGCTATGGGTATTCTCGTTTTTAAGCACATCAATAATAATTTTGCTAGCCAGGATGCTTTTATCTTTCACACGAAAATAAACCCACCACTTTTTATTTTCATCAAGCGCATAGTGCGGTTTGGTATCGCTTTGCGGAATTTTAGCTACCAGGACCAGTTTGCTTTCTATATAGACCTCTTCAAACTCGGGTTCGATAGCTGGCTTGCAGAACTGATGGGCAGATTTCATAATCATGTACTTTTCTTCCTCTTCAGATTTCACCCCTTTGATACTGCCATCATCAGCCACCCCAATTAGCAGTTGCCCACCCTTATTATTGGCAAAGGCTACCAGGCTTTTTGCAATTTTCTCATTATTTGTAATCGTCTTTTTAAAATCTAATGTTGTTCCTTCTCCTTGTAAAATTAATTTCCTGATGTTCATTTTAAGGGATTTAAACTGGCATATATGATTAATAAGCTACTGGTCCGCTTTCACCCCTGTGGAGGTTTCTGATATAAACTTCATTCATCACCGTTGCACAGAGCTGTCCGCTACCATCGGTAATTTCCATCGGATACGCTTTCACAAATTTCCCGCCCGTGTTTAAGGTTTCAATTGCTTCAGTCAGCATATCATCAGTAATTGTAATCGTGAAATAAAGCGCCGACCGTCCCGGTTTTAGATATTGGATGCTGCCACTTTTTAGCCACACCCTGGTTTTAAAACCACGTCGCTGCAAGAGCTGATCAAATAGTAAAGCAAAAAATGGATCCGTTGCGGCATAGATCGTACCACCGAAAATTGAGCCGTTATAATTCTTATTAAACAGGCTCTTGTTTATTTTTACATCTACCCCTCTAAAGCCCGGATGAAACCGCTGTACCCAAATCCGCTGAAAGAATAAAGGGGGGTATAAGCAAAGTGCCCATTTAAGGGTTTTTTCGGATACGATCATGATGTTTAAATATCTGAAAAGATTATTGAAAACCTAAATAAGTTTATGCAATAGTGTTTTTTTGACAATTCCAACACGTGCAGCCATAGGATTAAAAATGCGATGGAACCTATTTATAAATAGCAGAAAACCAGTCTCTTTTTTATTTCGTTCATTAAAACACAAAACTTAGTATTTAAAAACATTTACTGATGAACCATGAGGATTTTATAATTATTAAAAGTAATTAAAGGTCATGAGCGTTTCATCACTATTAAAAAACAAATTATGAAAAAGCAATTTTTTAACACAGCAATGGCTATTGCATTAATTTCTCTGGCTACGGCTTGTAATTCTTCTAAACCAGCAGATGGCGCTGATACCTCCATGACGATGTCAGATACTGCTGCAATCGATACTACCTCGATGCATACACAAGAAGGAGTGATGGTAGGTGGTGAACTAATGGTTCCAACCAAAAACATTGTAGAAAATGCGGTAGAATCTAAAGATCATACTACACTGGTAGCGGCTGTTAAAGCGGCAGGGTTAGCAGAAACTTTAAGTGGAAAAGGTCCGTTTACTGTCTTTGCGCCAACAAATGAAGCTTTCGGCAAATTGCCGGCTGGTACAGTTGATAAATTATTGAAACCGGAGATGAAAAAAGACCTGGCTGGGGTACTCACTTATCATGTGGTAGCTGGAGCTTATAAAGCAGCTGATTTGAAAGATGGCCTGGAGCTGACGACTGTTCAGGGCCAAAAAATTAAATTTACAGAGAAAGATGGTCAGTGGTATGTTAACGATGCAAAGATCACTATCACTGATGCAGTATCAAGTAATGGTGTTACCCATGTAATTGATGCCGTATTAATGCCAAAAAAATAAATAAAAGATTTTATAATTAGTTGATTTTTTTAGGGGCTATGCTGTTCTTCCGGCATAGCCTTTTTATGTGTAGTCAAAAGTTATAAAAGTTGCCCTCATTAGGAATAAATAGTTGACATAGAAAAATAAATAAAACATTACAGAGGCTAACCTGTTCATACACTGAACTAAAGAACGATTATCATGAAAAGAACAATTTTAAGTCTTGCTTTTGCAGGTTCAATGATATTAGCCGCATCAGCATGCAACTCAACAAAAAGTGTTTCTGGGTCAGATAGCACAACAGTGGACACAAGTAACGTTGCGCCACCGCCACCGCCTGCAGATACTACTGTTAGGGACACCACAAAAACACCACCAGATACGACAAAAACTCCACCTATGTAGAATTTAAAACAAGAAAGGGCTTCAGTGATGAAGCCCTTTCTTGTTTTAGTGTAAAATTGGAAACTATCCATGAGACCAACTTTTTTAAAGCCTAACTTTGATTCATGTATTTATATAATTACATATAAAGATGAATCAGTGGCTATGCTATTAAAAGATAAAGTTGTAGAAGAATACCAGAAAATACAAGATAAGATTTGCGTGGCGTTAGCCGCCGCAGATGGGGGCGGACAGTTTGAGGAAGAAATCTGGACAAGAGAAGGTGGCGGAGGGGGCAGGACCCGGGTGTTCCAAAATGGAAACGTAATCGAAAAAGGGGGTGTTAATTTTTCTGCAGTTTACGGTAAATTGCCCGAAGCTGTAAAAAAAGCTTTTAAGGTAGATAATGATGAATTTTTCGCTGCAGGAGTTTCTATCGTCATCCATCCATCAAATCCTTTTGTACCTATTATACATATGAATATCCGGTACTTCGAAATGGACGAACAAACCAGGTGGTTTGGTGGCGGTATAGATCTTACCCCACATTATGTAATAGATACTGATGTAAGGTATTTTCACCACCTGCTAAAGAATTCATGCGATGAATTTGATGCGTCTTTCTATCCGAAATTTAAGAAACAGGCAGATGATTACTTTTTCATCAAACACAGGGATGAAACCCGTGGCGTAGGCGGAATATTTTATGATAGGTTGAAACCGGAAAATACTGGGCTCGACTGGGACCAGCTGTTTGAATTTTCGTTAGCTATTGGAAATACGTTCATTCCTGTTTATACAGAATTGATAGATAGAAATAGAGATACCGAGTTTACAGCAGCAGAACAAGAGTGGCAGTACCTCCGAAGGAGCCGATATGCAGAATTTAACCTTGTTTATGATTCGGGAACTAAGTTTGGTTTAGAGACAAATGGAAGAATAGAATCTATCCTAATGAGCTTACCGCCAATGGCTAAATGGACTTATAATCACAAACCTGCAGAAAACAGCGCTGAGGCTGCAACTCTGAGTAAGTTAATAAAAGGGATAGACTGGGCTTAATTTTTTTCCACAATGCGCTTAAACAGCATAATTTTGTTAAATTCGCAAGGTTATAACATTACCTTATTTAAATCGTTTTTAACGAACATTATTATTTTATGGCAGAAGATTTAGAAAATCAGGAAAACGACAAAATAATTAGAATTGATATAGACGAGCAGATGAAGTCTGCTTACATCGATTATTCGATGTCAGTTATTGTATCAAGGGCGTTACCTGATGTACGCGATGGATTAAAACCAGTGCACCGTCGTGTACTTTACGGGATGCTAGACCTGGGGTTGGCTAACAACAGGCCTTATAAGAAATCAGCCCGTATTGTTGGAGAAGTACTCGGTAAGTATCACCCGCATGGTGACTCTTCCGTATATATGACCATGGTACGTATGGCTCAGCCCTGGAGCTTACGTTACTTATTAGTAGACGGACAGGGTAACTTTGGTTCGGTAGATGGAGATTCTCCGGCGGCCATGCGTTATACAGAAGCACGATTTCAAAAGATTGCAGAAGATATGCTTGCCGATATCAATAAAGATACAGTAGATTTCCAGCTTAACTTTGATGATTCCCTGAAAGAACCAACAGTTCTTCCATCTAAAGTACCTAACTTATTAATCAACGGTGCATCAGGTATTGCAGTAGGTATGGCAACAAATATGCCGCCGCACAATATTACAGAGGTGATCAACGCTACAATCGCGTACATTGAGAACAATGAGATCACTATCCCTGAGTTAATGAAATTTGTAAAAGGCCCGGATTTTCCTACCGGAGCTATTATATATGGTTACAACGGTGTTCAGGAAGCTTTCGAAACCGGTCGCGGACGTATCGTAATGCGTGCCAAAGCAGAAATCGAAACCGTTAAAGACCGTGAAACAATTATTGTTACTGAGATCCCTTACCAGGTGAACAAAGCGATGATGATTGAGCGTACAGCTGAATTAGTTGGAGAGAAAAAATTAGATGGCATCTCTAACATTAAGGATGAGTCGAATAAAGATGGTATACGTATCGTTTATGAAATTAAACGTGATGCGAATGCTGCTATTGTGCTGAACAATCTATTCAAGCAAACGGCATTACAAACTTCTTTTAGTGTAAATAATATTGCACTGGTAAACGGAAGACCGCAAATGCTGAACCTGAAAGATCTGATTAGACATTTTGTTGACCACAGACATGATGTTATTGTACGCCGTACAAAGTTTGAATTGGATGAGGCACAGAAGCGTGCACACATTCTGGAAGGTTTGTTAATTGCTTTAGATCACTTAGACGAAGTAATCAAATTAATCCGCGGATCAAATACTCCTGAAGAAGCCAGAACTGGCTTAATGGAGCAATTCGGTCTGAGCGATATCCAGGCCAGAGCGATCCTTGATATGACACTTCGCCGCTTAACAGGACTGGAAAGAGATAAAATCAAAGACGAGTATAACGAGTTAATGAAAACCATCGAGTATTTAAACTCTATCCTTGCTGATGAAAGCCTGCGTATGCAGATCATCAAAGACGAGTTAGCTGAAATGATGGATAAATACGGCGATGAACGTAGAACTACTATTGTTCACTCTGCTGAAGATATGAGCATGGAAGATTTCATTGAGGATGAAGAAGTGGTAATCACTATCTCTCATGAAGGTTATATCAAACGTACTCCTGCTACAGAATACAGAACACAGGCCAGGGGCGGTAAAGGTTCTAAAGGAAGTGATTCGAGAAATGAAGATTTTATCGAGCACTTACTGATTGCTTCCAACCATAATTATATGTTGTTCTTTACCGAATCCGGACGTTGTTTCTGGTTAAGGGTTTATGAAATCCCTGAAGGATCAAGGTTAAGTAAAGGAAGAGCGATCCAGAATATTATCAATATCCCTAAAGAAGAAAAAATCAAGGCTTATATTAAAGTTAAGAATCTTAAGGATCAGGATTACCTGGAGAACAACTATATCATTATGTGTACCAAAAAAGGAACGATTAAGAAAACTTCTCTGGAAGCTTACTCAAGACCTAGGGTAAATGGTATCAATGCAATCAATATTAACGAAGGTGACCAGTTATTAGAAGCTAGTTTAACCAGCGGAACAAGTGAAATCGTAATGGCTTTACGTTCAGGACGTGCAATCAGGTTTAATGAAAGTACAGTTAGGCCAATGGGCAGAACAGCAACTGGAGTAAGGGGTGTTACATTAGCACATGATAAAGATGAAGTTGTTGGCATGATTGCTGTAGATGATCCTACAGCAACAGTAATGGTAGTTTCAGAAAAAGGTTACGGTAAACGTACCGATATCGAAGATTACCGCGTTACTAACCGTGGTGGTAAAGGTGTAAAAACAATCACTATCACTGAGAAAACTGGTGACCTGATCGCGATTAAGAGCGTAACGGATGCAGACGACCTAATGATTATCAACAAATCTGGTATCGTAATCAGGATTGTATTGAGTCAGCTAAGGGTAATCGGAAGAGCAACACAAGGAGTAAGGTTAATCAATTTAAAAGGTAATGATGCAATTGCTTCAGTGGCTAAAATTGAGCATGAGGATGATCCTGAAGAAGAAGTTTCTGAAGATCTGATTGTATTGGACCCAACGGATGACATCGCTGGCGAAGCTGTTACAACAGATGTAGAAGAAGTGGAAGAAGAAGAAGTTGAAGAGGAGGATGCAGATGATGATGACGCAGAGGACGAAAAAGAAGACTAAATTGTATAATAAATAGTAAAATAAATATAGACTCTACATAACCTGCAGGAGCAAGGTGTACAATCATTTTGGCCTTGCAGGTTTTGTTTTAACTAAAAACCATTAATGTTATGAAAAAAGTACTTTTAAGTATGCTAATGATAGGTACTGCCACCTATGCAAGTGCTCAAAAGAGTGAGGTTACAAAGGCTAAAAACAATTGGGCAATTGCAAGATTTGCAACCAACACTCAGCCTTTAGACGCAACTTTGAAAACGCTTGGAGAGGGATTAAAAAGCACTGACCTTGCCATTGCTAATGAGAAATCCAAAGTAATGCCCGAAGCATGGTCTTACAGAGCATTATTTGCTTCAAGAATCGCTTTCGTAGATTCACTTAATGTTCCTAATGCAGTTGCAAATGAAAAAATTGCAGAAGAAGCAATTGTGAAAGCAAAGGAGTTAGATACCAAAGGTGACGAGAAAGAAAACATTGCAGAAGCGGAACAATCTCTTTCAAATGCATTGAAAAACAGGGCGATATTTGCTTATAACAAAAAGGATTTCAAATCAGCTTTAGAATTTTTTAACCAGACTACAGCTAAAAACCCGCAGGATACAGGAACTTATATCAATGCTGGTGTAACAGCTAAACAGATCGAAAACTATCCTGAAATGGTTAAAAATTTTACTAAAGCGATTGAACTGAACTACAAAGACAGTGAAGCTTTATATTCCGAAATTATCAATACTACTTTTGAAAAATCAAAAGATACAGTAGCTGGTACAAAATTATTAGAAGCTGCTTTAGCAAAATATCCTAACAATACTTATTTCAATGGTTTGCAAACTGACCTTTATATCAAATCTGGGAATATTGCTAAATCACAGGAAGCATTGGCTAAATTAATTGCTACTGATGGTAAAAACGCTGCATATCAATATGCAATGGGAGATACATACTTCAAACAAGCATTAGAATTGCAGGGTAAAAGAAACGCACTAGCTCCGGCAAAGAAAAAAGAATTTGATGCGATTACGGTAAAAATGACTGGTTTTATTGATCAGGCTCTACCTTTCTACAAAAAAGCATATGAACTTGATCCTAAAATGACTTCAGCGCTGGAAAACCTGAAAACCATTTATGCTTTCAAAAACGATACGCCAAATTATGAGGCTACTAAAAAATTATTGAACGCTGTACCAAAACAATAATTAGTGCTCATTTGATATTAAAAGAGGGATAAATTTTATCCCTCTTTTTTTTTGTATAAATTTGTAATTAAGCAAAGCCATATATGATTAATAAAAAACACTTATTTCCAGCCGCCATACTCATCTTAATAAGCTGTCAGTCAACTTTTTCACAAAAGACACAGCTATTGATCGCAAGAAATAGTGTAGGAAAACTACAGGCTGCAATTGCCAATAAAAAGGATACAAAAGCGCAGTTAGCGATACTAGGAGAGGGGATTAAAGCGAGTGAACTGACTGAAAAAGATAGTAAAACACGCAAATACCCGGAAACATGGGCAATAAAGGCATACTTAAGTTCATATATTGCTATTACAGATCCTGACCAGGGAAATTCTAATAAATATTACGATTTGGCATTGAAGGCGTTGGATTCTACAAAACGTTTTAACAACTATGAGGACAACTCCGGATTAGTCGCGGCGTCGAATTATAATATCAATATTAAAAAACAAGATAAAGGAAATAGCGCTTATGAAGCTGGAGATTTTGCAGCTGCGTATAGTTATCTGAAAGAGGTTAGTGATTTTTTTCCAAAAGACACGCTGCTTGCAGTAAATGCGGCATTAAGTGCTGAAGGTGTCAAAAATGAGGATGAAGCTCTAAAGTATTTTATCCGGGCCAAACAAAATGGTATCAGGAACCCAGTGGTTTTCCAGCGTATGGCATTTATCTACAAAGGGAAACTAGACAATGAACAGGCTATTAAAACTGTTCAGGAAGGTTTGAGGTTAAATCCTTTTAATTCTTTGCTGAATAATGATTATATCAATATGCTGCTGGACAACGAAAGATATACGGAAGCAAAAGATGTAATCGATAATACGCTCAAAGTAGAAACAAGAAGCAAATTACTATACTATCTATATGGTTACCTGCACCAGCAAAATGCTAATATGAGTACGGCAGAATTAGCATTTAATAAATCTTTGGGGCTCGACCGTAATTATTTTGATGCTTTATACCAGCTTGGTTTAGTTTATATCACTTTAGGCAATGAAGCATTGGCACCAGCAACTAAAGATGCAGCTAAATTTTCTTCTTATCTAAACCGTGCAGAAGTTGTCTTATTGCAAGCACATCAGGTAAATGCCAAAAATAAAAATGCGACTAACTTATTGATCGATATTTACACCCGTAAGAATAGGTTCGATAAGGTTCAGGAGCTGAAAGCACAATTAGACGAATTTTAGGAATACCGATAAGTTGCTGTAAAATAAGCGAAAGAGTGGTATTCTATTATTGTAGTTAACATAACATTAATTATAGTAATATATTATATAGGTGTTTTTACCGTGGATTTGTAATAGATTAAATCTATTGCTAGGTAAAAAAAACTAAATTTGTGCCATCAAATATTTATATGGCGTCTCAAAAGAAATCTGCAATTGGTTTTATCTTCATTACTTTACTCATAGACTTTACTGGTTTTGGAATTATAATACCTGTGCTGCCCAGGTTAATTGAAGAACTTACGGGTTCCGGGTTAAGTGCGGCGGCTGTATACGGTGGCTGGTTAACGGTTTCCTATTCAGTGATGCAGTTTATTAGTGCACCGGTTTTAGGCGGATTAAGCGATCGGTTTGGCCGAAGGCCAGTCTTGTTAGCTTCGTTGTTTGGATTGGGTGTCGATTATATTTTCCTGGCATTCGCGCCTACGATCGTCTGGTTGTTTGTCGGACGTATCCTGGCAGGGATCACTGGTGCAAGTTTTACGACGGCACAGGCCTATATTGCTGATGTCAGCGAGCCAGAAAAACGCGCACAGAATTTTGGTATGGTTGGCGCTGCTTTCGGTATCGGCTTTATTGTTGGCCCAGTAATCGGTGGTATATTTAGTCAGTTCGGGCTGCGTGTGCCATTCCTGATTTCTGCAGGATTAGCACTGGTGAACTGGTTATACGGATATTTCATCCTTCCAGAATCATTAGCGCTCAAAAACAGGCGTGCATTCGATTGGAAACGGGCTAATCCTATTGGTTCATTACTGCATATCAGAAAATACCCGGCGCTTACAGGATTGCTGGCTGCATTATTTTTATTGTACATTTCTTCGCACTCGGTGCAGTCCACCTGGACTTTTTACACGATGGAAAAATTTCAATGGAATGAAACTTGGGTGGGTTATTCGCTTGGATTTGTAGGTATTGTTGTCGGTGTTGTACAAGGCGGATTAATCCGGATAATTATCCCTAAAATAGGACAAGTTAAAGCTGTTTATTATGGCTTGTTTTTATATGTACTCGGTTTCGTACTTTTTGCTTTCGCCACTCAGGGCTGGATGATGTTCGCATTTATGCTCCCTTACGGATTGGCAGGAATATTCGGGCCTGCTATGCAGGGGCTGATTTCAAATGGTGTCGAAGCAAACGCACAAGGAGAACTTCAAGGGGTTACTGCAGGGCTAATGAGTGCTACTTCCATCATTGGTCCGTTAATTATGACCAATCTTTTTGCTTACTTTACCAATGATAAAAGTCCTGTGTTTTTTCCTGGTGCACCATTTATTTTTGCGGCCTTGCTTACGATTGCCGGTATTTTTATTTGTTCACGTTCCTTAAAAAAATATCATTCCTGATCTTTTTTTTAAATCTGTCGTAATTCGGTCAGATTATTGATCTGTAAAATCACCTAAAGAAAAAGTTAACGCATGATTACCCGCCCGATCAGAAGTATACAGGATTTTCTATTAAGCACTTATTTTGCAGATGGTCTTCGTATAACTTTTGGTGTACTACTCCCCTCTCTGATCCTTGCCCAGTTTGGTCTGCTTAAATTTGGAATGACATTGTCACTGGGGGCGCTGTGTATCAGTGTAGTTGATACACCCGGACCAATAGTGCACCGAAGAAATGCAATGCTGGTAACAACGGCGCTGATTACTATTTTATCAGTTATTGTGGGGCTAACTAACAAAAGTCCTTATTTTGTTGGCGGATTGCTGGTTATCTGCAGTTTTATCTTTTCCATGTTCTTCCTTTACGGTAATCGTGCTGCCTCTATTGGTACTGCAGTACTCTTGATGATGGTTTTAAGTATTGACGATGTAAGACCATGGCAAGATGTGTTAATTTATTCGCTCATGGTATTTGCTGGAAGCTTATGGTATACGGCATTAAGTTATTTTTTTTACCGCTTAAGGCCTTACAGGCTGGTTCAGCAGACTTTGAGCGACTCTATTCATGAGATCAGCAAATTCCTGCGCTCTAAGGCGCTGTTTTATCATCAAAACATAAATTATGATGATAATTATGCAGAATTGCTGCAACTGCAGGTCCAGGTACATGAAAAACAGGATGCAGTAAGAGAACTCTTATTCAAAACAAGAGAAATTGTAAGGGACTCCACACCGGAAGGCCGCTTTTTATTATTGGTGTTCGTGGATACGGTAGATCTTTACGAGCAGGTGATGTCTACGTATTACAATTATAAACAGCTGCACGACCAATTTGATTCTGTAGGTATCCTTTCAAAATATGAGCAGGTAATCAATCGAATAGCTACAGAGCTGGATGAAGTAGCCTTTGCGTTAAAAACAGGGGGAACTCCCCGTCCACCCTCCATTTTAATACGCCAGGTAAACAATCTTAAAGCAGCTATAAATAGCTTAGAGCAAGAAAACAAGGATGGTAAATACAATACATTAGGTATTATAGCATTAAAAAATATAGAGGTAAATATTGAGAATATACTGGCCCGTGTTAAAACCATTAACGGTTATTTCAATAAAAAGGAAAAGAAGAATTTAAAGAATAATACGATTGATGTAGAGCGCTTTATTACGCGTCAGAATGTAGATATCAAACAGTTTTTTGATAACCTTACTTTCAGTTCCAATACATTCAGGCATTCGATGAGGGTCGCTATTGTGATGTTTATCGGTTACCTGGTTGCACAGCTAATGAATTCTTCGCACAGTTACTGGATCCTGCTTACCATACTGGTGATTTCAAAGCCCGGTTTCAGCTTAACTAAACAACGGAACTATGAACGCTTAATCGGGACTGTTGTGGGGGCATTCATCGGGATGGGACTGCTTATTTACGTACACGATAAACATACCCTTTTTGTTATCCTTATCTTCTGTATGATTGGTGCCTATAGTTTTCAGAGGAAAAATTATGTGGTCAGTGTTTTATTTATGACCCCATACATCCTGGTATTGTATGATTTTTTGGGGATGGGAAACTTATCACTCGCCAGAGAAAGGATTTATGATACCCTGATAGGGTCCGGAATTGCCGTATTAGGTAGTTATACCCTTTTTCCTAACTGGGAACATCAGGGATTGAAAGAGGCAATGATTAAAACCTTACATGCGAACCTGGCTTATTTTGACCAGGTCACTAATCTCTACTTTTCTAAGGAGCAAGACTTGAATAATTATAAGGTAGCCAGAAAAGAAGTGTATGTAACCTCCGCCAACCTTGCCTCGCTTTTCCAGCGGATGTTCTCAGAACCGAAGAGCAAGCAACGGCTGATGAAAGAGATGCACCAGTTTACAGCCCTAAATCATTTGTTATCTTCTTATGTAGCCACTTTATCATTGTATTACAAGGAACACTTCTATACATTAAGCAAACCAGAAGAATTAAAACCTATTGCAAATAACACGATATACCTGTTAAACCTTTCTGCAGAATACCTCATCAAAAATAATGGAGAAGTAAGCAATGTGCCGTTGATAAAAAGTATCAATGATGATAAAAAAGAACTGCTGGGAGACGAAAAGATGATTATAGATCAATTTGATCAGATCCAGAAAGTGGCGTACGATATTTATAAACTATCAGAAAAGATCAGATTATAAAACTTAAACCACCATTATTTGTTATACATGCATAATAAATAATAAAATGGAAAAGCTATATACAGCATCAGTTACCGCTAATGGCGGCAGAGATGGACATATTAAGTCAAGCGACGGAACAATAGAATTTGATATCAGAACACCAAAAGAGATGGGTGGCCAGGGTGGTGCAACAAATCCGGAACAGTTATTCGCAGCTGCATGGGGCCCTTGTTATTTGGGTGCGCTAGGTTCTGTGGCTAAGCTTGCAGGCGTTGATGTAACCGATGCTACTGTTGATGTTCAAGTATCATTTAATCAAGACGGTAATGCTTATGTGTTATCAGCTGATTTAGATGTGCACATCCCTGGTATCAGTCATGATGAGGCACAGGTTTTAGCCGATAAGGCGCACAAAGCTTGTCCTTACTCTAAAGCAACAAGAGGAAATATCGAAACAAGAATTACTGCAATTTAATTATTGCCAAAAAAATAAAAGGGATTAAAATACAGGACAATAACATGCTCCTGTATTTCAATCCCTTTTTTAATGCAATCATGTTTATAGTAATAATTTGCTCGCAAGGCCCAGTAAAAACATAAAGCCAAATACGTCGGTAAAGGTAGTAATGATAATGGAAGAGGCAATTGCCGGGTCAATCCCTACCCTCTTTAGAATCAACGGTATCCCCGCTCCTGTTACACCTGCAATTAACAGGTTTCCTGTCATCGCCAAAAAGATCACTAAGCCTAACATCGGGTTGCTATCAAATACAACCGCAAATATAAACACAATCAGTCCAGTCGCAGCTCCATTGATTAATCCTACAGTAAATTCCTTTAAGACAGTACGGTAAGCCTGATTATCCGTTAAGTCATAAAGGGAAATCCTCCGTACGGTGACGGCTAACGCTTGTGTCGCCGCATTCCCGCCCATACCTGCAATAATAGTCATGTAAGCAGATAATACGGCAATCTTGGCAATGGTAGGTTCAAAATACCGTACAACTGCGGAAGCTAAAAATGCGGTACCTAAGTTGATAATTAACCAGGGAAGCCTTGATTTTACCGCCTCTACCCAGTTACCACTTAACTCTTCATCTTCAGATACCCCTGATATTTTTAGTATATCTTCTGTGTTTTCATCTTCCAGTACATCGATTACGTCATCGAATGTGACCCTGCCCAACAGCCTCATCTGGTTGTCAAGAACTGGGATACTGGTAATATTATATTGAGAAATCAACCGGGCTACTTCTTCCTGATCGGTATCCGGACTTACCCAGGCAACATCAGTTTTTACCAGTTCGGTGATTTGAACATTCCCTTTAGCTTTAATGATGTCTTTTAAGGAGACAATCCCATGAAAAACATTCCATTGGTCTATCACAAAAATCGTATAAAACTCTTCTATTTCCTCGCTCTGCCGGATAATTTCGTCAATCGCATCTTTTTTGGTAAGGTGTAATTGTATGCGGATAAACTCCGTATTCATCAATCCACCCGCCGTATCCTCATCGTAACTTAGTAAGTTCCGGATATTAGACGCATCATCCTCGCTTAGATCACCTAGAATTTCCTTCTGCTCATGTTCATCAAGCTGGGAGATAATGTCTGTCGCATCATCATAATCCAGCTCTTCAACAATTTCAGTACGTTTGTCTGGGTGCAGCTGTAATAAAAGCTCTTCCGGGTGGGCCTCTTCATGCATTTCAGAAATAATCTCCGAAGCTTTCTCCACCGGGAGCAGGTTGATGATCCGCTGCCTATCCTCTTTAGTCAGGCTTTCAAATAATATCGCAATTTCGGACGCGTGATATTCGTCCAGAATAATCGTTAGCTGATCATCGTCGCTATTGAGTGCAGACTTTAGTCTGGAAACATCACTTTTATCTAATTCATAGGATTGCATGCAAGGGCTAAGGTACGGATAATTCCGATGTTTATGGCCCTCTATTCTATTTAAACCAACCTTTTCGCCAGAAATATATTACCTGTAAAATCGCAATCACAAACATTACTACTATAGTATACAGGTAACCATGTGAAGCATAAAGTTCGGGCATATTCAGTGGCATCATTTTTCCCGTTGCAGGGTCTTCTTTGGCGAAGTTCATTCCATACACCCCGGCAATAAAAGTAAGGGGAATAAAAATGGAAGAAATGATAGTTAATACTTTCATAATCTCGTTCATCCGGTTACTGATAATTGAAAGATACATGTCAATATTACTCGCAGAAATCTCTTTCAATGATTCCACAATATCAATAATCTGGATACAATGATCATACGCATCACGGATAAATGGTTTGGTCGATTCTGCTATGAGCGGGCTATCACTGCGTAAAATATCATTTAATTTGTCTCTTTCCGGCCAGGCCACTCTCCTGATATTAATCAGGTTTCTTTTGATCAGTTGGGTATCAAACATGATGGTACGGTCTGGTTTACCAAAAAGCCGGTCCTCGATCAGGTCGAGGTCTTCGCTCCAGGTACCCAGAATTTCGAAGTAAGTATCCACGATAATATCCATCAACGCATACATAATATAACTGCTCCCGGCAGTCCGGATGTTTCCTTTGCCTCCCTTAAGCCTGTTCCTCACTGGCGAAAGACAATCAGAATATTTATCCTGCAGGGTAAAAAGCGCATTGTCAGTCAAAATAAATGACACCTGTTCATTTTCCAGATTTTTATCATCATCTAATAACAACATACGGCTCACCGCAAACACATAATCTGCATACTCTTCAATTTTAGGCCGTTGATAAGTACGCGTTATATCTTCGAGTATCAATTTATTAATATGCAGATCACGATTAAGTGTATCAAACATTTCTATGGAGTCAAACCCCTTGATCTCGATCCAAAAAGTAAACTCTTTGTCGGCAATAATCCGAACAATATTATTCAGGTTTTCCAGTTTAGTAACCTCATATACGTCAGCATTATATTTATATAATGTAATTACAGGCTTAACGGCATGCTCATCAATATAGACTAACCCTGGGCTGGAACCAGCTACTGGCAAACTGTACTTCTGTCTTTTTTTTCTTGATCGCGATTTTTGGTTCATAACGTTTTACACCTATCGGCACCCACAAATTATAGATAATGTTTTGCCTGAGGACCTTGGTTGAATAACAAATCCACGATGCTCATGTTTGGTAAAAAACCATGTCTTTCTCCAAAGACCTGCGTATAGGGTTTTTGGGGTGTAGTCTGCTCCGCATTTTTAAACTGGATCTTATTTCTGAAATCGAGTTCTGCTGGAATATCTTTTTCGTACTCCGTTGTAAATTCCAGTACTGGCGACTTTTTTAGTTGTTTAAAGATCCATTGCAGCAGTTCGAGATTATAGTCGAACAAGAACTCATATCTTTTTTGAAAAAACGGCGACAGTTCATCTTCGTAATATTCAAAATAAGGGGAATTGCGGTAACAGCTTTCCATGCTTAACCAGTGCAGTCGTTGCCATTTAAAGTCGTAGCTAATCCTTACATCTTTCATTTTTGTATGGTATTTTGACCCCTTGATAACCGGCAGAAATAGGTCGAGCGGACCATTTGGAGAATAAACCCGCGTCCTGTTGCGGAAAGTCTGCTTTGGAAAATGCTCTTCCTTTTCTAACAGGAATTCATAGTTTTGGGCATTCAATGCCGAGAAATAACTTACCGGCGGAAGATAAAAAAGTGGAAATATAGCTGAAGTGTGCATTGGTTAATTTATGTTTGCATTTTCAATCCGGCAAAATAATGATAAAAAAAGGCTTTTTTGTAACTGTATCTGAATTTATTGAACTTAAAATGGGATTTAGCTCATGATAGATCCAAGTGTAGCCGTAGTAATCCTGAATTGGAATGGTAAAGAGCTTTTATCACGCTTTCTTCCGGGAGTTGTCAATTCAAAATACAGCAATCTGCAATTAATTGTCGGTGACAATGCCTCAACGGATGATTCTGTAGCATTTATCAAATTAAATTTTCCGCAAATCAAAATTATACAGAACGATCAGAATTATGGGTTTGCAGAAGGGTATAACCGGATCCTTGAAAAAGTTGAGGCCGATTACTATGTACTCCTAAATTCTGATGTCGAAGTACCCGAAAACTGGATAGAACCCGTAATCAGGGTAATGGAAACAGATGAACGTATTGCAGCGGCCCAGCCTAAAATAAAATGGCAAAAGAACAAATCAAAGTTTGAATATGCAGGGGCAGCTGGCGGATTTATGGATATCAATGGTTTTCCATTTTGCCGCGGCAGGTTATTTGACGAGGTGGAGAATGATTTTGGTCAGTACAATGACAAAAAAGAAATTTTCTGGGCTAGCGGCGCCGCTTTTTTCATTAAAAAAGCCGTATGGAAAAAAACGAGCGGTCTGGATCCGGATCTGTTCGCCCATATGGAGGAAATTGATCTGTGCTGGCGTTTAAAGAACCTCGGTTACAAAATTATTTATTGCCCGGATGCCGAAGTTTATCACGTTGGCGGTGGCACATTAGATGCAAACAATCCGCGTAAGATCTTTCTGAACTTCAGGAACAACCTGATGATTATGCAAAAAAACCTGCCACTGTCTGAAGTTTACTTCCAGCTCATCATCAGGTTTTTTATAGATTTTGTCGCTTTAATGCAGTTTCTAATCAAAGGGAAACCAGAATTTGCGATGGCTGTGAGTAAAGCACATTTTCAATTCCTGAAAAATCTGCAGAAAACAGGCCGTAAAAGAGCGGATAGGCAACTGCCCTATTGCAACCACACCGGAGTATTTAAATCCAGTGTAGTATGGAGCTTTTTCATTAAAGGGATCAGGCATTTCAGCCAGCTAACAAACTTTTGATCGCCAGGCGATAGCCATCCAGTCCGAACCCAGTAAGCACCCCCTTGCAATTTTTACCAGTCAGCGATACATGGCGGAATTCTTCACGTGCATAGATATTGCTTACATGTACCTCTACAACCGGAGTGGTGATGGCCGCAATCGCATCAGCAATAGCCACCGAAGTATGCGTGTAACCACCTCCATTAAGTATGATCCCATCGTATGAAAAACCTACTTCATGTAGTTTATTGATTAACTCCCCTTCTACATTGCTTTGGTAATAATCCAATTCAACGTTTTCAAATTTCTCTTTCAATTCCACAAAATATTGGTCGAAACTCCTGCTGCCATATACCCCAGGTTCGCGTGTGCCCAATAAATTTAAGTTCGGTCCGTTAATAATTTGTATCTTCATCTATTCAAACTTAGACTTAAAAACTAATACTATAAAATTTTTGTGTGATTAATTATTCTTTGCTTACGCCATTCAAAAATTATCTTACACTAGAACGCGGACTCTCCAAAAATTCCATTGAGGCTTATTTAAATGATGTAAGCAAACTTTTCCAGTACTATGAGGTATTAGATAAGAAGTTCAATGCCAGTGAAGTTAGCGAAGACGAACTTCACCAATTTATTACCTGGCTGGCAGAACTGGGCATGCTCGCTAGCACTCAGGCCCGGGTAATTGCCGGATTAAAATCTTTTTTCGGCTACCTTCTTGTGGAGGATATTATTTCGATCGACCCATCAGTACAACTGGAAGCGCCCAAGCTTAGCCGTACACTTCCTGATATACTTAACGTCGTAGAGATTAATGCATTAATCGAGGCTATTGATCTTTCCAAGCCTGAAGGGATGAGGAATAAGGCGATCATTGAAGTATTGTATGGCTGCGGACTGCGGGTGACAGAACTGGTTGGATTACGGATTTCAGATTTGAATGCCGAACAGGAATATATTAAGGTAGTTGGAAAAGGAAATAAAGAACGTATTATCCCTATTGGCCAAACTGCACTGCATTTTATTGCTATCTATTTAACCGAGATCAGGGTTCATCTAAATATCAAAAAAGGAAATGAGGATTTTATTTTTCTAAACCGGCTAGGCACCCGGCTCTCCCGGATAATGATATTTAAGATGATCAAAGCACTTGCAGATGTAATCGGGCTAAATAAAAGTATTAGTCCGCATACCTTCAGGCATTCATTTGCTACCCATCTCATTGAAGGTGGGGCCGATCTGCGTGCAGTGCAGGAAATGCTTGGCCATTCCAGTATTACCACAACTGAACTTTATACCCATATGGACCGCGATTATTTAAAAGGTGTAATTACACACTTCCATCCACGGGCATAAGTATAGTATCTGATAACTCCTTACAGGCTGCAACGTATCATCCTATCTTTCCCTTGCATATCTTTGTTTAAGACAATAGAAATGAAACCTTTAGCGGCTAACATTTCAACCATTTCCTTTCCCAGATATTCGTTAATTTCAAAGTATAGATGACCACCTTCCGCGAGATTCTGCAATGCAAAATCAGCAATAGCTTTATAGAAAACCAAGGGGTTTTCGTTGGTCACAAACAATGCAAGATGGGGCTCATGGTCCAATACGTTTTGGTGCATTTCCAAACGCTCGTCGGCCGTAATGTATGGCGGATTACTGACAATCACATCATACTCATAGGTTTTTTTGCTATCAGGATTATGATTTTCCTGGAGAATATCTTTCTGAATAAAATTGACCATTGTATTATTAAAAAGGGCATTTTCTCTTGCGATCGCCAATGCCTCCCCGGATATGTCCATTGCATCAGCTTCTACAGCATGTCCAAATTTCTGCAAGGCAATAGCGATACATCCGCTGCCTGTTCCAATATCCAATATCCGGGTTCGAATCCCAGCGGGATCACGGTCATTTAATATCCATTCAACCAATTCTTCCGTCTCGGGACGTGGGATCAGTACCGAACTGTTCACTTTAAACTTTAAACCGTAGAACCAGGCCTCAGAAAAGATATGCTGCACTGGCACACCTTTTTTAACGGCTGCTATTATGACTTCAAAACGGCTATAGTACTCATTACCAACACCCTCCTCTTTTCGCATCAGCAAAAGGGAACGGCTCCACCCGGTCAGCTGTTCAACGATTATATAAAATAATTGCTTAGACTCTTCCACCTCATAGAGGCCTGCAGTTTCCGTAATAAAGTATTGTTCTAATTGTTTAAAGTTCATCAAAAGCAAAAGTAAGTAATAATGTTGCATCCCTGTGGTTGAAATATTTCAATAGCTCATAAATTGCAGGTACTTTTGCGCTATGAGCGATGAGTTATATATGAAGCGCTGCCTTGAACTTGCCGAAATGGGCAATGGTCAGGTAAGTCCAAATCCATTAGTAGGCTGTGTGATCGTTAGCGGCGGACAAATTATTGGTGAAGGATACCATAAAAAATACGGTCAGGCACATGCGGAGGTCAATGCGGTTAATGCGGTAATAGAGAAATATGGCGAAGAAGCGGCAGTGCTATTAAAAAATGCTACTGTTTATGTTAGTTTGGAACCTTGTGCACATTTTGGAAAAACGCCCCCTTGTGCCGACTTGCTCATTCGTCACCAAGTACAAAAAGTAGTGATCGGTAACCGTGATCCCTTTCCTGATGTTGATGGTAAAGGAATGGAAAAACTACTGCATGCAGGAATTGAAGTGGTATCTGGTGTGCTGGAAACTGAATGCAGTTTTGTAAACCGCCGTTTTTTTACCAGGATTACGCAAAACCGGCCATATATTATATTAAAATGGGCCAGAACAGCGAACGGTTATTTTGCGCCTAAAAATTCGGTGCAGCACTGGATTAGTGGCCCGCTTGCTAAAAAGCTGGTTCATAAGTGGCGGACAGAAGAAGATGCCATTTTAATTGGCAAACAAACGGCTATCACAGATAATCCGCAGTTAAGTGCTAGAGAGTGGCCGGGAAGAAATCCAATCAGGATTATGATAGATCGTAAGCTCGAGGTTGCAGATAATTCCAACATTTATAATGATCAGGCTAAAACAATTGTGATCAATGAGCAGAAAACTGATGTAATTAATAACATCCACTATATACAAATGGAGGATATGCAATATTACCTCCCGCAAAAAATTGCTTATCAATTATACCTGATGGATATCCAATCTATTATCATTGAAGGCGGCGCCAATATCCTTAACCAGTTTATCGCAGCCGGCCTATGGGATGAAGCGAGGGTCTTCAATTCGGCACACAGCTGGGATACCGGTATTTTCTCACCACAGATTAACGGAAGGATAACTTCAGTAAATGGCATTGATAATGATCAGATAACGATCTATGAAAACTACATAAATAAATGATTTACATTTTCCTAAGCATTAGCTGCAGTGTAACTGTTGCTGTATTACTAAAACTTGCCAAACGTTATAATATCAATGTTTTACAAGCGGTAATGTGGAATTACCTCGCGGCAATTATCCTGAGCATCCTCTTTTTTAAACCGGAGCTGAAAGCTATAACGACCGTTCCGAATCCAATCATTATCGTATTAGGCGTCTTGCTGCCGTTATTGTTCCTGATCCTCGCAGCCTCGGTAAGAAATATTGGAATTGTTAAAACCGATATTGCACAGCGCTTATCATTGTTCATACCCATACTTGCAGCATTGTTTATTTTTGGTGAAAAGTTTAATAACTTAAGAGTAGCCGGGCTCGCTATAGGATTTATTGCCATTTTTTTGACGCTCCTTAAAAAAACGGTCAAACGTGATGATAGCTATGCTTATCTCTATCCAGCTTTGGTATTTGCTGGCTTTGGTCTTGTCGATGTACTTTTTAAACAACTAGCTGTAGATTTATCTATCCCTTACACTACTGCATTACTCCTGGTTTTCTTTATCGCTTTTATCGTTGCTTTAATTATACTAGGCTATACGGTAGTGATAAAAAAGCAAAAGATACAACTTGTGAATTTTGCGTGCGGAATCGTATTGGGCTGTTTTAATTTTGGTAATATACTTTTTTATATGAAGGCCCACAGGTCAATGACAAACAGTCCGTCTATTGTATTTGCGGCAATGAATATGGGCGTAATTATTTTAGGGAGCCTCGTCGGCATTATAATTTTTAAAGAGAAGGTGACCAGATTGAATTATATCGGGATCACATTAGCCTTAGTAGCCATATTATTGATTACCTTATCACAACAATATGCTGTTCGATGATACTTACCAGACGATAACCGATCCTGTAAATGGCTTATTTAAGGACAAAGGCAGTAAGTTTATCGCATTTGCCTATCCGCTATCTTCAGAAGGAGAAGTAAAAGCGTATCTGGTTAAACTGAGGGCAGAGCATACGAAAGCTAATCATTTTTGCTACGCTTACAGGCTCACGCCAGATCGTAATGTGTACCGGGTAAATGATGACGGTGAACCCTCCGGCACCGCTGGCAGACCAATCCTCAATGCCCTGTTATCGGCCAATATTACCAATATTTTAATTGTAGTTGTCCGCTATTTCGGGGGCACGCTCCTGGGTGTTCCTGGTTTAATCAACGCTTACAGATCTGCTGCAAATGATGCGCTTATATTTGCAAATATCGTGGAAAAGACGGTGAATGATATTTACGAAATCAAGTTTGACTATCTCGCTATGAACGCTGTTATGCGCCTCTTAAAAGAAGAACAACTCACTTTAATAGACCAGCAATTTGATAATCAATGCACAATCAAATTTGAAGTCAGGAAAGCCCAGCTTAACAAAGTCCTGCAACGAATTGAAAATCAAACTGATGTTGTATTAAAATATCTGGGCACAAATTAAAAATTTATTTTAATAGCTAAACAAAGAAATCCCATGCATAAATTATCAGAAGCAGACTTAGTAATTAATCCTGATGGAAGCATATATCATCTTAATCTGCAGCCCGGCGATGTGGCCGATACGGTAATTACCGTTGGTGATCCTGACAGGATTGGAGAGATTACTAAACATTTTGACCGGATAGAGTATAAAAAAGGGAAAAGAGAATTTCTGACCCAAACCGGGTATATCGGCACCAGGCGTATAACCGTTATCTCAACAGGTATTGGTACAGATAATATTGATATTGTGTTTAATGAGTTAGATGCATTAGTGAATATAGACTTTGATACCCGTGTGGTAAAACAAGCGTTAACCTCTCTAAATATCATAAGAGTAGGCACATCCGGAGCAGTTCAAGCTGATATTCCAATGGGTACTATCCTTGCTTCTGGTTTCGGTCTGGGGCTTGATGCATTGATGCATTACTATGACCATCATGTTCCGGAAAACGAAGTGCCTTTATTTGAGGCGGTAAAAAAGCATTTTAGCCAGCTTGAAGCGGTAAGCCCTTACCTAACTTCAGCAGACCCCCATCTGCTCCGCATTATTGGTAAAGGAATGGAACAGGGGATCACTGTTACGGCACCTGGTTTTTACGCTCCCCAAGGCCGTCAGGTCCGCGCAAAAAATGCTGTTCCCAATTTTGTTGAGTTGCTAAATACTTTTAATCACAAGGATTACCGTATTACTAACCTCGAAATGGAAACTGCAGGGATTTATGCATTAGCGAAGATATTGGGACATAAAGCATTGTCAGTAAATGCAATCCTGGCAAGCCGGGTCAATTTTCAATTTAGTAACAACCCGGACAAGGTAGTAGAAAAAGCTATTATTACTGTACTAGAAAGAATTACCGAATCAACAACAGCATAACCAGCACACACAACACCACCATTTTAATGACGAAAAGAAAGAATTTTTTCCTGATTTTATTGCTCGGCTCCCTTACTGCATTGGGCCCATTTTCAATTGATATGTATTTACCTGGTTTTCCTGAGATTGCTAAAGATCTGCATACTACCGTAGCCAGGGTCTCGCTTTCCTTATCGGGATTTTTCATTGGGATCTCTGCCGGTCAGCTGCTATACGGTCCCTTATTAGATCGCTTCGGTAGAAAGAAGCCGCTATATATTGGCCTGACCGTATATATCATAGCGTCCATTGGCTGTGCATATGCCACTACAATAGACGCCTTAATTATCCTGCGGTTTGTACAGGCTGTAGGGAGTTGTGCTGCTGCAGTAGCTTCGATAGCGATGGTGAGAGACCTTTTTCCATTGAACGAGAATGCCAAAGTATTTGCTTTGCTAATGCTGGTTGTAGGCGTATCTCCAATGATTGCACCGACTGTTGGTGGCTACGTAACCACGGCATTTGGCTGGCACTCTGTATTTATAGTATTGATGCTGCTTGGCCTGGTGAACTTATTAGCCAGTATTTTCGGACTACCAGACAGTTATCAGCCTGATCCGGCTATTTCCTTAAAGCCAAAACCAATTATCACGAATTTCTTAGCGGTTTTACGTGAACCTCAGTTTTATACCTATGCGCTAACGGGATCAGTTGCTTTCGCGGGACTCTTTGCTTATGTGGCCGGGTCACCGCTCCTTTTCATGGATATTTATGCGGTTAAGGAAGAAACATACGGATGGATCTTTGCTTTTCTATCCATAGGATTAATTGGTTCCAGTCAACTCAACACCCTGATGCTAAGGAAATACAGTAGCGAACAATTGATCTTTGGCGCACTGATTTGCCAGGCAATAACCGGCATCATTTTCTTGACAGGCAGTATAAACGGCTGGTTTGGTTTACCAGAAACCATTGGCCTTTTATTTATTTTCTTAGGCTGTCTTGGTTTTGCCAGTCCAAATACGTCGGCCCTGTCACTTGCACCATTCAGCAAAAATGCGGGCAGTGCATCTGCATTGATGGGAGCCGTGCAAATGGGCTTAGGCACAATTGCCTCAATCGGCGTAAGTTTGTTCGATACACGCTCCTCCTTGCCTATGGTAGCAATTATGGCATCTACCTCCGTTATTGCTCTGGCTATCCTCTATTTTGGAAGAAAAAACATCAAAAATAAGATTGATGCAGGCAAAGATGGAGCGCCTGCTTTCCATTAAACAGCAACACTGCTTAAGAATTATAATAATCAGAAACGGATCAAGCTTTATAGTGCTTGATCCGTTTTATTTTGGTGTAACTCCCGGCAGCGGTATTTCTCCTTCTTTCATGGCGCGGACAAGCTTCTCTTGAAAAATCAGCTTTGAATCATTAAACCCATGCGAGTGCAGCCATACACTAATCATCACCTTGTATCCCGTTTCCTCCATTAAGGAAATTCCTATTCGATGTTCAGGGGTTTTCAGGATATCCTGATAGGCAGAAATGGTATCTTCTACCACTTTCACTATATTATCGTAATCTACTCCATAACTAAATTTCATCTCTATATCCAATCGCCGGCTCCCTTTGGTACTGATGTTTATAATTACCTCGTTAGACAACTTCCCGTTTGGCACAATTACAGCCCGGTTATCGAAGGTAGTTACGGTTGTGTAAAAGATTTCAATATTTGTTACCGTACCTTCCTGCCCCTGTGCAATAATATTGTCACCCACTCTAAAAGGCTTAAGCATTAAAATCAACACACCACTGGCAAAATTCTGCAGTGTTCCAGACAGTGCCAAACCTGCAGCAACACCCATTGCGCCAATTACGGCAGCGAATACAGTCATCTCAATACCAACAAACTGCATTACCGTCACAATCAGTAAAACGCGGAGCACAGTGACGGTTAAGCTGATAAAAAATGGCTTTAAAGATGGGTCTACTTCCTTTTTATGCAGCCCGTTTGTCATCCACCGCGAAAAAAGTTTGATTAGCCACAATCCCACAAAAAGGATTGCAATGCCAATTAAGATATTTGGCCCTTTATCAATCAGCCAGTTGAACGCTTTGTCATAGAATTGGATCGAAGGATCCTTGGTCGTTTCTTTCATATTGGGTAGCTTAAAATAAATAAAACGCACAAAGGGGCCATTATGTTTAAGAATTGCAAAAACCGAAAACAAATAAACAGGGTGAATGTTCCATTTATACATCTATAATAAAAGACTATGTTAAATAAAGCAAAACACAGCCTGACTATCATTGCGGCAAAAAAGCTGCTTGACGCAAATAAAGACGAAAACCTAAGTACGGCAAAAAGATTACTATCGGTTATTGCCGGTGCATACATCTTTCAACGTGGAGTAAGAAGTCTTGTAAAACATCCAATACTTGCAGTTCAAGAAGTAATTCTTGGCGGGTTTCTAATGTATGACGCCGTAAAGGATATCAGGGAGATTTATCCACATAAACCATCTGAACTTTCCCAGGTACGCAGGAACCAGATCCAGGGTAATGACCCTAAAACTGGCATACCGGCTTTTGTTTAGTATAAGCCAATACATTACCGGCCCTGTACCGCTCACAAATGACAGCTACAGGGCTTTTTTATGCTGCATTACACCCAGCACTTCAAAAAAAACAACTAAATCAAGGAGCATTTGAGTCAATAATTTAAAATTTGTTACAAGACATATTTCGTTGCCGTTCAAAAACATACGGTCTTCCATTTCCCTATTTACTTGATGTAAATGTATAATCAGACAATTCGTTTTTATAATTAAATAATTGATATATACCGAAGTATGCGCACAAAAAACACTGATATGTTGTTTGATACCTACCCGGATACGGTCAAATAGTTGATTTAAAAATTGCTCCGCCACAATATAGGTAATTGGGTTTACCGGGTTTTCCAACTTACGGATCAAAGTGACTATAGGCTCTAAGTCGTTAAAACTTCTGGCTAGGTTAATATATAACATAATTCTGTATTTTAAGTAGTTTTTTAGTAGTCCGCCTGGACTACATTTTGTGCAATTTTATCCTTAATTTTTTTATTCCTTTATCTTTAATTTGCCTGATCCGCTCTGTGCTAAGCTGATATAATAGTGCAATCTCTTCCAGTGACAGCGGAGTTGTTCCGTCAAGACCAAAAAAAAGGAATAATATCTTACGTTCCCTTTTTGAAAGTACTTTAGTCAGCTGATGAAGTTCATGTAAATCAAAAGGCTTACTAATCAGGCAATCCAGTGCAATATCCTTAACAGCAACTATATCCAGTAGAGTACTACCAATCTCCTCATTTACAATCTCATCCAGGGATCTGCATTTTCTTGCATTATCCAGGTATTCTGCAACCTGACCGGCACCTAATTTTAATTCTTCACCAATCTCGTCTATTGTAGGATGACGTTCCAGCTGCTGTTCCAAATCTGCAGTGATACGGTTTAATTTTGTGATTGAATTTATCAGGTTCATGGGCAGGCGGATCACCCTGGTCTGTTCAGCAATAGCCAGCATAATCGATTGCCTGATCCACCACACGGCAAAAGATATGAACTTAAAGCCCTTGGTATCATCAAACCGTGAAGCAGCACGGATCAATCCAAGATTCCCCTCATTGATTAAATCACCCATACTAAGCCCCCTATTCTGATACTTTTTAGCTACAGACACCACAAAACGTAAATTAGTGCGGATCAGGTAATTCAGCGCCGCGTCATCTCCATTTTTAATCCGCTGTGTAAGATCTACTTCTTCACCAATCGTCAGCAATGGAATTTTCCCTATCTCACTCAGGTATTTGTTTAGCGAGTTGGTATCTCTGCTAGTTATAGATTGATCAAGCTTTAATTCTCTCATAGGATAAAATCTGGCGTAAATATCACCAGTTCGTATTCCGTATGGGGAAGTTTCATTAAAAACTAAATTAAAAGTTTTATGCTATCTCTAAACTGCATTTAATTTATTATTACTACCTAAATAGACTTAAAAACTAAATCATTTTAATTTTACACTAATTATACATAATCCAACATTAAATATTATAATACAATCGATACATTTGCTTGCTAAAGTAATAGTAATGAAACATAATATAGACAAGATAGATATAGCTATCCTTACACTGCTACAGAAAAACTATACACGTTCCAATAAGCAAATTGCCGGTCTCATTAATAAATCAGAAGCTACAGTGTCCAATAGGATCAAATGGCTAATGGAAAATAACTTTATCCTTGATATAGTAGCAAAACTAAACCCCGACAAGTTAGGGAATAAAACTAAGGGAAGAATGCATCTTAAATTCAATGAACATTCTGATGAAGGACTGCAGGCCTTTAAACGAGATCTTTCAAATATAAAGGGGGTAACAGATTGCTCCAGGATTAGCGGGGTTTGCAACTTTATTATAAGTATTACAACGAATGACTTGCTTTCCTTTTCTAAAATTGTCGCAAAGATTGCAGCTGTAACTGGTGTGCTGCACTATGAACTCACTTATCTATTGCTCGAATCCCTCGTGCCGGAACATGGCTTTGACATTGATCCCGGGGCAAAAGACACCTTCTCTTAGCAACAGACGGGAAAGAAAAACAATTTAAAAACCAGCCTGTTATCCAACTATAAAAGAATAAGTTATGCCTTCAACCGTTATCGACCTCTTCAATTATGACCATAGATCGGCTACATTAAGAATTGTATTCCGCTCTGGCAATGTATACGCATACAAAGGAGTACCTGAAGAGGTCTATAATGAATTTAAAAAAGCCCCCTCAAAAGGGAAGTATTTTAACCAGGCGATTAAACATTTATTTGCTTTCGAACAATTGCATCCAAATCAACCCCAGTAGTGTCTTTACGTAAATTTCCGTCCCCACATGAGGTATTTTTTTAATAAGTTTGCAGCAGATTCGCAAACCATGTTAAATAGACTAACCTCTTATATCGGAATATTTTTTATCTATGCCCTATCACTGCTCCCGCTTAGCATCCTTTATATATTCGCAACTATAGTTTACTGGTTCCTTTTTTACATCTTTCGATACCGCCGGTTAGTGGTACGCACAAACCTTACTAATTCCTTTCCCGAAAAACCGCTTTCAGAAATTAAAATAATTGAGAAAGGGTACTATAAATACCTTGCGACGCTGATCTTCGAGGTGATAAAAATGTCTACCATCTCTAAAAAAGAGCTGAATAAGCGTTATGTTTTTAAAAATATTGACCGTCTGAATGCTTATTTCGAACGCGGTGAAAGTATTGTAGCGTGCTCGGCACATTATGGTAATTGGGAATGGGGAACACTTGCCATCGGACTTCATGTAAAGGCTGCTAACTTCGCTATATACAAGCCATTAACAAATAGTATATACAATAAGTGGTTTCGTCATACCAGAACTAGATTTGGCAACCAGCTGGTGGCTATGAGACAAACTTTCAGAGCTTTGAGCGAAAGCAAAAACAGCCCTTCCTTATTCCTTTTTGGTAACGACCAGGCACCGCCGAAAGAAGAATCACATTATTGGGTAACGTTTTTAAACCAGCCAACTGCTGTGCAGCTCGGTATTGAAAAGATTGCAATAAAAACTAAAAGACCAGTATTTTATCTGCAGCTAAAAGTAGTAAAGAAAGGATATTATGAACTGGATTGTATCCCGCTTTGCCTGCATCCAGAAAATACGAGCGGACATGAGATTACAGATCTGCATGTCCGCTTATTAGAAGATATCATAAGAGAAGAGCCCACTTATTGGCTATGGAGCCACAGACGATGGAAACATCAGCCAAATGCTACTCAGTTACTTGGAGTTTCAGCACCGCTGTAGTCACAGTTCTAACTTGGTTAGTTAACTCAGGATCTTCACTTAATGCTTTCCCATAAGAAGGGATCATTAGTTTAAGTTTCTCTTTCCATTGTGCAGTGGCCATTTCATCTTTAAAACAGCGCTGTAAGAGCTCCAGCATAATTGATACGGCAGTCGAAGCACCTGGAGAAGCACCTAACAATGCGGCAATCGAACCATCTGCTGCAGAAACTACTTCAGTACCAAATTCAAGGATACCTCCGTGCTCAGCAGATTTCTTGATTACCTGCACACGCTGTCCGGCAGTCTCCAGTTCCCAATCCTGCATTGCAGCATCAGGTAAATATTCCTTTAGCGCTTCCAACCGGTCTTCCGGAGACTGTCTAACCTGGTCGATCAGGTATTTTGTTAATGGTATATTGTCTAGTCCGGCCGCAATCATCGGACGGATATTGTTTACTTTAATAGATAAAGGCAAATCCAGTAGTGAGCCGTTTTTTAAGAAACGGGTAGAGAACCCTGCATACGGACCAAAAAGTAATGCTTTTTTGCCATCAATCATACGGGTGTCCAGGTGTGGCACCGACATTGGCGGAGAACCCACTGCAGCCTTACCGTAAACTTTGGCATTATGGCGCTCAATCACCTCAGGATTAACACATTTAAGCCATTGTCCGCTTACCGGAAAACCGCCAAATCCTTTTCCTTCCGGGATATCAGATTTCTCCAATAGTGGCAATGAACCGCCACCGGCACCTATAAATACAAATTTTGACTTTATTTTTTTTCTCTCCCCTGTTGCCGCGTCCTTAACTTTCAGTTCCCACAAACCGTCCTTTTGTTTCAGCTTGCGTACCTCTTTGTTAAACTCCATAGAAACATTTGGCTTGGTCTGCAAAGTATTGAACATCATGCGCGTTAGAGACCCGAAATTTACGTCAGTCCCCAGCAACATGCGTGTAGCTGCAACCTTCTCATCCGGTGTCCTGCCCTCCATTACCAACGGCATCCAATCAGCTAGTTGCTTAGGGTCCTCAGAGTAAGTCATCCCCTTAAATAACTCACATTGCTGTAGACCGTCAAAACGCTTTTGCAGGAATTCTACATTTTTCTCGCCCCATACAAAGCTCATATGCGGGATACTCTTTATAAAATCCTCTGGTGAGCCAACTAATTTATTTTGTACCAGGAATGTCCAGAACTGCTTAGAAACTTCAAAGGATTCGGCAATAGCTACTGCTTTACCAGTTTCTACCGTTCCATCACTGAGCTGAGGGGTGTAATTTAATTCACAAAAGGCAGAGTGCCCTGTACCTGCATTATTCCAAGCATCAGAACTTTCTGCAGCAGCAACATCCAGCCGCTCAAAAACAGCGATGGACAAATCAGGAGAAAGCTCCTTTAGAAGCATGCCGAGCGTTGCACTCATAATACCGGCACCAATTAACACTACATCTACTGCGCTATTTGAATTCGAACTTTTAGTGGTCATGTAAGGATAGATAATGTATTCTTTTTTTTATATCGGGAACAAAATTAAGATAATGAGCGACAGTTGAAGGGTAATTTTATATTTTCTAAGTAATATTTTGACTAGTTTTTGTTAAAATACGGTAAATATTACCGGACCTGACCATTTCCCCTTATTACCCACTTATAACTAGTCAGTTCTGCCAATCCCATCGGTCCCCTTGCATGGAGCTTTTGGGTACTGATACCGATCTCGGCGCCCAGACCAAATTGTCCGCCATCCGTAAAAGCAGTCGAGGCATTTGCATAAACAGCCGCTGCATCTACGGCATTCAAAAAGTTCAGGATCTGGTCTTCGTCTTCTGCAATAATTGCTTCACTATGCTTAGAACTGTGCGCCGCGATGTGTACCAACGCTTCAGCAGTATTGGCTACTGTTTTAATTGCAAGTTTGTAATCCAGAAACTCTGTTCCGTAATCGCCCGCATTTGCGCGGTGCAGCAGTGCCGCGGGATATAAACCGTCCAATGCAGCAAATGCGGACTCATCTGCGTAAAGCTGCACAGCTTTTTCGGCCAAAGGTGCAGTTATCGAATACAGCTCATTGATACGTCCGGAATGGACGAGGAGACAATCAAGCGCATTGCAAACACTTACCCGGCGGGTCTTCGCGTTAAATACAATATTTCTGGCCTTTTCCAGATCACCGGAAAGATCAAAATATGTATGGACAATCCCGGCCCCCGTTTCTATCACAGGCACTTTGCTTTGCTCCCTGACATAATTGATGAGCGCCTGACTCCCCCGGGGGATCAATACATCTACAAAACCGGTTGCATTTAGCAATGCCGCAGTCGCCTCCCGCTCTACAGGTAATAATACAGCAGCATTCCTATCAATCGCATGGTCCCTAAGTACTTCGCGGACGATTTTCATCAGTGCGAGATTAGAATATTCCGCATCACTTCCACCTTTAAGTACCGCTATATTTCCTGTTTTAAAACACAATGCAAATACATCAATGGTCACATTAGGCCTAGCTTCATAGATCACGCCAATTACCCCTAAAGGAACTCTTATCTTAGACAATTCCAGTCCATTAGGCAATATCTTTTGATCAATCACTTCAGAAACAGGACTAGCCAAAGCAGCTACATTTAAGGTCTCCTGAGCAATTCCGGCTAACCGCTCCTCAGTGAGCTTTAACCGGTCATACCTCGCATCGTCTGCCGACATTTTCTCCAAATCTTTTACATTGGCAGCAATAATGATTGCCGAATGACTTACAATGCGGCCCGCTAAATCCGTTAGTACCGCATTTACAGCTGCAGAATTAACCTTATATAAGTTACGTCCAGCATGTAAAGCATCTTCAAAATAATGCTGGTATTTCATGTGCTGATTAGCTAACTCCATAAAAATAGTTATAGTGAACCAATGGTTTTTGTCCTTTTTGTCCGATTCTCTCAGCGGCCTTTTCAGCGCTATATTCTGCGATCCCTAAACCAATCAATACCTCTTTATCATCTAATAACTTGATGATATCCCCCTTTTCAAAAGGCAAAAGAATTGATACAATTCCTACAGGCAGTAAACTGCGTGCCTCTCCGGAACGCAGCACCGCTGCAGCACCTTCGTTCAACTGCACACTGCCCGTAGCAGAATGTTCCGAATGTGCTATCCATTTCTTTTTTCCAGAAGTATTTTTGTCAGGTACAAAATAAGTATGCACCAAAGTTTTCTCCATTAATCTTGTTAACACCCCATCAAGGGTTCCATTAGCAATATGTACCGGTATACCTAACCTGGCTACTTTTTGTGCCATACTCAACTTAGTGATCATCCCACCCCTGCCTGCACCAGATTTTACTTTACTCACAAAACCCGTAATGCCAGAAATATTATCTCTGATCTCTTCAATTACAACAGCATCAGGAGAATTGGGGTCACCATTATAAATCCCATTTACATTAGACAATATGATTAACGCATCCGCATCCAGCATAGAAGCAACTAATCCGGCAAGCTCGTCATTGTCCGTAAACATTAGCTCTGTAACCGAAACCACATCGTTTTCGTTAACGATTGGCACCACCTGATGTTTTAATAAAATCGACAGACAACTTTTAATATTCAAATAATGCTTCCGATCACGGAAATCTTCTTTAGTAACCAAAACCTGTGAACATAACATATCGTGTTTTTCGAACAAGGTAAGGTAGGTATTGATCAGCTTGATCTGTCCGATACTCGCCAGCAGTTGTCTGGCTGCAATTGCATCATGTTTTTCAGAAATACGGATCAGGCTCCGCCCCGAAGCTACTGCACCAGAAGAAACCAGCACTACAGTAATACCCTCTTTTTTAAGCATTACAATCTGTTCTACCAAATGTGAGATACGGTGTTGATCGGGCAAGCCATCAGGTTGCGTAAGTACATTAGAGCCGATTTTTACAACTATTTTTTTATAGGAAGAGGTCATTTGTTAAAAAATTATATCACAACCGTAAGACCAGTAATTATTCCTGCTCTTACAGCACCTACCAGCGAACTATAGTCCGCCAATACTCAGGAATTAATAAGATAAGAAAAAAATTACAGGAGAGCAAGCAATGCTGTCCAGCCTGTTTGATGGCTGGCCCCCAAACCTTTTCCTGTATCTCCATCAAAATATTCATGAAATAAGATATAATCTTTGAAATATGGATCGTGGTCAAATTTATGGTGGCCGCCGTTTGCGGGTCGTTCACCAGATCCATTTTTCAGAAATATTGACTTTAGCTGACCACTCAAGGCGGCAGCAATTTCGGCCAGACTAAAATACTGTCCTGATCTTGTTGGAAACTCTACTTTAAAATCATCGGTATAATATTCCTGGAAATTTTTCAGAGATTCAATAATCAGATAGTTGACTGGCATCCATATAGGGCCCCGCCAATTGCTATTCCCTCCAAATGTATCAGAATCACTTTCTGCCGGTACATATCTTACCGTATAAGTCATACCATCCAATTGATAACAATAGGCATCATCAGCATAGGCTTTAGACAACGAGCGTATACCGTAGTCAGATAGCAACTCTGCAGAATCAAGCATCCTTTTTAACAACAACTTCATCCTGTGACCACGCAGCAACGAAAGCAAATGCTGATTATTTCCCTTCGTATCCGTCCAATGGCTAACCAGCTTCACTAAATCAGGCCGCTTAGCCATAAACCAGGCCAGGTGTGCCTTTAATTTAGGGAGTTTATCCCATTTCTCTTCATCAAAAACAATCTGGGCATACAACGGGATCAGCCCCACCATACTCCTCAATCTCAGTCTGTCTGCACCACCATCAGGTTTCCTTAGCATATCATAATAAAAACCATCCTCATCATCCCACAAACCAGCAGAATCCTCTCCCATGCTCGAAATTGAACCAGCAATATATAAAAAGTGATCAGCAAACTTAATCGTCATACTCTCTACCACACTGCGCTGTAAAGAAAGCTCCATACTAATTTGCAGCATATTCAGCGCATACATAGCCATCCAGCTGGTTCCATCTGCCTGTTCGAGAAATCCACCCCCGGGGACGGGCTGCCCACGGTTAAAGACTCCGATATTATCGAGACCAAGAAACCCGCCTTCAAAAATATTGTTGCCTTCACTATCCTTCTGGTTCACCCACCAGGTAAAATTGATCAGCAGTTTATTAAAAACTTCAATCAGGAAATCCAAATCTCCTTCTCCTTTAGCCTTTTTATCTGCCTGATAAACATGCCACGCCGCCATTGCATGTACAGGCGGGTTTACATCCCCAAAATCCCATTCATAAGCAGGAAGCTGACCGCTCGGGTGCATATAGGTTGCACTTACCATTAGCAACAGTTGATTTTTCGCAAAATCAGGATCTAATGCAGCAAAGCTGATACAATGAAACGCGAGATCCCATGCCGCAAACCAGGGATACTCCCATTTGTCGGGCATAGACAAAACATCGTTTGCAACAAAATGTTTCCAGTGGGAATTTCTACCGTTTTTTCTGCTTTCTGGTGGTTTTTGCTGACCAGCATCACCTTTCAGCCATCGGTTTACATCGTAACTATAAAACTGTTTATTCCAGAATAGGCCGGCCCAAGCTTGTCGCTGCACATTTTTCTCATCTTCAGTAGCTGCTTCCTTTTGCTTAGTCGCATAAAATTCATTATTCTCAACTACTCGCTGATCAAATATTGTATTAAAATCCGCAAATGGGTGCGGGTTCTTATTTTTAGATAACCTGATATTTATTACACTGCATTCTCCGGGTTCGATGGTTAGCTGATTCCATATCCCCACTTTAGTACCTGTCTGGTCTATACTGACAGCACTCAAATCTCCGTTCACCACCCTGTTATTAATCCCATCCTTTACATAAGGAGAAACATTTTTCCATTGATATAACAGTTCATTATTAGTTTCATTATTAGTAAACAATAACTTCGGTTCACCCTCCATATAACAATGGTAATCACCAATATCAGCAGAACGGATAAGTAAAGTATTGTTTCCTTGATTTAAAATTTCAGGCATGATTGTGGTCTCTCCGTAACACCAGGTATTACGAAACCATAACTGCGGAATAACGTCAATATTAGCTGTTTCTGCACTTCTGTTAAACACAGTATAGCGAACCAGGATATCGTCTTCGTCCTGCTTTGCATATTCAATAAACACATCTGCATAATTATCCTGATCAAACAATCCGGTATCCATCAGTTCAAATTCAGGATCCCCTTTTCCCCTTGCCGCATTCTCAGCTATTAATTGCTCATAAGGAAAAGCGGATAAAGGATACTTATACAGCATCCTCATATAGCTGTGCGTCGGGTTGCCATCAAGATGGAAATATAGCTCTTTTACATCTTCGCCATGGTTTCCCTGCTCATTGGTCAGACCAAATAACCGCTCCTTTAAAATGGGATCCTTACCATTCCAAAGTGCCAGTCCCACACAAAGAAATTGCTCCTCATCACTAAAACCACCTAATCCGTCTTCACCCCATCGATAAGCTTTGCTCATTGCCATATCGTGGCTGATATGGTTCCAGGCATCCCCATTGCTACTATAATCTTCCCTTACAGTAGCCCATTGCCGGTCAGACACATAGGGTCCCCATTTTAACCAATTGTTTTTGCCACTGTAATGATTAGTAATACGCTGCTGTTCTATAGCTACCTCGTCGCTCGGATTCATATGCCCAATAATAGTGATTGTAGGCGGGATTTTAAGCAGATTTAATCATAAATCGCTTAGAATTTTTCAATAGGCTGATCATTAAGATCTACGATCATGGAAGATATCTCTACCGAAAACCATTCTTTAAACACCCTGTAAGTACGTTTCTGTGGCCAGTCTTTCTCATCAGTATGGTAATCATTCATCTCATTTTTAAAGATCTGATCAAAGTTCCTTTTCAGCCAATTCTCGATCTTTTCTTTCGTTTGCATTTCCTTCACCAAATAAACCGTACCCTCATCATTGCTTACCACCGGAAAATCCGGATCTACATAATTTATCCAATCGTAAAATGGCTTCTTTGCCTTCACAAGGATTGCATTCCTATTTATGGACTCGTAATATAATGTAGGTTCGATCATTTTGGTACAGTTTGTCTGTTGCAAACATATCTAAAACTTTCCTGATATCACCAATCCTGGTCCCCCGTTTTGATAAACGGGCAACACTACCATATCAGATTTTTTATTTCCAAGCACCATCTTTTTCAGCGAAGGATATATTAAATAGGCAAACTTAGTAGATAACACACCCATTCCTGCCCCGGCAATCACATCACTGAACCAATGATAGTTTTTATAGACCCGCAATACTGCAGTTGCTGACGCTGCCCCATACCCGCCTACTGTATACCAGATAGACTTATCGCCATACTCCTGATTCAAATACTCGGCATAAGCAAAAGCCGAAGCGGTGTGTCCTGAAGGAAAAGAATAATCATTGAGCCTGTTCGGCCGCATCCTGTTACTGCTTTTCTTTAAAACCAGCACACTACCATTTGTAAGTGCGCTAGATAAAAGGAACAAGGCAGACTTATCCATAAAATTATGCTTGCCTTTCACTCCGATCAAATCCAGCGCATAAACAGCTGCTGCCGGCGCATAACGCATATAATCATCCACCTTTGTCCGGTATCCCGGATGATGTTCATTTGCCTCTTCAAATAGATAATTGTCAAACCTCCGGAACAAATTGGAATTTAACGCCACAAACCCATAGGTTACCGCTACCGCACCCGGAATGAAGGCTGTTATTTTTGGTTTATAAACTTTTGCTGTAGTATCCAGTACCTGGGCCTGGATAGATAATGGTAGCAGACTGGTACTTAAAAGTACAATAGATGTGAATTTGTTAATCATAGCTTAACACTAATATAAGAACAGAACCCAATAATTTGCTGCTTGTTTTCATAAAGAAGCAATAAATCTAAATATGCAAAGCTATACAGGGTATTATTAAAACAAATGGGAGTACTATTATTTGATAATCAATATTTTATTTCATAAATTCATACTACAATTAATAACCAAATATTAAACGTATGAACAGATTACTGAAAATTCAGGAATGGGGCGATAAGCACCATCCGAAATGGCTCGACTATTTTAGAATAGTCCTTGGTTTAATATTAATATGGAAAGGGATAGCCTTTGCGCTCAACCTACATGCTTTTACCATCATGATGCAGCATGCCGGTTTAGGCGCCGCAGTTTCCATAAGTCTTTGTGCCCACTTGATTATTGTGTTCCATATAATTGGCGGGCTGATGATTGCCCTGGGTACACATACACGTGCATTTTGTTTACTCAACCTCCCTATATTACTCGTCGCCGTCTTCTTTGTTAACCTATCCGGGAATGTGTTCAGGCCATATGCCGAATTTTGGTTCTCCTGTATCGTATTAATCGGATTAATAACATTTATGATTGAAGGAGACGGAGTTTTATCAATCGAGCACGAAAGAAAGCCGGTAACTCAGTAAGTTCGTATCAATAAAATTCATGGTAAACTTATTTTTATTATAAATTTTTCAAAACAATTAAAGTATGGACTGGTTTTTGAACTGATTTAAACATTATCGCAGTAATGCGATGCCAATTTTCAATTTAAAACTAAACATCATTAATCATAAAAACTATTTGCCATGAATTACAAAAAATTATTGAATGATCACATTAGTACGTCAACTGACAAAACTCCTGTTGTAATTGCTTTATTAGCTGGATTAGCAGTTGGTGCCGCTATCGGTGTACTTTTTGCGCCAGCGAGCGGATCTGAAACCCGGAATTTGATCTCAGATAAATCTAAAGACCTTGCAGACAGCGCAAAGGATAAACTGCAGACTTACAAGGAGAAAATTCAGGGTGAAGCCGACCATATCGCAGAAGTAGCAAAAGACAAGTATCAGGCTTACAGTGAAAAATTACAAGGCGGAGTGGACGATCTTGCCGATTTAAAAGACAGAGCAGTAGAAACTGTAAAATCTAAATTTAATGCTGCTAAAGAAGGTACTGCTGATACGATAGACGAAGTAGAAAAAGCTTAATCTTTACGATCAGGTTAGAATAAAAATCACAAGGCCGGCTACAAAATAGCCGGCTTTTTTTATTATTAATCTTAGTTATTCGCTCCGCCTGCCAGGGCAAGGTAGATTTCTGCGAAAAGTAAACCACTACCACCACCATAGTGCGGGATCACATGTATGTCCGGATTGATTTGCAGTACACGCGCCATTAAATCCGCTTCTTCGGCATCACTTAACCCTGCACCAATCAAAACCACTGCATAGGGCTTGCTTTCACAAGCTGATATTACCTCTTCTACCGCCGAAACGCCGGTAGCATTCCACGCTTCATTCGAATTTAGTAATCTAAGCACAGTAGCCAGAATCGGTCCGTTTGTACCCACCACCAGTATTTCAGTTTTAGTTTCCATATTAAAATTCCATTGGAACATCCATAATTAAAAATGCTGCGTCAGTAGTTGCCCTGATAGAAAAACCTTCCGTATCCCAGATGCCATAACCATCGCGCCTGTTTAACTGTTGTCCGTTTACTTCAATCTGTCCTTCCAATAGAAAAATATAAGCACCATTTCCTTTTTTATGGATCTGGTAATCAACCGAGGTGCCGGTTTCCAGGTTACCCATATTAAACCATGCATCCTGATGAATCCACACCCCTGCATCATCTGCGTTTGGCGAAAGCACCTGTACCAGCTGGTTGGGCTGTGCTGCATCTGCAATTTTCACCTGATCGTACCTTGGTTCTACATTTCTTTTATTCGGGAAAATCCAAATCTGAAGAAACTTAACCGCTTTACTTTTATCCTTATTATATTCTGTGTGGTAAATACCAGTACCCGCGCTCATCGCCTGGATTTCTCCCGGTTCTATCGTAGCCAGGTTTCCCATACTGTCTTTATGCTGTAGAGAACCTTCTAAAGGAATAGAAATGATTTCCATATTATCATGCGGGTGATCACCAAAGCCCATTCCCCCATCTACTGAATCATCATTTAAAACCCTTAACGCGCCAAACTGAACGCGTTCAGGATTAAAATAACCTGCAAAGCTAAAAGAATGGTAGCTTTTTAACCATCCGTGATCTGCCCCGCCACGTGAATCTGCTGTATGTAAAACTGTTTGTGCCATGATTTGATTGATTATAGCACAAATTTACACCCAATATACTACCCCCATCTTATCATAGAATAAGAAATGAACAATTACAGCAAGTTGCTATAAAGCAAACTTATATCCTATAGTAGTCCACACACCCGGCATAGGTACCGCCCCTGCCTGGATATAGTTAACATCAAAAATATTAGAAGCATCAGCATAGATACTGCTTTTTTTAAACTTGTAAGCTACACGGGCATCTATTACCGTATAATCTTTGTAAGTAATACGTTCGCAATACCTAGCCGTTACCGTTAGCGAAAGTACATTCAGTAAATCCGCAGTCGCTGTTGCGGTAAGCTGGTTTTTTAAAGATTCTACTGCATACCTGGAAATTACTGCAGAAGCTAAAGTTGTTTTCACTTTAGGGTCAAGGTGGGTATATCCTAATCCGAATCTTAAATTATTAAAAACAGTTGCGTTCTGCAAAACACCTGTATTGTAATCAGCACTTAAGGTATAACCAGTGGTGTTCAGCTGACTAAAATTGTTCGGTTGCCATGGATCTTCCCCATTGGCCTTGACCCAGTCAATAAAATCAGTAATGCGACGCTTAAAAACACTCGCATTTAAGGTAAAATGAGTAGAATTATACTTTAATCCACCTTCTGCATAACGGGATTTTTCGGGTTTCAACTGGTCATTACCAATATTGGTTGGCCCTTTGTAATACAAATCTGTATAGGTAGGTAATCGCTGCCCGGTACCCAAATTCATAAATACTTTCCAGTTTCCGTAAAATGAATACCCCGCGTCAATCCCAGGGAAGGCTTGCCATTTATAATCAGAATTGTAATTCACATATGTACCTGCATTAACCAATAAATGATTTATCAAATCAAACTTATACTCTCCATAAATCCCTATATTTTCACGATCCCTTTTACCCAGGTTTGTACTGTTGATCTTTTCCTTTCTGCCTTCCAACCCCAATCCAAATTCACCAATGCTGGTCTGGAAATTATTGTTCAGTTCTGCACTCATCGTTTGGTTAACATGGTGGTTATGAAATTTATCCGGAGTGGTTTTGATGTACAGGTAATCATCTACTGTATTCCGGTAGCTGATCCTTGGCAAGAGCGTCCAGAAGGAAGTCAGTTGTGTCTTGTAAGCAATAGCTGCTAACGCCGTATTTACCGTTTCTTCAGATTCTTTATCACCCGGTGCAGAATAGAAACCATTCGCACCATAGTTATTATGGGTATATCCACCAGTAATATCCAGCTGATCAGCTGTGCCAACATTAATTTTTCCCTGATAAAAAACCTTTTGGTTATTAAATGCTGTATTGTGACGGTATCCATTACCTGCTTCCTGGCCGGCAGAAAATAAATGGCTGGAGCTTTTTAAAGCCAGTGTTCCCGTAGCACGGATTCCATAATTTGCATAAGTATCACCGTTCACATCGTCCTTTTTAAAACTGCTACCCGCAAAAACATTGGCAGAAACACCAGTTTTAGTTGCAGATTTAGTCACAATATTAATCGCACCAGTTAACGCATTGGTACCATAAATACGTGCAGCAGATCCTCTCAATACTTCTATATGGTCGATATCATCTACCGATAGCGGCAAATTCATCATATTGTGGCCCGTCTGCGGATCAGAAACTTTAACTCCGTTAACCAATACCAGTGTCTGATCGAATGTACCACCATCGATACTGATATCTGCTTGTGAACCACCCGGACCACGTTGGCGAACGTCTACACCGGTAGCATAACTAAGTATTTCGGCAATCGACCTGTTTGGCAGGTTTTTGATTTGCTGATTATCTATGATCCAGATATTTCTATTTTGCTTAGAGAATGGGAGCTTCAAACGATTCTCCCTCACCATCACTTCATTCAGGTTATTTGTAGTATCTTGCTGTGCTTCTGCATAACTAGCAGACAGACAGAAAGCTACCATTATAGGTATAACTTTTTTCATACTTGTTTAAATTGCTGCGAATATAGGAAATACCTATACAGTTCTACACAGCAATTTAGATATTAACTATTTGTCTGGTTGTATAAACTTCATAGAAAGTGCAGTTCCGGTGCCCAATAGTGCACCTGCAGCTACATCTGTAGGATAATGTACGCCTAAATACATTCTCGAATACCCAACAGTGCCTGCCCAAAGATAAGCCGGGGCAATAACATACCATTTATTATACACCTGCGATAAAGATGTTGCGGTAGTAAAAGCAGAAGAAGTATGCCCAGAGGGGAAAGAACTTTCCCCTGGGTGATAAACTGCATTAATCTTTACATTAGCCATGAACGGCCTTGGGCGTTTAACAATCTTTTTTACTACCATAGTCAGCAATAAATTAACCGCAGAACTACTAGCAATATATAATGAATTTTGGCGGGTACCTTTATCATTGGCAATCACACCACCAGCCAATACGCCAACTGGTACAGCAGCATTCACCAAATTATTATATTTTGATATAAACATAAAAAAACCTGTCTTCTGTGTCGTCCGGTGTTCAGATAAATCAATTAGCACACGGTCATCAAACCTTGGGACTGGTCCCCCCTGTCCAAATGAGTCCTTCGGCAGCACAGTACCTAAACCAAACTGCAAACCAATTAAAGCACAATATAATTTTACACGTTTATTCATACTATTTAACCCAGGCTTGTTCCATCACGCCTAAAAATGTTTCTGGTGGCTGTGCCCCTGAGACTGCTAATTTCTGATCAAATACAAAGAAAGGAACACCTTGTATTCCGATTTGCTGTGCAATTTTCTGATCTAAACGCACTTCGTCAGTAAATGAGTCACTGTTTAACATCATTTCAATAGCTAAACGTTCTAATCCAACTGAAATACCTGCCTCAATCAAAACCTCTTTATCATCAATATTTTTACCTGCAGTAAAATAATCTACAAACAGTTTCTCCTCTATTTCATTGTCAAGCCCATTTGATTTTGCCAATTGGATTAACCGGTGTGCATTAAATGAATTGGCTACTACGGAACTTTCCAGGTTAAAATGTACGCCTACTTCTGCAGCAGTAGCAGTTATACGCTGATTCATTTCTACTGCCCACTCCCTGGGCTGACCTTTAATCTGTGCCAGGTAATCAACCGGGTTAACCTCAGGTTTAGTTACCGTATTCGGATCAAGCTCAAAACTATGCCACTCTACCTCAATTTGGTCTTTATGCTCAAACTTTTCGAGTGCTATTTCAAACTTCCTTTTCCCGATGTAACAAAATGGACACCTCACATCAGACCATATATCTACTTTCATTCTCTTCTCTGTTTATGTATTGATTCGTAAAATCAGCAATGCCTAAACATCTGCCTTGATGGTCTTTAAACCTTTCGTCCACCTTACTAATTGTTTTAACATTGCCCCTGCTGCTTTAGCAGTAGACTCTGTTGGCTCAAAAATATCATTCTCATTGATATGTTCAGTAAAAAATGGGATATTTACCGCCTCATATAAAGGTACAATTTTAAAAGTCGCTAAATCATTTTTCAATGAATTGGCAGCCCTTGTACCAGCCGATATACCTCCGTAACTCACAATACCAGCTGCTTTAAAATTCCATTCATTATACAAATACTCCAACGCATTTCTTAACGGTGCCGGATAACCAAAATCATATTCGCCCGTAACGAATAGGAAAGCATCCGCCTCATCAATCTTTGCACTCCAGTTTATAGTGTGTTCGTTTACATATTTTTGCATTGCCGGATGATTGGGCTCGTCCATTAATGGAAGTTTCAATTCGCCCAGATCGATAAGTTCTACCTCAAAAGAACCAAATTCCTTTGCAACATTTGTGATCCATTCTGCTATAATCGGGCCTTTCCGCCCTGGTCGTACTGTTGCACTAATAACCTTTAACTTGTCCATAATCGTTAAATAAAATTGAAATTTTAATTAATTTATCGTAATTCTTCCTTACAACACATATAAATTCATTTTGTGCGGTTTCAAAATCATTTAAAGCTCATTAATTTACAGCACTGCTTTATGCCCCTATTGCTTTATCAACCCTTGTTTTGAAAACAAATTGGTCATCAGTAAGCTCTGTTCTGAATTTACTATTAAATTAACGCGTCAATACAGTACAAAAGCATCAATGGAAGTTAAGTATGTATTGACACTTTCAGTTTTTATACAACAACCTTAAAAATGGTGGTCTGTTTATATGTTTCTCCCGGTTTCAAAATTGTAGTAGGCAGCGAAGGAACATTTAAACTATTAGGCGCATGTTGGGTCTCTACGCAAAATGCCTGGAATGGATGATAATCACGATCACCTTTTGCATTCTGTACATCCAAATACTTAGCAGTATAAAAATGAGCAATGGGTTCAGTTGTATATACTTCGAGCTTTAATCCAGACTCAGGCTCTATCGTTTCTGAAGCCATTCCTAATTCACCATAAGGTTTATCTAATACATAACTCTGGTCGTAACCCTCGGCATCATCCCAATCGGCACCAATCAGCTTGCCACCAAGAAAATCATGGATTGTACCTTCAACTGGCAGCACAACACCTGTAACTACATATTCTTCATCCTGCCCCATGTATTTACTAGCCGGCATCCGGTGGTGGTGGTTTCTTACATTTCCACCTTCATTTAATAAATTAAAGTAAGTATGGTGTGTAAGGTTTATTGGCGTAGCCGCATCTGTAACCGCATGATAATCTAATACTAACTCATCTTCATCAGACAATTTATAAGTAACCTGCACAGTTACATTGCCTGGAAATCCTTCTTCACCATCCTTACTTATATACTGTAAAGTTAAAGTCGGCCCTGTAGTAGCAAGAATGTCCCATACTTTTTTATCAAACCCCTCTTCACCCCCATGCAAATTTTTCGTCATCTGGTAATCTACTCCGTCAACAGTAAATTTTCCATTTTTAATACGGTTAGAATACCGGCCTACCACCACACCCAGGTAAGGATAATTAGCAAGGTAATCCTCATTCAGGTAACCATCAATATCATCAAAACCCAAGATGACATCCTGCTCATCCCCCTTTGCATTCCTGATGGTGAACTCACTAATGATCCCACCATAATTATATATTTTCACTTTGCTTCCGCGATTATTCACAAGTTCTATTGCAAAAATTTCTTTTCCACCAATAATTTTACCTGTGCTAATTTGATTTTCTCTCATAAAACGTATCTTGTCGGTCATTAAAACTTAAACAATACTACAAATAATATGGCAATGATGCACCTAAGAATTGTATCAAAAACGCCACAAAAACCATAACAACCATTATAATATATGAAAACGGAACTAGCCAGTAAATTCTTTGATACCTATGGTCAACAACCAGCCGCTACTTATTTCACACCCGGACGCGTAAATTTAATCGGAGAACATATCGATTATAACGGCGGATTAGTGTTACCCTGCGCAATAACCCTTGGTACATGGCTTTGTCTGGCACCTAACAACGATGGTATCATCAGATTTAAAAGCGTTAACTTCCCCGAAGAAGCACAGATCCCTTTACAGCCTTCCTATACAAAAGACGGACCAGGCTGGTATAATTATCCTTTAGGTGTATTCCATGAGATCCTTCAAAATTTCCAGATCCCTGTAGGTTTCGACCTTCTGTATTATGGGAACATCCCTGTAGGATCGGGTTTATCTTCATCAGCCTCTATTGAAGTAGTTACGGCTTATGCAATTACTTCCTACCTGGGATTAGATTACGATCGTTTAGCATTGGTATTGCTAGCTAAAAAGGTAGAGAATGAATTTATTGGTGTAAACAGCGGCATCATGGACCAGTTTGCAGTAGCTTTTGGTGAAAAAGATAAAGCTATTGTGCTGAACTGCGACACTTTAAAGTATAAAATAGTAGACTGTGAACTTGGTGACCATGTATTAACGATCATCAATACCAAAAAGCCAAGAGAGCTTGCAGAATCAAAATATAATGAAAGAGTAGAAGAATGCCAGGCAGCTTTAGCAGCACTGAACACGGAAATTACGCTGAATAATTTATGTGAACTTACTGCTGATAAATTTGCTCTGCATAGCCACCTAATTAAAGACGAAACAATCCTAAAACGTGCCACACACGTAATCAAAGAGAATGACCGTGTAAACCTTGCTGTTAAAGCGTTAAACGCAGGAGAATTGGAAGAATTTGGCAGATTGATGTATGCTTCTCACCAGTCATTAAAAGACTTGTATGAAGTTACAGGAATAGAATTAGATACGGTGGTAGAATTTTGTGCGGACTATGCCGAAGTTACCGGCGCGAGAATGACAGGTGCTGGATTCGGCGGCTGTGCAATTGCTATTGTAAAAAAAGATGCGGTGCCAGACTTCAGTGAAAAACTGATTGCTTACTATACAGAACATATTGGTTACCCATGTGAAGTGTATGTAAGTGAAATTGGAAGTGGTGCAACCACAATTTAATTTTACTTTTGCGCATGCAAAAATTAACAATGACAGATCTTAACCGTGTAGGCATAGCGGAATTTAAAGAACAGGATAAACTGCCGGTAGTAGTAATATTGGATAATGTGCGGAGCATGAATAATGTAGGTTCTGCCTTCCGCACGGGTGATGGCTTTGCAATAGAAAAGATGATCCTTTGCGGTATCACGGCACAGCCACCGCACCGTGAAATAGAAAAAACTGCTATTGGCGCTACCCAGTCTGTAGAATGGGTACATTATGACGAAACTTTAGCTGCCATCAGGGATTTAAGAAATGACGGATATGAGATTATTGCAATAGAGCAGGCTGTAGAAAGTGTTATGCTAAACAAGTTTATACCAGATCAAACAAAAAAATATGCACTGATCTTTGGTAACGAAGTAAATGGGGTGAGTGACGAAGTCATGGCGGAAATCGATAAATGTATCGAGATCCCCCAGTTTGGCACTAAGCATTCCTTTAATATCGTAATATCGGCAGGAATTGTTTTATGGGATTTTTATGCTAAACTAAGGTTACAGTAAGTCCCTATTGTCGAGTATTTATTTTGAAAGGCTGTATTCCATTTGATGTGCAGCCTTTCAAATAAACTCGTAAAATATGCCTGATTTTTAAATTTTACTCAATTTGGCCCTGTAGTTATTAACATTTTTTTAATTGTGCAAATTGGGTAACCTCAGGCTATAATAACATGTCGATTCCAATTTTACCATAAAAATTTTCATTACCAGCTTTGTTTTCAATTAAACTATGAGCCTTACCTATCTCCGACAATGGAAACACCTTATTCAAAATTGGCTTTAGCGTATTATTCTCGACCAACTGAGTTAACTCATCCAATTTATTCCTATTCTGTCTGGTAAAGACAAAATGGTATGTGGCATTTTTCCCCCAGGCGTGAATAAGGTTCTGAGGTTTTTCAATATCAACTATTGTAACTACCTGTCCCATTTGGCAGAGAATCTTTGGATTACCTACTGATTAACTTAATGACAACGCAATAAGAAATAATAATGATATTTAACTACACGTTAACCCGACGGCTATATTCACTATCCATTCAGCATTTATTGTCATTAAATTAAGGTTGATATCAATTTTGGGTATTAGTCATTCACGTAGCAAACGAATATAATACCCAAGTAATTTGTAAAAAAAATGCACCAGGAAATCCCGGTGCACTCTTGGTTAGTACTATCGTGTTGTGTAAGGTACTCAAATTAAAAAATCAGGCTACGCATATGGAATACCATCCTTCGTAGGCAGCTTACTCTCTCCCATCAGGTATTCATCTACTTTACGTGCAGCCTCACGACCTTCAGAGATTGCCCATACTACTAACGACTGACCTCTGCGCATATCCCCAGCAGCAAATATTTTGGCAATGTTGGTTTGGAATTTACCTTCTTCCGCTTTCACGTTTCCACGGTTGTCTAGCTCAACGCCCAATTTCTCGATCAATCCTTCTTTTTGCGGATGTAAGAAACCCATCGCTAAAAGAACTAACTGTGCAGGCAACTCTCTTTCAGAACCAGCAATCTCAGTAAAGTTTACGGGTCTGCCAACAGCATCAAATTCCCACTCAACATCAACTACACGCAAAGCTTTCAACTGATTGTTTTCATCAGCAATAAACTCCTTCGTATTGATCCCCCATGCCCTTTCGCAACCTTCCTCATGTGAGCTGGTTACTTTCAACAGCATTGGATAAGTAGGCCAGGGCATATTATTACTCCGCGCTTTGACTGGCATCGGCATAATCTCAAACTGCATTACAGAACGGGCTCCCTGACGGTTTGATGTACCTACGCAATCAGATCCAGTGTCTCCACCACCAATTACAATTACATCTTTACCTGTAGCCAGTATTTGTTCTGCATCGAACTTAATATCCCTTACGCGTTTGTTCTGCTGCTTTAAAAAGTCCATCGCAAAATGTACACCTTTAGCAGATCTGCCTGTAGCAGGCAAATCACGCGGTACGGTAGATCCCCCAGCAAGAACGATCGACTGAAATTCTCTTAATAAGGTGTTCAACTCTACATTTACACCTACATTCGCATTACACTGAAATTGGATACCCTCTTTTTCCATCAGGGCAATCCGTCTTTCTACTACATCTTTTTGTAATTTGAAATCTGGAATACCGTAATTTAACAATCCTCCTGGTGTATCATCACGTTCGTAAACTACCACTTCGTGACCAGCTTTGTTCAATTGTGCAGCTGCAGCTAATCCTGCCGGACCAGATCCAATTACCGCAACTCTTTTACCTGTGCGGATCAATGGCGGTTCTGCTTTGATATATCCTTTATTGAAGGCAATCTCTATAATGTGTTTCTCAATCTCTTCAATAGAGACAGGAGATTTATTGATACCTAATACACAGGCAGATTCACATGGTGCCGGACAAATCCTTCCAGTAAATTCCGGAAAGTTGTTAGTGCTCAATAGAATAGTTGATGCCAGCTCCCATTCTCCTTTATATACCGCTTCGTTAAATTCAGGGATCACATTTCCCAGCGGGCAGCCCGACTGGCAAAATGGGACGCCACAATCCATACAACGTGCGCCTTCTTGTTTTACTTGTTCCTGTTCAAAAGCCACTACAAATTCATTGTAATGCTTTAAGCGTTCTTTCGCATCTTCTTTTACAGGAGCAGTTCTTTCGTACTCTAAAAATCCAGTTACTTTTCCCATAATTATGATGTTTTAACTTTATTGCTTTTTTGTAATAAAACCGCTTTGTATTCTTTAGGGAACACTTTGATGAAATGAGCAGACTGTGTAGTCCAATCACTCAAGATAAACTCCGCAAGCTTACTGCCAGTCAGCTGAATATGTTTCTTCAACAAACTGTTAATCCGCAATTCATCTTGTTCATCTAAAGGATCAAGATCTACCATTTCCTTATTACACTTATTATGGAAATCGCCATTAACATCATAAATCCAGGCCACACCACCACTCATACCAGCAGCAAAATTGCTACCTGTATTTCCGAGTACCAGTACTTCACCACCAGTCATGTACTCACAACCATGATCACCCAATCCCTCCACAACCGCAGTTGCACCAGAATTTCTAACTGCAAACCTTTCTCCCGCTAAACCTCTGGCAAAAAGCTCACCCGAAGTAGCCCCGTAAAGCGCAACGTTACCAATAATGATATTTTGTTCCGGCACATAATTCACCTCTTTAAAAGGATAAACCGACAAACGTGCACCAGAAAGACCTTTACCCACATAATCATTTCCTTCACCTTCCAGCTCCAGCGAAATACCTCTTGCCGCAAAAGCACCAAAACTTTGTCCGGCTGAACCATGGAATTTGAAATTGATGGTATCCGCAGGTAAACCAACCCCTTTATAAATTTTAGAAACCTCGTTAGATAACATTGTACCTATCGCACGATCCGTATTTTTAACTTCATAAGCCGCAAAAACAGGCTCTTTATTTAACAATGCCGGTTTAGCTGTATCAATCAACTGGTGATCCAGTACATGGTCAATCCCATGATCCTGTTGCTCTGTATTAAATAAACTCAAACCATTGTCTGGTGCCTTATATAAAATAGCAGAGAAATCAAGGCTTTTTAATTTCCAATCTGCATCGTCAACATTACGCATGCTTAGCGCATCAGCCTGACCAACCATTTCCTCTACTGATCTGAAACCAAGCTCTGCCATTGTCTCACGCAGCTCTTCTGCCAGGAAGTGAAACAAGTTCACCACATGATCAGCTTCGCCCGTAAATAACTTTCTCAATTCAGGATCTTGTGTAGCCACCCCCACCGGGCAAGTATTTAAGTGACATTTTCTCATCATGATACAGCCCGAAGTAACCAATGCAGCAGTAGCCACACCCCATTCTTCTGCACCCAATAAAGTTGCAATGGCAATATCACGACCAGTTTTTAGCTGCCCATCAGTCTGTAAAACCACCCTGCTACGCAAACGGTTTTTCACTAAAGTCTGATGTGCCTCTGCCAAACCTAACTCCCAGGGTAAACCAGCATGCTGGATAGAAGTCAGCGGAGAAGCCCCCGTACCACCATCAAATCCAGAAACTAAAATCACATCCGCATGCGCTTTCGCCACACCCGCTGCAATTGTACCTACGCCAGCCTTAGAAACCAACTTCACATTGATCCTTGCTGCCCTGTTTGCATTCTTTAAATCAAAAATCAGCTGTGCTAAATCTTCGATAGAATAAATATCATGATGCGGAGGAGGAGAAATCAAACCGACGCCAGGCGTTGCATGACGGACCTTTGCAATCCAGTCATCTACCTTATGCCCCGGTAATTGTCCGCCCTCACCAGGCTTTGCACCCTGTGCCATCTTAATCTGTAACTCATCCGCATTAGTCAGGTAATTACTAGTTACCCCGAAACGTGCCGAAGCAATCTGCTTAATTGCAGAACGCATAGAATCGCCATTTGGCATCACCTCATACCTTAACTCGTCCTCACCCCCTTCACCAGTATTGCTCTTACCACCTATACGGTTCATCGCAATCGCTAAAGTAGAGTGCGCCTCATGTGAAATAGACCCGAAAGACATTGCACCAGTAGCAAAACGTTTTAATATACTATCAATAGATTCCACTTCTTCCAACGGAACAGCAGGACGATTATAATTAAACTCGAACAACCCACGGATTGTATACGCCTGTCTAGTTTGCTCATTAACCAGCTTACTATACTGTTTATACGTATTGTAATCGTTTTTACGGGTAGCATTCTGTAATAAATGGATCGTTTGGGGATTAAACAAATGCTGTTCTCCCTTTCTTCTCCATTTATAATTTCCACCTGTTGGCAGGATCGTATCCGGACGAGTTGATTTACCGAACACACGACCATGTTTAATCAGCGCTTCACGAGCGATCTCATCCAGCCCTAAACCACCAATACGGGAAACTGCACCACTAAAATAATTATCGACCACACTTTTGTGGATACCTAATATTTCAAAAATCTGCGCACCATGGTAAGACTGTAAAGTAGAAATACCCATTTTTGAGAAGATCTTCAGTAAACCACTATTTACCGCATAGATATAATTCTGTATTAATTTTTCTGATTTAATATCAGTCTCCTTACCAAATCCTGTAATTGTTTCTAATGCGAGGTAAGGATTTACTGCAGTTGCACCAAAACCAATTAAAGTTGCGAAATGATGGACTTCCCATACATCTCCTGCTTCTACAACGATCCCTACCGCACCACGGTGACCTTTACGGATCAAGTGGTGGTGAACTGCAGAAACAGCCAGTAAAGAAGGAATTGCAGCATGTTCTGAATCCAGCGCACGGTCAGACAATACGATCACCTGGAAACCATCCTCTACAGCATCCACCGCATAACGGCAAAGACGCTCCAGACCTTTAGCTAATGATCCTGGTTTACCATCCGCGCGGAAGTAAGTCTGCAAAGTCTTAGACTGGAATACACCAGTATCTATACTGCGCACTTTCTCCAGCTCTAAATTCGTTAATATCGGGTGCTTAATACCTACACAATGACATTGCATCGCATTTTCTTCCAGTAAATTCCCATTATTACCCATAAAACCTGCAAGGCTCATTACCACCTTTTCCCTGATCGGGTCTATCGGAGGGTTGGTCACCTGCGCAAAAAGCTGTTTAAAATAAGAAGACAGGTGTTGTGGTTTTTGCGAAAGAACCGCCAGCGGAATATCAGTACCCATCGATCCGATAGGCTCTTTACCCTCCATTGCCATTGGTTTTAAGATCAGGTCAATATCCTCCCTGCTATAACCAAACACCTGGTGATACTTAAAAATAGATTCTTCAGAAAGACCTGTAAATACAACTCTTGGGTCAGACAGCTCTTCTAAACGGATTTGGTATTGATTTAACCAATCCCCATAAGGACGGCTGCTGCACACCCGGGTTTTGATTTCATCATCACTGATGATCCTGCCCTGTTCCATATCTACGACGAACATCTTGCCTGGAGTTAATCTTCCTTTTTCAAGGATCTGACTTTGATCTAGTGCCAAAACACCAGACTCAGAAGCCATAATTACGCGATCATCTTTAGTAATTGCATATCGGGAAGGTCTTAATCCGTTACGGTCTAACGTAGCACCAATCAGGTTGCCATCCGTAAATGCAATTGCCGCTGGCCCGTCCCATGGCTCCATTAAAGTAGCATGAAACTTATAGAAAGCCTGTTTAAGCTCATCCATATCGTCATTGCCATCCCATGCTTCAGGGATCAACATCATTAATATATGTGGCAGCGAACGGCCAGCATGTAATAACAACTCTATAATATTATCCAGACAGCCAGAATCTGATTGTGTTTCATCAATCACAGGCAGCAGGATATTTAACTCTTCTGGTGTAAAATAACTCGATGCAAGAGATTTAACGCTGGCACGGAACCAGTTTAAATTTCCCTGCAAAGTATTGATCTCCCCATTGTGTGCGATATAACGGAAAGGCTGTGCTAATCTCCATGAAGGAAAAGTGTTGGTAGCAAACCTGGAATGCACCATACCAAAAGCAGAAACTACCCTTTTATCACCTAGTTCGGTGAAATAAGTACGTAACTGCATCGAAGTTAGCTGTCCTTTATAAACAATTGTGCGTGATGAAAAAGAAGCGATATAAAAATCAGACTTAATTCCCATGACAGTATTCACAATCGTTTTAGTCAGGTAGTTCTTAAAAACATATAACTTACGTTCAAAATCTGCACCTGCAGCGATATTATCCGGACGGGCAACAAAAACCTGCTCCATTTCCGGCTCAACCGATAAAGCCATATTACCAATGCCATCCGGGTTAGTATTTACCTTTCTGAAACCCAGCACTTCAAGGTTTAGCTTTTCGGCAGCGCGATAAATCACTTCCCTGCACTCTTCTCTTGCCCTAACATCCTTAGGGAAGAATAACATACCTACGCCATAATCCCCAGGTTGGTTCAGGCTAAAGCCTACCCTGAGACATTCGTCGTATAAAAATTCGTGTGGTACCTGAATCATGATTCCAGCGCCATCACCAGTATTAATCTCTGCACCGCAGGCCCCTCTATGATCAAGGTTCTCTAATATAGTAATAGCGTCAGATATGATCTGCTGCGATTTTCTACCCTTAACATGGGCAACAAATCCAATACCACAGGCATCATGTTCAAAGCTTGGGTTGTACAAGCCTTGATTTGCGTCGTTTAATTCCATAGTTGATTGTATTCGAAACACTAAGATAATAAAAAACTTTTTTATTTGCCATATTGATATTTTTTTTATGAATAATAAAGAATAGCACAATAGATTACCACGAATTTTGAGACTTTGTTAATGAATCAACTGGTAAATTGCAAAATAGATAATGACATTATTTAGATTCATTTTGCATTAGGGCTAATGCTTGTTTAAACTTTAAAGACTTGGCATGACATTTATACTGTATATTGGTTAAACAGTAAACGATCTAAAGCTTACAATCCCGTATATAAACCTTTATAGCAGGAACACTCCTGCTTATATACCTCATTCATATTTACTTCGTACCATGTTTTGTATTGGAACACGGTTAGACCAGCATTGGAACAGGGTTGGAGCACGGTTGGAACGGCTATAGCTGCTCCAACCGTGCTCCAACCCTGTTCCAACCCTGTTCCAACGCTGTCTCAATACACTAGTAAAATACTTCAAATAATAAACAGAAACACTATCAGGCCCCAACTGTTATCCTGATCAGCCGTGAAGAAAAGTGGACACAAAATGTCTCAAAAAAAAGAAATAGTACTTTTTGTTATATTTAAAGATTGTTCAATTTAAGTATCGCCATTTTAATAGGTAAAATAGTTAAGCAATAGATCTGGAAAATTACCTCTTATCAAAAGCATTACCTGGTTCTGGCTTTTATAATTAGGCCTTCCAGTAATGAAATATATTAATAATATGGATTTTAAACTCTTTTTCTTAGGTATTGCTTTTCTAGTAGCTGCATATTTAATATACAGATGGATCAAAAATGATCAGCCTTCCTCTGAAGCGACAGATTGGAATGGACCTACCATGAACACTTTTATTGGAATGTGGGGAAGTATAGCAATGTGTATCCTATGCGGATTAGCATTAATCATTCGCTCACTTGCACCACAATTTTAATAAACAACAATATTCCGGGTATTAAAACTTAGAATAAATTGAACTTTTTTTCAACAAAACCATAAAAATCCGCCTATTTCAAGAAGTTTTATGGTTAAAATCTATGGTCAAACAACTAATAAATTCCCCTTTCACACGCTCAATTTCGCACTATTTCTTAAGATCTACCTTAAAAATTAATTTTTATTCAATTACAATCCGCTAAAATTCAATCAATTATCATAAAACGTATAAAAACCTTTAGAAATTTCTCATTTTTAGTTTTGTACACTAAACTCTTTTGCTACATTTGCAGTGGGCAAGTCCTTTACGATCAGCTCCTTTTGAACTCCCCCAGGGCGGGAACGAAGCAAGGGTAGAAAGTTGTAGCGGTGCGATAAAGGTTGCTTGCCCATTTTTATTTTTTTCAGATTGACTATGCTATCATTGCACAATCTTCCGTTTAAAGCAGTCGCTGAATTTATCACCAGTTTATTTTTCCTTAAATTATATAATCATGAAATTTTTCATTGACACAGCTAATCTTGAGCAAATCAAGGAAGCTCAGGACCTTGGTATCTTAGATGGCGTAACTACTAACCCGAGCCTTATGGCTAAAGAAGGTATTACAGGCGAACAAAATGTAATCAACCATTACAAAGCAATTTGTGCAATCGTTGAAGACAAAGTTAGTGCTGAAGTTATCTCTACTGATTACGAAAATATCATTAAAGAAGGTGAAGCATTAGCAGCACTTGATCCAAAAATCGTAGTTAAAGTTCCGATGATCAAAGACGGTATTAAAGCGATCAAATATTTCAGTTCAAAAGGTATCAGAACTAACTGTACATTAATTTTCTCTGCTGGCCAGGCATTATTAGCTGCTAAAGCGGGCGCTTCTTACGTATCTCCTTTCTTAGGTCGTTTAGACGATATAGGTACTGAAGGATTAACTTTAATCGAAGATATCCGTTTGATTTTTGATAACTACGGTTACCCAACTGAAATCCTTGCAGCTTCGATCCGTGGTCCATTGCATATCATTAGCTGTGCTAAATTAGGCGCAGACGTAATGACTGGTCCATTATCAGCTATCTTAGGTCTATTAAAACACCCATTAACTGATAGCGGTTTAGCTACGTTCCTTGCTGATCATAAAAAAGCAGCAGAAGCAGCGAAAGCATAATCGTTTAAGCAAAAATAAAAGAACCGGATTGAGTTGATCAATCCGGTTCTTTTATGTCTATATTTTTTATACTGACATTTTATCGCCTGCAAGTACAGATTTTACCAGATCATAATTGATTTGTTCATCAGGTTCTATCAGTATCCCCTTTACCCCTGCCCCATTGGCGGCTTCTACATCTCTTGGTTTATCACCAATCATAACAGATAATGCAGGATCGATATTGTACGTGGCAATTGCTTCTAATAACATCCCTGACCCGGGCTTCCTGCATTTGCATGGCCCGGATACAGTTGGGTGGTGCGGACAATAATAGGCATGGACAATCTCTGCTCCTTGTTGTTTAAATTTATCAAAAAGAATCCCGTGCATTACGGCTAGTGTTTCTTCCGTATAGCGATTTAAAGCTATGCCGCCTTGATTTGTGATCACTACTAACAAATACCCTTCATCAAAAAGCTTTTTTAACGGAGGGATCTGGTATTCCAGCACTTCAAAATCTTCTACTTTGCAGATGTAATCGTAAATTTCATGGTTAAGGACCCCATCACGGTCTAAAAAAATGGCTTTGTTCATTATTAAGTATTTGCCCACAAAGATGAAAATATAATTTAAACGGCACTATGGGTTAGGTGATTTCTTCAAAAAAAGATACCTTTAAAATTTTCCAATCACTATGAATAAAGAGAATTTTAAATCCTTTGTACCTGCAGAAAGCAACGTTGCAGAGTTTACCGTTAAGTCTATTCTGCTCGGATGTATAGCAGGCATCATTTTCGGAGCAGCCACCGTCTATCTTGCCCTTAAAGCAGGATTAACCGTTTCGGCTTCCATTCCGATTGCTGTTTTGGCTATTACACTAGGTAAAAAGTTCTTTAAAACCACTATCCTGGAAAACAACATTATACAAACTACAGGTTCTGCTGGTGAATCTATTGCAGCAGGTGTAGTATTTACGCTGCCAGGTTTTCTATTTTTAAGTACAGACATTGGCGGGGCAAGTTCTGGAGAAGCATTTTTCAACTACATGACCATCCTGATCCTAGCTATACTGGGCGGGATATTGGGCACCATGATGATGATCCCTCTTCGCAAATCTCTAATCGTAAAAGAGCATGACACCTTACCTTATCCAGAAGGTACCGCTTGTGCATCTGTATTAAAAGCGGGAGAGCGTGGTGGCACATTTGCACGCACCGCATTTTGGGGCCTTGGCTTTGCAATGGTTTATGCAATTCTGCAAAAGGTTTTCCACGTCATTTCTGAAGCACCCGCATGGATTACTACACAAACCAATAAATTTTTGCCTTCTGCACAAGTAAGCGGAGAAATTACACCAGAATATATGGGCGTTGGTTATATCATCGGGCCGAAAATAGCCGGTGTATTAGTTGCAGGTGGTGTTTTGGCATGGCTGGCACTGATCCCGTTATTGGCCACTTTAATAGATCCGGCACTGGCCGCACACCAATTAGTGAAACTTGGATTATTAGCAGATATCACAAAAGGTGGTGGTTCCGTAGGCTGGGATCCCCTTACAGAAACCTTTGCAGATTATCCGCTCGCCATTTACCAGGCTTATGTGAAACAAATTGGTGCTGGTGCAGTAGCTGCAGGTGGTTTTATTACCTTATTAAAAACAATCCCTACAATCATATCCTCATTTAAGGATAGTTTAGGTTCTATAAAAGATGGGAAAACAGTATCAGAGACCAAAAGAACTGACCGGGACCTTTCCCTGAAGGTTGTAGGTATTGGCAGCCTTGCTTTAATTATCCTGGTAGCTGTGCTACCGCAAATCCCCAGTGCAGGTATATTAAGTAATTTACTGATAGGCGTACTGGTTGTAATATTCGGTGCATTTTTTGTAACTGTATCCAGCCGTATTGTGGGTCTGATAGGCTCTAGTAACAACCCCATCTCGGGAATGACAATTGCAACCATCATGGGAACCTGCCTCGTCTTTATCGCAGTTGGATGGACTGGTAAAGTTTATGAACCAATGGCACTTGTTGTTGGAGGAATGATCTGTATTGCTGCAGCCAATGCAGGTGCAACTTCACAAGACTTAAAAACCGGATATATTATCGGTGCAACACCGAGATATCAGCAGATTGCGCTATTTATTGGCGTAATAGTTTCTTCTATTGTCATCGGCCTGACGGTTCGCATATTGGACACCCCTACTCCCGAAATGCTGGCACAAGGAATTAAACATGCAATCGGCACAGAAGAATATTCTGCACCACAAGCCACATTGATGGCAACCCTGATTAAAGGAATGCTATCGTTTAACCTTGACTGGCAATATGTGCTCGTAGGTGTGTTTATTGCAATCACAATCGAACTATGTGGCATCAATTCATTATCGTTCGCTGTAGGAGCTTATTTGCCATTATCTACCACCCTTCCAATTTTTGCGGGAGGTGCAATTAAAGGGATCGTAGAATGGAGAGAGCGAAACAAAATTAAATCAGTCGAAGAAGAAGAACTCGGACCAGGTAACCTGTTTGCGACTGGTCTAGTTGCAGGCGGAGCTTTAGCAGGAGTTGTCGTCGCAATCCTGATGGTTATTCCTTCTGTAAGGGATAATTTAAGCAAAGTAAATGTAGAACCATTGTTTATAAAGTGGTTTGGAGAAGGTGGCTACCAGATTCTTGGTGTAATGATCTTTTTATTTATGGGTTTTGTATTATTTAATATCGGCAGAAAGAAAAATGAAGCTGAAGATATCGTTAGTTAATGGTCTATTTCAAGTGCCTTAAGGTGGTTAAAAATGCCATTATTCATATGAATTTAACGTTTATTTAACTTAAAATGTAATTAATCGTGCTTAGAATCAGCTCAATATAAGTTACACCACATTTTTATTTGCAGTATATGATTACTACTCCTATATTTGCATCACTTTAAACGAAAACGCTTAGAGTAGTTCTGGAAAGAATGATGATTCCGTAGCTCAGCTGGTAGAGCATTACACTTTTAATGTAGTGGTCCTGGGTTCGAATCCCAGCGGGATCACAAGAAACAATATCAAAGAGAACTAAAATCCTGCAAATCAAATGATTGCAGGATTTTTGCTTTTACGGGTTATACCAAAATATGCACGAAATCGCATATAAAATGTGCGTTATTCGGAGCGTCGTTCTTTATAATATCAAACTCCCCTAATTCGTATTAAAACATTGATATTCAACTAGTTTAACGGATGAACATCTTGTGTAAATGAAACTGCAAAGCTATTTTTGTTTAACCTTAATGTTATCGTTATGAAAACTAATTTTAGCGCGCTTTTTTTTTTGAAAAAGCCAAAAAACTACACAAAAGGGGCTGTTTACTTTATCTTTTTAAGAATTACGGTGGACGGGATTCGTGCGGAAATGTCAACAAGCAGAAATTGCGAGCCGGAGCGGTGGAATGCAAAAGCCGGAAAAGTCATCGGCACAAAGGAAGATGTTAAAATACTGAATGCCTATCTGGAAAATATGAAAGCGGAAGTTTATGCAGCCGGTTTAATAAACTGCCTGATCTCGGTCAGTATCTCGTTCTTTAATTGTTTTAAATCCTCCTTAGTGATGATCTCCACGTGCATAATAATTCCCTCCTTAAATTAATCTGTAATGTCTCGTTGCATGATTTTAAGTACTTCACTTTTTTTGAAATACACACGCCTGTGCAGACGTAAAAAGGGCAGCCCCTTTTTCATCCAGTCGGAAAGGGTAACTAGCGAAACTCCTAATTCGTCGGCTAGTTCCTGTTTGGACAATAGGCGCTCTTCCTGTTCCTGCTTGGAACTGCCGCCTGTTTTAAAATGCTCTTGTAGTTCTGCCCGCAATGCATCCCGGATGCATTGGCTAAGGGCTTGTTCATTGATAATTTCCATAGCCTTTGTTTTGGGACAAAAGAATACTATGGAAATGGCTTTTTGTTACCACCGGGTTTGCGTGGTAAATTGAGAAGGTTTGATTATAGGCAGGAAAGGTAATTAAAATTCTTATTATCAGATTGATAGAAAACCGTTTCTTCTAGATCGGATAATAAGCCGCAAAACGTTATTTTCTCTTTTTTGCAGGAATAATCGTATAAAGTCTGTGCTTTTCTGGTATTTCATTCTCCCTTTTTAAAGGATCTTTTGGATCAATGCCTCGGAGATAGTATCGTAATTTATCTATCTTGATGTCTTTAACCTGGCCTATGTTTTCCTGGTCATATTCCCGGAAATACTTGCTGATCATTTTGGCCCAGGTATTTTGTGCAGGGGTGATCAATAATTCGTTTCCATCCGGCGCTTTCAATTTCTGCATTTGCAGGAATAGATCTAGTATAGCTAAAGTTTGTTCATTCCTGATATTGATATTGCCATCCCACTGACGGGCTTCTTTCAATTCTGCCTTTAAATCTGCAATCTCTGATTGCTGCTTTCTGATGAGTTCAGTCTGATCAGTAATAATTTCAGGGAGGGTCTTTTGGGTATGCCACTGGTCAATCGAGCGTAGATATTTTTGAAAACTTGTAAGCTTCTCCAATATCTCCATGTCCGTGGCATGGCTTGAGTTAAACGGGTTCTTATGTTCAATAAAATTGATACGCCGTAGAACAATCTGCCAGACAAAGGTGAAAAATTCCTCCTCTCCCTCCGGTTCCAATCCTAAAAAATAAGCAAGGTGATATTGATAAAACGCAGGATATTCCGGTTCGGGTAGCGTAAATAGTTTTTTAATGAAAAGATTATCCTCGTAGCCATTCTTTAGTCCAATGATGGTACCTATATCATAGCGGTGTGGATTAAGGTTGTAAGCTTCGTGAGCTTTAAAATATTTGTTGGGCATGGTTTCACACTTAATAATGCCAATTAGTTAAACATGGCATAAAAAACACTAAGATAGGGCAAATGAGATTACATAAGATCTATGTTTCGACAAACATAAGTGCGACGTCCATAGAATTAATTGCAAATTCTCTAATCAAAATAATATGAAATGCGTAGGCACTGCAAAACGTCCCATGCAGGTTAAAGATTATGATTTTTCTAGCCTAACCTCCCTACTATGGGGTAAAATGCGCTTTTCTGACTTATAGAAGTCATTTATGAACTATTTTTGAAACCGAAAAATTCAGCTCCATTACGTATTTGTTGCGGTTTTGAGTAGAACTAGAATAAGATTGCAGGCATTCTTTTAGCAAGCTCTCGGAGATCTTTCCTTTACTGAATTCGTATTGATCGTATTCGTATCATCATTCAGTAGTAGAAATCTATTTTTTGGTTAGGCTTTTATCAATTTTATTTGGATGCACTTATACGAACTCATCTTTGAAAGACTTGGAAAAATGTGAAAAATTAACAAACCCACCTTCATAGTAAACATTCAATGGCTCCTGTCCCTTATTGTTAGCAGATAGTGTGGGAGTTTTGAACCAATGTTTGTCTTGTTCTACTATAGCTTGTCATTGAATTTTAGATTTACCGCGGCAAAGTGATATAATCTTCAATATTATTCCCGAGTATTAGCTATGGAGCGATGAAAAAAGTTTATTTAAGTCGTCTTGGGTCTTTAAAAGAATGTCATTAAAGCAATCATCACAATATTTCTTTGAATTAGAAAAAGCTCCTCCTAATTGTGGGATCTCATGGCATTCAGTTCCCTTTATGATGTTATTTTTACATCTATTGCATGAACATACCTTCTGAATAGTACATTTTTTTGGCGACCCTAAAGTTCCACCAATTAAAGAAGGGGTTTTACCCTTCGGCTTGTTGCTTTTCGTAGTCATTTTTTGCCTTTCTAAGTCTGCGCTGCAATTTTTGAATTATCTCATCAATTGAACTCAATATTTCTTTAAAATCTTCTGCCGAACACGCTTCGCGGTCTTTACCGAGACGCTTGTTAATCTCTCTGTGCACCATTGTAACAGCCGCAATAAAATTATTTCTGCCCGAAAGACCCAATGAGGTATACTTAAATGGTATTTCTCGACCGTTTATATCTAACTCTACATGATTTAAAATGATTTTGGCCATCCGGTTACCTTGTTCATGAACACGCTTTCTCGCCTCTTCTAATTCACGTTGGGGAAGTACTGAAAAGCTTTCGGCTGCAGGTCTAATTTTCATCGCCCCAGGTTTAGATTTCTTAACAAACTCCTCTACTTGACTTGGATCAAGGCCTAAGAGTTTCATACGTTCTCTTAAATCATCAATTATATGTTGGTCTTCAAGAGATGTGAAATCTTCTTCCCAAAGGCTGTCCACCACTTCACTTCTTACAACTACCAAACTTTCAGCCCCAGTAAGTCGGGTATTTCCCGATTTCACATTAGCTGGAATCTCTGGTTCCTCCCCTCCAATAACTTTTTTCCAAAATGCTTCATCATCTCTTTCAAACTGTTTAAACTCTTCCAGCCTTTTATCTAGGTTCATGCCAAGATGCGTAACAATATGACCCAAATTATCTGGATGAGAGGCGTCATTTTGAACAATAACACGCATAATCCGCCCAATAAATTGAACGTAAGGAGCTAAAGATCTATAAGGTCTAAAGATCGCCGCTACACTTAAATGAGGATGATCAAAACCTTCACCCAGCATTTGAACTTGAATAATACAATCGAGAGTGCCATTTTTTAATGATCCAAGTACCTTTGCCTGTTCTTCTGCATCTTGTTGGCTATGAATAATGTCTGCATTATATCCGCGCTCTGCGTATAAAGATCTTATTGATCTCGCATGATTGATAGAACAAGCGACTGCTATGAGCTGATGCTGAGTTCCAGACTGCCTTAGTTCTTCGAGCTTTTCTAAACTGGCATCAACAATATGCTTATTACAAAGGGGGGCTAGAGCAACGCCTCGACTAAACCAATCTTCCTCCTTTAATTTACAGACTTCATCCAAAGTATAAACTTTACCTCCTGTATCAGTAAAACCTAACTCAATTTCAGAAGGAGCAACATAGCTTGCTTTTAATCTCTTTATGTAGCCTTTTAATGTCGCATTTCGGAATGAATATCGATATACGAGCTCCCCATCAATTTCTTGTCTATCACTTCTAAAAGGTGTTGCGGTCAAATGGATAATTTTTGCTTTCGGGAAGTGACTAAGGACCTTTTTCCAGCTGTCTGCCGCACTATGGTGAGCCTCATCAATTATGATCATATCGAAAAAGTCATGAGAAAACTGATGAAGCCATTTTTCAACATTTGTAGCTAGTTGCTGAATATTGGTAATCACTATATGGCTTTTATTCGCTACTGTGATATTTCCAGAATCTAAAGTGCTCGCCAATGGCCCAGACAACATCTGATCATTTCTAAGAACATTAGATTTGCGCCAAAAACACTTTTGCCGATTAGTTATATCCATAGCGTCATATAGGCCGTTCTTTATTGTTAAGTTAGGCGCGATAACTAATGCTCTCCCTTCAGCTATCCCTAAAGGTAAAATCGAAGACAATCCTGATTTGCCGCAACCTACAGGAATCTGCAGAATAGCCTTGTTCTTACCGCTTTTGAAGAATTCAAATGTTCTTTGATAAGCCTCACGTTGCGGATCTCGCAGAGATGCATTATCCTCAATTGAACAATCTAAGGTAGTAAAGTATGTTTCCAAGGGCTGATTGCTCCTAATCCACGCATCTAGTTGACTTTTTTCAAATGTCCATTTTTTACCAACCTTACTAGAAGGAATTTTTCCATCTCGAGCCATTGTATATAATACCGTTTTACCTACGCCTATATATTCTGCTGCCTCTTCTACTGTTAACCAATCTGATTTCATAACTAAAAACTCATATTTGTTATCATTTGATATCAAATGATAAATCAAATATATAAAAATATTATTTGTTTACCAAATCTGACGATGCAATTACTTGCAATCGGCGTTCAAGAAATTTATGAATAGTTGAAATTTAAAATTGTGACGCTGGAATCGTCCCAGGCGGATGTTAGAAATATGCAAATCTCGGAACCTTACTATCTGATTTACGTAGAATCGTTAATTCGGAGATGTGTGTTAACTATAATAGAATCAGGCTTGCAAGGGCTTCGTCAGAATCAAGGGGTAGCTAGTGATAGCTAGATTTACTGGAACTTTACAAATCAATTAAAATGTGCAAACCGAAACTTCATTGCGATATGAGGGGATTTACATTATAGGATTACGGTAATCCGTAAGACGTAACAGCTACATCTATATATCTTTACACCAATTATCCGTAAGTTTAGTGAATTGCATTTCAATACTCATCTAATCCTCTCGACATGACAGAAAAAGAAAAACTAAAAAACATTCTGATTAATGAAAATGCTTACTTTTTTCAAAAAAAAAGCAACCGTCCAATTTCTTCAGGAAGAATAGCTGCACTGTTTGTAACGATGTCTTCGGTGAAAATTGGAAAGTATTTACTTAAGAAGGTAAACGAAGAGTACAAAAGCAATGGCAGTGCGTTAACTTATTCAATTTGCGTTTTCAAGTATCATACACCACCTACCTTTATCGAGAAATTTGTTGCAAATTGGGTTGAGACAAAAATTGCCTATTTACTGATAATTGATTACAAGGATTATCTTGTTATCAGCCGAAAAAACGTCAGTAAGATACAGGACTTTCTCAAGGATTTCAAACAGTTACCTTATGAAACGCTATCGACCTTATTTGTAGATGACGATACGAACTTCGAAAAATTTTCGCTAAAGAACCTAAATGTGTCCGATAAAGCAATTAGAGAAAAAAGTATTGAAGCGATTGACCTTAAAGAAAATTTTTCTGCACTTGGAGCCAATAACTATATTGTAAATTCTCTGCGGGTTAGCAACAATAACGAAAAAATTTCAATGATGTTAAATTCCTCTAGGATAAATAAGTTTGGCAAAAAAACCGGAATTGAAGCCTTTTGTAATTGGTCTGTACTGATGGTAGATAAAATTAAAGCGCATGTTGTCGAGGAGAGTTTTCTTTCAATTTTTGCTGAACCTCAGGATTACACAGCGATGAGGGCTACATTAGTTCCCATTTCGGTTTTGTTCAACTTCGGCGATATCTATAACGATTTTGAGGCAGGAAGAATAACAGCAATTTTTTTAAGAATAGAGACAGACAAGGGGCCAGTCGATCGGCCAATTGACCTTTTCAGAACTTTCTCTAAAGCAGAGCGCCTGAGCGAGGTAATCGCAACTGCAGGAAAATATGAAATCTTAAATAGTATTGCAAGTGATTTAGAGTTAAAACTAAACGAAGCATCCATAACTTTGAGATCTCAGAAATTGAGAAAAATCATTCTTCGCAAAGACAACGGCAATGAAGTTCAAATAGTTGATTATCTAAATAATCATCATGCCTTTATTGTCAATTTCGACAGTATTGATTTGGTGTATTCAAACCGAAAACTTTTTAGGGATAGCAAGTTATTAGGTAGCATTAGCCAATTCATGAAAATTTTCAAACCATTTGCCGGACTCAATACCATTACCTCCGAAAAAGGAACCTTTACCGCAACCAGCACACAGTTTACTACGGGCTCCCAGTTTAGATTTGTTGAAGACACGGTAGTCCCTAACCATGAATTTTTAATCTGTGATGACCTTGGACGAGAATGGGCGGATCACATTGGTATAGATTCTGAACGTGTTGTTTTCTATCATTCTAAGCATAAAACCAGTAGATCTTCTGCCTCGGCATTCCAAGACATAGTTGGTCAGGCTCTTAAAAACCTCGGCAATCTGAGTCCGCAAAGTTACCGGATAGATGAGAAGACCATATTTTGGAAATCGGATTATGTAAGTAAAGAAAATGGAGCAACCCAAATTAGTCGATTAAGACATGGAACCTCGGTTGATGATGCTGTCGCAACATTTAAAAACGCAATTAACAGCCCCTATTTTAAAAAGGAAATAGTCTTAGTAGTCTCGTTTATATCTAAAGCACAGCTTGAGGGATGGTTAGAGGACCTGCAAAATGGCGTGGCCTTTGGCGAAAGAAATGAGGTGATTCAAATCCTGTGGTTCATATCATCGCTTATTTCAAATTGTATTGAGGCGAATGCTGAAGTCAGCATTTATTGCAAGCCTTAGGAATAGATTATGCCAAAATTTTCATTTCAAAAAAAGGCAGCCGCGCAAAACCGCCCTAAATTTTGGGTGTGACAAAGCACTAGGAACAAGCTGACCTTAACGCAAAATTGATTTTAAAACTGTCTTGATTCAACGCATTTACGCTAACTAGTAAACCATTGCTTACATCAAAGGCAATTTCTTGCTCAATTATATCTTAGAGTTTACTGAGTAGCTATTACTTCAAAACCTTGTTCGCTGAGTTTTTTTTTGAGCGCGTTATTCATTCTTTCTGAAATAATATCTGCACTCTTTTCAGGAGAAATTTCAGGTCGTTGTCCATATTCAGCTACCTTTTTAACATAAATATTTAAAGACTTATTTTCCTGTTGTTTTATCAATTCCTTAAGCATATGTTATTTGTTGAAATAGTTTGCCATAAATTGTTTATTCAAATCTTCATTGAAATAATGTTTTCGTTTCTTCCATATAAAGCCGTCTCCTTTGCTAATTATAGCTACGTCTATCGGTCCACCTACACTTTCTTCAGCAGATGACATTCTCCTCTTTAAATATGTCAAATAAATCAAACTTTCAGCCATTTCTGCAAGGTCTTCTTTTGATAATATTGCAACTGTATCTACGGTAGGACTTATCTGCGTTTTTTGCTTAATTTCTCTAATTTCATTTATGAGTTCCTGGAGTAAGGGCTCATTATTATTGTTTCTTATGGCGTTTGAAAGTGGTTGGTTGTCAGCACCGATAAGATCAGCTATTGTAGTATTATATTTGCTTAGAGTGTTCTCTATAGCAGAAATGTACGTAGATTCTATGTCAGGGTCTATACCTTTTATAAACATATTTATTACGTCTGTTTGTGCGTAAGGTAGGATTGAACCATTGTTGGAATCAGAAATTTCATCAGATAAGTCGGGTATATACCTAAGTCTATTGTCAATCACTTCTGATATTTTTATTGCACTTACTGAAGGATAGATTTGCTTTTCACCGTAACCACCAAATACTAATCCTGTTTCATTACCTAAGAAGTTGGGTGATTTGAAGTATCTCCAATACAGATTGTCTATCACTGGTCGTATGTCTGCATTTAGATTTATGCCCTCAAATACAACGTCGACTACTTCTGAAATTGCTTCGTTTGAATATTCAATATATTGTTCTAGGGTATAATCTGCAAAATCAGCTAATATCTCATCATCGTCTTGATAGGTTGCTAAAGCTGTTTCTATATCTAATTTGGCAAAAGTGTTAAAGTCGGCAAGTATTTCATCTTCTGATTTATCGCCATCAAGTTGTTGTGCTACTCTGTCTTTAACCCCATTCAAATTCCAGTACGCAAAACTCTTTAATTTCGAAAGCTGTACAGTAGCGTTAGTAAAGAAATCGTTAGCCTTTAGATATCTTATAAAATCATCTTTATAATGCTCTACTTTGTCAAAGTGTTTATCTTTTAATTCCTTCCTGTAAAGTTTGATGATTATTTCCCAAGGAGTTTCCATAAAACTTGAAGAACTGTAGATCATTATTCCCACAGGATGATATTTTGATAAAGTGAATATTTTATTTGCAGTATTATATATTTTCTTACTATTTCCCCCTGTGACAGTTACAGCACTATCGGCCGCCATTGTCATTCCATTTTTATTTAAAATTCCTATTACTGCTGTCATTGTATTCGGAGTACGTCTAGTTTATCAATGTTTTAGCAAGATAAAAAAAATACTCAGAACAATAAATGAATTTGAGATTAATACTTTGAAATAAAAAGGGCTTAAAGTCCGAATATTGTCTGACAATAATTTCATGTATTTACATTTGGAATTTATGATACAAACTGTTATATTTAAATCATAGCATTTGCATACAATAAGTTTTAAAAAATAGGTGCGTTATTCGGGGAGTTCGAATTTCAAAGCCACTCTAAAATATTGCAAACCCTGATTTTTACACTAGGTGTAAATCCCAGCGGGATCACGAGATGCCTCAATGAAAATTGGGGCATTTTGCATTAAAAAATATTTAGTCGAATAAAATTTAATTCAATCTAATTGTGATCAATTTATTCATAATATGGCTTTTTAAAAGTCGATATGAATGCCTGCGTTCACAATCGTCACATGCGCAATCGTCCGCTGGATGAACACAATGATACCCTTTCCCACCGCCATTAGGGTATCTATCATATAATATTTGTATTTCCCAATGAGTCTTAAAAGAGGAAGCCATATTATTAGATCGTTTTGATTACCTTTTCAATTTCTTTGATTAATTCTTGATTCTTAGAAAACTGATCTACTAACTCCCATGTTGTGTTTCTTCTGACCAAATTGTCACTTATTTTCTCTGCTAAATTAGCATTTGAAATAATAAGTTTTATTATCGAGTTTTCAAGATCTCTATCCGTATACATATATAAATTTGGAAAAAGAAATTAACAAGACAAAATGTTACCGTTTTGGGAACAAATTAGTATATTTGTTAAATATGCGAGTGATAGCAATAAAGACTCTAAAAGATTATATTGATGAATTCCATCAGGCAGAACAGGCGTTATTGAGCTGGTATGAAGAGGCCGTTTCTGCACTATGGAATAATCCTAATGAATTAAAAGCACAATATAAAAATGCTTCTGTTATCAATGAAAAAAGAGTTGTATTTAACATACACGGCAATAGTTATCGCCTAATAGTAGATATAGAGTATAGATTGAAAATTGTGTTTGTTTTCTGGTTTGGTTCGCATAAACAGTATGATAAAATAAATGCTAAAACAATTAGTTATGTTAAAACCAATTAAAACTGAGAAAGAATACGATAATGCTCTAGCTCATGTGTATGAGTTGATGCAAACTGATATCGTAGAAGGTTCTGCAATTTCTGATGAATTGGAAATCTTGAGTCTATTAATTAAGGAATATGAATTAGTGCATTATCCTGTTTCTTATCCTAATCCAATAGAAGCTATAAAATTTCGAATAGAACAAATGAATTTGTCTGAAAACGAACTTAGCGACTTATTAGGTACCCGTTCAAGGAAATCAGAGGTTCTATCGGGAAAAAGGAAACTAAGCTTGTCTATGATTCGGAAATTAACAGATGTACTTCACATTCCTGCTAATGTTCTAATTCAGGCTTACTAACTGCAAAATTTCAAAAAATATTGAATTAAAATCTAAGTTCTATTATCTTTATAATATAGCAATTGCAGCTAAAACGTATCGAAAAAAATGGTGAGCGATTAGTGAGTCAAAATCGAAAACCACATAAAATACTATTTAAGTCCTGATATTTGAACTAGGTTCGAATCCCAGCGGGATCACATCTAGTACTAAAATGCTTCTAAATCATATTTAGGCGCATTTTTTGGTTTATCAGGAATTTTAAATTGCAATTTATTATAATCGAGTGAAATTTGTGTATTAGAGTAGTGTGAGTACTGGTAAATAATCTTAGTAATAGACAAACTTGAAAAACGAACCATTATTGTCTAAATTTAATCGTCCTTTTTGCTTTAAGAAGATTTCTTCATTATGAGGTTTATGATCTACCCCATTTAATTGAAATCTGTTAATATTCGAATTTTTGATCCAGATGCTATCAATAAATATCCCTGTTGTTCCATTAACGTATATATCCTTATCGAATACAAGATCATTGATTAAGTCGCTTCCATTTGTAGGTTGCTTATGGGGATAGATATCGAGGAAATCTACCTTAGCCAAAAGACGCATTAGAGCGCTAAAAAAAAATTTCATCATCCGGTATTTTTAAAAATCCATATTTAACAAATCCTTGATTTGCATACAACCTTCAGGGCTTTGCATACAGCTATTAAAGTGTCCTTGGCGAACTTTGAGCTATTAAAATTGATAGTTAATTATGGCAATGAAGAAAATAAATTTAGGAAGCGAAGGTTTGACTGTACCAATAATAGGTTTGGGCTGTATGGGTATGACAGGTTTTGAAGAAGGAAATATGTATGGAGAGGCGGATGAGCAAGAAGCTATTGCCACCATTCACCGATCGCTCGAATTAGGCGGAAATTTTTTAGATACTGCAGATTTGTATGGA